>Ga0299914_10000005_pt1 | contig 187644 bp, 194 predicted proteins | sample RVTome_10_FD_201361 | JGI IMG/M metagenome (GOLD analysis project Ga0299914, IMG submission 201361) | Soil microbial communities from uranium-contaminated site in the Upper Colorado River Basin, Wyoming, United States - RVT153D57 (version 2) ... | reverse complement strand
TGCCGAAGAGGCGCAGGAAGACCTTGGGCTTGAAGCCGAGGCGGCCGCACTCCCCCACCTGGAAGCGGCTTTGCAGCGGCGCCAGGGCGCCGGTGGTGGAGGCGGCGAAGCCGTCCACCGCCAACGGATCGCAAGAGGTCGGGTTGCGGGTGAAGCTCGGCTTGTCGAGGGCGACGTCGACCGATCTGACGTCGAGCGGGACGCCCTCGATGATCTCCGGCAGGGGATCGCTTATCGCCGTGATGCGGGCGGTGGCGGGGTCGACGTAGGCGGCGATCCGGGTGAGGATCGTGCCGAGGTCAAAGGGACCGGCGACCGCCGGGGTGATCACCGCGAGGGAGAGCGGGGCGCCTTTGTAGGGGCCGGCGAGGTAGGCGATGCCCTCCGCGTAGTAGGGGGCGGGGCCGGCTCCGGCTCCGGCGATCACCGAGCCGAGCCTTGAGGTCGCCGGGCAGGAGGGATCGTCCTGCTCGTCCTCTCCGTCCTTGTCCTCTGCCGCCGCCAGCAGGGCATCGGGGCAGATCGCCGTGCCGGCGAGCTTCGCCAGGAGGCCCGGCGGAGGCTGGATGCTCAGCCGGGAGAGGTTCTGGGAGCCGTCCTCTCGGCGCAGGTGCATGACGAAGGGGCTCTCCGCTCCGGCGATCGGGGAGACCGTGCCCGCGTCAAAGGCGGGGGCGTGGGGCTGCTCCGCCTCGCTGTCGGCGCAGCTCTGCTGGATCGCCCAGGTGTCGGTGTCGGTCACCGTCTGGCCTTCGGGGGCGCTCCAGGGGGTGAAGCGGGCCTCGGAGTCATACTCGCCGCAGACCGCGGGGGTCCGCAGCGCCCCGCCGGCGCCGCCGAAGAACTCCAGCTCGAAGCGCTCGACCGGCAATTGCGGGTTGCGGACGAAGGTGGCGGAGATCTGGCCCGTGTCGGGGTCCAGGGAGACCTCGCCGGCGAGCTTGACGATGATCCCCGTCGTCTCGTCATCGACGACGATGTAGAGGGCTATCAGGGAGTCGAAGGGGTTGGCGAAGGGGTCTGCCAGGTAGACCGAGCCGGGCAGCGGGTCTTTTATCGCCGGGGATTCGACCTGGACGGAGGCGACCCGCGAGGCGCCCGGGCATTTGGCCGGGCCGGGCGTGGTGTGGATCGTGCCGTCGGGGTCGGTGGAGGTGTAGCCGAACTGGGACTCCGAGCAGCCGTCGAGGCCGTTGGCGCCCGAGGGGTTTAGGGTCAGCTCCTCGGGCAGGGTGACCGTCGTGTCGCGCATGTGGGCGGTCGCCGTTTCGCAGGTGACCGGTGGGCCGGGGTCGCATTCCTCGTGGGCGGGGATCGTCAGCTCGACGTCGAGTCCCGATGGCGAGTCGGCTTGGTTGGTCGTCGGCCGTGCCTCGATCTCGGGCTCGAAGGGCAGCGCGTTGCAGCCGTCGGCGCCGATCGGCTGGGGGTCCGGTTCGGTGTTGTCGTGGCTGATGAAGCTCTCGGTGTCGAAGATGTCTTCGAACTCCCAGCTGGCGGCGTGCAGGGTCGTCTCCACCGGGCCCACGCAGGAGGTGGGCAGGGTGAGGTAGGGGGCCAGCGGCGCTTCGGCCGGGTGTGTGCACGAAGGCGGCCGTGTCGGGTCGGCGCAGCTGAAACCTTCAAAGTCATAGCCGCGTTCGTGGTCGTGGACCGGATCGGCCGGGACGCCCCAGAAGTTGAAGCTGAGCCCGACGATCGGCAGGGTCGCCGGCGCGTTGGCGTTCAGCACGTCGATCCCGTAGTCCTCGCCGCTGCGCAGGTCGGCGGTGATGTATGCAGGGGTGCCGGCGATGTTGAAGCCGAACACGCCGGGTGTACCAACTGGTACCTCCAGGTTGAACAGAGGGCGGTAGAAGGGAAGCGGGTCTGGCAGGGTGAGAGACGCTGATATACCTCCCACATAAGTGATGACGTAGCCGATCTGGCTGCCGGGCGGGCAGTCGTCGAAGACGAACTGCCGGGGGTTCGTAACAAACTGCTCTTGGCTGCAAGTGGGGATCGCCTGCGGGCTGCCGACGAAGCCGGCCGGGATTTCGACTTTGGCGTCCTTGATCGACTCCAACGGCATCGGAACTTCGATGGGGCCGAACAACGGTGCCTGTTCCGAGGCGAGGAAGAACTCGGTGCCGGCGGTAAAGGGGCGCCCGCCCGCCTGGGTCTGGGGGTCGCCGTTCTCGTCGAGCACGCCGCCGTCGAAGCTGGTGACGTCGAGCGCCGCCGGGGCCGGCGTGGCCATCGCGGCCATCGCCAGGGCGGTGAGCGCCGCGGCGAGGAGGGCGGTGAGCTTGCGGCTCTTGCTGTTCGTCTCGGTCGCGTTCATCGTGAGGCCCTCCGGTCGGTGTTGGCTGCTCGGGCGCGTGCCGCGCGCTGGGCGCGGCGCAGACGCGCGGTCTGCTTGCGGACGCAGCGCCGCTTGGCGGGGCCGCTGAGGCGGCGGCAGCGCTTGCGGGCGATCGCTCGCAACGGCAGGCAGCGTTTACCGCGGCGCAGCTTGCCCGCCGGGCAGCGGCCTTTGGCGCCGGTGGTGCGGTTGCCGGGGCCCTGGAAGGCGGCGGTTCCCGCCCCGGCGATCGCCGGCTCCTCTGAGCCCTCGTCACGGCAGCCTTCGCCCTCGCACTCGGGCGGCTGCGGGGGCGGTTCGGGGAAACCGCCGCCGATGCGGGCGTCGTAGATGTCGATGTATTTGTCGATGTCCCAGCCGACCAGGGACTCGCGGGTGTAGAACATGACGTCGCGGCCCGAGTCGCTGATGCCGAGCAGGTCGGCGTCGGTTGAGGCGGTGCCCGGCGTGATCAGCGCCAGCCTGCCGTCGTGCCATTCGTAGATATCTCCACAGGGGTAGTAAAAGCCACTTTCGACAGTGCCTTTGCGTTCACAGGGACCGTTGGTGTCGCCCGCCACCAGGGAGTCCGGCGTCTGGAAGAAGACCCGTTCGCCGTCCGCGCTGATCGCGCTCTCGAGCTCCCGGTCGATTTCGATTTCCTTGGTCGAGAACTGATCCCCAAGCCACCCCACTCTGCCAGTGGTCGAATTCCCACCCGACGGCTCCCCGGGGACCTGGCAGGAGACGCAGCTCCATCCCTCACCCCCGCGCCACAGGTAGACGTCGATGTCGGCGTCGCCGTCGGCGGCAGGCACGATTCGTTTCGAGGTCTCGACCATGTAAGCGCTGCCGTCCTCGCTCACCCGCCGCTCCATGTGGGCGTTTTCGATAGCAGGAGCCGGCTGTAAGTCGTTGCTGGCAGCCGTGAGGTATTCGAGCGTCGGTGAGCCCCCGTTCCACTCCCAGCGGTAGGTCTTCAGCCCTGCCGCCGTCGGCCCGCCGACCACGAGCTGGTTGTCGGCGACGAAGTAGACGGCCTCACCGTCGTCACTGACCCCCGCCACGCCCAGCACGTCGCCGGTCGTGCCGTCGGCGGGTTCGTCGTCCTCGCTGATCAGCGTCAAGTTCGCTTCGCTCGCCGGGTCGGCCGAGTGCCGGTAGAGGTAGAGATCCTCCGAGCCAGAGCTCGCGTCTGTCTCGTCGTCGTCGGTCAGCTTCTGCGTGCTGGAGAAGAAGACGGTATCGCCATCGACATCCGCCCAGCGGAATTGCTCGCCGGCGCCAGCGCCGCATTCGCTCGTGCACTCCGATTCGCTCACGTGGCGCGTGATCGTCCCCCCCTCGCGCATATAGAGCTCAAAGCCACTTGTGCCGGTGAAGAGGATCCGCTCGCCGTCTGACGAGACGGCGTTGCGCATGTCGGGGAACCCGCCGTTGCCGCCGAGGGTAAGCGGCGAGTTTTCGCTAGCACCATTGGGCACAAAGGAGCTCGTTTCGAACGGTTCGCCGCTGGGATCGATCGAGACCAGCCGCAGGGTGCCTTCGGCCCACTCGAAGAGCTTGAAGTTGCCTGCGGGAGAGCCGGGGGTCTGCTGGCCGCGAGACCTGTAAACGATGTGGCTGTAGTCGTCGCTGGCGGCTTCGAAGTTCCCGTGTGCCTCGATGTCGTCGAGTGGGGTCGCCGGATCGGGCTCGGGTATGAGCAGGTCATAGGTATCGGGGTCGGCGAGCAGGTCGACTCGGTAGAGGTTTGTCGCGGGCAGGATCGCACCGGGATCGAGGGGCGGCACGGTGCATGAGGCAGCCTCGCGCTGGGGGATGACCGCCGCCTCGACGTTTCCCGAAACGTAACTGCCGAAACTCAGCCATTCGAGGAAAAAGTCGACATCGTCGAGATCGCTGGCGCAGGCCGGCGGGGCGAGCGTCTGCGTCCCCCATCCACCGGGGCCGCGCCAGCTAGCGTATAGAGCCTGGAAGAGGAGGACCTGGCCGACGGGGTCCTCGGCGAAGCCGTTGGCACTACCGTACGCAATACTTTCGCCGTCGTAACCGACGTAGATTGAACTCATCACGTTCGGGCTGGCCGACGAAGAGGTGATCGCATCCCCCCAGTTCTTGTCCACCGGGCTGACCTGCTCGTATGCTCGGTTGGCCGGGTTTGGCAACGGCAGCGCGCGTGTGTGGAAGCTCTCGGTTGCGCTCGTCGTGGTGCCGAATTCGTTGGTGGCCGAGATGCGGAAGAAATAGTCGCTGTCTTTGGCCAAGCCGGTGACGAGCTGGGAGACGGTGATCTCTTCGACCGCGTCCCCGATCGCAAGCGGGGCGGTTTCGTTGCCGAGCGCTTCGGTGGGGCCGTGCTCGAAGATGTAGGTGGTTTCGGAGTTCCTCGGGTCGATCGTGCCGCCGAGGCGCGCCGAGGTGTCGGTGACGCTGGTGGCGGCAAGGTTGTCGACCACCGGCGGCGCCGGGTCGGTGAGGAAGGACTGGGTGTCCAGGACTTCGGATTCCCCGAGGAAGGGCCGTTCGGCGCGCAGGCGCACGTGGTAGGTCGTGTTGGGGATCAGCCCTTCGATGTCCTCTTCGATGACCTGCGGTCCGCCGTTCGGTTCAAGGCCCTCGCAGGCTTCCTCGGGGACTTCGACCGCGCCGGTGAAGCCTGGGTCGATGGAGTATTCGAAGGCGCATTCGGTGACCAGGCCGCCCAGCGGGTCGACTGTCCCGGTCAGGGTCGCCGATACGTCGTCTTTGACCGTGATCGGGTCGAGGATCACTTCGAGTGCCGGCAGCGGATCGTCGAGCACGTAGACGTAGTCGGGGAAGTCATCGGAGACGAAGAGCTCCCCGAGCGGGCGGTTGACCGCGATGCCGCCGGCGAAGGCCGAGATCGAAACGCCCGCATTTTCCATGTGGGTGTCTTGCACGGCTCCCGACTCATCGAGCTCCAAGAGCCTGGTCTCGCCTTCCTGTTCCTTGGTGACGTAGATCGCGTCATCGGTGGAGGCCGCTTCGGGGCCGGGGCTGATGTCGATCCGGCCTGGCTTGGGCGAGGCCGAGAGCGCCGCTTCGGCGAAGACTTCGGGATTGGCGAACGTGGTTCCGTTTTCAAAGCGAACGACGTTTTCGTTGTCGTCGTCCAAGACGTAGACGCGGCCGGCATCGTCGACATCGACGTCGATCGGTTCATCGAGTTGCCCCAGGATGTTTTCGGTGCCGTCGGTTTTGCCGTTTTGGCAGGCGGCTTCGCAGACCTGGGGTTCTGCTTCGCCGTCGGAGACTCCGTAGCCATACATCCTTTGGAATTCGCCTTCGGAGTTGAAGACCTGGATGCGGGAGTGGTCCTCATCGGCCACGTAGAGGTCAAAGGGCGTGTTGGGGTCTACAGCCAAGTGGCCGGTGGAGTTGACCGTGAAGCCGTTCTCGGCGACATCGTTGGTGCCTGCTTTGCAGGTGTCCCCCGCCAGGCAGAGGTCCGGGGTCGGGAGCCCGTCGGTATTGACGTTGTTGCCGACCGTCCAGAGGAATTCGCCGTCGGCGGTGAACTTCTGCACCCTGGCGTTGTCCTCGTCCATCACGTAGAGCGAGCCGTCGGATTGGTCGATCGCCACGTCTTTGAGGTCGTCGAAGTAGCCGCCTTCTTGGTTTTCCTGGTCGCCGCTTTGGGCGCAGTCATCGGCGGGGGAGCCCGGTCGTGGGCAGACGAAGGCGGCGGGTTCGGCCGCGTTCACCCCGCCGCCGAGGGTGAAGACGAAGTCGTGTTCAGAGTCAAAGACCTCGACCCGGTGGTTGTCCTCGTCGGCGACGTAGATGTAGCCGTCGGTGGGGTTGCCGTAGGGGTCTTCGGAGCCCTCGGCAACTTCGGGGTCGTTGACGTCGAGGCCGACCGGGTTGGCGAAGGTGCCGGGGTCATCGCCCGAGTCACCGTCGCCGATCGTCAGCACCACGTCCTTGCCGGCGAAGGCGGTGGCGACGACGAGGGCCGTGGCGAGGAGTGCGGAGGCAAGCGCGAGGACGGCGAGCGGGCGCCTGCGCGAGGGCGTACCACTCCCTTTGGCGCCTGCGGACGCACCACGGCCGGTGAAGCTCCCACGGAAGACGCGGCCGAGGCCTTTGGCCTGGCGCTGGTTCGATCCCGCGGTCAGTGGCTTCGCGTGGTTTCTCACGTAGCTCTCTCCTTGTCCTTGTCCCTGAGCCCCTCTGCCGGCCGCCTTCCCTTTGGCGGCCCCCTTTGGGCTCGGTTTCCCTTAGCTGCATCTGCCGCACTCCCTGAGGCGACTCGAGGCAGCATAAAAGATTTGGTTTACAAATGCAAGGAGATGTTTTTGAGAAGAAGCCTTGCGGTTCTGGCTCTTGGGACCTGTCGCTATTCCTGTATCACGCGTGATACGATTTAGTGCATGGCAGAGGTGAGCATTCGCGAGCTCCGCAACCATGGCGGCGAGGTGGTCGACCGGGCCTCGCGCGGCGAGCCGATCACGATCACCCGCTCCGGCAGGGCCGTCGCCGAGCTGCGACCGTTGCGGCCCCCGCTGTCGGCCGAGGCGCTGCTGGATCGATGGCGCAAGTTGCCGGCCGTCGATCCGGTCGCCCTGCGCACGGACATCGATCGGCTGCTGGACTCACGTCTGTGAGCGACGAGCCGAAGGCGCCTGCGAGTGAGCGGGGCATCCTCGATACCTCGACGGTAATCCTGCTGGAGCGCCTCGAGGACGCGAGCGCGCTGCCGGCTGAGCCGCTGATAACCGCCGTCACCCTCGCCGAGCTCGCCGTCGGCCCTCTCGTGGCCGAAGACGAGAGCGAGCGTGTTGCGCGGCAGGCCCATCTGCAGCAGGCCGAGGCCGACTTCACTCCCCTGCCTTTCGACGCGGGCGCTGCGCGCGCCTTCGGTGGCGTCGCGGCGTCGCTGCGACGCTCGGGGCGCAAGACGGCAGCACGCACCTACGACGCGATGATCGCCGCTATTGCGCTGGCCAGCGACCTCCCGGTCCACACCTGCAACCCGGACGATTTCAGCGGCATCGACGGGCTCGAAGTCGTAGCGGTGCCGGTGCCCGACGCCAAAGAGGGCTAGGCAGCCGCCAGGCGCTTCGCCTCCTCGCGGCCCAGGTAGGGGACCAGGGCGAGCTCGGTGAGGTCGGGTAGGAGGTCTTCGAGGGACATTTCGGCGTTGAGCCGGCGGACGAGCAGGGTGGCGGTGCCGCCGATCAGGGCCTGGTCGCGGACTTCCATGTCGAGCTCCGAGGGGGGCGGCTCGGGACGCAGGGTGGCGGCGACGAGCTGCATTGCCTCGCGGTAGCGGGCGGCGACCTCTCCCCCGGCGGCCAGCGGCTCGACCAGGAAGCAGCGGGAGACGGCGGCGTCGCGGGCGAGCACGTCGAGCAGGGCGGCGAGGCGAGCGCGCACCCGGTCGGGCCAGGGCTCGGCGGCGCCGGGCGCGGCGAGCATCGAGTCGAGGACGTGGGCCTCGATCATCTCGTAGGCGGCCAGGAAGCAGTCCTCCTTGCTCTCGAAGTACTCGTAGAAGGTGCGGCGGGAGATCTTCGCCGCGGCGGTGATCCTGGCGATCGTGGTCGCGTTCCAACCGTGCTCGGCGACCGCCTCGACGACGCCGTTGAGCAGCCGCTCGCGCTGATTCTCGGCGACGAAGGTGCGCGGCAGGCCGTGGCGGCCGGGGGGCAGCCTCGATTCGCCCGTTGCGAGCGACCCGGACGCCTGTGCTCCGCCCTTAGAGTTCATCCGCCGGCTCGCCCTCCTCCAGATAGGGAGCGAGGGCGATGTCGATCAGTTCGGGGTAGATCGCCTCGATCTGCTCCTCCCCGCCTCGCTCCAGCCGCTCGCACAGCAACCAGGCCAGCGCGCCGGCCGTCGCTTCCTCGTGGGTCGCAGGAAGATCGGCTGGGGCGGTGCTGAGCGCGCGCCCCTCGCGCAGCTTCCCCGCCGCCCGGTCGAGCGCCGCCTCGAAGCGAGCGCTCAGCTGCGGCCCCCCGGTCCGCGCCTCGACCAGGCAGAGGCGGGCACGCTCGGGGTGCGCGGCGATCAGCTCGATCAGCGCCCGCAGGCCGGTGGCGATTTGCTCGGGCCAGGTCAACTCGCCCGCGGCGCCATCGCCGGAGATCGCCCCGGCCCCGTCAGGGGAAACCGCTCCGGCCAGGTCGGCCGCCGCCCCGTCCACAGCACGGTCGAAGGCGGCGACGAAGCACTCTTCCTTGCCCTCGAAGTGCTCGTAGAAGGTGACCGTGGCGACGCCGGCCGCCTTGACGATAGCTTCGACCGAGCTGCCGGCGCAGCCGCGCTCGGCGGCAAGCCACTCGGCCGCATCGAGGATCCGCTCGCGCTGTGGCGAGGGGACCGCCTCTCGCCCAGCCCCCCTCCCCCGCTTCGTAGCCGGCTTCGAGGCCAGTCGCTGCGAGAGGTACTGCATGTGATTGAGGGTACCCGACTTGAAAAGGCTTTCATATCTGGCTAAAAAGGAGTAGTTTCTAATGGCCATGCCAGCGAGAGCCTCAGCAGCGCGCAAGGACGCCGTCGCGCCGGGCGAGAACGACGGCGCCGCGGGCGACGTCCGCGAGAGGGCGATGGAAGGCGCGCTGGTCGCCTGCGGCGAGCTCGGCTACCGCGAGACCTCGGTGCGGGCGATCCTCGAGCAGAGCGGCGGCCACCGCGCCCAGTTCTACAAGCACTTCCAGAGCAAGGAGGACTGCTTCGCGCGGGCATACGCGACCTGGATCGAGCGCCTCTGCGTCAGCCTCTTGGAGGCGGCGGCGACCGCGCCGGGTTGGGAGGCGGGGGTTCGCGAGGCGATCGTCCGACTCTTCCAGTTCGTCACCGCCCGACCGGCGATCGGCCGCGCCCTCTTCGTCGAGGTACAGATCGCCGGCGAGCCGGCGCTGGCCCGCCACGACGCCGTGGTCGAGCGCCTCGCCGCGGCAGTCGACAGCGCCCGCGCCGAGATCGACCCCGCCGAGGCGCCGCCCGAGGCGACCGGCGCCTTCGTCGTCGGCGGTGTTGAGTCGTGTGTGGCCGAGGCGCTCGGCGCCGGCGACCCCGACCGCCTCTGGGATGCCCTGCCCGAGCTGATGCACTTCGCCGCCGGCTCCTACTTCGGCAAGGAGGCTGCCGAAGCGGCCTTCGAGCGGGCCGGAGAGATGCTGGAGCGCGAGCGCGCCCGCCTGACGGGGGTGGAGCGATGACCGAGCTGCGCCTGATCGGCGGCGCCGCCGTGGCCGAGCCGGCTGTGGTCGAGGCCCCGCCCGTCCGCCTCCCCCCCGGCCGCCACGGCATCCCGGCCGACATCGTCCGCGCCCATCAGCGCCAGCGCCTGCTCGAAGCCGCGGCGGCGGCTCTCGACGAGCAGGGCTACGGCCGCCTCACCGCCGCCCGCGTGACCGAGCTGGCCGGCGTCTCCAGCCGCACCTTCTACCAGCACTTCGAGGACCTCTGGGCCTGCCTGCTGGCGGCTTACGAGGTGGAGGCCGGGCATCTCTGCGGCGAGATCGAGAGCTCCTGCGCGGCGCTATCCGACGACGACGCCCGCGCCCGGGCGCGAGCCGGGATCGCCGCCGCGCTCGGCTTCCTCGCCGAGGAGCCGGCCGTCGCCCGCCTGCTCAGCGCCGAGCCGCCGCCGCAGATCGCCGCCCTCGCCGCCGCGCGCCGCGACCTGGTCGAGCGCCTAAGCGCGATGCTGCGCGACGCCCTCGCCGCCGCCGGCCCCACCCCGCTGCCCGGCCTCGAGCGTCGCCTCGTCGCCGCCGCCCTCGCCCTCGTCAGCGCCCGCGCCGCCGACGGCGACCCCGAGCGCCTGCGCGCCCTCGAGCCCGAGCTGACCGAGCTCCTGCTTGCGTCACTCTGACCGCCGGGCAGATTTTTCCCGCTGCAGCCGCGCCTCTCAGGCCAGGGGATTCTCCCAGCGAACACCGTCGAAGCGGGCGAAATCCGTGTCGGTCGAGTAGACGGTCAATCCATGCTCCAGCGCAAGCGCGGCCAGCTGCGCGTCAGTTACGAGGTTGCCGCGGATTTCGTGGCGGTCGATCAACTCCCCCAGTAGCGTTGCGTGCGCGTCCCCCGGCCGGGGAATCCACGCGGCGGGCGCAGCCATCCAGTCGCGCACTCTGGCCCACGCGGTCGCTGGGTCGAGTGGCTTCTCGAAGGCGCGAGGATGGGTCGCAATGCGCAGGAAAGCGCCGAGACTCTGCCAGGGAAGGCCGACTCGGCGCGAGCCGTTCAACTGGTCCGTCAACCACTTCACGGCCGACTCGTGCAGCGCGGCGCGCTCGTGCACGGAGTAGAGAAGCAGATTGGCGTCGAGAATCATCAGGGGGCGGTCGGCCCGTCCAGCGTCTCGATCGCCTCGCCGATGTTCGAGAAGTCAACGCCGCGGCCCAGGTCATGGGACTTCTGCCGGAACTCGTGGCGAGCGGGCTCCCTAGTCAGTCCAGCCCTGATGAGATCGTTGACCGCCTCGCTGAGCCCCAGGCCCCGCTGCCGGCGCTCCTTCTCGATTCCCGCGGCGACATCGTCGGAAAAGGTGATCGTCGTACGCATGCTTGTACTCTAGCATCTTGATGCGATCTCAAAGCGATGGCTCCAGATCCACACCCCGCGATGTAAGTTGCCTAAGTGACGAATGTCACGTATATCCTCCATTGTAGAAGCGGATTCCGTCGCTGACGCCGCCTAGCTTCCTCCGCCGTCAATGGAAAAGCGGCGGGGGCGCCGCTGGAAGACCCGGAAGGGGCTGGATATTCCGGTCCCGACCAAAGGCGACTTCGACGCCGCTATGAAGCGCGTCGCTCCGCCAGAAGGTCGTAAACGCCCTGGCGGGAAAGACCGGCCTCAAAAGCGATCTGAGTGATCGGCACGCCGGCCTCCTGCGCTTCCTTGCAGTAGCGCCGTAGCTCTTCGATTGCCTTGTGGCGCGCGGCATCGGCGCGGTCGCGGGCCTTGGCCGCTCGCCGGATGCCCTTGATTGCCGCAGTGGCCTTTTTCATCGCGGGGCACGGGCGGCGTTGTCGAGCAGGGCGAAGAACATGCCGCGACGGTCGAGCCGCTGGTTGAAGCGCCAGGCGTACTCGTCCAGGTAGGACTGAAGCCATTTGCGCGAGACCTTCTTGTAGGTGCCGCGCATCCCCGTCTTGAGGTTGCCGAAGAAGCCCTCAATGGTGTTCGTGTGGATGTCGCCTTCGACGTAGACGCCCGCCGAGTGGTTGATGATGCTGTGGCCCGCGTATTCACGGCCAAGCGGCCGGTAGGAGCGCCAGTCGTCGGTGAAGATGATCGAACGCGGGTTGACGTTGGCCCGCACGGCTCCACTCAGCGGTTCGCCCCGGCGAGATTTGATTACGCGCAGCTTGACCCGCCCGCCGCGCTCGACCATGCCCAGCACAGAGACCTGGCGCTCGCGCCACTGAGCGGCTTCTTTTTTCGTCATCTTCGGCCCGCGGGGGCGGCCGTGGACGCCGGTCTCGTCAATCTCGACGGTGCCTTTCAGCGGTTTGGCGTCGTCCTTCATCAGCTCGTTGCGGATCTTGTTGAACATGCGCCAGGCGGTCTTGTAGTGAACGCCCAGCTCGCGCTCTAGCTGTTTGGCGGAGATTCCGCATCGGGTGCTAGCCATGAGATACACGGCGTAGAACCAGAGCTGGAGCGAGGTCGAGGACTTGTGGAAGATGGTGCCAGCGGCGGGATGGATGTGGTGCCCGCAGCCGGTGCAGGTCCATGACTGCCGCCCCCGCTTCGTCGCGTAGCGCTTGAAGACGCGCTCGGAGCCGCACTTGGGGCAATAGGCGTGCTCGCCGTCCGGGGAGTGGCGGGTCCGCCAGAGATGCTCCAGGCAAGCAGCGTCGTCGGGGAACTCCCGCTGGAACTCGGTCAGCGAGTACTCGGAGGTCGAGGACTTCGCTCGACGTGGTTCGTGGCGGTTGGCTGGTGGCATGGTGTAAAGCTACTTGACAGAGCGGCCTTTGTCAAGTCGCTTGACACGACTAGTTGCCCTTCGCTATCTTGCCAGCTATGGCTAAGAGCTCGGGAGGCCCATATGTGATGCTCGCGGTGCTTTGCGAGCAGGCAATCGAAGCGAAGGATGGCCGCATTAGCGTCATTAACGTGGTCGAGCAGGTAACTCATGGTCGCGCCGGGCCGGACGTGCCTGATGAGATGCCTTCCTTTAACTTCCAGGTCAAAGCGGTGGTCGAGCTTGTCGGGGGATCGGCGAAAGGCCGTTACACCGTGAAGCTCAGGCCCGAGGGGCCGAGTGGATTGCAGCTACCAGCTCGCGAGTTCCCCGTCCAGTTCGGACAGGGAAGCGGGGTTCGCCTAATTGGTGACCTACAGATGGAAATCGCGGAAGAGGGGCCGTATTGGATCGACGTGATCCTCGCAAAGGGTCGAGGGGACGTCAAAGAGGAGGAGCTGCTTACGCGAATGCCCCTGAACGTGCTCTACCAGCCACAGAAAACGACCCCTGGCCCAAGGAACCCATAACCGCTTGCTCTTTCGACATGCCAGACAGGGTGATTTCGGGGGCGGGGAGAGTCACCGCGGCAAGTTCATCGCGCAGTTGGTCCTCGGTCCAGTCTCCATTCGTGAACTCGGCAATCCTCAAGGTGATCGCCGTCGCAAGATCATGGGCACCCCGGTCTGACTGGGGAGAGATATCCCAGGTCTCTGGCACGAGCCACGCCTCAAACTCTGCGAGCGACTCCTCCCCAGCGAGATAGCGCTGGAGCCGATCTTCGATTGCTTGGGTTAGCGAATCAGCCATGTCTCGTCCTCTCAAACGGGTTACCAAGGAAGAGTTGCGGGAGCTTTTCAATCGGGGAGCCTATTGGGAGCGAGCCCAAAATGGGGAGTTCAACGAAGACCTTGAACGATCTACGGACGTTTCGCCACGTCTGTCGCATAAGTTGCAAATGCCTCATGGATCGCTCTCTCAAATAGTCGCATATCGGCTACCCGACGAAACCAAGGTCGCCGTGGTGCATCAGTACGTCCGGCCAGACGGGACGATCCGAGGCCGTCCAGACCCCAAGTACCTCTTGAGCGACGGCGTAATCCATGCGCCGCACCCAAAGCCACCCGAAGGAAACTGAGCGCGCCTTGCCGCTTCTACAGAGAAGGGATATACGTGACGAATGTCACAGCAGTTGTAGCCACCTGCGTTCGAGGGTAGGCGATTAGCGTGTCGACGGAGACAGCCCCGCAGAAGCCGCTCGAGCTGATCCTGGCTCGAAACCTGATGTCGGCCCTGTCGACCCCCGCCTTTTTGGTCGACGAGGGCGGGCTGCTGGTCTTCTACAACGAGGCTGCAGGGCTGCTGCTGGGCAAGCCCTGGGAGGAGCTGGGCACGGTCGGTCCGGAGGAGTGGGGCGCCCTCTTCGGCCCCTTCGACGAGCGCGGCGAGCCGATCCCCTACGACGAGCTGCCGCTGGTCGTCGCGGTGCGCAACGACCGCCCCGCCCACGCCGACTTCGAGATCCGCTCGGTCGACGGCGCCCGCCACCGGGTCGAGGCGTCCGCCTTCCCGATCCAGACCGCGCACGGCTCGCGCGGCGCGATCGCCGTCTTCTGGCCGGCCTCGCCGGACGGGGACGGGAGCTGACGTGAGGGTCAAGCTCTGGGGCACGCGGGGCTCGATCCCCTCCCCCGGCCCGGAGACGATCCGCTACGGCGGCAACACCTCCTGCGTCGGCGTCACCCTCTCCGACGGCTCGCTGCTGGCGCTCGACGCCGGCACCGGCATCCGCAACCTCGGCCTGGCGCTGCCCGACGAGCCCTGCCGCCTGCACATCCTCCTCACCCACCTCCACCTCGACCACATCCAGGGCCTCGTCTTCTTCGCCCCCGCCTTCCGCCCCCAAGCGGAGATCGTGATCTGGGGGCCGGCCTCGCCCGAGGCCTCGCTGCGCGACCGCATCGCCCGCTACATCTCGGCGCCACTCTCGCCGATCGAGGTGCGCGAGCTGCCCTGCGACGTCTCCTTCCGCCACACGCCGGAGAGCGAGTGGGAGATCGGCCCGGCGCGGATCCGCGCCGCCTCGGTCGCCCACCGCGGCCCCACCCTCGGCTACCGGATCGACGACGGCGAGGACTCGCTCGCCTACATCCCCGACCACGAGCCGGCCCTCGGCGCCGACCTGGAGGCGCTCGAGGAGGAGTGGATCTCCGGCTTCGGTCTGGCCCGCGACGCCTCGCTCCTGATCCACGACGGCCAGTACGCCGACGCCGAGTACCCCGACCACCTCGGCTGGGGGCACTCCTCGCTCTCGCACTCGCTCTGCTTCGCCCGCCGCACCGGCGCCCACCGCACCGTCCTCTTCCACCACGACCCGCTGCACAGCGATGAGCAACTCGACCGGCTGGGGGCGGAAGCGCGCGAGCGCTGGGCGGCGATCGGGGGCGAGCCGGGGGCGATCGAGCTGGGCGTCGAGGGGGCCGAGCTGGAGGTGCGGGCGCCGGCGCCCGCACCGGCGCCGCGCGTCGCCGAGACCGCCTGACCCGCGGCGTCCGGCCTACCTGGCCTGGCTGCGCTTCTCCTCGTTGCGGCTCAGCGCCAGCCGGCGCTGCAGCGGCAGCGCGCCCCAGAGGACGGCGAACATCACGGCGGCCGCGGTGGTGAAGACGACGGTCGCGGTGACGCCGAAGAGCACGTGGGTGATCAGCATGATCGCCCCGGTCATCGCCAGCGCGAGGAAGCCGAGGCCAGCGATCGCCAGCCAGTTGGAGATGACGACCAGCCGGTGCTTCTGCTGGAGATGGAAGGTGAGGCGGTGGTAGGCGGTGGGCGAGATCAGCAGCGCCGCGGAGATCGCCGTGCAGAGCAGGGTGGCGAAGTAGACGAGCTGCTCGAAGGAGGAGACGTCGGTGAAGCGGCCCTGGAACGGGACGGCGAGCAAGAAGGCGAAGAGGACCTGCACACCCGGCAGCGCCACCCGCAGCTCCTGCAGCAGCTCGCCGAGGTTGCGGTCGAGCCGCTCCATTTCGCTCTCCGCTCTACCGGACGGCCGCTCCGCCATACGCCCTCACGATAGGCGGTCCTTGTTGTTCCCGATATGCAGGTGGAAAGGGCCGCTCAGCCTTCGGCGTCGCGGCGGGCGGCGATCTTGCGCTCCAGCTCGGCCATCACGCCGGGGTCGCGCAGGGTGGTGACGTCGCCCAGCTCGCGGCCCTCGGCGATGTCGCGCAGGAGGCGGCGCATGATCTTGCCCGAGCGGGTCTTCGGCAGGTCGCCGGACCAGACCACCCGCTTGGGGCGGGCCAGTTTGCCGATCCGCGCGGCGACGTGCTCGGCCAGCTCGGTTGCCATCGCGTCGTCCCCCTCGAGGTCGCCTTCGAGGGTGACGAAGGCGCAGATCGCCTGCCCGGTCTGCTCGTCCGACTGCCCGATCACCGCCGCCTCGGCGACCTTCGGGTGGGAGACGATCGCCGACTCGACCTCGGCGGTGGAGAGCCGGTGGCCGGAGACGTTGACCACGTCGTCGATCCGGCCCAGCACCCAGAGGTAGCCGTCATCGTCGCGGCGGGCGGCGTCGCCGACCAGGTAGGTCTCGCGGCCGAAGCGCTCGAAGTAGGTCTCGACGAAGCGCTCGGGCTCGCGGTAGAGGGTGCGCAGCATGCCCGGCCAGGGGCGGCGCAGGACGAGCAGCCCCTCTCCCTCCTCCAGCGGCTCGCCGCCCTCGTCGAAGACGGCGGCGTCGACCCCCGGCAGCGGCCGCGTCGCCGAGCCCGGCTTGGTCGCCGTGACCCCCGGCAGCGGCGAGACCATGATCTGGCCGGTCTCCGTCTGCCACCAGGTGTCGACGATCGGGCAGCGGCCGCCGCCGATCACCTGGTGGTACCAGAGCCATGCCTTCGGGTTGATCGGCTCGCCGACCGAGCCGAGCAGGCGCAGCGAGCGCAGGTCGTGCCGCTCGGGGTGGTCGGCGCCCCATTTCATGCAGGCGCGGATCGCGGTCGGCGCGGTGTAGAGGATGGTGACGCCGTGGCGCTCGACGATCTCCCACCAGACGTCGCGGCCGGGGTAGTCGGGCGCCCCCTCGTACATGACGCTGGTGGCGCCGTTGGCGAGCGGCCCATAGACGATGTAGGAGTGGCCGGTGACCCAACCGACGTCGGCCGCGCACCAGTAGACGTCGGACTCGGGCTTCAGGTCGAAGACGTGGCGATGGGTCCAGGCGACGCCGGTGAGGTAGCCGCCGGTGGTGTGCAGGATGCCCTTCGGCTTCGCGGTCGAGCCGGAGGTGTAGAGGATGAAGAGCGGGTCCTCGGCGCCGAGCGGCTCGGGCGGGCAGTGCGGCGCCGCGGCCGCCATCGCCTGCTCAAACCAGACGTCGCGCCCCGGCGTCATCTCGCACTCGGCGCCGCTGTGGCGGACGACGAAGATCGTCTCCAAGGCGGCGACGCCGGCCATCACCTCATCTACCTGCGCCTTCACCGGCGCCGTCTTGCCCTTGCGGCGGGCGCCGTCGACGGTGACCAGCGCCTTCGCCGCCGAGAACTCGATCCGCTCGCGCACCGCCTCGGCCGAGAAGCCGCCGAAGACGACGTTGTGGACGGCGCCGATCCGCGCGCAGGCGAGCATCGCGACGACCACCTGAGGGATCATCGGCAGGTAGATGCCGACGACGTCGCCGCGGCCGATGCCGCGGCCGCGCAGGGCGTTGGCGAAGCGCTGGGTGTCGGCGAGCAGCTCGGCGTAGGTGACGTCGCGCTCCTCCCCCTCCTCGCCGCGCCAGTAGTAGGCGACCCGCTCACCGCGGCCGGCGGCGACGTGGCGGTCGAGGCAGTTGGCGGAGGCGTTGAGGCGGCCGTCGGCGAACCAGCGGTAGAAGGGCGGCTCGGACTCGTCGAGCGCTTCGCGCGGCTCCTCGACCCAGTCGAGCAGCGCGGTCGCCTGGCGCAGCCACCAGGCCGGCGGGTCGGCGGCGGCCTCCTCGTAGGCCGACTCGTCGCGCAGCAGGGCGTCGGCGGCGAACCCGGCCGGCGGCTCGAACCGCTCCACCTCGAGCAGCTCGCTCAGCTGCCGCTCCAGCGCCGTCTCAGCTTCGACTCCCATCGCCGCTCCTTCCTCCAGCCGCTACCCTGAGCGACGAACGGTACCCGTTCGCTCGAATGCTCTTCAGGCAGATCATCCACGAGGGCGCTTGGCAGGACGAAGGCAGGCCGGTCGAGTCCGGCGCCGTCCCGGGCTAGTGCCCCGGCGGGTGCCGGGCGATGAAGCCCGCGGTGGAGCTGACCGGGGACGGGTGCCAGCGGGGGCCGGCGCCGCCGGAGGTGTCGAAGGCGAGGCCGGCGATCGTCATCCAGGCGTGGCCGGCGTTGCCGTAGACGGTGATCCAGCGACCCGGGCCGGGGGCGCCCCAGGTGGTGAGGCCGGTCGAGTCGAGCGGGCTGGAGAGGAAGCCGCCGCCGTGCAGGGCGTAGCTGACCGCGCCCGAGCAGTCGTACCCCGACGACTCGAAGGAGCCGTGGCCGCCGCCCCAGACGTAGGGCATGGAGGCGATCGCGTTGGCGGCTTCGATCGCCGCCTGCACCGCGGGCGGCGCGGCGCTCGGCACGCCGGCCTGGCTTTCGGAGATGAACTCCGCCTGCTGGCCGGGCGTCAACGGCGCCGGCGTGCCGGTTGGCACTTCGCCCCCCGCGCCGGCGATCTGTTCGGAGATCGAGGCGAGGTTGTCGCCCAACGCCGCCTCGCGCGACTGCAGCGCGTCGAGCGCCGCCTGGCGCTCCGCCTGCGTCGCTTTCAGCTCGGCGAAGCGGGCCGAGGCCTCGGCGCTCGCCGCCGCGGCGCGCCGCTCCTCGACCGCGATCGCGTCGCGCGCCGCCTCGATCTGCACCCGCACCGCGGTCATCCGCTCGACCGCCGCCTGCGCCTCGTCGCGTAGGCCCTTCACCCGGCCGGCGACGGCGTCGTCGTAGTCCTGGATGCTGCTCAGGTAGTCGGCGCGGGCGCCGACCTGCGACCAGCTTTCGGAGTCGAGGACGACGACGAGCGCATCGGGGCTGCCGGTTTCGTAGATCGCCACCAGCCGCTCGCGCAGCACCGCCAGCGCCCGCCGCAGCCGCTCCCGCACGGCGGCCAGGTGCCGCTTCTCGTCAGCCAGCTTGGCGCTGGCGCGCTCCAGCTCGGCCTGCTTCGCTGCCAGCTCGGCCTCCGCAGCCTGCTGTTCCTGGCGCAGCCGCGAGACTTCGCCCAGCATCGCGTCGATCGCCCGGTTCTGCGCGGCGATCGTCGCGCTGATCGAGCTCTGGCTCTGCCGCACCCGGTCGAGCTTGCCCTGCGCCTCCTCCAATTCCTCGCGCAGCGTCTCGGCAGAGGCGCCGGCAACCAGGCAGACGGCGGCAAGCAGCAGCGTCGCGGGCAGCAGCAGCCACCTGGGGGTGCCGGCAGGGGCGCGCATCGCCGCAGCACGCTAGCGAAGCGGGGAACGAATTGTTAGGAGTTGCTAATAACCTGCAACGCCCGTTGCAAGCTCAACCCAAGAGCTTCGCCTTCGCCTTCTCGAACTCCTCCCCCGAGAGGGCGCCCTTAGGCGGGGACGGGGACGCGCCGAAATCGTAATGGACTCGTAAGGCGCCGGCGAGATACTCAGCCTCTCAACCCCCGAGCAGGAGGAGGACGATGGCACGGCTCTCGATACTGGCGATCTGCGCGGTGGCGATCTTCGCGATCGGCTGCGGCGACTCGGACGACGACAGCGGCGCCGGCACGACCTCGGGCGGCGCCGGTGCGGCCACGGCCAGCGACGACACGATGAAGAAGGAGGCTGCCGCCGACGAGACCGAAATGGTGGCGAACCGCCAGAACCGGCGCCGCAAGGGCAAGGCGATCAAGGCCGTCGGGTCCGAGTACGGGCGGGTCGTCGCCGACGGCCGCGGCGAGGCCTTCTACCTCTTCGACAAGGAAAAGGGCAAGCGCAGCCAGTGCTACGGCGCCTGCGCCCAGGCCTGGCCGCCGGTGATCACCAAGGGCAGGCCGCGCGCCTTCGGGGGCGTCAACCAGAAACTGCTCGGGGTCACCCGCCGCAAGAACGGCAAGCTCCAGGTCACCTACAAGAACCACCCGCTCTACTACTACGTCGACGACTCGCCCGGCACGATCCTCTGCCAGAACGTCGCCGAGTTCGGTGGCCTCTGGCTGGTCGTGCAGCCGAACGGCAACCCGGTCACCTGAACCGCCCGCCGATGGGCCGATTTCCCACCATGTAGGGGTAATTCAGGCCCATCGGCGGCTGAAGAGGACGGCGGCGACGGCGGTGGCCAGGTTGAGGCTGGAGACGCCGGCGCGCATCGGAATGCCGAGGCGGGCGTCGGCGCGCTCCAGCAGCGGCTCGCTGAGGCCGTAGCGCTCGGTGCCGAAGGCGAGGATCGCGCGCTCGGGCAACTCGGCGGACCGCAGGTCCTCGCCGCCCGGGTCGATTGCGACCAGCGGGCGGTCGCTTTCCGGCCGCTCATCCGGCGTTCCGTGGCTCCTTTGTGGCGCTGTAGGTGAGAAAGGAGCCACAGACGCCACCGGCAGGGCGAAGTGGAGGCCGGCGGCGGCGCGCAGGGCGTCGGGGTGCCAGGGGTCGTTCGGCCCGGTGGTGAGGACGCCGGCGGCGTCGGCCGCGGCGGCGACCCGCACGCAGGCGCCCATGTTGCCCATCGTGCGCGGGTCCTCGAGCAGGACCAGCGGCGCCGGGCGCGGGTCGGCCAGGGCAGCGGCGACGTCAACCGCGGGGCGGCGGGCGATCGCTACGACGCCGGTGCGCGGCGCCTGCGGCGCCAGCTCGGCCAGGGTCGCGGCCGCGACCGGCGTCGTTCGCTCGGCCAGAGTCCCCCCCAGGTCGGGGGCGAGCTCCGCCGCGAGCTGCTCGAGCAGCGCCGTATCCGCGGCGACCGCCTCGACCACCTCGGCGCCGAAGCGCAGCGCGTGCTTGAGCGCGTGGAAGCCCTCCAGGACCGCCAGCTCCGGGTCCCGCCTCGCCGTGCGGTAGCGCCGCACCAGCGCCCGCTCGTCTGCTCGCTGCGCAGCCACGGTCGCATCATGACCCGGAGCGGCGCTGCGGGGCCGCGAGCTCAGCCGAAGACCAGCGAGCGGGCCCGCTCGTCGGGAAGCCCGGCGAGAAACGGCGTCAGGTAGCGGCCGATGATCTTCCCTTCAGCCTCGGGCCAGGGCGCCTCCTCGCTCAGCTTCGAGACTTCGCCGTGGCCGCCGGCCGGCCGGCCGTACAGGTAGCGCGGCCGGCCGCCGGTCCAGAGCACGCCGCGCAGCACCGGGTCGAACGGCTGCGGCTCGACCTCGCAACCGGCGGCTGCGGCGATCGCTTCGGCCGCGACATCGGCCTCCTGGGTGGCGATCCCGCCCTGCTTGACCGGAAAGCTGGTCACGTCCCCAGCGGCGTAGACGCCCTCCACCCCCAGCACCGCGCCGTGCTCGTCGACGCGCAGAAACCCCTCTTCGTCGTGCGGGAGACCGTCGATGCGGCGACCCTCGAGGCGCGGCAGGCTGACGACGGCGCCGGTCTCGATCGGCTCGCCCGGCGCGACCTGCAGGCACCCGTCCTCGAAGGCGACCGGGCTGGCCCCGGTCACCACCTCGATTCCGTGCTCGCCGAGCAGCTCCCACATCTGCACGCCGACCGCGCGGCCGAAGAGCTCCAGCGGCGCGTCCTCGGGCGTGACCACCGTCAGCTTGGCGTCTTCGATCCCCGATTTTGCGAGGACCGCCGCGGCGAGCAGCGCCAGCTCGTAGAGCGGCAGCGCCCAGTTGCGGCCGCCGGGCATGGTGAAGACGACGTCGCGCAGCCCGCCGGCCCGCAGCCGCCGCACCACGCCGCCGACGCCGCCGTCGTCGGCGACCCCCCAGAAGGTGACCGCGCCCGGAACCGCCCAGAGCATGCGGGCGCCGGGGGCGACGAGCAGGTAGTCGTAGGGGAGGACGGCCCCGTCGCGCGAGGACGCCTTGCGCGCCTCGGGCTCGACCGAGGAGACACCGCCCGGGCGGAACGAAGCGCCGATGCGCTCGGCCAGGGAGCGGAGGTCGTAGCGCAGGAGGCTGGCGGCTGCGTAGGGCTCGCCGACGGCGAAGGGGCGGTAGACGAAGTCGTCGCGGGGCGAGCAGAGCTCTACCGCGAGCCGCTCGCCCGCGAGGTCGCGCAGGGCCAGCGCCGCCTCGAGAGCGGCGACGCCACCGCCGGCGATCAGCACCCGCGGCCGCTCTCCATGCGTGTTTTCGCCCATGCACGGAGGCTAGGGACGCCGGCGCTCACCTCCATCGGGGGAAAGCCGCAGCTTGGTTGCGGGCTCTGCCCGACCGGGGAACAGCGACCGCTGTCGCCTCAGGCTCAGTAGCCTTCGCCTTCGAGACGGTGTCGAAGAAATTCCTCCACACCTGCTACCGGATCGGCGACATCGATCGCTCGGTCGAGTTCTACGAGAAGCTCGGCTTCGAGGAGCGCCGCCGGATGCCGATCGGCGACGAGGCGATCAACGTCTTCATGGGCCTGCCGGGCGAGGATCCGGTGCTGGAGCTGACCTACAACCACGGCGTCGACTCCTACGACCTCGGTACCGGCTACAACCACATCGCCCTCTTGGTCGACGACCTCGACGGCACGCTGGCGCAGCTGGCCACCGTCGGCATCGAGCCGGAAAAGCCCCCCTACCGCCCCGGCGGCCGCACCGAGGGCCACCGCATCGCCTTCGTCCGCGACCCGGACGGGTACCGCATCGAGCTGATCGGCGAGTAGCGGCTCAACGCATAATTTGCCCATGGAGTGAGCATAAAATGTCCATCACCTGGACAAATCGATCGTGGGGACCCGCTTGACTCACCGCACCCACCGGAGGATTCTTGTGCCAACGGTCGCTTGAACGAGGAGGAGGATGGAGATGATTTGTGCGCTGACGGTTCGCAAGCTGAAGCCCGGCACCTTCGACCAGTTCCGCGAGGCGTTCGTGGGCGGCATGGAGGACTCGCCGCCGGAGGGCTTCGTCCGCTTCAACATGCTGCGCAATGCCGAGGACCCCGACGAGGTGATCTCCTTCGGCTTCTTCGACGGCACGGTCGAGAAGCTGCGCGAAATCGCCGCCAAAGAGGGCTACGACGAGCAGCTGGAGCAGATCGCCCCCTACGTCGAGTCGGTCGGCGCCGACGGCCTCTACGAGATCGTCGAGGAGCGCACTTACTAGGGAATCGGTTAGGCTCGCTCCGGCTCTAGTTTGGGAAATCCGGAGAGGAGTGGGTCCTTGAAACTCGTGATCGGCATCGTGCGCCCGGAGAAGGCGAACGACGTGTTGGAAGCGCTCTATCGAGCGGAAGTGCGGGGGGTCTCGTTGAGCCGTGTCGAGGGGCACGGCGGCGAGCTGGAGCGGGTCGAGACGTACCGCGGCACCACGGTGAAGATGGGCCTCTCCGACAAGGTCCGCTTCGAGGTCGCCGTCTCCGACGCCTTCGTCCAGCCGACGATCGAGGCCCTCTGCGAGGGCGGGCGCACCGGCGAGGTCGGTGACGGCAAGGTCTTCGTCGTGCCGCTCGAGCAGGCGGTCCGCATCCGCACCGGCGAGTCCGCGGAGGCCGCCGTGACCCCGGTGGTGGCACGATGACCGGGGCCCTGGCGACGCTTCTGCCGCTGGCCCAGATCGACACCGGCGACACCGCCTGGATCCTCGCCTCGACGGCGCTGGTCCTGATGATGACGATCGCCCTCGGCGTCTTCTACACCGGCCTGGTGCGGGCCAAGAACAGCCTCAACACCTTCATGATGTGCGTCTCCTCGCTGGCGATTGGCGGCATCGCCTGGGCGCTGATCGGCTACTCGATCGCCTTCGACGGCGAAGGGGCGATCCTCGGCGGCCTCGGCCACGTCGCCCTCAACGGCGTCGGCTTCGAGCCGCGCGGCGAAGGGACCATCCCCCACCTCGTCTTCTTCGCCTTCCAGGGGACCTTCTGCATCCTCACCCTGGCGCTGGTCTCCGGCGCGGTGGTCGAGCGGATGCGCTTCGGCGCCTGGATGGTCTTCGGCGCGCTGTGGTCGGTGCTGGTCTACGCCGTGCTCGCCCACTGGGCGTTCGGTGGCGGCTGGCTGGCGGAGAACGGGCTGCTCGACTTCGCCGGCGGCGTCCCGGTCGAGATGGGCTCGGGCTTCGCCGCGCTCGCCGCGGCGCTGGTCGTCGGCGCGCGCAAAGACTACGGCCGCCAGGCGCTGCTCCCCCACAACGCGATCTACGTGCTGCTCGGCGCCGGCCTGCTCTGGTTCGGCTGGTTCGGCTTCAACGGCGGCAGCGGCCTCGGCACCAACAACGCCAGCGTGCTCGCCTTCGTCAACACGATGCTGACGCCGGCTTGCGCGCTCTTCACCTGGTTCGTGCTCGACCTGGTCCGCGGCCGGCGGGTGACCGCGGTCGGCGCCGCCACCTCGATCATCGTCGGCTGCGTACTGATCACCCCGGCGGGAGCGTTCATCAGCCCCGGCTGGGCGATGGTGCTCGGCTTCCTCGGCGCGATTCCCTGCTACGCGGTGATCGTCTGGCGGCCCCGCACCCGGGTCGACGAGACGCTCGACGTGCTCGCCGCCCACGGCATCGCCGGCTTCACCGGCATCCTCTTCCTCGGCCTCGTCGCCCAGGTCGGCTGGAACGGGGTCGCCGACGGGCTGTTCTACGGCGACGCCGGCCAGTTCTGGTCGCAGGCGCTGGCCGCGGCGGTGGCGCCCGCCTACGCCTTCGGGGCAACCTTCGTCCTGCTGAAGCTGGTCGGCGCGGTGATGCCGTTGCGGGCGAGCGAGCACGACGAGGCGGTCGGCATGGACGTCGTCTTCCACGGCGAGGAGGCCTACGCCAGCGGCGAGGGCGCGATCCTCGTGCAGCCCGAGGCCGACGGCGAGCTGCTCGTCGCCGACCCGAGCTAGCCGGGGGCGAGCGAGGCCAGGCGGCGCTCGAGGAAGCGCCGCTCGACCTCGTTGCCGGTCAGCTCCAGGGCGCGGCGGTAGGCCTCCGCCGCCTCGGCCGCGCGGCCGAGGCGGCGCAGCAGGTCGGCGCGGGCGCCGTGCAGCGGCTGGTAGTCGTCGAGCCCCTCGATCGCCTCCATCAGCTCCAGGCCCCGCTCGGGGCCCTCAGCCATCGCCACCGCCGCCGCCCGGTTGAGCTCGACCACCGGGCCGGGCGCGACGTGGGCGAGCCAGGCGTAGAGGTTGGCGATCCGCTTCCAGTCGGTCGCCGCGGCGCTCGCCGCGCCGGTGTGGGCGGCGGCGATCCGCGCCTGGATCGTGTAGGGGCCGACCGGTCCGGCGGCGGCCGCTTCCAATGAGAGCGCCGTGCCCTCCTCGATCTTCGCCGCGTCCCAGCGCGAGCGGTCCTGCTGCTCCATCGGCACCAGCTCGCCGGCGGCGTCGACCCGGGCGGCGCGGCGCGCGTCGTTGAGCAGCATCAGCGCCAAGAGGCCGCGCACCTCAGGCTCGCGCGGCAGCATCGCCGCCAGGATCCGCGCCAGGCGGATCGCCTCGGCGCAGAGCTCCTCGCGCACCAGCCCGTCGGCGGAGGTCGCCAGGTAACCCTCGTTGAAGACCAGGTAGAGCGTCGCCAGCACGGCCGGTAGCCGCTCCGGCATGCGCTCCGCGCCGGGCACTTCGTAGGCGATGCCGGCGGCGGCGATCTTGCGCTTCGCCCGCACCAGCCGCTGCGCCATCGTGCTCTCGCCGACCAGGAAGGCGCGGGCGATCTCGGCCGTGGTCAGGCCGCCGAGCGCCCGCAGGGTGAGCGCCACGCGAGCCTCGATCGCCAGCGCCGGATGGCAGCAGGTGAAGATCAGCCGTAGGCGGTCGTCGTCGATCTCGCCGGCGGCGGCCAGCCGGTCGCCCGGCTGCTCGGCCGGCGGCCGCAGCGCCTCCAGCCCTTTGAGCAACTCCTCCTTCTCGCGCAGGGTGCGCTCGCGCCGCAGCCGGTCGATCGCCCGGTTGCGGGCGACCTGGACGATCCAGGCGCCGGGGTTGTCGGGGACGCCGTCGCGCGGCCAGCGCTCCAGGGCGACGAGGAAGGCGTCCTGGACCGCCTCTTCGGCCGCGTCGAAGTCGCCGAGGACGCGGATCAGCGTCGCCACCGCCCGCCCCGACTCGCGCCGGAAGGTGCGGTCGACGACGCTGTCGCGAGCTGCCGCTACGAGCCCTCCGCGCCGCCCTCGGCGCGCGACATCAGGTCGCTCTCCTCGGTGATCAGCGGCCGCACCTCGAGCGTGCCGCCCTGGATCGGCGCCTTCCGCGCCCAGCCGAGCGCCTCGTCGAGGTTGGCGCACTCGAGCACCCAGAAGCCGGCGAGCCACTCCTTCGTCTCGGCGAACGGCCCGTCGGTGACCTCGCTCTTGCCGTTCTCGTCGAAGCGAACGGTCGTCGCCGCGTCGCTGCGGTCGAGGCCGGCCCCGAATGTCATCACGCCAGCCTCTTCCAGTTCCTTGTTGTAGGCGTTCATCTGCTCGTACATCGCCTGCATCTCCTGCGGCGAGATCTCCTCCCAGTTGTGGGTCTCCTTCTCGTCGCCGATCAGTCCCAGCAGGTATTGCATCTCGGTCCCTCCTAGCTTGCTCGCGGCGGCGCCTTTTCGCCGCCTCTGAGAGTACGACGAACGAGGCGTGCGCAGATCGACAGCCGCTACGAAATTCGTTCCGGTTCGCTTTTTGCCACCCCGAGGAGCAAAAGGCGAACCGGAAAGCGCCTGGTCAGGCCCGCAACCGGTAGCCGCGCGTGAAGAGGCGCAAGTTGACGGCGAAGATCGCCGCGGTGGCCCCGAGCAGGGCGAGCAGCGAGAGCGCCACGCTCGCCTCGCTGTAGCCGAGGAAGCCGTACCTGACCAGGTTGATCATGTAGTAGATCGGGTTGAAGTGGGTCAGGGTCTGGAACGGCTCGGGCAAGAGCGAGGCCGAGTAGAAGACGCCGCCGAGGAAGATCAGCGGCTGCAGGACGAAGGTCTGGGCGAAGGCGACGTCGTCGAACTGCTCGGCGCGGACGCCGATCAAGACGCCGAGCTGGGCAAAGAAGAAGCCGACCAGGAAGAGCGCCGGCAGCAGCACGAGCAGGTGGTCGACCGGCAGGTCGATCAGCAGCGAGGCGGCGAGGAAGGTCAGCACGGCGACGATCAGGCCGCGGGCGAAGCCGCCGAAGGAGAAGGCGAGCAGCAGCTCCAGCGGCGAGGCCGGCGAGGAGAGCTGGTCCTGGATCGCCCCCTGGAACTTCTGCTGCAGGATCGAGGAGGAGTTGTTGGCGAAGGCGTTGATCGAGAAGGCCATCATGATCAGGCCGGGGACGACGAAGACGACGTAGTCGATCCCGTGCAGCTCGCCGACCCGCGTCCCGAGCGCCGCGCCGAAGACCGAGATGTAGAGGAAGGTTTCCAGCATCGGCGCGCCGATCGTCTGTTTCTTGATCTTCATGAAGCGGTTGACCTCGCGCCGCCAGAGCGTCGCGAAGCGGATCTGCGCGGCGCTCAAGGGACGGCCTCCACCTCGATGTGGGAGCGCGATAGCTCCTTGCGGCCGACCAGCGTCAGGTAGGCGTCCTCGAGGTTGGCGACGCCGTACTCGGCGGCCAGCTCTCCGCTCGTCCCCTCGCCGACGATCCGCCCCTCGGCGATGAAGGCGATCCGGTCGCAGAGCTGCTCGGCCTCCTCCAGGTAGTGCGTGGTCAAGAGGATCGTCGTCCCCTCCTGGTTGATCCGCTGCACGTAGTGCCACAGCTCCAGCCGCAGCTCGACGTCGACCCCGGCGGTCGGCTCGTCGAGGATCAAGAGGGGCGGCTTGTGCATCATCGCCCGCGCCAGGATCAGCCGCCGTTTCATCCCGCCGGAGAGGGTGCGGGTGCGTTCGTCGCGCTTCTCGGTCAGCGAGAAGGTCTCCAGCAGCTCCTCGGTGCGCTCGCGGCGCTCGCGCTTCGGCATGCCGAAGTAGCCGGCGTGGTAGTCGAGCGTCTCGGCGACGGTGAGGAACCAGTCGAGGTTCGGCTCCTGCGGAGCCAGGCCGACCGCCTGCCGCGCCTCGCCGTAGTCGTCGATCGCGTCGTGGCCGAAGACGGCGATCGCGCCGCCGGTCGGCTGCGCCAGCCCGGTCGTGCAGTGGATCAGGGTCGACTTGCCGGCCCCGTTTGGGCCGAGCAGGCCGAACAGCTCGCCCGCCTCGATCTCCAGCGAGACGCCGCGCAGCGCCTCGACCCCGGTCGCGTAGCGCTTCTCCAGGTCGTCGATGCGCAGCGCCGCCTCGGCGGCGGGCGGGGTCGGACCCTCGGGTGCGAGCGCGTCGTTCATCGCCGGCAAATCTAGGGGAAAGGCGAGCTCGGCCCCCGAAACGGCCGGCGCGAGTAGCCTCAGCGCGCATGCCAACCGCCGAACTCCCCTGGCGTGGTCCCGGCTCCGATCGGCCCGAGCTGCCGCTACCGCCTGGGCCGATGCCGCTGAGGCGCGACGGGCAGCTGCGCAAGCGCTGGCGCTACGTCGGCGTGTTCGGGACCGAGCTGATGCTCTGCGCGGCGCGGGCCCAGGTCGGCCCGCTCGGCCAGTCCTTCTGGGTGCTCTGGGACCGCGATGAGGGCCGCCACCTCGCCCACACCAGCCTGCGGCCGGGCAGCCGCGAGGTGCGCATGGACGGAGCGTCGATCGAGATCGAGGCCCGCGGGCTGCGGGCCAGCCTGGAGCTGGGCGAGTCCACTCCGATCGAATCGATCTGCCCGAGCGGTAGCGGCTGGGGCTGGACCCGCAAGCGGGCCGGCGTGCCGGTCAGCGGAACGGTCGAGGCGGGCGGGCGGCGCCGGCAGGTGGACGCCCTCGCGGTCGACGACGAGTCGGCCGGCTACCACCGACGGCACACGAGCTGGCTCTGGTCGGCGGGGGTGGGAAAAAGCTTCGACAACCGCACCCTCGCCTGGAACCTGGTCGAGGGGATCAACGACCCGCGGCAGGGAAGCGAGCGGGCGATCTGGGTCGATGGCCAGCCGTACGAGCCGGCCCCGGTCTCCTTCTGCGGCATGGAGGCGATCGAGTGCATCGGCGGCGAGCGGCTCGAGTTCGCCGCCGAGTGCGAGCGGGCCCGCGACGAGAACTTCCTCCTCGTCCGCTCCCGCTACCGGCACCGCTTCGGCGCCTTCTCCGGCTCGCTCGACAGCCTGCGGCTGATCGAGGGGCTGGGCGTGATGGAGGACCACCAGGCGGTCTGGTAGAAGGACGCGTGGCCAAGCCGCCCCAGCCGCTGCTCGCCGTCGACGCGCCCTCGATGCTGTTCCGCGCCTTCTACGCGCTGCCCGACTCGATCGTCGGGCCGGACGGCAAGCCGGTCAACGCCCTGCTCGGCGCCGCCAACCTGATCCTGCGCGAGGTCGAAGCGCACCGGCCGCGCGCCGTCGTCCTCTGCTTCGGGCCCGACGCCGCCTCCTACCGCACCGAGCTCTACCCCGCCTACCACGCCGAGCGCGAGGCGGCGATGCCCGACGACCTCTCGCCCCAGTTCGCCGCCGGCCGCCCCTTCTTCGAGGCGTTCGGCTGGACGGTGGCGACGAGCGAGTCGCTGGAGGCGGACGACCTGCTCGGCACCTACGCTCGCCGCGAGGCCGAGTCCGGCGGCGGGGCGTTGCTGCTGACCGGCGACCGCGACATGTACCAGTGCGCCTCCGAGCGGGTCACCGTGCTCTACGTCCGCACCGGCGGCAAGCAGGGGGCGGAGGAGGTCGGCCCGGCCGAGGTGCGCGAGCGCTACGGCGTCGACCCCGAGCGGGTGCCCGACTTCATCGCCCTGCGCGGCGACCCCTCCGACGGCCTGCCGGGCGCCAAGGGCGTCGGGCCGAAGACGGCGGCGGAGCTGCTGCGTCGCCACGGCTCGCTCGAGGCGGTGCTCGACAACGCGATCCGCGAGCGGCGGCCGGCCCTGCGCGGCGCCCTGATCGACGCCCGCGAGGAGCTGCTCGCCTTCAAGGACATCGCCACCCTGCGCGACGCCGGCGTCGACCCGCCGCCCGACCGCCCGACCGACTGGGTCGGCGCAGCCGCAGCCGCCCGCGAGCACGGCATGAACCGCCTCGCCGAGCGGCTCGAAGCCGCGGCCGGCTAGGTACACGCATCCGGCGTGTACTAGCCGTCGAGCAGCTGGCCGGGCTTCATCTCGACCGCCTTGGCCAGGCGGCGCAGGGTGGAAACCTGCGGGTCGCGCTTCCCCGCCTCGATCCGGCTGACCTCGGTGGCGTGGACGCCGCTCCGCTCCGCCACCTGTTCCTGCGTCAGCCCGAGCCGCTCGCGCGCCGCGCGCAGGTTGGTGCCCAGGTCGGCCATCGATGCAATCGTCTGCCCTACAGCCGTCAACCTCCATAGGGCACTTCACAAATTCCAGGCGGGCCTCATTCAGCCGATGCGATCCTCATCTTGCTCGCCTCCCGCCTTATAGGAAACTTCACAAGTTCTTGATTAGACTCTCGCCTTCCCTATGCCGCCCGACAGACGACGGCGAGAGGGGGCCGATCCAGCCCCTACCCAAGCGGGCCGAGATCGGCCCCAGCCCCACGCGCTCCTAGGAGTGCTTGATTACGTGCACGGTCGACACGACCGGCGCCACTTTCTCCATCTGCATCGCTTCTCACCTCCCTCCGCGGGTTGGTCTCCGGCGATTTCGCCGAGGAGAACTGCCCACGGTAGAGAAATACTAAGCGATGAGCGTTTACTGATCGACAGGGAAATCCCTCCCGCGCGGTCTTTATGCTCTCTGACACTTGACTACCTTTAACTCACATGAGCAGAAGGAGCGGGCACAGATGGTCGACAACGAGATAGCGGCGCTTCGGCAAATGGGGCGGGGCACCCGAGGCCTCGAGGACTCCGTGAGCTATTCGGTTGGGCACCGCATCCGAATCGAAATCCGAGCAGCCCTACACGAAGGTCCGGCTACCGCTTCGCAGCTAGCGAAACTCGTTGGCGAACCGCTCAGCACGGTCGAGCATCACATCAGGGAGATGCTCATGGACGGGACCATCGAAATCGCCAAAACGGTAAAGGTCGGCAACTTGGATCGACACTATTACTCCGTGGTCAAGCTGCCGTACTTCTCCGACGAGGCCCTAGCGGTGATGAGCGAAGCAGATCGGCAGACGCTCTGCGCGATAACTGTGCAAGCGGCAATGACGGAGGTGTTGGCGTCGTTGTGGGCTGGGACGTTGGTCAATGACCCGCGCGTCATGCTTGCCTGGAATCGGATCAACCTGGATAAACAAGGGCGAGATGAACTCGCCGACGAGGAACTGCGCTCGTGGTGCCGGAAGCATGAGATCGAGGCGAAGTCCGCCAACCGCCGGGCGAAGACCGGCGAGCCGGGAGTCACCTACGTGATCACCTCGTTCGGCTACGAGCGAAGCCGGAAGTCAGCGCCCAGGCCACTGCCGGCTGGTCAGGTCCCGGCCCAGGAGGAAGCGGACGAACGCGTTGTGGCACTACGACGGCTAGGAAAGGGTCGAAGTGTTGAGAAGTCGGTGAGCTATTCGCTGGGGCACCGCATACGAATCGAAATCCAAGCTGCCCTACACGAAGGTCCGGCCACTGCCGCACAGCTGGCGAAGATGGTCGGCGAGCCGCTCAGCGCGGTCAAACATCACATCAAGGAGATGCTCAAAGACGGGACCATCGAAATCGCCAAAACGGTAAAGGTCGGCAACCTGGATCGACACTATTACTCCGTGGTCAAGCTGTCGTACTTCTCCGATGGAGACGCGGCGGCGATGAGCGAAGCCGAACGGCAGACGCTCTGTGCCATAACGGTGCAAGCGGCAATGGCGGAGGTGTTGGCGTCGTTGTGGGCTGGGAAGTTGGCCAATGACCCGCGCGTCATGCTTGCCTGGAATCGGATCAACCTGGATAGACAAGGGCGAGATGAACTCGCCGACGAGGAACTGCGCTCGTGGTGCCGGAAGCATGAGATCGAGGCGAAGTCCGCCAACCGCCGGGCGAAGACCGGCGAGCCGGGGGTCACCTACGTGATCACCTCGTTCAGCTACGAGCGAAGCCGTACGTCGGCGCCCGAGTCCTTGAGTAGAGATTTACCCACCGGCAGGGAAACCCCGATCGAGAGGTGATCGTTGCTCGCTAGGTGAATTCCGCTTTGACACTATGGTATAGATTTACTCGTTCCTAGTAGTAACTCTTTTCTTTTCAAGATAAGACCCACTGTTGAATGAAGGGCTCGGCCGCGGTGTTACGCGCCCACGGCTACCCGCCGAACTGAAGGAGCGAGCAGAATGCCTAAAAAGAAGTCAAACAGCGACGCGAGGCCGAACCTGCCGGTCCTTGTTGACCTGAAGCTCATCAGGGCGCTGGATCACCTCCTGCGGCAGCACATCCTGCTTGCTGCGGTGGCGGGCCCGGTCAGCCCGAACGAACTCTCGAAGCTCCTGGGCGAGGGGGTCTCGCAGGTCAGCTACCACGTCAACGTGCTTCGCGACGACTGCGGGAGGCTCGAGCTTGTCAAGACCAAGCAGCGCCGCGGGGCGATCGAGCACTACTACAGGGCCAACGCGAAGACGCTGTTGCCGGCGAAGGCGTGGCGCGGGTTTAAGAAGGGCATGCGTGCCGTGGTCGGCGCCGGCCAGGCCAGCGATCTGTTCAACGATCTCGCCGCGGCCCTGAAGGCGGGGAAGCTGCAGGGGCCGCACGATCACATCTCCCGCACGCCCCTCGTCCTCGACGCGGAGGGGGTGCGCAATGTGCAGGCGATCGCGGAGCGGGCTACCAAGGAAGTCGAAGACGAGCAGCAGGCGACCGCCAAACGGATGAAAAAGGCAAAAGGCGACGTAGCGGAACTGACCGGCCACTCCTTCGCCGTCCTCTCCTTCGAGACGGCCTGGAAGCCCGCTGACCTGTATCCCTGCGCGAAAAAGCTATGAGCGGCGGCGGGATGCCGCCCAAGTACGACGTCGTCAAGGTCGAGGCAGCGCTGCTCGAAGTCGCTGCCGAACTGCATCCGCAGCGGCTGTCGGCGGACGCGCTCACCTCACGAATCGTCAGCGATCGAGGGGACGGCCAGGAGGTGGGAACAGCCGCCCAGGCAATCGCCAACCTGAGGGAGTTCGGCCTGTTCCACGAGCGAAACGACGACGGCAAGGTGGAGCCGACACCACCAGCCCTACGCGCCGTCGCCCTGCTGGGCGGCTGAGGGACCTCGCGTGGGAGGTCGCGGCCGGCTACTCGCCCTGGCTGCTGAGGCTGAACTGGACCTGGCCGTCGGCGACGGTGGCGTCGAGTTCCTTGTCGTCGAGGATCTCCGCGGCGGCGGGCTCGACCCGCACCTGGACGTCCTCGCCCTCGACGATCTGGTCCTCGGGCGGCGCCTCCTCGGTGATCGCCACGGCGAGGCCGCTCGCCGCGTCCGGTCCCGGCTCCTGGGCGCTGATCCGGAACGCTGCGCCCTCCGGCACGCCCTCGGAGGAAAGGATCCCCCGGATCGCCTCTTCGGCCTGGTTGCTGAGCTCGAGCATGGTCGTTCCCTCCTCTGGTTGCGGGAATGGTCGAGCTACCCGGGGCCGGCAGGGGAAAACATGCTGGGTCATGGCCACAGACCTCCGCTCTCGAGCGCCTCGAGGAAGGTCGCCACCGGCCAGGCGTCTATCCCGTCGTCGGTCCGCGTGGGCCGGTCGCCGCGATGGACCAGGATTCGTCGTCGCATCCCGGGGAGATCTGCCACCGCCCGCAGCCCGGCCATGTGCTGCGGCTGGAGGCGGCGCGCCGCCTTGACCTCCAGGGCACAGAGGTCCGTGCCGCGGCGCAGCAGGAAGTCGACCTCGATCTGCTTGGCCTCCGCGGGCGACCAGTAAGCGACCTCCTCGGCGAGCTCGCGCTCGGCCATGTAGGTGCACAGCAGGGTGTGGACCCAACCCTCCAGCAGGGCACCGGTTTCCTCGGGCGCAGGTGGACCGTAGAAGCCCTTCGCCGCGCGGGCGACCCCGGGGTCCATCCAGTAGAGCTTGGGGTGCTTCCGCTCGCGGACTCGCAGCCGGGTCTCGTAGGCCGGCAGCCGGCGGGCGAGAAGCGTGTCCTCGAGGACCTCCAGGTACCCCAAGACCGTGGTTCGCGCGACGCCGGCGTCGCGCGCGAGCCCAGCCACGTTCAGCAGCTGACCGTGGAACAGGGCAGCGATCGGGAGGAACCGGGCGAAGCCCGGCAGGTTGCGCACCAGCGCCTCGCCCTTGATCTCCTCGCGCAGGTAGAGCTGGACGTAGGCGCGCAGGGTCTCCCCCGGGGAGTCGGCAGCGAGCACCAGGGGGAGCGCCCCGACTTCCAGCGTGCGCTCGAGATCGAACTCCTCGCCCAGCTCCTCGGGGATCAGCGGGAACATCTCCCGCCAGAGGGCGCGACCCGCGAGCAGGTTGACTCCGGCGGCGCGCAGCTTGCGGGCGCTCGAGCCCAGCAGCGCGAAGCGAAGCTCACGCTGCTCGATGAAGCGGTGGACCTCGTTGAGCAAGCCGGGCAGGCGCTGAACCTCGTCGACCACGACCCAGCTGCCCGGGTCGAGGCGCCGGAGCTCGCCGGCAAACGGGCCGGGATCGGCGAGCAAGTCCTGGTACAGCCGCTCGTCGAGGAGGTCGAATCGATGCGCGCTGGGAAGCTGCTCTCGGATCCAGGTGCTCTTGCCTGCGCCACGAAGGCCGAACAGGAAGAAGCTGCCCTGAGGCAGGCGATAGATGCGCGGCCGGGTGGGTAATGACATGTTGCCGTCATTTTACGCCGTAAAATGACGGCAACCTATACAGAAATCTGAAATGAGAGCGCTGGTGCAGCGCCGAACGGCCCGGTGACCCTCGCGAACTACCGGCTCCGCACCATGGCAGACGCGGCGCCGATTGGCTAGGTCTCGCCGAGCGCCTCGTCGATGAACGGGCCGAGCAGCTCGCCGGTGCGGGCGGCCGTGCCGTCGGGGGAGTCGGTGGGGGCGGTGATGTGGCTGATCGCGAGGCGGACCAGGGCCTCGGCCAGCAGGCGGGCCTTGTCGGCCGGGGCCTGCGGCCAGCCCTCCTCGATCGTCGCGGTGAGGCGGGCGGTCGCCCACTGCACGACCGGCATCCCCTGCGTGGTGACGAAGGGCAGCATGCCGCCGGTGCCGTCGTCGCTGAGCAGGATGCGGACCAGCGGGTCCTCGCCGGCGCTGCGCAGGAAGTAGGCGAGCGCCGCGCCGATCGCCGCACGGGGGTCGTCGAGGTGCTCGCGCACCGCCGCATCGACCCCGTCGAGGAACCGTTCGCCCTCGTGGATGACGAAGGCCTGCCCGAACTCGTCGCGGCTGCCGAACTCCTTGTAGAGGGTCTGGCGGCTGACCCCGGCGTCCGCCGCGATCTCTCCCATGGTGATCTCCGACCAGGTCCGCTCCTGCAGCGCGTCGCGCGCCGCGGCGAAGAACGACTCGCGCAGCAGCGCCCGCGCGGCCTCCGGGTATGGCATGCGCGCCTCCACGCGGCCAATCGTGGCAGCGGGTGCGGTCAAGCGTCCTCCCCGCCGGCGGGCTCGAAATCCACCTTGTCGTAGATGCCGCAGTCGGGGCAGTGCCAATCGTCTGGCACCTCGCTCCAGGGCGTGCCGGGCGGGAAGCCCTCGCGCGGGTGGCCGGCCGCCTCGTCGTAGACGTACCCGCACCCGGGGCAGCGCCAGGCGCTCATCAGATGCCTGACCTTCTGGCCGCGTGCGAGGTCGGGAGGTCAGGCATCTACGCCGCCCCGTAGCGAGCCGGCAGCTTGCGCCGCGCCCGCGGCTGGATGTTGGCGCGGCTGACGTCGCCGTCGTAGTGCTCGAGCAGGCGGCGGTCCATCACCCGGCGCCAGAGCGGCGGGAACCAGGCGAGCAGGATCATCCCGGCGTAGCCGGTCGGCAGCTGCGGCGCTTCGTCGACGTGGCGCAGCGCCTGGTAGCGGCGGGTCGGGTTGGCGTGGTGGTCGCTGTGGCGCTGCAGGTGGTAGAGGAGGACGTTGGAGGCGACGTTGTTGCTGTTCCAGCTGTGCTGGGGCAGGCAGCGCTCGTAACGGCCGTCCTCGCGCTTCTGCCGCCGCAGGCCGTAGTGCTCGAGGTAGTTGACGACCTCGAGCAGGGAGAAGCCCAGCGCCGCCTGCAGCAGCAGGAAGGGCAGCACGACCGGGCCGAAGGCGATCGTCAGCGCGGCGAAGAGGGCGACGGTCATCGCCCAGGCCTGCAGGATGTCGTTGTGGATCGACCAAGGCGAGCGGTCCAAGCGCGCCAGGCGCGCCCGCTCCAGCCCCCAGGCGGAGCTGAGGCTGCCGGCGACGGTGCGCGGCAGGAAGGCCCAGTAGCTCTCCCCGAGGCGGGCGCTGGCCGGGTCCTCGGGGGTGGCGACGCGGACGTGGTGGCCGCGGTTGTGCTCGATGAAGAAGTGGCCGTAGCCGCTCTGCGCCAGGGCGACCTTGCTCAGCCACTTCTCCAGGTCGGCGCGCTTGTGGCCGAGCTCGTGCGCGGTGTTGATCGCGATCCCGCTGACCATCCCCATCGTCAGCGCCAGGCCAATGCTGTCGACGGTCGAGAGGCCGCCCTCGGCCCACAGCCGGCAGGCGAAGACGAGGCCGGCGTACTGCAGCGGGATGAAGGCGTAGGTGCACCAGCGGTAGTAGCGGTCCTGCTCGAGCCAGTTGATGATGCTGTCGGGCGGGTTCTCGGCGTCCATGCCGACGACGAAGTCGAGCACCGGGAAGATCACGAAGACGAGGAACGGCCCCCAGAACCAGAAGGCGCCGAGCCCGGTCAGCTCGACCAGCCCCCAGGCGATGAAGGGCAGCGCCGGCACGACCAGCCCGAGCAGCCAGGCGTAGCGCTTCGAGTCGGTCCAGCTCGCCGGGTTGAGCTCTACATCGGTCGTGTGTGCGTGTGCCTCCATCGCGCCTCCTTTTGACAAATTTGCCGTCTGTGTCAACTAACGATACACAAAATCGATATTTGTATCCGGAAGGCTAAACGGGCGATTCGCGATTGACGTGCCCGAGGGGGCGCGACTGGCCAAGCTGGGCGCCGCACGCCGACGAGTGAATAGCAGCGCTATTCGCGAGGAGGTGGGTGGCGATCCAGCGCAGCGCCAGGCGCGTCATCCGCGGGTGCGGCAATGCGAGTCGACCGTTTAGACTTCCCGGCCGTGTACACGCTGCTCTCGATCGTGCAGGTGATCCTCGCCTTCCTGGTGATCTTCCTGGTGCTGCTGCACTCGGGCAAAGACGCGGGGCTCTCCGGCGCCTTCGGCATCGGCGGCGGGGGCAGCTCGTTTGGGGGCGGCTCGATGGTCGAGCGCAACCTCGACCGGGCGACGATCTTCTTCGCGATCCTCTTCGCCCTCAACACGATCGCTCTGCTGAAAATCTGAGCGCGCTGGGCTAGACGCGCTCGGTGCGGCGACCGGCGCCGTTGCCGCCGGCGCGGTCGAGGATCTCGACCGCTTCGCGGCGCAGCTCGGCGTCGAGCAGCGCGTAGTCCTCGTCGGAGAGCTTGCCCGCGGCGTGGTCGAGCTCGGCGTCGCGGATCTCGCGGTACTTGGCCTCCTTCAAGGCCTCCAGGTCGGTGGCGACCGCCGGCCGGGTGCGAGTCGAGCGGGCCGGCCAGATCGCGATCAGCGCCCCGGCCAGGGCGATCAGCGCCCCGACCCAGATCCAGCTGACGAGCGGGTCGACGATCACCCGGAAGGTGGCGGTCGGCTCGTCGGCCAGGTAGCTGCGCGCCAGCCGCTCGGCGGTCGCCGCCTGCAGGGCCTCGATCTGGGCCAGCGCGGCCGGCCGCAGGCGCGGGTCGGCGGCGGCGGCGCGCATCAGCCGCGACACGGCGCGGCACTGCGGCGGCGTTCCCGGCGCTCCCCCCACGCAGGCGCGGAACCCCCGGTCGGCGGCGCGGGCGCGGCGGCGCACCGCCGCGATCGGCGGTTCGACCGCGGTCCAGAGGTCGCTTCCCGCCCCGGCCCGCAGGCCGACCTCGCTGGTCGCCTCGCCGTCGAAGAAGCTGCCGATCGTCCCCCCTTCCACCCCGCTCGGGCGGAAGTAGCGGCGGCTCGGCCGCAGGGCGAAGCGCTCGCCGCCCTGATCGACGGCGAGCACCGCGCCGAAGCTGAAGGCGCGCTCGTCGACTTCGACGGTCGGCCGCTGGTAGACGATCGTCCGCCCCTCGACGGTGGCGCTCTCGCCCGGCGCCAGGCGCAGGTCGCGTTTGGTCTGGAAGCTGGAGGAGGCGGCGATGCCGATCAGGAGCACCGCGATCCCGGCGTGGACGACGTAGCCGCCGTAGCGGCGCCGGTTGCCGGCGACGATCCCGGCCAGGGCCGCGGCGAGCGAGCCGCCGCGCAGCGAGCGCCGCGCCGCCGCGCCGCGCCAGAACTCCAGCGCCAGGCCGGTCAGGGCGAAGGCGGCAAAGGCGAACAGCGCCAGCGCCCAGGGCTCGCCGGCGGCGTCGGTGAAGAGCGCCAGCCCGAGGCCGACCGCCGCCGCGACCGCGGCCGGCGCGAGGAAGACGCGCTTCGCCGAGGCCCAGCTGACCCGCCGCCAGGCGAGCAACGGCCCGATCCCGGTGAAGAGCACCAGCAGGATCGCCAGCGGCGTCGTGTAGCGGTCGAACCAGGGGGCCGCCAGCGAGGCCGTCTCGCCGGTGAACAGCTCGGAGATCAGCGGGAAGAAGGTGCCCCAGAAGATCGTCGCGGTGAGCGCCACCAGGAGCAGGTTGTTGACCAGGAAGACGGCCTCGCGCGAGGCGAGCGAGTCGATCTGCTTCTCGGAGCGCAGGTCGTCGAGGCGGGAGAGGATCAGCGCGGTCGAGCCGATCAGGACGACCGCGATCAGGCCGAGGATGTAGGGGCCGACGGTGCTGTCGCCGAAGGCGTGGATCGACTCGAGCACGCCGGAGCGAACGAGGAAGGTGCCGAGCAGGGCCAGCGAGAAGATGGCGACGATCAGGCCGGCGTTCCAGACCTTCAGCATGCCGCGCTTCTCCTGGACCATGATCGAGTGCAGGAAGGCGGTGCCGACCAGCCACGGCATCAGCGCCGCGTTCTCGACCGGGTCCCAGGCCCAGTAGCCGCCCCAGCCGAGCTCGGTGTAGGACCAGCGGGCGCCGAGCAGCAGGCCGAGCCCGAGGAAGGCCCAGGCGATCAGCGCGAAGCGGCGGGTCGAGCGGATCCAGGCGGCGTCGAGGCGGCGGGCGGCGAGGGCGCCGATCGCGAAGGCGAAGGGGATCGTGAAGGCGACGTACCCCGAGTAGAGCATCGGCGGGTGGATCATCATGCTCGGGTGCTGGAGCAGCGGGTTGAGGCCGACCCCGTCGAGCGGCGCCGGGCTGAGCGTCGCGAAGGGGTTGACGCCGCCGGCGAACAGCATCAGGCCGGTGAAGAAGGCGGCGACGCCGGCCAGCACCGCGGTCGCGTAGGGGACGATCTCGCGCAGCCTGCCGCGGGTGACGTAGAGCGCCGCCGAGGCGGCGATCGAGAGCACCCAGGCCCAGAGCAGCAGCGAGCCCTCCTGGCTCGACCACATCGCCGCCAGCTTGTAGAAGATCGGCGTGGCGATCGAGGAGTGCCCCTGGACGACCTCCAGGGAGAAGTCGTCGGTCGCGAAGGCGATCTCGATCAGGGCGACGCAGAGGGTGAGCAGGGCGCAGAGGGCGTAGACGGCGCGGCGGGAGATGTCGACCCGGCGGCGGTCGCCATGGCGGCCCGCCAGCGCCGCCGCCGCGGCGAAGATCGCGGTGAGGAAGGCGAGCGCCAGAGCGGCGCTGCCGAGGGCCGCGGTCATTCGCCGCCGGAGCGCTCAGCGGTGAACTTCGAGGGGCACTTGGTGACCAGCGTGTCGGGCTCGCCGACGAAGGTGCCCCGCTCGACCGTCCCGGTGAGGATGATCTCGCGCCCGCCGCGGAAGGGGTCGGGGACGGTGCCGCTGTAGGTGACCGGGATGCTCTCGCTCGGGTCGTCGCGGTCGGCGACGCGGAAGCGCATCGCCTCGCCTTCGCGACTGACCGAGCCCTTGACGACGCGACCGGTCAGGTCGTAGCCGGCGCCCGGCGCGGCGCTGAGCAGCTGCGAGGGCTCCTTCGCCTCGGTCGAGGCGCTGAACGAGGTATAGACGAGCGCGCCGGCGAGCAGCACGGCGGCGGAGAGCGCAACGACGAGCCGGATCTTTCGCTTGCGGGCGGGATCCACGGGGACCCGGGATTATCGCAACCCGTCAGCCGACCCGAGCATCGATCGCAGCATTTGGGGGTCCATAGGTCCTCAATGCTGCGATCGCTGCAGCAGCAATCGGACGAAGCGCCAGTAGGCCCGCAGGGCGAGGCGGGCCGGCGCCGAGCGGGCTAGGGACGGGATGAAGGGGGAATCCAGGTCGGGGGTGAGCCAGGCGGCGAACTCGGCGGCGGTGACTTTGCGGGTCGCCTGCACTTCGCGGCGCTCGCGCAGCAGGCGCGGCAGCCAGCGGATGACTTCGGCGAGGGCGGCCACTTTTTGCCGGCCCCAGCCGCCGGCGATCGAGGCCGCGATCAGCGCCAGCTCGGTGACCAGCAGCGCCGGCGCCAGCAGGACCAGGAGGGACGCCGGGTAGACCCGGATCAGGAACGCCAAGCGGTTGCGCTCCAGCCAGCGCCACTTGTGCTCGCGGGCGCCGAACTCGTAGTCGTGGTCGACGACCGCCGCCGGCTCGATCCCCAACGTCCCGCCGGCGAGGCGCAGGCGCAACGAGAGGTCGACGTCCTCGTGGTAGAGGAAGAAGCGCTCCGGGAAGCCGCCGGCCTCCTCCCAGGCCCGGCGCGGAATCGCCAGGCAGGCGCCGGAGAGGGCGGCGACCTCGCCGGCGGGCGGCGCCTCGCCGATCGGCCGGCCGTGGCGGCCGGCCCAGACGATGCCGGTGAAGTGGACCGGGTTGCCGGCCGAGTTGATCGCCGTCCCGTCGCCGTCGGCGACCAGCGCCTGCCAGGCGGACCAGCCCCGTTCCTCGACCCAGGGGCGGCGGATCGCCTCGCCCCAGCCGGGCCGCGGCGCCGCGTCGGGGTTGAGGACGACGAGCAGGTCGCCGCCCGCCCGCGCCGCCGCGAGGTTGCAGCCGGCGGCGAAGCCGACGTTGCCGCCGGCGGGGACGAGCCGCGCCGCCGGGGCCAGGCCCGCCACCGCCTCCGGCGTGCCGTCGGTCGAGTCGTTGTCGACGACGATCAGCTCGTCGCCCTCCCCCAGCTCGGGCAGCAAGGCGGGCAGCGTCCGGCCCAGCTCATCGCGGCTGTTCCAGGCGACGATCAGGACGGAGAGCGTCGGGCGCACCGACGCGGGAGGCTAGTACGCGCGCCCTCCGCGCCCGCGCTTGGCGCCGCAGGGCTTGCGCACTTCGATCCGCCGGTTGAGCTTCTTGCCGTTGTGGGCCCGGAAGCGCATCCCGGCGAGCAGGCGGTTGCCTGCTCGGCGCTTGGCGGAGCTGCGGGCCCCTTTGCCCGCCTGCCGCCGTGGGCAGAGGTTGCGCGAGTTGACCAGCAGGCCGCGGCGGCCGCCGCGCAGGGTGAGGATGAACTTGTTTACCGGCACGTCAGGCACGATGTCGAAGATGTTGCGGATGCGGCCGCGGACGCTGTCGGTGCGCCCCGCCAGCTCGACGTCGACCTGACCGCGCAGCGAGGCGACCAGGTCCGGCAGCGGGTTGTCGGACGAGCGCAGGTAGACGGGGCCCTGCAGCGGCTGGTCGAGCAGCGGCGAGAAGGCCCGCGCCCAACCGTAGATCGAGCTGCGCGGACAGGCGCGGGCGGCGAACTGGACCCGCGTGCAGACTTTGCGCAGGTTGGCCTGGTCGAGGATCAGCGCCCGCGGCAGGATCGTCGCCGCGCGGCCGATGTTGGCGTCGCCGCGGCGGGGCAGCACCACGGCGCGCAGCTTCGGGTTCTTCGCCCGCCGCGCCGCGCCGAAGAGGCGCAGGAAGAGCTTCGGGCGGAAGCCGAGCTGTTTGCAGCCACCGACCTGGAAGTGCGAGGCGACCGGGACCGAGGAGAAGTCCGCCGGGTCGAGCGGGTCCCCCCCACCCCCCTGCAGGGCGCCGCCGATCGCCAGCGGCACGCAGTTGGTCGGGTTGAGCGTGAAGCCCGGCCGGTCGAGCCGCACTGCGACGGAGCGGATGCTGAGCAGGGCGCCGCCGAAGACGTGGGGCACCGGGTCGGAGAGGGCGCGCACCCGCGCCGTGCGCGGATCGACGTGCAGGGCGACCCTCACCACGACCGTGCCGAGGTCGAACGGGCCGGCCGTGGCGGGGGTTATCACCGCCAGGGAGAGCGGCGCGCCTTTGTATGGACCTGCGAGGAAGACCCTGCCGGAGATCGCGATCGGCGAGGGGCCGCTGCCGGCGGTGACGTCGGCGCGGCCGATCAGGCTCGAGGCCGGGCAAGACGGAGCGGCCGCCTCGTCCTTTCCGGCCTGAGCGCCCGCGGTGGCGATCAGCACCTCGGGGCAGTAGGCGACGCCAGCCAGTTTCGCCGTCAGGCCCGGCGGCAGGGTCACGTCGACCCCTTTCAGCTCCTGGTTGCCGTCGGCGCGGGCGATCAGCGTGTTGAGCGGGCTGAAGGTCCCCGCTTTGGGAATGTCGGTGCCGGCGGCGAAGCCGGGCGCGAACGGCCGGTCCTCGAGGTCGTCGGGGCAGTCGCCGCCGGTGGGGATCGAGCTCGGCGTGAACGCGTCAGACGGCCTCGCGGGGGAGTTGCCCGACCACGGGGTCATCTCGGTCCGCGTCGTGTGGGACTTGCAGGTGGGCGGGCTGGTCAGCGGCGCCCGCGACCCGCCCTGGAGGTCGATGCGGAAGGACTCGAACGGCACCTGAGGCAGGCCGGGCACCGGGACCCTCCCCAGCTCCTCGTCGTCGAAGGTGGTGGTCAGCTGCCCGGTCTCCGGGTCGGCGTGGATCTTGCCGAGCAGCCGCGCCGAGATGTCGAAACGGCTCGACTCGACCATGACGAAGATCCGGTACAGGTCGCCGGAGTCGGGATCGCGGCTGAGCTGCTCCCCGACGTAGACGTCGCCCTCGAGCGAGCCATCCGGCAGCGGCGGGGTGTCGACCTCCACCGTGCCGATCTTCGAAGCCCCCGGGCAATCGACCGGGTCCCTCGTCCCCTTGCCGAACTCCTCGTCGGTGCAGGCCTCAAGGCCGTTCGCGGCCGACGGGTTGAGGCCCATCCCCTCGGGCAGCGTCACTCTGGCCGAGCGCACCTGCGAGCTGCTCTGTTTTTCTTCTTTCCCGAGGTCTTCGATGAACGGCAGCGCCACCTCCACGTCGGCCCCGGACGGAGAGTCGGTGCGGCTGGTGTCCGGCGAGACCGAGATCGAGGGTCCGAAGGGAATGCTGCCGCATTTCTCGGGTTCCGTCCCAGGGGGGATTCGCGCCTCGAACGGCGGCCGAGCGTCCTCGGGGAAGTCATAGCTCGGTTTTTCCTCTTCTTTGATCGAGCTGGCAAGCAGCCAGGTCGAATAGACCTGTTTGAAGGGGGACGAGGGCGTCGCCGGCCCGAAACAGGTCGTCGGGGTGGTGATGAAGGTGCCGTCGCCGGAGGTGCCGTCGAATACCAGGCGGTTTTTGAGAATCACCCCTTTGTCTTCGAAGAGCGGCAGCTCGGCAAACGGCGTCGCGGGGACGTGGATCGTGAAGCCCTCGTGGTAGTCGCTCTCCCAGGCGACGTCGGCCTCCAAGTAGATGTCGTTGCCAAGGAGATGGAGGCCGAAGCGGGCCGGCTCGCCGAACGGCGGCACGATGTTGTAGACCTTCGGCACCTCCGGCACGGCGATGGCTTCGCCTTCTACCGACCCGGTCACGAAGCTTTCGCCGACGTCAGACCCTTCCGGGCACGTTTCGGGATCGGCCTCGAAGGTCTCCTGGGGGCACTGCGGGGTCGCCTGCGGGTTGACGGTCAGCCCAGGCGGAAGGTCGACACGAACCGTTTTCAGTTCCCCTACCGGTTGTTCGTCGCCCAGCAGGCCGGGTTCGTGTTTGACGATGAACTGCGTGAAGCCGACCGGCGGGTGCCCAGCCGCCTGTTTGAAGAACTCTCCCGGGGTTTCGACCGTGCAGGGTGGGTCCGTATAGCAGGTACCCGCTTGCCAGCCGCTGTTCTCCGTGGGGTTCTCCGGGTCAGATGGGGCGATTATGTCCGCGGTGCTGGCCAGCGCCGAGGACGGCGCAAGCATCGCCAGCGCAAGAACGGCGGCCACCGCCACCGCTCTGACCACTCCCCCCCTTCCGCGCATCGAGATCTCCTTCCAACCGGTCATTCGTTGATCATACTACCCGATTTTGACGATCTAAGCTATTATTTTTAGGTATCGACCATTCCCCGAAAGTGAGGTTTTCTATGAACTGGGAGTTGCTCGCACGCGCTAATACCCACCCCCTGCGCGTCTCAATCCTCGAGGTGTTCAGCCTCGAGGAGGGGCGCACCCTCTCGCCCAAGGCCCTCAGCCTCGAGCTGCAGGCGCCGCTCAGCACGGTCAACTACCACGTGACCGAGCTGTACCGGACCGGTCTGCTTGAAATCGTCGACGAACGGCAGGTCCGCGGCGCGATCGAGCACTTCTACCGCGCCGCCGACGAGGACACGCAGGCGAGGAAACCGAAACGGCGGCGCAAGGCGAAGCGGTAGTCGCGAGTGGAAAGCGGACGACGGGTCTCGAACCCGCGACCTCGAGCTTGGGAAGCTCGCGCTCTACCAGCTGAGCTACGTCCGCGCTGACGCCTGATTCTACGGTCCCGAGCCGGGAAGGCGCGAGGGCTAATGTTCGCTGGCCGTGAGCACTCGCGCCTTCCTCGCCGCCCTCGCCGTACTCGCCGTGATCGGCCTGCTCGGCTTCGGCCTGCTGAGCGAGGGCGAGGCGCAGATCGAGGTCGGCGAGCCGGCGCCCGACCGGGAGCTGCCGGTCCTGGGCGGGACGGGCAGCGGCTCCCTCGCCGATTACCGCGGCCGCTGGCTGCTGGTCAACCTCTGGGCCTCCTGGTGCGACCCCTGCCGCGAGGAGGCGCCCGAGCTCGACCGCTTCGCCCGCCGTCACCGGGAGCGCGGCGTCAGCGTGCTCGGCATCAACGTGCAGGACAACAGCGACGACGCGCTCGCCTTCCTGCGTGAGTTCGACCTCGAGTACCCGCAACTGCGCTCGGTCGGCGACGAGCGCAGCGACGCCTTCGGCTCGACCGGGGTGCCGGAGAACTTCCTCGTCGACCCGCAGGGACGCCTGGCGCTGATCTGGCGCGGACCGGTCGACGAGCGCTTCCTCGCGGAACGGGTCGTGCCGATCGTCGAGGGGCGCCAGTGAGGGGGCTTGGCGCTTTGGTCGCATATAGAGCGACTAAGTCGCCAACGCCGTGGGCTGCCGCGGTCGCTCTGCTGACCCTGCTGGCGCTCGCCGCGCCGACGACGGCCGCGGCGCCCCAGACGACCCTGCCCGACGTCGAAGACGAGGTGATGTGCCCGATCTGCGGCACCCTGCTGGAGCTGGCCGAATCGCCGCAGGCGCAACGACAGCGGGTCTTCGTCAGGCGCCTGATCGCCGCGGGCGACAGCAAGGCGGAGATCAAGGACGCGCTCGTCGCCGAGTACGGCGACGAGGTTCTGGCCCTCCCCGGCGACTCCGGCTTCGACCTCTCCGCCTACCTGGTGCCGGCGATCGGCTTCGCCCTGGCGGCGGCCGGGCTGGCGGTCGGGATCAGGCGCTGGCGGCGAGCCGGCGGGTCGCCAGGGGGCGGACGGCCGCCGGCCGGGGCGCCGCGCGGTGAGGAGGCCGAGCGGCTCGAGGCCGACATGCGGCGTTACGACGTCTAGCTCGCGCTCGGGCTGCCGGGCTCAGCCCTGGACCAGGAGGCCGGTCACCGGAACAGCCAGCTTGCGCCGCCGGTTGGAACGCGACAGGCAGGCGATAGTCGCGTCGGCCTGCGACATGAGAGCGGTCAGCGAACGATGCCGGCGCAGCGACGGCCCGGCGACCACGGCGAGCTCGTAGGCGGCGCCGATCCGCTCGAGCGCCTCGCGCAGCCGCTCGGAGGCGAGCAGCTCGGCGGCGTCGGCGGCCGGTCTGCCGGCGACCACGCAGACGAGCGGGCCGGCGGCGCCGCCCGAACCGGGCCCGGCGAGGACGACCGGCTTGAGCAGCGCCTCGGCCTCCGCCTCGCCGCGCAGGTACTCGACCATGCCCGGCGCTGTGGCCAGGCCGAGCGCCTCGGCGAGGCGCGGTTGGGCGAGGTCGCACTCGACCAGGACGGTTTGCCGCCCCACCGCCGCCGCGGTCGTCGCGATGCCGACGGCGGCGGTCGTCGCCAGGCTGACCGCGGCGGCGGCGAGGTCATCGGCTTCGCCAGTGACGAGCACGGTGCGCTGCCCGTCGAGCCGCTCGAGCAGGCCGCCGTAGGCGTCCAGGTCGCCGCGTCGCAACGCCCCCGGCCCGGCGCCCGGCGGCGGTCCGGCCGAGATCTCGGCGAGCACCGGCGGACGACGGCGAAGTCGCAGCATCGGGCGCATCGTATGGGGGTGTGGGGATACCCAAGGGCCCTGCTGAGATAGGCCCTCAGTACGCTGGCCGCCGTGAAAATCGCCGTGATCAGTGACGTCCACGCCAACCTGCCCGCGCTGGAGGCGGTCCTGACGGCGATCGACGGCTCCGGGCCCGAGGAGATCTGGTGCCTCGGCGACGTGGTCGGCTACGGCGCCGAGCCCGACGCCTGCGCCGACCTGGTGCGCGGGCGCTGCGACCTCTGCCTGGTCGGCAACCACGACCTCGCCGTGCTGGGGAACCTCGACATCGCCGCCTTCTCCCAGGCCGCGGCAGAGGCGGTCGCCTGGACGCGGAAGAACGTCGCCGCGCGGACGCTCGACTTCCTGCGGGATCTGGAGCCGGCGGTGCAGCGGGACGGGATCGCGCTCTTCCACGCCTCGCCCCGCGACCCGATCTGGGAGTACGTGCTCTCGGTCGAGCAGGCCGACGCCTGTCTCGACGTGCAGGGTGAGCGGATCGCGCTGATCGGCCACTCGCACGTCTCGCTCTTCTTCGTCCGCACGACGGTCGACGGTCACCCGGAGCTGCGCGGCGCCGAATCGAGCGACGACACGCTGCTCGATCTCCGCGAGGGAAGCTGGCTGGTCAACCCGGGCAGCGTCGGCCAGCCCCGCGACGGCGACCCGCGTGCCGCCTGGCTGGAGCTCGACGCCGAGCTGCAGACGGCACGCTTCCACCGGGTCGAGTACGACGTCGACCGTGCCGCCGCGTCGATCGCCTCAGCCGGCCTGCCGCAGCGCCTCGCCAACCGCCTCTACGTCGGCTCATGACGCTCGGTTCTAGACTCGGCCGCAGGATGCCTCGCTCGCTCGCAGCGCCACTCGCCATCCTGCTCGGCCTCGCCGCGCTGGCCCTCGCCGCCTGCGGCGAGGAGGACGCGCAGCTGCTGCCCGGGGAAACGGCGCGCGAGATCACCACCAACCTCGATGCGGTCCAGCAGCTGGCCGACGAAGGCGACTGCGCCGGCGCCGAAGCGGCGGTCGAACAGGTTAGCGCCCAGATCGAAGCGCTCGGCGGGGTCGACCGGCGGCTGCAGCAGGCGCTGGAAGACGGGGCGGAGCGGCTGAACGAAGTGATCGCCGAATGCGAAGAATCGGCCGGCGAAGCGATCGCCCCGGCGATCATCCCGGAAGAAACCGAAGAAGGTGACGACCGGCGAGGGGACGACGGCGGGAACGAGGGCAAAGGCGAGGAGGAGGACAAAGGCAAAGGCGAGGAGGAGGACGGCGAGGACGATCCTTCCCCGTCCCTGCCCCCGCAGGCCGAAGGAGAAGGCAAAGGCCTGGACGAGGGCGGCGGGCCGCCGGGAGACGGTGGCGACGAGGACGACGGTGGCGACGAGGACGGCGAGGACGAAGAACAGTCGGGCGGCGTCAGCCCCGGCACGCCCGCCGGGGAAGGCGAATGATGGCCGCCGGGCCGCTGTCCGGCCGCTATGAGCTCGGCGAGCGCCTCGGCTCGGGCGGGATGTCGAACGTCTACGGGGCGACCGACCTGATCCTCGAGCGCACCGTCGCGGTCAAGGTCCTCGCCGAGCACCTCTCCGACGACGAGCGCTTCGTCGCCCGCTTCCGCCGCGAGGCGCTGGCGGTCGCCAAGCTGATCCACCCCAACATCGTCCAGGTCTACGACACCGGGATCGACGATTCGCGCCACTACATCGTCATGGAGTACGTGGCAGGTCGCTCCGGGGCGCAGATCCTCCAACGGCAGGGGCCGCCGTCGCCCGAGATCGCGGCCGAGGCCGGGATCCAGGCCTGCGCCGGGCTCGACTACGCGCACCGGCGGGGGATCATCCACCGCGACGTCAAGCCGGGCAACCTGATGGTGGTCGGCGGGCCGGTCGGGGGCGGGCCGATGACGGTGAAGCTGACCGACTTCGGCATCGCCCGGGCGATCGAACAGACGCGGATCACCCAGGTCGGCTCGGTGGTCGGCACCGCCGCCTACCTCTCGCCCGAGCAGGTGCGGGGCGAGGAGGCGACGCCGGCGACCGACGTCTACGCGCTCGGCGTCGTCCTCTACCAGTTCCTCACCGGGCGGCTGCCGTACGAGGGCTCGACCCTGGCCGAGCTGGCGGTGCGCCAGCAGAACGAGCAGCCGCTCCCCCCCACCACCTACAACGACGCCGTGCCCGACACCCTCGGCGGGGCCGTGCTGCGGGCGCTGGAGGGCGACACGGCGCGCCGCTACGCCGGCGCCGACGAGCTCGCCGACGGGCTGCGGCGGGGGCTGGAGGGCGAGGACGTGACCCTTCCCCTGGCCGAGGGGACCGAGGCTACCCGCGTCCTCGGCGGCGAGACCGCGACCCGGCGACTCGACCAGACCGAGCGCACCGAGCTGCGCCCCGCCTCGCCCAGTCGCCGGCCCGAGCCGCGCGTCGCTCCGCCACCCGTCCAACCCGCCCCAGCCCGGCCGCCCTCGCCCCGCCGGCGAGGCGCCTTCTCCCGCTTCTCCCGCTTCGTCCTCGCCACCGTGGCGCTGGTCCTGATCGCAGCGGCCGTAGCCGCAGCCGTAATCCTCGCCACCGATCAGGCGACCGGCGTCAAAGCGACCGAAGTGGCGGGCGAATCGGTCGACAAAGTCGTCGAAGAACTGAAGGGCCTAGTCGAGAAAAACACGGAATAGGCATCGGTGGGAGAGGGCGGGGCATCCCCCCGCCGGAACCCGCGTCGAATCGCGTTGTCAGGGCTCTTGCCCCACCTGCTCACAAGTTCCTGCGGGGGGATGCCCCGCCCTCTCACTCGAACGCCCACGGTGGAGAGCCGGTGAGGATGGACTCTGAGTAGGAGCTGAAGGTGCCGGCTTCGATTGCGGTGCGGGCGTGGGTCATCAGCTGGTGCATGAAGGTGAGGTTGTGGAGGCAGAGGAGGCGGACGGCGGTCAGCTCCTCGGCGCGGGAGAGGTAGCTGAGGTAGTCGCGGTCGTGGTGTTGGCAGGCGGGGCAGGGGCAGCCGGCGGCGATCGGGTCGCGGACGCCCTCCCAGCCGGATTTGCGCAGGTCGAGGCGGAAGCGGTTGGCGGGATCGGGGACGAGGGCGGTGCCGTGGCGGGCGAGGCGGGTCGGGATCGCGCAGTCGAAGAGGTCGAGGCCGAGCGCGATCCCGGCGAGCAGGTCGTCGACGTCGCCGATCCCCAGCAGGTGCTTGGGCGCCTCCGCGGGCAGCAGGGGCGCGGTCAGCTCGAGCACACCGCGCATCTCCTCCTTGTCGCGGCCGAGGGTGCCGCCGATCGCGATGCCGTCGACGCCGGCCTCCGAGACCATCTGCGCCGACTCGCGCCGCAGCTCCTCGTGCACGCCGCCCTGGACGATGCCGAAGACCGCCTGCGCGGCCGGGCCGTGCCTGCCGTGCCAGTCGAGGCAGCGGCCGAGCCAGCGGTGGGTGCGCTGCATCGAGCGCGCCGTGTAGTCGCGGTCGGCGTGGTAGGGCGTGCACTCGTCGAAGACGAGGGCGATGTCGGCGCCGAGCTTGGCCTGCGCCTCCATCGAGACCTCGGGCGAGAGGAAGAGCTCGCTGCCGTCCTTGTAAGACCGAAACCGAACCCCCTCCTCCCCGATCGAGACCACCGAGCCGTGGTCCCCGCCCGGGCGTCCCTTGCCCTTGACCTCGTCGGCGACGCCGCCGTGCGCGAGCGAGAAGACCTGGAAGCCGCCCGAGTCGGTGATCAGCGCCCGCTCCCAGCCCATGAAGCCGTGCAGGCCGCCGGGGGCGGCGATCCGGTCCGGCCCGGGCGAGACGAACAGGTGGTAGGTGTTACCGAGGACGAGCTCGTAGCCGAGCGCGGCGACCTCGGCCGACTCCAGCCCGCGCACCGTCGCCTTCGTCGCCAGCGGGATGAAGGCCGGCGTCCGCACCGGCCCGTGCCCCGTATGCAGGACGCCCGCGCGGGCCATCCCGTCGCGGGCGTCGATCTCGAACCTGAGCCGCTGCGGGTCCTCGCGCACGCCCGCAGCCTATGAAGGTGCGATCAGCGAGCGGCCGGTCATCGCCTCCGGCTGGGGGATGGCGAGCAGGTCGAGGGCGGTGGGGGCGACGTCGGCGAGGATGCCGCCGTCGCGCAGGGCCACGCCCTCGGCGGTGACGATCAGCGGGACCGGGTTGAGCGAGTGGGCGGTGTTGGGGGAGCCGTCGGGCTCGAGCATGTTGTCGCAGTTGCCGTGGTCGGCGGTGACGATGCAGGCGCCGCCGCTTGCCTCGACCGCGGCGAGGACCTCACCGAGGCGGGCGTCGACCTCTTCGACCGCCGCGACCGCGGCCGGGATCACGCCGGTGTGGCCGACCATGTCGGGGTTGGCGAAGTTGAGGATGCCGAACTTGTAGTCGCCGCTCGACCAGCGCGAGGCGAAGGCCTCGGCGGCGGCGGCCGCGCTCATCTGCGGCTTGTGGTCGTAGGTGGGGACGTCGCGGGGCGAGTCGACCAGGCAGCGCTCCTCCCCCTCCATCTCCTCCTCGCGGCCGCCGTTGAAGAAGTAGGTGACGTGGGCGTACTTCTCGGTCTCGGCGACGTGCAGCTGGCGGGCGCCGGCCGCGGATACGACCTCCGCCAGGGTGGTCTTCGGACGCGCCTCGGGGAAGGCGACCGGGTAGGGCCAGCCCTTGCGGTACTCGGTCATCGTCGTCAGGTCGAGCTGCGGGCCGCCGCTGCGCGAGAACTCCTCGAAGCCGGGCTCGGCCAGGGCGCGGGTCAGCTGCCGCGCCCGGTCGGGGCGGAAGTTGACGAAGATCGCCACGTCGCCCGCCTCGGCCCCGTCGTAGTCGCCGATCGCCGTCGGCTTGACGAACTCGTCGGTCTCCCCGCGGGCGTAGGCCGCCTCGATCGCCTCCTCGGCGCTCGCCGCCCGCAGCCCCTGGGCGTGGACGATCGCGTCGTAGGCGAGCTTGGCCCGCTCCCAGCGCGTGTCGCGGTCCATCGCGTAGTAGCGGCCGCCGACGGTGCCGATGCAGCCGGCCTGGCGCAGCCACCGCTCCAGCTCGCCGAGGTAGCCGCGGCCGCCGTGCGGCAGGGTGTCGCGGCCGTCGGTGAAGGCGTGGAAGACGAGGTCGGGGACGCCCTCCTGCGAGGCGAGCTCGATCGTCGCCTCGATGTGCTCCCAGCCGGAGTGGACGCCGCCGTCGGAGACGAGGCCGAGCAGGTGCAGTCGGCCGCGCGGACTGCGGCGAGCTTGGTCGCAGGCGGCGAGCAGCGCCTCGTTCTCGAAGAAGCTGCCGTCGGCGATCGCGTCGTCGATCCGCGCCAGGTCCTGCTTGACGATCGCGCCCGCGCCGAGGTTGAGGTGGCCGACCTCGGAGTTGCCCATCTGCCCGTCGGGCAGGCCGACGTCGCGCCCCTGGGCGGACAGTTCGGTGCGGGGAAACCGCTCCCAGAGATCGTCGAAGACGGGAGTCTCGGCTAGGGAGATCGCGTTACCGGGTCCTGGCGGCGCGATACCCCAGCCATCGAGGATGACCAGGGCTACTGAGTCGGTCATGACGGGGCCGTCATGCAGCTTCGACGATGGCGCCGAATTCTTCGGGGTCCAGGCTGGCGCCGCCGACCAGGGCGCCGTCGATGTCCTCCTGCGCCAGCAGCTCGGCCGCGTTGGCCGGCTTGACCGAGCCGCCGTAGAGGATCCGCACCGAGTCCGCTGCGGCGCCCCGCTCGCGCAGCACGTCGCGGATGAACGCGCACGCCTGCTGCGCCTGCTCAGGGGTGGCGGTGCGGCCGGTGCCGATCGCCCAGATCGGCTCGTAGGCGATGACCACCTCGGCCAGCCGCCCGCCCTCGACCTGGGCCAGGTCGGCCCGCAGCCGGCGCTCCAGCACGGCCTCGGTCTGCCCGCCGTCGCGCGCCTCCTCGCTCTCGCCGATGCAGAGGATCGGCTCCAGGCCGGCGGCGAGAGCCGCCGGCAGCTTCGCCGCCAGCGCCTCGTCGGTCTCGTTGAAGTGGCCCCGCCGCTCGGAGTGGCCGAGGACGACCGCGTCGACGCCGGCCTCGACCAGCATCGGCGCCGAGACCTCGCCGGTGAAGGCGCCGGACTCGGCCTCGTGCATGTTCTGGGCCGCGACCCGCACGGCGCTGCCGCGCGAGCGCTCGACCACCTCGCCCAGGGCGAGGAAGGACGGGCAGATGACCACGTCGTGCCGGGTCGCCGCGATGCGCGGCAGCAGCGCGTCGACGAACGCCGCCGCCTCGGCGACCGTCTTGTGCATCTTCCAGTTGGCGGCGATGTAGGGGGTGCGCTCAGGCATCGTTCAGAGCCTCGACCCCGGGCAGCTTCTTTCCCTCCAGCAGCTCCAAGGACGCTCCTCCTCCGGTCGAGAGCCAGTCCACCTTCTCAGCCAGGCCGAACTCCTGCAGCGCGGCGACCGAGTCGCCACCGCCGACCACCGTCGCCCCCGGCGCGGCGGCGACCGCCTCGGCGACGGCGCGGGTGCCGGCGGCGAAGGGCGGCAGCTCGAACGCCCCCATCGGCCCGTTCCAGAGCACCGTGCCGGCGGCGCCGATCGCCTCGGCGTAGGCGCGCGCGGTCGCCGGGCCGATATCGAGCCCCATCCAGCCGGCGGGAACGACGACCCCCTCGGCCGCTTTAACCTCCGTATCGGCGTCGAGCTCGCGCCCCAGCACCAGGTCGGTGGGCAGGTCGAGCTCGCAGTCGGAGTCGCGGGCCCGCCGGAGCGCCTCCTCGGCCGGCTTGACGCCCTCCTCCTCGACCAATGAGTCCCCGGTCGGGCTGCCCTGGGCGCGGAAGAAGCTGAAGCACATCGCGCCGCCGATCAGGATGCGGTCGGCGAGCTCGAGGAAGCGGTCGATCACGCCGACCTTGTCGCTCACCTTGGCGCCGCCGAGGACGACGACCAGCGGCCGTCGCGGCGACTCGACCAGCTTGGTCAATTCACGCACCTCGCGCTCCAGCAGCAGGCCCGCGTAAGCCGGCAGCCGATGGGCGACCCCCTCGGTGCTGGCGTGCGCCCGGTGCGCGGCGCCGAAGGCGTCGTCGACGTACACGTCCGCCAGCCGCGCCAGCGAATCGGCCAAGCCTGGATCGTTCTCGGTCTCACCCGGCTCGAAACGAACGTTCTCGAGCAGGAGAACGTCGCCCGGGCCCAGCTCACCGGCCATCGACTCGACCTCCGGACCGATCACCGCCGGCGCCTGCTGAACCTCGCAATCGAGCAACTCGCTCAGCTGCTCTCCCACTGGCTTCATCGAGAGATTCGGATCGACCTCGCCCTTCGGCCGCCCCAAGTGGGAAACGAGCACCAGAGCGAAACCGCGCTCTCGCAGTAGTTTGAGGGTTGGAAGGGCCGCGCGAATGCGAGTGTCATCCGTTACGCGACCATTCTCCAATGGCACGTTGAAGTCAACCCGAACCAGCGCACGCTTGCCCCCATTCGCCAACTCCTGAACAGATCTGGGGAAGGTGTAGGCGGCCATTTCGACGGATCAGTCCGTCAATGACGCGACTCGGGCGTCGCCAGACAAGGACGCAGGGAGCCCGAATAGCAGCGCTATTCGGGCGACTGAGGACGCAGTATGGCGGCGATCCGAGGCCGTCATTTACGGGCTGAGACTAGAAATGTCCGCCTACACCTTCCCCGCCAACTCTACGCATCGATTACTGTAGCCCCACTCGTTGTCGTACCAGGCGACCGCCTTGATCATCTTGCCGTCGCCGATCTCCATCGTCTGGCCGGCGTCGAAGATCGAGGAGTGCGGGTCGCCGACGATGTCGGTGGAGACGATCTCGTCCTCGGTGTAGCTGAGGATGCCCTTCAGCGGCCCCTCGGCCGCCGCCCTCACGGCGGCGTTGACCGCGTCGGCGTCGGCTGGCTTGGACGGGGTGAAGACCAGGTCGACGACCGAGCCGGTGATCACCGGCGCCCGCATCGCGAAGCCGTTCAGCTTGCCGTTCAGCTCGGGCAGCACCAGGCCGACCGCCTTGGCGGCGCCGGTCGTCGTCGGGATCAGGTTGACCGCCGCGGCGCGCGCCCGGCGCAGGTCCTTGTGCGGCATGTCCTGCAGGCGCTGGTCGGCGGTGTAGGCGTGGATCGTCGTCATCAGCCCCTGCTCGATGCCGAACTCTTCGTGCAGCACCTTGGCCAGCGGCGCCAGGCAGTTGGTCGTGCAGGAGGCGTTGGAGATGATGTGGTGGCTGTCCGGGTCGTAGTCGCGCTCGAAGTTGACCCCGAGCGCCACGGTCACGTCCGGCTGCTTGGCCGGCGCGGAGACGATCACCTTCTTGGCGCCGGCCGAGAGGTGCTTGGCGGCGTCGTCGCGCGCCGTGAAGAGGCCGGTCGACTCGATCACCACGTCGGCGCCGAGCTCGCCCCAGGGCAGCGCCGCGGGATCGCGCTCGGCGAGCACCTTGAGCTCCCGCCCGTCGACCGAGATCGACCCCTCCCCCGCCTCGACCTCGCCCGGGAAGCGACCGAGGATCGAGTCGTACTTGAGCAGGTGGGCGAGCGTGCCGGTGTCGGTGATGTCGTTGACGGCGACGAAATCGAGATCGGCGCCCGCCGCGTTGGCGGCGCGGAAGAGGTTGCGCCCGATCCGGCCGAAGCCGTTGATGCCGACCTTCACTGCCATGAGCTCAGTCCTCCTGACTCGTGCTTGTTTGGGGTGGCGGCCTCAGTCACTGCCGACCGTCACCTCGATTTCATACCCGTCCGGGTCCTGCAGGAACGCGGAGTAGGAGCCGGAGCCGTGCGAGCGCCGCTCGCCGGGCTCCCCCACCGCCTTGCCGCCGGCGCCGACGCCCCCCTCCCACGCCGCCTTGACCGCGACGATCCCCAGACCCGAAAACGAAAGGAGTCCGAATCCAGATTTGGGTGGGTGATGGGAAGAGATAAAGAAGACGGGTTTGGCAATCCCCCAACCGATCGTTTCGTCCTCCTCGAAGTGACGCCTCCAACCTAGGGGGGCGAGAAGGGCGTCGTAAAACGACGCGCTCCGCTCCAGATCCGAAACCTCTAGAAGAACATGGTGCAGCATGGAGTCGGGAGGCTATATGGGACGAATACCTCAAGGAAGTTTGGGTCACTAACCACTCTTGGGCGTCCAGCGGAACCAGCGGACGGCGATTAGGAGGCCGGCCGCGCCCCAGGCGGCGAGCGCCGCGAGGTTGCCCCAGGCGAGGCCGCTGCCGCCGGCGCCGGCGGGGAGGTAGGCATCGAAGAAGGCCTCGAAGAAGTGGCGCAGCGGGAAGGCGTCGGCGAAGTGGATGACGCCGCTCGGCAGCTCGGTGTCGGGGATGAAGATGCCGGAGAGGAAGTAGAGCGGCAGCAGCAGCGCGTTGACGATCGGCGCGGCGGCGTCCTGGGAGGGGATCGCCGCGGTCAGGGCGACGCCGAGGCAGCAGAAGGCCGCGGCGCCGACGACCAGGGTGAGGACCACCGCCGGCAGCCGCCCCCAGGGGAAGGCGACGCCGTAGAAGAGGCTGCCGAGCAGGGCGATCAGGGCGAACATCAGCAGGGCGACGACGACCGAGTTGCCGACCCGGCCGGCGATGAAGACCCAGGGAGGCATCGGCGTGCCCCGCCCCCGCTTCAGCCGGCCTTCCTCGCGGGCGATGACCAGCGACATCGCCAGCGACTGCATCGTCGCCGAGATCACCGCCAGGGTGATGATCGCCGGCACGTAGTAGGTGGTCGTCTCGATCCCGCCGTCGATCTCGAGCGTCTCGTCGCCGAAGACGGTGGCGAAGATCAAGAGCAGGACGACCGGGAAGGCGACGGTGAAGAAGACCGAGGCGGGGTTGCGCCAGAAGACCTTCTGGTCGTAGCGGAACTGATGCAGGACGAGGCTCATCTGCCGTCGATCAGCTCCAGGTAGACGTCCTCGAGGCTGGGGCGGGTGACTTCCAGCGCCTCCAGCTCGATCCCCTCGGCCAGGGCGCGACCGGTCAGCTCGTTCAGGGTCGCCACCGGCGTCGCGGTCTCCAGCTCGACCTCGCGGCCGCCCTCGCGGTAGGCGATCCGCGCCGGGCGGCTCTCGCGATCGCCGAGCTCCGCCGGCGTGCCGCGCGCGACGACCTCGCCGCGGGCGATGATCGCCACCCGGTCGGCGAGGCGCTGCGCCTCGTCCATGTAATGGGTGGTGAGGAAAACGGTCTTGCCGAGCTCGCGCAGACCGGCGATCGTCTCCCAGGCCTGGCGCCGCGCCGCCGGATCGAACCCGGTCGTCGGCTCGTCGAGGAAGAGCAGCTCGGGGTCGCCGATCAGCGCCATGCCGACGTCGAGGCGGCGCTGCTGGCCGCCGGAGAGGGCGCCGGTGCGGGCGTCGGCCTTGCCGGCGAGGCCGACCAGCTCGATCGTCTCGGCGATCGGCCGCGGCGCGCTGTAGTAGCCGGCGTAGAGCTGGAGCGACTCGCGCACGGTCAGGTAGGGGTCGAGGCGGCAGCTCTGCAGGACGATCCCGATCCGCTCGCGCCAGGCGCGGCCGGCGCGCTGCGGGTCCTCCCCCAGCACCTCGACCTCGCCGGCGTCGCGCTTGCGGTAGCCCTCGAGGATCTCCACCGTGGTCGTCTTGCCGGCCCCGTTGGGACCGAGGAAGGCGAAGACCTCGCCGGCCCGCACCTCGAGGTCGACGCCGCGCACCGCCTCGACGTCGCCGTAGCTCTTGCGCAGGTCGCGGATGGAGATGACGGGCTCGCTCAAGGCCCGCGCAGTCTACGGTTCCACGTCGCGGTGCTTGACCCGCACGACGACCCCCTCGCGGCCCTCCAGGGCGCGGCGGATGCGGTCGGCGACGGTGACCGAGCGGTGGCGGCCGCCGGTGCAGCCGATCGCGATCGTCAGGTGGCTCTTGCCCTCTGCCACGTAGGCGGGGACGAGGAACTCGAGCAGCGGCAGCAGGCGGCCGTAGAACTCGCCCGCCTGGGTCCCCGACTCGACGTACTCGCGCACTGCCTCGTCGAGGCCGGTCAGCGGGCGCAGCTCGTCGACGTAGTGGGGGTTGGGCAGGAAGCGGACGTCGAGGGTGAGGTCGGCGTCGCGCGGCGGTCCGTTCTTGAAGCCGAAGGTGAGCAGCGTGAGGGCGAGCTTGCCGCCCTCGTGCGTGCCCAGCATCTCCTCGGCGATCCGCCGGCGCAGCTGGCCGCCGGTCAGGCCGCTGGTGTCCATCACCACGTCGGCGTCGGCGCGCAGCGGCGCCAGCAGCTCGCGCTCCGCCCTGATCCCCTCGACGATCCGCCCCTCCGGCGCCAGCGGGTGGCGGCGGCGCGTCTCCTTGTAGCGGTCGACCAACGTCTCCTCGTCGGCCTCGAGGAAGAGCACCTTCGGCCGCAGCCCGTCGCTGCCCAGCTCGCCCAGCACCTGGACCAGCTCCTCGAAGTACTCGCCGCCGCGCACGTCGGAGACCACCGCCGCCTTCTCGACGCCGCTGCCCTCGTGGCGGAAGAGCTCGCCGAGGCTGCCGATCATCCGCGGCGGCAGGTTGTCGACGCAGAAGTAGCCGCCGTCCTCGAAGGCGGCGATCGCCTCCGACTTGCCCGCGCCGGAGTGGCCGGTGATCAGGACGAGGTCGATCTTCTCGGCCTTGACCATCATCAGCCGCCGGTTCGGTGCAGCTGCTCGTGGATCTCGCGCGCCAGCTTGCCCGGCACGCCGGGGACCGCCTCCAGCTCCTCGCGGGTCGCGGCGAGGAAGCGCTCGGGGGTGCCGAAGTGCTTGAGGAAGGCGCGCTTGCGGGCCGGGCCGACCCCCTTCAGCTCGTCGAGCACCGAGCCGGTCATCGCCCGGTCGCGGCGGCCGCGGTGGTGCTCGATCGCGAAGCGGTGCGCCTCGTCGCGCACCCGCTGCAGGAGGCGCGAGGCCTCCGAGTCGGCCGCCAGGTCGAGCGGCGCCGGACGGCCCGGCAGGTAGGCCTCCTCCTGCCGCTTGGCGAGCGAGACCACCGTCGCGCCGCGCTCGACCAGCGGGCCGAGCGCCCGCATCGCCGCGGCGAGCTGGCCCTTGCCGCCGTCGACGACGACCAGCGAGGGCAGCGCGGCGAAGCTCTCGTCGCGCTTGCCGTCGTGCGGGGAGAGGTCGGCCTGTTCGAGGTAGCGGCTGGCTCTGCGCCCGATCACCTCTTCCATGGAAGCGAAGTCGTCGGACCCGTCGCGGCGCTCGCCGCGCACGCGGAAGCGGCGATAGTCCGCCTTCTTCGTAGCGCCGCCCTCGAAGACGACCATCGAGGCGACGGTGTGCTCGCCGCCCAGGTTGGAGACGTCGAAGCCCTCGATCCGCACCGGCAGCTCCTCCATGCCGAGCGCCTCGCGCAGGTCGGCGAGCGCGTCGACGCGGCGCTGGCGGCGGTGCTCGCGCCGCAGCCGGTCCTGGTCGAGGGCGAGGCGAGCGTTGCGCTCGGCCAGCTCGCGCAGGCGGCGCTTGTCGCCGCGCTCGGCGACGCGCACCTCGACCGGGGAGCCGCGCCGCTCGCCCAGCGCCGCCGCCAGCAGCTCGGCCCGCTCGCCCAGGTAGGGGCCGACGACGATCGTGCGCGGCATCGCCGGCGAGGCCGAGTAGTACTGGCCGATGAACTCCTCGGCGACCTCGGCCGGCTCGCGTTCGGCCTGGTTGTCGAGGTAGAAGCTCTGCCGCTCCGCGAGGATGCCGTCGCGGACCTGGAAGACCTGGGCGTTTGCGTCGGGCCCCTCGGTGGCGACGCCGATCAGGTCGGCGGTGCCGACCGCGCCGCCGGCGACCCGCTGGCGCTCGAACAGCGACTGGATCGCCTTCAGCCGGTCGCGGTGCATCGCCGCCCGCTCGAACTCGCGCGCCGCCGCGGCCGCCTCCATCTTCGCCTGCTCGTCGGCCTCGACCCGGCGGTAGCGGCCGGAGAGGAAGTCGACGATCGCCTCGATGTTGCGCCGGTACTCCTCCTTGCTGACGTAATCGACGCAGGGGGCGCCGCAGCGCTTGATGAAGTAGTCGAGGCAGGGGCTGCCGGAGCGGCGCCCCGGCTCCGCCCCCTCGCAGGTGCGGAACTGGAACAGCTTGCCGAGCAGGTCGAGCGTCTCCCGCACCCGCTTGGCGCTGGAGAAGGGGCCGAAGTAGGCGCGGCCGGCGCGGTGCTTCTCGCGGGTGAAGTAGACGCGCGGATAGTCCTCGTCGAGGCTGACGCAGACGTAGGGGTAGGACTTGTCGTCGCGCAGGCGGATGTTGAAGCGCGGCCGCCGGCGCTTGATGAAGCTCTGCTCGGCGAGCAGCGCCTCGGCCTCGGTCGAGGTGACGAGGAAGTCGATCCGGTCGACGCGCGAGGTGAGGTTGGCGTCGCCACCGGAGAAGTGGGAGGCGACGCGCTTGCGGATCGAGCGCGCCTTGCCGACGTAGAGCAGCTCCTCGCCCTCGCCGTGGAAGAGGTAGACGCCGGGCGAGTCGGGCAGCTCGCGGCGCTGCCGGGCGAGGCGCTCGGCGCGGGAGGTCTTCTCGTCGCTCTCGGGCATCCAGGCAAAGGGTAGGCTGCCGCCATGAGCCCGCCCGAGCTGAGCACCCTGCGGATCGAGGTCAAGGGCGAGATCGGCACCCTGACGCTCGACCGCCCCAAGGCCTTCAACGCGATGAGCCCCGAGATGATCGGCGAGCTGGGGACCGCCTTCGCCTGGCTGGCCGACGAGGCGCAGCTGCGCGGGCTGATCGTCACCGGCGCCGGCGACGCCTTCTGCTCCGGCGGCGACGTGACCTGGTTCAAGACCGGCGCCGAAGACGACTCGGTCGACCTGCCGGCCCAGGTGCGGCGCGGCGCCGAGGCGCTGCACGTGGCGATCGTCGACCTGCGCCGCATCCCCTGCCCGGTGATCTGCGCGGTCAACGGCCCGGCCGCGGGGGCGGGCTTCTCGCTGGCGCTCGCCTGCGACTTCCGGATCGCCTCCGAGAAGGCCTTCCTCGCCTGCGCCTACGGGCGGATCGGCGCCTCGCCGGACGGCGGCATGACCTACTTCCTGCCGCGCGTGGTCGGGCCGAGCCGGGCGCTGGAAATCCTGCTCGAAGACCCCAACATGTCGGCCAGGGACGCGCTCGCGGAGGGCCTCGTCTCCGAGGTCGTGGCGGGCGAGGAGCTGATGGAGGCAGCCCGCGCGAAGGCCGAGAAGCTGGCCAAGCGGGCGCCCTACTACGTGAAGATGTCGAAGCGGCTGTGCGGGGTCAGCATCGAGAACAGCCTGACCGAGCACCTGCAGCTGGAGCGGCACGGGATCGCCGACAGCATGGCGACCGAGGACCTGCGGGAAGGCGCGATCGCCTTCTTCAGCGGCGAGAAGCCCGAGTTCAAGGGCCGCTGACGCGGCGGCGCGACTCGTCTAGAGTTTCCCCTGAGCGTTCCCCGAGGAAAGGATCCAGCCGTGAAGAGAGTTGCCGTCCTGCTCGTCCTAGCCCTCCTCTCCGCCGCCTTCGTCGCCTGCGGCGACGACGACGAGGGGACGACCACGACCGATACCGCGACCGAGGAAACCGGCGGCGCCGCGGCCGGCGGGGAAGAAAAAGAGGGCGGCGGCGCTGAAGGCGGTGGCTCGACGCTCGCGTTCGAAGCCGGCCCCGACACCGGCCTCGCCTACACCACCACCGAAGAGACCGCCGAAGCCGGCAAAGTGACGATCGACTTCACCAACGCCCAGTCGATCGCCCACGACGTCGCGATCGAAAGCCCCGACGGGGAACTGGTCGGCAAGACCGAAGTGATCACCGACGGCGAAGACTCGACCACGGTCGACCTGAAACCGGGCGAAAACATTTTCTACTGCACCGTGCCCGGCCACCGCGAAGCGGGCATGGAAGGAACGCTGACGGTCGAATAAGGGCGGTCCATAGGGCTTCCGGGCGGGTGATCGGGGGCGAGCCGGCGGCGTCCCTGCAAGCGGTCTTGCCGGCCGCCTCAACATTCGTCCGCCCGGACCCGATAGCAGGGATGTGGACGCGCATGACGCCAACGCCCTGCTGCAACTCGGCAGGCAGCGCCCTCGCAGCTTCTCCGACGCGGCGGGCCTGATCGTAGGCACGCTGGACGGGGTTCTGCCCGGCACCGTCGCCCTCGCCCGCCTCGAGCCCGACGAAAACGTCCACCGGGTGATCGAGGCGCGCGGCCAGGGGGTCGACGGGCTGGCTCCGGGGACGGCCCTGCGGCCGGCCGGGGAGGGGCTCGACGCGGAGGCGCTGCGCAGCCTCGGGGCGCTGGACTGGATCAGCGCGCCGCTCGAGATGAGCAACGGCCAGATCGCCGGCGTCCTCTGCGCGGCCGACTCCAGCAGGGACGTCTACCGCCCCACCCACGAGGCGCCGCTGACGATCGCCGCCCGCCTGCTGAGCTACGAGTGGGAGGGCATCGGGCTGCGCTCCGAGCTTCGCCGCCTGCGCGCGCGGGTCAATGCCGGGCCGGAGTTCGACGCCGAGACGGGCCTTCCCAGCCGCGCAAGCTTCCTCGATCTGCTGGGCCACGAGTGGCGCCTCGCGCAGCGGGGCACCGTGCAGGCGGTGCTGGTCGCCTGCCGGGTCCACGGCGGCGGCGAGAACGGCAATGGGGCCGACGGCGCGAAGCAGACGTTGGCGGTCAAGATCGCCGCGGAGGTGCTCGAGGGGAGCATCCGCGAGACCGACCGGGTCGGCAGGGTCGCCCCGGAGACGATCGGCGCCGTCCTGGTCGGGTGCCGGCCGCAGGACACGCCCAGCTTCGTCGCCCGCTTCCTCTCCGCCCTGGAGCGGGTCAGCGGCGACGATCGGACGAAGGCGAGCGTGTCGTGCGGCGTCCAGCCCCTGCACGAAACCTCCTCGCCGGAGGAGGCGCTCGGGCTTGCCGAGGCGGCCACCCGTGAGCTGCGCCCGGAGCGGCCCGCTGCGCAGGGGGCTGAGGCCAGATGACCGAGCTGGCGGTGAGCCACCCGAGCGCCGCGGGCTTCGACCCCGGGGCGGCGGGCATCACTCCCCCTTCCGACCTCGATCGCCGCGGCGTCTTCCTCGTCAACGTGATCGTCGAGCTCGGGATGGCCGATCGCGGCGCCGTCGAGATGGTCGAGCGAGCGGCTCGCGAAGCCGGAAGGTCGATCGAGAAGGGGCTGCTGGACAGCGGCGTGCTCGACGAGCACCAGCTGGCGCGGGCGATCGCCGAGCGCAGCGGGCTCGACCACGTCGACCTCGAAGAGTTCGAGGTGGACATGCGGGCGGCCGAGCTGATCGGCCGCTCGATGGCGCGGCGCTACAACACGGTCCCGATCGCCTTCTCCTCCGACGGCGCCCTGATCGTCGCCACCGGCGACGCCTTCGATCTGCTGGGGATCAGCGACATCGCGGTCCTCGCTCGAAGCGAGGTGCGGCGCGCGATCGCCGCGCCCAGCCAGATCGAGGCAGTGATCGAGCGGCTCCCGGAGGAGCCGGCCGCGATGCCCGCGCCCGTGGGGGCCGAGCAGGAACCGGAGTCGCAGGAGGCGGAGGAGTCCCAGCCGGAGCCCGAGCCGCAGCAGCAGCCGGAGGAGCCGGCGCCCGAACCGAAGTCGGAGCCGGAGCAGCAGGAGCCCGAACCGGAACCCGGGCCGGAGCCGGAGGCACAGGCGCCCAGCGAGCCGCCGCCGGCGCCGGCCGCGCCGCCGGCGCCGGCCGAGCCGATCGAGCCGGCTGCCGCCGAGATGGAGGCGCGCCGAGATCCGCCGGACGGCGACCTCGGCGACCTCGGCGCGGAGCTGCAGGCGCTGGTGGCGGCGGCGCACAACGCCGAGACCCTCGCGGTCACGCTGGGCGGTCGAATCGAGCAGCTCGAGGGCGTCGAGGAGCGCGCCCAGCGCCTCGAACGGGAACAGAGCGGCGCGGCGGAGCAGATCGCCGAGCTGGAGCGGGAGCTTGCCGGCGCCAGGGAGCGGATCGCCGAGCTGGAGCAGCGCCTGGACGGGGTGAACGGCGCCACCGAGAAGCTGAAGGCCGCCAACGAGGTCCTGCTCGGCCTGCAGAAGGTCCTCGAAGAATCGACTCTCTGAGCCGCGGCTCCGCCCGCCGGCGCCGTCAGCCGGCCGGCGCCATCACGCGGGTGACGGAGTCGCCGACCAAGCAGGGCTTCTCCGAGCCCTCTACCTCGAGGGTGAAGCGGGTCACTATCTCCCACCAGCCGCCGCCCTTCTCGTCGATCGAGACGACCTCGGCCCTGGCGCGGACTTTGCTGTCCACGGGGACTGGCGCCGGGAAGCGGACCTTGTTCCAGCCGTAGTTGACGCCGAGGGCGAAGCCGCTGGAGGAGATCAGCTGCTTGCGGAAGCCGTCGACCAGCGAGAGGGTGAGGTTGCCGTGGGCGATCGTCGTGCCGAAGGGGCTCTCGCTCTTGGCCCGCTCGACGTCGACGTGGATCCACTGGTCGTCGCCGGAGAGCGCGGCGAAGGCGTCGATGTCGTCCTGGGTGACGGTGCGCCACTCGCTCGGGCCGATCTCCCGCCCGAGCAGCGCCTGCATCCCCTCGACCCCCTGTACCTCGACGGTCGCCATCGCGGTGGAGGCTATCCGACCGGCGCTCATTCGACCAGCCTCACTTCGAACGCGGGGACGGTGAGGGCGCCGGCGCCGGCGAGGAGGGCGAGGATGCGGGTGACGTAGGCCTGGGTCTCCGGGTAGGCGGGGACGCAGTCGCAGGACTCGACAGGGGCGGGGCCGGCGTTGTAGGCGGCGAGGGCCAGTTGGGGGGCGCCGAACTGGCGCAGCAGGTCGGACATCAGGTGGGCCTGGGCGTCGATCGCTTCCTCGGGGTCGAAGGGGTCGCGAAGGCCGTAGGAGGCGGCGGTCGAGGGGATGAACTGGGCGATGCCCTGAGCGCCCGCCGGGGAGACCGCGTAGGGGTTGAAGTTCGACTCGGCCATCAGCTGTGCGGCGAGCAGCGCAGCGGAGACGTTCCACTGGGCAGCGGCGCGGTACAGGGTCGCCCGGAAACGGGCCGGCACGAAGCCGGGCAGGCCGCCCGCCCCGGCGAGCGTGCCATCTCCGCGGCCCCCACCTCCAACCCGTGGGTCCGTCCTCACTCCCACCCCATTCCCCGCCGCCGAGCAGGGCGCCGGGCCGGCGACGAAGCCGTAGTGCCAGGCCTCCCAGCTGTAGCGCTGGACGAAGCCGAAGCGCTTGGCGTTGGCGGCCAGCCAGGCGTAGGCGGATTCCGGCCCGAGGTCGAGCTCGGTCGCGCAGCGGTGCAGGGAGCGGCCGGGCGGCGCGACCCAGCGCGGATCGGGGTTGGCGGCGAAGAGCGCCGCCTGCTCGGCGTCGGAGCGGAAGCCGGAGCTGACCACCAGGGCGACGCCGTCGCGCGAGGCGGCCGCCGCCATCCGGTCGAAGGCGGCGGCGACGTCGGGGCGCATGCCCTCGCCGTTGCGCTGCACGAGCCGGCCGCTGTAGCCGCCGCCGCTGGCGGTGGTCGTCGCGTCCCCGGACGGCGCCCCAGCCGCCGGGGCGGCGGCTTCGGCGACGGCGAACGCCTCGATCTCGACCGGCCGCGCGTCGCCCGCCGCTTCGAGGTCGATGCTTCCCGTGACCTCCGCGCGGACGCGCAGCGGCGCGAACGAATCCCGGTCGGGGAAGGCGATCCGCAGGCGATCGACATCAACGCCGTTGTCCCTCGCCACGCGCACCGCGGTGGCGCGGGCCCGCGCCAGGTACGCCGCCTTCTCCAGGTGGCGCGGATTCGGCAGCCCGTTCGGCAGGGTCGGCGGCGAGAGCAGCCGCGGCAGGTCGTCGCGCATCGAGCGAGCCGCCGAGATCGCCGCCAGGTCGGCCGCCCGCTGCGCCCTGCCCTTGCCGGTCACCGCCCCGGCGATCGCGACCAGCGCCAGCGCCAGCGCGATCAGCGCCAGCGACCCGCCCAGCGCCAGGACCAGCGCCTGGCCGTTCTCGCTGCGCCGAGTCGTCACGGCGCCGCCTCTTCCGGTAGGAGGCGCGACAGCAGTCGCGCCGGAAGGCCGGCGCCGGGTGGCAGAGCGCCCAGCAGCGCCGCGCGGGCGGTCAGCCACGGCAGTGGGCGCTTGAGGACGGCGGCGGTGAGGTCGCGGTGGAGCAGCTCGCGTACCGCGAGGGCGGTCAGGGCGCGATCGCCGGCCAGGTCGGCGACCAGGAGGGCGCCGCCGGCCTCGATCCGCGGCTCGGCCAGCGCCGGCTGCAGCAGCGCCGGCGGCAGGTGGACGATGCCCGCCGACTCGCGGACCAGCGGCAGGGCGGCGGGCAGCCGCTCGACGCCGCTCGGATCGTCCGGCAGGTTCAGCCGGCAGATCGCCCCGCGCGAGGCGACCGCGGCGTCTGGCAGGTGGGCGGCGAGGCGCTCCTCCAGCTCACGCGCGCCGCGCGTGGCGACCAAGGTCGGCCGCGGCGGCCTGCCGCCGGCCAGGTCGATCAGCAGGGCGGCCCGATCGGGCTCGGAGGCGGCGCAGGCGAGCGCCGCGGCGGCGGCCTTCGAGCCGGTCGCCGCGCCCACGCGACTCACCAGCACGACGGCCCGAGCTTCCGGTTCGCTTTTTGCTCCTCTGGGGCGCATAAAAAGGCGAACCGGAAGCTCACCTCGGCCTCGTGGCCGCGGTCGAGGTGACGGCGAGGAGCTCGCCGATGGCCGACAGCGCTGCGGGCGGCCGCAGGCGCACCGTGACGCGGCCGCCGCGCACCGTCACCTCGACCTCGTCCGCCGCCCAGCCGGGCACCGCGTCCCGCGCCGCCTGCCTCGCCGGGGCGCCGGCCGCGAGCGCCAGGGCGCCTGCCTCGGCGGCGCCGTCGGCAAGGGTCAGGGCGTAGCCGGCGGCGAGCAGCTGCAGGGCGAGCAGACCGGACAGCACAAGCGCCGGCAGTGCAGCAACAAGCTCGACGGTCGCCTGTCCGCGCTCGCTACCCACCGCCCGCCTCCAACCCCGACTCCGCGCCGATCCTCACCCGCGGCATGCCGGGCAGCAGGCGCGGCACGACCACCCGCACTGAGACGGCGCCCGCGTCCTCCACCTCCGCGCCGCGCCGCATCGCCTCCGGCAGCGCCCGTCGCGCCGCCGCCTCGGCGTCGCGCCCGACCAGCGCCGCCCTCGCTCCCGCCCGCGCCGCAATCCCAGCCGACCAGAGCGCCTGCCCGGCCAAGCCAAGTTGTGCCGCCACCAGAGTCGCCAGCAGCAGAAACGGCACCACCGCGATCAGCTCGACCGAGGCGGTCCCATCCTCCCTGCAACAGCTGCTGGCGATCTGGTGCGGCACACGGCGACCCTCCCTGGCACGGACGCGCGCGTGGTGCGCAAAAACAAAAATTTCGGAAAATTTTCACGCGCGGGAATCTGTCTCGGGAGCTCCCCGAGACAGATTCCCGCGCGTCAGTAGCTCTGTGCCTCGACCCAGATCCGCCAGATCGCGGCGACCGAAGCGCCCAGCAGGACGATCCAGGCGAGCGTGCCGCCGCCCGAGGCGAACATCTCGTCGCTGCCGGCGATCAAGAGCGCGATCAGCCCCAGCGCCGCGTAGAGGATCGCGCGGCGGCCGTCGCCGAGCGCCGCCAGGGTGAGCTCGTTGCGCTTGCTCGCAGCGTAGACCGCCCAGGAGATCGCGGCGAGGAAGCCCATCGTGATCGCGGTCAAGACCGCGTCCGCCGCGTTGCCGCCGGCCGGCACGAAGGCAACGACCGCGGCGAGCAGCATCACGATCGCGACGTTCCGCAGGGCCGGCACGGAGAAAAGTCTACGCGCCGAAAATCGCCGCGACGCCGTAGGCGAACGCGCCGATCGCCGCCGCCGCCGGCAGCGTCAGCAGCCAGGCGACGAGGATGTTGCCCGCCACCCCCCAGCGCACCGCCGAGAGCCGCTTGGCGGCGCCGGCACCCATCACGCCGCCGTTGATCGCGTGGGTGGTCGAGATCGGGAAGCCGAGGAGGGTCGCGGCGAGGATCGTCGCCGCCCCCGCCCCCTCGGCGGAGAAGCCCTGGGCGGCGTCCATCTTGATGATCCGCTTGCCGGCGGCGCGCATCACCCGCCAGCCGCCGCTGTAGGTGCCGAGCGCCAATGCCGCCGCCGCGGCGGCGATCGCCCAGAAGGGCGGGTCGGCGCCGCCGTCGAGGCTGCCGTCGGCGATCAGCGCCAGGGCGATAACCCCCATCGTCTTCTGCGCGTCGTTGGCGCCGTGGCCGAGCGCCAGCAGGCCGCCGGTGAGCAGCTGGCCGCGGCGGAAGCCGCGCGTCACCGGCCCCGGGCGGCGGCGGCCGAAGAGGCGGTAGAGCGCCGCGATCGCGATCCCGGCGAGGGCGAAGGCGGCGAGCGGCGCCAGCAGCGCCGGTACCAGCACCTTGTCGAGCAGGCCGCCGCCGATCACGGCGTCGAAGCCGGCCGCGGCGACCGTCGCCCCGACCAGGCCGCCGATCAGGGCGTGCGAGGAGCTCGAGGGGAAGCCGAGGCGCCAGGTGCCGAGGTTCCAGGCGATCGCCCCGACCAGGCCGCAAAGGACGACCTCGGGGTCGATCGCCCCGGCCTCGACCACGTCGCCGGCGATCGTCGCCGCGACGCCGAGCGAGACGAAGGCCCCGGCGAAGTTGAGCAGCGCCACCGCGGCGATCGCCGCCTGCGGCGGCGCCGCCCCGGTCGAGACCGCGGTGGAGATCAGGTCGAACGTGTCGTGGAATCCGTTGGTAAAGGCAAAAACCAAGGCGGCCACGACAACAATGACCACCACAAAATCAGATTGCATACAGCGGAATGAGGAGGGGTTGTCCGGAAGACCAGCGTGTGCGGCTGGCGCGCGCCGGACCAAGCGAGGCAAGGACGCAGGAAGGCCGAATAGCAGCGCTATTCGGCCGACCGAGGACGCAGCATCGCGCAGTGTCCGCCGCCGCCAGACGCGCGCGGGGGGCTTTCGGGCGACCCCTCCTCATGAGTTCTTAATCACAATGCCCTCGAGTATCTGGGCGGCGGTCTCGGTCGCGTCGATCGCGTTCTCCAGCACGGCGAACATGTCCTTCCAGCGGATCACGACCATCGGGTCGATCCCGTTGGAGAAGAGCGAGGCGACCGCGTCGCGGGAGATCCGGTCGCCTTCGTTCTCGAGCCGGTGGATCTCGATCCAGTAGCGCTCCAGGTCCTTGAAGCCCCGCAGGTTCTCCAGCCCGGCGGCGAGCTGCTCGCAGGCGCCGACCAGCACCTTGGTCAGCGCCTGCGCCTGGGCCATCGGCGCCTCGATCTGGTAGAGGCCGAGGAAGTCGGCCGCCTCCTCGATGTAGTCGACGATGTCGTCCAGCTGAGTGGCGAGGCCGTAGATGTCCTCGCGGTCGAGCGGCGTGACGAAGGTCGTGTTGAGCCGCTGCACGACGTCGTGGGTGATCCGGTCGCCCTCCTGCTCGGCCTTGAGGATCTCGCGCCCGAGGCCGGTGTCGTCGGGCCAGGTCCCCATCATCCGGTCGAGCAGGCGCGCCGCCTCGAGCGTGTTGCGGCCGGCCTCGGTGAAGAGCTCGAAGAAGACGCTGTCGCGAGGGCGGAGAGAGAGGCGTGCCATCGAGCGATCCTACGCCTCAGCCTGCGGTCGCGGCGAGCTGTTCCGCGGTCTGTGCGAGGCGACGTTCGCGCAGCTCGTCCTGGACGCTGCGGCGGTCGTCCTCCGGGGTCGGCAGGCGCGTCCAGCTGCCGTCGGCGGCGAGCTCCCAGGCGTTGACGTTGTCGGCGAAGCAGAGCTCCAGCACCTCCAGCAGCTCGGCCCGCAGGGCCTCGTCTTCGACTGGCGTGACCAGCTCGACCCGGCTGTCGAGGTTGCGCGGCATCAGGTCGGCCGAGCCGGTCAGCACGCGGGTCTCCTCGCCGCGGCGGAAGGCGTAGATGCGCGAGTGCTCGAGGAAGCGGCCGACGATCGAGACGACGCGGACGTTCTCCGAGACGCCGGGCACGCCGGGGCGCAGGCAGCAGGCGCCGCGCACGTTGAGGTCGACCCGCACCCCCGCCCGCGACGCCTCGTACAGCGCCTGGATGCAGCCGGCGTCGACCAGGGCGTTCATCTTCAGCGCGATCCGCGCCTCCTCGCCGCGCCGCTGGGCCTCGACCGTCGCCTCGATCTCGCCGAGGATGCTGTCGCGCATCGTCGTCGGCGAGACCAGCACCTTGCGGTACTCGGCCGGCCGGCCGTAGCCGGTCAGGAAGTTGAACATCTCGGCGACGTCGGCGCCGATCTCGGGGTCGGCGGTGAAGAGGCCGAAGTCGGTGTAGAGGCGGGCGGTCGTCGGGTTGTAGTTGCCGGTGCCGATGTGGACGTACTCGCGCACCCGTTCGCCCTCGCGGCGAGCGACGAGGATCGCCTTGACGTGGGTCTTCAGGCCGGGGATGCCGTAGACGACGTGCACCCCCGCCTCCTCCAGCGACTTCGCCCAGTGGATGTTCGCCTCCTCGTCGAAGCGGGCTTTCAGCTCGACCATGCAGACCGCCTGCTTGCCGCGTTCGGAGGCGCGGATCAGCGCCGGCACCAGGGGCGAGTCGTCGCTGGTCCGGTAGACCGTCTGCTTGATCGCCAGTACGTCGGGGTCGGCCACCGCCTGGGAGACGAAGCGCTCGACCGAGGTGGAGAAGGAGTCGTAGGGGTGGTGGACGAGGATGTCGCCCTGGCGGATCGCGGCGAAGATGTCGACCGGCTCGTCGTCCTCGCCCTGCAGGCGCGGCTGGGTGACCGGCGACCAGGGCTCGTAGCGCAGCTCGGGGTGGCCGGAGGCGTCGACGATGTCGCCCAGGTCGGCCAGGTCGACGAGGCCGTCGACGTCGTAGACCTCGCGGTCTTCGAGCCGCAGCGCGTCGACCAGCTGGCCGCGCAGCTTCGGGTTCATCCCGGCGGCGACCTCGAGCCGCACGACCTCGCCGAAGCGGCGGCGGCGCAGCTCGTCCTGCACCGCCTGCAGCAGGTCGTCGGCCTCGTCGCTGACGTTGAAGTCGGCGTCGCGGGTGACGCGGAAGTAGCCGTGGTCGATCACCTCGATGCCGGGGAAGAGCGCGTCGAGGTTGGCGGCGATCGCCTCCTCCAGCGGCACGAAGACCTCGCCCCGCTCGCCGACCCGCAGGAAGCGGCCGAGCAGCTCCTTCGGCACCTTGACCCGGGCGATGATCTCGGCGCCGGCCTCGGGGTCGCGCAGCAGCACGCCGAGGCTGAGCGAGAGGTTGGAGATGTAGGGGAAGGGGCGGCCGAGGCCGACGACCAGCGGCGTCAGCGCCGGGAAGACCTGCTCGTGGAAGCGGGTGTCGATTTCGGCCCGCTCCGCCTCGCTCGCGCTCTCCAGGGTGACCAGCCGGATGCCCTGCTCCTCCAGCGCCGGGCGCAGGGCGCCGTCGAAGCAGGCGTGCAGGCGCGCGTCGAGCTCCAGCACCCGCGCCTGGATCGCGTCGATCTGCTCTCTGGGGCCGAGGTCGTCGGGGCCGCGCGCGTCGATCCCGGCGTCGAGCTGGTCGAAGAGGCCGGCGACCCGCACCATGAAGAACTCGTCCAGGTTGGAGGCGTAGATCGCGCAGAAGCGGACCCGCTCCAGCAGCGGCGCGTCGGGGTCCTCGGCGAGTTCGAGCACCCGCTGGTTGAAGTCGAGCCAGGACAGCTCGCGGTTGAAGTAGAGCGCCGGATCGTCGATCCGGCCATCGTACCCGGGCACCTCTCTCATGCCGCTCGGGAATGGGCTTGCTCCGCGGCGGCGCCCTCGTTCAGCGCCCGCCGGTAGCCGATCGCCAGCTGCTCAAGGGCGCGCTCCCAGGAGCGCCCGGCGGCGGCCCGCACGGCGGCCTCGCCGAGGCGCTTGCGCAGCGCCGGCGAGGCGGCGAGCTGCAGCACCGCGCCGGCCAGGTGGTCGGAGTCGGGGCGGCAGAGCAGGCCGGTGTGGCGGTTCTCGATCAGCGCCGCCGGGCCGCCTTCGGCGACGGCGACAGCAGGCAGGCCGCTGGCGCCGGCCTCGAGCAGCACCTGGCCGTAGGTGTCGGTGCGCGAGCAGAAGAGGAAGAGGTCGGCGCCGGCGTAGGCCCGCGCCAGGTCCTCGCCCTCGAGCCAGCCGAGGAAGGTCGCGTGCTCGCCGAGCCGGGCGCGCAGCTCGGCCTCCTCCGGGCCGCCGCCGGCCAGCAGCAGGTGCAGGCGCGGCTCGGCGCGGCGGGCGCGCAGGAAGCTCTCGGCGAGCAGGTCGACGCCCTTCTCGCTGGTCAGCCGGCCCGCGTAGAGGACCCTGATCTCGCCGGGGAAGGCGTCGCGGTCGGCCTGCTGCGGCGAGAAGCGGGTGAGGTCGACGCCGCGCTCCCAGCGGTCGACCCGGCCCTGGTCGGCGCCGAGCCCGAGCAGCGAGCGGTCGGCGGCGGGGCTCGGCGAGAGCACCCGCGCGGCAGCGGCGTAGAAGGCGCCGAGCGCGGCGCGCGAGATTGCCTCGAGCCCGCCGTCGCCGCTGCGCAGGCCGGCGTAGGCGGCCAGCTCGGTGTGGTAGCTGGCGACCAGCGGCGTGCCGGAGATGCGGCTGAGCAGCGCGGCCGCCACGCCGGCGGGCCCGGGCGCGGTCACGTGGACGAGGTCGTAGCGGCCCTCGGCGAGGGTCTCGGCGAGGTCGGGCAGCCCGGGCACGCCCAGGGTCATGCCTTCATAGAAGGGCACCTCGAGCGCCGCCGCGGCCGGCAAGCGCCGGTCGACGCCGGGGTCGGTGCCGACCACGTCGACCTCGAAGCCGGGCACGCCGCGCTCGCGGATCTCCTCGATCGTGCGGGTGACGCCGTGCATCGCCTCGATCCCGTCGGCGATCAGCGCCACCCGCGGCCGCTCGCCGCGGTCGGAGAGCTTCGTCTTCTCGGCGCCGAGGAAGACGGTCGGCGGCGCGTAGGGGATCGCCGGCAGCAGCGCCTCGAAGAGGCCGCCGATCGCGGCGGGCAGGTCGCCCCGTGCGACCGCCGCTGTCCCCGCGCCGATCGCCGCGCGCAGACGGCGGTCGTGGACGCGGCGGGCGCGGCGGTAGAGGTCGGCGTGGGAGAAGCCCTCCTCCTGCAGGTGGGCGATCAGCTCGCGGCCGCGCAGCTCGATCCCCATCGAGGTCAGCCAGGCGTCGAGCAGGGCGCGGGCGTCGTCGGGGCCGACGTCGGCGGCGACCGCCCCCTCGCGCGCCGCCCCCTGGCCGACCACCCGCCGGCAGATCTTCAACACCGCCCCGGGGTCGAGCGCCCGCTCTGGACGCGCCCCCTCGTCGAGGGTGAGGGCGCGGGTGGCGAGGGCGAGAGCGGCGTGCGCCCACTTGGCGGCGCTGCCCTGCTCGCCGCCGGGCTCGGCGGCGCCGGCGCGCATGTGGGCGAGAAGCTCTTGCGGCGTGGACGCGGTGGGCGTCTCGGTGAAGGTTCGCCCGATGTCCACGCCGGCGTGGTCGTCGGAGCCGCCGATCCCGGTGCTGCCGTGGGTTTCGACGTAGACGACGGCGGGCATGTTGAGCTCCGGCGCGCGCGACCCGTTGCGCACCTCCCAGATCGGGAAGAGCTCGGCGAGCCGCCGCCGGTGGCGCCGGGTGAGCGGCGCGTCGACGTAGTAGAACGGGTGCGCGAGCGCGCAGGCGATCTCGTTCTCGTGAAGGTAGGCGGCGCAGGCCTCGAGGTCGCCGGCGTGGGCCTGCAGCCACTCGTGGTCCCCGGGATCGATCCCGTAGCAGAGGACATGTACCGCCTGGGGCTCGCCGGCGAAGCGGGCGGTCAGCTCCTCGGAGACGAAGCAGTCGGGACGGTCGGCCAGCTCCAGGCAACCGTCGATCGTGTCGTGGTCGGTGATCGTGACGAAGTCCATCCCCCGCCGCTTGGCCAGCTCGTAGACCTCCTCGGGAGGCGTGGCGCACTCGGGCAGCCCGAGCGAGCGCTGCACGCCGAGGCGCGAGAGCTGCGAGGCGGTGGAGTGGCAGTGCAGGTCAACCTTGGAAGCCATCGGTGCCTTCCTCTCTTAGTCGTTCAGTCGACCCGATATTCGCCCCTGAGCAGGGAAAAAGTGTGACTTTCTAGTGAAGGGCGCGTTCGAGGGCCGCCCAGGTGCCGCCCTCGTCGTGCTCGCGCCAGAGCTCGAGGAAGCGTCGGAAGAGCAGCTCGCGGCGGGTGCGCAGCAGGTCGCGCAGCGACTCGATCCCCCAGGCGCGGGGCAGCATCACGTCGCAGTCGTGGATCTCGCCCAGCACCCCTTGCAGATCTTTGGCGGCGCGGCGGGCCGCCTTCGCCTCCGGGCCGAAGCAAACCTCGGTGATCTCGAGCACGTAGCGCAGCCGCTTGGCGGCGATCCGCAGGTCATGCTGGGCGGTCGAGGCGGCGGGGTCGAGCGCCGGCTCGGCCAGCGCCCGCAGCTCGCCGATCCGGGTGGCGACGATCCGCGCCGCGTTCGGCCGCAGCGGCGCCCCGGGGCTCAGCCCCTCCACCGGGCGCGCCTTCACTTCCGCGCCGCCTTCGTCAGCTTGCGTAGCCGCCGCCGCAGCTTCTTCAGCCGCTTTGGCGCGACGAACGGTGCCAGCGCCTCGTTCGCCTCGTGCTGCTCGGCGCGCAGCCGCTCGATCAGGGTGACGATCGCCGCCCGGTCGCCCTCAGGCGCTTCGCCCGCGGCGAAGCTCTCGAGGAGCTCGATCGAGACGTCGCGATCGCGCCGCTCGCCCAGCGCGTCGGCCAGCGCCTTGACCCGCTTCAGCGCCTTGCGGTGGCGCTTCGCCGGGAAGCAGGGGGCGAAGACCTCGAGCGCCGCCCGCAGCCGCCGGGTCGCCACCCGCATGTCGTGCAGGCGCTCGATGTCATCGGTGTCGAGCACGTCGTGGGCCTGCTCGAAGACCTCGGCCGAGCGCACCTCGACGACGCGGGCCGCCGCCGCCGAAAACGGCTCCTCGCAGTCGAGTCCCGGCACCTCGCGCGCCCGCGCCACGCGCTGAGGCTAGTACACGCGTCCGGAAATTCTGGTCGGAATCGGCGAGTGGCTGGGCGCGCATGACGCCGCACGTGGGATGAATCGATGTCGAGCATCGGCGATTCCCACGGGTGGCGTCAGGTGCGTCCAGACGCCGCCGAAACGATCTGAATTTCCGGATGCGTGTACTGGCTCAAGCGGCGATGCGTTCGGGCGAGGAGCCGTTGGCGCTGCCGTTGAGCAGGTCGAGGACGACGCCCTCGCGCAGCCCGCCCTTGCCGATCTGCAGCGGCTGGGCGAGCAGCTCGGAGAGCTTCTCGAGGATCAGCACGCCGGTCGCCAGGATGCGCACCCGTTCGGGGTCGAGCTCGAAGCGCTTCGCCACGTCCGCCGCCGGGTCGCCGGAGAGCACGCGGATCCCCCGCTCCAGCGTCTCGTATTCGAGCACGGCGCCGACCAGGCGGCGCAGCGAGGTGGCGCTGCCGCCGACCGCGACCGCCTGCGCCGGCCGCTCGACCTCGACCCCGGCGAAGACGTCGTCGACCCGGTCGCGGATCCTGCGGATCTCCGCCGCCGAGGGAGGGTCGGAGGCGATCAGCTCGTCGGCGAGGGCGCCGGAGCCGACCTGCCAGGAGCGCACCTCGCGCACCCCGCCGGGAACGGAGCCGAGGACGATCTCGGTCGAGCCGCCGCCGACGTCGACCACGCCGACCTCGCCCTCGACCGGGTGGCCGAGCGTCTTGGTGGCGCCGATGAAGGAGAGCCGCCCCTCCTCCTTGTCGCTGAGCACGTCGACCGGGACGCCGGACGCCTCCTCGATCGCCGCGGCGACCGCGGCGCAGTTCGGCGCCTCGCGCACCGCCGCGGTGGCGACCGAGCGGATCGTCTCGGCGCCGAGCTCGCGCGCCAGCCGCACCTGGGTGGCGACGACCTCGGCCACCTCGTCGACCTTCTGCGGCGGAATCGCCCCGTCGTCTCCCGCCGCCTTGCCGATCCGCGTATAGGCCCGCTGCTCCATCACCTTCTTCAGCTGCCCGCCCACAGGCTCGGCCACGAGCACCCGCGTCGTATTGGACCCAATATCTATAGCCGCACAGAGCATCCGACTCTGTCCTGAAGGTTCCCAGACACCTCGGATCTAACCCAGCTGGTGGGGCCGGGGGGTCTTCCGGAGGTGCCTCGCGAAGCGGCGCACCGGCGAGCGATTCCTGCCGCGAAGCGGCTCCAACATAGTGAGCGGAGCCGCAGGCGAAGCGAACATAGGCACCGCCGGGAGACCCCCGGCGCCACCTCACTCGTTCGGATGCGAAGCGTCCTCGAACTCTCTGAACAACCCGGTGACGACAAAGGCGACCTGCTCGCCGATGTCGACCGAGTTGTCGCCGATCCGCTCGATCGCCCGTGCCGCCAGCAGCATCGTCATCGCCCACTCGCGCCGGTCGACGTCGTCGCCGATCTCCAGCGCCAGGGCGAAGCATTCGCGGTTGAGGTTGTCGACCACGTCGTCCTGGCGCACCAGGTCGCGGGCCATCGCCACGTTGCGCTCCTCGAAGGCGCGCTTCGCCTGGCTGATCAGGGTGCGGGTCTGCTTGCCCATCGTCAGGATCAGCCGCACCATCTCCTCGTCGGCCGGCGGCTCGTTGCCGGTCAGCGGGATCAGCTTGCAGACGTTGACGCACTGGTCGCCCATCCGCTCGACGTTCTTCAGCACGTGCAGCAGGGCGGAGATCTGGCGCAGGTCGGTCGCCACCGGCGACTGCGTGGCGAGCAGCGCGATCAGGCTCTGGTGCACCTCGAGGTAGCGGCCGTCGATCCGGTCGTCGTCGGCGATCACCTGCTGGGCCAGCTCGACGTCCTGCTGCTCGACCGCTTCCATCGTCCTCCCGAGGGCTGCGCTGACCAGGTCGAGGCCCCCCAGCGCGCTCGCCTCCAGCTGCTCGAGCTCCTCCTGGTAATGGACACGCGTCTGCTCGACCATCGCCGCGCTCAGCCGACTTTCCCGGAGACGTAGTCCTCGGTGCGTTTGTCGCCCGGGTTGGTGAAGATCTTTTCGGTGTCGTCGTACTCGACCAGGCGGCCCCAGCGGTTGTCCTCGTCGGCGTCGAGCTCGACCATGAGGAAGGCGGTGCGGTCGGAGACGCGCGCCGCCTGCTGCATGTTGTGGGTGACGATCACGATCGAGAACTCCTCCTTCAGCTCGATCATCAGGTCCTCGATCTTGCCGGTCGAGATCGGGTCGAGCGCCGAGCAGGGCTCGTCCATCAGGATCGTGTCCGGCTGCACGGCGATGCAGCGGGCGATGCAGAGGCGCTGCTGCTGGCCGCCGGAGAGGCCGAACGCGTTGCTGTCGAGGCGGTCCTTGACCTCCTCCCAGAGGGCGGCGCCTTTCAGCGCGCCCTCCACCGTCTCGTCGAGGTTCTCCTTGCGGCCGAGGATGCGCGGGCCGAAGGCGACGTTGTCGTAGATCGACTTCGGGAAGGGGTTCGGCTTCTGGAAGACCATGCCGATCAGCTTGCGCACCTGCACCGGGTCGACGCTCGGGCCGTAGAGGTCCTCGCCGTGGTAGAGCAGCTTCCCCTCGACCTCGGCGCCGGGGATCAGGTCGTTCATCCGGTTGAGGCAGCGCAGCAGGGTGCTCTTGCCGCAGCCGGAGGGGCCGATCAGCGCGGTGACGTCATTGCGGTGGACGTCCAGGCTGATGTCCTTGACCGCGGCGGCGCCGCTGTAGCTGACGCCGACCCCCTGCAGCTCGAAGACCTTCTCGCGCTTGCCGCCGGCGTTGTGCTGGAACGCGCCCGGGCGCACGGCGATCGCCGCCCGCTCGGCGGCCGCTTCGCGGGTCTCGCGCCCGGTCTCTGCTCTGCTCTCGCGCTGGGCCATCCGCTCGCTCACTCTATTCCCCCTACCACCTCTGCTCGTAACGATTTCGTAGCCAGATCGCGAAGGAGTTCATCGCCAGCAGGACGATCAACATCACGATGATCCCCGCCGCGGCCAGCTGGATGTAGTCCTCCTGGGCACGGGCGAAGAAGTTGAAGATCTGCACCGGCAGGGTCGTGTAGCCGTCGGTGAAGGGGCTGGTCGGGTTGGCGGTGACGAAGGTCGCCGCCCCGAGCAACAGCAACGGCGCCGACTCGCCGATCGCCCGCGAGACCGCGAGGATGACGCCGGTCATCACGCCCGGGACCGCCGCCGGCAGCACCTGGCGGCGGATCGTCTGCCAGCGGGTCGCGCCGAGCGCCAGCGATCCCTGCCGGATCGAGTCCGGCACGGCGCGGATCGCCTCGCGGGCGGCGATGATCACCGTGGGCAGCACCAGCAGGGTCAGGGTCAGCGAGCCGGCGAGGACGATGAAGCCGAGGTCGAACGGGCCGCGAACGATGAAGGCCAGCCCGAGGATCCCGTAGACGATCGACGGCACCGCCGCGAGGTTCTGGATGTTGACCTCGATCAGGCGGTTCCACCAGCGCTCCTTCGCCGCGTATTCCTCCAGGTAGAGCGCCGCCCCGACCCCGATCGGCACGCAGAAGACGATCACCCCGCCGATCACCCACAGGGTGCCCAGGATCGCGTCCTGGAAGCCTGCGTTGGCGGGCAGGCTGGATGCCTTCTCGGTGAACAGGCTGAGCCCGAAACGGCCGCTGCCGTCGACGAAGGCGTCGATCAACAGCAGCGCCAGGCCGAGCAACGCGATGCTCATCGCCAGCAACAGCAGCGCCAGGAAGGCGTTTCCCTTGGCGACGTCGAGCTGGGGCTGCCGGCTCAACCCCAGCGTGACCGAGCGCGCTCCCGCCACCGCCAGCCGCGTGCGCTCGCTGCGGACCGACTCGTTCACTCGTAGACCTCGCGGTACTTGCGCACCAGGCGGATGCTGATCAGGTTCATGACCAGCGTCGACACGAACAGCAGCAGGCCGACCGCGAAGATCGTGTTGTACTCGATCGTCCCGGTGGCGATGTCCCCCGTCCCGGTGATCGCGATATAGGCGGTCATCGCCTCGATCGATTCGACCGGGTTGAAGGTCAGGTTGGGCGTCGCTCCGGCTGCCATCAGGACGACCATCGTCTCCCCCACCGCGCGCGAGACGCCGAGCACGATCGAGGCGACGATGCCCGAGAGCGCCGCCGGGAAGATGACCCGCAGGGCGACCTTCATCCGGGTCGCCCCCATCGCGTAGGCCCCCTCGCGCAGGCCGTCGGGCACGGCCGACATCGCGTCCTCGGAGATCGAGGCGATGATCGGCACGATCAGCAGACCGATCGCCAGCGCGGCGGCGAGGGCGTTGAAGATGTTTGGCTCGTCGCCGAGGAAGCCGGGCCAGACGTCCTGCAGCGCCGGGGTGATGAAGGAGAAGGCGAAGAAGCCGATCGCCACGGTCGGGATCCCGGCGAGGACCTCGAGCATGGGCTTCAGCGTCTTGCGCACCCGCGGCCGCGCGTACTCGCTCAGGTAGATCGCCGAGAGCAGGCCGATCGGGATCGCGAACAGCAGGCCCCAGAGAGTCACGCTGAGCGTGCCGACCACGATCGGCAGCACGCCGAAGCTCTGGGGCTGCAGGGCCGGGGACCATTCGGTCCCGAAGAGGAAGTCGCCGATCGGCACCTCGCCGAAGAAGCTCAGCGAGGGACCGAGGAGCGAGATGACGATCGCGGTGGTCGTCGCCACCGAGATCGCCGCACAGAGGGCGAGAAGGCCCTGGATGGCCTTCTCGCCCAGGCGGCGGCTCGGGGCCTCCAGCCGGCTGGGCAAGGTCCCTTGCCGGCCAGAGGCGAGAACGTCCCGAGACGCCACAGCGATCGTCAGATCGCGAACGGGGCTACAGCCCCTATTCGCCGCCCCCGCCGGTGGCGAGCGCGTCGACGTCAGCCTGCGATTCTTCGAGCTGTTCTTCGGTCAGGGCGATAAAGCCCGCCTGCTCGGTGACGTCGTTGACGTTTTCGAGGTAGAAGTTGACGAACTCCAGCACCTCGGGCTTCTCCAGCGCCTGCGCCGAGGGGTAGATGTAGAGCTGACGCCCGAGCGGCGCGTATTCGCCCGCCTGGGTGGCTTCCGGGGTCGGCTCGACGCATTTGCCGCTGTCGGGGTTCTCGATCTGGATCGCTTTCAGCTTGTCGCGGTTCTCGTTGTAGAACGAGTAGCCGAAGTAGCCGACCCCGCCGGGCGAGCCGGAGACGCCGGTGACCGTCGCGTTGTCGTTCTCGCCGACCACGTTCACGCCCTGCGAGCGCTGCGCGCCCTCTTCGCCGTTGATCGCCTCGGTGAAGTAGTCGAACGTGCCGGAGTCCGCGCCCGGGCTGAAGATCTCGAGGCTCTCGTCATAGCTCGCATCGAGGCCTTCGACGTCGCTCCAGCTCGTGGCCGTGGCTTTCGGGCCGTAGACTTCGCCGACCTGCTCGACGGTCATGCAGGTGACCGGGTTGTCGGGGTTGACGACGACACTGAGCGCGTCGTTGGCCACCACGACCTCCTCGAATTCGATCCCGTTCGCTGCACAGGCTTTTTCCTCGTCGGGCTCGATCGCCCGCGAAGCGTCGGAGATGTCGGTCTCCCCGTTGCAGAATTTCTCGAAGCCGCCGCCCGTGCCCGAGGTGCCGACCGTCACGTTGACGCCCGAGTTCTCCTCGTTGAAGAGCTCGCCCATCGGTTCGCTCAGCGGAGCGACCGTGCTGGATCCGTCGATCCGGATCGAGCCCGAGAGGTCGCCTCCGCCGCCATTCGAATCGTCGTCGTCGCCGCAGGCCGCCACACCGATTGCCAAGACGGACATGCAGGCGACAATCGTGAGCCACTTAGAGCTAGTCACTCTGTCTCCTATCTCGTTTTATTCAACTCCGAAATCCGGCCAGACGGGGCCGGTCCAGCGCCACCCTCTCAGCGGCCCGACGACAGCTTGTTATCCGCCTGTATCGGAGATGTAAAGAAGTGGTGAAAGCCCTCAGCGTGCCTTGTCTTCCCCCCGCCGGCGCAGCTCGCGGCGGTCGAGGATGTGCAGGATCGCGATCGCAGCCACCATGCCAAGCAGGGCGACAACCGACATCGGCGCCTGACCATCGTCGTAGAACAGCAACGCCCCGACGATGGCAATTGCCACCCCAGCGGCAACGCCGTACCAGATGTTGCGGAAGCTGAGGTCGTTCATCTCGATGTAGCGTAAACGATGCAGAGGTCAACGACCCAGAGGGTCAGAACCAGCACTGCCCCAATGTAGCCGTCCCGCAGCGTGTGGCTTTCGACCTGCTTTCGCGTCCAGCCGAGGATCACGCCCGCTGACGCACCTAGAAAGCCGCCTACGACGACTCCAGTGCCGATCGCGGTGGCGACAGCCTCAAAGAAGGTGCCGAAGAACCCGATAGCGCCCACGACGAGCATGGGGCCACCCTGCCTGTTCGCGACGCGCGCGTGGCGCGCGCAATTCAAATTTTGTGCAACGTCTTTCGCCCGAAACGGTCACGCCAAGGCGGTTCCGCGGAGCCGCGCTACCGCCCGCGGTAGCTCAGGAGACCGCGACGCGGTTGGGCTGCTCGGCCGGGGCGGTGTCGGCCTCGGGCGCGTCCTCGACCGTTGGCGAGAGGGCGGTGCCGTCGGCGGGCTCGGGGTCGAAGCGGTAGCCGACGCCGAAGTGGGTGTGGATGTAGCTCCAGCCGGGCGAGAGCTTCTCCAGCTTCTGGCGCAGCTTGCGGATGAAGACGTCGACCGAGCGGTCGCCGTGGGCCATCGCGTAGCCCCACACCCGCTGGTAGATCGCCTCGCGCTCGAGCACCTGGCCCTGCGCCTCGGAGAGCAGCTGCAGGAGCTCGAACTCGCGCCGGGTGAGGTCGAGGCTGGTGTCGGCGACGAAGGCCTGGAAGCGGTCGGCGCGGATCGAGAGCTCGCCGGCGGTCACCGGGCCGGCTTCGGCCTGCGGCCGGGCGCGACGGCGGCGGCGCGAGACGGCTTCGATGCGGGCGATCGCCTCTTCGGGGTGGCAGGGCTTGGTGATCCAGTCGTCGACCCCGAGCCGCAGGCCGCGCACCCGCTGGGCGACGGTCGAGCGGCCGGCGCAGACGATCACGCCGAGGTCGGGGAGCATGCCGCAGACCCGCTCCAGATAGGCCCAGGCGTCTTCGCCGAGCACGGCCGGGTCGACCAGCAGCGCGTTCAGCTTCATCGCCACCAGCTCGTCGGGCGGGATCGCGCCGCCGAGGGTGCGCTGCTGCCAGCCGGCGGCCTCGGTGCGCTTGGCGAGGACCGTGACGAAGCCGCTGTCGTCGTCGATCACCGCAAGCCGGATGGTCTGCTGTGGGTTCACGTGAAGCGTCGCGATTGTATGCATCCGCCCGGGCGTCGCCCCGGTCGAATGTCCTGCATTCACAGGATTTTTACAGGATAAGACGCAATTTGCGGGGTAGCCGGCCGGCGGCCCTTATCTGGATTTTCACTCGAAACCTTCATAGCCGCGGCAAGATGACCCTCACGAGACTCCTCTCTCGTCGCAAACGGCCCGCCTGCCCCGGGCCGTTTGCATTTCTGGAGAGCCCCGACCGGCTCAGACCGGATCGACCGCCCCGCTGGCGACCAGGGCGAGGACGAGTGCGCCGAGCCCAATCCGGTAGACGATGAAGATCGAGTAGGTGTGGCGTGCGATGTAGCGCAGCAGCCAGGTGATCGCGAAGAAGGCGACGGCGAAGCTGACCAGGGTGGCGACGATCGTCGGCCCCCAACCCACCCCGCCCGCGATTTGGTCGAACTTGTCGATCGTCTGCAGGGTCCCGGCGCCGACCAGCGCGGGGATCGCGAGGAAGAAGGAGAGGCGGGTCACCGCGACCCGGTCGATCCCGCGCAGCAACCCGGCGGACATCGTCGCCCCGGAGCGCGAGACGCCGGGAATCAACGCCAGGCACTGCACCGCGCCGATGATCAGCGTGTCGCGCCAGGTGATGTCCTCTTCGTGGCGGCGCTGGGTCGCGCGGCTGTCGGCGAACCACATCGCGCCGCTCCAGACGATCAGCGCGCCGCCGACGAACCAGAGGCTGCGCAGCGTGGTCTCGATCTGCTCCTGGAAGGCGAGGCCGACGACGGCGATCGGCAACGAGCCGAGGATCACCGCCCAGGCGAAGCGGTAGTCGCGATTGTCGCGGCGCGCCGGACTACGCAGCCCCCGCACCAAAGCGACCGAGAGCCGTGCGATGTCGCGGCGCAGGAAGAGCAGCGTGGCGGCAACAGCACCCACCTGGATGATCGCCGTGAAGGCGGTGATGTCGGGGTCGTCGGTCGAGTGGCCGAGCAGCCGCTCGAGGATCGTCAGGTGGCCCGTGCTGGAGATCGGCAGGAACTCGGTGAACCCCTCGACCGCGCCGAGGAGGATGGCTTCCCACCACTCCATCTAGGCGATTGACCGGGGGTGCGCGGGCATGGTGGCGGGGCATGCTAGGTGAATAGCCGGTGTCGCCCGCGGAAGAGCCGGAGGGTCCCCCCGCCGGAACTTGTGAGCAGGCGAGGCAAGAGCCCTGGCAATGCGATTCGACGCGGGTTCCGGAGGGGGGACCCTCCGGCTCTTCCGCTAGATTCCCGAGCGTGATCAAACTTCCGCGCACGAGATCGATCGGTGTCGCGTTGCCGGCGGCGCTGGCGCTGCTGCTGGTCGCCGCGCCGGCGGCGATGGCGGAGAACGGCGTCGGGCTGGCCGGGCCGACCACCGACAAGACGGTCACCTTCTTCTGCTTCGGCGTGATCGCCTTCTTCGCGATCCTCGTGATCGTGCTCTCGCTGATCCAGGGCCGGCTGGAGAAGCGCAAGGAGATGCGCCAACACACCCTGGACCGCCTTTCCTGAAGGGCGTCAGGCAAGGAACTCGCGCTGACGCGCTCGCACCCCGCCTTCGGCGGGGGTCGCGTGGCGTGCTCTGCACGCGAGCGACTGAGGACGCCGCATGACGTTCTTCAGGAAAGGCGGAAGCCGGTCAACAGGCGCTTCTCGCTCTCCCCCTCGATCCTTGCGGCGACTTCGACCCGGCCCTGCAGCGGCGTGTCGCGGATCTTGGTCGCCAGCAGGTCGTCGACCTGGAAGATCCCGGCCGAGTTGTTGAGCTCGATCTCGATCCGCACCGGGCGCTCCTCGCCGGCCTCGATCCGCACCTCGTCGACCGCGGCGGCGGAGATCGAGTGGATCCCCTCATGTCCCGCCTCGAGCGGGATGCGGGTGCGGCCCTGCGCCATGTCGAGCGCGTCGGCGACCCGCACCACGCCCGCCTCGAGCGTGTAGGGCTGGCCGCGCCGGCGGTGGCCGATGATCGCGTGCAGGATCTCCGAGGCCACCACGGTGCGGCGCGGCTCCCGGTAGGGGCCGCTGAGCAGCCGCTGCAGCGCGCCCGAGGCGAGGAAGAGGCTGTAGGCCTCGTGGTCGGTGCGGTGGATCGACATGCCGACGTCGTGCAGCAGGGCGCCGCCGGCGACGACAACCTCGGCGTCGCGCGACGACATCCCGTGGTCGGCGACGACCGCCGGCTCGACGTCCGCCTTGACCAGCAGGCGCAGCAGCCGCAGGGCGATGTTGAGGACGATCTGGGTGTGGACCCAGGAGTGGTCGGACATGCCCAGCCGCTCGGCGTGGACCTGGGCCATGTACCACCAGGTGCGCACCTGCTCGTCCTCGTTGACCGCCGCGAGGAACTGCTCCAGCTTGCGGTTGCCCCGCGTCGGCGCCCGCACCTGCGCCTCGGCTATCGCCTCCTGCAGCGGCTTGCGGCTGGGCCCGGAGGGATCTGGGGCAGGGACCACCTCGTCGCTCATGCGGCAAATCGTAGGGAGAGGGTCGGGTGTCCCCTCCGATGTCCGAGGCTGAATGCAAACTAGATTCATTCTCATTACTCTCTCGGACGCGACCGAGCTCTCCACCAACCGGAGAAAGGACCGATCCCTTGCTTGACCCCTTCCAGCTTCCCTTCGTCCAGCGCGGCCTGATCGAGGTGCTGATCCTCGCCGTCCCAGCCGGCCTGCTCGGTACCTGGATCGTGCTGCGCGGCCTCGCCTTCTTCTCCCACGCGGTCGGCACCGCCACCTTTCCGGGGCTGGTGCTGGCCGACGGGCTCGGCTTCGCCGCCCCCCTTGGCGCCTTCGGCGCGGCCGTCGCCTTCGCCGCGGGCGCCACCGCCCTGCGCGGCCGGCGCACGGGCCAGGACGCGGTCGTCGCGCTGGTCCTCGTCGGCTGTCTTGCCTCCGGCGTGATCCTCGCCAGCGACGTCTTCGGCTCCGGCTCCAACGTCGAGACGCTGCTCTTCGGCAGCCTGCTGCTGGTCGACGGCGGCGACCTGGCGCTCGCCGCGGGGACGGCAGCGGCGACGCTCCTCGCCAGCGCCTTGATCGGCCGGCACTGGCTGCGTGCCGGCTTCGACCCCACCCTCACCGACTCGGACGGCCCGAGCTCACGGCTCTTCGACGCGGTGCTGCTCGGCTTGATCGCTCTGGCGATGGTCGCGGCCCTGACCGTGGTCGGCGCGCTGCTCGTCGCCGCCCTCTTCGTCGTGCCCGCGATCACCGCGCGGCTGCTCACCGATCGGTTGCTCAGCCGGCAGCTGCTCAGCGTCGGCCTGGTCGCCCTGGAGGGGACGGTCGGGCTCTGGCTCTCGGTCAAGACCAACGCGCCGCCGGGGGCGACGATCGCCTGCGTAGCCGGCGCCACCTTCGCGGTGGTGGCCGTCGCTCGCGCCCTGTCCCGCGTTCCGCGCCGGGCGGCGGTCGCCGCGGCGCTGGGCGCGCTGGCCCTGCTCCCAGCCGGATGCGGTAGCGAGTCGGGCGGCGAGGGCGGGCAGGTGAAGGTGGTCGGGACGACCACCCAGGTCGCCGACTTCGTGCGCGAGGTGGGCGGCGAAGCGGTCGAGGTCGAGCAGATCCTGCAGCCGAACAGCGACCCGCACGACTACGAGCCACGCCCCTCCGACGTCGAAGCCGTGGCGGACGCGGAGCTGGTCTTCGTCAGCGGGCGCGGCCTCGACGATTGGGCTGAGGAGCTCGTCTCCGACAGCGGCGGCGAGGCCCGGATCGTCAACCTCGGCGTCATGGGGCCGGTCCGCCTGGCGGGCGAGGGACACGAGGAGGAGGAGGAGGAGGAGGACGCCCATGAGGTGGGGCACGAGCATGAGCACGAAGACGAATCGGAGCTCGACCCGCACTGGTGGCACGACTCCCGCAACGTCGAGGCGGTCGTCGCGGGGATCGAGAACGCGCTGGTGGTCGTCGCTCCCTCCCGCAAAGCGGCGCTCGTCCGCCACGCCGATGCCTACGTTGCAGAACTGAAAGCGCTCGATGCCGGGATCGCCCGATGCATCGACTCCGTCCCACCGGCACAGCGCAAGCTGGTCACCGACCACGACGCCTTCGGCTACTTCGCCAACCGCTACGGGATCGAGGTCGTCGGCGCCGTGATCCCCTCGCAGACGACCCAGGCGCAGGCGTCGGCCAAGGACCTCAGCGAGCTGGCGAAGACGATCGAGGCGGAGAACGTGAAGGCGGTCTTCCCCGAGAGCTCGCTCGGCGCCAAGGCGGCCGAGGCGATCGCCCGCCAGACCGGAGCCTCGGCCGATTACACGCTGTACGGCGACACGCTTGGCCCGGAGGGCTCCGACGGCGACACCTACCTGCGGATGGAGGAGGCAAACGCCGACGCCGTCCTCCGCGGGTTCACGGGCGGAAGGCGCGGATGCGACTCGAGCCTCTGATCGAGGCGGACGGCCTCGCCGTCGGCTACAACGGCGAGGCGGCGATCTCCGGCGTCACGTTCTGCTTGGAGCCGGGCGAGCGGATGGCGCTGCTGGGCCCGAACGGCGGCGGCAAGACGACCCTGCTGCGGGCGCTGCTCGGCGAGTTGCGCCCGCTGGCGGGAGGGCTTCGCGTCGGGGCGCGCTGCGCCACCGTGCCGCAGACCGAGCGCTCCCGGCTCGACTATCCCGTCTCCGCCCTCGACGTGGCGGCGATGGGGGCGCTCTCCCGGCTTCCCTGGTGGCGACGGCCGGGACGGCGCGAGCGCGAGGACGCGATGCAGGCGCTGCGCAAGGTCGGCCTCGGCGACCTCGTCGGGGAGACCTTCGGCAAGCTCTCCGGCGGCCAGCGCCAGCGCGTGCTGATCGCCCGCAGCCTCGTCCAGGACGCTCAGATCCTGCTCCTGGACGAGCCCTTCTCCGGCCTCGACCGGCCCAGCTCCGAGGGGCTGGAAGCGCTGATCGAGATTCTCGCGTCCGAGGGTCGCGGCGTGATGATCGCCACCCACGACCTCGAGCAGGCGCAGCGCTGGGACAGCGTGCTCTGCCTCAACCGCGGCCAGGTCGCGGTCGGCCCGCCGGAGGAGGTGCTCGACCTCGCCGTGCTCGAAGAGACCTACGGCGGCGCGATCGTCGAGCTTCCCGGCAGCGATGCCCGCGCGATCCTTCCTCCCCACCACCACTGAGATGCTCGACCCCCTGCACGACGAGTTCATGCGCCGCGCGATGGTCGAGGTGACCTTGATCGGCATCGCCGGGGGAGCGCTCGGCTGCTGGGTCGTCCTCTACCGGCTCTCCTACGCCGCCGAGTCCCTCGCCCACTCGATCTTTCCCGGCCTGGTCCTCGCGGCGCTCACCGGCCTGCCGCTGATCGTCGGCGGCATCCCCGGGATCGTCGTCGCCGCGCTGGCGATCGCCGCCGCCTCACGGATACCGGGTGTCAGCCGCGAGGTGGCGATCGGCGTGGTGGTCACGACCCTGTTCGGCCTCGGCGTGCTGCTGGCGCTCTCTCCGGATTCGCCGCCGGGCATCCAGGAGATCCTCTTCGGCGACATCCTCGGCCCCACCGACGCCGACTTGGCGGCGGCGGCTGTCTTGACCGCGACGGTCGGCGCCGGCCTGCTGCTGTTGCACGGGCGGCTCTTGGCCGGCGGCTTCGACCCCGGCGCCGCGCGCTCGCTGGGCGCCTCGCCGAGGATCGCCGAAGCCGCCCTGCTGGTCCTGCTCGCGGTGGCGATCGTCGTCGCCGTGCAGGGGCTCGGCAACCTGCTCGTCGTCGCCGTCTTCGTCGGCCCGGCGGCGACTGCGCGTCAGTTCAGCGAGCGGATCGCGCCGATAGTCGCCCTGGCCGTCGCGATCGCGGTTCTCGCCGGCATCGCCGGGCTCTACCTCTCCTACTACGCCGGGACGGCCGGCGGCGCCTCGGTCGCACTGGCGGTCGTCGCCCTCTATCTGCTCTCGCTGCCGCTCGGCGGGCTGGTGTCCGCGCGCTACGAAAAGCGAACCCCTGTCGAGGCTACGATCGGCTGATGCCGACGGCGAAGGACACGGCATGGGAAGAGCACGCCCTGGCGATGCTCGGCGGTGCGGGCTACCGGCGCGGCGGCGCCCGCACCGCCGTCGTCGAAGCGCTCGCCCGCCACGACTGCGCGGTCACCGCCCTGGAGCTGGAGGAGGAGCTGCGCCGTCGCAAGGTCTCGGTCGGCCGGGCCAGCGTCTACCGCGCCCTCGAGCTGCTGGAGGAGCTGCGGCTCGTGCAGCGCCTCGAGGCGGCGCGGGGGATCGCCGGCTATGAGCGGGTCAACCCCAGCGGGCGCCACCACCATCACGCCATCTGCCGTCGCTGCGGCCGGATGGAGCCCTTCGAGGATCGGGACCTCGAGAAGGCGATCGAGAGAGTGTCGGGCCGGGTCCCCCTCGAGATCGCCGAGCACGACGTCGTCCTGCGCGGAACCTGCGAGAGGTGCGCGAGCTAGATCTGCACCGGCTTAGCCGCAGACGGGCCAGGGGCTGGAGCCGGACTGGGCGTAGAGCAGCGCTGCGCGGTAGTCCTGCTCCGCCTCCGAAGCGGCGGCGGGGTCGCCGCTGCCGCCGACGGCCGCCCAGGTTTCGAAGGAGAACTGGTACTTGCCGCGGTAGCTGCCGTCGGCGGAGACGATCGTCGGGTCGCCGCCGGACTCGCAGGCGGCGATCGCCTCCAGGGTGGAGCGCGAGACGCCGCCGGGCAGGCCGGCGAAGGCTTCCTGTTCGCGGCGGTGCGCTTCGCGGCGCCGGCGGCGCAGCTCCGCCCGGTGCGCCCGCCTGGCGGCGCGGATGCGCTCGACGTGGACGTCGATCGTCCGCCGGAACCGCTTCGCCGGGCCGCTCAGCGTGGCCATCGAGGCAGGCCGGGCATCCGTCAGGCCGAGCCGCGGCCGCTCGCCGTCGCCACCGCCGGGGCCGGCGAAGGCCACGGCCGGGAAGGCGACGAGAAGTACAAGGACAGGGACTGAATATGTGCGTTTTGTGAGCAAGCGCGGAACCGTGGCGGTGTTCCGCGGCCCGGAGAGTGACCCCGCTCACAGAGCTAACAAATCACGTGCCTATTCGCACGTGTACAGGCACGACGCCCCGGTACGAAAATCGGACATGCACGCGATCCTGCGGCCGAGGTCGCAGTTTTGCCCGCATAAGCGGCACTAAATGCGACCTCACTGCAATCATCCCCCGCATCGCCGACCGGCCGCTGACATCGCGCCTGCTGCTCGCCTGCCCGGATCGGCCCGGCCTGATCGCCGCGGTCAGCGGCTTCCTCGCCGAGGCGGGGCGCAACATCGTCGACGCCGACCAGCACTCGAGCCGCGAGGGCCGCTTCTTCATGCGGATGGCCTTCGACCAGGCCCCCGAGGAGGAGCGCGAGGCGCTCTACCGGCGCTTCGCCGAGCAGGTCGCCGGGCCGCTTAAGATGGACCACCGCTTCGCCGAGTCCGACCAGCGCAAGCGGGTCGCGATCATGGTCTCGCGCGAAGACCACTGCCTCTTCGACCTGCTCTGGCGCTGGCGCAGCGGCGAGCTCGGCGGCGAGCTGGTCGCGGTCGTCTCCAACCACCCCGACCACGCCGAGCAGGTCGCCTCGCTCGGTCTCCCCTACCACCACGTGCCGGTCGCCCCCGGCCGGCGCGAGACGGCCGAGGAGCAGGCGCTGGAGCTGCTCGGCGGCGAGGTCGACCTGCTCGTCCTCGCCCGCTACATGCAGGTCCTCTCGGCCGAGTTCCTGCGCCGGCTGGGCGCACCGGCGATCAACATCCACCACAGCTTCCTGCCCGCCTTCGTCGGCGCCGACCCCTACGCCCGCGCCCACGAGCGCGGCGTCAAGCTGATCGGCGCCACCGCCCACTACGTCACCGAGGAGCTCGACGCCGGGCCGATCATCGACCAGGACGTGACCCGGGTCAGCCACCGCGACGAGATCGAAGACCTGATCGGGATCGGCCGCGACGTCGAGCGCCTGGTGCTCGCCCGCGCCGTCAAGGCCCACCTCGACGACCGGGTGCTGCTGGACGGCGACAGGACGATCGTCTTCTAGACCTCCTGGCTGTCCAGCCAGCCGACTGCCTGATTGCGTATTGTGGAGGCGATGGAGCAAGCGACGATCCCCCGCCCCGCGTCGCCCTCGATATCCACGGGCTTCCCGCCCGGCACGCGGCTGCCGCCGGCCGGCCAGGCGCTGCTCTACGCGCGCGACCCGCTCGGTTTCCTGATCCGCTTCCAGCGCCGCTACGGCGACGTCTTCACCGTCCGCTTCCCCTTCTTCGAGCGGCTCGTCTACGTTGCCGACCCGGCCCTGGTCAAAGAGGTCTTCACCGGCTCGCCCGAGCAGCTGCACGCCGGCGAGGCCAACGCGACCGTGCTCGAGCCGGCGCTGGGGCCGAACTCGGTCCTCACCCTCGACGAGGCGCCGCACATGCGCCAGCGCAAGCTGCTGCTGCCACCCTTCCACGGCGAGCGGATCCAGCGCTACGGCGAGCTGATCCGCGAGGTCACCCTGAAGGAGATGGAGAGCTGGCCGGTCGGCGAGCCCTTCGCCCTGCGCCCCCGCACGCAGCGGATCACCCTGGCGGTGATCATGCGCGCCGTCTTCGGCGTCCACGACGAGGAGCGCCTGGCCCGCTTCGGGCGGCTGATCGAGACCTTCTCCGCGCGGGTCAACATGATCACCGCCTTCCCGCCGCTGCGCCGCAACCTCGGTCGCTGGAGCCCCTGGGCGCGGTTCCTCGCCGCCCGCGAGGAGCTCGACGCCTTCGTCTACGAAGAGATCGCCCTGCGCCGCGCCGAGAACGCCGGCGAGGCGGAGGCGCCCGACGACGTGCTCTCGCTGCTGCTCCAGGCCCGCCACGAGGACGGCAGCCCGATGAGCGACGCCGAGCTGCGCGACGAGCTGGTGACGATCCTCGGCGCCGGCCACGAGACGACCGCGACCGCCCTCGCCTGGGCGATGGAGCGCCTGCTGCGCAACCCGCGCGTGCTGGGAACCCTGCGCGACTCGGTCGGCGCCGGCGAGGAGGAGTACCTCGAGGCGACGGTCAAGGAGACGCTGCGGGCGCGGCCGGTGATAACCGACGTGGCCCGCAAGCTGACCGCGCCGCTGCGGATCGGCGGCTACGAGGTGCCGGCGGGCTGCTACGTCCTGCCCGCGATCGCCGCCCTGCACTACCGCGAGGAGCTCTTCCCGCAGCCGGGGGAGTTCCGCCCCGAGCGCTTCCTCGAGGGCAAGACCGACACCTACGCCTGGATCCCCTTCGGCGGCGGCGTGCGGCGCTGCATCGGCGCCGCCTTCGCCGAATACGAGATGAAGGTCGTGCTGCGCGCCTTCCTCGAGCGGGCCGAGCTCAGCGCCCCCGACCCGAAGCCCGAACGGGTGACCGTCCGCAACATCACCCTCGCGCCCGGCAAGGGGACCGTGGTCAGGCTGGATCGCCCGCTGCGCTCGTAGAGGTGCCCTCCACCGCTGCTTCGGCCGCTTCCCACTCCTCGTAGAGCTCGGCGACCGCCCGCCTGGCGGCGGCGTGGCGCTCCTCCGCCCGCTCCGCCCGGCCCGGGCCGGCCCAGGCGTCGGGGTCGGCGAGCTCGTCCTCGACCCGGTGCAGCTCGGCCTCGGCCTGCTCGATCCGCTCGGCCAGGCGGCTCGCCTTGCGCGCCGCCCGCTGCGATGACTTCCGCGCCTCGCGGCGCTTCGCGGCGGCGCTGGGCTGCTTGGCGGCCTGGCTCGCCGCCGCGGCCTTGGCCTCGCGTTCGTCGCGCTGCCGCTGGTAGGCGGCCCAGCCGCTCAGGTGGCTGCGCAGCTCGCCCTCCTCGCAGACGAGCGTGCGGGTGCCGACCGCCTCCAAGAGGGCGCGGTCGTGGGAGACGAGGACGACGGCGCCCTCGAAGGCGAGCAGGGCGTCCTCGAGCGCCTCGCGGCTCTCCAGGTCGAGGTGGTTGGTCGGCTCGTCGAGGATCAGCACGTTGGCGCCGGAGGCGACCAGGATCGCCAGCGAGAGCCGCCGCTGCTCGCCGCCGGAGATGTCGCTCAGCTGCTTCTCGACGTCGCCGCCGGAGAAGAGGAAGCCACCGAGCAGGTCGCGCGCCTTCTGCCCCGTGAGACCGGTCTCGCGCTGCGCCGCGTCGAGCACGGTCCCCTCCCCCGCCGCCGTGTCGGCGTGCTGGGAGAGGTAGCCGAGCTTGACGTTGTGGCCGCGGCGGACCGAGCCGGCGGCGCCGCGGCGGCCCGCCAGCGCCTCGATCAGGGTCGTCTTGCCGGCGCCGTTGGGACCGACGAGGACGACGTGCTCGCCCCGCTCGACTTCGAGGCGGGCGTCGGCGAGCAGCGTGCGGCCGGGCACGGCGATCGTCGCGCCGACCAGTTTGAGCACCACCCGCCCGGGTCGCTCCGGCGGGGCGAAGGAGAAGCGCAGCCTGCGGTTGTCGCGCTGCTCGGCCTCGACCCCCTCGCGCTTGACCTTCTCGATCTGCTTGACCCGCGACTGCGCCTGGCGCGCCTTGGTCGCCTTGTAGCGGAAGCGCTCGACGAAGCGCTCCATGCGGGCGATCTCCGCTTCCTGGCGGACGACCGCCTTGCCGCGGGCGATCTCGCGCGCCGCCTGCTCCTTGCGCCAGGCGTGCCAGGGGCCGGCGAAGAAGCGCGCCCGCTGCGCCTCCAGCTCCAGCACCGAGGTGCCGACCGCCTCGAGGAACCAGCGGTCGTGGGCGACGAGGACGACGGCGGCGTCGAGGTCGCGCAGGTAGCGCTCCAGCCACTCCAGCGAGGGGATGTCGAGGTGGTTGGTCGGCTCGTCGAGCAGCAGCAGGTCGGGGCGGCCGGCCAGCGCCCGGGCCAGCGAGGCGCGGGTCAGCTCGCCGCCCGAGAAGGTGGCGAGCGGCCGCTCGGCCGCCTCGCCGTCGAAGCCGAGGCCGCGCAGCACGGCGAGCACGTCGTCGCGCCAGCGATAGCCGCCGCCGTGCTCGAGCCGCTGCTGGGCGGCGGCGTAGGCGGCCAGCGTCGCCTCGCCGGTGTCGCCGCCCGACATCGCCGCCTCGAGACGCTGCAGCTCGGCCTCGGTCTGGATCATCTCGGCGCGGCCGGAGAAGACGTACTCGTCCAGCGAGACGTCTGTCTCGCGCGGCGGGCGCTGGTCATGCAGGGCGACGCGGGCGCCCTTCTGCAGGACGAGGCTGCCGGCGTCGGGGGCGCGTTCGCCCGCCAGCAGGCGCAGCAGGGTCGACTTGCCGGCGCCGTTGCGGCCGGCGAGCGTCATCCGCTCGCCCGGCTCGAGCTTGAAGGAGACGCCGGCGAAGAGCAGCGCGCCGCCCACGTGGACGTCGAGCGAGGTTGCGGTCGCGATCGCCATCCCGGTCAGGATGCCGGAAGGGCTCCCGTTGCGACTTTCCCGCTTAGGATCATGGGATGGACAGGGTGAACAAATTCGTGCGCCTGCCGTTCAGCGCCATGATCGTCAGCACGGTGACGTGTGTCCTCGTTGGAGTGGCCGTGTTCGCCTTCAGGGCGCCACCGATCATCTTGCTGCCCGCGATCCTGATCGCCGGCACGGTGCACTTTGAGTTGAAAGCGCGAGCACTCGGTCGGGTCGGCCGACGCTGACCATCAGGCTCATGAGCGTCAACTACGGGAGCTTGCCCCGTGATCTTCCAGTTCCTGAGGACGACGGTGCCGCCGACCATCTCGAGGGAATGGACGTGCCCGGTGTTGTGCTCACTTCGACGGAGGGGCACGAGGCGGACTTTGCCGAGCCGGCCGAGAAGAGGCTCGTCGCCTACGTCTACCCGCGGACCGGTGTGCCGGGGCAGCCGCTGCCAGCCGGCTGGGACGAAATTCCTGGGGCACGGGGCTGTACGCCGCAGAGCTGCGCCTACCGCGACAGCATGGCCGAGTTCGAGCGGCTCGGCGCCGCTGTCGTCGGCATCAGCGCCCAGACCAGCGACGAGCAGCGCGAGTTCGCCCAGCGCGAGCACATCCCCTTCCCGCTGTTCAGCGACCCCGACCTGAAGCTGGCCGCCGCCCTGCGCCTGCCCACCTTCGAGGTCGAGGGCACGACCCTCTACAAGCGCCTCACCTTCGTCGCCGAAGCGGGCCGCATCGTCAAGGTCTTCCACCCCGTCTTCCCGCCCGACAGCAACGCCGCCGAGGTTCTCGCCTGGCTTGGCAGCCGCTGATCCGCCGGCTGACTTGGGCGGCGGCGGTCCTGGGCGCTCGCTGCCCGCATGAATGGAGGCGGTGGTCAATGGAGGCGGTGGGATTCGAACCCACGTGCCCGGTCGTAGCGCGAAGGTATCTACAGGTTTAGCCGGCGCTTGGGTCTCGCCTCCCGGGGTCCGCGCCGGCGGGCACTGCGGGAGGCAAAGCCCTCTTCGATTTCCCCTGGCGGACGGGGCGATCCGCCCGGGTTAGCCCGCAATTGAAGCCGGTGCCCCTCTCCGCGGGCGGGAGAGGGCCGACTCTCACTCACTTAGCTATTGACTAAGTAGCGAGGGCGAACTCATGGTCCGCACGTATTGGTTGGTGCCGGTGTTTTACGAGGCCTCCGGCCACCTCGACCTGCAACCGTTCGCACGGATCGACCAGGTCGAAGCCTGTCGCCCCCGTGCTATGTAAGTCGATTGTACCCTGGAGTCGTGAGCGCGGAGCGACCAAGCGTGCATATCTGGTTCTTCGCGCCGTGAGCGAAGCGCGAAACTGATGCCTTCGGAGCGCGAGCTCGACGCGGTCGTGATCGGCGCCGGCGCGCCCGGCGAGGTCTGCGCGGGGCACCTCGCCGACGCCGGCCTCTCCGTGGCGATCGTCGAGCAGCACCTGGTCGGCGGCGAGTGCTCCTTCTACGCCTGCATGCCCTCGAAGGCGCTGCTGCGCCCCGGCGAGCTGCTGGCCGAGGCGCGACGGGTGCCCGGCGTCTCCGCGGCGGTCACCGGCGAGCTCGACCCGCAGGCGGTGCTCGACCGCCGCGACGAGGTCGTCCACGACCTCGACGACGCGGTGATGCTCCCCTGGCTGGAGGAGAAGGGCATCGAGCTGTTTCGCGGCGCGGGGCGGCTCGACGGCGAGCGCCGCGTCGCCGTCGGCGACGACGTGCTGGTCGCCCGTCGGGCGGTCGTCGTTGCGACCGGCAGCGGCGCTGCGATGCCGCCGATCGACGGCCTCGACTCGGTGCGCACCTGGAACAACCGCGACGCGACCACCTCCAAGCGGGCGCCGGCGAGCATGGTCGTCCTCGGCGGCGGCCCGGTCGGCTGCGAGCTGGCCCAAGCCTGGTCGACGCTCGGCACCACGGTCACCCTGGTCGAGGGCGAGGAGCAACTGCTGCCGCGCGAGGAGCCCTTCGCCGGCGAGCAGGTCGCCGCCTCGCTGCGCGACGGCCACGGCGTCGACGTGCGCACCGGCGTCCTCGCCGAGCGCGTCTCGCCCGCCGGCGACGGCGTCGCGCTCGAGCTGAGCGACGGAGGGCGGACCGAGGCGACCGAGCTCCTGGTCGCGGTCGGCCGCGCCCCGAGAACGACCGAGATCGGCCTCGACACCGCCGGCGTCGAGCCCGGCGAGCGCGGCTTCCTCGAGACCGACGAGCGGCTCCGCGTCGGCGGCCGCGAGTGGCTCTACGCCGTCGGCGACGTCAACGGCCGGGCGCTCTTCACCCACATGGGCAAGTACCAGGCCTGGGTCGCGGCCGAGAACCTGCTCGGCCGCGAGGCCGAGGCACGCGCCGAATCCACCGCCCTGCCCCGCGTCACCTTCACCGACCCCCAGGTCGCCGCGGTCGGCAAGACCCTCGCCCAGGCCGAAGAGGCCGGCCTCGACGCCCGCGCGATCGACGTCCCCACCGACGGCACCGCCGGCGCCAGCTTCTACGGCAAGGACACCGGCGGCACCTCGCGCCTCGTAATCGACCAGGCGCAGCAAACCATCGTCGGCGCCACCTTCACCGGCTTCGAGACCGCCGACTTCCTCCACGCCGCAACCATCGCGGTCGTCGGCGAGATCCCGCTCGACCGCCTCCGTCACGCCGTCGCCGCCTACCCGACGCGCTCCGAGATCTGGCTGAAGCTGCTCGAGACGTACGAGCACTGACGGGGTGAGGCGGCCGCGGGGGTCTTCCCCGGGTGCCTCGCGAAGCGGCGCACCGGCGAGCGATTCAAGCCGCGAAGCGGCTCCAACATAGTGAGCGGAGCCGCAGGCGAAGCGAACCTGGGCAACCGGGGGAGACCCCCGTGGTCGCCGGAGTCGATTAGACCCGCGAACGCCTCTTCAGATCTTCGGCGAACTCCCTAGGCAGGCCTGGGATCTCGTCCAACTCATCCACAGACTGGAAGCGCCCCACTCGCTCGCGGTGAGCCAGCAGCCGGGTCGCCTGGGTGACCGAGAGGCCCTGCCCGCGCAGCTGCTCGAAGCTGACGTTGTTCAGTTCGATCTCCCCCTGAGCGGGCGGGGTCGACTGCGCCGCCGCAGGCGGCTCGGGCGAAGGTGGTGGCGGCGGGCCCGGCTGCGGCTCGGGCTGCGGCGCCGGGGGCGGTCCCGGTTGTGGCTCCGGCGCGGGCGAAGGTGGCTGTGGGGTCGGCGGCTGGGGCTGTGGGGTCGGTGGCTGGGGCTCGGGCGCCGGGGTCGGCGGCTCCGGGGCAGGCGGTTGCGGCGATTGCGGCTGCGGGGACTGCGATTGCGGCTCGCCGCCCCCACCCACCGAGCCTGTCACGGCCTGCTCGGCTTCCAGCGCCCGCTGCTCGGCCTGGCGGGCGTGCTGCTCCGCCTCGGCGACGCTCTGCTCGATCTCGCGCAAGCGCTGCCGGCGCTCGGCTTCCTGCGATTTCAGCTGCGCGAGGCGCTCCGCCTCGGCGGCGCGCCGTTCCGCCGCCTTGGTCCGCTCCTCGATCTGGCGCAGGCGCTCCTGCGCTTCCTCGAGCGCCCGCTCCTGCGCTTCGCGCTGCTGCTGCAGGCGCTGCTCGGCCGATTGCATGTCCGGCCCCGCCGCGGCCTGGGGCGGCTGCTGGACAGGGACCGCCTGCATGCTCTGCGTCACCTGCCCGGCCTCGGCCTGCGCCTGCCGCGTCTCGGCCTCGCGCTGCAGGCGCTCCGCCTCGGCGATGCGGCGATCGGCCTCCGCCCTGATCCGCTCCTCCTCGCGCTGGATTTCGGCGACCTTGTCCTGCACCCGCTGCTCGGCGGTCGCCGGGTCGTATCCACCGGGAGGCGGCGGCATCGCGCCCGGTTGGACGGCGGGCTGCGCCGGAGGCGGTGGCGGCTGGGGCGCCGCTGACGGGATTGGCGGCTGCTGCTGGAGGGGCGGCGGCGCCTGCTGCTGGAGCTGAGGCTGTTGTTGCTGGGGCTGCTGCGTCGCGGTCGAGCTCTGCTGCTCGTAGAGCGCCCGCTCCTGGGCCGCGCGCGCCGCGGCCAGCTCGCGCTCCGCCTTGGCGGCTTCGCGCTTCCCCTTACGCCCCGGGCGGCGCCCCGCCCCTGGCCTATGACGCTTTTCGGCCCGGTTGCGGGCACGCTCTTCACGGCGTCGTTTCGCCTCCTCCCCGCGGCGCTTGCGGTGCTCGGCGCGGGCGGCGCGCTGCTGCTCGCGCGCCTGCTTGCGCTTCTCCTTGCCGCTCAGCTGACGGCCGGGCGGCGGCGGTGGCGGCGAGGCCTGCTGTGCCTGGCCCCCGGGGGGCGGCGGCGGCTGCCCGCCGGGCGCCTTCTGCTTTTCCTTGCTGCGCCGCTGGACGATGCTGATCGCCAGCAGGAGCAGCAGGATCGCCACGACCAGCCCGGCGACGAAGTACTCGACGTTGTCGCTGACGAAGTCACCCATAGCTTGCGTAGATTCGACGCTACCTCATTCTCCCCTTGAATTCGCGCTCGACTTCGCGCCGCACGTCGCGATCCGCGATCTCGCGGCGCCGGTCGCGCCCCTCCTTGCCGCGCGCCAGCGCCAGCTCGACCTTCGCCCGTGGCCCCTTGAAGTAGATCCGCGTCGGGATCAGCGTCAGGCCGCGCTCCGCCGTCTTGCCGACCAGGCGCTCGATCTCGGCCCGGTGCAGCAGCAGCTTGCGGGGGCGCTCGGGCTCGTGGTTCTCGCGGCTGGCCGGCTCGTAGGGAGGGATGTGCAGTTTGCGCAGCCAGACCTCGCCGTCGTCGATCGCCGCGTAGGCGTCGGCCATCTGCGCCTTGCCGTTGCGCAGCGACTTGACCTCCGTGCCGCGCAGCTCGATCCCGGCCTCGAGCTTCTCGACCAGCTCGAATTTGTGCCGGGCGCGGCGATTGGTGGCGACGTCGCCGGAGGCGGGCGCCCGTTTCTTCTTCCCCTTCTTGGCCATCCGCTCAGATCTTCGCCGGCTCCAGATCCGCGCGCCCTCGCGCCGCTTCCACCCGGCTCACCTGGACGGATATCGGATCGCCGAGCCGCAACCTCCGCTTCGACTCGCTGCCGACCAGCGCCGTCTCGGTCTCGTCCAGCTCGAATCGCTCTGTGCCCAGGCGACGCGCCGGCAGTAAGCCCTCGTAGACGTCGCCCAGCTCGCCGCCGAAGGCGACGAAGGCGCCGGCGCGGATCAGCCCCGAGACCTCCCCCTCGAAGACGGCGCGCTCGCGCAGCTCGCGTTCGAGCAGGAAGGCGGCGCAGACGTCGTCGGCCTTGCGCTCGATCCGCATCGAGTCGCGCTCCCGCCCGCTGCAGTGCCGGGCGGTCTCACGCGCTTCGGCGGCGCTCGGGGGCGGCTCGCCCTCGCCCAGCGCCGCCAGCAGGGCGCGGTGGACGAGCAGGTCCGGGTAGCGGCGGATCGGCGAGGTGAAGTGGCAGTAGGCGGCGCTGGCGAGCCCGGCGTGGCCGCTGTTGCGCTCGCTGTAGGAGGCCTGTTTGAGGGAGCGGAGCACGAGCGATGTATACGCGGCGCGGCCGTGGCCGCGCCGGGCGGCCTCGCGCCTGACCAGGCGGCTGGCCTCGGCGGCCAGCTCGGCCGCCTGCTGGGGGGTGGGCGTGCCGCGCAGCGGCGGCGTCGGGATCTCCAGCGCGTGCAGCTGCTCGAGCAGGCGCTCGATCCGCGGCGGGTCGGGCTTGGCGTGGACGCGGTAGACCGCAGGCACGCGCTTGCGCTCCAGCAGCTGCGCCACCTGCTCGTTGGCGAGGATCATCAGCCGCTCGATCAAGCGGTGCGACTCGGTCTGGGCGACGGAGTGGGCGCCGGTCACGTCGCCGGCCGAGTCGAAGCGGAACTCGGGCTCGAAGGACTCGACGTCGAGGCTGGTCGTGCCGCGCCGCTCGCCCAGCGCAGCGGCGGCCTGGCGGGCGACGGCGAGCGGCTCGGCGACCGCCTGCGGCGCTTCGGCGCGACCGGCGAAGACGACGTCGAGCTGGTCGTAGTCGAGCCGTGCGTCGGAGCGGATGCGGCTGCGGTAGAAGCCGGCGCGGCCGGGCCTGCCGTCCCCGCTCAGCTCGATCTCCGCCGTGACGGCCAAGCGCTCGACCCCGGGCGCCAGGCTGCACGCCTCCTCGCTGAGCGCGTGCGGCAGCATCGGCTCGACCGTGCCCGGCACGTAGGTGCTGTTGCCGCGCCGCCGCGCCTCTCGGTCGAGCGGCGAGCCCGGCGGCACGTGCGCGGCGACGTCGGCGATGTGGACCCAGAGCCGGAAGCCGTCGCCCTCGCGCCGCGCCGAGACCGCGTCGTCGAAGTCGCGGGCGGTCGCCGGGTCGACGGTGAAGGTCGGCAGCTCGGTCAGGTCGCGCCGCCGGCCGTCGCGCGCCGCGGCGACGCTCGCCGCCTCGCCCGCTTCGACCTCGAGCGCGGCGCGGAAGCCGCGCCCGCCGAGCTCCTCGCGCAGCAGCGCCTCGACCGCCTCGCGCGCGGTCTTCGGCTCCGCCCGCCGGCCGCGCCCCCGCGCCCGCCGGCGGGCGCGGTAGTGACGCCAGTCGGGCTTCGCCATCGTCTACCCCGTCTTTTCGGCGAGCACGCCGAGGGCGCGCTCGCGCGCCTCGTCGAAGCGCGGCGTCCGGGGCAGGTCGCGCGAGCGTATGTCGGGGCGGATGCCCGCCCCGGCCAGGTTGTCGCCGTTCGGGGTGAAGTACTCGCCCACGGTCAGCTTCAGCGCGCCGCCGTTGGCGAGGCCGATCTCCTGCTGGAAGACGCCCTTGCCGAAGGAGCGGCCGCCGACGATCGTCGCGCCGGCCTCGTCGGCCAGCGCCGCGGCGAGGATCTCCGCCGCGGAGGCGGTGCCGCGGTCGATCAGCACGACGGTCGGCAGCGAGGGCAGCTTGCCTCCCTTCGCCTCGTAGGTAGCCTTGCCCTGGCTGCGCGAGTCGGTCGTCACCACGGTCGTCCCCTCCGGCAGGAAGACGCCGGCGCTCAGCACCGCCTCGTCCAGCAGGCCGCCGCCGTTGGCGCGCAGGTCGAGCGCCAGCCCCGCGGCGCCGCGCCGCTGCAAGCGGCGCACCGCCCGCCGCAGCGCCCCGTGCGCCCCCGAGCTGAAGGCGGCGAGCCGCACGTAGCCGAGCTTCTCGCCGCCGAGGGCCTCCAGCTCGCTGTCGATCACCGGCACGGCGATCTCCGCCCTCGTCAGCCGCTCGCGGCGCGGCTCGCCGCCGCCACGCGGCTGCACGCCGATCGTCACCTCGGTCCCTTCCGGCCCCTTGATCAGCGCCGTGGCGGCGTTCGTCCCGAGCCCGGCGAGCGAGCGGCCGCCCGCCGAGACGATCGTCTCGCCGGGCACTATCCCGGCCCGCGCCGCCGGCGAGCGTTTGAAGACCTGGACCACCCGCAGGCCGTCCTCGACCCCGACCACGCTGAGCCCGATCCCGGAGAAGCGCCCTTCGATTTCCTCGTTGAAGCGGGCCAGCATCGCCGCCGAGAAGTATTCGGAGAAGCGGTCGCGGTAGCGGCGGCGCAGCCCCCGGACCATGCCCTGCAGCCCGGCGTCGGTGAGCTCCTCGGGCTGGACCGAGCGGTAGTAGTTGTCCTCGATCAGTTCGCTCGCTTCGGCGGTCAGCCCGCCAGCCTCGTCGACGAAGACGTCGCGCAGCGGCGGCGGCATCGTCGCCGGGTGGCCGCCGACCCAGAGGCCGGCGGCGAGGACGAGCAGCAGGGCGGCGATCGCGCCCAGGACGCGGGCTGCGCTCACCGCCGGCCTCGCGGCACTATCAGACCTTGAGGAAGCGGCGCAGGGTGACGCCGGAGCCGACCGCGGAGACCAGCACGGCGGCGGCGAAGAGGATCGCGACCAGCGCCGGGAAGGAGAGCGTGGTGCTGTTCTGCGCCGCGAGGAAGTCGATGCTGTCGCTCAGGGGGTCGACGATCGTCAGCTTGCCCAGCCACAGGACAAGTATGGCCACCAGGCCGCCGAGGAAGCCGACCACGACGCCCTCGATCATGAACGGCCAGCGGATGAACCAGCGGGTCGCGCCGACCAGGCGCATCACCTCGACCTCACGGCGGCGGGTGTAGATCGAGAGCCGGATCGTGTTGCCGACCAGCATCAGCGAAGCGACTATCAGCATCGCGGTGATCACCGTCAGGACGATTTTCAGCGCGCTGGTCACCTGCTCGATCTTCTCCGACTCTTCCTGGCGATCGAAGATCTTCTGCACGATCGGCGAGATCGGCTGCGGCTTTCCGTCGGGGCCGGGCGGCGTCACCGAGGCGCGCACTTCGTCGAGGTTGCCGGCGTCGTCGGCCTTGACCGCGAAGTTGGCGGGCAGCGGGTTGTGGTTGAGCTGGGCGGTCAGTTCGTCGCCCTTGTCCTTGCCCAGGTCCTCCTTCAGCTCGTTCAGCGCCTCGGCCTTGGTGATGAGCTCGACCGACTCGACGTGGGGTATTTCGCGCAGCTCGCGGTCGAGCGCGGCGATTTCGGCCCGCGTCGCGTCGTCGTAGATGGCCACCCGGAACTCGAGGCTGTCGCGCACCTGCTCGCTCTTTGCCTGGGCGCCCTGGAAGACGGGGATCAGGACGCCGAGCAGGATCACGGTGACGACCGTGGTCATGATCGCCGCCATGCTCGGGGCGCCGTTGCGGCGCAGCGCCCGGAAGGCCTCCTGGGTGAAGAAGAGCAGTCGTGCCATGGCTCAGAAAAGCGTGTCGTGGGATTCGTGGCCGTTGGTCTGGCCCTCGGGGGCGACGCCCATCTCGGCCCGCATGCGCAGGCCGAACTCGGAGGTCGACTCCTCGGTGTAGCCGCCGCTGACCTCGTCGCGGACGACACGGCCCTCGTACAGCTCGACCACGCGGCGCCGCATGTTGTCGACCATCTCGCGGTCGTGGGTGACGACGACGACGGTCGTGCCGGTCTTGTTGATCCGGTAGAGCAGCTGCATGACGCCGATCGAGGTGACCGGGTCGAGGTTGCCGCTCGGCTCGTCGGCGAGCAGCAGCGGCGGGTGGTTGACGAAGGCGCGGGCGACCGAGACGCGCTGCTGCTCGCCGCCGGAGAGCTCGTCGGGGTAGCTGTGCAGCTTGGTCGAGAGGCCGACCAGGCGCAGCGTCTCCGGCACCTGGGTGCGGATCGCGGCGCGGCCGGCGCCGATCACCTGCAGCGCGTAGGCGACGTTGTCGTAGACGGTGCGGTCGGGCAGCAGCTTGAAGTCCTGGAAGACGGTGCCGATGTTGCGCCGCAGCTGCGGGATCTTCTTCTCCGGCAGGGCGCCGATGTCGCGGCCGGCGATTCGCACGGCGCCGTCGGTCGTCTCCAGCTCGCGCACCAGCAGCTTGATCAGGGTCGACTTGCCGCACCCGGTCGGCCCGACCAGGAAGACGAATTCGCCCCGGTCGATCGCCAGCGAAACCCGGTCCAGCGCCATGTGGCCGCCCGGATAGACCTTGGTCACGTCTTCGAGCTCGACGATCGGCGCGCCCGCCGGCCGTTGTTTCTTTGCTTTCGCCATCGCACGGCTCTGTTCTGCAAGCACGCTCACCCTCCTGCCAGACTGAAGTTCGCAAGACATTAGCGAAATATGAGTGAAAACTCGTAATTGCCCCGGCGGTGGAGCGTGCGGTTCAAGCGAGCGTGTCAGCCGCGGGGGTTTTCGGATGGACTCTAATCGCGCAGATCCGCACGTTCCACCGCAGAGACGATCGCCTCGGCGTCGATCCCGGCGGCGGCCAGCAGCTCCTCGGGCGGGCCGCTGCCGGGGCGCTCGGTTACGGCGAGGCGGGTGAGCGAGGTGCTCGAGCCGGCCTCGGCGAGGACGCCGGCGACGGTCTCGCCGATACCGCCCTCGATCCAGTGGTCCTCGACGGTGATCAGCGCCTTGGTCTCCGCGGCGGCCTTCAGAACGGCGTCGGCGTCGACCGGCTTGACCGAGTAGAGGTCGATCACGCGGGCGGCGATGCCGCGGCCGGCGAGCTCCTCGGCCGCCTTCAGCGATTCGTGCAGGGTGATGCCGGCGCCGATCAGGGTGACGGCGTCCTCGCCGCTGGAGCGCAGGGTGCGGCTGCCGCCGATCGCGAAGCCCTCGCCCGGCTCGTAGATCACCGGCGTGCCGCCGCGCGTCGTGCGCATGTAGGAGATGCCGCGGTGCTCGCGCATCGCGTCGAGCAGCTCGACCGTCTGGTTGGCGTCGCAGGGGTAGAGGACGACGCTGCCGAGCACGGCGCGCAGCGAGGCGATGTCCTCCAGGGCCATCTGCGAGGGCCCGTCGGGCCCGATCGAGACGCCGACGTGGGAGCCGCAGAGCTTCAGGTCGGCGGCCGAGATCGCCCCCATGCGGACGAAGTCGTAGGCGCGGCTGAGGAAGGCGCCGAAGGAGGAGGCGAAGGGCTTCCAGCCGCGCGCCTGCAGGCCGACCGCGGCGGCGACCATCTGCTGCTCGGCGATGAACATCTCGAAGAAGCGCTCGGGGTGCTTGGCGGCGAAGCGCTCCGCGTAGGTCGAGTTGCCGACCTCGCCGTCGAGCGCGACGACCCGCTCGTCGACCGAGCCGAGCCAGGCGAGGGCGTCCCCGTAGGCGCCCCGGGTCGCGACCTTCTCCCCCAGCTCGTAGGAGGGGCGCTCGACCGCCGCCCGCTCGAGCTCGAAGCGGCGCTCCCCGGGCGGGCCCTGCACCTCGACCCGCAGCGAGCGCACGCCGCCCAGCTCCTCGACCGCGGCCTCGGGGTCGGCGAGCGGCTTGCCGTGCCAGCCCGGCTCGTCCTCGACCGCGGCGACGCCCGAGCCCTTCTTGGTGCGGGCGAGGATCGCCGCCGGGCGATCGGCTGCCAGCGCCGCCGCGTAGGCGGCGTCGATCGCCTCGCAGTCGTGGCCGTCGATCTCCTGCACGTGCCAGCCGCAGGCCTCGATCCGCGCCGCCCAGGAGGTGGTGTCCCATTCGTGCATCGTCGGGCCGCGCTGGCCGAAGCGGTTGACGTCGACGACCGCGACCATGTTGTCGAGGCCGGCGTGGCCGGCGTGCTCGAAGGCCTCCCACATCGAGCCCTCGGCCAGCTCGGAGTCGCCGCACAGCACCCAGACGCGGAACTCGGCCCGCTCCAGCTTCCTGCCCGCCAGGGCGATCCCGACCGAGATCGGCAGGCCCTGGCCGAGCGAGCCGGTGGCGACGTCGACCCAGGGGATCTCCGGGGTCGGGTGGCCCTGCAGGCGGGAGCCGAGCTCGCGGAAGGTGAGCAGCTCCTCGTCCTCGATCGCCCCGGCCATCTTGTAGAGGGCGTAGAGCAGCGGCGAGGCGTGGCCCTTGGAGAAGACCAGGTGGTCGTTCGCCCTGTGCTCGGGCGCCTCGAAGTCGTAGCGCAGGTGGCGGGCGAAGAGAACCGCCATCAGGTCGGCGGCCGACATCGAGGAGGTCGGGTGGCCCGAGCCGGCGGCGGCGGCGGCGCGCACCGAGTCGACCCGCAGCTGCTGGGCCAGCTCGTGCAGCTGGGCGCGGTCGAGGGTGGCCGCGGAGGTCGCCTGCTCCATTGGCCAGACTTTATCTGCCGCTAGCCGATCGCGACCATGCGCTCGATCGGCACCCGCGCCCGCTTGGCGATCTCCTCCGGGACGCTGACCTCGAACTTCATCTCGCGCAGCGAGTCGCGCAGCTTCGGCAGCGTGATCATCTTCATGTACTTGCAGTAGGCCATCCGGTTGGCCTCGACCAGGCTGGCGTCGGGGGCGGCCTGCTGCAGCGGGTGCAGCATGCCGTTCTCGGTGGCGACGATGTACTCGCCGTCGGGCCTGCTCTGGACGTAGTCGAGCATCTGCCCGGTGGAGAGCATGTGCACGCCCTCCGGCTCGACTTCGCCCGCGGCGACGAACTCCATCACCTGGGTGACGCAGCCGCACTCGGGGTGGACGAGGAACTCGGCGTCGGGGTGGGCGGCGCGCTGGGCGGCGATGTCTTCGGGCCGGATGCCGGCGTGGACGTGGCACTCGCCCGGCCAGACGTGCATCGAGCGGCCGGTCTCGCGCTCGACGTAGGCGCCGAGCCACATGTCGGGGCCGAAGAGGATCTCGGTGTCGGGCCCGTGCTCGCGCAGGATGTGCTCGACCACCTTGACCGCGTTGGAGGAGGTGCAGCAGTAGTCGGTCTCCGCCTTGACCTCGGCCGAGGTGTTGACGTACATGACGACGACCGCGTCGTCGCTGTGGCGCGCCTTCCAGTTGCGCAGCTCGCCCGCGGTGATCGAGTCTGCCAACGAGCAGCCCGCCGCCAGGTCGGGGATCAGCACCGTCTTCTCGGGCGAGAGGATCGAGGCGGTCTCGGCCATGAAGTGGACGCCGCAGAAGACGATCGTCGAGGCGCCGGCCTCGGTCGCCTTGCGCGAGAGCCCGAGCGAGTCGCCGGTGAAGTCGGCGACTTCCTGCACCTCGGGCACCTGGTAGTTGTGGGCGAGGATGACGGCGTCGCGCCGGCGCGCCAGCTCGCGCACCTCGCGCGAGATCTCCTCGACCTCCTCCGAGGAGAGGTCGAGCATCGGGACCGGCTCGTTGATCGTCGGCAGCTCTCTCATCGCGGTTGCCTCAATGGCCCCCAGATGGTTGATTCCATGGCCGCGTGCGCCTGGGGACGTGCGTGGTCAAGCAGATCAAGGACGCAGGGCGCAGCCTTTGGTGGTGCCAAAGGCAAGCCCGAGGACGCAGAGATGCGCCGCGCCACGCGCGTCATCCAGGTGTGCGGGGTCATGGGATCAACCATCTAAAGGCCTCGCTGGTCTTATGTTCGCTGGCATGGCCTTGGCCTAAGTCCAGTCGAATGAACTGGTTACAAGTCTACTCGTTCGGGACCATGCGCTCGGCGCTCGGCCTGCGGGACATGGGCGTCGGCCCGCGGTCCTGTCGCGGGGTGGGCGCCCAGACCGGCGCTGGGTTTTTCGCCAGAGGCGGGGGTGACCGTCCGAGATTGCGTGTTGGGCGAAAAACGGACGCCGCGCCGGTCTGGACGCCCACCCCACGCCACCCGCGGGAGAGGCGCAGTCGGCAGACTTCCCGTATGCCCGAGTTGCCAGAGGTTGAGATCACTGCGCGAAGACTCAACTCCGCGCTGCGGGGAGCCGTCGTCGAATCGGTGCTGGCGCCGGGGATGAACGTGATGAAGACCTTCGAGCCGCCGCTCGAGGAGCTGGTCGGGCGGGAGATCACCGGGATCAGGCGGGTCGGCAAGATGCCCGTGATCGAGTTCGGCGATCTGGCGCTGCTGATCCACCTGATGTCCGCCGGAAGGCTGCGCGTCCACGAGAAGCGCGCATCGCTTAAAGACCGGGCGTCGCGGGTGCTCGTGCGCTTGGAGGATGGGTGGGAGCTGCGGCTGCGCGAGTTCGGGACCAAGCAGCGAGCGTGGGCCAAGCTGCTGCCTTCGGGCGCTGTTGCCGAGGACGAGATGGTCGCCAGCCTCGGTCCCGAAGCTTGGCCACTGCCCCCGCTGGACGATTTCGCCGCGGCGATCGACCAGCCCCGCCACCTGCACCCGCTGCTGCGCCACCAGCGCGACATCGCCGGGATCGGCCGCTCCTGGGTCGACGAGATCCTCTGGGAGGCGCGCCTGTCCCCCTTCAAGAAGGGCTCCGAGCTGAAGGGTGCGGAGGTCGAGCAGCTGCACGGGGCACTGCACGTGCTCGGCGACGCGATCTCTCACTACGAGGAAACGATCGGTGCCGATCTGCCGGACAAGCTGCCGATGCCGCTTCGCGTCCACAAGCGCGAGGGAGAGCCCTGTCCCCGTTGCGGCACGACGCTCGAGGCCGTCTACTTCGCCGAGCACCAGACCAACTACTGCCCCGAGGAGCAGACCGGCGGCCGGGTCCTCAAGGACCGCCGCCTCTCGCGCCTGCTGAAGTAGAACCCCATTGGCGCCTCTCCCGCGGGTGGCGCGGGGTGGGCGTCCGGACCGGCGCGGCGTCCGTTTTTCGCCCCAGACGCAATCTCGGACAGCCGCCCGCGCCTCTGGCGAAAAACCCAGCGCCGGGCCGGGCGCCCACCCCGCGACAGGACCCGCGGGCCGAGAGCATGGTCCTGAGGACCTCAGCCCGACAGGACCCGCGGGCCGACAACCTCAGTCCCTGTCACGAATCGTTAACGGCCGAAGGCTACGATGGGTGCATCGACCCGGAGGAGGACGTATGCGCAAGCGCACGACTGCATTCCTGATCGCGATCCTCGCCTTCGCCGCCCTGCCGGCGTTTGGCGGCACGGCGGCGGCGGCGCCGAAGGCGACGATCGAGCTCGGCGACAACTTCTTCAAGCCCGCCAAGCGGACGGTGCGGCGCGGCACGATCGTCCGCTTCCTGTGGATCGGGGGCAATCCGCACAACGTGAAGAAGGCCCGCGGGCCGGGCCCGCGCTTCAAGTCGCGCACGCGCAGCCGGCGCGGCGTCAACTTCGCCAAACGCTTCGGGCAGCGCGGCAACTACCTGCTGGTCTGCACGATCCACCCGCGCAAGATGCGGCTGAGGCTGCGGGTGCGCTGAGTCGGTGGCGCATTGGTGTGGCTATAGACCGACCAACGCGCCTGCCGGTCAAGCCGGCTCCAGCAGCAGGCTGAAGTCGAGCGCCGGCGCCGAGTGGGTGAGCGCGCCGACCGAGACGCAGTCGACCCCGGTGGCGGCGATCTTGGCGACGTTCTCCAGGGTGATCCCGCCGGAGGCCTCGAGGCGCGGGCCGTCGGCGCCGGCCTCGGCGTCACGCAGCTCGACCGCCTTGCGCAGCGCCGCCGCGTCCATGTTGTCCAACAGCAGCCGGTCGGCGCCGGTGCCGAGCGCGTAGGCGACCTCTTCGGTGTCGCGGCACTCGACCTCGACCGGCAGCTGCGGCTGCGCGGCGCGGGCGGCGTGGACCGCCTTGGCCAGGCCGCCGGCGAGGGCGATGTGGTTCTCCTTGATCAGGATCGCGTCGTAGAGGCCCATGCGGTGGTTGGCGCCGCCGCCCGCCGCGACCGCCGCCTTCTCCAGCGCCCGCAGCCCGGGCGTCGTCTTGCGCGTGTCGAGCACTCGCACGCCGCTGCCGGCGACCGCCGCGACGAAGCGCGCCGTCAGCGTCGCGACGCCAGAGAGGTGGCCAAGCAGGTTGAGCGCCGTCCGCTCCGCCGCCAGGATCCCCGCCGCCGGCCCGCTCGCCAGCGCCACCTCGGCCGGCGTCGCGTCGCGCCACTCGCCCTCGACCACCAGCCTGTCGACGTCCTCCACCCCGCACTGGCGCATCGCCTCGGCGACCGCCTCCAGACCGAACACCACGCCCGGTCCCTTCTGCATGATCCGCGCCCGCCCCCGCGCCCCCTCCGGCACGGTCGCCGCCGAGGTGACGTCTCCAGCTCCCACATCCTCGGCGAGAGCGCGGGCAACCACCTCGCGGGAATCAATCATCGCAGCACCCTAGCCTGGCAAGAGAGGGACGGGGTGCCCCTCCCCAGGAGGCTCAAGGAACCACGCCTCGAAGCTCGGCAAGCGATCTGCTGCGCAACGGCCTCATGGGGAGGGGCACCCCGTCCCTCTCACATAATGGGCCTTCGCAGCGTTTAATCCCCTGAGTGACCGCGCTGCCGCCGTTCCAAGCCCTGCTCGACGAGCACGCCGCCGACGTGATGGCGGTGCTGCGGGGCGCGGTCGGACGGGGGGATGCCGAGGACTGCTTCCAGGAGACCTTCCTCGCCGCGCTGCGGGCGTATCCGAAGCTGGACGACGACCGCAACCTGCGCGGCTGGCTGCTGACGATCGCCCATCGCAAGGCGATCGACCACCACCGGGCGAACGGGCGGCGGCCGCTGCCGGTCGCCGAACCGGCCGAGCTGCCCGCCCCCGGCGGCGAGCCCGAGCTCGGCGACGGAGTCTGGGAGCTGGTCGGCGCCCTGCCGCCGAAGCAACGCGCCGCGGTCGCCCTGCGCTACGGCTCGGACCTCCCCCACGCCGAGATCGCCGCGGCGCTCGGCTGCTCGCCGGCCGCGGCGCGGCGCAGCCTGCACGAGGGAATGAAGAAGCTGCGAAAGGAGCTGGCATGAAGGCAGAGCTGAAGCGCCTCACCGACCGCGCCGCCGCCGAGGGCTTGCTCGACGTCGCCTACGCGACGCTCGACTCGCCCTTCGGCCGGATCCTCCTGGCGGCGACCCCGCGCGGCCTGGTCCGCGTCGGCCTGCCCAACCAGGACGCCGGCGAGGTGCTGGGCGACCTTGCCGAGCGCGTTTCGCCTCGCGTGCTTGAGGCCCCCGCACGTCTCGACGATGCTCGCCGGCAGCTAGATCTCTATTTCCGAGGAGAGCTCCATGAGTTCGATTTGCCGCTCGATTGGCAGCTCACCACCGGCTTTAGGGAGAAGGTGCAACACGCCATCGCGGAGATCCCCTACGGCGAGACGCGCAGCTATATGCAAGTGGCCGCTAGTGCCGGCAACAAACGCGCGGTCCGTGCAGCGGGCACCGCATGTGGCTCCAACCCAATCCCACTCGTCGTTCCCTGCCACCGCGTCCTCCGCACCGGCGGCTCCCTCGGCGGCTACGGCGGCGGCCTGCCGATGAAGGAAGCGCTGCTGGAGTTGGAGGGGTTCCAGTAGGACTCCTCTCCCGCGGGTGGCGTGGGGTGGGCGTCCGGACCGGCGCGGCGTCCTGTTTTTCGCCCGGCAGGCAATCTCGGACGGCCGAGCACGCCCCTGGCGAAAAACCCAGCGCCGGGCCGGGCGCCCACCCCGCGACAGGACCCGCGGGCCGGGGCGCATGATCCCTACGCCGACGACGCCGCAGTCTTGTTGAGGTAATCCCGAATGAAATCGTCGATGTCGCCGTCCAGCACCCGCTGGGTGTCGCCGACCTCGTGCCCGGTGCGGTGGTCCTTGACCCGCTGGTCGGGATGCAGGAAGTAGCTGCGGATCTGCGACCCCCAGGCGACGTCCTTGACCTCGCCTCGCTCCCTGGCCAGCTCCTCCGCCCGCTTGCGCTCCTCCAGCTCGATCAGCTTCGAGCGCAGCAGCTGCATCGCCACCGCCTTGTTCTGCGTCTGCGAGCGCTCGTTCTGGCACTGCACGACGATGCCGCTCGGCTGGTGGGTGATCCGCACCGCCGAGTCGGTCTTGTTGACGTGCTGGCCGCCGGCGCCGGAGGCGCGGTAGGTGTCGACGCGCAGGTCGGCCTCGTCGACCTCGACCTCGACGTCCTCGTCGACCAGCGGGCCGACGTCGACCTGGGCGAAGCTGGTGTGGCGGCGGGCGGAGGAGTCGAAGGGGGAGATCCGCACCAGCCGGTGGACGCCGCGCTCGGCGGCGAAGAGGCCGTAGGCGTTCTCGCCGCGGGCCAGGAAGGTGGCCGACTTCAGCCCCGCCTCCTCCCCCGGCGAGGCCTCCTTCATCTCGACCTCGAAACCGCGCCGCTCCGCCCAGCGCAGGTACATGCGCAGCAGCATCTCGGCCCAGTCCTGGGAGTCGGTGCCGCCCGCCCCGGCGTGGACGGAGACGACCGCGTCGCCGCCGTCGTAGGCGCCGCTGAACAGGCGCGCCTCCTCGAGCTCGGCGAGGCGCCGTCCGACCGAGGCGAGCTGCCCCTGCAGCTCGGCCGCCATCTCCTCGTCCTCGGCCGCCATCTCGGCCAGCTCGTCGAGGTCGGTGACGTCGGACTCGAGGCCCGCGAAGGTCTCCAGCTTGCGCTGGGCGCGGGCGTGGGCGGCCGAGGTGCGCGCCGCCGCCGCCTGGTCGTCCCAGAAGCCGGGCTTGCCCATCTCGGCCTCGAGCCGCTCGACCTCGCCGCGCAGCGAGGCAGGGTCAAAGGTAGTCCGCGAGCAGCTTCAACTGGCCGCGGATCTCGGCGAGCCGCGCCGGTACCGACTCGGTCTGGGCGACATCGGCCATGCCGGGAGGTTACTCGGCGGCGACGCCGTGATCGAAACCGCCCGCCCGCAGGGCGGCCGCCCGATCCTCGAACGGCCACCAGCTGCGCACCTTGTGATCGCGCAACGCGAAGAACCAGGCCATCTCGTCGGTGGACGCGTGCGACCCATCCTCCTCCCAGTGCCAGACCCTGTTGATCAGCGCAACAGCACGATCGCCGTCCTCATACAGCTCCTCCACCTCGATCGTCTGCTGCACCCCACCCGGCGGCCGCGCAGCCCACAACCGCGCCGCCTCCCTCCCCTTCCGCAACCCACGCATCGAATGCAGCTCCACCTCGGGATCCAGCACCTCCACGAACGCATCCAGGTCCCTCTCATTGAAGGCGCGAATGAACTCTCGAACGGGGTCGTGGATCACGGCGCTAGGCGCCGTGGCACTTCTTGAACTTTTTGCCGCTGCCACACCAGCAGGGGTCATTTCTGCCGATGTCCCTCTCCCGCTCGTCTTTGACCACCGTCTCGACCACCTCGGTAGCCGCGCCGCCGCCGTTGCCGCGCGGCGCCGCCGTCCCTTCGGCGACGCTGACGCCGCCGCCCGCGGCGACCTCCTGCAAGGCGCTGGGCTGCGCTTCCGGCGTGCCGCCGGAGTAGTCCAGCTCGGCCGGGCCGCCGCCGTTGCCGCCGAAGGCGCCTTCCAGTTCGCCCGGGCCCACTTCGACCTCGGCGTTGAAGACGAGCTTGCTGAATTCCTCCCAGATCGAGTGCATCAGGTCCTCGAACATCGAGAAGCCTTCGTTTTTGTAGGCGACGAGGGGGTCGATCTGGGCGAAGCCGCGCAGGTGGATGCCCTCGCGCAGGTAGTCCATGTCGTAGAGGTGCTCGCGCCAGCGGTTGTCGATCACCTGCAGCAGGATCGAGCGCTCCAGGTAGCGCATCAGCTCCTCGCCGAGCTGCTGGTTGCGCTCGTCGTAGGCGTTCAACGCGTCTTCGTCGAGCTCGTCCTTGAGCTTCTCCCGGTCGACCGTCTCCGGCGACATCGCGCCGACCTCGACGCTGACCGGCCAGATCTGGCGCAGCTGCTGCTCCATCTCCGGCATGTCCCATTCGTCGAGCTCGTCGCCCGGCGTGTACTCGTCGACCAGCCGCTCGATCACCCCCTCGAGCTCATCGCGGGCGATGTCGGACATGTCGCGCCCTTCGAGGATCTGGCGCCGGTATTTGTAGACGATGCGGCGCTGCTCGTTCATCACGTCGTCGTACTCGAGCACCCGCTTGCGGATCAGGAAGTTCTGTTCCTCGACCTTCTTCTGCGCGCCCTCGACCGTTTTGGTCAGCATTTTCGCCTCGAGCGGCACTTCGTGGCCCTCCTCGTCGACCGGTCCCAGGCGGTCGAGGATTTTGTAGATGCGGTCGCCGGCGAAGAGGCGGATCACGTCGTCTTCGGCGGAGAGGAAGAAGCGCGTCTCGCCCGGGTCGCCCTGGCGCCCTGAGCGGCCGCGCAGCTGGTTGTCGATGCGGCGCGATTCGTGCCGCTCGGTGCCGCAGATGAACAGGCCGCCGAGCTCGCGCACCTCCTCGGCCTCGGCCTTGCCCTGCAGCTCCAGCTCGGCGATCTTCTCCGCCAGCGCCTCCTCGAAGCCCTCCTCCTCGGGGCCGATGCCCTGCTTCTTCAGCTCTTTCGCCGCCATGTGCTCCGGATCGCCGCCGAGCTTGATGTCGACGCCGCGGCCGGCCATGTTGGTGGCGATCATGACCGCGCCCCTGCGCCCCGCTTCGGCGATCCGCTCGCCCTCTCGCTGGGCGTGCTCGGGCTTCGCGTTGAGCACCGCGTGCTCGATCCCGTGCCGCTTCAGCTCGCCTGAGATCATTTCCGAGACCTCGACCGAGACGGTGCCGACGAGGATCGGCTGGCCGTGCTCGTGGCGGGCGACGATCTCCTCCAGCACCGCCTGCCACTTGCCGTCCTTAGTTTTGAAGATCTGGTCGTTGTGGTCGGCGCGGACCATCGGCCGGTTGGTCGGGATCTCGACCACCGGCACTTTGTAGATCTTCATGAACTCGGTCGCCTCGGTCAGCGCCGTGCCGGTCATCCCGGAGAGCTTGTCGTAGAGGCGGAAGTAGTTCTGCAGGGTGATCGTCGCCAGGGTCTGGTTCTCCTCGCCGATCGCCACGCCCTCCTTCGCCTCGACCGCCTGGTGCAGGCCTTCCGACCAGCGGCGCCCCTCGAGGATGCGGCCGGTGAACTCGTCGATGATCATCGCCTGGCCTTCGACCACGGCGTAGTCCTTGTCCTTCCTGTAGAGCGACTCGGCCTTCAGCGCCTGCACGAGGTGGTTGACGAGGCTGCCGTGCTCGCTGACGTAGAGGTTGTCGACGCCGAGGAAGTCCTCGGCCTTCTTCACGCCGTGCTCGGTCGGCGAGACGGTCTTGTGCTTCTCGTCGTATTCGTAGTCGTACTCGGCCTTCGAGGTGTCTTTCGACTCGCCCAGCGATTTCAGCCGGTCTTTGGCCGGCACACCCTCCATCTGGCGGGCGAGGCGGGCGAACTTGTAGTAGAGCTGCGCCGCTTCTTCCGGCGCGCCGGAGATGATCAGCGGCGTGCGCGCCTCGTCGATCAGGATGTTGTCGACCTCGTCGACGATCGCGAAGTGGTGGCCGCGCTGCACGCAGTGCTCGAGCGCTTCGGCCATGTTGTCGCGCAGGTAGTCGAAGCCGAACTCCGAGTTGGTGCCGTAGACGACGTCGCAGGCGTATTTGACCTGGCGCGCCTCGTGGTCGTCGGCGTCCCGGATCGCGGCGACGCTGACCCCGAGCGCGTCGTAGATCGGCTTCATCCATTCGGCGTCGCGGCGGGCGAGGTAGTCGTTGACGGTGACCAGGTGGACGCTGTCGCCGGCCAGCGTGTTGAGGAAGACGGCCAGGGTCGCGGTCAGCGTCTTGCCCTCGCCGGTCTTCATCTCGGCGATCGCCCCGTCGTGCAGCGCCATGCCGCCGACCAGCTGCACGTCGAAGTGGCGCTGCCCGAGCGACCGCCGCGCCGCCTCGCGGGTCAGGGCGAAAGCTTCCGGCAGGAGGTCGTCGAGCGACTCGCCGCCGCGCGCCCGCTCGCGCAGGCGGTCGGCCTCGGCGCGCAGCTCGGCGTCCCCGAGCAGCTCCATCTCGGGCTCGATCGCGTTGATCTTCTCCGCCCGCTTCTCATAGGCCTTGAATTTGCGGCTTTCGCCGACCCGCAGGGCGCGGGTGACCATGTCCCTGGCGTTCGCCATGGACCAAGGGTAGCGGGGGACCGCCGGGGATCGGGCGTCCGCCAAGCGGTCGGACTCAGGCTTCGGCGGTGCGGCCGCGCATGCGGTTGACCAGGCGCCGCGTCTGGCGGCGCTTGCGGCGCTTCTCGCGGTGCTTCTTCACCTGGCGGCGGATGTCCTCAGCCAGCTCGTGGATCGTGTGCCCCATCTCGGGCGAGGCCTCCTTGGCGTGCAAGGTGACGCCCTTCAGCCGCAGCGTCGCCTCCGCCACCTGGCGGTCGGCGATCGCCGGGTTGCGCTCTTCCCAGATGGTCACGTCGAGCATCGCCAGCTCGGAGACCTGCTTGCCCACCCGTCGGAATCGCTTGATCACGTGCTCCCGCAGCTCGTCGTCGATCTCGACGTTGCGCCCGCGCACCTCGATCCGCATTCTTGGCCTCCTCTGTTCGGGTCTGCGTCGATCCTACGCCGCTACCCGGTTTTCGGCAAGGGGGATTTCTACGCAATCCCCGGAGAGGGTCGGGTGTCTCCCCCACGGAACCCGCGTCGAATCGCAGGGTGAGGGTCCTTGCCTCGCCGGCTCACAAGTTCCGCTTGGGAGACACCCGACCCTCTCCGCCATGGCGCGAGAGAGCTGCGGCTGCGGATTGCCTCAGAGACGACGCGTGAAGCTGATCGCGGCGATGCGGATCGCGCCGGCTTGCCTGAGGGCTTGGGCGCAGGCGCTGAGGGTGGCGCCGGTGGTGAGGACGTCGTCGATCAGCAGGATGCTGCGTGGGGCTTCGCCGCGGGCGCGGATGATCGGCGGGTGGGCGATGCGCTGGGCGCGGCGCCTTCCTACCTGGCGGCCGCCGCCCTTGCGGGAGAGGCAGGTGTTGAGCTGGAGGCCGGTGTGCTTGGCTAGGGCGGTGGCGATCTCGGTTGCGGGGTCGAAGCCGCGGGCGAGGGTGCGGAAGGTCGCGGTGGGGACGGGGACGATCGTGCCGCTGAGCAGCTCGGCCGGGGCGAGCCAGGCGATCCGGTCGGCCATCGCGGCGGACACCGGCAGGAGGCGGCGGAACTTGAGCGCGGTGACGAGCTCGCGGGCCACGTCCTCGTGCGGCGCCGAGGACCAGGCGCGGTCGATCCCGGGCGGACCGGCGCCGGTCAGGGGATCGGCGGCGGCGAGGCGGCGCGAGCAGCGGGTGCAGAGCACCGCCTCAGGGCGGCAGGTCCGCCCGCAGGCGGCGCAGAGCGGCGGCGCCAGGCCGGCGGCGACTGCGTGAAGGAGCTTCATGCGCCGAGCCTCGGCGCCCGCGGCGCGCGTGTGGCGCGCCATAAGTCATTTTTCCGTCAGGAGTTCGTCAAGCCTCTCGCATGCGGGCGGCGATGCCGCCGATGAGGATGCCCCCTGCCGGCAGCTCGGCCCCTTCGAGCAGGATCGCGTCGCGAACTACCGCGCCCGCGCCGATCCGGCAGCCGTCGCCGACGATCGCCGGGCCCTCGAGACGCGTCCCCTCGCCGATCACGACCCCGCTGCCGACGAGCACCGGGGAGCTCACCTCGACGCCGCCAAGCGGGCTGGCCGCGCGGACGCCGTCGGCCACCTCGGGCGCGCCGGGATCGACCTGCACCTTGTCCTGCAGGGCGTCGAGGTTGCCGGCGCGCAGCTCGTCGAGGTTGCCGATGTCGTTCCAGTAGGCGTCGATCTCGTGCGAGTAGAAGGGGACATCCGCCTCCAACAGCGCCGGGAAGACGTCCTTGGCCCAGTCGGCGAACTCGGGGGGGTCGTCGGGGCCTGCATCGTTGCTCGTCCCCGGCGCGGGGAAATGGTCGAAGATCTCGCTTCGGAACATGTAGATGCAGGTGTTCGCCAGGTCGGAGAGCGCCTCCGCCGGGTCGGGCTTCTCCTGGAAGCCCTGGACGCGGCCGTCCTCGCCGGCGATCACCACGCCGAACTGGTCGGTGTCGGCGACCCGCTTGGTCGCCATCGTCACCAGCCCGTCGTGGGACTCGTGGAACTCGCGCATCGCACCGAAGTGGATGTCGGTGAGCGCGTCGCCGGCGACGACGAGGAACGAGTCGCCGAGGAAGTCGGCCGCCTTGCGCACGCCCCCGGCAGTGCCCAGCAGCTGCTCCTCATAGCTGTAGGAAAGGTCGAGGCCGAAGGCGGAGCCGTCGCCGAAGTGACCCTCGATCGTCTCCGGGAACCAGTGCAGGTTGGCGATCGCCTCGTCGAAGCCGTGCCGGACCAGGAGCCGCGCGATGTGCTCCATCACCGGCCGGTTGAGCACCGGCACCATCGGCTTCGGCAGGCTGTACGTAATCGGCCGCAGCCGCGTGCCGAGCCCTGCCGCCAGGATCATCGCCTTCACGGGGCGAACAATATGCGGAACGCCACCGCCGTTCAGGCCGAGCGGAGCGATTCCCTGAAGCGCTCGATCGCCTTTATCGGCAGCGGGTCGACGCCGCGCCGCTCGGCCAGGCTCAGCGAGACGAGGTCGCCCAGCACCAATGCCCAGAGCATCCGCTCGACCCGGGTCTCGCCGGCGGTCGGCTGGCGGACGACGGCGGCGCCCGCCGCCTCGATCGCCTCGGCCGTCAGGTCCATGTGTCCGTCGATGCGCGGATCGTCGCCGCGGTCTTCGAGCAGCACGGCGCGCTGGCCGCTCCCCCCCTCCCAACCGCTGAGCTCGTTGTGGTCGGCCTCCGGCAGCTCGGAAAAGAAGGCCGGCAGCTTCGCGTTCTCGTTGACCTGGCCCTTCCAGCGGCGCGCGACCGGCGCGGTGAGGCCGGCGCCGTAGACGACCGGGACGCTGCCGTCGAGCTGGGCGGCGACCTCGGCGGCGCGCCGGCGCAGCTCCTCCCGGCGCCCCTCGAGGAACCCGGCGGCGGCCTCGATCTCGTCCGCCAAACGCGGTGCGATCCCCGCCACGGCCGCCACCTCGACGGCGCAGACGAACATGTAGGCGACCGCGGTGCGGGCCGTCGGCAGCAGGCCGGGCAGCCCGATCACCGGGTCGCCGGCCTCCCTCGCGGCCTCGACCAGGGCGCCGCCCGTGCCGGCGACGATCCGGCGGGCGCCCAGCGAGCGCGCCGCCTCGAAGCAGGCGAGGGTCTCGCGGGTCTCGCCCGAGTAGCTCGAGCAGAGGACCGTCCACTCCGGCGTCGCCCAGCTCGGCAGCCCGTACCCGCGCACGCTCAGCAGCGGCGCGCGCAGGCGGTCGCCGAGCGCCGCCGCGGCGAGGTCGCCGCCGATCGCCGAGCCGCCCACCCCGCAGACCAGGACGCCGGCCGCCTTGCCCGGCTGCAGCCGCGCCGACTCGACCCGCCAGAGGGCGTCGCGCAGGTGGTCGGGGATGGCGAGGACGTCGTCGAGCATCGGTCCTATGCGATGGGGACTCTCGCATCCGGAGCGGCGACCGTGCCGTTCAGCTCCGCCCCGGCGGCGAGCTCGGCCCCCGGCGCGAGGATCGAGCCCGTGACGCGGGCGCCCGCGCCGACGGCGCTGCCGTCGAGCAGGACAGAGTCGCGAACCTCCGCCCCGGCCCCGATGCGGCAGCGGGGGCCGACGACAGCCCGCGGGACGATCCTCGCTCCCTCCTCGAGGCCGGCGTCCGGGGCCAGGTAGATCCCCGGGGCGGTCGGCCGGACGCCCGTCTCGATCCGGCCTTCGAGCACGTCCCAGCTCGCCTCCAGGTAGCGCTGCGGGGTGCCGACGTCCGTCCAGTAGCCGTCGAGGCGCAGGCCGCGCAGCTCGCCGCGCTCCGCCAGCCGCGGGAAGACGTCGCGCTCGATCGAGACGTTCTCGCCGGCCGGGATCAGGTCGAGGACCGAGCGCTCCAGCGCGTACATGCCGGCGTTGATCTCACCGGGCTCGCGGCGCCCGGTCTTCTCGACGAACTCCAGCACCTCGCCCCCCTCACCGCAACGCACCAGCCCGTAGGCGGAGGAGTCCTCGACCGGGTGCACGCCGATCGTCGCCGCGGCGCCGCGATCCTCGTGCGCTCGCAGGAGGGCGCCCAGGTCGAGGTCGGCGAGGACGTCGCCGTTGAGGGCGAGGAACGACTCGCCGAGCTCGTCGCCGAGGCTGTCGGCGGCGAAGCGGACCGCCCCGGCCGTGCCGAGCGGCTGCGGCTCGGCGAGATAGCGGATCTTCGTCCCCGCGCGACTCTCCTCGCCGGCCAGCGCCTCGCGCAGGACGTCCGGCTTGAAGCCGCAGGCGAGGACGACCTCGCTCACCTCGTGGCGGGCCAGCCACTCGATCAGGTAGGCGAGGATCGGCCGGTCGACCAGGGTCAGCGCCGGCTTGGGGATGGCGTCGGTCAGTGGCCTTAGCCGCGTCCCTTCCCCCCCGACAAGCACTATTGCTTGCATGCCTCAGTCAGCGGGCGCCGGCGACGGAGCGGCCGGGGCCTTGCCGATTCCCTCGTACTCGAAGCCTGCTTCAGCCAGCTTCTTCGCGTCGAGGAAGTTGCGGCCGTCGACCAACAGCGGGCGCGCCATGCGGCGCGCCGCCTCGGCCCAGTCGAGCTCGGCGAACTCGCCCCACTCGGTGACCAGCACGGCCGCGTCGGCGCCCTCCAGCGCCTCCAGCGCCGAGTCGCGGAGCTCGACACCGTCGAGCAGGCCACGGGCCGCGTCGGCGGCGACCGGGTCGTAGGCGACCACCTCGGCGCCCTCCCCTTGCAGCCGCGCCGCCAGCACCAAGCTGGAGGCCTCGCGCATGTCGTCGGTGTCCGGCTTGAAGGCAAGCCCGAGCAGCGCCACCCGCTTGCCGACCAGCGAGCCGAGGTGGCCGAGCAGCTTCTGCACCACCCGCCGCTTCTGCAGCTCGTTCACCTCGATCACCGCATTGAGCAGCTGGAAGTGATAGCCGGTATTGCCAGCAAGCATCTTGAGTGCACTGACATCCTTAGGGAAACAACTGCCGCCGTAGCCGATCCCGGCTCGCAGGAAGGAGGGGCCGATGCGTTGGTCGAGGCCCATGCCGCGCGCCACCTCGCCGACGTCGGCGCCGACCTCCTCACAGACGTTGGCGATCTCGTTGACGAAGGAGATCTTCGTCGCCAGGAAGGCGTTGGAGGCGAGCTTGATCATCTCGGCGCTGGCGACGTCGGTGCGGACGATCTCGCCGCCGAGCGGCTCGTAGATCGTGGCGACCGCGTCGCCCGCCGCCTCGTCCTCGGGGTCGGCGCCGATCACCACCCGGTCGGGGTGCGTGAAGTCGGCCACCGCAGAGCCCTCCTTGAGGAACTCGGGGCAGGAGACGTAGGCGAGCCCCGGCAGGTCGCGGCGGATCGTGCCGCCGGTGCCGGCCGGCACGGTGCTCTTCATCACCAGCACGTGGTCGCCGTCGGCGCGCAGCTCCTCGACCACCGAGCGGACCCGCGAGAGGTCGGCGTCGCCGGAGCGGGTCGGCGGCGTGTCGACGCAGACGAAGAGCAGGCGCGCTCCGCCGAGCAGCTCGTCCATGTCGGTGGTGAAGGTGAGCCGCTCGGCGTTGCGGGCCAGCAGATCGTCGAGCTGCGGCTCGTGGATCGTCACCTCGCCGCGCGACAGCGCCGCCACCTTCTCCGGGACGATGTCGCGTGCGACCACGCGGTGGCCGAGCTCGGCGAAGCAGGCCGCCGTCACGAGCCCCACCCAACCCACTCCGATCACGCCGATCGGCTCTCTCTCTGCGTTCAAAGCTGTGCCCTCCGTCTCTTGTTCCTTGGCTTGGGGTTCGGGATCTTCACCTTCGCCGAGCGGGCGATCCCGATCATCTGGTCGTTGGTCAGCACCAGCAACAGGCTGTTCGCCACCCAGTAGGTGTTATCGCCGCGGCGCCAGGCGATCAGCTTTATCCGGTCGCCGTCGAGGTATATCTCGTACTCCCGGTCGCGGATCGTCTGGGTGATCTTCGGCCCGCTGAGCAGCGGCGGGTCGCTCCAGCCCTGGATGCCCTGCACGCCGAAGTAGTGGGTGCCGTCGGGGAGGTCAAGGTCGACGACCATCCGGTAGGCGCCGTGACGGTCGCCGTCGGTGTCCTTGAAGTGGTAGATGCGGGGGTCCTCGATGCGTAGATAGGGATTGCTTTCCTCGAAGGCCGCCCCGGGCGGCAGCCGCGTCGGGTAGAAAACGGGGAAGCCGGGGCCGACCTTGCGGATGACCAGCTTCGCCTCCTCTTCGCCGGCCTCGCGCGCCCTGACCAGGCCGTCGTCGCCCGGCGGCTTGGCCTGCAGCCGCTGCTTCTGCTTCTGCTTCTGCCTCTTCTTGTTGCCGCCCTTCTTCCTGCCCTGCTTGCGCTTCTTCTTCGCTTCTTCCGCGACGTCGTCGAGCGAGCCGCGCGGGCCGCCGCTCGCCTCGATCCCGAGGAACTGGTCGACCGCGCCCTGGATCGCTTCCGCACTGGCGTAGACGTAGCTCGGACCGAGCTCGGCCGGGAAGCTGACCTCGTTGATCGTCGCGTTGCGCGAGGCGATGAACAGTTTCAGCACTTCCAGCATCGACTCGGTGTCGCTGATGTCGGAGGTCGTGTATTCGGTGAAGATCTCGATCAGGTCGTCCTGGCCGAGCACCAGCTTGGAGACGGGCACCCGCTGGCGGGAGGCGCTGAGGAAGTCCTGCTGGCGCGCCGCCCGCACCAGGTCGGTGTCGGTATGGCGGTAGCGCACGTACTCCAGCGCTCTCTTGCCGCACATCAGCTGGTAGCCGGGCTCGACGTCGATTTCGGCGTACTGTTCGGAGGGCGGCACGCCTTCGTTGGAGTGGTAGTAGCGGCGGTCGACGTCGACGTAGACGCAGCCGATCGCGTAGACGGCGCGGACGAAGCCGAGGTAGTCGACGTTGACGATGTGGTTGATCCTCAGCCCGGTGATTTCCTTCACGACCTGGAGGGTGAGCTTCGGCCCGCCGTAGGCGAAGGCGTGGGAGAATTTGTCGGTTCCGACGCCGGGGATCTCCACCTTGAGGTCGCGTGGGATCGACATCAGCGCGATCGCGTCGTTGTCGGGGTCGAGCCGCAGCAGGATCGCCGTGTCGGAGCGGCCGGGGTCTTCCTCTTCGCTGGCCCGCTTGTCGGAGCCGAGGATGAGGATGTTCTGGGGTTCGCCCGACTCGGTGGTGGCGAGGACGCGCTGGACCTTGTTCTTCAGCACGTCGTTGTGGGAGAGCGCGTTGGCGATGTCGCCGACGTAGAAGAGGATGCTGGCGGCGGTCGCCGCCGCGGTCGCGCAGACGATCACCGTGGAGGCCAGGGTGAAGCGCCACCAGTAGCGCTTCGGCTTGGGCGGCGGCTCGTGGTCGCCCTCGGGGGGCGGTTTCTTGAAGGGCTGCTCCACCACTACGACGAGCTCACCCCTCCAGGCTGTCGGGGATCCCCCGCAGGAAGGATTCGAGCGTCTGCCGGTAGGCCTCCAGGGAGGGGACCGAGACCCACTCGGCCGGCCCGTGGTGGCCCTCCCCGACCGGGCCGAACTCGACCGCCGGCACCCCGACCCGCAGGAAGGAGACTGCGTCGGAGGCGCCGTCTCGGCCGACGCTCATCGGCCCCCCCGCGTGGTGCGCCGCCGCCGCGTCGCGCAGGCCGCGGACGAAGGGAGAGTCGCGGTCGACCACCGCCGGCGGCCGCGTGAACAGCGGCGTCGCCTCGACGTCGGCCAGGCCCCGAACCTGCTCGAGCACGGTCGCGGGGTCCTGGTCTGGCAGGTAGCGGATATCGACGTCGATCATGCATCGGTCGGGCACCTTGTTCAGCGCGTCGCCGCCCAGGATCCGCCCGAGGTTGATCGAGGGGCGGTCGAACAGCTCCGAGCTGTGCCGTGCGAACGGTAGCGACTCGATGCTGCGGAAAACGTCGTGTGCCTTGAGCACGGCGTTGTCGCCCAGCCAGGGGGTGGCTCCGTGCGCGGCGACGCCGCTGACCTCGAGCCGCAGCGCCAGCACGCCCTTCGCCTCGACCCCGATCTGCAGGTCGGTCGGCTCGCCGGTGATCGCGAAGTCGCCGACGAAGCCGCCGTCGACCAGCACGTCGCTGCCCCGTTCGGCCTCCTCCTCGGACTCCTCGTCGCCGACGATCCCCAGCCGCACCCGGATACCCTCTTGCTCGCGCATCGCCGCGGTCGTCGCCAGCATCGCCGCCAGCGCCCCCTTCATGTCATAGGCGCCGCGCCCGTACAGCCGCTCCCCCTCGACCCTCGGCTCGAACTGCCCCGGCCGCCCCGGCACCACATCCAGGTGCCCATGCAGCACCACGGTCGGCGCCCCTTCGGGCCCCACCTCGGCCCGCAGCACCGGCAGCCCCCGCACCTCCCCGGTCTCCGTCTCGATCCCCCGCGCCTCCAACCACCCCTCGACGAACCCCGCCGCTTCCAGCACCCCATCGGGTTCCGACGTGTCGAACGCAATCAGCCGCGTCGCCAGCGCCACCAGCTCATCGCTCATAACTGCGTACTACCACCTGGAGGGAGGGTCAGGTGCCTCTCCCACGGAGGCTCAGGGACAGGCGAACCGAAGCAGAGCAAGCGATCAGCTGCGCAACGGCCTCCGGGGGAGAGGCACCTGACCCTCACCCTTGAGCGATGTCCAGGAACGCTTCGGCCCGATCGCGGTCTTTCTCGGCCCGGCGCCGCGCCGCGCTGCCCTCCTCGGCCTCGGCGAAGCGCTGCTCGGCGTCGGCGAGCTGCTCTTTGAGCGCCGCCGCATCGAGGTCCTCCGGGGCGATCGCCTCCTCGACCAGGAGGCGGGCGTAGTTGCCGAAGACCTGCAGCCAGCCGTGCGCCTGGGCGTAGCGCTTCGTCTCCGACTCGCTCAGGTGGAGGCGCAGCTCGGCCGGGCGCAGCGCCGCCAGGAGCGGCGCGTGGTTGGCGAGGATGCCGATCTCGCCGACCGCGGTGCGGGTCGAGACCTGGCGCACCTCGCCCTCGAAGACCTCCCCCTCGGGGGTGAGGACCTCGACGCCGAACGTGTTCTCGCCCGCCAAGCCGAATCCCCTAGGCGGCGGCCGCCGCGGCCTCGCCGACCTGGTCGATGCCGCCCTTCATGTAGAAGTCGCCCTCCGGCCGGTCGTCGTGCTCGCCGTCGAGGATCTCGCGGAAGCCGCGCACCGTCTCGGCCACCGGCACGTACTCGCCGCTGCGGCCGGTGAACTGCTCGGCGACGAAGAACGGCTGCGAGAGGAAGCGCTCGATCTTGCGCGCCCGCGAGACCGTCTGCTTGTCCTCGTCGGAGAGCTCGTCGATGCCAAGGATGGCGATGATGTCCTGCAGCTCCTTGTAGCGCTGCAGCACCTCCTGCACCTCGGTCGCCGTGCGGTAGTGCTCCTCGCCGACCACGTCGGGCTTGAGGATCGTCGAGGTCGAGTCGAGCGGGTCGACCGCCGGGTAGATCCCCTTCTCGGAGATCGCCCGCGAGAGGGTCGTCGTCGCGTTGAGGTGGGCGAAGACCGAGGCCGGCGCCGGGTCGGTGAGGTCGTCGGCGGGGACGTAGATCGCCTGCACCGAGGTGACCGAGCCGCGCTGGGTCGAGGTGATCCGCTCCTGCAGGCCGCCCATCTCGGTCTCCAGGGTCGGCTGGTAGCCGACCGCGGAGGGCATCCGGCCGAGCAGCGCCGAGACCTCGGAGCCCGCCTGGACGAAGCGGAAGATGTTGTCGATGAAGAGCAGCACGTCCTGGCCGCCCTGCTCGCGGAAGTATTCGGCCATCGTCAGCCCCGAGAGGGCGACCCGCAGGCGGGCGCCCGGCGGCTCGTTCATCTGGCCGAAGACGAGCATCGTCTTGTCGATCACGCCCGACTCCTTCATCTCCAGCCAGAGGTCGTTGCCCTCGCGCGAGCGCTCGCCGACCCCGCAGAAGGCCGAGAGCCCTTCGTGCTCTTCGCCGATGTTGCGGATCAGCTCCTGGATCAGGACGGTCTTGCCGACCCCGGCGCCGCCGAACAGCCCGACCTTGCCGCCCTTGGCGTAGGGGGCGAGCAGGTCGATCACCTTGATCCCCGTCTCGAGGATCTCCTGGGTCGGGGTGAGGTCCTCGACCTCGGGCGCCGGGCGGTGGATCGGCCAGCGCTCGCCCCCCTGCACCGGCTCTCCCTGGTCGATCGGCTCGCCGAGCAGGTTGAAGATGCGGCCCAGGGTCACGTCGCCGACCGGCACCGTGATCGGTTCGCCGGTGTCGACCACCTTGTCGCCGCGCTGCAAGCCGTCGGTGGCGTCCATCGCCACGGTGCGCACCCGGTCGTCGCCGAGGTGCTGCTGCACCTCGCAGACCAGCTCGGTCGCTTCGCGGTCCTCGTCGCCGGCCATCTCGATCTTCACCGCCGAGTAGATCCCCGGCAGCGCGTCGGGGAAGACGGCGTCGACGACCACCCCGGTCACCTGCTCGACCCGCCCCACATTCGTTCCGTTCGTGTCAGCCATTGGTTCCTTTTCTCGCTCTGTTCAAGTTCCTAGCCGAGCGCCTCCGCGCCCGCCACCACCTCGAGGATCTCCTGCGTGATCTCCGCCTGCCTGGCCCGGTTCATCTCCAGGGTCAGGTCGTCCATCATCGTCTCCGCGTTCTCGGCCGCGTTGCGCATCGCCGTCATCCGCGCCCCCAGCTCGGAGGCGGCCGACTCGAGCAGCGCCCGGTAGACGGAGATGTTCACGTACTCGGGGATCAGCTGCGCCAGCAGCTCCTCGGCCTCGGGCTCGTATTCCCACAGCGCCTCGCTGTGCGCCCGCTCGATCTCGGTCTGCTCGCCGTCCGCTTCCTCCTCCTCGACCCCTTCGCCGATCACGTCGGCCTGCTGCAGGGGGAGCAGCGTCTGCCGCCAGACGTGCTGGGTGAGCGGCGAGACGTAGCTGTTGTAGACGAGCTCGACCCTGTCCAGCTCGCCGTCGACGTAGCTGGAGGTCAGCTCCTCGCCGATCTCGCGCGCGTTGGCGAAACCCGGCCGGTCGGTGAAGCCGGCGTAGGAGGTGCGCACCTCGCGCTTGCGGAAGATGAGGGCGGAGACGCCCTTGCGGCCGACCGCGGAGAAGACCGACTCGGTCCCCTCCGCGCGCAGCTCGTTCTGGAGGCGCAGCCCGTCGCGGATGATGTTGGTGTTGAAGGCGCCGGCGAGGCCGCGGTCGCCGGTGATCAGCACAATCCCGACCCGGTCGACCTGCCGGCGCTCCTCCAGCACCGGCACGCGCGGGATGCCGCCCGCCTGCTCGGCGGCGCGTCGGGTCAGCTTGCGCATCCCCTGGGCGTAGGGGCGCAGCTGCTCGATCCGCTGCTCGGCGCGGCGCAGCCGCGCCGCCGCGACCATCTCCATCGCCCGCGTGATCTTGTTGATGTTCTTGATCGACGCGATGCGGTTCTTGACGTCCTTCTGCGAGGCCATCAGGCGGCGGCGGTCTCCTTCTCAGGCTCCGCTTCCGCGGTGCGGCCCGGCTTCGCCCGCTCCTTCTCGGAGTGGACGCGGTCGGACTCGCCCGCCTCGAGCGGGTCGCCGTGCTCGTCGAAGTCGGGGCCGAAGTCGTCGACGAATTCGCGGATCGCCGCCCCCAGCTCCTCCTCGTCGGCCTCCTCCAGCTTGCCGCTCTCGCTGATCCGCCCCAGCAGCTCGGCCTTCTCGGCGCGCAGGCGGATGCGCAGGTCGCGCAGGAACTCGCCCACCCGCTCGGTCTTGATCCGGTCGAGGAAGCCGCCGGTGCCGGAGTAGATCGCGGCGACCTGGTCGGCCATCTCCAGCGGTTCGCGCTCCTTCTGTTTGAGCATCTCGACCAGCCGTTCGCCGCGGTTGAGCGTTTTCTGCGTCTCCGGGTCGAGCTCGGAGCCGAACTGGGCGAAGGCCTCCAGGTCGCGGTACTGGGAGAGGTCGAGGCGCAGCTTGCCGGCGACCTTCTTCATCGCCTTGGTCTGCGCGTTGCCGCCCACCCGCGAGACCGAGATGCCGACGTTGATCGCCGGCCGCACCCCCGAGTAGAAGAGGTCGGACTCGAGGAAGATCTGGCCGTCGGTTATCGAGATCACGTTGGTCGGGATGTAGGCGGAGACGTCGCCTGCCTGGGTCTCGATGATCGGCAGCGCGGTCAGCGAGCCGCCGCCGAGCTCGTCGTTCAGCTTCACCGCCCGCTCCAGCAGCCGCGAGTGCAGGTAGAAGACGTCGCCGGGGTAGGCCTCGCGCCCGGGCGGCCGGCGCAGCAGCAGCGACATCTGCCGGTAGGCGTAGGCGTGTTTGGTCAGGTCGTCGTAGACGCAGAGCGCCGCCTTGCCGTCGTAGAGGAAGTGCTCGCCCATCGCGCAGCCGGCGTAGGGGGCGATGAACTTGATCGGCGCCGCCTCGTCGGCGGGCGCGGCGACGATGATCGTGTTCTCCATCGCGCCGTTCTCCTCCAGCACCTCCTTCAGCTGCACGACGGTCGACATCCGCTGCCCGATCGCGACGTAGATGCAGACCAGGTCCTTGTCGCGGTTGTTGATGATCGTGTCGATCGCGATCGCCGTCTTGCCGGTCTGGCGGTCGCCGATGATCAGCTCTCGCTGGCCGCGGCCGATCGGGATCATCCCGTCGATCGACATCAGCCCGGTCTGCACCGGCTCGGTGACCGGCTGGCGCTGGACGACGCCGGGCGCTTTGAACTCGGCCGGGCGGGTCTGGTCGGTGGCGATCTCGCCCTTGTCGTCGAGCGGCCGGCCGAGCGGGTCGACCAGGCGGCCGAGCAGCTGCTCGCCGACGGGGATGCGCAGCAGGTGGCCGGTGCGCTTCACCGTGTCGCCCTCGACCACCTTGTCCCACTCGCCGAAGAGGACGGCGCCGACGTTGTCCTCCTCGAGGTTGAGGGCGAGGCCGGTGACGCCGTGCGGCAGCTCGAGCATCTCCAGCGCCATGCAGTTGTCGAGGCCGTGGATGCGGGCGATGCCGTCGGCGACCGACAGCACGGTCCCGACCTCGGAGAGGTCGGCGCTGCCGGTGTCGATTCCCTCGATCCTCTCTCTGAGGATCGATGCGATCTCGTCGGGCTTGATCTCCATCTGGTGCTCTCTGCCTCCTTACGCCGCTCTGGCGACGCTCTTTCGAAGTTTCTCCAAGCGATTGCGGATGCTCGCGTCGAGCACCATGTTGCCGACCTGCAAGACGATCCCGCCGAGGATCTCCTCGTCGACGCGGCTGGCCAGGTCGACTTTCCGATCGGTCTGCCGCTCGATCTCGGCGCCGATCTTCTCCACCACGGCCGGGTCGAGCTCGGCGGCGCTGGTCACGGTCACGTCTATCCGCCGCTGCCGGCGCTTCCAGAGCCGCTCGAACTCGCGCCGGATGCGGAAGGCTTCCGGCATCCGGCCCTTCTCGATCAGCAGCTCGAGGAAGTTGAGCAGCTCTGGCTCGGCGCCGCTGACCGCCCGCCGCAGCCCCTCGACCTTCTCCGCCGAGGAGAAGTGGGGGCTGAAGAAGAAGACCTGCAGCTCGCGGTCGCGGTCGAGCGCGTCGGCGAACTGGCCGAGGCCCTCGCCGACCGCCTCCAGGCTGCCCTTCTTCTCGGCCACGTCGAACAGCGCCTCGGCGTATGCACGCTCCGCCTGCATCAGCTGCGCGACTCCTCCGCCCCGCTGAGCGACGTGAAGTCGACCTCGCTGAGCGCCTCCTCGACCAGGCGGCGCTGGTCGTCCGGGGTGAGCGTCTTGCGGGTCACCTTCTCGGTCGCCAGCACGGTCAGGTCGGCGACCTCGCGGCGGATCTGCTGCAGCGAGCGCCGCGTCTCCGCCTCGATGTCGCGCTTCGCCGCCGCCACCAGCTCCTCGCGTTTCTCCTTGCCGGCCGCGGTCGCCTCCGCTTCCGCCGTCTCGGCCGCCTTGCGGGCGCGGGCCATGATGTCGTCGGCCTGCTCGCGCGCCTCGGCCAGCCGGGCGCGGTACTCCTCGAGCAGCTCGTCGGACTCCCGCTTCTGCCGTTCGGCCGCCTCGATCGACTCGGCGATCGTCTTCGCCCGCCTGTCCAGCGCCTCCTGGATCTTCGGGAAGGCGAGCTTGCTCAGCACCCACATGGTGAAGAGGAAGAGGACGAGCGTCCAGATCATCAGCCCGACGCCGGGCGTGACCAGGAAGCTGCCGCCTTCGTCGTCGCCGCCGTGCCCCTCCTGGGCGAGGACGAGCAGGCCGGCTATGTCTGCGAAGAGCTCCACGCGTGCGGCCTAGAGGAAGAAGGCGATCAGGCCGAAGATGAAGGTGTAGAAGGCGACCGCCTCGGTCAGCGCGAAGCCGAGCCAGCGGATGCTCTGCAGCTCGTCTTTCATCTCCGGCTGGCGGGCGACCGACTCGATCTCCTTGCCGAAGATGATGCCGATGCCGATGCCGGCGCCGATCGAGCCGAGCCCGGCGCCGACGCCGAGCGCGATCGCCTTGCCGGCGTCGGTCACGCCTTCGTCGGTGACCTCGGCTATCGGGAGGAAGGTGGGATCCATCGAGTTTGACTCCTTTGGTTAGTGGCTTGCGGAGACGGCTCCGCCGATGTAGATCGCGGTCAGGGTCGAGAAGATAAACGCCTGCAGGGTGGCGATCAGCCCGACCTCGAGCACGAAGAAGAAGAAGGCGAGCGGGAAGGTGAGGGCGCCCAGCGCGGCGATCCCCAGCAGCACCGCCAGGCCGCCGCCCATGAAGAGCAGCAGCAGGTGGCCGGCGAGGATGTTGGCGAAGAGCCGCACCGAGAGCGAGATCAGCCGGGCGAAGTGGGAGATCGCCTCGATCACGAAGATGAACCCCTTCATCGCCGGGTTCATGTCCTCGAGGCCCGGCGGCAGCCAGCTCGCCAGGTAGCCGCCCACGCCCTTCGCCCGGATGCCTTCGACGTGGTAGGCGACCCAGACGACCAGGGTGAGGACGAGCGGGATCGAGATGTTCGCGGTCGCCGCGTAGAGGGCGAAGGCGGGGATTTCGAGGCCGAAGATGTCGACCTTGTGCTCGGTGTTGATCGGCAGCGGCAGGAAGCCGATCATGTTCGAGAACCAGATGAAGAAGAAGAGGGCGCCGAGGAAGGGGAACCAGCGCACCGCCGTCTCGCGGTCGAGGTTGTCGCCGGTGATTTTCGTTTTGGTCAGGTCGTAGGCGGCCTCGACCGCGGTCTGCACGCGGTTCGGCTTCTCCCCCATGCGGCGCGCGATCCAGGTCATCGTGCCGACCGTCAGCGCGCTGGCGAGCACCAGGTAGAGCACCGCCTTGTTGATGCTGAGGTCGATCCCGGCGATCTCGATCGGGATCCAGGCTTCCAGCTTGAACTCGTTCTGCGGCTGGAACGATTCGTCTTTGCCCGAGCTGCCGAAGATCAGCAGCAGCAGGATCGCGATGCCGAAGTAGGCGCCGAGCCCGATCAGGACTTTGGCTTTGGTGCTGAGGCCGCCCTCGGCGCCGGCGCTCTCCGCGGTGGCGTTCATCAGGCGCCCTGCCCTTCGGGCTGCTGGAAGAGGTGGGCGAGGCCCTGCGCGGCGAAGGAGAGGGTGAAGAGGACGACGAGCAGGACGGCGGCGGCGAGGCCGGCCTCGCGCTCGGCGACGCCGGCGAGCAGCGCCGCGGTGACCATCAGCCAGACGCGGCCGAGGCTGGTCGCGGCGACGACCGCCATCGCCCGTTGGCGGTTGCCGCCGGTCAGCTCCGCGGCGATGCGGCGGGCGGCGAGCGCCTGCACGCCGCGCTGGGCCAGCCAGGCGGCGGCGGCGAAGGCGTAGCCGAGCAGCGGCAGCCCGGCGACGACGAACACGGCCAGGGCGGCGGCAAGCGCCAGGAGGTCGACGTGCTTGGGAGGAGGGGACATGAGTCTGTGAAGCGGAAAAAAGCGGCCGCGGCCGCTCAACCGCCCGTGGCTCCTTTGGCCGGATGGACGGGCCACTGACTATATCCCAAAGGGCCGACGATCCGCTTTCTAGAGCCAGTTCGTGAGGCTTGTCACAACCTCGCACAAAGTCCCCCGGCCCCTGCTTTCAATAGCTTGGTGGGCGATGGCCGATCGACTCAGCCGATCGAAGCGGAGCGCCCTCATGTCGAGGGTCAAAACCAAGGACACGGCTCCGGAGCTCGCTCTGCGACAGGCGCTTTGGGCGGCAGGAGTGCGGGGCTGGCGCTTGCACCCGGGACGTATTCCGGGTCGCCCCGACCTGGCATGGATCGGCCGTCGGCTGGCGGTGTTCGTGGACGGAGCGTTCTGGCACGGTCATCCCGACCACTATTGGGGCCAATCGGGTGCTTTCTGGAACGAGAAGATCGAACGCAATCGTCGCCGCGACGAGCGCGTCACCGGAGAGCTCATGGGGGCGGGCTGGACCGTGTTGCGCTTTTGGGACTTCGAGGTCGAGCGCGACGTCCTCGGTTGCGTCGACGCCGTGCGGGCTGCTCTGGCGCCGATAGGGTCGAAGAAGACCCGCATGGCCGATCGAGACCCCGTGGACGAGGCAAACGCAGAGGCGGTCGAGTTGCTGCGCGGCATCTCGAAGCGCGCCGAAGAGCTGGCGGAGGCGCTCGAGGAGGGCGAACCGGGAAAGCGCGAGGCGATCGACGAGCTGGTGGCCGAACTGCGCCGCGCGCAGGTGGGTGCATACGGGCCGGCCAAGCGCGCAGCCCGAGGGGAAGGTGCCAAGTCGCGGATCCTCGCCTACCTGCTGGCCCGCTCCGGTCAGGTGGTCCGAGGTGAGGAGCTTGCCGAGGTCAGCGGCATCCAGGAATGGCCGCGGCGCGTCAGGGAACTCAGGGTGCAGGACGGCTATGCGATCACCGAGGTGGGCTCCAGCGCCTACCGCCTGGAGTCCGACCGGCCCGATCTGGATCGCGCGACGGCCTGGAAGACCGCCAACCTCATTCGTCGCAGGAAGGGCTCTGCAAGCGACCGGATCGCCGCCTTCCTCGAAGCCTGCGTCGGCAAGGTCGTGAGCCGAGAGCAGATCGACTACGTGGCGAGGATCGCCGAAGGCGGACGTCGGATCAGGGAGCTCCGAGACGAGGCCGGGTGGCCGATCGACTCCCACATCGACGAGGCCGCTCTCGAGCCGGGCGAGTACAGGCTGACCTCGATCGACCCGGCCGACCGACGCGACCCCGCGCAGCGCCTCTACCCGGAGCAGGTCAGGCAGGAGGTCTTCGAGCGCGACGACTACACGTGTCAGGCCTGCGGCAGAGACAGGGTCAAAGCCCAAGCCTCGGGAGACGACCGCTTCTACCTCGAGGTCCATCACAAGGTGGCGGTCGGCGACGAGTTGAAACGACTGCCGGCGACGCAGTTGAACGACCCGGACAACCTGGTGACCCTCTGCCACACGGATCACCGCAAGGAGACCGCGAAGCTCCAGCGTCGCAAGCGTCGGACTCGAGCGGCAAAGAGGCGGGGCTAAGCCGCCGCGGCAATCTGCTTTCGCGAGCTCGTGTGGGCCTCGTCCAAATGCTCGGCGACGGCCTCAGCCAGGTGCTGCGCCAACCGCGGCGGAACCGCGTTGCCGATCTGGCGTGCGATCGAGGTCATCGACTGGTCCGTCGGGAACTCGAAGTCGTCGGGGAAGCTCATGCAGCGCGCCGCCTCGCGCACGGTGATGGGCCGGTGCTCGACCGGGTGCAGGTAGCGGCCCTTCTCGGGCTTGTAGAACTCGGTGCGGATCGTGTAGGCCGGGCGGTCCCACCAAAGCCGCCCGAACACGTCCGTGGAGCCGGTCTTCTTGCGCAGCCAGCACGCGGGCGTGATATCGGGCCTGCGTTCCGCCAGCTCGAAGCGGCCCTCGCCTTCGCCCGGGATCGCCTTGTAGCGCTCGACGCTGATCGGCCTCGGGTTGCGGGCGTTGTGCCAGTCGCGTCCGGTCGGGGTCGAGCTCAAATCCCCGATCGCATCCCGGACGGTTCGCCAGGCGCTCCCGGGGCGCGACGCAGCGTCCGGCGCAAAGTGGGTTTGCGCGGGCATCTCGGGTGTCCCCACCCGAGAGCCGACGACGATCGCGCGCCGACGCATCTGAGGCACGCCGAAATCAGCGGCGTTCAGCACCTCCCCGACGACCTCGAAGCCAAGCTTCGCGGCCGCTTTGCGGAAGGCCCTGTACTCGGCCGACCGAAGCAGCTGAGGCACGTTCTCCATCACGAAGACCTCGGGCTCGGACTCCTCCAACGCGCGCAGGTACTCGCGCCAGAGCGTGCGCCTCTCCAAGCCCACTCGCTGCATGTTCAAGGGCGAGAAGCCCTGGCAGGGCGGGCCACCTACGATCACATCGGCCGGGGGAAAGGCCTCCACACGCTCGATCGGCCCGCAGAAGACGTGATCGCCGAAGTTCGCTCGGTAGGTGGCCGCGGCGTCCTCGTCCCACTCGACGGCAGATATCGGTCGAAAGCGGCCGCTGTCGACGAAACCTCGCGTCAGGCCCCCACAGCCGGCGAAGAGATCGATGAGCGTGAAGCGAGACATGGCCAACGCGGCACGCTAGCCACTCGGGCAGACAGAGCGGGTGAGCGGACGACGCTCAGATCGCCTCGAACTCGCCCGTGTCGGGGTCGAGCGCTTCGAACTCGCCGGTCTCCGGGTGGATGCGGCCGAAGCGGCGCAGCTTGAGGATCTCCAGGACGTAGACGAGGTAGACGCTGGCCGCCAGGGCGAGCAGGCCGAAGAGGGCCATCACCGCGGTCCAGAGGGCGTCGAAGTTGCCGTGGTCGTCGCTGTAGGGGACGAAGCGCAGGGCGAGGGCGAGGGCGGCCATGATCGCGGTCCAGCCGTAGAGGTAGGCGAGCGTGCGCCGCTGCGAGAAGCCGATGTTGGCCATCCGGTGGTGGAAGTGCCAGCGGTCGGCGCGGTAGATCGGCCGGCCGTATTTGAGCCGCTTGGCAACGACGAAGCCGGTGTCGAGGATCGGCACGGTGAGCACGATCAAGGGCAGGAAGAGGGCGATGACGGCGTTCGTCTTCAGCGCCCCCTGAACGGCGACGACGCCGAGCAGGAAGCCGAGCAGGTTGGAGCCGGTGTCGCCCATGAAGGTGCTGGCCGGGGGGAAGCCGTGGCGCAGGAAGCCGAGCGAGGCGCCGGCGGTGAGCGCCGCCAGCACGCCCGCCGCGGTGCGGTCGAGCGAGAGGGCGATCGCCGCCAGGGCGACGCCGGAGATCAGGCAGACGCCGGCGGCGAGGCCGTCGACGCCGTCGATCAGGTTGATCACGTTGATCATCGCGACGATGCCGATCGTCGTGCCGAGGTCGCCGAGGTCGACCGCGCCGCCGCCCGGCAGCGCGAGCAGCTCGACGTTGCCCGGGTTGAGCTGACCGAGGAAGGGCACGGTGAAGCTGTCGACCGTGACCCCGGCCGAGACCGGCACCACCACCGCTGCGGTTTGACCAAGCAGCTTCGCCGCGGCGTTCAATTCGTAGACGTCGTCGAGCATGCCGACCGCGACGATCAGCGCCGCGCCGGCCAGGATCGAGCGCGTCTCGGCGTCCCAGGGCAGCCAGATCAGCGCCGCGGCGAGGACGGCGGCGAAGATCGCCAGCCCGCCGAGCCGCGGGGTCGGAACCGCGTGCAGCGAGCGCTGGTCGTCGGGGTAGTCGATCGCGCCGATGCGCCGCGCCAGGCGGTCGGTGAGCGGCACCAGCGCCAGCGCGAGGATCCCGGCGAGGAGGAAGGCGAAGAGGGCGTCGATGCTCGCGGGCACGAATGCAGGCTAGGCGGCGTAGCGGTCAAACCACAAGGTGAAGGCGATCAGCCCCCAGAGCTGGCGGCTGAGGTCCTCGCGGCCGGCGCAGTGGGCGTCGAGCAGGGCGGTGGTCGCCGCCGGATCGAACCAGCCCTGGCGGGCGAGGGTCTCGTGCGACAGCACCTCGCGGGCGAAGGGCTGCAGCGGGCCGCGCAGCCAGGCGGCGACCGGGATCGAGAAGCCCTGCTTGCGGCCGTGCAGGACCTCGCGCGGCAGCAGCGGCGCCAGGGCGCGGCGCAGCAGCCGCTTCTTCGCCAGGCCGCGCACCTTGAGCGGCGTCGCCAGGCCGAGCGCCGCCGCCGCCACCTCGTTGTCGAGGAAGGGGACGCGCAGCTCCAGCGAGTGGGCCATGCTGGAGCGATCGGTCTTGACCAGCAGGTCGTCGACCAGGTAGATGCCGAGGTCGACGTCCTGCAGGCGGGCGAGCGGCTCGGCGCCGGCGGTCTCGGCGTAGCGCTCGCGGTAGAGGTCGACCGGGTCCCAGCCGGGATCGCGCTCGCCCAGCAGCGCGGCGCGCTGCTCGTCGCCGAGGATCTCCTTCCAGGCGTGGTGACGCTCCAGCGGCGACAGGCGGGCGCCGCGGGCGAAGCGCTTCGCTTTGTAATCGAAGCTGGCCTTGGCGTCGGAGCTGGGCAGCAGCTCGGCCAGCGGCGCGGCGAGCGCCGCCAGCCGGCCGACCCGCGCCGCCAGCAGGTCGGCGACGTAGGTGTAGTAGCCGCCGAACAGCTCGTCGCCCCCCTCGCCGGAGAGGGCGACCTTGACCTCGCCCGCGGCCAGCTCGGAGACCAGGTAGGTGGGCAGCGCCGAGGAGTCGCCGAAGGGCTCGTCGAAGGCCTCGACCAGCCTCGGGAAGAGCTCGACCGCGTCGGGGCGGAGGACGATCTCGTGGTGGTCGGTGGCGTAGCGCTCGGCGACCAGGCGGGCCCGGTCGAGCTCGTCGAAGCTCGCCTCCTCGAAGCCGACCGAGAAGGTCTTCAGCGGCTCGGACTGCTCGCCGGCGGCGAGCGCCGCGAGGCCGGCCGAGTCGACCCCGCCGGAGAGCAGCACCCCGACCGGCACGTCGGCGACCAGGTGGGCGCGGACCGAGCCGCGCAGCGTCTCGCGCAGCTCGTCGGCCAGCGCGCCGGCGGGGCCGCGCCGCGCCGCGGCGGCGTCGACCGGCGCCGGGCGGGCGTAGCGGCGCTGCCGCAGCTCTCCGTCCTGCCAGACGGCGAGCGTGCCGGGGGGCAGCTTGCGGGCCGCGGCGAAGATCGTCAGCGGCGCCGGGATCGAGTTGAAGGCGAGGTAGGCGGCGACCGCCTTGGGGTCGATCCGGCGAGAGAAGCCCGGCTGCTCGAGCAATGCCTTGAGCTCGGAGGCGAAGGAGAGGGTGCCGTCGGCGAGGCGGTAGTAGAGCGGCTTGATCCCGAAGCGGTCGCGGGCGAGCAGCAGGCGGCGCCGGCGCTCGTCCCAGATAGCGAGCGCGAACATGCCGCGCAGCCGCTCGGCGAAGCCCTCGCCGTGCTCCTCGTAGAGATGGACGAGGACCTCGGTGTCGGAGTGGGTGGCGAAGCGATGGCCGCGCCGCTCCAGCTCGGCGCGCAGCTCGCGGTAGTTGTAGATCTCGCCGTTCTGGACGACGGTGACCGTGCCGTCCTCGTTGGCGATCGGCTGGTCTCCCCCCTCCAGGTCGATGATCGAGAGCCGCCGCATCGCCAGCGCCACCCCGCCGTTGTGGAACAGGCCGTCGCTGTCGGGCCCGCGATGAACGAGCGTGCCGTTCATCCGCTTCACCGCCTCGACGTCGGCAACCGCCCCCCGCTCCGGGCTGGCCACTCCACAGATGCCGCACATGGGGCGGCAGTCTCTCAGCCAGGCTCAGCCCGGTGCGGCGGGGCCGTGGCCGGCGACCTTGGCCACGGTGGCGAAGAGGACGGCGACGTAGAGGGAGACGGAGCGGTCGGCGATGTACTCCATGTCGTGGGCGAGCTTGTCGGCCCACGACTCCTCCCGCGTCATCCGCGTCTGGGCAAAGCCGGTCACGCCGGGGCGGACGACGAGGCGCTGCCAGTACTGGGGGATCTCGCGGCAGAGCTCGGTGAAGAAGGCGGGGCGGATCGGCCGCGGCCCGACCACCGCCATCTCGCCGCGCAGCACGTTCCACAGCTGCGGCACCTCGTCGAGGTGGACCTTGCGCAGCGCTCTCCCGACCAAGGTCACCTCTCCCTCGGTGCGGCGCGAGAGCTCCTCGCCCAGGTAGGGGCCGAGCCGGTCCTCGGCGTCGGGCTTCAGCGTGCGGAACTTGTACATGCGGAAGAGCGCCCCGGCGCGGCCGACGCGGGCGCCGCGGTAGAGGACCGGCCGGCCGGAGGTGAGCGCGATCGCGGCGGCGGTCAGCGCCAGCAGCGGGGCGAGGACCACGAGGATCGTCGCCGAGATCAATATGTCGAGCAGCCTCAGGACCGGGTCGATCGGGCGCGGCTCGCCGTCGCCCGCCAGGGCGATGAAGTGCTCCAGCTCCGCCCGCACGTCGTCGGGCAGGGCGAGGGGGTCAGTCTGCGATGTCGCTCGTCGCGCGATGGTCGGCTCCGACCGTACCGAGGATGATCTCGACCAGCAGGTCGGGGTCGCGGCGGGTCGGCTGCGCCGCCGCGCTCCGCTTCTGCAGCTGGATCGCGCGCGGGTCGGTCAGCGGCCGCAGCCGCCCGGAGCGGATCAGCGCTTCGTCGACGCCGCCGAGGCGGCCGCCGTAGGTCGTGTAGACGGGCGTGCCGAGCGCCGCCGCCTCGCGGTTCATCGTGCCGCCGGCGGAGACGACGAGGTCGGCGAGGGCGACCAGGCTCTGCGCCTCGACCGCCGCCGGGGGGACGATCAGCGAGGGCAGCGCCAGGCTCTCGACCAGGGCGCGCTGCTCCTCGGTGCGAGGCAGGACGACCGCGTGCACCCCCTCGTCCTGGCCGAGCCGCTGCAGGACCTTGGGGAAGAGCGGGTTCGACTTGCGGTGGTAGAGCGAGACGTCGGGCGGCGGCCGGACGATCGTCACCACCCGCTCGGTGTCGACCCCGAGCCGCCGCAGCACCTCCGGGTCGGGCTCGAAGTCGTGCAGGTAGTACTCCTCCTTCAGCCCCGGGTAGGGGAAGTGCTTCGCGGCCGTCACGCCGAAGCGGCGCAGCCGCTCCAGCGGAACCGCCTCCGGGAACATCACCCGCCGCGCCAGCCGGCAGCCGACCCGGTGCTGGGTTACCGCGTACTCGTAGTCGTGCATGTTCGCCTCCGGCACGCCGAGCAGCCGGGCGGCGATCGCCAGGTCGTTGGAGCCGTGGGCGAGCGCCAGGTCGAAGGAGCGGCCGCGGCCGAAGCCGAGCATCCCCGCCGTCCGCGCCCCCAGCCGCTGCGCCTTGCGCAGCCGCGAGGCGCCGCCGTGGCGCCCGATGGGAGTGTGCTCCATCCCGTGCAGGTCGAGCAACGCCTGCGTCTGCGCGTAGTCGCGCGAGGTGACCTCGACCGCGTGCCCCCGCTCGCGCAGCCGCTCGATGATCGGCCGCAGGACGAGCACATGAGCGGGGGCGCTCATATCGACCCAGATGTTGAGGCGCTCAGACAGCTGCGGCGGCGAGCTCGGGGTAGAGCGGGTAGCGCTCCATCAAGGCCCTCGTGCGCTCGGCCAGGGCGCCCTTCTCGGCCTCGAACTCGTCCGAGAGGGCGGTCGCGACCACCGCGGCGACCTCGGTCAGGTCGTCCTCGACCAGGCCGCGGGTGGTCAGCGCCGGGGTGCCGATCCGCAGGCCGGAGGGGTTCATCGGCGGGCGCGGGTCGAAGGGGATCGCGTTGCGGTTGACGGTGATCCCGACCTCCTCCAGCCGCGTCTCGGCGGTCTTGCCGTCGAGCCCGCTCGGCGTCAGGTCGACGAGGACGAGGTGGACGTCGGTGCCGCCGGTCAGCACCGGCACGCCGTTCGCTTCGAGGCCGGCGGCGAACGCCTGCGCGTTGGCGATCGTCTGCCGCTGGCGGGCGCGGAACTCCTCGGTCGCGGCGATCCGCAGCGCCACCGCCTTGGCGGCCACCGCGTGCATCAAGGGGCCGCCCTGCTGGCCGGGGAAGACGGCTTTGTCGATCGCCCCCGCGTGCTCCTCGTCGCAGAGGATCATCCCGCTGCGCGGCCCGCAGAGGGTCTTGTGGATCGTCGTCGTCGTGACGTGCGCGTGCGGCGCCGGGTTGGGGTGCTCGCCGGCGGCGACGAGGCCGGCGAAGTGGGCCATGTCGACCATCAGCTTGGCGCCGACCGCATCGGCGATCTCGCGGAAGGCGGCGAAGTCGAGCCGGCGGGAGTAGGCCGACCAGCCGGCGACGATCAGCTTCGGCCGCTCCTCGTGGGCGAGTCGCTCGACCTCCTCCATGTCGACCCGCAGGTCCTCGCGGCGGACGTGGTAGGCGACGATCTCGTACAGCTTGCCGCTGACGTTCAGCTTCATCCCGTGCGTCAGGTGGCCGCCGTGGTCGAGCGCCAGCCCCATGATCTTGTCGCCCGGCTCGAGCAGCGCCATGTAGGCGGCGTTGTTGGCCTGGGCGCCGGCGTGCGGCTGGACGTTGGCGTGCGCGGCGCCGAACAGCTGCTTCGCCCGGTCGATCGCCAGCTGCTCGCCGACGTCGACCTCCTCGCAGCCGCCGTAGTAGCGGCGGCCGGGGTAGCCCTCGGCGTACTTGTTGGTCAGCACCGAGCCGACCGCCTCCATGATCGCCTGCGGCACGAAGTTCTCCGAGGCGATCATCTCCAGCGTCCCCTGCTGGCGCCGCAGCTCGGCGTCGAGCACCGCGGCGATCTCGGGATCGACCTCACTCAGGGGTGCGGATTGGAGGTTCTCGGGTAGCTCTGGGGCGATTTGGCGACGATACCAGCGCTCATGGATAGCCCTATAGCCTGGCCGGCGTGAGAGGACGCTTTATCGCCGTGACCGCGGCCGTCGTGCTGGCGCTTGTAGTACCGGCCGCGGCGCTCAGCGCCGGCTCGGGCGGGGTCGGCCCCGGGGGAGGCGACGGCGACAACCCCTGCGTCGGCCCGGGCTCCCGGCTGCTCCTCTGCCCCGACCTGCGGGTCGGCCCGGCGACGGGCCTCTTCGTCTCTCGGCGCGGCTCGGCCGGCGGCGGCGACGCCTACTACTCGCGCCGTCGCGTCCGCCTGCACGCCGCCAACGACATCCGCTCGCGTGGCCGCGGCCCGATCGAGCTGCGCGGCAAGCGCTACAAGCCGAACTGGATGCGGGCCAACCAGGCGATCCACAAAGTCGGCGGCGGCGTCGAGGTCTTCCGCACCGAGGTCCGTCTCCATTACTACTACGTGGGCGAGCGCTTCGGTGGCTCCTGGTGGAAAGTGCGCGACCCGCTCGGCATGGAGATCTGGACGCTGGACCGGCGCCGCCGGCCGCTGCGCCGCGTGCGCAAGGGGCCGAAGGTCTTCTACTGCTTCCGCGACCTGGAGCGCACCCGGCCCGGCAAGCGCTCGCCGAGCCGCCGCGTCTATCCCGCCTGCAGCCAGGACCCCTCGCTGCAGCGCACCAGGATGGGCACCTCGGTCGGCTGGTCGGACATCTACCCGGCCGACTACAACCGCCAGTGGGTCGACGTCACCGGCCTGCGCGGCTGCCACGCCTTCGTCATGCGGGTCGACCCGAAGAACCTCCTCTACGAGTCGAACGAGGACAACAACCGCTCGACCCGCATCGTCCGCCTCCCCTACCGCGCCGGCCCGCAGCGCTGCTGATGACCGCAGCCCGCTCCGGCGGGGGTAGCCTTGCCTTATGAGCCGCTCCCGCGTCGGGCTCGGATGGAAGGTGACGATCGCGGCGGCGGCGGTCGGCCTGCCGGCGGTCGGTTTCGCGCTGCTGCTGCTCCGTCCCGAAATCGACGTCGCCTGGGAGGACCATCCGGCCCACTTCTGGCTGGTGCTCGCCGCGGGCGGCATCACCGCGGCGCTCGCCCACGCCACCGGCGAGGCGGCGGAGCGGCGCGGCGACCAGCGCCTGGCGCTGGTCTCGCTGACCTTCCTCTGCAGCGCCGGCTTCCTCGGCCTGCACGCGCTCGCCACGCCGGGCGTGCTGCTCGACGAGTCCAGCCTCGGCTTCGTGATCGCCGTGCCGGTGGGGCTGGCGATCGCCTCGCTGATCGCGGCGCTCTCGGCGACCGAGCGCCTGCCGACCGCGCTGCGCATCGCCGGCCGCCGCCGCAACGGCACGGCGCTGCTGCTCGCCCTGATGGCCGCCTGGGCGGCGGCGACGCTGATCGGGATCGGCCCGCTCGACGACCCGACCGAGATCGAGCGGGCCAGCGGCGCCTTGGCGGTGCCGGCCTTCGCCGCGGCGACCCTCTACCTGCTGGCGGCGGTCCGCTACTCGGTGATCGGCGCCGGCGACCCGCCCGTCCTCGTCCTCGCCGTCGCGGTCGCCTTCGTGCTGCTCGGCGAGGCGATGCTGCAGACGGCGTTCTCGCGCAACTGGCACGCCAGCTGGTGGGAGTGGCACGTGCTGATGCTCGCCGCCTTCGGCCTGGTCGCGGCCGCCGCCCGCCGCGAGTGGCGCGAGGAGCGCTTCAGCGCCCTCTACACCGAGGAGACGGCGCGCGGCAAGCGCCAGGTGAGCGTCCTCTTCGCCGACCTGGCCGGCTTCACCTCGTTCTCCGAGGGCCGCGACCCGGCGCAGGTCTCCGAGATGCTCAACGCCTACTTCGAGCGGGCGATCCCGCCGGTGGTCGAGCTGCACGGCGGCGAGGTCGAGCGGCTGATGGGCGACGCGCTGATGGTCACCTTCAACGCCCGCGGCGATCAGCCCGACCACGCGGCGCGGGCGGCGGCCGCGGCGCTGGCGATCCGCGACGCGACCGCCGCGGTCGCCGCCGAGCACCCGGGCTGGCCGCGCTTCCGGGTCGGCGTCAACAGCGGCGAGGCGCTGGTCGGCGTGCTGGGCGCCGCCGGCGGTCGCAGCTACACGGTGATCGGCGACGCGGTCAACTCCGCCTCGCGGCTGGAGTCATCCGCACCGGTCGGCGGGGTGGCGATCGGCGCCGCCACCCTGCGCGGCCTGCCCGGGGCGCGCACGCGCTCCCTGGGCGCGATCGCGGTCAAGGGCCGCGAGGAGCCGCTCGACGCCTACGTGCTGGAGTCGCTTGCGCCGCCCGAAACGCCATAGACCTCGACGGATACAGCGTTCACGTTTCATACCGAAGTGCTTGCAAGCGTCCGCGTTTCATACCGAAGTGCTTGCTATATGACAGCGAGGCGCGCATCGAGCTCCTCGCGCGGCAGGGCGCCCTCGCGCAGGACCTCCCACTCGCCCCGCTCGTCGAAGATGGTCAGGTCGACGACGGTCGAAGGCATACCGGTCAGCTCGCCGCCGTCGATCGCCAGGTCGGCGCCGGCGACGATCTCGGCCGGGACGTCGGCGAAGGTTCCGGGCGGCGGCTCGCCGCTGCGGTTGGCCGAGGTTTGGAAAAGGGGGCACATCGCGCCGGCCAGCGGTCCGCCGATCAGACGGACGCCGAGCTGCTCGGGGTCCTCGCGACAGGCGAGCGGGTAGCGGCGCTCGGGGTTGGCGACGACCAGGGTCGCCGGACCGGGCAGAAGCGCGGCGACCGCCGCGCGGGTGCGCGGGCCAAGGCCGGCGACCAACTCGCGCATCGCCGGCGGTGAGAAGTAGAGGACGGCGGACGGCTTGCCCTCGTCGCGCCCCTTGAGCCGATGGATGCGCTCGATCGCCGCCGCGTCGAGCGGGTCGCAGGCGAACCCGTAGAGACCGTCGGCCGGGAAGACGGCGACGCCGCCCGACGCGATCGTCCGCTCCAGCGCCTCGCGCGCCGCCGGCGCCCCGTCGCGCTCGATCGAGACGATCACCGGCGCCTCCTTGGCACCTTAGTCGCACTATTTACGACTAAGGACCTATCCCGATAGGGAATCGCACCCCTGGATACGGCCCAGGACACTGCGCGGATTCGGCCCCGTCGCGAATCCCACATGGCGCTGCCATGCGGAATCCGCGCCGTGACCGCCCCGCTTGGTCCTGAACCGTCCCAGGGGCACGTCCCTATCGGGATAGGTCCTAACGCGCCAAGGCCGGTCATCGCTGCCCCACAACGACGCGCGGAATGCCGGCCAGGTCGGCGCGGGTCTCCACCTGCCCGAAGCCGGCCTCGAAGAGCAACTCGCTCACCGCCGCCGCCTGGCCGGCGCCGACCTCGAGCGCCAGGGCCGCCGCGACGCTCGCCGCCGCCGGGATCGCCGTCCGCAGCACGTCGAGCCCGTCGGGACCGGCGAGCAGCGCCTCGCGCGGCTCCCACTCGGTCACCTCAGGCGCCAGGCTCTCCCACTCGGCCTCGGCGACGTAGGGGAGGTTCGCGAGCACGAGGTCGAAGCCGCCGACTTTCGGCGGCAGCATCACCTCGACCAGCTCGACCCGGTCGGCCAGGCCGAGCCGCTCGGCATTGGCACGGGCGACTTCGAGCGCGGCCGGAGAAGTGTCGGTGGCGACGACCTCGCAGCCGGGCAGCTCGTCGGCCACCGCCAGGGCCACCGCCCCTGAGCCGGTGCCGATGTCGAGCACCCGCTGTGGCACCAGCTCCAGCGCCAGCTCGACCAGCAGCTCGGTCTCCGGCCGCGGCACCAGGACGCGCGGGTCGACCGCCAGCTCGATCGAGCGGAAGCCCTTGCGGCCGAGGATGTAGGCGACCGGCTCGCGCCGCAGCCGCAGCCGCACCGTCTCGCCGAAGCGCCGCGCCGCGCCCGCCGGCACGCCGGCCTCCGGCTCGGCCGCCAATCCGGCTCGATCACTGCCCATGGCCTCACACAGGAGAAGTTCTGCATCGAGCCTCGGACTATCAACACCTGCTGCTTGCAGCGCATCTGAAGCAGCAGCCAGCGCTTCCCGCACAGAAGCCAAGTTAGAGCCGGGGGCGCGTCATGCGACCGCTGCCGCCTCAAGCCGCTGTCTCTTCTCCTCGGCCGCAAGGGCATCGGTGAACTCGGACAGACCCCCGGCGAGCACCCCCTCGATGTTGTGCGAGGTGAGCTTGATCCGGTGGTCGGTCACCCGGCCCTGGGGAAAGTTGTAGGTGCGAACCTTCTCCGAGCGCTCGCCGCTGCCGACCTGGGCCTTGCGCTCCGCCGCGACCTTCGCCTGCTGCTCGGCGATCTCGCGCTCCAGCAGGCGCGCCCGCAGCACCCGCATCGCCTTCTCGCGGTTCTGCAGCTGCGACTTCTCGTCCTGCATCGAGACGACGATCCCGGTCGGCTGGTGGGTTATCCGCACCGCCGAGTCGGTCGTGTTGACCGACTGCCCGCCGGGGCCGGAGGAGCGGTAGACGTCGACCTGCAGGTCGTTCTGGTCGATCTCGACCTCGACCTCCTCGGCCTCGGGCAGCACGGCGACCGTCGCGGTCGAGGTGTGGATGCGCCCCTGCGACTCGGTTTCCGGCACGCGCTGCACGCGGTGAGTGCCGCCCTCGTACTTGAAGATCGAGTAGGCACCCTCGCCCTTGATCGCGAAGGTCACCTCCTTGAAGCCGCCGACCTCGGCGGCCGATTGCGAGAGCACCTCGGTGCCGAAGCCCCGCTCCTCGGCGTAGCGCGTCAGCATCTTGTAGAGGTCACCGGCGAACAGCGCCGCCTCGTCGCCGCCGGCGCCGGCGCGGATCTCGACCAAGACGTTCTTGGCGTCGTTGGGGTCGCGCTCGACCATCGCCAGGCGGATCTCCTCCTCCAGCTCCTCCAACCGCGCCGGAGCCTCCTCGACCAGCGTGCGCAGCTCCGGGTCGTCGCCGTCCTCGGCGAGCAGCTCCCGCGCCCCCTCCAGATCGTCCTTCAGCGTCCGCCACTCGCCCGCCAGCGCCTGCGCCGGCTGCAGCTCCCGGTACTCCCGCCCGACCTCGGCATAGCGCTGCCGATCCCCGATCACCTCGGGGTCCGACATCTCACGCTCCAGCTCCGCGAAGCGAGTCCGAATCTGCTCAACCAACGCATCGATCATGCCCTGAACGATAAGGGGCAGCGTCGCGCCTACCCCCGCGCCCTGCAGGGAATGGCGGCAACAAGGAGGGTCCTCCTCCCCCCTCCGGCCTTCCGCCCTAAGCCACGATCTCGATCGGCGACTCTTCCGGCTCGGCCGACTTTTCCTCGTCGAGCACCTTCTCCAGCGCCGCGATCGCCACCGCCAGCTGCTCCTCGTCGGGTTCGCGGGTGGTCAGGTTCTGCAGCATCAGGCCGGGCCACATCACGACCCGCACCCAGCGTTTGCGCCGGTTCTTGCCGGCCCACTTGATCACCTCGTAGGAGAGGCCGGCGATCAGCGGGATGCCGAGGATGCGCGAGGCGAGCAGCCAGTACCAGGCCGGCAGGCCGATCGGCGCGAAGACGAAGATCGCCAGCACCATGACGATCAGCAGGAAGCTGGTGCCGCAGCGCGGGTGCAGGCGCGAGTAGAGCTTGGCCCGCTCCGGGACCAGCTCGTCTTCTGCCTCGTAGCAGGAGATCGTCTTGTGCTCGGCGCCGTGGTACTCGAAGACGCGGCGCAGGTCGGGCAGGCGGCTGATCGCGACGATGTAGGCGATGAAGATCGCCGTGCGCAGGACGCCCTCGACCAGCCAGAAGAGCAGCGCGTTGCCGAGCTCGTCCTTGATCAGGCTGGTGAGGCCGACCGGGACGACGAAGAAGAGGCCGACCGCCAGGGCCATCGAGAAGGCGATCGTCAGCCCCCAGACCCAGCCGCCGATCTCTTCCGGGGTGCCGTCCTCGTCGTCCTCCAGCTGCGCGTTGGCGGAGATCGCCAGGGCGCGGAAGCCGATCTTCAGCGACTCGCCGAGCGCGACGACGCCGCGGATCACCGGCACCCGCCAGAGGCGGTGGCGCTTCGCCCAGGGGACCAGCGGTTCGGAGCTGATCTCGACCTGCCCCTCGGGGTTGCGCACCGCGACCGCCCAGGTCGAGATGCCGCGCATCATCACTCCCTCCAGCACCGCCTGGCCGCCGAGCGGCGCGTCGCGCTTGGCGACCAGGCCGCCGCCGGGCATGCGAAGCGGGTCGGCGCCGTTCGCGGAGGCCTCGGGCCGCGGAGAGCCTCCCTCCGCGCTCATCGGCTACCGCGAGGCCTTGGCGTGCTTGGCGGCGCGCCGCTGGAAGCGCTCGACCCGGCCGCCGGTGTCGACCAGCTTCTGCTTGCCGGTGTAGAACGGGTGGCACTCCGAGCAGAGCTCGACGTGCAGATCCGCCACCGTCGAGCGGGTGTAGAACTGGTTGCCGCACGAGCAGTGCACGTGGGCGAGCTGGTACTCGGGGTGGATTCCCGCCTTCATCCTCCGGAAGTCTAGAGAAGTGCGGCCGCCCGCCGTGCGCGGGGGTTTCGGATGGACTCTAAGCTGTGGGCCACCAGCCACGCCCACGCAGCGAGGAGAACCCGATGCCCCAGTCAGACCAGCGCCACGAGATCCAACTGCCCGCCGGGACGATCCGCTACCGCGAGGCGGGCGAGGGCAAGCCGATCGTCTTCGTCCACGGCTACCTGGTCGACGGCCGCCTCTGGGACGGCGTCGTCGACAGCCTCTCCGACCGCTGTCGCTGCCTCGCCCCCGACTGGCCGATCGGTGCCCAGCAGGTGGCGATGAAACGGGACGCCGACCTCACCCCCTACGGGATCGCCGACCTGATCGCCGGCTTCCTCGAGCGGCTCGACCTGAACGACGTGACGATCGTCGGCAACGACTCGGGCGGCGCGATGTCGCAGGTGCTGGTCACCCGCCACCCCGAGCGGATCGGCCGCCTCGTCCTCACCAACTGCGACACGCACGAGAACTTCCCGCCGGGGATCTTCAAAGCGATGCCGCCGCTCGCCCGCGTGCCCGGCGTGCTGAAGGCTGCGCTCGCCCCTACCCGAATCGACGCCGTCGCCCGCGCCGTCTACAAGCCCTTCGCCAAGACGCCGATCTCGCCGCAGCTGATCGAGTCCTGGGTGGCGCCCGGCGTGAAGGGGAAGTCCCCCGGCGTCTGGCGCGACCTGAAGAAGGTCAGCGGCGGGATGAACAAGCGCTACACGCTCGAGGCCGCCGAGAAGCTGCGTAGCTCAGACCTGCCCGTGCTGCTCACCTGGGCGCCGGGCGACCGCTACTTCCCGCTCAAGTACGCGGAGCGGCTCGCCGGAGAAGTCCCCAACGCGAAGCTGGTCGAGATCCCCGACTCGCGCACCTTCGTCCCGGTCGACCAGCCGCAGCGCCTCGCCGACGAGATCGCCGCTTTCGCCGCCGCCGGATAGCAACAGAACGCGCAAACTGCGCACGTTTTCTGCAACTTGCATGTTTTTCGTCCGACGGAGGGGCCACGCTACGTGACGTCCCCCACAAGGACGGAGAGCCATGCCCAAGGAGATCTTCGACCAGCACCGGCCCCGCAGCAAGATGGCGCAGCGCCTCGACGAAGCGTTCGCCGGTTGCGACGAGTGGACCCCCGCACCGCCCTCGCCCCGCCGCGCGGACGCCCTCGACGTCGCCCCGTGGCTGTCCCGAACTGAAAGCCGCCGCCGGGAAGACTTCCCCCGCGCCGCCTGACGTACGTCAAGGCCGCGAAAACCAAGCAGGTCGGGGGACGCAGGGAGTGAGGTGAGGGGAGCGCACAGTTAGTGCGTGACCCGATCCGAACGACCGAGGACCCCGAGATGCGCCGGTTTGCAGCGGCCCGCTCAAGTCTCGGTATACAAAGGGCCGTCGCCGCCCTCGGGGAGGGTCAGGCGGCCGCCCTTGGCGGTGATCGCGCCGCACTGCACGCAGTTGGAGGCGGTGACGTGGACGTCGACCTCGGCGACGCCGTTCTCCAGCTGCTCGTCGGGGATCTCGTAGACCTTGGCGGGGCACATCGAGACCCACGTCTGGGCGATCTCGCGCGGCACCCTGGTCTGGATGCGGACGTGGTTGGGGGCGTCGTCGCGGGTCGCGTTGCCCGAGAGGAAGACCGAGTCGAGCTTGTTGAAGGTGAGCTCGTTGTCGGGCTGGGGGTACTTCTCCTCCGCCCTGCCGAGGTGCATCGCCGGCTCGGCGTTGTCCTCGACCTTCATGTGGCCGGGTGGGAAGTTGCCTTTGCTGGCGACGAGCATGTTGGCGACGATGCCGCCGCGGATCAGGCCCTTGGTCAGCGGCTGCTTCATGTTGCGCGACTTGTAGAGGTCCTTCTCGATCACCGAGCCGCGGATCTTCTCGTCGTAGGAGGAGAAGTTGACCGAGTCGGCGTCCTCCTTGAGCGACTCGACGATCGCTTCCGCCGCGTACATGCCGGCGTGCATCGCGTAGTGGACGCCGGCGAGTTCGGCGATGTTGACCATCCCGGCGGCGTCGCCCGCGACCAGCATGCCGGGAACCGAGAAGCGCTTCGGCAGCGCCCAGTAGCCGCCCGAGGGGATCGTCTTCGCCCCCCAGCCGACTCGCTTGCCGCCCTCGATGATCTTCTTGACGAAGGGGTGGGTCTTGAAGCGCTGCAGCTCGTCGTGGACGGAGAAGGTGGCGTCGGTGTAGTCGAGCCCGACGACCAGCCCGAAGCAGACCTTGTCCTCCCCCATCGGGTAGATGAAGCTGCCGCCCGCCTCCTTGTATTTCGCCCCCCAGCGCAGCGGCCAGCCGAGCGTGTGGATCACCCGGTCGAGCGGCTTCGGCACCTCCCAGATCTCCTTCACCCCGAGCTCCCAGGCCTGCGGGTCGCTGCCGTCGCGCATGTCGAAGTAGTCGAAGGCGGCATAGGTGAGGTGGCCGATCGTCCCCTCGGCCAGCACCGTCGCCTTGGCGATCACGTCGGAGCCGGGCTCGAAGTTGCCCAGCTCTTCGCCCTCCCTGCCGCGGCCGCGGTCGCCGGAGCGCACGCCCCTGACGATCCGGTCCTCGACCAGCAGCTTGTCGGCGGCGGTCTCGGCGAGGATGTAGACGCCCGCCTCTTCCGCTTTCTCGGCGAGGAAGCGGCCCAGTTTCGCGACCGAGAGCGTGTAGGTGCCCTCTTTGCGGAAGTTGGGCGGCGTCGGCTTCAGCGGAATCGCCGCCTTCGAGGTGAGGAAGTAGGTGGCGTCCTTGGTCACCTCCTGGTAGACCGGCGGCCAGTCGCCCGGGTCCATGTCCGGGAAGAGCCTGGTCATCGCCGAGGGGTCGACGTTCGCCCCGGAGAGCAGGTGGGCGCCGGGGACTTTGCCCTTCTCGATCACCGCCACCGGCACTTCGCCCAGCTTCTCGGTCAGCTCCGGCTCGTCCTCGAGCAGCTGCATCAGCTTGTTCGCGCAGGCGAGCCCCGCCGGCCCGCCGCCGACGATCGCGACGCCGACCTCGATCCGGTCCTCCTCGGGGTCGGTCGGCGGGCCGATCGCCTCGGCCGAGTCGAACGGCGGCGGGTACTCGATGGGCGCGACGGCAGGCATGGTGGGCTCAGCCGCCCTTCTTCGCTTTTATGGCCTCGGTCAGCTTGGGCACGATCTTGTGCAGGTCGCCGACCACGCCGAGGTCGGAGAACTCGAAGATCGGCGCGTTCTGGTCCTTGTTGATCGCCAGGATGTTCTCCGAGCTCTGCATCCCGACCTTGTGCTGGATCGCGCCGGAGATGCCAGCGGCCAGGTAGAGCTTCGGCGCGACGGTCTTGCCCGTCTGGCCGATCTGGGCCGCGTATGGGTACCAGCCGGCGTCGACCACGGCGCGGGTCGCGGCGACCGCTCCGCCCATCGACTCGGCCAGCTGCTCGCAGAGCTCGAAGCCCTCCTTGGCGCCCAGCCCGCGGCCGCCGCCGACGAGGATCTCGGCGTCCTCGATGTTGACGTCGGCGCCGCGCTGCTCGCCGCGTTGCACCATCTTCGCCTTGGTCGACCAGGGCGAGAGCTCGACCTCGATGTCGACCACCTCGGCGCTGCCGCCGCTCTCGACAGCGTCGAAGGCGTTTAGGCGGCTGATGATGATCCCCGGCTCGGCGACGTAGCCGACGTCGGCGACCTGGGAGTCCTGCAGGATCGGCCGCTCGGCGACCAGCTTGCCGTCCTGGACCTTGACCGCGGTCACCTCCATCGTCACGCCGGCGTTCAGCCGCGCGGTGAGGCCGGCGCCGATCTCGAAGCCGAGCAGGCCGCCGCCGAAGAGGGCGTAGCCGAAGCCCTCGTCACCGATCACCTTGGCCATCGCGTCGACCACCGGCTGGGCGAGGCCCTCGGGCACGCTCTTCGCCCGGTAGACCTTGGCGGCGCCGTAGTTGCCGAGCCCGGCGCAGGCGTCGTCGCCGACCTCGCCGACCACCAGCGCGGCGGCCTCGCCGCCGATCTCGCCGGCCAGCTTGGCCGCCTCGGAGACGGCACCGAGCGAGTTCTTGTTGAAGTTGCCCTCGTCGTCGTGCAGGGCGTAGGTGAGTATCCCGGCCATCTAGATCAGCTTCCTCTCGTCGAGCCAAGCGACGATCTTTTCGACCGTCTCGTTGGTGTCCTCGTCCTCGATGATCTCGCCCGCCTGCTTCGGCGGCGGCGGGTTGAGCGCCAGCACCGACGTCTTCGAGCCGGCTTCGCCGACCATGCCACCGTCGATGCCGACGTCCGCGGTCGCCTTGCCGTCGAGCGGTTTTTTCTTCGCCCCCATGATCGCTTTCAGGCTGGGGTAGCGGGGCTCGTTGATCGCGTCGCCGACGCTGATCACGGCCGGCAGCTCGACCTCGACCGTGTCGTAGCCGTACTCGGCCTGGCGCTCGCAGCGCAGCTTGCCGTCGGCGATGTCGATCGCGATCACCTGGGTCAGCGAGGGCATCTGCAGGTGGTCGGCGACGACGGCGCCGATCGTGTAGCACTCGCCGTCATCGGACTGCTGCCCGAGCAGCACCAGGTCGGGGCTCTCGGACTCGAGGACTTTCGCCAGCGAGTACCCGGTGGCGCAGACGTCGGAGCCCGCCAGGGCGTCGTCGGAGAGGTGCACCGAGCGGTCGGCGCCGAGCGCCACCGCCTTGTGCAGGGCGCGGACGGCGGACTCGGGGCCCATCGTCACCGCGACGACCTCCTCGACCGGGATCGCGCCGCCCTCCTTGATCTGCATGGCGGCCTCGATGGCGTGGGTGTCGAATGGGTTGAGGTTTTTCTCGCCGCTGCGGTCCAGGCGTTTCGTATCTGGGTCGATTCGCTTCTGGACGGCGGCGTCCGGGACCTCCTTGACCAGGACGCAGATCTTCAACTTTCAAGCCTCCTTGGCTGTCTCAGCTGTTGGGTGGGGCGGTTGACTGACCAGTCAATCAGTCTATCCATTACACGCGGACGCGTGAAGGTCGGCGGTGATCGATATCACACGACGGCGGGCAAATTGCAGCATTGTCCCCCCTCTAATGGGGAAAATGCTGCAATCGACCGGCGAAGCGGGGTCAGGCCTCGCGCTTGTGGCGCTCCTCGGCGCCCTCGCGGATGAAATCGACGATCTCGTCGGTGCCGGCGCCGGGCGTGAAGACCGCGGCGACGCCGAGCTTCTTCAGCTCGGGGATGTCCTCGGCGGGGATCGTCCCCCCCACCGTGACCAGCACGTCCTCGACCCCCTGGACCTTCAGCAGCTCGACCACCCGCGGCACCAGGGTCATGTGGGCGCCGGAGAGGATCGAGAGGCCGACCGCGTCGGCGTCCTCCTGGATCACCGTCTCGGCGATCTGCTCCGGCGTCTGGTGCAGGCCGGTGTAGATCACCTCCATGCCGGCGTCGCGCAGCGCCCGGGCGATGATCTTGGCGCCGCGGTCGTGCCCGTCCAGGCCGGGCTTGGCGACGACGACGCGGATCTTGCGGGCGGTGGCGGCCTCCATATATCGCGCCGGAAGGTTAGTCGAACAAAGTCACGGCTCCGAAAACCGAGGTTTGCAGGAGCCGTGCCTAGAACACCGGGCTCTCGGTATACGTACCGAACACCTGTTGCAAAGCCTCGATCATCTCGCCCTCGGTGGCGCGGGCGCGGGCCGCCTCGACGATCGGCGGCATCAGGTTGGCGTCGCCCGCGGCGGCGGCCTTCAGCTCGGCGAGCGCGGTCTCGACCGCGCTGCCGTCGCGGCGGGCGCGGGTGGCGGCGAGGCGCTCGGCCTGCTTGCGTTCCAGCGCCGGGTCGATCCGCAGGATCGGCGTCTCCGCCTCGTTCTCGTCGACGAAGTCGTTGACGCCGACGACGATGCGGCGGCGCTCGTCGACTTCGCGCTGGTAGGCGAAGGAGGCGTCGGCGATCTCGCGCTGCGGGAAGTTGCGACGGATCGCCTCGACCATCCCGCCCAGCTCGTCGATGCGGGCGAAGTAGTCGTAGGCGGCGGCCTCCATCTCATCGGTCAGCTTCTCGACGAACCAGGAGCCGCCGAGCGGGTCGGGCGTGTTGGCGACGCCCGATTCGAAGGCGATCACCTGCTGGGTGCGCAGCGCCACCCGCACCGCCTCCTCGGTCGGCAGCGCCAGCGCCTCGTCGAAGGAGTTGGTGTGCAACGACTGGGTGCCCCCGAGCACCGCCGCCAGCGCCTCCAGCGAAGTGCGGACGACGTTGTTGAGCGGCTGCTGCGCGGTCAGCGAGACGCCCGCCGTCTGCGCGTGGAAGCGCAGCCGCATCGACTCCTCGCGCTTGGCGCCGTAGGTCTCGCGCATCTCCCGCGCCCAGATGCGGCGCGCCGCGCGGTACTTGGCGACCTCCTCGAAGAAGTCGACGTGGGCGTTGAAGAAGAAGGAGAGGCGGGGGGCGAAGTCGTCTACGTCGAGGCCGCGCTCCAGCGCCCGCTCGACGTAGGTGAAGCCGTCCTTGAGCGTGAAGGCGAGCTCCTGCTGGGCGGTCGAGCCTGCCTCGCGGATGTGGTAGCCGGAGATCGAGACCGGGTGCCAGCGGGGCATGTGCTCCGTGCACCACTCGATCATGTCGGTGACCAGGCGCAGCGCCGGCTCGATCGGGAAGCACCACTCTTTCTGCGCGATGTACTCCTTGAGGATGTCGGTCTGGATCGTGCCGCCGAGCTGGGCCGGCGGGACGCCCTGCTTCTCGCCGACCAGGACGTAGAAGGCGAGCAGGATCGCCGCCGGCGCGTTGATCGTCATCGAGGTGGTGACGCCGCCCAGCGGGATGCCGTCGAAGAGCTGTTCCATGTCGTCGAGGCTGTCGACGGCGACGCCCTCGCGCCCGACCTCGCCGAGGCTGCGGGCGTGGTCGGAGTCGTAGCCCATCAGGGTCGGCATGTCGAAGGCGGTCGAGAGGCCGGTCTGGCCGTGGTCGAGCAGGTAGTGGAAGCGCTCGTTGGTCTCCTCGACCGTGCCGAAGCCGGCGAACTGGCGCATCGTCCACAGCCGCCCCCGGTACATCGACTCGTACGGCCCGCGGGTGAACGGATAGGCGCCGGGGCGGCCGATCGACTCCTCGGGGTCGGTGGGAGCGGACTCGGGACCGTAGAGCGGCGCGATCGGATGCCCGGAGAGCGTCCTGCGCTCCACCTCCCCGTCCTCGGTCGCGGGCCTCTGCCGCGGCTCGGTAGCCATGTCAGAAGGCTAGCGGCGAACAGGAAAGCGGCGGGGCGGCGTCTTGCGTCGCGAGGCGGCGATGCGGCTGGCGCCGAAGCCGCCGACCGTCGCCAGCAGGGTGACGGCGAGGGCGACTAGGCGGCGGCCGAGGCGCTCGAAGCGCATCACCTGCCAACCTTCCTCGCGGGCGATCTCGGCCAGGGCGGGGTCCGGGTTGACGACCACCGGGTGGCCGACCGCGCGCAGCATCGGCAGGTCGGAGAGCGAGTCCGAGTAGGCGAAGGACTCGGCCAGGTCGATGCCGTGCGCGGCGGCGAAGCTCTGCATCGCCTCGACCTTGCCCGGGCCGTAGACGAACGGACCGTCGAAGCGGCCGGTGAAGGCGCCGTCGTCGTCGATCTCGTAGCTGGTGCCGATGCCGCCGTCCATGCCCAGCACCGCCGCCAGCGCCTCGACCACGCCGTTGCCGGCGGCGCTGACGATGAAGGTGGCGCGGCCGGCGTCCTGGTGGGCGTAGACCTCGTCCAGCATCTGCGGGTAGACGCGCGGCAGGATCGCCGCCATCACCTCCGGGTTCATCCGCTCGAGGCTGCGCGCCGGCACGCCGGCGATCAGCTCGCGCGCCACCCGTAGCACCTCGGCGGTGCGCTCGTCGGTGGTGCCGCGCAGGCGGTAGCGCAGGTGCTCGACCGCCCAGCTGGCCAGCTGCCGGCGCCCGACCACCCCGTGCCGGGCGGCAATGCGGGCGAACTGCATCCCCGACGACCCCGCCATCAGGGTCTTGTCTAAGTCAAAAAAGGCGGCTGCCCGACTCATTTACGTCCCTCGCACGGCCGCGAAGACCCCGAGATGCGCCGGTTGCAGCGGCTGCTATGGAGCAACCTCCAGCACAATCGCGTCGCCTTGGCCGCCGCCGGAGCAGATCGCGGCAACGCCCAGCCCCCCACCGCGACGTCCCAGCTCGTGCACCAGCGCGCCGACGATGCGGGCGCCGGAGGCGCCGATCGGGTGGCCGAGGGCGATCGCGCCGCCGTTGACGTTGACCTTGTCTTCGTCGATGCCAAGCATCCGCATCGAGTTGAGGGCAACCGAGGCGAAGGCCTCGTTGATCTCCCAGAGGTCGACGTCCCCGGGGCTCTTGCCGATCCTCTCCAGCGCCTGCTTGGCGGCGTTGGCAGGCGTCTTCGCCAGGTAGGGGAAGTCGTCGGCGACGGTGCCGTAGGAGAGGACCCGCGCCAGCACGGTCTTCCCCTCCTTCTCCGCCCATTCCTCGGAGGAGACGACGATCGCCCCGGCGCCGTCGTTGACCCCCGGCGCGTTGCCCGCCGTGTGGGTCGCGTCCTCGCCGCCGATCGCCTTCAGCCCGGCCAGCGTCTCGACCGTCGTCTCCGGCCGGATCGCCTCGTCGGCCTCGATCGTGTTCTCGCCCTTGCGCGACTTGACCGTGACGCCGACGATCTCCTCGGCGAGGCGGCCGGCGTCGGTCGCCTCGGCGGCCAGCCGGTGGGAGCGCTCGGCGAAGCGGTCCATGTCGGCGCGGGTGATCTCCAGCTCGTTGGAGACCTCGCTCGCCTCGTTGATCATCTGCTTCTCGGTGAAGGGGTTGGTGAGGCCATCGTGGACCATCGCGTCGATCGTCTCGACGTGGCCCATGCGATAGCCGAAGCGGGCGCCGGGCAGCAGATGCGGCGCCTGGCTCATCGACTCCATGCCGCCGGTAACCGCGACCTTGGTGTCGCCGGCGCGGATCGCCGTGTCGGCGAGCCCGACCGAGCGCATGCCCGAGGCGCAGACCTTGTTGATCGTCTCCGAGGGCACCTCCTTCGGGATGCCGCCCTTGATCTGGGCCTGGCGCGAGGGGATCTGGCCCTGGCCGGCCTGCAGGACCTGGCCGAAGACGACCTGCTCGACCTGCTCGGGGTCGACCCCGGAGCGCTCCAGGGCGGCTCCGATCGTCTGCCCGCCGAGGTCGGTGGCGTCGAGCGAGGAGAGCGTTCCGCCCATCTTGCCGAAGGGCGTGCGTGCGGTTCCAAGGATGACCGTGCTGGGCATTTGGCGGCCTTTCTGTCGTTTTTGTGCCGGGTCTCGGCTCGGACGGGCCGCGAGGCCCTGTTTGGGGACCATAGCGGGCCGGCCTGGAGAATTCATAGACTCGCGGGCCGTGGAGGTCAGCGTCAGCCAACTGGAGCCGCTCGAAGTCGACGTCGACGTCGTCGTCGTCGGCCTCTACGAAGGCGCGGAGCTGCCGCGGGAACTCGCCGTGTCGATAGGTGCCGACGACGCCAAGGGCGGCTTCGAAAAGCTGACGCTGCTGCGGCCCGACGCGCCGCAGCGCGTGCTCGTCGTCGGCCTCGGTAAGGGCGAGGAGATGGACGCCGAGCGGGCCCGCATCGCCGCCGCGCTGGCGGCGAAAGAGGCGGCCAAGCTGGAGGCGACCTCGCTCGCCTGGCTGCTGCCCGAGGGCGATGACGCCGAGGCGACCGCCGCCGCGCTCGTCACCGGCACGATCCTCGCCGCCTACCGCTTCGACCGCTTCAAGAGCGGCGACCCCGAGAAGCCGCCCCCGCCCCGGGTCGAGTCGCTCACCCTGCTCGCCCCGGCCGAGCTGGCCGGCGCCGCCGCGGCGGCCCGCGTCTGCGCCGAGGCGCAGAACCGCGCCCGCGACCTGCAGAGCCTCCCCTCCAACGTCGCCACCCCCGGCTTCCTGGCCCGCCACGCGCGCGAGATCGCCTCGGCGCACGGACCGGTCACCACCGAGGTGCTCGGTCGCGAGGAGATCGCCGCCAAGCGGATGGGCGGCCTGGTCGCGGTCAGCCAGGGCACCGCCGAGGATCCGAAGCTGATCGTCATGCGCTACGCCGGCGGCGGCTCCGGCCCCACCCTCGGCCTGGTCGGCAAGGGCGTCACCTTCGACACCGGCGGCATCTCGCTGAAGCCGTCGGCCTCGATGCAGGAGATGAAGATGGACATGTCGGGCGCCGCCGCCGTGCTGGAGGCGGTGGCGGCGATCGCCGCGCTGGAGCTGGCGATCGACCTGGTCGCGGTCGTCCCGGCGACCGAGAACATGCCGTCCGGCACGGCGATCAAGCCCGGCGACGTCATCACCCAGTACAACGGCAAGACGGTCGAGGTCAACAACACCGACGCCGAGGGGCGCCTGATCCTCGCCGACGCGCTCGCCTACGCCGCCGAGCTGGGGGCAGAGCGGATCGTCGACGTCGCCACCCTGACCGGCGCCGTCCTGATGGCGCTCGGCTCGACCTACGCCGCGCTGGTCTCCAACGACGACGAGCTCGCCGCCGCGGTCTTCGCCGCGGGCGAGACGACCGGCGAGCTGGTCTGGCGCCTCCCGCTCCACCCCGAGTACAAGGCGCTGACCAAGGGCACCGTCGCCGACCTGACCAACGCCGCGGCGAAGCGCAAAGCGGGCACGATCTACGCCGCCTCCTTCCTCGAGGAGTTCGTCGGCGAGACCCCTTGGGCACACGTCGACATCGCCGGCACCGCCTGGGACGTCGGCCGCCCCTACACCGGCGACGACGCCTCCGGCATCGGCGTCCGCCTCCTGGTCGAGCTGGCCCGCAGCCTCGCCGAGGCCTGAGCGGACCGCCTAACCCTCCTCCGCCTTGCGCTGCTCGTCGGCGAGCACGATGTACTCCTCGACCATCAGCCGGTCCTTGGGCCGGTTGGCAGCGCGCTTCATCGCGATCAGGTGGTCGAGCGAGGCGACGCGGACCTCTAGGCCGAGGAGCTCCCGCACCGTCGCCTCGGCTCTCAGATCGTGGTAGACAGGCATCCCATCAGCGTGGCCGAGGATGTCGAAATCGCCGTGGGGGGTAACGAAGGTGAAGTTCGAGCCGTTTTCGATCGTCTTTGCGTCAAGCAGGAACGGCAGGTCCGCGGGTGCGCCGCGAAGCCGAACGCCGATCTCCTGCAGCGCTTCGACCAACCGCCCGATGTTGTCTGAGTCACGGGCGTAGACCACATCGAGGTCGTAGCTCGGGTAGTTCGAGCCGTGAGTGATCCCGGCCATGCCTCCTATGAGGACAAAGTCGACCCCGTGACGCACGAGCGGCGTCAGCAAAGCACGCAAGTCGGGGGGGCGAGGCGGGAGTGGTTCGGTGGTCACGCCACCTCCGGCCGAACGTTGGGGCTCATGGCGATCAGCTGCTCGATCATCGCTACGCCGTACTCGACCCGCTCGGAGGGCGGTAGCTCCAAACGCTCGGCGTTCAGCGTCCGGTCAATGCCGAAATCCCGCTCCTCCGCCCCGAGCTTCAGATCCTCGCCGAGGAGATAGAGCAGCTCGCGCAGCGTCTCCACCGAAGGCGACACGCGGTCACGCTCGATCCGCGAGATCGCCGATTGCGTGGTGCTGGCGCGCATCGCCAGCTGCTTCTGGCTGACGCCATGCCGGGCACGGGCCTCGCGTAATAGTTCGCCGGGCGTCCTCATTCTTAAACTATAGCGAATATGTACTTATAGCTGATTCGCTATCAGCCTTCGAGGATCATGCAGGTGGACGTACCGTGGGCCAGCAGCTTGCCGCTCTCGGCGGCGGTCAGGTTGGCCTCGGCCGTCGCCTGGCGGCGGCCGCGGTAGACGACCTTCGCCTCGCAGACGACCCGGCCGGTATCGCGGGTGATCGGGCGCACGTACTTGACCTCGAGGCCGAGCGAGGTGTAGCCGACGCCGGCCGGCAGGGTCGAGTGCACAGCGCTGCCCAGCGCCGAGTCGAGCAGGGTCGCGGCGTAGCCGCCGTGGACGACGCCGATCGGGTTGTAGTGCTCCTCGCCGGGATCGCCGGAGAAGACGATGCGGCCCTCGCCGACCTCGATCGGCCCCATGCGCAGGGTCACCGCGATCGGCGGCGGCGGCACCTCGCCGGCGAGGATCGCGCTGAGGTACTCGATCCCACTCATCGTCGCCCCGGCGGCCGCGGTCGGCACCGGGTCTTGCCAGACGAGCGTCCGGCTCCGGCTCGTCTCCGGGCTGGACTCGGCGAAGGCGTTGGCGGCGTCGACCGCGGTCGCGCCGGGGGCGGTGGGCGCGGCCGGGGCGTCGGCGGCGCTCACCTTTTCCGCGTCGCCGGGTAGAGCAGGTCGGCCGTTATCTCCGCCTGGGTGATCGCGATCTTCTCGACCTTGCGCCGGGCTCGCTTGCGGTGTCTGAACAGGCCCATGCTGCCTCCAATCGCCTGGGTTGCTTGATGCAACCGTTGATGGCTGGAGCCTAGCCGACTCGGTTGCTTGATGCAACCTTGTGTGAGAAGATCACGTACATGCTCCGGCACGACTACCCAGGCCAGGTCTGCTCGATCGCCAAGGCGCTCGAGGTGGTCGGCGAGCGCTGGACGCTCCTGATCGTGCGCGACGTGATGAACGGCAACCGCCGCTTCGACGAGCTGCAAAAGGGCCTCGGAATCGCCCGCAACGTGCTCTCCGCCCGCCTGCAGCGGCTGGTCGACGAGGACATCCTCGAGCGCCGCCCCTACCAGACCGCGCCAGAGCGCTACGAGTACTTCTTGACCGAAAAGGGGCTCGACCTCTGGCCGGCGCTGGTCGCCCTGCTCGCCTGGGGCGACCGCCACTCGCCCGAGCCGGACGGGCCGCCGATGCTGATCGTTCACAAGGAGTGCGGCGGGCCGGTCAGCGACCGCGGCATCTGCGAGCGCTGCGGCGAGCTGCTGCACGCCCGCGACGCGCGGGCGCTGCCCGGCCCGGGGGTCGCGGCCGTGGTGCCGGCCGCCACGTCCGGCTGATCGCAGCTTTTTGGAGCTCATAGACCCCAAATGCTTCAATCGGCCATGATGGATCCGGTCAGCGACTAGGAGGAGCGGCGATGGCGACGGCAGCAGAGGTTCAGGCCCGGGACAAGATCTTCGTCGGCGGCGAGTGGGTCGAGCCGCAGGGCGGCGAGCCGATCGAGGTGATCGACTCGACCAGCGAGGAGGCGATCGCGACGATCCCCGGCTGCACTGCCGAGGACGCCGACCTCGCGGCGCGCGCCGCCCGCGACGCGTTCGACTCCTGGTCGCAGACGCCGCGCCAGGAGCGCGCCCGCTACCTGGAGGCGATCGCCGCCGGGCTCGGCGAGCGCTCCGACGAGATTGCCGCGACGATCTCCCGGGAGCTGGGGATGCCGCTGAAGCTGAGCAAGATCATCCAGGCCGGCCTCCCCACCGGCCAGTTCGCGGCGATGCCGAAGCTGATGGAGGAAGTCGCCTGGGAGGAGGAGATCGGCAACTCGCGGGTGCTGCGCGAGGCGGCCGGCGTGCTCGGCGCGATCACCCCCTGGAACTTCCCGCTCAACCAGATCGCCGCCAAGGTGGCGCCGGCGTTGGCCGCCGGCTGCACCGTCGTGCTCAAGCCGAGCGAGGTGGTGCCGCTCAACGCCTTCATCCTCGCCGAGGTGGTCGAGGCCGCCGGCCTGCCCGCCGGCGTCTTCAACCTGGTCAGCGGAACCGGCCCGGTAGTCGGCGAGGCGATCGCCGGCCACCCCGGCGTCGACATGGTCTCCTTCACCGGCTCCACCCGGGCGGGGCGGCGGGTGAGCGAGCTCGCCGCGGCGACGGTCAAGCCGGTGGCGATGGAGCTGGGCGGCAAATCGCCCAACCTGATCCTCGACGACGCCGACCTCGCCAAGGCGGTGCCCGACGGCGTCGCCAAGTGCTACCTCAACTCGGGCCAGACCTGCTCGGCGCTGACCCGGATGCTGGTGCCGCGCGAGCGACTGGCCGAGGCGGAGGAGATCGCCGCGAAGACCGCGGAGACGTTCACCCCCGGCGACCCCTTCGAGGACTCGACCCGGCTCGGGCCGCTGGTCTCCGACACCCAGCGCGAGCGGGTGCGCGGCTACATCGAGAAGGGCGAGGCCGAGGGCGCCAAGCTGATCGCCGGCGGGGCTACGGCGCCCGAGGGGTTGGACCGCGGCTACTTCGTCCGCCCCACGGTCTTCTCCGAGGTGACGTCGGAGATGACGATCGCCCAGGAGGAGATCTTCGGCCCGGTGCTGACGATCCAGCCCTACGAGGACGACGACGACGCGGTGCGGATCGCCAACGACACCGTCTACGGCCTCGCCGGCGGCGTCTGGTCGGCCGACCGGGAGCGGGCGATCGCGGTCGCCAAGCGCATCCGCACCGGCCAGATCGAGATCAACGGCGGCGCCTTCAACCCGCTCGCCCCGTTCGGCGGCTACAAGCAGTCCGGCCACGGGCGCGAGAACGGGCGTTACGCGATCGAGGAGCTGCTGCAGGTGAAGAGCCTGCAGCTGTAGTCAGCAGCCGATATGCAGGTCGTGGCGACGCTAGGCCGCAATCGACCTGCGGGCCGCTCCCTCCACAACCATCACTGCCCCTCTACGACAGTTGCTCTACCTGCACGCAGGCGCCAACGCCCTCGCCGATACGCCGCGAGCCGCCAATCGTCGGCTTCGCCATGAAGGATCAACATCACGGGATGCGGTGCTCGCGCCTGTTCACACAGCGCAATTCGCCGTGCAGTCGACCGGTCCAGCCCGCTCGGTCGCCGTGAGCCCCCCGGGTGCGAATGCCAATCCCCAAGATAGGTCGATACCCGCCCGCTGCCGGCATAGGCGGCGGCGACCTCCCGAGCCTGCCACTCGCCATCGGGGTCGAAAAAATGGCGCCGGTGGATCGCACGCGGGCCGGGCCCGACCTGATTCGTAACTTGGATCCGCGTCGCGTCCGTGCGATCCGCATAGCCAAGCAGAACGCCGCCGGTCTCCTCCGGCGCATGCCGCTCGGTCTCCGCTTCCATTTCCTGCAGAACCGCTGCGGGGACCAGCACCTCGGCTCGCTTCCCTAGGAACCAGCACATGCAGAGCACTCCGGGTGTGATGTCAGGCGGTGTGCACTCCATCGCGGAGGCAGAAGCCGGTCCTCCCCAAATGCGCACGTGAAGACGTCGTAGCGGTCATCGTTGTCTTCGATTCCATCGCACAGCATCGAAGCGGCAAGGCGCGCACCCTGAGCGATGACCGGTGCGATGTCGAATCCCGCGCCGCGGAAGGTGAGGGTGGAGCAGCCACGGGGCTGCACGGTTGCGGTCTTGTCGCGCGGCGGCGCCTGTATCTCCCTGTCGTCGTCGAGGTGCCGCTGCAGGCACATCCAGCAGCCGGTGACACCCGGCACGACTCTCGCTACAATCCCACCCTTCGCTCCCTCCGTCGTCGAAACGTAGAGCTGGGGAACGCCCCGCTCCGCTGCCAGCTCGGCCAGCACCTGCTGCACGCCGATCTCGGCGCTGGCATCTACAACGAGGTCTGCGCCTCGGAGGAAATCGTCGAGGATGTCGAGCTCGGTCCGGACGCGAGCTTCTCTGCGAGCAGCGCTCTGCCCGAGTCCGTGGACGACCCCCTTGAACTCCGTGTACGGGTAGTCCCGCGCCATCCGTCGCGCCAGCGCACCGACCTTGAGGCGCCCGGCGGCGCCCAGGCCGAGCAGCCAACGCACGGTCGTGCCGGCGTCGACCTTGTCGGGATCCATCCCGCGCAGCTCGCCCAGGCCGGCACGGGCAAGCTCGAACGCCAGCCCCGACCCCACCGAGCCGAGCCCCACGAGGGAGACGGTGCGGCCGCCAAGCCGCAAGCCAACCGGTAGGCGGTCCTCCAGGTCGTGCCTGCTCAGTCGCTGTCCGCGGATCAGGTAGTCCCCCTCGCCCTGAGGGTCGAGGCGCACTCGCACCACAAAGACCCACGCGTCCTCCCAGCAGCCTTGTCGAACCTCCTCTTGGAAGACTGCCCCTGCCACTGCGATGCGACCACCGTGCACCGCCTGCCAAGGAGGGGAGCCAAAGCCGGGGCGACTGGTCTCGAGCGCTTCCAGGACCCCCTGCGGGGTGTTCGACCCTGGCTCGCGCGGCAGCCGCGCCCAGCGAAACGGAACCCGCTCCCCCGCGAAGTGGCTCAGCAGCGCCTCGTCGGCCTTGACTAGGCTCCTGGTCTTGTTATTGCGGCCCTTCTCGACCACCTCGGCGATGACCGCGCGCACCTCCGGCTGGGGGGGCTCCATGACCGAGAAGGCGAGCCGGCCCGAGCCGGCCCGAGCTTCTGTGGGCATGTCGAGGGCGGCCTGCGGCACGAAGACCGCCGACCCCGGAGGTCCCTCGAAATATGACGAGGCCGGCTCTCCCTGCGGCACCTCCGCGCGGCGTAGGGTCTCTGGGTCGGCGTCCAGCAGCCGTAAGAGATAGGGCACCCGCTTCGCGACCAGCCAGGCCGCAGTCGTATCGGTGTCCCAAGCCCGGGTGGATGGCTCAAGCAGGCAGAGTTCCTTGCCGTAGGGGTTCTGGTGGCGTTCCCGCTTCAGCTCCGGAGCGATTACCACCGGGCGGAGATACGGAAAGAGGTCTGGGTAGCGAACCTCGAGCCGTATCTCCTCCCCCTCATAGGCCAGCGAACCCCTGAGCACGACCCGCCCCTGCTCGTCGAGCTGCTCTTCGTCGAGCTCGAACTCCAGCTCGCGCTTGGCGAAGTCGGCCAGCTCGTACTCGAGGCGACCGGGGAAGCGGTCCACCCAGGTCTGCATCGTGCCTTTCGTACCCCTCAGCCGACCGGCCTGTGGTGTGGCGGCTTCGGCGGATTGTCGGGACCTGGAGGAGGGGGCTCGGGTTTCGGCGGTTCGGGCGGCTTCGGCGGTTTTTTCCCGGGCTTCGGGTCTGGCGGGCCTTTAGGGTCTTTGCCTGAGGCGGTCATCCGATCTCCTTGCAGCGTGGAAAGTTGGCTTGCCGTAATCTAACATAGGAGTACGACATGAATACGACAATCCTGGAGAAATCGCCATCTACGGAAGACATCTCCTCCGAGGACGCTGGGGCGCGCGGCCTGGAAGGCGGCTGGGACGATCCGATCGATTGGCCGCCCCGTCCGCTCCGTGTCGACCCCACCGCGATCGAGCAGGAGCTAGCGGAGAAGAATCTCCAGCTCGCCCGGGAGACCGAGATCTCCGAGGACCTCCGCCTCTACCTCAAGCAGTTGGCGGACGACATCTCCGCCCTCACGAGCGAAGCGCCCGGCGAGGTGGACCCCTACCTGCTGCTCTCCGCGCAGAGTGCCCTGATCGGAGCGCTGCGGGCCATCGACTCACCCGATGCAGCGGCTGCCCGGCGCGAGATACGGACCCGTCTCGAGCAGATGCGCCATGTCTTCAGAGACATCGCTGAGGGCGGCCCGCTCTATGAAGAGCGCTCGGCCAGGGACATCGCGCGCTGGCTCGCAGCTGTCCTCGACACGTCGCAGGCAAGCCTCGCCGAGCTGCTCGGCGTCAGCGCCAGGACCTTCCAGCGCTGGATCTCGGAGGCGGGCCCGGGCGGTCCACAAGGTGAGGACGCACGGCGTGTGCGCGTCGTGGCCCGGATCGCCAACCACCTTCGCCATGCGCTCAGTGGCCCAGGTGTGGTGCGCTGGTTCGGGCAGCCATACCCACAGTTAGACGGCCAGCGTCCTCTCGACTTGCTCGACGACCCCCGGGCAGCCGACCTCCTCACCACTCTTGCGGCCGGGGCGCGGTCGCACACCGGGGCCTAGTCGGACGTGTCGGCCGAGGTCGGCTTTCGCATCTCCGACTGGGACACGCCTTTACGCGTCAACCCGCACCGCAGCCCCGGCCGCTTCCACGGGGCAGGCTCGCCCCCCACCCAGTACATATGCCTGCACCCTCTGGGGCCCTGGGCCGAGTATCTGCGCTACCACGACCTGCGCCGCCCAGAGGACACTGCGGATCTTCGCCTCAACGTCTGGGCGCTCAAGCTCAACCTAGACGATTCGCTGAAGCTCGACTTTGAAGAAACGGAGAGAAGAACCGAAGAGCTCGAAATACGGCCAGACAATCTTGTCAGCGACGATCATTCGGCTTGTCGGCGGCTCGCCGAACAGCTGCGGAACGACTCTGCACTCCCTAAGGCAATCGTCGTGCCAAACGCCGCCTTGCCGGGCACCCGCAACCTGGTGATCTTCGGGCCGCGGGTCCAGATTCCCTACCAGTGGGAGCCAATCGACTCCGGCGACATCCCGGCCTGCGCCGTCACCAAGGCGAGCCAGCCTCCTGCCGGACTTCTGGAGCGAGTGCGCTTCTCAGGACAGCCTCACGCCGAGCTGGCTGCGTGGCAGAGTGGGCGACGCTTCGAGTTCCGGGACCTGCAGTAAGGCCTGTCCCCGGCGTCGTTCTTCCTTCCGCGCTTCCGCGCGACTCAGAAAGGAGACTCAATAGGCTGACATCGTGGACTTCGAGCTGAGCGACGAGCAGAAGCTTCTGCGTGACACCGTGCGTGAGTTCGCGCGGGCCGAGGTCGCGCCGGTGGCTGAGGAGCTGGATCGGGAGAAGCGGTTTCCTTATGAGATCGTCGGGAAGTTGGGCGAGCTGGGGCTGATGGGGATCCCGTTCCCCGAGGAGTACGGGGGCGGGGATGCGGACACGTTGTCCTATGTGCTGGCGGTGGAAGAGCTGGCGCGGGTCGATTCGTCGGTCTGCATCACGATGGCGGCGCACACCTCGCTGGGGACGATGCCGATCTGGCTCTGGGGCAGCGAGGAGCAGAAGGCCGAGTGGCTGCCGCGGCTGTGCAGCGGCGAACGACTCGCTGCCTTCGGCCTGACCGAGCCCGAGGCGGGCTCGGATGCCGGCAACGTCCGCACCAAGGCGAGGCTCGCCGACGGCGAGTGGACGATCGACGGCGCCAAGCAGTTCATCACCAACTCCGGCACCGAGATCTCCGGCTGCGTGACGATCACCGCGGTCACCGGCGAGGCGAACGGGCGCAAGGAGGTCTCCAACCTGATCGTTCCCAACGGCGCCCCCGGCTACCAGCCGGGCGAGCCCTACCGCAAGATGGGCTGGAACGCCTCCGACACCCGGCCGCTCAGCTTCGAGGGCTGCCGCGTCCCGGAAGCCAACCTGCTCGGCCGCCGCGGCGACGGCTTCAAGAACTTCCTCCACATCCTCGACGGCGGCCGGATCGGCGTCGCCGCGATGGGCGTCGGCCTCGCCCAGGGCGCCCTCGACGAGGCGCTCGCCTACGCCAAGGAGCGGCAGGCGTTCGGCAAGTCGATCTCGAAGTTCCAGGCGATCCAGGCGAAGCTCGCCGACCTCTCCGCCCAGATCGAGGCCGCCCGCCTGCTCACCTGGCGCGCCGCGCTGGAGAAGGACGCGGGCCGGTCGTTCACGCTGACCGCGGCGCAGGCGAAGCTGCTCACCGGCCGGCTGGCGGTGCGCGCCACCGAGGAGGCGGTGCAGATCCACGGCGGCTACGGCTACATCGAGGAGTACCCGGTCTGCCGCTTCTACCGCGACGCCAAGATCCTCACGATCGGCGAGGGCACCGACGAGGTGCAGCAGATGGTGATCGCCCGTCAGCTGGGCTGCTGATCACTTGCGCCAACCGCTCATGAAGGGCACTCTACCCACTATTGACTACCTAGTCAATAGTTGGTAATCAGCTTGCAGCCTGGAGGGTGAAGCGCACCCGCGTGCCCGGCTTCGCCCGCTCCAGCCAGATGCGGCCGCCGTGCGCCTCGACGATCGCCCGCGAGATCGCCAGGCCGAGGCCGGCGCCCTCGCCGGCGCCGGCCGCCTCCTCGCCGCCGCGGAAGAAGTCCTCGAAGGCGTGGCGGCCGTCCTCGGCGGAGATCCCGTCGCCGTCGTCGGCGACCTCGACTTCGACCTCGCCCGCCGCGGTCCGCGCCCGCACGGTGACGCTGCCGTCGGCCGGCGTGTGGCGGATCGCGTTCTGGATCAGGTTGAAGAGGACGCGCTGCAGCTTCTCCGCGTTGGCGCGGGCGAGCAGCTCGTGCGCCGGCAGCTCGGCGGCGAGGGCGATGCCGCGGGCCGCCGCCGGCGCTCGCATCGCGGCGACCGTGTCGCCGACCAGCTCGCGCAGCTCGACCTGGCCCATCGTCCAGGCGATGTCGCCCGCCTCGATCCGCGAGAGCTCGAAGAGGTCGTCGATCAGGCCGCTGAGCGCCGCCACATGGGTGCGGACCTCGGCCAGGTAGCGGTCGCGCGTCTCCCCCGTCACCACGCCGTCGTCGATCGACTCGACCAGCAGGCGCAGCGAGGCGAGCGGCGTGCGCAGGTCGTGCGAGACCGAGGCGACGAGCCGCCGCCGCGCCGCCTCGACCTCGCGCCGCGAGCGCTCCTCCGCGGCAAGCCGCGCCGCCAGCGCCGCCGCCAGCGCCGCGGCGGCGATCGCCAGGGCGACCAGGGCGATCTGGCCCCAGCCCATTTTGTGCGGCACGAGGACCGCTGCGCCGCCGGCGAGGAAGGCCGCCAGCCCGATCGCGATCGAGCGCTTCATGGGATCACGGCCGCAGCCTGTACCCGACGCCCCACACGGTCTCGATGAAGCGCGGCTCGGAGGGGTCGTCGCCCAGCTTGGCGCGGAGGCGGCGCACGTGAACGGTGACGGTGCTGGTGTCAGTGAAGAAGGGGTAGTCCCAGACGGTCTCCATCAGCTGGTCGCGGGAGAAGACGCGGCCCGGGTGGGCGGCGAGGTGGGCGAGCAGGTCGAACTCGCGCTGGGTGAGCGAGAGCTCCTCGCCGGCCAGAGTGACGGTGCGCCCGCCCGGGTCGATCCGCAGCGGCCCGTGCTCGATCGGCTCCGGCTCGGCCTCGGCGGGCGGCGAGACGCGGCGCAGAACGGCGTCGACCCGGGCGACCAGCTCGGCCGGCGAGAACGGCTTCACCACGTAGTCGTCGGCGCCGTGGCGCAGGCCGACCAGGCGGTCGGACTCCTCGCCGCGGGCGGTGAGCAGGATCACCGCGGTGCGCTCCGCCTGGCCCTCGTGCAGGCGGCGCATCACCTCGATCCCGTCGCAGCCGGGCAGCATCACGTCGAGCACGACCAGGTCGGGGCGGTGCAGCCCGGCGAGGCGCAGCGCCTCGGGCCCGTCGCCGGCGCTGTGGGTCCGGTAGCCGGCCCGCTCCATGTAGCGGCCGACCACCTCGACGATCGTCGGCTCGTCGTCGACCACCAGCACGGTGCCGCGGGACGCATCGGTCATTGCCTCACCATTGTGGTCCGCCGAGATTACGCAGCGATAACGGCGTCAGGCGGGTTGGGCGGTGATCTCGCCGTCCTGGCGGGCGGCGATCTCGGCGTGGCGGCCGACCCCCTCGCCGACCCCGTAGTGGGCGCAGATTGCCGCCTCGTGCTCGCGCAGCAGCGGCCGGCTCGGGTCGACGGCCGGCGCGTCGCGCAGCGCCTCGCGCGGCTGCGCCATCCAGACGCGGCCCGCCGCGGCGGCGCACTCGCGCACCGGCACGACCACCGTCTTCGCGCCGCGGCGGCCGAGCGCGACGACCAGCCAGACCGCCTCTCCCCCGTTCGCGTCGGCGTAGGCGCCGTGCACGCGTCCCACCCTGGTGCCGTCGGCGTCGTCGACGTCGAAGCCGACCCAGGCGCTCGCGCTGCTCACGTCGTCTGCCTCTCCAAGATCTCGCTCGCCGCGCTCGCCGGGTCGAGCTCACGCCGCACGACCCGCTCCAGCAGCGTCGCCGTCTCCGGGTCGTCGGCGGCGTCTGCCTCCAGCCGCCGCCGCAGGCGCGAGGCGGCGATCCCCAGCACCTCGTTGCGCAGGTTGCGCGCCCGCCGCTCCGCCAGGGTGCCCGCGGCCTCGATGTGGGCGCGGTGCTCGGTCAGCTTCTCCGCCAGCTCCTCGACTCCCTCGCCCCGCGCCGCCTCGGTGCGCAGGATCGGCACCTGCCAACCGCCCGGCTCGTGCGAGAGGGCGAGGACGCTGCGCACCTCGCGCACCATCGTGTCGGTCATCGGGTGGTCGGCCTTGTTGACGACGATCACGTCGGGGATCTCCATCACGCCCGCCTTCAGCGCCTGGATCGAGTCGCCCGAGCCCGGCATCAGCGCCAGGACGATCGTGTCGGCGTGGTCGACGATGTCGATCTCGGCCTGGCCGACGCCGACGGTCTCGACCAGGACATCGTCCTTGCCGGCCGCGTCCATCGCCAGGGCGACCTGCAGCGCCGCCTCGGAGAGGCCGCCGAGGGCGCCGCGCGAGGCCATCGAGCGGATGAAGACGCCGGGGTCGAGGAAGTGGTCGGAGAGGCGGATGCGGTCGCCGAGCAGGGCGCCGCGGGTGAAGGGGCTGGAGGGGTCGATCGAGAGGACCGCGACCTCGCGCTCGGCCTTGCGCAGCTCGGCGGTGAGGGCGCCGATCAGGGTGCTCTTGCCGACCCCGGGCGGCCCGGTGAAGCCGACGATCCGCGCCCGGCCGGTGCGCGGGTAGACCTCGCGCACCAGCTCCCAGCCGGCCGGGTCGTCGGACTCGATCAGCGTGATCGCCCGCGCCAGCGCCCGCTTGTCGCCCTCGACGAGGCGCTCGGCCAGCGAGGCGGATTTGGCTGCGTCGGCCATGGCTGCGCCAGTCTAAAGTCCCCGCCGCCGTGATCCGCTTCCTCCGCTTCTGCGCTCGCAACGGGATGCTGACGCCGAAATACGCGCTGCTCGCGGCGCGCTACCTATGCCGCCGCCTCTTCACCCCGGCCGGTTGGCGCTGGCGGACCAACGGCCCGCTCTTCCTCGGCCGGCGCCTCGAGCTGCAGATCGCCCGCCGCGGGCGGGTCGAGTTCGGCCGCTTCGTCTGGCTCGGCCACGGCACCAAGATCCGCTGCCACGAGGGCAGGGTCGAGATCGGCGCCAAGACCGTGCTCGGCCAGGAGTGCACGATCTCCGCTTACGAGCGGGTGCGGATCGGCGAACAGTGCGTGATCGCCGACCGGGCGATGTTCATCGACTTCGACCACGGCGTGGTGGAGGTGGAGCGGCCGATCCGCCGGCAGGGCATCTACACGCGCCCGGTCGAGGTCGGCTCCAACGTCTGGATCGGCTACGGCGCCTGCATCCTGCGCGGCGTCCGGGTCGGCGACAACTCGATCGTCGGCACCAACTGCGTCGTCACCAAGGACGTGCCCGCCAACGCGGTCGTCGCCGGCATCCCGGCCCGCATCGTGCGCATGCGCGAGGCCCCCGAGCGCCTGCGCTGGCCCGACCCGGTCGAACCCGACCCCGCGGCCGACACGACCCTGCAGCCCGACTGACGCCACGCGACCGCTTTAAGGTCTATTGTCTGTACGACAACAACCCGACAAACGCAGGTCTGTGGAGAATGGTCGCGGCAGACAAGAGAATCCCGCCGGTGGACATCGCCACCGCATTCGGAAAACAGCTCAAGCACTGCCGCAAGCGCGCCGGCCTCTCACAGGAAGAAGTGGCGGTGCGAGCCTCCCTGCACCGCACCGAGATCGGGCTGCTCGAGCGAGGCGAACGGCTGCCGCGAATCGACACGATGATCAAGCTCGCCGGGGCGCTGAGGGTGCCGCCCGCCGAGCTGATCGAAGGCATGAGATGGTCGCCCGGCAGCACGAGCCGCGGCAACTTCTCGCTGCCCAAGCGCGAAGCGGGCTGAGGGGACTAGGCGGGGCTCGGGTCGCCGGCCAGCTCGGCGTAGACGGCGGCGGTCTGCTCGGCGACGTCGCCCCAGTCGAAGCGGCGCAGGTGCTCGTAGGCTTCGGCGACGAGGCTGCGGCCGAGCTCGTCGTCGCGCAGCACCCGCACCGCCACATCGGCCAGCGCTTCGGGGTCGTGCGAGCGGAAGCGCAGGCCGACGTCCTCGTGCGGGACGACCTCGCGCAGGCCGCCGGTGTCGGCGACGATGCAGGGGCATTCGGAGGCCATCGCCTCCAGCGCCACCAGGCCGAAGGGCTCGTAGATCGAGGGCACCACGGTCAGGTCGGCGATCCGGTAGAGCGAGTGCAGGACGTCGTCGCCGATCCAGCCGAGGAATGTGCCGTGCTCCATCAGGCCCAGCTCCTCGGCCTGGCGGTGCAGCTCCTGCTCGTGGGTGCCGGAGCCGGCGACCAGGAAGCGCGTCCCCGGCGCCTCCTCGATCACCCGCGGCATCGCCTCCAGCGCCAGCTGGAAGCCCTTCTCGTAGACGAGGCGGCCGATCAGCAGCACCAGCTTCTCCCGCGGCGCGGCGAACTCGGCCCGCAACCGCTGCAGCTCGGCCCGGTCGGGGACGTGCAGGTCGTCGGGGTCGATCCCGTTGGGGATCACGCTGATCCGCTCCTCCTCGACGCCGAAGATGTCGGCGATCTGCTCGCGCATGTAGTGGGAGCAGGCGATCGTCCGCTCCGACCGGTTGGCGATCCAGCGCTCGACCCCGTGGATGTAGCTCTGCGGGTGCTTGTCGACCCAGCCCTGGTGGCGACCGTGCTCGGTGGCGTGGATCGTCGTCACCAGCGGCGCGCCGAAGCGCTTCGCCAGGTGGTCGCAGGCGTTGGCGACGAGCCAGTCGTGGCCGTGGACGAGGTCGAAGCGGTAGCGGTCGCCCAGTTCGACCCCGACGGCGAGCATGTCGGAGTTCATCCGTTCGACCCAGGCGACGAACTCGCCCAGCTCGGTGGGGCGCTGCGGCTCGCGGATGCGATGGATGCGGACGCCGCCGCGACGCTCCTCGGCCGGCGACTCCTCGCCGCCGCGGGTCAGCACGTGCACCTCCACCCCAAGCTCGACCAGCGCCTCGGAGAGCTTGCGCACGTGGCGGGCGAGGCCGCCCTCGATCAGCGGCGGGTACTCCCAAGAAAGAATGAGTACCCGGGTCATATAAAAAGGGCGAGCAGGGGGGCGAGGCTCAAGTCCGGGGCTAGGGCGCGCATACTCGGGTCGCTGCTGGCGGGGGAGTCTATGGCCTCCAGCATCGCCTCGCCGTGCTCGGTGGCGCGGCGGAAGGCGTAGTCGCCCGCCTGGCCGCGCTTGTCGAGGAAGGCCCAATCGCTGGACTGGGCGGCGAGCAGCTGGCGGGCGGCGCGCAGCGCCGCCGGGCCGCGCAGCCCGGCGCCGAGCGCCCGCAGCAGGCGCAGCTCCAGCCGCCGCGCCCCCCAGGCGAGGTCGGCGACCGCGGGCGAGTCCCAGGTGGCGAGGTCCTTGCCCTCGCCCCAGGTCGAGGCGGCGAGCGGGCGCTCGACCGGCTCGTGCTCGGCGAGCGCCTGCGGCACGGTCAGCAGGCGGACGCCGGCCGCGGCGGCGCCGGCCAGCACCTCGCGCAGCCACAGCGCCCCCTCCGACCACCAGTGGCCGAGCAGCTCGGTGTCGATCGCGAAGACGAGCAGGCCGCGGCGGCCGCGCTGCGCAGCGAAGGCGCGCAGCCGGGCGGCGACCGCGGCGAGGAACTCGCTCGCCTGGCGGCGCGCCGCCGCCGCGGCCGCCGCCGGGTCGTAGGCGCCGCCCCCCACCTTCCAGATCCGCACCCCGCGCAGCGATTTGCCGGCGAACTGGGCGTGGGCGGGGTCGGAGGGGTAGCCGTCCAGCGACCACAGCCACTGGATCGCCTCCCAGTCGATCGGCAGCGCGACCGGCCCGGCCTCGGTCGCCGCCGGGACGAGGGCGTCGAGCGGGTCGTCGTGATGGGCGCTCTGGTCGACGCAGAACCAGCGCACGCCGTGCTCCGCCAGCCGCCACTCGAGGCCGGGCGCGTAGGCGCACTCGGGCAGCCAGAGCCCCCCGTCCCAGCCGAAGCGCCGCCGGTGCGAGCGGATCCCGGCGTCGAGCTGCAGCCGCAGGCCGGCGCGCGTCGCCAGCAGCGGCAGGACGGCGTGCGTAGCCGCCGAGGTCGCCAGAGCGATCCGTCCCTCGCCGGCGGCCTCCTGGAAGGCGCGCAGCGGCTCGCCGCCGACCGCGTCGAGCAGCTCCAGCGCGCGCCGGTAGCGCCCCAGCTCCGCCTCGCAGGCGTCACGGCACTCGGCCGGCACCTGGTCCATGTCGGCCTCGGCCGCCCCGACCCGCCAATCGACCAGGAACCGCCGCAGCCGCTCCCCCGCGCCCCTGTCCTCCAGCTGGTCGGCCAGCACGGGCGTGACGGTCATCGTCAGCTGCTCGGCAACCGCAAGCACGGGCAGGTAAGACCGGATGACTGCATCGAACAGCCACTCCTCGCCGAACGGGTAGGTCCCAAACCCCTCCACATAAGGCATGTGGCTGTGAAGCACGATGGCAAGGTCGCCGGCACTGTCTTCAAAAGTTGAGCGGAGAGGGGTCACCGGCCCTCCCTAGGGCACGTGGCAGATGGCGAGGAAGTCCAGCGCCCGGTCGAGGCCTTCATCCCGTAGGACGAAGTCCGAGCTGGCGATCGCCGGGGTGAAGCGCCCGTAGAAGGGCTTGGTCAGCCGCAGCGCCGGGTGCACGCGGTCCCAGCCGAGCCGGATCGCGATCTCGTGGACGCGCAGCTTGCGGGCGTGGAAGAGGCCGCGCATCTCGACCCGCTCGAAGTGGGCCTCGCAGAGCGCGCGGAACTCCGCCGCGCGGTACTCGCGCAGGTGCCAGGGGTTGTCGGACTTCTCCGCTCCCGGGGGCGCCAGGGTGAGCAGGTTGGGGGTCGAGACGTATGCGACGCCGCCCGGCGCCAGCATCGACTTGAAGTGCTCGAGGATCGCGCCGGGGTCGTGGACGTGCTCGATCGTCTGCAGGAAGACGACCGCGTCGCAGGGCGCGGCGAAGCTCTCGATCAGCTCGCGCTCGAAGCGCAGGTTGGGGCGCACGTAGCGCAGCCGCGCGTGCTCGTGGGCCGCGGGGTTGGCGTCGACGCCGACCACGCTCGCCGCGCCGCGGGCAAGGATGTCGGAGCCGTAGCCCTCGCCGCAGGCCATGTCGACCACCCGCCGCCCGCCGACCCGCGCGGCGATCCACTCGTAGACGGCCAGGTGGCGCCGGAACCAGTAGTTCTCCTCGGGCACGTCGGGCAGCGTCCGCTCGCCGGTCAGCGGCAGGGGCGGCACCCCCTTGGGTTGGTTTTCTTGCAGGAATCGATCCTTCACGACACCGCACCGTATTGTTCCCGCCTCGATGGCCTCCCTTATCCCCTTTTTCAAGCGTCCATTAGAAAACTCAGCGTGTACGACTGGCGAGCGTCGGACCAAGCGGGGCAAGAACGCAGGGAGGTCGAATAGCAGCGCTATTTGGCCGACCGAGGACGCCGCACCACGCAGGTCCGCCGCCGCCAGGCGTGCGCGGGGAGTTTTCTGATGGACGCTTCACACATCAAGGACGCGAACACCCGCTACCACGACGCGGCGGCGGACGAATATGACGCCAAGTGGGGGATCGACTTCGGCGCCACCGGCCAGCGCCAGGTGCGGCTGAAGCTGCGGAAGGCGCTCGGCGGGCTCGACGGCCGGCGCTTCGCCGACGGGCTGGAGATCGGCTCGGGGACCGGCTACTTCTCGCTCAACCTGCTGCAGATGGGGACGATCGAGCGCCTCACCGCGACCGACATCTCGCCCGGGATGCTGCGCCGCCTCGCCGCGTCCGCCGCCGAGCTCGGCCTCGAGGCGGAGACGGTCGCGACCGAGGCCGAGGCGCTCCCCTTCGAGGACGAGAGCTTCGACCTCGTCTTCGGCCACGCCGTCCTCCACCACATCCCCGACCTGGAGCGCGCCTTCCCCGAGTTCCGCCGCGTGCTGCGCCCCGGCGGCGCAATCGCCTTCTGCGGCGAGCCCTCGCGCTACGGCGACCGGCTCGCCGCCGCGCCGAAGCGGGCCGGGATGCTCGCCGCGCCGGCCTGGCGCCGCCTGGTCGGCGCCCGCTCCCGCGCCGTCCCCGAGTCCGAGCAGTCGCACGGCCACGCGCTGGAGGGCGAGGTCGACGTGCACGCCTTCGCCCCCGCCGACCTGCGCCGCCTGCTGCGCGACGGCGGCTTCGAGCGCCCCCGGGTCGGCGGCGAGGAACTGCTCGCCAACGCCTGGGGCTGGGGCCTGCGCACGGTCGAGTCGACCGCCGAGCCCGACTCGGTCTCCTGGAGCTGGCGCCGCTTCGCCTTCAACAGCTACATCGCCCTGCAGAAGCTCGACACCCGCCTGCTCGAGCCCCGCCTCCCCGCCGAGCTCTTCTACAACCTCGTCCTCTCCGGCCGCAAGCCGGCCTGACCACGCCCCGCCCCGCCCCCTCCGCGCTCTGGCGACCCGTCCCACCGATCGCAGCATTTGGGAGTCTATGGTCCCCCAAATGCTGCGATGAGGAAATGACTCTCGACATTCGGGGTTTCGACCTCATCCAGGATTTGCAGGGGAAATCCCGCCTGGGGTGGCGGAACCGCCTGGTTCAGGGGCGACTATTTCCGGGGGAAGTGACTAGAGCGAGGCGCGGTCGGCAAGGTTCTTCGCGACAGTGACTAGGGTCCGCTCCACCTCGTCCGGTTCGTGGCGGATCTGGTGTTCGGCGAAGCGCAGCGTGGTCATTTCGGCCCTCAGGTGGGCTTGGTCACGGCGATGGTCGGTTGCCTGCTCGCCCGGTGTGCGGTGGTGGCGCCAGCCATCCGCCTCCACGACCAGCTTGAGCTCCGACCAGTAGAAGTCCACGCGATATCCGTTCACCTGCACTTGCGTTTCCGGCATCGACATACCCACGCGGCGCACGATCGCCAAGAACCGCCGCTCGAGCCCGGTGTCGGTGAGGGGCTGGCCGCCGAGCATTCGGCGCAAACGTGCTTGGCCGAGCCTCGGCGGGAGCAGGTCGATGGTGGCTCGCAGATCTTCGAGATCGACCAAGTCGAGTCGATCCGCGTCGTTGATCACGCGTTCGAGCTTCCAGGGGGGAAGACCTTGGGCCAGGTCCACGAGGGTCGAGACCGGATCGGTCACCGGTATGCCGGAAACGATCCGGCGGTGCTCCGCGCCGAGGCCGGATCGCCGGTGTATGCGAATCCCCGGCCGGCGCCTGTACGTGCCCTCCGGGACGACGACGTCGATTCCCGCTGCGGTGCGCATCAGGCCCCAGAGGACAGCGGCACTGCCGTGGCTGAGCAGCGCCGCGGGCCCACAGCTCAACACCGCCGCAAGCCAGCGGCCCTTTTGGCCCACCTCTGGTCTGCCGACGGCGTACACGCCGCGCCCAAGCGGATGCAGACGTCCCCTCGCGATCCGGCGCTTGATCGAGTCAGGGCTGTAGCCAAGTTCCAGCAGTTGCGACCTGGCTACCACTCCATGCTGCCGCCGCGTCAGGTCCCAGAGTCGGACACTGTCTTGTCGCAGCTTTGAGTGCGCCATCCACCCCTAAAAGCTGCGATCGACGTAGATTGGCCCCTTTCATGTGTGGCGACGGGGCACCGGGGCCGCTATTTGCGCCGATCGGTGGCGCGGCGGGCGCGGTAGAGCTTGACGCGGGAGTCGAAGCCCTTGAGGCGTTTCTCGCCGGCGAAGGAGTAGTCGAAGCCCTCCTCGCCCGCCGCCTCCATGGCGGCGGCGTCGAGAAGGACGCTGCCCGGTTTGGCGATCGCGGTGAGGCGGCTGGCCAGGTTGACCGGGCGGCCGTAGTAGTCGCCGGCCTGCACGTGGACCGAGCCGCGGGCGATGCCGGCGCGCAGGCCGGGGAAGTCGTCGCCTTCGTCTTCGGCCGCCTCGACCATCCGCAGCGCCGCGTCGAGCATCGCGGCGCCGTCGGTGGAGACGAGCATCGCCGCGTCGCCGATCAGCTTGACCAGCCGCACCGGCGGCTCGGAGACGGCGCTCGCCAGTTCGTTGAGGCGGCCGGCGATCAGGCCCAGCTCTTCGGTCTCCACCTGCTCGCCGAGCTTGGTGAAGCCGACCAGGTCGGCGAAGCAGACCGAGACGTCGGGCGCCGTTCCCATCTCTCCGGCGGCGAGGTCGGCGGCGCCGATCACGTCGCGGCGCACCTGCTCCAGCAGGTGGGCGCGCAGCGCGTAGAGCAGGATCGGCTCGAAGACCGGCAGCATGTGCTCGGCGGCGGCGGCGAAGCGCAGCGCCAGGTCGCGCTCGGTGTCGCCCGGCTGCATCAGCGTGGCGATGATCTGCTCGCGGTTGGCTTCGGCGATGCGGGCGGTGCCGATCCCGATCGTCCGCGCCACCTGCACGATCCCCTCCTGCGGCAGGCCGGCGTCCTGGAAGGCCTTCACCCGCTTCGCCTGTTCCAGCTCGCCCTCACCCAGGGCGGGCTCGTCGGGATCGGGGTAGGGGATGCCGAGCGCCGCGGTGACCCGCTGCAGCAGCTCCAGGTCGACTCCGGACTGCTCGGCGATTTCGCGCGGCGTGTAGCGGGGGCCGTCGCCGGCCAGCGCCCGCTCGACCGGCAGCAGGGTCAGCCGGCCGCCCTCGACCGCCTCGCGCAGCTCCTCCAGCGGCACGCCTTCGCCGGCGAGGCGCTCGAGCAGCTCGCGCCGCGCCTCGCGCGCCTCGCCCTCGACGCCGTCGAGCAGGCCCTCCGCCTCGAAATCGATCATCGCCGCATTCTCGCGCCTGGGGCCTTTTGCGTCATATAGACGTAAAAGGGACAGCTACGCCGTGGCCACGCTACCGCCGCGGCGGGGGTCGCCGCCGCCGCTCAGCTCGCCCGTCGCCCGGTCGCGGGCGACCGCCTGCACGCCGCCGAAGAAGAGGTTGATCCGCGGGCGGCGCAGGACGGGCACGCCGCGCGCCTCGATCCGCGCCAGCGCCGCCTCGTCGATCCCCGGCTCGGCCTGGACGATGCCCTGCTCGAAGTGCAGGCGCGGCGCCCGCACCGCGTCGCCGGCGGCCATCCTCTCCTCGACCGCCCGCACCACCGTCTGCACGATCGCCGAGCGGATCCGGTTGGAGCCGGCGCTGCCGAGGCCGAGCTCGATCTCGCCCCCGCGCCGCACCACGGTCGGCGCCATCATCGAGGGGACGCGCCGCCCCGGCGCGATCGCATGAAAGCCGAGTGGGTTGAGGTCCTCCTCGCCGAGCATGTTGTTGAGGATGACGCCGGTCCCCGGCACCAGCACGCCGGAGCCGGAGCCGTTGGAGCAGGTGACGCTGGCGCACATCCCCTCGCCGTCGAGCACCGCGATGTGGGTGGTCGAGCCGAGCAGGTCACCGGCCCGCAGGTCGAGCGCCGCCGGGTCGAGCAGCGCCGCCTCCAGCCCCTCGCCGTAGAGCGCCTCGGCGAACTCCTCGCCGCGGGCGCGGTTGGCGGCGTCCATCGCCCCGACCAACTGCTCGGGCCCGCTGCGCTCGCCGAGCCGCTCGAGCAGGGCGAGGGCGTAGGCGATCAGGATGCCGCCCGAGGAGGGCGGCGGGTTGGTGAGCACCTCGGCGCCCCGGAAGGGGACGTGGATCGGCCGCCGCTCGATCGCCTCGTAGCCGGCCAGGTCGGCCGGCCCCAGGGTGCCGCCGCGCTCGACGACGTACGCCGTCAGCGCAGCCGCCACATCGCCGCGGTAGAAGGGCTCGGCGCCTTCGGCGCCGAAGCGCTCCAACGCCTCGGCGAGCTCCGGGAAGCGGAAGGTGTCGCCGGCGCCGATCCGCTCGCCGCCCGGCGCATAGAGCTCGCGCGCCTCCGGCAGCAGCTCGTGGATCGGCCAGAGGATCTCGAGGATGTAGGCCTGCTCGGCGTTGACCGGGGCGCCCTCGCGCGCCAACCGCGCCCCCGCCCGCGCCAGCTCCGCCGCCGGCACGCTGCCGAACCGCCGCAGCGCCAGCTCCAGCCCCGCTGCCGTCCCCGGCACCCCACACGACGCCGGGCCGACGTAGAACGTCTGCACCGTGTCGGCGTCGAAGTGGACGGGGACGGGGACGAGCTCGACCCCGCGTTCGATTCCATCCTTGCCGGGTGCTGCGACGAAAAAGTCGATGAGGGTCGTCTCCTCGCCGCGACTGACCATCATGAATCCTCCTGCGCCAAATCCAGTGAGAGGGCTCTCAACCGCAAACGAGGCAAGAACCGCGGCGACAGCCGCATCCACGGCATTCCCTCCGCTCCGCAGCACATCCGCCCCAGCCTCCGCCGTAAGCGGATGACCGGCGGCCACTACCCCACGCATCGCCCGGGTCCCGGGTAGCGGTCACTCCCGCAGGAGCAGTGGTGGACAGGCGAGCGAAAACCAAGCGGGACTAGGACGCAGGGAGCCTGCATAGCAGCGCTATGCAGGCGACTGAGGACGACGTCACGCGCCGGTTTGCAGCCGCCTGTTCGCCGCTGCGACAAGGGAGGGGCCGCTACCCGGGTAGGAACTCAGGAACGTCGAGCGAGCTCAGGTCGCCCGCCTTCTCGTTGCGCGGTGCGCGGCGGCCGCTGTCCTTGGTGCGGCGGATCGTCGGCTCGGCGGCGCGGGCGCGCGGGGTCGGGCGGCCGTCGAAGCGGGTGGCAACGACCGTCACCCAGACCTGGTCGGTGAGCTCCTCGTCGATGTTGGCGCCGAAGATGATGTTGGCGTCGGGGTGGGCGGCCTCGCCGACCAGCTTCGCCGCCTCGCTCACCTCGACCAGCGAGAGGTCGGGGCCGCCGGTGATCGAGAGCAGGATCGCCCGCGCCCCCTCCATCGAGGTCTCCAGCAGGGGCGAGGAGATCGCTTTCTCCGCCGCCAGCAGGCCGCGGCCCTCGCCGCTGCCCATGCCGATCCCGAGCAGCGCCCGCCCGGCGTCGGACATGATCGTGCGCACGTCGGCGAAGTCGAGGTTGATCAGCGCCGGCAGGGTGACGAGGTCGGAGACCCCCTGCACGCCCTGGCGCAGCACGTCGTCGGCGACCTGGAAGGCCTCGACCATCGAGGTCTGCTGGTCGAGCACCTCGAGCAGGCGGTCGTTGGGGACGACGATCAGGGTGTCGACCTCGGCCGCCAGCTCCTCGATCCCCTTGCCGGCCTGGTTGCCGCGCCGGCTGCCCTCGAAGCTGAACGGCTTGGTGACGATGCCGACCGTGAGCGCGCCGACCTCGCGGGCGAGGCGGGCGATCACCGGGGCGGCGCCGCTGCCGGTGCCGCCGCCGGCCCCGGCAGCGACGAAGACCATGTCGGAGCCCTTCAGCAGGCGCTTGATCTTGTCCTGCTCCCCGAAGGCGGAGCGGTGGCCGACCTCGGGATCGGCGCCGGCGCCCAGACCGCGCGTCTGCTCGTCGCCGATGTGCACGGTGACGTCGGCGACGCACAGCTGCAGCGACTGCAGGTCGGTGTTGACGGCCATGAACTCGACCCCGGGCACGTTCGCCTCGACCATCCGGTTGACGGCGTTGACGCCGGCCCCGCCGACGCCCACGACGCGGATCACCGGCTGGTGCGGCTCGCCGCTCCCCGGCGGCTCGTACTCCGGTTCCTCACGCCCATACCGCGGCGTTTCGTCCCGCGGCTCCTCTCGCGGCGCGGGCTCCTCGGAGAAGACCCTCTTAAGCCTTTCGGGCGCAGTTTCAGTGGACGCGACGTCCTCTCCCGCGGGTGACGCCGGGGAGGGGGGTTCTCCGCCGCCCGTAGGCTCCGGAGCGCTGGGCTCCGTCCCTTTCTCTGATCCCGTCCCAGTAGCGGAGGAGCGCGAAGGGCCAGGAGAGCCCCCCTCCCCGGCGACAGGACCCGCGGGCCGGGGCGCCTCGTCCTTGACCTCGTCAGACGTACTGCGGAAGAGGTCGGAAAGCGGCCCCTCGCGCATGCTCGCCCGCTTACGCCGACTCATTCGCCAAGACCTCCTTCGCCAAGTCGCGGTAGTAGCTCGCGGCGTTGCCCTGGGGATCGTACTTGAGCACGCTGGAGCCTTTCACCGGCGCCTCGGCGAACTTGATCGCCTTGCGGATGCGGGTGTCGAATACCAAGTCGCCGAAGTTCTCCTCGAGGATCTCGACCGCCTCCTTGGCGTGCACGGTGCGCGCGTCGAGCATCGTCGGCAGGATCCCCTCGATCTTGACGTCCGGGTTGAGGTTCTCCTGGATCATCTTCAGCGTGTTCTGCAGCTGCACCAGGCCGCGCATCGAGAGGTACTCGCACTGGACCGGGACGATCACCTTGTTCGCCGCGGTCAGCGCGTTGATCGTCAGCAGCCCGAGGCTGGGCGGCGTGTCGATGCAGACGAAGTCGTAGTCGCCGGAGACCTCTTTCAGCGCCTTCTCCAGCGAGCGCTCGCGGCCGATCTTGGTGCTCATCGCGATCTCCGCCCCGGCCAGGTCGATCGAGGAGACGGCGATGTCGATCTCGCGGTGCTGGATGATCTCGCTGATCGGCATGTCGTTGACCAGCACGTCGTAGAGGCTCTTCTCGACCTTGTCGGGGTCGATCCCCTGACTCATCGTCAGGTTCCCCTGCGGGTCGAGGTCGATGCACAACACCCGGTGCCCGGACTCGGCAAACGCCACCGCCAGGTTCAGCGTCGTAGTCGTCTTAGCCACCCCGCCCTTCTGGTTGGCAAACGCAATTACCTCGGCGTGCTTGGTAGAGACCTCCGCCACAGGCTCCTCAGCCACGGCATCGTGCCGCGACGGTGCAATCAAGTCTCGAGCCTTCATCCTGGCGGGCTCGCCCGAACCCTCAGCGTCCCCCGCGACCTCCTCTCCCGCGGGTGGCGTCGGGGAGGGGGTGTCCGGGGCGGCGCGGCGTCCTGTTCCTCGCCCCTCCTGCTCAGCGAGCGAAGCATCGTTATCTGGCGAGGAACCCAGCGACTCCCCGGACACCCCCTCCACGGCGACAGGACCCGCGGGCTGGCCGCCCTCGTCCCTAGGCGTCTCGGGCACCGCCTTCTCCATCTGCGCCAACTCCTCGACGATCGGATGCGGCTCTTCGGTCGACGGGGGCGCGGACTTGGACTTTCTGCTGAGGAATCCCATTGCGCGGGTATTCGCACGACTCCCCGTTTTTCCTCCCGCCAACCTAAATTGCTAGGAATCACCCCGATCCCGGAGTTTCTTGACAAGCGGCTGGTCTTCGTGACCGGCAAGGGAGGAGTCGGCAAGACGACCGTGGCGGTCGCCCTCGGCCTGCGCGCCGCGGAAGCCGGCAAGCGCACGATCGTCTGCGAGGTCGCCTCGCAGGAGAACGCCTCGCGCGTCTTCGGCCACACCGAGGTCGGCTTCCACGAGGTCGAGATGGCGGAGAACCTCTGGTCGATCTCGATCGACCCGGACGAGTCGATGCGCGAGTACGTCCTGCTGCAGCTCAAGGTGCGGGCGATGCGCGACCTGCTCTTCCGCAGCCGCATCTTCTCCTACCTCGCCGCCGCCACGCCCGGCCTCAAGGAGCTGGTGACGATCGGCAAGATCTGGGAGCTGGCGCAGCTCGACCGCAAGGTGAAGAGCGGCCGCAAGTACGACCTGGTGATCGTCGACGCGCCGGCCACCGGCCACGGGATCGGCTTCCTGCAGACGCCGCGCACCTTCGCCGCGATCGCCCGGGTCGGGCCGATCCACTCGCAGGCGCAGCAGCTCGACCGGCTGATCACCGACCGCGAGCACACCGGCGCGGCGATCGTCGCCCTGCCGGAAGAGATGCCGGTAAACGAGTCGGCGGCGCTGGAGAGCGAGCTGCGCTCCGAGGTCGGCGTCGCCGTCGACCGCGTCTACCTCAACGGCCTCTACCCGGAGCGCTTCGAGGCCGAGGAGGCGGAGCGCCTCGCCGAGCTGGCCGAGGGCGAGGACGGCGCCGTGCGCGCCGCCGCCCGCGCCGCCGTCTCCGAGCACGGCCGCGCCCGCTCGCAGCGCGCCCAGCTGTCCCGGCTGCGGCGGCGGGTCGAGGCGCCGGTCCGCACCCTTCCCTTCCTCTTCGAGCCGGAGCTCGGCGTCGAGGGCGCCCGCGAGCTGGCCAGGAGACTGCACTGATGCCCGCCGTCGACGAGATCCTCGAGGGCAAGGACATCTGCATCTGCGCCGGCTCCGGCGGGGTCGGCAAGACGACCACCTCGGCGGCGATCGGGATGGGGATGGCGGCGCGCGGGCTGAAGGTCTGCGTGCTGACGATCGACCCGGCGAAGCGGCTCGCCGATTCGCTCGGCATGCGCGAGCTGGGCAACGAGGCGGAGCGGGTCGACCCGGCCCTGTTCGAGCGCCACGGGATCGAGATGAAGGGCGAGCTGTGGGCGATGATGCTCGACGCCAAGGCGACCTTCGACGAGCTGGTCGCCCGCCAGGCGCCCGACGAGGAGTCGCGCGACCGGGTGCTGGAGAACCGCATCTACCAGCAGATCTCCAACGCGCTGGCCGGCTCGCAGGAGTACATGGCGATGGAGAAGCTGTTCGAGCTGCACACCGAAGGGCGCTTCGACCTGCTCGTCCTCGACACGCCGCCGAGCCGCAACGCGCTCGACTTCCTCGACGCGCCGCGCCGTCTCACCCAGTTCATCGAGGGGCGCTCGCTGCGCGTCTTCATGCGGCCGACCGGGCTGGCGGCGCGGGTTGCCGGCCGCGGCGCGACCGTCGCCCTCGGCGTGCTGAAGCGGATCGTGGGCTTCGACCTGCTCGCCGACCTGGCCGAGTTCTTCAACGCCTTCAGCGGCATGGTCGACGGCTTCCAGGCGCGCGCCAAGCGGGTCAACAACCTGCTCGCCGACCCCCACACCTGCTTCCTCGTCGTCTGCGGCCCGCAGGGCGAGCCGATCGGCGAGGCCGTCTACTTCCACCGCAAGCTGGTCGAGGCGAAGCTGCCCTTCGGCGGGGTGATCGTCAACAAGGTCCACTACCCGGCCGAGCGGCTGCGCGGCGACGGCGATGTGGGCGGCGGCGAGCTGGAGGCGGCACTGGCAGCGAAGCTCGGCGGCGAGGACCTGGCGCGCCGCGTCGCCGCGAACTTCGCCGACTACCAGGCGCTGGCCGAGCGCGACGCGCGCAACATCGAGCACCTGGCTGCCGAGCTGCGCACCAGCGCCACGATCCGCGTCCCTTATCTAGACGAGGACGTGCACGACCTCGGCGGCCTGGCGGAGATCGACCGCTACCTCTTCGCCAGCGCCAAGCAGCGCGAGGCAATCGCCGCCGGCCGCGCCTAGTTATTGCCTCGCCGGGGGTGCGTGGCCAAGCAGATCGGTGGACGCAGGGAGCGTGGCGTGCTCTGCACGCGAGCGACCGAGGACGCCGATATGCGCCGCGCCACGCTCACCCGGCGCGCCTGTCGTAGTTGAGCTCGCGTACCTCCCAGTCGGCGTCCTCGGGGACCGGGAAGAGGTGGCGGACGCGGGGGGTGTCGATTCGCTCGCGGCGCTCGATGTCGCCCTCGATCGCCGGGAAGTCGAGCGTGGCCTCCTCCACCTCGACTCGGTCCTCGACCTCCTCGAGCCAGTCGGTGGCGGTGATGCGGATCTCGTCCTCGGCCGGGACCGGCTCGAGGATACGGGTGTCTTGCTCCATGTGGACCTCCTGTTCGGGCGCGGGCTCAGGCTCGGGCTCCGGTTCCTCGACGACCGCGATCGAGACGTCTCCTGAATCGAGGCCGGTGGCGATCAGGTTTTCGTCGGCCGCCTCGCTGAGGTCGGCGCCGAGCTCACCCAGGGCGGCGTCGCGCAGGATGCGGCGGACGCTCTGCTCTACCCAGGCGGCGAGCTCGACCGCGCCCTCGCTGCGGGCGCCGGCCATCTGGGCGCGCTCCAGCTGCAGCGCCGCTTCGATCCGCTCGCGGACCTCGAGCCGGTCGGCGGAGCCGTCGGCGACGAGCGCCGCGGCGCGCATCGGCAGCGAGGCGCCCACCGGGCCCTGGCCGTCGAGGATCGCGCGCAGCGCCAGCAGATGGTCGCTGAGGCCCTCCAGGGCGGATTCGCGCTCGCAGCCGAGCTCGAAGCGGCCGACCGCCCAGGCGAGCGGCCCGGTCGGGTCGGGCCGCGCCTCCAGCGCGGCGGCGAGCTCGACCAGCGCCTCGGCCTCCGCCTCGGAAAGCTCGTAGCCGCCGCGGCGCGGCGCCGCGGCGCCGGTCGCGATGCGGCGCCAGCCGCCCTCGTCGCTGGGGACGAAGGCGTAGGGGCCGAGGCCGACCCCGCCCGGCTTGAAGAGGCGCATCACGCTGACCAGCTCGCGCAGCTGGCGCAGTGCCGCGGCGGCGCTGTCGGCGTCCTCGCGCTGCTCGGCGATCGCGAAGAGCTGCGGCTCCCAGGCGGCGCGGCCCATGCCCTCGCTGCGCATCGCCTCGGCCGGCGCCTCGAAGGCGTCGGCGCGGACCAGCTGCATGCCGTGCGGCAGCTGGACGCGGGCGCCCGGCATCCGCAAACCGACCAGCGGGACGGCGACGAAGTCGGCCTCGTCGACGTCGCCGACCTCGGCGTCGAGCGTCGCCAGGGCGGCGTCGAGGCGGTCGCGGTCGAGCGAGAACTCGGTGCAGCCGTCCCAGAGGCCGGCGGCGAAGACGGTCAGCAGGCGGGCGGCGCGCTCGGCCGGGTCGGCGGGGACCGCCTCGCCCTGCCGCTCCAGGCAGGACGCCGCTACCCCGGCCGCGTCGACCGCTTCCCGAGCCGGCTCGAAGGCAGGCAGCGCCCGCAGCTCCGCCTCGCGCTCGCGCACGTAGCGCCCGGTCAGCGGCACGTAGCTGTGAAAGAACGCCTCGTCGGGCCCGGCCGACTCGGCCACGTCGAAGGGAATCTGGTCGCCGCTCGCGACCAGCGTCGCAAAGCGGGTCGCCGCCTCGGCAGCAAAGCGCTGCAGCGCCTGATTGAGCAGGGGATCGCGCATCGGTCCCCCGGACCTTCCCCCCACCACGAGGCGCTCCTGCGCCTGCACGACGCCTTGCAGGCGCAGGAGCGCCATGATGCGTGACCCACCGGGGGTGCCCCCACCGGAACTTGTGAGCCGCAAGGACAAGGACCCTGGCAAAGCGATTCGACGCGGGTTCCGGAGGGGGCACCCCCGGTGGGTCACGCCGGAACGGGCGCTGTTTCTTCCTCGAACAGCCAGCGCCTGCCGTAGCGGCGCATGTCCTCGATCAGCGGCACCAGCGCCTCCCCCTTCTCGGTCAGCGCGTACTCGACCCGGGGCGGCACCTCGGGAAAGGTGTGGCGCTCGACGATGCCCTCCTCTTCAAGGGCGCGCAGGCGCAGCGAGAGGGTGCGCGGGCTGATCCCCTCCAGCGAGCGCTCCAGCTCGCAGAAGCGGCTGCAACCGTCGGCCAGATCGCGGATCACGAGGAGCGTCCACTTGCCGCAGACGACGTCGGCGGTGCGGCAGACGGGGCATTGGGCGTTGCTTGCAGCGCTCATCGTGGCGGCGGGCGTTCGTGTCGATTGCCTCGCTTCTACGAGTGTAGCGCCTAGCGCTTCACTTACTGAAGCTTTGGGCGAAGCCGGTAGTGGGTCAGTTTCAGAAATAGCCCAAACGCAGGCCATTCCGCGCTAGCTTCGGCTCGTCCAAAGTTCAAAGCGGCGGGGGCGCTGCGCTAACAGCCCCCCGCCTGGCACAGGAAGGAACGCTTCCCATGCAGCCAGATCCTAAGCGGGGCGAATCACGGCGGAGCTTCAAGGTCCAGCGCGCGATCCTCGCCTTGATCCTGGCGGGTGATCCGGTAGCGCGCACGCTCCCGGAACTCGCTCGCGCGATTGGAGACCACGACGCGGCGAAACGGGGCGTCGCAGCCCTCCAGCACTGCGGCTTGCTCGAAGTCAGGGGCGGGGAGTCGCAGTCCCTGTTGCCGACGAATGCGGCCCGTCAGGCCCATCGGCTAGAGGCGTGGTGAGCATGGACGATCAGCCTAGCTCTGACGACGCCCGCGGGCGCATGCTCAAAGACGAGGGGACGGTGCTCTTGCACATCCTCAACAGCGATCCGAGCGATCCGTCGATGTTCCGGTTGGTGAGCGAGATCGTCGGCAGCGACGACAAGTACACGGTCGAATGGGATCGCTACGAACGGGCGACTTGGCGCCTCGTATCGGTGGGGCTTCTGCTCAAGGGCTACGAACGGATCGAGCCCTCAAGGCAGGCTCGCCGCTTCAACGAGATCCTCGAAGCCAATGGCGTCCTCTAGACCGAGGGACTTTCGCGGTCTGATCGTCCGCGACAGCTACCCTGTGACCATGCCTAAGCGGTCGAAGAAGCCAGCCGATCTGAATCGCCTCGCGGCCGCCATCGTTGGCGATGCGACCGACGAGACGCCCAGAGAACCGGAAGACCAGCACATCAGGGCTGGTCGCATGGGCGGCCTTAAGGGTGGGAGAGAGCGCGCCGCGCGCATGACGGCCGAGGAGCGGAGCGCAGCCGCAAAGAAGGCAGCTAGGGCGCGCTGGTCTAAAGAATGAGCGAAGCTTTCCGGCCCTCAAAAAGCTTCGTCGTCGGGGCTGGCAGCACCACCCTCATCTGCACGTAGAGCCGCCAATATGCCTGCCATAGTTCGTTGTCGTAATCCAAAATCCCAACTTTGAGTCCTAGTTCATCGGCTCGTTCTGCATCGATGGTCGCTGAGTGAGATAGATATTTCTCGACGTTGGCTAGGTCTTCTGCGATTTCTGCTGCCTTCGCATGATCGTCCTTGAGCATGTATTGCTCGAGGAATTCTTGGGCAAACTTTTTCGAGCGCTTGATCGCCTTCTCGCAGAAATCGATCAGCGCGGGATCTAGCTTGTCAAGCAATGGAAAGTACGCCGGAGACAGGTCGCCCTCCCCGGTGTCGTCCCGAATCTGCCTGAGCCCGTCAAGGAAAGACTGCGCCGGTCGAGCCATGTCCTCACCAGAGGCAGTCGTAATAAAAATCTGTGGGTCGATTGGACCCAGCTCAGATGGATCGCCCATGACGATTTCGTCAGCGGCGATGGCAATCAGCGTTCCGGCGCTCTTAGCGCTGTCAGGAACGATCACTCGGAATTCGGCGTCCCCAACCCGCTTTCGGCACAGCAAGACGATGCGCTCAGCTTGGTCAACGTCGCCACCGGGCGTATGAAGCAGTAGGTCCAGTGGCTCACCAGCTTCCACGTCGTCAAGCAAATCGACGAATGGAGGGATATCCATACCGGTGATGGAAGTTCCGGGGCCAGCCACATAGGCAATCAGGCGTCGCTTCGTGACGCGTTCGATATCGCGGATTTGGCCTTGGCGAACGTAGCGAGCGTTTTCGAGCGCATGAAAGAGCGGCGTCTGCGGCGGGGCAGGAGGCAACGCATCGGCTGCGTCCTCCTGACTGGGCGGCTGCCCGTCAGACACGGTAGTCGTGGCGAAGGCCGCGCTGGGGCCGATACAGACCCTTCGGAGGCTGCCCCGAACGCATCTCGTCATACCCCGTACGTCGCTGCCTGTAGCGCCGGAGGGCTTCTGACAACGACGTTCGGCGAGCTACACGTCGGTCGTTGCGGTTCGTAGGTTGCGTCTCGGTCATCCATGCCCTCCTTCCAATCAGGGTATACCCGGACTCTCGATAACCCTACGGGGTGGAGTAGACGCAGATGGCTATGCAGCATCTCCGTCCGATTGCTTACGCATAATGGTCATTATGAACCAGCTGAGCACCGAGAAGCGTGCCCAGATCATCGGCTGCCTGGTCGAGGGCAACAGCATCCGCGCCACGGTCCGAATGACCGGCGCGGCCAAGAACACGATCACCAAGCTGCTTGTGGATCTCGGGGAAGCCTGCGCCGAGTACCAGGACGGCGTGCTGGTCGACCTCCCTTGCAAGGTGGTCGAGGCCGACGAGATCTGGGCCTTTTGCTACGCCAAGCAGAAGAACGTGCCGGAGCAGTTCAAGGGAATGCCGGGCTACGGCGATGTCTGGACCTTCACGGCCCTCTGCGCCGATACGAAGCTGGTCCCGTCCTGGCTGGTCGGGGAGCGGACGATGGACGATGCCGAAGTCTTCCTGACCGACCTTGCCAACCGAATGAGCGGGCGAATCCAGCTAAGCACTGACGGCCACCGGATATACGAAGGGACCGTAGGGCCGTCCTTTGCCAACAGCGTCGATTGGGCGCAGATCCAGAAGCACTACGCAGCCTCGCCCGAGCAGGGCAAATACAGCCCGCCGGTCTGCACCGGGACGAAGCGCCGTGTTCTCAAGGGCGACCCCGATCCCGATCGGATCTCAACGAGCTACGTGGAGCGCCAGAACTTGACGATGCGGATGGGGATGCGGCGCTTCACGCGGCTGACCAATGGCTTCTCAAGGAAGATCGAGAATCTGGCTCACGCCGTGAGCTTGCACTACATGCACTACAACTTCGTGCGGCCCCACCAGGCGCTTAAGGAGCGCTACCCCCGGACCCCGGCGATGGCGGCCAGGGTCGCCGATCACATCTGGACGCTAGAAGAGATCGCGGCGCTGCTGGATTGAGACCGCTGAGGTACCCGGTAAAGTCTGCCGCTTAATCCGGCCAAAAGCCCAAGAAAAAACCCCGGACGTCCCTTGGGAGGCCGGGGTCTAAATCCTGCTCCCCGGAATATACCCCAAAACATGGCCAGAAATCTAGATACGGACGCGCGTGTGATGGTTTTTGTGGATGGCCAGAACGTCTTTAAGGCCTGCCGCAGCAATTATGAACACGGCTACATCCATCCGCTGCTGCTGGCTCAGCGCGTCCTGCAAGGGCGATCCCTTTGCGGGGTCCGGTACTACAGCGGGCTTCACGATTCTCGGATCAACCCCGAGATGCACGCGGTCGCCAGTCGACGGCACTCGCTTATGAGGCGCGTAGGCGTCAAGGTTGTCGAGCGCCGCTTGCGTTACCGATGGGAATGGGGCGTGAATCGAGAAGACGCGCGGCAGCTTCCAGACGATCCGGAGGAGCATGCGGAAAGCGACAGTCGGAAGGTCCGCGTTGAGCCCTACCAGCGTCCGCGCGAGAAGGGAATCGACCTCGCCCTCGGCCTGGACGTTGTCGATTTCGCGCTTGCTGGAAAGTGCGATGTTGCCGTGATCCTGTCGTCGGACACGGATCTAGTCGAGGTTGCCCGCATGGTCCATCAGATGACCAAGGTGAAGGGGAAGCGCATGACGGTCGAGGCGGCTGTCTTCAACGATGCAAAGAAGAAGATCCGGATGGGCCACTACGACTTCACGCACCAACTCGGTCGAGAAGACTTCGAGGAGACACGCGACAGCTTCAACTACACGAAAGAGATCCCCGAAGTCTGGAAGAAGGCCTTTATCGCAAGCTGCCAGCAGTATCTGCCGGTCAGGGCCAAGGCTAAACAGCTTCAAGCGGTCGCTTAGCTTCAATGCGCCCCTCTTGGAGGTCAACGCGGCCCCGCCGTAGAGTCGAGAGCGTGGACCTTTTCGTCCCTCGCGAACACGACAATCATGGTCGCCGCCCTCGTAGTGGCCTACCTCAGTTGGCGCTATCCGCGCGCGGCCTCTGCTTCCCGCTCAAGCCCGCCCACAGAGGAGCCCGGGAAAGACGAGGGACTTGCGTTGGTCCTGCTCCTGGCGCTCGGAGCCGAAGGAAGGCTAGAGCCGAGGGGCCAGGCTTTGATCGATCCGTTCTGCGGACCCGGTGCTATCGGACTGGCTGCGAGCTATCCCGGTTCGGCTCAAACTAGGATTGACGCATGTGGCCCGACCCCCTGAAATCGGTCCGCCCTGTTTGAGAGTCCTTCCCGCCCGCGACAATGGGCAAAGGAGGACCGAAGCAGGTGAAGAGGCAAAGGCACACCCCCGAGCAGATCATCCGCAAGCTGCGAGTGGCCGAGCAGATGCTCTCGGAGGGC
>Ga0299914_10000004_pt1 | contig 190181 bp, 182 predicted proteins | sample RVTome_10_FD_201361 | JGI IMG/M metagenome (GOLD analysis project Ga0299914, IMG submission 201361) | Soil microbial communities from uranium-contaminated site in the Upper Colorado River Basin, Wyoming, United States - RVT153D57 (version 2) ... | reverse complement strand
CCTCGCCGCGCCTGGCGGCGTCCTCGACCGCTCGACGTGGCGCTGCCACGCCTTCGGGTCTGCGTCCTTGCCAGCCACGACGATGCCGGCGCCAGAACCGGGCAAACGTCACCGGACACGGCACTAGAAGGGCTGGGTTGGCTGCCATTCGATAAGAGTAGCGTCAACCCCGTCAACGGTCAAGATGGTGGAGTGCGAGTCCAGTGAAGAGGCGGTGTCAGCGGGCTGGGTCGTCGCGGACATTCGAGGGGAGACTAGCTAGCCGCTTGGCTCAGCCCCTGATCGTGACGGTCACGGAGCGCGGCATGTCCATGGGCAGCGTGCATTCCGTGACCGGGCACCCATCGGGGACATCGCCGGAGAATCCCGCGACCGCGGCGAACTCGCTGTCCGCGACGGCCGTCAACGCCACCTCTTCGCCGGCCGTGAACGTGGCGGCTTCGCACGTCACCGGTTCTTCGCCCTCGCCCTTGCTGCAGTCGATCCCCGCGGGGGAGCTGTTCACCGATCCCGGCCCTCCCCCTTCGATCGTGACGCTGAGCTCGTGTTCGGCCGGTTCGATCGTGTTGTTGTTCGGATTGGGGTTGGGGTTGGGCCCCGGGCTCGGGTTGGGGTTCGGGCTCGGGTTGGGATTGGGGTTCGGATTCGGGTTCGGTCCTGGCGACGGATTCGGATTCGGCCCGTCAGCGGCGACGTCGCCGTCGCCGTTCGAGCCTCCCTCCAGGACGGCTCCGGCGACCGCGCCGGCGAACAGCAGCAGCAGCCCGACGAGGAACGCCGCCAGCAGCGGGCCGCGGGAGGGGGAGGAGAGGGGCCCCTTCCTCTCGACCAGCTCTTCGTCGCGCAGCATCTCCCGCATCCGCTCGCACAGCACCCCGAGGTTGTGGCGGGTGGCCCCGATCCCGGGGTGCCCGTCGAGCCCTTTCCTGATCTCGTGTGCCCTGTCGAGGTTGCGCTCGGCGCCCTTCACGTCGCCGGCGGCGAGCTGCAGCGAGCCGAATTCGTGCTTCGCCCAGGCGAGCCCGTCGAGGTCGCCGAGCTTCTCGGCCGAGCGCAGGCCGACACCGAGCGTCCTCAGCAGCGCTTCCCAGCGCCTCAGCAGGGAGAGCAGCGTTGAGAGCGCTCGGGCCAGCCGCAGCACGTCTCCGTGCTTTTCATCGCGGTCGAGCCGTTCGAGGGCGTCGAGAAGGGCGTCCACGCCCTTGCTCAGGTTTGCCGGGTCGAGGATCTCGCCGCGCGCGACCGCCTCGCGGAGGTCGATGGCCCTCTCGACCTCCGCCGTTACCTCCGAGGCCTGGTCGGCGGCCTCCCCCAGGGCCTGTGGCAGCCTCTTTCCGCTCTCGCGGTCCTCCTCCTGTCCCTTCAGCGCCCGCTCCAGGGAGCGGCTGTCGCCTATCGGGGGCCGCGCGGGCCGCGAAACGATCGCCCCGGACGGGTCCCCTACCGTCAGGACGTAATGACCAACCTCGACGGCTCCGACCATGTGCAACACGACCCATCGCAGCTCCAAACCGATCCGCAGCTCGTAGAGCATGCTATCCGCGAAGAGCCGTTTCGCCTCTGCCGCCTCACGTCAGGGGGCCACGCGTCGTAGCCCAGAGACCTGGTCGAAGCCAGTGTCCGAACTCGCGATGAGGTCGCAGCCGGCCTCGAGCGCATGGGCTGCGTGGAAGGCGTCGCGTGGCGCAAGTCCGGGCTGTGACATCAGGGACTTGGCCTGTTCGACGACCGCGTGACCTGTCGGCTGCAGCTCGAGGGCGAGGGAGTCGACGGAACGCCAGGTCGACGTGAGGCGACTGCGCACCGAGCGCATCGCCACGCCGGCGTCCTTGCGGAAGGTCGAAAGCGGATCGTCGTCCCCGTCGTCGCGCAGCCAAGCGAGGACGAGCCGGTAGGCGAGCTCGTCGAGGACGAGGGCGCTGATCACGCCGCCGCCGTCATCCACCTCGCTCAGCACCCGTGCCCGCCAGGCCTCGACTGGCCCCAGGGTTGCACCGCGCTTTGCGCGCAGGTGTGCGTAGATGAAGTTCGTATCGAGGTAACAGCGGCTCAAGGCGACCGGAGGGCTCGCTCCAGGGCGGGATCGGTCTGCTCCGACCAGCGCCCGGCAAGAACGTCGTCCAGCTCCCCGGGTTGCGCCTCTCCCGCGGAGCCCGCCGTCTTCTCCCAGGCCCTCGCAGGATCGGCCCCGAGGTCCCAGAGCGACCCGGGCCCCACGCCGAGCGCCCGCGACAGCCGCGCGATCGTGTTGAGGTCGACCCGCGTGGCGCGACCGGCGAGGATGTTGCGCACCGTCTTCTGGTCGAGCCCGGCCTCCTCTGCGAGGCGCCGCACGCCCCAGCCGCGTTGCGTGGCCAGCTCCTCGACTCTCCAGGCAATTGTCGGCATGGGAACATCATACCAATTAGGGACGATGTGATTCTCAAGGCCGTTGGCCATTCCGCCAACCAGGGGGCGATGGATTTGCCAACCGCGACGAGGGCCAGCTATGTCGACAACGAGACCACGCTCGCCTCGATCCGCGCTACGTGGTTCGACTTATGTCTCGTAAGGGGTACTGGCTGCAAATCTAAGTCGATCCCGAGACCAGTCGTCACTACGCGGAGATAGTGGCCGAACTGCGCAAGGCGGGGACGCCGCTCCCCACCAACGACATCTGGATCGCCGCCACCTCAGCCCGAAACGGCACCACGGTCCTGACCTGCGACGACCACTTCGAGGGCATCGCCCCGGGTCAGCTCGATCGTCATCGACGACTGACGTCGCGTCGCCTCGGTAGTCCTACTGGTCTCGTTACCCGGACAGCCGGACCGGCAGCGTTTTCAGCTGATTGAGGAAGCCCGACTCGACCCAGGCGGGCTCGCCCGCCAGGGTCATGTTCGGGTAGCGCGCCAGGGTCTCCTCGAGCAGGATCTTCAGCTCGAGGCGGGCCAGCGAGGCGCCGAGGCAGAAGTGGCGGCCGCCGGCGCCGAAGGCCTGGTGGTCGGGGTTGCGGAGGACGTCGAAGCGGTCGGGGTCCTCGTAGCGCGTCTCGTCGCGGTTGGAGGACGGGTACCACATCACCACCTTCTCGCCCTGCTTGATCTCCTGCCCGTGCAGCACCGTGTCCTCGGTCGCGGTGCGGCGGAAGTGGGCAAAGGCGGGGAACATCCGCAGCGCCTCCTCGACCGTGCCGGGGATCAGCGAGGGATCGTCGACGACCAGCCGGCGCTGCTCGGGGTCTTCGATCAGGGCGCGCATCGCGCTGACGTAGGTCGACCGGGTGCTGTCGTTGCCGGCGGCAACCAGGAGGAAGAAGCCCATCACGATCTCGTGCTCCTCGAGCTTCTCGCCTTCGACCTCGGCGTGGACGAGGACGCTGGTCAGGTCGTCGGTCGGGTTCTCCCGCCGCTCGGCGATCATCTTGCTGCAGCGGGCGAAGATCTGCTCGATCGCCCCCTGGATGACCTCCTCGACCTGCTCGACCCCGTCCGGGGTGTAGTCGGGATCGCCCGCCGCCAGCGCCGTGTTCATCAGCTCGGCCCAGGCGCGGTCGTCCTCCTCGGGGATGCCCATGAAGCTGCCGATCACCCGCGAGACGACCGGCTGGGCGATGTCGGAGACGAGATCGCACGTATCGTGTCCCTCCAGGCGGTCGAGGGCGCCGACGGCGATCTCGCGGATCGCGTCCTCATGGGCGGCGATCCGCTTCGGCGTGAAGCCGGCCTGGAAGAGCGCCTTGAGCCGGTGGTGCTTGGGCGGGTCCATGCCGATGAACATCGCCCGCGCCAGCTCGATCGGGAAGACCTCGTTGATGATCACCACGCCGCCCAGCTCGGAGGAGTAGGTCTGCCAGTCGCGGCTCACCGCGTGGATGTCGTCGGCGGTAGTCACCGACCAGAAGCCGGCGGCCTCCGGGAACTCGGTGATTTCGGAGGTCCAGTGCACCGGGCACTCCCCCCGCATCCGCTTGAACAGCTCGTGGGGCGGCCCGTCGACCCAATGCTCGCGCTCGAGGACGAGCTCGTCCTCGACCCGCTTCTCCTCGGTCTCGCCGCGCTCGCTCACGTTCGGCCCATGCTACCGGTTGATTGGCCGGCTGGCCAGTCGAGGCCGGGCCGGGGGAGAGGTCTAGTCAGCCATTATCGAACGCTCGCCAGGGCGGCGACGAACAACTGGACTCTCAGCGGCGCTTTTTTCGGTAGCCGAAAGTTTCAGGTGGCCGGCTCCGGCTCCTCCTCGGCCGGATGGTTGGTCTTGTCGATCAGCCACTTCGCCTCGAAGGGTTGGCTGCCCGGATCTTTGCGCGGCAGCTTCGACTTGACCAGGACCCAGTCGCCGATGGCGACGTCGTCCAGGGTGCGCTGACCGTCTTCGTTGCTGTCGGCGACCACGATGTGGTGCGCGGAGGAGAAGTCGAACTCGACCGTCTCGCCGATCAGGCCGGCTTTGCGCACCTGGGCGTTGCCGCGTTTGACCTCGACCGCGCCTTCGCCGGCGTAGAAGCCCTTGAAGAGGTAGCCGACGTGCCCCCGCTTGGCCTGGCCTTTGCCTTTTCCGTGGCCTTTCGCTTTGCCGGGTTTGCCGTTCTCGGTGTGGCCTTTCGCTTTGCCGTGGCTCTCGCCGTGCATGGCCGCGGCCCCCGCCGGGACGGCCAGTGCGACCGTGCCCAGGCCCACGAGGAGTGCGCTGCGCAGTCGGTTCATGGTCCTTCCCCCTTTGTCTCGATGTACCTGCTCATTTACGTCGAACCCTGGAACGCGGCTGTGGAGGTCCCGTCAGGCGGGACCCGGGGTGAGGCTGGACGAATGTCCGAGATGGCCGCGGCCCGCAGGGACGGGGCCTGACGGCCGCCGCACCGCCGCCGTTCATCCCCTATACCGAGCCGACCCGGCGATGGGTCGCCTAACCTTGACTGGATGGACCGGAGTGTCGATACCAACGCGTCATGACGGGAGCTGCGGCCGCCGGCGGCCGACCGGGGGATACACCTTTCCCCTCCGGATCCATCTCCCTGCGGCTGCTCTCCGACCAGGGGCTGGCGCGGCGCGGGGCGCGGGGAGACCGGCGCGCCTTCGAGGCGATCTACCGCCGCTACGAGCGGGATCTCTACCGCTTCTGCCTGGCGATGGCGGGCAGTCCCCAGGACGCCCAGGACGCCCTCCAGAACACGATGGTCAAGGTGCTGCGGGCGCTGCCGGGGGAGCGGCGGCATATCGAGCTGAAGCCGTGGCTCTACCGGATCGCCCGCAACGAGACGGTGGAACTGCTGCGCAGGCGACGCGACAGCGTCGAGCTCGACACGAACCTGATCGCCGCCGGGGGCGGGTTGGCGGAGACGGCGGAGACCCGGGAGCGGCTGCGCGGCCTCTTCGCCGACCTCGAACAGCTGCCCGAGCGGCAGCGCGCGGCGCTCGTCATGCGCGAGATGGCGGGGCTCGGCTTCGAGCAGATCGGCGAGTCCTTCGACACGTCGGCCGCGGTCGCCCGGCAGACCGTCTACGAGGCGCGCCTCAGCCTGCGCCAGATGGAAGAGGGGCGTGAGATGAGCTGCGACGCGGTGACCCGCGCCCTCTCCGACGCCGACGGCCGGGTCGCCCGCCGCCGCGACATCCGTGCCCACCTGCGCGAGTGCGAGCGCTGCCGCGCCTTCCGCGACGGGATCGAGGAGCGGCGCGGCGAGCTCGCCGCGATCGCGCCGCTGCCGCTGGCGCTCTCGGCCGGTCTGCTGCAAGGCGCCCTCGGCGCGGGCAAGGTGGGCGCCGCGGCGGGCGCGGCGGGGGGCGCTTTGGCCAAATCGGCGGCCACCGTCGCGGTCGTCGCCGCGATCGGCGTGACCGCGGCCGACCGCGGCGGGCTGGTCGACCTGCCCGTGTTCGGCGACGGCAACGCGTCTGAGCGGAAAGCCGCCCCCCGCCCGGAGCAGGCGGCGCCCTCGCAGGGCGTCGGCGGCAGCGGCGCCGCGGCGACGAGCGACTCCGCATCCGCGAAGCGCGCCGGGGACAAGGCCGGCAAGCCTGGAGACGGCGGGCGGGGGGTGAGCGGGCGCGACGACGACCGCGGGATTGACAGGACCGCTGTCGAAGCCGGCCCACCGGCGACCGTCACCCAAGCCCAGACCGGGCACGGCGAGCACCGGGGTAGACCCGAAGGCCTGCCGCCGGCCTCCCGGCACGGCCAGGAAACGGCCGCCGCGAAGAAACCTCCCCAGGCAGTCACGCCGCCCGGTCCCGGTGGGTCGGGAGGGGGGGCGGCAGGCGGCAACCCACCGGAGCCGCCGGCGCCTTCACCGGCACCGGCGTCTCCACCCGCGCAAGGCGCCGGCCCGCCGAGCTCGATTCCCGCCCCTCCACCGACCGCCGCGCCCCCGGCGGGCGGCCAGGCTGTTCCACCCCCCGCCGCGAAAGGCGCGGGCAAGCCGTAAGAACGCCGCGTCGCTGTCAGCCGCCGAGCCGGTAGGCGACGATCTGCGGCGTCTGACCTTCGGCCGCCGGGAGGCCGGCGGGTGCGATCAGGGTGTCGCCGGCGACGGTCACGCCGGCGTTGGTCCCGGCGGGCAGTTCTTCCTGCCAGGCGATGCGGCCGGATTTGGTGTCGAACCCGTGCACTTTGCCGTCGAAGGTGGTGGCGAAGACGAGGTCGTTGGTGACCGTGGTGGAGCCGTAGACGGGCCCGTTGGCGAAGAAGTGCTTCCATTCGACCGCGCCGGTGGCGACGTCGAGCGCTACCAGTTCGCCGCTGTTCTCGCCGCCGCCTTCGCTGGTTTCGCCGCCGTTGACGAGCGTCACGGGGCTGTTGACGACCGGCGCGAAGACCGTTTTGCCGTCCGTCGACATCGGCGCGATCACGCCCCCGAGGGCGCCGGGGTAGACCGTGTCCGTTTTGATCCGGTCGTATTCACCCCGCATCGCGTAGAGGTTGTCCTGGTCGTGGCCGTTGTGTTTGCCGACCGACCTTTTCCACACCAGTTTCCCGGTCTCGCGGTCGAGCGCGATCACGAACCCGACCTTGCCGGCCGCGACGACCAGCTCTCTGCCGCCGGCCTCCACCAGGATCGGCGGGCCCTGCAGGTCCCAGTCGTAGATGTCATGCGGGGTGAGTTGGAAGTACCAGTCCATTTTCCCCGTTTTCGCGTTCATCTTCACGATCGAGTTGGTGTACAGGTTCGGTCCCGGCCGGCTCGAGCCGAACGGGTCCTCCTGCGTGCCGGGGAACGGGGCCGGATTGCCCACGCCGAAGTACATGAAGCCCTCTTCGTCGAACGCCGGCGTGTACCAGACGCCGCCGCCGGAGTTGACCCCCGGGTTGCCCCAGAGGTTCTTGGGAACGGTGTCGAAGCTCCACCGTTTTTTGCCGGTTTTACCGTCCAGCGCCCAGAGGATTCCCACCCCGCCGCCTTCGTACAGCGAGCCGGCGTTGACCGGCACGGTCGAGGCGTAGAGGGTTCCATTGCTGAAGCCGGGGGCGAGGTCGATGCCCTCGTTCGCGTTCCGGGTGAGGCTCGTGCGCCAGAGCTCCCTGCCGGTTTCGCGATCGAGGGCGAAGGCGTCGGTCGGAGTCGCGCCGTAGACGCGGTCGTCGGCGACGACCACACCGTTCGGTCCCAGGCTGCCCAGTTCGTAGGCTTTCGTCCAGAGCACCTCGCCGCTGTCGTGCTCGATCGCCTGCACATTGGAGGCGAGGTCCTGCGAGTAGACGACGCCACCCGCGACCACCGGCGTGGAGGCGTAGCTGCCGAACGCTCCTTCGCCTTCGATCGGTACGGTCCAGGCGGTCTCCAGTTCTTCCACATTGGAGCTTTTGATCGGACCGCGGGCGTTGCGCGAGTTCGCGAGGTCGCCGTTGGGGTAAGCCTCGCCGGTGTAGCTGACCGATTCACCGCCCGCGTCGTCGCCGCCGCAGCCTGCGAGGAGGGCGACGACCACGGTCAAGAAGGCAAGCGCGGCCGCCGCCCTGACGTAACCCCACCCGCGCGTTCCAACTGCCATTTTGCGACCCTATTCGATCAGTAAGGGAGTGTCAAGTAGTTGCAACTCTTCGACAAGAGGTTGCAGCACACGGTTGGAGAGCAGGCCGAGCGCGCCCAGGTTGGCGAAGCCCGGGCCCTGGCTCAATCCGGCCAGGCCGGGGATGTGCAGGCGCGGCTCGACCCCGCGCAGCTCCAGCGCCCGCCCGATCGGCACCTCGGTTCCGGCCGGGGTGTCCCACAGCCGGCCCGCCTGCTCCTCGATCGCCGCCCGCGTGTCTGCCGGGAAGAGGGTGCGCAACTGCGCCAGGAGGTCGAAGCCGGTGCAGTTTGCGACGTAGTCGTGCTCGGGCGAGTCGATCCCCTGGGGCGCCTCGTGGCGCAGCCGCACCCGGGCGCCGCCCGCCGCCGCGCCGACGTCGGTGACCCGGCCGGTGACGAAGCGGACGCGGTCGTCGTAGGCGATCGCCGCCAGGCTGGGCGGGTCGAAGACGCCGCGGTCGCTGTGCTTGACGAAGTCGCGCCGCGTCGTCCGGTCGAGCCCCGTCCAGCCGACCTCGTCGGGGTCGGAGAAGACGCGGTTCTCGAGGAAGCTCTCGCCGCGGCTCAGCGGCAGTGTCGGCGTGTAGATCGTGAAGCGGGCGCGCGGCCGGAAGCCGCGCAGGAACATCACGCAGCTGAGGGCGCTCTCGCCGCCGCCGACCACGGCGACGTCGCACTCCCGCTCCTCGGGCAGGCGGGCGAACTCTTCGCGCTTGCTGTCGCAGTGGAAGACGCGGTCGGCGACGCCGGGCTCGTGCGCGAAGGCGCGGTGGATCCCCGGCCCGGTCAGCACCAGCGCCCCGGCCGGCCGGCACGAGGCGCCGCCCGCCTCTTCGACCTCGACCGCCCAGCGCCGGCCGGCGTCGTCCAGGGTCACCTGGGCGACCCGCCCCTGCACGTGCGTCACCCCCTCGGTCGCCCGCGAGAGCACCCAGGTCAGGTACTCGCCGTAGTCGCGGTGGCGGACCGGCGGCGAGCCGGCGTCGACCCAGCGCGCGTAGCGGCGCCTGCCGACCATGTAGCGCTGCCAGGAGAACTGCATCGCCTCCGCGTCGATCGCCTCGCCGGCCTCGCCGAAGGCCTCGTGGCTGCGGTAGGGGAAGCCGACGTCCTTGATCGGCGTCACCGCCAGCGGCTCCTCGCCCGAGGTCATCCCGTTGCGCCCCTTCCAGGAGGCGGCGACCTCGGTCGACTCGACGACCGTCATCGAGATCGGCCCCATGCCGAGCCGGTTGAGCGCCTGCACCTTGACGGCGATGCCGGCCGCCTTGGCGCCGGCGCCGACTACGAGTAGATCGGGCTCGGTCGCCATCGCTCCTCCTCGGCCGGGGCCCGCCGGCGGGGCCGCACGACGACCCGCCCGCGCTTGTCGGGGCTGAAGGAGATCGCGCTGCGGCGCGAGCGCTCGTCGGAGCCCTCCTCGGCGGGCCGCAGGTCGACCTCGCCGAGCACCGTGCGCAGCACCCGCTTCATCTCCAGTTCGGCGTAGCTGGCGGCGAGGCAGCGGCGCGTGCCGCCGCCGAACGGAATCCAGGTGTAGGTGCCGGGCGGCTGCTCGAGGAAGCGCTCCGGCAGGAAGCGGCGCGGGTGCGGGTAGACCTCCTCGCGGCGGTGGATCAGGTAGACGCAGGGCGCCACCGTCGTGCCGGCCGGCAGCGCGTAGCCGCCCAGCTCCAGCGGCTCCAGCAGGCGGCGGACGACGACCGGGACCGGCGGGCAGAGGCGCAGCGTCTCCTTCACCACCGCGTCCATGTAGGCGTCCTCCTCGCCCCCCAGCACCTCCTCGCGCAGCCGCGCCAGCTTCTCCGGGTGGCGCAGCAGCCGCTCGAAGACCCAGGCCAGCGAGGAGGAGGTCGGGCCGTCGGTGAGCAGGGTCATCAGTTCGTCGCGCAGGTCGCGCTCGCTGAGCGGCGCGCCGTCCTCGTAGCGGGCGTCGATCAGGATCGAGACGATGTCCTTGTGCCCGTTCCGGCCTTCGCGCCGGCGCCGGTCGACCTCCTCCAGCAGGGCCGCTTCGACCGGCTCCATCGCGGCGCGGAACCTGCCGCTGCGGGCGAACCAGCCGGGCCCGAGCGCCGCCAGCAGGCTGAGCCGGCCGGGGTCGTTGAGCGTCGCGGTGAGGCCGTGCAGCAGCTCGCGCAGCGGCCCGAGGCGGCCCGTCTCGTCACGGCCGAAGACCGAGCGCACGATCACCTCCTGGGTGATGCGCTGCATCCGCGGCCACAGCTCGAAGGGCTCGCCGACCGGCCAGCGGCGGATCTCCTCGCGGGTGACCTCGGCCATCATCTCCGCGTCGGCGCCGGTCCGCCGGCCGTGGAAGGGCGGCAGCATCAGCCGCCGGCGGGGCATGTGCTCGGGCTCCTCCAGCAGCATCACCGAGCGCGGCCCGAGCACCGGCAGCAGCAGCGGGTTGGCGAGCTCGACCCCGAGGCCGGCGGCGGGCGCGGTGAAGACCTTTTTCACGTCGGCCGGGTCGCAGAGGAAGACCCAGGTGCCGGAGTGGAGGATGCGCAGGGTGAAGGTGTCGCCGTAGCGCTCGCGGCAGCGCTTCATGAACGGGTAGGGGCGCTTGGCCCAACCGAGCGCCTGCAGGGCGCTGGGCAGGCGCGGTCCGGGCGGCAGGCTCACGGCTTGCCTCCGTCCCCGTCGGCCTCGGTCGCCGCCGGCGCCGCCATCAGCTCGTCCTCCTCCTTGCAGGTGGCGGCGATCAGGAGCTCGAACAACCCGGCCGAGAACTCCTCGGGCAGCTGCGCCTCGGCGCCGCGGGCGAGGTAGCGCTCGCGCACCGCGTCGACCCGGTCGGGCTGCATCATCGGGATGCCGTGGGCGCGCTTGTGGCGGGCGATCTCGCGGCAGACCTCGAAGCGCTCGCCGAGCAGGCGGGCGATCTCGTCGTCGAGCCCGTCGAGGCGGCGGCGGTATGGCTCGAGACCGGCGGTCATGCAGGCACCGCCTGGCGGTCGAGCAGCCCGGCGGCGAAGGCGTAGCCGCAGGCGGCGAGGGCGTGCAGGGCGTAGCCGCCCTCCTGGACGACGCAGACGGGCAGCCCCGGGGCGCCCAGCAGGCGGCCGACCTGGGCGAAGATCTCCGGCGCGAACGACCAGCTGCCGTGCGGGTCACCCCTCACCGTGTCGTAGCCGAGCGAGACGACCAGCGTCGCCGAGCTACCGGCGAGCGAGTCGAGCGAATCCTCGACCGCGGCCAGATAGGTCTCGGCGTCGGGGGTTTGGCTGAACTCGACGACGTGTTCGCGCTCGCTGCGCGGCGTCACGGTGCGGGCGGCGACGTTGGTCACCGGCCAGGCGTGCAGCGAGTGCAGCCTGACGTCGGCGATCGAGGCGACGATCGCCGCGGTGCCGTTGGGGTAGTGCAGGTCGAGGTCGAGGATGCCGACCGGCCCCGCGCCGCCCTCGCGCAGGGTGAAGGCCGCCGCCGCGGCCGAGTTCAGGTAGCAGTAGCCGGCGCACCAGTCGGGACCGGCGTGGTGGCCGGGCGGCCGGCAGAGGGCGTAGGCGAAGCGGGCGCCGCCGAGCAGGCTGCTCGCGGCGGCGATCGCCGTGCGCACCCCCTCGTGCGCGGCGGCGACCAGGCCGGCGCAGACGGGGATGTCGGGCGGCAGGCCGGGGGCCGCCAGCTCCGGCATCACCACCGGCTCCTCCGAGGTCAGCCCCCGCAGCGTCTCCAGGTACTCGCGCTCGTGCAGGGCCGCCAGCACGCGCTCGACCTGCTCGGTCGGCGCGTCGGCGCGGGCGGTGCGCACGCCGGCGTGGCAGGTGAGGCCGTTGCGCAGCTCGGCCATGCGGCGCTGGTCGTCCATGCCGGGCAGCTTGCGGCCGCCTTCGACGATCCAGGGCGCGGCGTCGCGTCGCCGGCCGCGCCGCTGCTCGATCAGCATCAGCTCGCTCATTGGAGCAGCAACCGCATCCGCGGCCCGAGTGGCTCGAACCCGTTGGTCAGGTAGAAGCGTTCGGTCGCCTCGATCGCCGCGAAGCTCGCCTGCGGCAGGCCGACCTCGAGGCGCGAGATCCCCCGCGCGCCGGCCTGCTCGACCAGCGCTTCGATCAGTTCGCGCCCCAGCGAGAGGCTGCGCCAGTCGCGGTTCACCCAGAGGTCCTGGATCGTCGCGTAGCGCCCCGGCACGTGGATCGCGTGCTGCCAGCTGGCGGCGCAGATCCCCGCCAGCTTGCCGTCGACCTCGGCGATCAGGAGGAGGCCGGCGTCCTCGTCGTCGATCAGGCGCCGCGTCGCCGCCTCCAGCTCCGCCGCCGAGGGGCGCTCGCCGCCCAGCTCGACCAGCAGGTCCTCGACCGCGGCGGCCGCTGCCGGCGCGTCGGCCGCGGTCGCCTCGCGCACCCGCACCCGCGCCGTCGTCCCCGAGCGCTCGCTCATGCCGCCTCGGCGATCCTCTCCGACGGCTCCAGCTCGACCGTCCAGGCCTCGGTCGAGGCGCTGCCGGTGACCGCCTCGGCGATCGCCGCCATCGGCGCCCGCGCCTTGAGCAGGATCTCGTCGAACTCGTCCTCGGGGTCGGACTGCATGACGATCGCCCCGCCGGCTCCGATCGTCGTGCGGCCCGGCCGCATCACGATCGTGCGAATCACGATGCTCAGGTCCATGCTGCCGTCGACCCCGTACCAGCCGATCGCCCCCGAGTAGACGCCGCGCGCCTCGTCCTCGAGGTCGTCGATGATCTCCATCGTGCGCTCCTTCGGCGCGCCGGTCATCGAGCCGCCCGGGAAGCAGGCGCGGGTCAGCTCCGGCGCGCTGCGCTCCGGGCCGAGCACGCCGCTGACGGTCGAGATCAGCTGGTGCACGGTGGCGTAGTCCTCGACGATCATCAGCTCGGGCACGCTGACGCTGCCCACCTCGCAGGCCCGGCCGAGGTCGTTGCGCAGCAGGTCGACGATCATCAGGTGCTCGGCGTAGGTCTTCTCGTCGGAGGTCAGCTCGGCCTTCAGCTCGGCGTCGCGAGCGGGATCGAGATCGCGAGACGTGGTGCCCTTGATCGGCCGCGCCTCGACGCGGCGTTCGCGGTCGACTGCGAGGAAGCGCTCCGGCGAGGAGCTGACCACCGCCATCTCGCCCAGCTTCAGGTAGGCGGCGAAGGGGGCCGGGTTGCGCCGCCGCAGCAGCCGGTAGAGCTCGAACGGGTCGGGCGCGGCGTCGGTCGAGATCTGGTCGGTGAGGCAGACCTCATACGACTCGCCGGCGGCGAGCTCGGCCTGGCTGCGGGCGATGTCGGCGAGGTACTGCTCGCGGCCCCGCCCGCAGCGGAAGTTGACCTGGCCGGCGCCGGTGCCGCCGGGGTCGAGCGGCGCCGGCTCGGGCGAGGCGGCCAGGACCTCCCGCACGGCCGCCTCCGCCTCCTCGAGCCAGTGCTCGGCCTCCGCCTCGTCGCCGCGGCAGAGCGCGACCAGATGCGCCCGTCTACGCACGTGGTCGACGGCGACGAGGCGGTTGGCGAGCATCATCACGGCATCGGGCATGTCCGACCGATGCACGTTCGGCGAGCCGCAATCGGCCTTCAGCTCGTAGCCGAGGTAGCCGACGAAGCCGCCCAGCAGGCCGGGCGGGAGCCCGGCCGGTGGTGGCTCGATCGCGTGCTGTGCGAGCTCGCGGTCGAGCAAGTCGAAGATCGAGATCCGCTCGGTCGAGGCGCCGGCGGCGCCCTGGCGGCTGACGACGCCGGACTCGACGTCGTATTCGAGCACGCAGCGCCCGGCGCCGGCGCTGGTGCCGAGGTAGGAGCGCTGCGCGAGCCGCGTCGGCGCGTCGGCGCTGTCGAGCCAGAAGGCGTGCTCGGCGGCGCCGAAGAGGCGTTCGAAGAGCGCCTCGGTCGAGGGCTCGCCGGGGATCGTGCGCAGCCGCAGCTCGGTCTCGCCGCTGCCGCGGGCGCGGCGCGCCTGGGCGCTGCGGGGCGCCTGGCGGGGCCGCTTGGCGCCGCGCCAGCGCGGCGATTTGCGCTTCCGCGCCAGGGCGAAGAAGTTCTCCACCAGGCGGGCGCCGTGCTCGGTGGCGACCGACTCGGGGTGGAACTGGACGCCCCAGAGCGGCCGCCTGCGGTGGGCGATCCCCATCACGACGCCGTCGTCGGCCCAGGCAGTGACGTGGCCGTCGGGGCCCATGTCGGTGATCGCCAGCGAGTGGTAGCGGACCACCGGGAAGCCCTGCGGGATGCCCTCGAAGATCCCCTTGCCCTCGTGGTGGATGCGGCTGAGCCGGCCGTGCATCGCCTCCGGCGCGCTGCCCACCTTGCCCTCGAGCAGGTGGCCGATCCCCTGGTGGCCGAGGCAGATCCCCAGCACCGGCGTTTCGCTGTAGCGGAGGATGTCGTTGCAGACGCAGAAGTCGTGCCAGCGGTCGGGGCTGCCGGGGCCGGGGGAGAGGACGATCGCGTCGAAGTCCCAGCGCGAGAGCGCCCGCCAGGAGACGGCGTCGTTGTCGACCACGATCGGCTCCTCGCCGCAGACGCCGGCCAGCAGGTGGAAGACGTTGTAGGTGTAGGAGTCGTGGTTGTCGACCAGCAGCGTCTTCACCGCGCCGCCTCCTCCAGGCCGAGGCCACGCGCGGCGGCGTCGAGGGTCGAGCGGACGACCCGCTGCACCTGCGGGGGGCGCTCGGTTTCGCCCTGCCAGCGCGCCAGGTGGGAGGCGTAGCGGGCGAGGGGGGAGACGTCGAGCGTCGCGGCGACCCTGCCCAGCAGGCGGCCGTAGGTCTCCGACTGGACCACGGCGAAGCGGTATTCGGGGTCGAGCGCCGCGCGAGCTTGCTGTTGCCCGCCTCCATGGCGGGTAGGCGCAAGCTCGCCGTTGCGGGCGCGGGCGCGGGCCATGTCCCAGCCGAGCGCCTTGCCCGCGTCGAGCAGCTTCTCGGGGGCGAAGTCGACCCGCTTGGTCGCGCCGTGCAGGAGGAAGAAGCCGAGCGCCACCTGCGAGGGGACGCGGTCGGGGGAGGGGTTGGCGCGGCGCGTCGCCTCGCGCTCCGCGTCGGCCTCGAGCTGCTCGTCGACCCACTCGACCAGGTTGTCGATCAGCAGCGCGTCCTTCTTGCTCGAGGCGATCTTTTCCTTTTCGCGGGCGACCATGCCGTGGAAGATGTCGTGGTAGGGGTGGAAGCCGTTGCCCTCGTCGGTGTGGACGAGCTCGGCCATCAGCTGGCGGCGGCATGTGACGTGGGCGTACCACTCCTGGCCGCAGACCTGGACCGAGGTGGTGCCGTCGAGGCCGGTGTCGGCGAGCCAGTAGGCGAGGGCGCGCATGTGCTGGGTGGGGACGCCGTCGGAGCGGACCAGCGGCATTTCCTCCAGCTCCTCGCGGCCGGTCATGTAGATCACGGTGCCGTCGACGCGCTTCTCCAGCGTCCCCTCCTGCAGGCCGAGCTCCGCCAGCTCGACCACCTCGGGCAGGAAGTCGGACTCGAAGAAGACGCGGTCGAAGTGGATGCCGAGCCGGGCCAGGGTCTTGCGCTGGCCGGAGATCACCCAGGCGCGCGTCTGCGACCACAGCTCGAGCGCCGACTGGTCGCCGTTCAGCACCTTCTGCAGGAGCTCGTCGGCGCTGTCTTCGTGCACGTCGACCTCGCGGGTCAGCGAGTCGGCCGGGTGGTCCTGGGCGAGCCCGAGCGCCGCCCCGCCCGTCCCGTTCCTGACGTAGTCGGCGTAGCAGTAGCCGACGAAGTGATCGCTCTTGACGCCGTTGCCGTCGCCGCCCTGCGGGTACTTGCCGCTGCGCACCACGCCGGCCATCGCCTCGCCCATGCTGCGGCCGACGTCGCAGATGATGCTGCGCCGCTCGACCTCGCCGCCGGCCTCGGCGAGCGCCGCGCCGAGCGCGTTGCCGAGCGCCAGGTTGCGCAGGTGGCCGATGTGCAGCGCCTTGGTCGAGTTGGCGTCCCAGAAGTTGAGCGCGAAGCGCCGCCCGGCGGCGGGCTCGCCGCAGCCGGCCACCGCCTCGACGCCTTGCTCCAGCTCGGCGCCGCGCCGCGCCACCCACTCGTCCTCGAGCCGCAGCCAGACCGCGTCGCCCTCGCGCTCCACCGCCGCCACCCAGGGCTGCCGCTCGATCTGCTCGAGCGCCGCCGTCGCCGCCCTGTCCTCGCGCCACCGGCGCGAGCGCGGCACGACCATCAGGTCGAAGCGCTCGTGGGGGCTGTAGGGGGCGCGCAGGGTCCAGTGCTTCCGGGCCTCCCCGTCGCCCGCGGCGTCATCGAAGTGGTCGAAGAGATTGGTGTCCATAGTCGCGACGCCTCTCGCTGCGCCTATGCACCAGCCGGGGCTCGAACCCGGATCCTCGGCTTACAAACCCGATCCTCTAACCGATTGAGGTACTGGTGCGTATGGAGTATCCGTTGGGTACTGATCGTTCAATTTTCGCGGAGTGTAGCAACGGATTCGTGCATGTGTCGGCAAGGATCGAATCGGGCGCCCCGGGCGGCGGGCGGGGAGGCGGGAGCCCGCCGCCCGGGACCCGGGGCTAACCGACTTCGTAGAGAAGGTCGGCGCCGGACCCGCCGCAGTCATCGACCAGGCGGATGCAGCCGGCGTTGCACAGCACCCCAGCGTGGTAGCTGATCGTCGCCAGGGACGCGCTGAGTCGCTTCGAGAGCTCCGTGGTGGTCACCGCCCCTGTTGTGATCGCTCCGAAGATCTGCACGCGGAGTGGATTGGACAGGACTCTTGCTTCTAGCGTGGTCACCTTGGTTCCTCTCTCGTAATGTCGACTTTATATGACGTGGTTGGGATTGCAAAGTCGGGCATTCTTGCTTATTCGTTTCTCGTTTGTGAGGTTTTGACGCGGTTCGGCCGCCTTCAAGCCGGAATTTCGGGAGAATTCCCGCCGTGCTGACTGTCGCCGTCACCGGTCCAACGGGTGAGATCGGCAAGCCGTTCGTCGCCGCGCTGGAGCGGGCGCCCGAGGTGGGGCGGGTGCTGGGCATGGCCCGCCGGCCGTTCGACTTCGCCGCGCGCGGCTGGGACAAGTTCGAGTACCGGCGCGGCGACGTGCTCGACCCGGACGCGGTCGCGGCGCTGGTCGCCGACGCCGATGTCGTCGTCCACCTCGCCTTCGCGATCGTCGCCGGCAGCGAGCAGAGCCGCGAGGTCAACCTGGCGGGCTCGCGCAACGTCTTCGAGGCGGCAGCCGCAGCCGGTGCCCGGCGGCTCGTCTACACGTCCTCGGTCGCCGCCTACGGCTTCGGCCGCGGCCTGCCCAGCCTGCTGACCGAGGAGGAGCCGGCGCGGGGCACCGCGCGCCACCCCTACTCGGCGCACAAGGCGGCGGTCGAGGAGGAGCTCGCCGCGGCGCTGGAGGGCTCGGCGACCGAGGCCTACGTCTTCCGGCCCTGCATCGTCGCCGGGCCGGAGGCGACGCTGCTGCTGGAGATGGTGCCGCTGCTGGCGCTCGGCAGGAAGCTACCCAGGCCGCTGCGCTGGGCGCTCGGCCGCACCCCCTCGCTGCGCCCGGTCCTGCCCGACCCCGGCGTGCGCTTCCAGCTCGTCCACCACGACGACGTCGCCGCGGCGCTCGCCGCCGCGACCCTCGGCCACGGCGACCCCGGCGTCTACAACCTCGCCGGGCCGGGGGAGCTGACCGTCACCGACCTCGCTCACGAGCTCGGCTGGCACGCCGTGCCGGTGCCCGCCCCGCAGCTCGCGGTCGGCGCCGCGGCCGAGGCGGTGGCGCCCTTCCTGCCCCTGCTGCCCGACGAGGCCGCCTGGATCGAGGCCCTCCGCCGCCCGGTGCCGATGGACACCGCCAAGGCCCGCCGCAAGCTGCACTGGATGCCCCACCACGACGCCCGGGGAACCCTGCAAGAAACGATCACCGCGGTGCGGGCGAGGTGAGCAAGCGGATGCGTCCGGTGAGCTCCCTTGTATGCAGGGTCTGACCCCAGATCCCGGCGGCTAAGCCCACATTCGGCTACCAGACCACCCGCTCGCCAATCGCCCCTTGGATGTCTTCGTCGGCACTGACGAGCGGTAGGTCGAGAGTCAGCGCGGTCGCCGCGATGATGCGATCGAAAGGGTCGGGCACTTTCTCCCTCGGGATCGCCGCCATCTTGTCTAGCACCGCCAGGTCAAGTGGCACGACCGTGAACGGCTCCCCATTGACGATCGAGCGCGCATCGTCGAACAGCTGTGTCGAGAGGCGGCCGGAGTCAACCAGGTAGCGAAGATCGAGGAAAGATCCGATCGAGACATAGAGGGCATTCGCATCAAGCGCCCGATCGACGGCATCCGCAGCGCTCTGCGAGCGCTCGCGCAGCGTGCCCCCGAGCATCCACAGCAGTACGTGGGTATCAGCGACGATGTTGGCCACCGGCGGGTTCTACTCGGTCTTGCCGAGCAGTGCCTCGTGGCGGGCGGCCTTGATGTCGGCGATCTCAATCGGCGGAAGCTTTCCGGCGAGCGCTCCAACCGGCCAGGACTGATCCTGAGCGCGCCCAAGAGATTTGGGCACGACATCGACCGCTGCACCAACCTCCAGCTCGGAGGCATCGGCTGCGGGCACCACGATGACGGTCGTCCCGTCCGGGCGTTTCTCAATGACCTTGGCCATGCCCCAAGGGTACTGCTTGCCGCAGCGCACCGCGCCTCGTCGCTGAGGACGAAGCGGCGTAAGCGCGCCTGCCTACACTGCGTGGGATGTCTGCCGACCAGAGCGACTCCACCTTCACCCTCTACAGGCGCGGGATCGAGCTGCTCGAGGAGGCTGACTTCGAGCAGGCGACCGAGCCGCTGGAGGAAGCCGCGGCGCGGGCGCCCGAGAAGTCCTCGGTGCGCGAGGCGCTCGGCCGCGCCTACTTCCGCTGCGGCCGCTTCCGCGCCGCCGCGGCCGAGTTCGAGGCCGTCGTCGACACCCACCAGGTCAACGACTTCGCCCACTTCTGCCTCGGCCGCGCCCTCGCCAAGACCGGCGAGACCGACCGCGCCCGCCACCACCTGGCCCTCGCCTCCAACCTACGCCCCGAGCGCCGCGACTACCGCTTCTACCGCGAGCTGCTGTCTTAGCGCCAAATCGCCAGCTCGCGAGCAGCGTTTTCTTCGCTGACAGCCGACTGTCGAACCCAAAAAGTTTCAGTTTTAGGTATGCCGCCCTGTGGACTTAGGAGGGAGCCGCGCTATCGCGCTGGGCCATCGGGGCTGGACGGCTCATCGTGGAGCTGTTCGCCTGCGGTATCGAGATCCTCGAGGTCGGCGAGATCGCGGGTCCTGCCGGCCGCTTGCTTCATAGCTTTCAAATCCTCGATGGAGCAGACCGCGACCCTGATGCCGAGCACCTCCGCGTCAGTTGAACGGGCGCGGAGCTCGTCGTAGGAAGGAACTCCGTCGAGCCCTTGGACGACATCCAAGCGACCCAGGTCGGTCTTGATGGCGACCTGCTCACCACTCATGAGCCGCCCGGCGATCGATAGCGGGCTGCTGAGAAACGATTCACCTGTTTGGACATGTCCGTGGATCGCTACGACGGTCTCTGCAAGTCGTTTCAGGTTCTCCGGATCTGGTGCCACGACTATGTCCACATCCTTCGTGCCGCGGACTACTCCCCAAGCTCCGAGGGCGAGCCCGCCTACCACGACGAACCTGACTTCGGCCGTCGTCAGTCGGCGAAGTATCTGGTCAAAGGCCGGCTCGGTCACGACGCCCCGCCACGCCGGCGATTTGGAGGAGCGTGTGGCTCAGCGCAATGGTCTCGGCCAGGTTCACGCTCAGCGGACGCCGAGCGTCTTCCCGTAGCCGTATAGCGCGCACTTCCTCGGCAGCCCTAGCGGCGCTCTTAGTCAAGTTGTGCGGTTGTTGGACCGATCCCATCGGGGAAACCGTAGCGGAGGCCACGCCGTGCTGGCTCGATTGGGCAGTGAAGCATTGCCGCGCGGATGTAATCGAGGTGCTCGTTGAGGCTGAGGTCGTCGTAGAAGATGGGGGTGTCGGGGAGGTAGCCGTACCGCCCCTGACCGGTGCCTACAGCCCGGCGACGAGGTTGCCGACGTTGCGGGCGCTGAAGTAGGGGCCGAAGGTGTGGACGCGGTCGCGTTGCTTGCCGTAGCTGGTCAGGCCGTTGATCGCGGCGCCTTCCTGGGTCAGCCAGCCGCCGCCGCTGGCGCCGGGGGCCCAGTGGCAGCGGATCGCGATCGTCGGCGGGCCGGGCAGGCGGTAGGTGAGGTTGTCGTCGCCGACGTAGGGGGATTCGCAGCCCTGCAGAGCGCGGGCTTTGCGCGGGTAGCCGAAGCTCTGGAAGCTCTGGCGGCGGGGCTGGTCGATGAGGATCGTGGCGCCGCCGACCGCGTCGGCGACGTTGACGCCTTCGGCGTTGGGGGCGACGAGGATCGCGCCGACGTCGAAGTTGGGGTTGCCGAACTTGACCCACTGGCGGGGGGCGAAGACGGCGTTGCGGCCGGCGACGAAGGCGCCGAAGGGCGCCGTGCCGTTGGTGTAGGCGGGGACGAACTGGAGGTAGCGCGACCAGGCGCTGCTGCCGCGCCGCCCGCGCGGGCCGGAGTTGACGCAGTGGGCGGCGGTGAGGACGAGGCGGCGGCTGGGGCTGTCTATCGCCGTCGCCGAGCAGGCGCCCTGGTGGCGGCCCTGGCGGACGAAGAGGCGGCCGTTGACGGCATAGGGGGGTTGGGTCGATTCGGCGATCGGCGCGAAGCTGACGCGGGCGGTCAGCGCGGCGCCCGCCGGCGCGTCGAGCGGCGCCGTCGCGAGGCGGCGGGCGACCGTCCAGTAGGCGGCGACCTTCGCCGCTTCGCCCCGCTGCGGCGCGGCGTTCGGGTGGAGGCGCTGCGAGGCCGAAGCGCCGCCCGGCAGGGCGATGAGCGCCGTCGCGGCGAGGCAGGCGAGGGCAGCGGCGAGGCAGGCGAGAGCCGCGACCGCGGCCTCCCTGCGGGGCCGGGCAGTGTACGGGCCGATTCCCATCCGGATGAGCATAGAGCGCAACGCCCGCCGGCCGGCGCCGTCCCGACTGGAAGAACGGCGCCGGCCCGTCTCAGGAGAGCAGCGGGATCACGCAGCGGTAGGCGCGGGTTTCGGCCGAAGTCGCTTTATCGATCACGCCCCCCGTGGAAACGGTGGTAATTCCATAGACGTTGGCACCTGACACAACAGGGATGTCACTCGCCCACTCATCCCCACCGTGCAAAGTCACCCCCGGCTCCGCCGCGAAGGCCGCCAGCTGCAGCGCCTCCGGCAGCCCGCCGCCGCGGGCGGCGCATTTGGCCGCCGCCACCGGCGCCGTCGCTTCGCTGCTCGGCGAGGTCTCCCAGCAGGCGCCGGCGAACTCGATCGTGCCGGGCAGGCAGCCGGCGCTGTAGCCGTTGACCGTCTTCGCGTCGACCGCGTTGATCGCGTTGAGGGCGGTCTGCGCGTCGGTCGCGCTCTGCGCCGAGCCGGCCGTGTCGGCGTGGCCGGCGCTCGGCACCTGGCCCAGGGTGAGCTCGTTGATGTCGGCGCCGGTCAGCGGCCCGGCCGTGCGGCGCAGGCCCCGCAGGACGTTCGGCTTGAGCCGGTTGGCCGGCACCGAGCGCGGCTTCAACCGGTTGCCCGGGATCGACTTCGCCCGGATCGTCTTGCCGCTGATCCGTCCCTTCTTGGCCGCGTAGACGCTGCCGCCCAGCGCCACGAACAGCGCCAGGATCGAGATCGCCAGCGCCGGCGAGCTCCGCCAGATTCCCTGCTTCATCGGCTCCTCCCGTAAACACGTCGGTATTGCAGGACCGGGGCGAGCCTAAGCAGCAGCGCGGCATTTGCCCAAGGATGTTGGACGAACGTTCAGATCGCCGGCCCTCAGCCGGCGGCCTCGTCCGCCTTCCTGGTTTCCTCGAGCAGGGTCATGATCGCCTTGTTGTCGCCCGTGGCGGGGAGGTAGAAGTGCTCCACCGCGCCGCGCACCTGTCGCTGCGATTTCAACTTGATGGCTTCGAGCTCGCGCAGCAGGTTGGTGTGGTAGCTGACGTTGCTCAGCGACTCGCCCAGCAGCTCGGCGACCCTCACCGGGCTGAGCGGCCGGCCGGCGTCGACGAGCTGTCGCAGGATGCGGCGCCTCAACCTGTGGTCGAGCGCCCGGATCAGTTTCGCCAGCCGCTCGTCCTTCTTGGAACGCCTTTGTTTCTTTCGACCTGAACCTGCCATCTGAGGGTTCCTCCTGAGTTGAAGTGTTTCGGATCCGTCGGATGCTAAGGGATTGCAGACGACAGTCTAAGGAGTTCGACGGCGTGTTTCACTCCGACGCCGTGCGAGCGCTGCCCGTTTCCAGGGGATAGACTCGACCCGACATACGGTCGGTGGTCAAGGGAAGTCCGGTGCGAAGCCGGCGCGGTCCCGCCACTGTGACCGGGCGAAGGAGGCCGCAGGCGCGACTTGCGCCGGCCACTGGGGGCGACACGGAGCCCTCGGGAAGGTGCGGCCGACGATTCCCGGAAGCCAGGAGACCTGTCCCCGGCCAGCCATGACAACCCTCGAGGAAAGGGTGGCTTCAATGCCAAGACTCGTTCCATTCCGGCCGGCTGCCGTATGCGCGCTGGCCCTCGCTCTGCTGCTCCCCGCGACGGCGCTCGCGGCGGCCAAAGGCACGCCCGCGCAGCTGCGGGTCGTCGCCGGGCAGAAGGTGCTCGCCGACACGACGATGCGGACCGGCACCACGGCGGTCCCGACCAGCCGTGCCGCCGATTGCTTCGGCAACAAAGACCGCGGCAGCGGCAAAGCGGTCAGGGTCGCGGGCGCGACGCCGCTCGGCCTGCTGGTGCAGGCGGCGCGCTCCAACAAAGCGCTGCGGCCGCTGCTGATCACCGACGCCTTCTCCTTCGGCCTCGGCCTCTGCGCGATCGGCGGCCTCGAGCCGAAAGGCGAAGGGTTCTGGCAGCTGCGCGTCGATCACGAGGCCCCCGAACTGGGCGGCGACGCGATCGAGCTGAAGCGCGGCGACCAGGTCCTCTGGTACCTGACCGCGGGCTTTCCGGCGCCCGAAGAGCTCTGGCTGAAGGCGCCGAAGCAGGCGAAAGCCGGCACGCCGTTCCGGGTGCGCGTCTTCGCCTACGACGAAGAAGGCAAGCGCAAGCCGGTTGCCGGGGTCAAGGTCAGCGGCGCCAAGGGGCCGACCAGCGCGAAAGGCCTCGCCGCGGTGACCCTCGGCCGGCCGGCGCGGCTGATCGCCCGCCACGGCAAATACATCCCGTCCAACCGGGCGGCGGTCTGCGTCGGCGGGAAGTGCCCGAAGGGCTGACGCGGTGAGTCGCAGCCGTAGTCCGGCGGTCGCGATCGCGCTGCTCCTGCTTGGAGCGGCGCTCGCGACCGCCGGTTGCGGCGTCGGCGCCGGCGACGACGTCGGCGAGGTCTCGCTGACCGTGACCCGCGACTACGGCGCCGAGCGAGTCGGCCCGCTGCTGCGGGAGAGCGTCAGCGAGGCCGACACGGTGATGCGGGTGCTCGATCGCAGCTTCGAGATCGAGACCGCCTACGGGGGCCGCTTCGTGCAGTCGATCGAGGGCCTCGAGGGCAAGCGGGAGGGTGGCCGGCCCTACGACTGGTTCTTCTACGTCAACGGCCTCTGGTCGCCGTTCGGCGCGGCCGAGTACCCGCTGCGCGGCGGCGACGCGATCTGGTGGGACTACCGCGACTGGTCGGCGTCGACCCGTGTCTCCGCCCTGGTCGGCTCCTGGCCGCAGCCCTTCGCCGCCGGCTACGAGGGCGCCCGCCACCCGACCGCGATTGAGTGCCGCGGCGGCGGCGAGGCCTGCGCCGTCGTGCGGCGGCGCCTGCGCGCCGCCGGGGCGACCCTGGCGGGCGGCGCCGCCGAGGACGCGATCCGGGTGCTGGTCGGGCCCTGGGCGCGGCTGCGCGTGGACTCGACCGCCGCGATCGTCGAGTCCGGCCCGCAGGCGAGCGGGATCTACGCCGAGCTCGCACCGGAAGGGGGCCGGTTTGCCCTGCGGGCCCTGGACGAGGGCGGCGAGCCCGCACGCGACTTCGGGCCGGATGCCGGCCTGGTCGCCGCCACCCGCCGCTTCGAGGCGCCACCGGTCTGGCTGGTCACCGGGACGACCGCGGCCGGAGTCGGCGCCGCCGCCGAGCTGCTCGACGCCGCCGGCCTGCGCGACCATTACGCCGTGGCGATCGAGGGCGGCGAGGCGATCCCGCTGCCGCTGGAGCGGCGGTGAGGTCCCCCTTCGCCTACACGCCGCGGCCGCGGCCGCTGCAGTCGGCCTCGCCGGGGGCTGCGGTCGCCTACCTGGGCGCCTTCGTCGCCGTCGCCTTCCTCTATTCGAGCCCGCTGGTGCTGGCGGCGGTGGGCGCCGGGGCGGCGCTCGCCGGGCTGCTTGCCGGCGCCTCCCGGGCGGTGCGGGTGGCGCTGCGGATGGGCGGGGTCCTGGCGCTGCTGATCGTCGTCGTCAACGTCCTCGTCGTCAACCGCGGCGAGACGGTGCTGCTGCGGCTCGGCGAGCTGCCGGTCCTCGGCCGGGTCGACGTCACCGGCGAGGCGCTCGCCGCGGGCGCGGTGATCGGCCTGCGGGCGGCGGTGGCGATGGTCGCCTTCGCCGTCTACTCCGCCTGCGTCGACCCCGACCGGGTGCTGCGCGCCCTGCGCCCCCTGGCCGGCCGCTCCGCCCTGACCGCGGCGCTGATCTCCCGCCTCGTCCCGGTCGCCGCCGCCGACGCGGCGCGGCTGCGCGACGCCGGCCGCCTGCGCGGCCCCGCCGCCGCGCCGCTCGGCCGCGCCGTCATGGCTCGTCGCCTGCTCACCGGATCGCTCGACCGCGCCGTGGACGTGGCGGCGACGCTGGAGCTGCGCGGATATGCGCTCGAACCCCCGCGCCGCCGCTTGATCGCAAGGTTGTCCCCCCGCCAGTGGGGACAATCCTGCGATCGGCGCCCGCGGTACGACAGGCGCTTCTACGCGATCGGCGCTGTCGTGATCGTCGCCGCGGTCGTCGGCAAGCTGCTCGGCGCCGACGGGTTCGCCGCCTACCCGACGGTCGAGGTCGGCTTCGGAGGCGCGACGCTCGCCCTCTCGGCCCTGGTCGTCCTCGCCGGCCTCGCGCCCTGGAGGCGACGTGCCTGAGCTGGCCACCCCGCCGCGTGCCGTCCCGGTCCTGGCGATCGAGGGCCTCAGCTACGCCTACCCGAACGCCGACGAGCCGACCAAACGTGCATCCACCGCGCATACGGCGGACGATGCAGGTCGCGTGCTGCGCGACGTCTCGCTGCAGCTCGCGCCGGGCGAGTTCGCGCTGCTGGCCGGGCGCTCGGCCTGCGGCAAGACGACGCTGCTGCGCGCCGCCTGCGGGTTGGTGCCGCACTTCCACGGGGGCGAGATCGACGGCAGCGTCAGCGTCGCCGGCCGCGACGCGATCGCCGCCGGGCCGGGCGAGCTGGCCGGCGCGGTCGGCTACGTCGCCCAGGACCCCGAGACGCAGGTCGTCTCGACCACGGTCGCCGCCGAGATCGGGCTGCCGCTGGAGATGCGCGGCGACCCGCCCGCCTCGCGGGCACGGGCAATTGAGGAGGTGGCCCTAGCCTTGGCAATCCCCCACCTCCTCGAGCGAACTGTAGACGCTCTCTCTGGCGGCGAGCTGCAACGCGTCGCCCTCGCCGCGGCCCTCGTGACGCGCCCGCAGCTGGTGCTGCTCGACGAGCCCACCTCCCAGCTCGACCCGGTCGCCGGAGATGAGCTCATTTGGCTTCTGCGGCGGCTCAACGAGGAGTGGGGCGTCACCGTGCTCCTCGCCGAGCACCGGCTGGAGCGCTGCCTGGCTGCCGCGGATCGCGTGGTCGCCATGGACGCGGGCATCATCTCCTTCGATGGAGAGCCCCGCGACTTCCTGGCCTGGGCCCAGGAGGTCGACAACGCCCTGGAGACGCCCTCCGCGCGCCTCTTCTCTCTCGCCGGGATCGAGCCCCTCCCGACGGGCGTCCGCAACGCCCGCCAGATCTTGTCCTCGACCGACGCTCTCGGTGGGAGGGAGGGGGACACCCCCCTCTCTCAACTTTTTCCGAAGACAGCCTCAGCTGTCCGCCCGTCCGGTAGCGGAAAAAGTACAAGCCGTTCGGGGGGTGTCCCCCTCCCCCCTGGCGGAAGCTCGGCCGTGAACGCGCGGAACCTGTGGGTTGAGCTGGGGGACGGGGATCGACGGCGCGATGTGCTGAAGGGGATCGAGCTGGGGGTCGCGCAGGGAGAAAGGGTGGCCCTGATGGGCCGCAACGGGGCCGGGAAGAGCACGTTGCTGCGGGCGCTGGCCGGACTCGTGGAGCCGGTGAGGGGCAGGGCGGAGGCGCCGGGTGGGATCGCATTGCTGAGTCAGAACCCGAGCGACTACCTGGTGCGGGAGCGGGTCGGCGACGAGCTGCCGGGGGCTGCCGGCGCAGCTGCGCTGCGGGCGGTGGGGCTGGAGCACGCCGTGGATGCGGATCCGCGCGACCTGTCGGGCGGCGAGCGGCAGCGGCTGGCGCTGGCGATCGCCCTGGCGGGGCGGATCGAGGGGGAGGAGCTGCCGGGGCTGGTGGCGCTCGACGAGCCGACCCGCGGCATGGACCGGGCGCTGAAGGGCGAGCTGGTCGAGCTGGTCGGCGGCCTCGCCGCCGCGGGCGCCGGCGTGGTCGTCGCCACTCACGACGTCGAGTTCGCCGCCGCCTTCGCCGCGCGGGTAGTGCTGCTCGGCGAGGGGGTCGCGATCGCCGACGGCGCCGCCAACGAGGTCCTCTCCGGTGGCTGGTACTTCGCCACCGAGGTCGCCCGCATCCTCGACGCGCCCGGCGTCGTCACGCCCGAGCAGGGCGTCGCTTACCTCGCGGAGCGGGGGAGAATCGCCTGATGTCCTGGCAGCTGGCCAGCTTCCTGATCCTCGGCGGCGTGCTGCTCGCCGGCTTCGCCTGGTACGAGCGCTCGCGCCCGACCTCGCAGGTCGTCGCCCTGGTCGCGGCGCTGGCGGCGCTCGCCGTCGCCGGCCGCGTCGCCCTGGTCGCGATCCCCAACGTCGTCGCCACCACCGACATCGTCGTCTTCGCCGGCTACGCGCTCGGCGCCGCCCCGGGCTTCGCGGTCGGCGCGCTGGCCGGGCTCGTCTCCAACTTCTGGCTCGGACAGGGGCCGTGGACGCCCTGGCAGATGGCGGGGTGGGGGATGTGCGGCCTGCTGGGCGCGCTGCTGGCGGTCGGCGTGCGCAACGCCGGGCGCCTCACGCTGGCCGCCACTTGTGGCCTGGCCGCCGTCGCTTACGGCGCTCTGCTGAACTTCTCTCTGATGGCAACCTACGGAGGCGAGCTTTCGCTGGAGCGGTTCCTGGCGCTGGAGTCGGCGGCGCTGCCGTTCGACGCAGCCCACGCGATCGGCAACGTCACCCTGGCGCTGATCGCCGGGCCGGCGATCGTGCGGATGCTGGTCCGCTTCCGCGAGCGCTTCGAATGGCGGACGCCGGCGCTCGCCGCGACGCTGCTGCTGACGCTGGCCGTCGTCACGGCGCTGCCCGCCGGCGCCCAGGCGGCCGAGGCCGATCGCGCCGCCTTCTGGCTCGCCGCCCAGCAGAACGCCGACGGCGGCTGGGGCGCCTCGCCCGAGAGCGAGTCGGCGCCGGACATCACCGCCTGGACGATGCTCGGCCTGGAGGCGAGCGGCCGCAACCCGCGCGACGTCACCCGCGGCGACCGCACGCCGGTTTCCTACCTGCGCGCCAACGTCGGTGAGCTGAACAGCCCCGGCGACCTGGCCCGCACGATCCTCGCCCTCAAGGGGGCGGGGGTGAACCCACGCAGCTTCGGCGGGCGCGACCTGGTCGCGGCGCTGCTCAAGCGGCGTCGCGCCGGCGGCTCCTACGAAGGCTGGCCGGGGTCGACGGCGTTCGCGATCATCGCCCTGCGCGCCGGCGGGGCCGGCAGCGGCGCGGTCGACAGCTCGATCTCCTGGCTGGTCAAGGTGCAGAACGGCGACGGCGGCTGGGGCGACACGCCGGACTCGGTGAGCACGGCCGACGGCACCGGCGCCGCGATGCAGGCGATCCCCGGCACGTCGGCCGCCAAAGAGGGCCTCGCCTACCTGCGCAAGCACCAGCGCTCCAGCGGCGGCTTCCCGACCGGCGGCTCCGGCGGGGTCAACTCGCAGTCGACCGCCTGGGCCGTGCAGGGGATGCTGGCGGTCGGCGCCGACCCGGGCTCGGTGCGCAAAGGCGGCAACAGCGCGCTCGACTACCTCACCGCCCGCCAGGAGCCCGACGGCCACTTCCGTTACTCGTCCTCGAGCGACCAGACGCCCGTCTGGGTGACCGGCCAGGCGCTCGCCGCCGTCGCCGGCCGGGCCTTCCCGATCCCACCGGTGGCACGGCAGGCGCAGCCCGAGCCGGCGCAGCCCGACTCCGAGCCGGGCGACGGCGACCGCTCGCCCGCCCCGCTGCCCTCGACGCCCCCGTCCTCGTCGTCGGGGGAGCTTCCCGAGTCGCTGGGGGGTGGATTGAGCGTGCCGCCGTCCGGCGGCAGCGGCCTACCCTCGATCCCGCCGCCCGGTACCGGCGTCCCGCCGGGCACGACGGTGCCGCCGCCGGGCGGCCTCCCGCCCGAGGGCGTGGAACCCGAAACGCCCCCCGCCGAACCGGCCGCGCCTCCCTTCGAAGCGAGCGAGCCCCCGGGTCCCAAGCCCTGGGCCCCGGTCGGCATCGGCCTCGGCACCGGCGGCCTGGCGCTCGGCGGCGTCCTCCTCCTAGGCCGCCGCTTCGGCTGGTAGCCGGGCCGGCCGCTGCTAATACATGCGTTATTGACGCAGCAGCGGCATAAACGTATGCATAGTTGACGTTCAACCGGCAAAAACGTATAGTTTCCTCATGAAGCGCGGGGAGCTCGAGCATCGCCTGACGAGAACCAACCCTTGGTGGCGGGCGAGTGAGAGGGATTGGACCGCTGATGACCCGGATCTCCAGGAAGCTGCGGTGGCGCCATTCGACTACCACCCGCAACCGCTGGACGGAATCCAGGCCGGCGGCGTTTACCGCTTGTTTGGACCACGCCGGGTCGGCAAGAGCGTCGAGTTGAAGCGCGCCATCGCCGATCTCCTCGCCGGCGGGGTCGAGCCGCGGAGAGTCCTGCATGCCGCCTGCGACGGCTGGCGGGTCGAGGACCTCCCGATCCTCATTGATCTGCTCGACAGTCTTGCCCCGCCGTCGAACGGCGCCCGCTTCGTCTTCCTCGACGAGATTACGTCCATCGCCGACGACTGGGTCAAGGAGGTCAAGTGGCTGCACGACAACACCTCCCTTCGGCATGACTGCGTCGTCCTCTCGGGCTCCTCCGCCGAGAGGCTCGAGGAGGCACGAGGCGAGTTCGCCGGCCGGCGCGGCTCCGTAGCCAACGCCGACAGGTTTCTCCTGCCGATGGGGTTTCGCGCCTTCTGCCTTGCTTCCGGCATCGGTCTGCCGGAGTTGCCGCTCATTCGCCCGCGGGACCTTCTCGATTCGTCCGCAGCGGATGCGATTCAGGAGCTGAGGGTCTACCTCAGCGACCTCGTGCCTGCGTGGGAGCGCTATCTTGACATCGGAGGGTTTCCGCGGGCGGTGGCAGAGTGGAACGCAGATCGGCAGGTCTCGGACGCGTTCGTCAGCGATCTCTGGGACGTCGTTCATGGCGACGCTCTACAGGGACTGGGGAAATGGACGGCGCCCCAGAGCCGGCAGCTCCTGGAGCAGGTCTCGGCGCGGATGGCAAACCCCGTTGCGATGAAGGGCATGGCCCATGATCTGGACGTGCACCGGGACGCGCTGCAGCTGCGCCTGCAACGTCTGGAGCGAAGCTTGATCGTCTGGCCTTGCTTCCAGAACGATGGCGCCGATCGGCCTCGCCTGCGCGCGCAGCGGAAGGTGTACTTCTTCGACCCCCTTCACGCTCAGCTGGCGTCCCTGCGCTCGGAAGGGGTCGCCCCGCCGGACTACACGGTGCTGACCGAGCAGCAGCTTGGCGTAACCTTGCTCAGGGCACACGAGGGCGAGTCTCCCGGAACGCTCACCGAGTACGACACCCTGCTCTACCGGACGACGCCGACGCGCAAGGAGATCGACTTCACCGGATCATGGCTGGCCGGACTGCCGTATGAGGGGAAGTACATCGAGGGCGACACGTGGCTGCGAGACGCACAAACCATCGAGAGCGCATACGGCAAAGGGATCCTTGCCACGCGGACTGTCGTCGATAGGCAGCGCGATCTGCTTGCCGTTCCGGCGTCCATGCTCGCACTGTTGCTCGACCCGACTCCGCCCGAGGCGGTGCGATGATCGAACTCCTGTCTCCGGCGGCTATGTTTGCGCGCATGGAGCTGCCCGAGCGCCCGCCGGTCGCCCAGACCACCACCTACCTCGACTGATGCTGACCCGCGCCGCCGCCCTGGAGGAGATCGCCGGCCGGCGCTTCGAGGTGGTCGTGATCGGCGGCGGCATCACCGGCGTCGGCGTCGCCCTCGACGCCGCCACGCGCGGTTACTCGGTCGCCCTGCTGGAGCGGGGCGACTACGCCGAGGGCACCTCCAGCCGCTCCTCGAAGATGGTCCACGGCGGACTGCGCTACCTGCAGAACCTCGACCTCGGCCTGGTCCGCGAGGCGCTGCTGGAGCGGCAGCTGATGGTGCAGCTGGCGCCCCACCTCGTCTACCCGACCCCCTTCCTCGTCCCCTCCTTCGCCGAGGAACCGCGCGACCGCAAGCTGGGGATCGGGCTCAACATGTACGACGTGATGGCGACCACGCGGGTCGGTCGCGGCCGCCGCGAGATGCGCGCCTCGAAGGATGAAGACGAGGACTTCTACTGGTCGCCCGACCGCCACCGCACGATCGACCGCGAGGAGCTGCTCGAGCTGGTCCCGGCGCTGGGGCCGCGCGACCCCTCCGACGCCTACCTCTTCTACGACTGCCAGACCGACGACGTGCGCCTCGTCCTCACTGTGCTCGGCGAGGCGGCGCGTTTCGGCGCGGTCAGCCTCAACGGCGCCGCGGTGACCGAGGTGCTGTCGAGCGGCGGCCGCGCCGCCGGGGTCGCCTTCGTCGAGGCCGAGTCGGGCGAGCGCTTCGAGGTCGAGGCCGACAACGTCGTCAACGCGACCGGCGTCTGGGCCGACCGCATCCGCCCCGAGGTGGTCGAGGAGGAGGACGTGCCGCGGATAAAGCCCAGCCGAGGCGCCCACCTGCTGCTCGACCGCGCCGACCTCTCGACCGGCGCCGCCGCCTGCATCGTCCCGGCCGGCGAGGGCCGCGCGATCTTCGCCCTGCCCTGGTACGGGCGCACCCTGGTCGGCACCACCGACAACGACTACGAGGGCGGCATCGACGACCCGCAGCCCGGCGGCGAGGAAGTCGAGTACCTGCTCGACGCGGTCAACGCCTTCTTCGGAACCTCTCTCACCGACTCTGACCTGGTCGGCGCCTACGCCGGCGTGCGGCCGCTGATCTCCACCGGCGACCCGAAGAAGTCGGTCGACATCTCGCGCAAAGCGGAACTGTACGAGACCTCCTCGGGGATGCTGACGATCACCGGCGGCAAGCTGACCACCTGGCGGCGGATGGCGAAGCAGACGGTCGACCGGCTGGTCGAGCGCGAGGGGCGCGAGGCGCCCTGCCGCACGGCTGAGATCCCGCTGGGGATGGAGGCCCGCCCCGAGGACCTGGAGGCGCCGCCGGGGGTGGGGGAGGACTCGGTCGCCCAGCTCGCCTTCCGCTACGGCCACGCCGCCCGCGCCGTGCTCGACATCGCCCGCAACGAGTCGAAGCTGGCGGCGCCGATCGTCCCCGGCCGCCCCGACCTGCTCGCCGAGGCGGCGGTCGCGGCGCGGGTCGAGCAGGCGCGCAGCGTCGCCGACGTGCTGATGCGGCGCACCCGGCTCGGCATCCTCGCGGCGCCGCAGCTGCGCGACGCCGCCGCTGTCCGCCCGGTCGCCGAGGCGCTCGGCGCCGAGCTCGGCTGGTCGCGCCGCCGCGTGAAGCGCGAGGCGGAGGCCTGGCCGACCCATTCACTAACCTGGATGGCATGAGACTCTTCATCGATACCGGCAACGTCGCCGAGGTCGAGGAGATCGCCGCCTGGGGCGTGCTCTCCGGCGCGACGACCAACCCCTCGCTGCTGGCCAAGGAGGAGGGCGACCCGGGCGAGAGCATCAAGCGGATCTGCGAGCTGGTCGGCGGACCAACCTCGGCCGAGGTCGTGTCTGAGGATGTGGCCGGGATGCTCGACGAGGGTCGCGCCCTGCACGAGCTGCACGAGCACATCGTCGTCAAGGTGCCCTTCGACGAGCAGGGCCTGGAGGTGACGCGAGCGCTGACCGGCGAAGGGATCCCGGTCAACATGACGCTCGTCTTCTCGCCGACCCAGGCGCTGCTGGCGGCGGCCGCCGGCGCCACCTACGTTTCCTGCTTCATGGGCCGGCTCGACGACATCTCGGTCGACTCGACCGCGGTTGTGGAAGAGATCGCCGACTCGCTGCGGGCGGGGGGGATGACGGCGGAGATCATCGCCGCCTCGATCCGCCACCCCGAGCACGTCGTCGCCGCGGCGCGGATCGGCTGCGAGATCGCCACGATCCCGGCCAAGGTGCTGCGCCAGATGCTGAACCATCCGCTCACCGAGGCCGGCGGCGAGAAGTTCCGCGCCGACTGGCAGAGCCGCCCCGAGTTCGGCGAATGGCTCGGCGAGCTGACGCGGAAGCGCCTCGCGGCGGCCGGTTGAATAGCCTGCCCGCCGTGAACAAGTCGGACTTGGAGTCGAAGCACCTCGCCGAGCTGCACGAGCTCGCCGCCGAGGCGGGCATCGAGCGCTACCGGATGCTGCCGCGCGCCGAGCTGATCGAGAAGCTCGCCGGCGGCAAGCCGCGTGAGCCGCAGCCGAAGCCGCAGCGGGAGCGCAGGCCGCGGCCCGAGCCGGCCAAGCCCGAGCCGGCGCCGGCTGCAGCGGCTCCCGCGCCCCCGGCCGAGCGGCCGAAGCGCAAACGCCGTCGCCGTCGCTGGGGCCGGCGCCGCAAGGGCGTTCGCGTCGCCGACCTGTTGCTGCCGGCCGTTCCGGGACGCCAGGCGATCGTCTACGGCGAGAGCCGCGCGGGCTGCACGGCGCTGCTGCGCGAGGTGGCCGCCGAGCTGTCCGACGCCGCCAAGGGCCCGGACCCCGTCGCGTTGCTGGTCGACCCCAGCCCCGAGGAGCTGGCCGACTGGAAGCGCGAGGCGCCCCGGGCGGAGATCGTCGCCGCCGGAAAGGCCCACCACGCCGGCGACGCCCTCGCCCAGGCCCGCGCCCGCGCCGAGGGCGGCGAGGACGTGATCGTCCTGGTCGACTCGCTCAGCCGCTACGCCGCCGAGTTCGCCGGCCCCGACGAGGCCCGCGAGCTGCTCGACGCGGGTCTCGCGACCGCAGCCGCCGGCGGCGCGCTGACCGTCGTCGCCGCGATCGAGCGCCCGAGCTAGGCGCGCCCGCTGGGCCGATACGCGATGCGGCGCCAGGAGGGCTCTTTGGAGAGCTCGATCTGCTCGTTGCCGCGTTCCGGCTGGACGTAGCCGAAGGTCTGGGTCTCGCCGTCGAAGACGACGTCGAGCTCGCCCTCCTTGACCCGCTGGTCGAGCCAGGCGCCGCGGAAGACGAGGCGGCGCAGCCAGTGGACGAGGCTGCGGTTGGAGGGGCCGACGAGTTCTTCCCAGTTCTCGTTGATGTGCTCGCCGAGCTGCGAGCTGGGCTCGGCGATCTCGCCGTTCACCGCGAGGTCGAGCAGGTCGTCGAGCTCGGCCCGGCTGAGGCCCTGCGCGACGAAGCCGAGTTTGACCGCGGCCTGCTCGACGCGCTGGCCGAAGTCCTCCTCGTTGAAGGCGAAGCGGAGCTCGCCGTACTCGAGCACGTAGTCGGAGCCCGACTCGTAATTGCCTCTGCGGGTCGTTTTCTTATTCACGGTTGAAGCCCAATCCGCCGCCGCCGGCCCAGCGGCAGCAGCTCATGGATCATGCCTGTCATCGTAGCCCCGTGCAGTCGCGCGGCCGCCGCTGAAAGAGCTGTTGCGCTTCTCGAGGGCCAGGGGGAGAGATCTCGCCGCTGCGCCCTTTACCCAGTGTGGAAGGTCATGTCCTCGCCGCCCGCCTGCGCCGCCTGCCGACGAAGCAGGTCCTCGGCCGCCAGGTGCGGGTGGCGCGCGGACCCCGGGCGCGCCTGCTCGGCCTCGCCGGGCTGGATCGGGAGCGCGCCGGCGCCGGCCTGCTGATCCCCCGCTGCCGCAGCGTCCACAGCTTCGGCATGCGCTTCCTCCTCGACCTCGTCTTCCTCGACCGCGACGGCGACGTCTGCTCGATCAGACGGGCTGTGCCGCCACGGCGGCTCGTCTCCGACCGGCGGGCGTCCGCCGTGCTTGAGCTACCCTGCCCGCAGGGAGACCGGGTCGCCGCGGGTGCTCAGGAGGCCCGCCCGGAGACCATGACTGCGCGCGAGGTACACGTTCCGCCGCTATCGCTGGAGCGCCTTCGCGGGCTGATCGAGCCCGACGCCTGGCAGCGCTTCGAGGCGGGCCTGGCGCAGGCGCAGAAGCTGCTCGCCGGGCGCGACGTCTGGAACGTCAACTCGACCTCCTCGGGCGGCGGCGTCGCCGAGATGCTCTGGTCCTGGGTCGGGCTGGCGCGCGGCATCGGCTTCGACATGCGCTGGGCGACGATCGCCGGCTCCCCCGAGTTCTTCGTCCTGACCAAGCGCCTCCACAACTTCCTGCACGGCGAGCTGGGCGACGGCGGTGAGCTGGGCGACGCCGAGCGCGCCGTCTACGAGCAGGTGAGCCGCGAGAACGCCGCGGCGCCGGCCGCCGAATTCGACGGCGCCGACGTGATCTTCCTGCACGACCCGCAGACCGCCGGCCTCGCCCCGCACATCGCCGCCGGCGGGCGCACGGTGATCTGGCGCTGCCACATCGGCGCCGACGAGAGCAACGACCTGACCGCAGCCGGCTGGGACTTCCTGGCGCCCTACGTGCAGCAGGCGGACGCCGCCGTCTTCTCGCGCAGCTCCTTCGTGCCCGAGTGCTGCGAGGGGATGACGCTGGCGATCGTGCCGCCCTCGATCGACCCCTTCTCGCCGAAGAACCAGGAGATCGAGCCGGGGCGGGCGCGGGCGATCCTGCGGCAGGCGGGACTGCTCGCCGACCGGGCGGAGGACGGGGCCGCGCCGGCGTACCTGCGCGGCGACGAGACCGAGGCGCGGGTCGAGCGCCGCTGCGAGCTGGTCGGCGAGCCGTTGCCGAGCGCCGACGCGCCGCTGGTGGTGCAGGTCTCCCGCTGGGACCGGCTCAAGGACCCGGTCGGGGTGATGCGCGGCTTCGCCACCGTCGCCGCGAACCGTCCCGACGTCCGCCTCGTCCTCGCCGGGCCGAGCCTCGGCTCGATCGCCGACGACCCGGACGGCGCCGCCGTGCTGGCCGAGGTCGAAGCCGACCGCGCGCTGCTGCCCGAGGAGGTGCGCTCGCGGGTGACGCTGGCCAGCCTGCCGATGGAGGACCTCGAGGAGAACGCGGCGATCGTCAACGCCCTGCAGCGCCAGGCGACGATCGTCGTGCAGAAGAGCCTCAAGGAGGGCTTCGGCCTGACCGTGACCGAGGCGATGTGGAAGGGGCGGCCGACGATCGCCACCGCGACCGGCGGCATCGGCGACCAGATCGAGGACGGCGTCACCGGGGTGCTGCTGCGCAACCCGCTCGACCTCGACGCCTTCGCCACGGCCGTCGCCGAGCTGCTCGACGCGCCGCAGCGGGCGGCGGCGATCGGCGCCGCGGCGCGCGAGAGCGTCCGCCGCAACTTCCTCGAGGACCGCCACACGCTCCAGTACGTCGAGCTGCTGGGCCGCCTGCTCGCCTGATCCGCCCCGTTTTTGCCGCGATTTGCGGCGAGCGCCGGCGGCGGAGGGGGGTAGATCTCGCCGCCGTCCCCTTGGACGGGTGGATGCTGCCGCAGAGACGAGAGATCGCCAGCGTGGTCGTCTGCGAGGACGACGCCGCGACGCTGGAGCTGCTCTGCGACCGCCTCGTCGCCGACAGCTTCGGCGTGCTGCCGGCGCCCTGCGCGGCCGACGCGCTGCGCCTCTGCCGCTTCAACACCCCCGATCTGATGCTGCTAGACCTCGGTCTCCCCGACGCCTCCGGGCTCGACGTGCTGCGTGAGATCCGCAATGCCGACGGGATCGCGACCCGCTTCGACCCCGACCTGCCGGTGATCGTCCTCAGCGGCAGCGGCGAGGACGACGACCGCGTGCGCGGGCTCGAGTCCGGCGCCGACGACTACCTGGTCAAGCCGGTGCTGCAACGCGAGCTGCGCGCCCGGATCGAGGCGGTGCTGCGGCGCGGCAGAGGGCGTCGTGGCGGTCCGGTGCGGGTCGGGGAGGTCGTCGTCGACCCGGTTTGCCGGCGGGCCTGGGTCGGCGAGCGCGAGGTGCAGCTCTCGAAGAAGGAGTTCTCGCTGCTGACGGTGCTCGCCTCCGACCCGCACCGGGTCTTCTCCAAGCGCGAGCTGCTCGCCCAGGTGTGGGGGCTGCGGGCACCGACCAAGACGCGCACGCTCGACTCGCACGCGAGCCGCCTGCGGCGCAAACTCGACCCCGAGCACGGTCGCCACGTGATCAACTGCTGGGGAATCGGCTACCGGCTGCTCGACGGATGACCGCGCTCGCCGAGACCCTGGCCGGCTGGCCGCTCGCCGCCTCGATGGTCGCCGTCACCGTGGTCGCTCACGGGCTCCGGGAGGGGCGCCGCCGCAGCGCCCTCAACCAGGCGCTGCACGAGCTGCGCCGGCCGCTGCAGGCGATCGCGCTGGCCGGCGGCCCCGGACCGGCCGCCGGCGACGTGCTGGAGGGCTCGGTGGAGATGGCGACGGCGGCGCTGGAGCGGCTCGACCGCGAGGTCAACGGCGCGGGCCGGGTGCCGCTGCCGCCCGAGCCGATCGAGCTGCGCGCCGTGGTCGACGCGGCGATGCGGCGCTGGCGGCGGCCGGTGAGGCTGGCGGGCGGCTCGCTGCGGCTGCGCTGGCGGGCCGGGCGGCCGGTCGTCGTCGGCGATCGGGCTGCGCTGGCGGCCGCGCTCGACAACCTGATCGCCAACGCGATCGAGCACGGCGGCCCGTCGATCCAGGTCGACGCGCGGCTGCGCGACGGCGGCGTGCGGATCGTCGTCGCCGACTCCGGCCGCGCCTCGCGCCCGGCGAGGCGGCGTCGCACCGCGGCCGCGACGCTCGCCCGGCTCTCCGGCCGGCGGCGGCGCGGCCACGGGCTCGCGGTCGTGCGCAGGGTGGCGGCCGAGCACGGCGGCCGCTTCGCCCTGCGCCGCTCCGAGCGCGGCTCGTTCGCGGCGCTCGAGCTGCCGCTCGACGACCCCGACCCGCCGCTCGCCGCGTGAGCCGGCGGGCGCGCGCATCGCTCTTCCTGCTGGCGGCGCTGGCCGCGGCCGGCGCCGCGGCGGCGATCGTCGAGGGCTACGGCTCGCGCGCCCTGCGCGGCTACGGGCCGCTGCGCCCGGTGGTCGTCGCCGAGGCGGGGCTCGCCCGCGGGCAGCGGATCGGGCCGCGCGAGCTCGGCGCGGCGCTTGGCGTGCGTCGCGTGCCGGCGCGCTTCGTGCCGCCGGGCGCCCTCGCGCTGCCGGCCGAAGCGCTCGGCCTGGTGGCGAGGGCGGCGCTGCCCGCCGGCGCCTACCTGCTGGCGTCCCAGCTCGGGGCGCCGCGCCGCGCCGCCCGCTCCCGGCCCCGCGTCGGCCGCGGGCGGCGGCCGGTCGAGATCGCCGTCAGCGGCGCCGGCGCGCTGCTCGCCGCCGGCGCCGCGCCGGCCGGCGCGAAGGTCGACGTCGTCGTCACCGCCGAACCGTCGGGGCCGGGCCCCGGCCGCACCTTCGTCGCCGCGCCGCGGGTGCCGCTGCTGGCGCTGCGCCCGTCGGCGGAAGGGCCGGGCTCGGGGGCGACCGCGGCGGCGACCCTCGGCCTGACCAAGCGACAGGCACTGCGCCTGATCGCCGCCGAGAGCTTCGCCCGGCGGGTGACGCTGCTGCCGGCGGGCTGAGCCGTGGAGGCCCGGGCGCGGCACCTGGACGCCCTCGCCGCCGCTCTGCGCGAGCGGCTGGTCGAGCGCCGCCGCGAGGCTGCGGCCGCGGGCGCGAAGCCGGCCGGCGAGCTGGGCGAGGAGGTGCGGGCGCTGGTCGACGCGGAGGCGGCGCTGCTCGGCGCGGCCGAGCGCGAGGCGCTGGTCGGGCGGATCCTGCGCGACACGGTCGGCCTGGGGCCGTTGGAGGAGCTGCTCGCCGACCCGAGCGTCGAGGAGGTGATGGTCAACGGCCCGCAGCGGGTCTACGTCGAGCGGGCCGGCCGGATCGAGCCGGTCGACGCCTGCTTCGCCGACGAGGAGGAGCTGCGCAACGCGATCGAGCGCATCCTGGCGCCGCTCGGGCGTCGCATCGACGAGCTCAGCCCGATGGTCGACGCCCGCCTCGCCGACGGCTCGCGCGTCAACGCGGTGATCCCGCCGCTGGCGATCGACGGGCCGGCGCTCTCGATCCGCCGCTTCGGCGCCCGCCGCCCCGGCCCGCGCGAGCTGGTCGAGCTCGGCACCTTGACCGAGCCGCAGCTGGAGCTGCTCGAGCGTGCGGTGACCGAGCGGCGCAGCCTGCTGGTCAGCGGCGGCACCGGCTCGGGCAAGACGACGCTGCTGAACGCGCTCTCGGGCTTCGTCTCCGAGCAGGAGCGGCTGGTGACGATCGAGGACGCGGCCGAGCTGCGCCTGCGACGGCGGCACGTCGTCCGCCTGGAGAGCCGCCCGGCCGGGGTCGAGGGCAGGGGGGAGGTGACGATCCGCGACCTGCTGCGCAACGCCCTGCGGATGCGCCCCGACCGGATCGTGATCGGCGAGGTGCGCGGCGCCGAGGCGCTCGATTTGCTGACCGCGCTCAACACCGGCCACCGCGGCGCCCTCTCGACCATCCATGCCAACTCGCCGGCCGACGCGCTGGCCCGGCTGGAGACGCTCGCCCTGATGGCCGGCCTGGGGCTGCCGCACGAGGCGATCGCCGCCCAGGTGCGGCGCGGCATCGACCTCGTCGTCCAGATCGAGCGGCAGGGCGACGGCCGCCGCCGGGTGACCGAGATCGCCGCGGTGCAGGCGGCGTGAACGCCGGCCTCGATCCCTGGCTGCCCCTGCTCGGCGGCGCCGCCGGCGGGCTGGCGGCGCTGGCGGCGCGCGAGGCGGTGCTGGCCAGCCCGGCGGTAGTGCGCTGGCTGGACGCGGCGCTGGAGCCGCTGCGCCGGGCCGGGCGGGAGGGGTACGCGCCCTCGACCCCGGAGCGGCGGCGCCTGGCCGCGCTCGGCGCCGGCGCCGCCCTGCTCGGCGGCTGGTTCCTCGCCGGGGCGGCGCTCGCCCTGCCGCTCGCGGTCGCCGGCCCCGGCCTGGCCGCCTGGGCGGTCTCCAGCCGCCGCCGCCGCTACCGCCGCGCGGTCGAGCGCGCCCTGCCGGAGGTGGCCGCCGCGATCGCCGACTCGCTCGCCGCCGGTCGCTCGCTGCGCGCCTCGCTGCCGGCGGCGGGCGTCTCGGTGGACGGCCCGGCCCGGGTCGAGCTGGCGAGGCTCGGCGCCGAGCTCGACCTGGGGACGCCGACGGTCGAGGCGGTCGGCGGTTGGCGGCGGCGGATGCGCTCGCCCCGGGTCGACGCCTTCGCCACGGCGCTGCTCAGCCAGCGGCTCGCCGGCGGCGACCTGGCGGGCCTGCTGCGCCGCTTCGCAGCCGGTGCGGCGGAGCGCGACCGCGCCGCCGAGGACGCCCGCTCGGCGACCGCCCAGGCGCGCTTCACCGGCCTGCTGGTGGTCGCGATGCCGGGCGGCGGCGCCCTCTTCGCCGAGCTGGTCCAGCCGGGCTTCCTGGCGCGGCTGCTGGGCTCCCCCGGCACGGCGGCGCTGCTGGCCCTCGCCGCCGCCCTGCAGCTGGCCGGCTTCGTCGCGATCCGCCGCCTCGCCCGGGTGGTCGAGTGAGGCGCGCCGCGACCCTGCCCGTCCGCCTCGGCTGCGCCGCGCTGGGCGGCGTCGCGGCGCTCGCCGCCGCCCCCGCGGCGCCCGGCCGGCTCGCCTGGTTGGTCGCCGTCGCCCTGCCCGCCGCCGGCTTCGTCCTGCCCGACGCGCTGCGCCGGCGCGCGGCGCGCCTGCGGCGCCGTCGACTGCTCGCCGCCCTGCCCGACGCGCTCGACCTGCTGGCGATCGGCTCGGCCGCGGGCCGCAGCCCGGCCGCCGGCCTCGCCGAGATCGCCCGCGCCGGCGAGGGGCCGCTGGCCGAGGAGATGCGGATGACCGTCGCCGAGCTCTCCTGCGGGCGACCGCTGAGCGAGGCCCTTGCCGGCCTGCGCGGGCGCGTCCCGGGCGGCGAGGTGGCGACGCTCTGCGCCTCGATCGAGCGCTCGCGGCGGCTCGGCTCGCCGCTCGCCGACCAGCTGCGCCGTCAGGCGGCGGCGCTGCGCCGCGCCCAGCGCCGCGCGGTCGAGGAGCGCGCCGCCCGCGCCGCGCCGAAGATCCAGCTGGTCGTCGCGCTCGTCCTCGTCCCCTCGGTCCTGCTGATGATCGCCGCCGCCCTGATCGCCAACGCCGACCTCCTGCTCGGCGGCTTCTAACCCGGCTCCCGGCCCCGCGGCTGCTCCTCCCACTCGTAGGTCAGCGCGATCCGCTCCATGATCGTCGGGTGCTGGGCGAAGAGCGCCTGCGACCAGCCCGGCGGGTCAGGATTGGTGAGGCTGGTCGTCGCCAGCCGGCGCAGCAGCGCCCGGCCGGCGGCCGGATTGCGCGTCGCGTCGAGCGCCGCCCGGTCCGCTGCCTCCTCCAGCTGGCGGGAAGCCAGGTTGAAGAGGGGCGTGGCGAGCAGTTGCAGCACGACCAGGACGAACAGCGCGAGCGGCACGGCCTCCGGCCGGGCGAGGCCGCCACGGGAGCGGGTGAAGTAGGCGATCAGCGCGGTGGCGGGCACGAGGAAGAGCGCCAGCCAGCCGACCCACTTGAGCGTGTCGTGGTGGGCGAGGTGGGCGAGCTCGTGGGCGATCGCGGCGCGAACCTCGCCACGGCGGAACTCGTCGGCGAGCAGGGTGTCCCAGAGGATCACCGTGCCGGTCGGGCCGAAGCCGGCGGCCGCGGCGTTGGGCGCCTCGGTGAAGCGGTGGACGTCCTGGACGACCAGCCTCGTGCCGGTTAGACCTGCCTTGCGCTCGAGCGCCCGCGCGTCGGCCAGCAGCTCCCGGTCGCGCAACGGCTCGGTGTCGGGGATGAGGTAGGGGCTGACGAAGGTGAAGAGCAGCGCGATGCCGACGAACAGCGGCGCCGCGACGACCCACCACCAACGCCGCAGCACGCCGGCCAGGCCCATCGCAATGGCCAGCGCCAGCGAGACGAAGAGGAACGTGCTGCCCAGCCCGAGGAAGCTCTCGACGATCCACTCCAGGTAGTCCTGCCGGGAGACGTCGTAGCGGCGCTGCCACCACACGGCGGCCAGCCCGAAGGGGACCTGGGTCAGCCATACGACCCCGAAGCCGAGCATCCCCAGCAGCATGCCCGTGCCGACGCGGCCCGCCGCCGACTCGCGCATCAGGCGGTGCCCGCGGCGGGCATAGACGACGAGCACGACGAGCAGCGCGATCCAGGCGAGCAGGCTGTCGATCTGCAGGAAGCGTTCGTAGGTGGCGCTGCGCTGCAGGAACGAGTCGCTGAAGAAGCGGCTCGGCTCGAGCTCGGCCAGGGGCAAGCGCTCTACTCGCTCTCGCAGGGGCCGCTGTAGGGGTAGGCGGCGGTCACCAGGAGCAGGTAAGCGTAGGTCTGCGCCAGGTAGCGCAGCGCCAGGGCGCCGGCGTTGCGCAGGCCGAGCGGCATCCGGCCGGTGACGAGCGCCGCGAACCAGCCGAGCAAGGCGACGGTCAGCAGGAGCGAGGCGTAGACGCCGGCGATCAGCAGCGCCGGCAGCGCGAGCACCGCGCGGAAGAGGACGGTCCAGCGGTTCTGGCGGTAGGGCCCGGCGATCCCGAGCGCCAGCGGATAGCCGTCCTCGGCCCCGGTGAAGCCGGGGAAGGGGTTGCCGACCAGGTACAGGTAGGCGCCCACCTGGAGCTGGTAACGCACGTAGGCGGCGAGGAAGCGGTGCAGGGGCTCGGGCGAGGCGCCGACGATCAGCGTCGCCACCCAGTTGACGATCGCGGCGAGCAAGGCGACCAGTCCCCACAGCGAGAGCCACACCAGGTGGGGGATAGCGAGCAGCAGGCGGAAGAAGACGGTGAGGCGGCTGCGCCGCAGGTCGTCGCCGACCTCGAGTCGCACGGGGTCGGCCCGGACGGGAAGCGGGCCGATCGCGGTGAGCGGATCGCTCGACGGGTAGCGGTCGGTGAGCAGCAGCAGGTAGGCCCAGAGCTGCGCCGCGTAGGAGATCGCGTAGGCGATCAGGTCGCGCAGGCCGCGGGGCATCCGGCCACGCAGGAGGGCGACGAACCAGCCGAGGAAGGCGGCGGCGCCGAGCAGGCTGAAGCCCGGCTGGCCGTAGATGGCGTTGCCATCGACGGCGAGCACGGTGACGAGGAGCAGCGCCGGGACGGCGAGCAGGAGGCGGAACCCGACGCTCCAGCGGCTCTGCCGGCTCGGCGGGTCGATCTCGAGATCGATCGGGTAGCCCGACCTGCCGCCGAAGCCGGGCAGCGGCTCGGCGCCGAGGTTGAGGTAGGCGTAGACGTGGGTCGCGTACCTGACGAACCTCGCGAGGAAGCCATGGAGGGGCTGGGGCGAGCGCCCCAGCAGGAGCGTCGCCACCCAGTTGACGAGCGCGACGAAGAACGCCGCCACGGCCCAGATCGCCAACCAGAGCAGGAACGGCAGCGCGAACCAGAGCCGGAAGAAGACGCTGCCGTGCCCCCGACGCAGATCGTCGGAGACGGTCAGGCGAACCGGCCGCTCATTCACCGCGACAACCTGCTCCACGCCACATCAGCCATTGGTAGTCGAGCCATCGGACGGCAGCGCCGGGGGAGGCCGCTTCTGCAGGCGAAGTTGCGGAGGGGGCGCCCGTTTGAAGTTGTGTTGCAAAGTGGGAGAAAGTGGGGTACTGTGGTCGACGAGTTGAAGCCCAGGACCGGGGTGGTGAGGCTCCTCCCACCTCATCACTCCGGTCCTAACTCTCTTTTCCAGGCCGCAGAAAGGAATCCACGGCGATGGCATTTCGGGGGCTCTACGAGCACAGCCTCGACTCCAAGGATCGCCTCACGGTTCCCTCTCGCTTTCGCGCGTCGCTCTCCGACGGTGTCGTTCTCTCGAAGGGCTTCGACCCCTGCGTCTGGGTCCACACGACCGCCGAGTTCGAGCAGCTCTCCGAGCGCTTCCTCTCGCCGCACAGCCCCTTCGGCAAGGACGCCCGCAGCCTGCGGCGCCGCTTCCACGGCGGCTCCTTCGACGAGAAGCTCGACTCGGCCGGCCGCATCCGCGTGCCCAAACCGCTGATCGAGCACGCCGGCCTGGACGGCCCCTGCGTGGTGATCGGCGCCGGCGAGTACCTGGAGATCTGGGACGCCGCGGCCTGGGCGAAGCAGGAGGAGGAGCTCGACGCCTCCGCGCCGGAGATCGCCGAGGGCCTGGCCGCGAGCGGAGCGCCTGCGTGAGATGCGAGCCCTCGCCCCGATCGAAAGCGCGACCCTTGTCCATATGCCCGCCGAGCACGCACCCGTCCTCGCCCCGGAGCTGATCTCGCTGCTCGCCCCCGAGGCGGGCCAGACGGCGATCGACTGCACCTTCGGCGGCGGCGGCCACGCCCGCCGCGTCGCCGCCGCGCTCGGCCCCAAGGGCAGCCTGATCTGCATCGACCGCGACCCGGCGGCGAAACAGCGATTCGAGCGCTTCGCCGCCGAGGCGACCTGTCGCACGCGCTTCCTCAGCGGCGACTACGCAGCAGGTCTTCGCACCCTGCACGGCGAAGGCATCCGCCCAGACATGGCCTACATGGACCTGGGAATGTCCTCGATGCAGGTCGACGCGCGTGAGCGCGGCTTCTCCTATTCCTATGAGGCGCCGCTTGACATGCGGATGGACACCCGGCAGGAGTTCAACGCCGCCGACCTGGTCAACGAGTGGCCCGAGTCGCGCGTCGCCCAGGTCCTGCGCCGCTTCGGCGAGGAGCGCTACGCCGGCGGGATCGCCCGCGAGATCGTCCGCCGCCGGCCGCTGCGCACCACCTCCGAGCTGGTCGCCGCGGTCAAGGCGGGGATGCCGGCCTCGGCCCGCTTCGGCGGCGGCCACCCGGCGAAGCGCAGCTTCCAGGCGATCCGCATCGCCGTCAACGGCGAGCTCGAGGCGCTCGACGCGGCGCTGCCGGCGGCCTGGGAGATGCTGGCGCTGGGCGGCCGCTTCGCCGCGATCTCCTTCCACTCGCTCGAGGACCGCCGCGTCAAGCGGTTCCTCGCCGCGCGCACCCGCGGCTGCGTATGCCCGCCCGAGCTGCCCGTCTGCGCCTGCGGCCGCGAGCCCGAAGCGGAGCTCTTGACCCGCCGCCCGATCGCCCCCGGGGCGGCCGAGGTCGCCGCCAACCCGCGCGCCAAGTCGGCCCACCTGCGCGCCGCGCTGAAGATCGCCGCCGCCCAGCCCGCCGGGAGGGCCGCCTGATGGCCGCCACGGCGACCGCCCGCAAGGCGGCGGCCCCGGCGCGCGCGCCGCGCAGCCGGCCGGCGCCCGCCCGCCGTCGCCCGGCCGGGCAGCTGATCCCGCTCGCGGTCGGCACCGCCGGCGCCGTGCGCGGCCTGCCCGACTCGAGCCTGGTCGTGCGGATGACCCGCGGCCGCCTCTGGATCGGCGTGCTCGGCGCGCTCCTGGCCGGGATCGTCGCGCTCAACGTGATCACGCTCAGCCTCGCCGCCGAGGCCGGCCACATCGCGCAGAACATCCAGGCGCTGGAAGAGGACAACTCGGTGGTTCGCAGCCGCGACGCGCAGAAGTCCGGCGCCGGGCGGGTTCGCCACGCCGCCGCCGCGCTCGGCATCGGCGCCGCCGCAACCGACGTGGTCGCCGTCCGCGCCGATCCCGGTGACGTCGCCACCGCCGCCCGCCGCCTCGCCGCCGCCGGGTCGGCCTACTGAGGCGATGCGCACGGTCGAGCGCCGGATCGGGCTGCTCTTCGCCGCCTTCCTGCTCTGCTTCGTCGCGATCGCCGCGCGCGCTCTCTGGCTGCAGGGGGTGCAGGGGGCCGAGCTCGCCTCCGAGGCCGCCTACCAGCAGACCGACGTCGTCACGGTCCCCGGCCTGCGCGGCAGCCTGCTCGACCGCTTCGGCAACCCGCTCGCCGTCTCCGAAGACGCGAAGACGATCTTCGCCACGCCCTACCAGGTGAAGCAGCCGCGCCGCACGGCGGCGAAGCTGGCCTCGATCCTCGAGCTGGAGGAGAGCGAGGTGCTCGCGAGCCTGACCGAGGGCTCCGGCTTCTCCTACGTCGCCCGCAAGGTCGATCTGCCGCGCGCCGCGCGCGTCGCCCGGCTGCAGCTGCCCGGGATCGGCGAGCTGCCCGACAGCAGGCGCACCTACCCGCAGGGCGGGCTCGGCGCGCAGGCGGTCGGTGCCGTCGGCGACGAAGGCCAGGGGCTGAGCGGCCTCGAGCTGGGCGAGGAGGGCGCCCTGCGCGGCGTCGACGGCGAACGCCGCGTCGTCATGGACGCGCTCGGCGAGCCGATCCGGCTGGAGACGATCGGCGAGGCCAGCGACGGCGAGGACATCCGCCTGACGCTCGACCCGGCGATCGAGAAGCAGGCGGAGAGCGTGCTGGCCGAAGTCGGCGAAACCTACTCGCCGCAGGGCGCCACGGCGATCGTCATGGACCCGCGCAGCTCGGAGCTCTTGGCGATGGCCAACTGGCCTCCGGTCGACCCGACCGACCTGTCCAGCGTCGACCCCGACGACCTGATCAACCGCGCCACCGGCTTCACCTACGAGCCCGGCTCGACCTTCAAGGCGTTCACCGTCGCGGCGGCGCTGGAGGGCGGCCTGGTGACGCCGAGCAGCGGCTTCACCCTGCCGCCGACGCTCCAGGTCGCCGACCGGGTGATCGAGGAGTCGCACCCGCGCGGCACGGCGACGATGTCGGTCGCCGAAATCCTCGCCCACTCCTCCAACGTTGGCGCCGTGACGATCGGCCTGCAGATCGGCAGCGAGCGCTTCAGCCGCTGGATCGAGCGCTTCGGCTTCGGCCGGCCGACGGGGGTCCGCTTCCCGGCCGAGGAGCGGGGGATCGTGCCCGCCCTGGAGGACTACTCGGGCTCGACGATGGGCAACCTGCCGCTCGGCCAGGGCCTGGCGGTGGCGCCGATGCAGATGGTCGCCGGCTACGCGGCGATCGCCAACGGCGGCTTCCTGCGCCGGCCGCGGCTGATCGAGCGAATCGGCGAGGAGGCGCTGCCCGCCCCGCGCGGCAAGCGGGTGATCTCCACCGCCGTCGCCGCCGACGTGCGAGCGATGCTCGAGGGGGTGCTGGCGGCGGGCGGCACCGCCTCCGAGGTGAGCGTCCCCGGCTACAGCCTGGCGGGCAAGACCGGCACCTCGCAGGTGGCCGAAGACGGCACCTACTCGGAGACCAAGTACGTCGCCTCGTTCATCGGCTTCGCCCCGGCCGACGACCCGCGCCTGCTGGTCGCGGTGATCGTCGACCAGCCGCAGGGGGAAATCTACGGTGGCGCGGTGGCGGCGCCGGCCTTCGGCAAGATCGCGGCGTTCGCTCTTCCTTATCTCGGGGTTCCGCAGGAATAGGTCGGGACGTGGGGGCGGCCGTGGGTGCGGTCCGGGACCCCTCCCCCGGAGGCCGTCGCGCAGCAGATCGTGGGCGGCGATTCGGTTGGTGGTTCCTTGAGCCTCCGTGGGAGGGGTCCCGGACCGCACCTACAATCGCCGGCGTGAGATTGGAAGAGCTTGTGGGGGGAGCTGAGGGTGCCCGGGTCGTCGGCGACCGGGCGGTTGGGGTCGAGTCGCTGGCTTACGACAGTCGCAAGGTCGGGCCCGGGACGCTGTTCTTCTGCGTGCCGGGGGAGAAGGTCGATGGGCACGAGTTCGCCGCCGCTGTTGTGGAAGCTGGGGCTGTCGCGCTCGTGGTGGAGCGCCAGCTTCCCAAGCTCGAGGTCGCGCAGGTGGTGGTGTCCGACGCGCGGGCGGCTATGGCGCCTTTGGCGGCGCGGTTCTATGGGGATCCGACGGCGGAGCTGAAGGTGGTGGGGATCACCGGGACGAACGGGAAGACGACCACGGCGTTCCTGGTGCGGGAGATCCTCGAGGCGGCGGGGGTGCGGTGCGGGTTGCTGGGGACGGTGAAGCAGGTGGTCGGAGGGGTCGAGGAGGAGGTCGAGCGGACGACGCCGGAGGCGATCGATCTGCAGGCGACGTTCAGGCGGATGGTCGATGCAGGCGACGCGGCCTGCGCGATGGAGGTTTCCTCGCACGCCCTGGCCCTGCACCGCTGCGACGCGATCCACTTCGACGTGGCGCTGTTCACCAACCTGACGCAGGACCACCTCGACTTCCACGCCGACATGGACGAGTACTTCGCGGCGAAGCGGCTGCTGTTCGAGATGGAGCCGGGCACGGCGATCGTCAACGTCGACGACGACTACGGCGGCATCCTGGCCCGCGAACTCGATTGTCTCGTCTTCGCGACTGAAGATCCAAACGCGGATTTCGTCGCCCGCGCGGTCCGCTCCAGCGCCACCGGATCGGCCTTCACGATCGTCGCCCATCACGAGCGCGAGATGCCGGTGCGCATTTCGCTTCCCGGTCACTTCAACGTGGCCAACGCTCTGGCCGCGTTTGCCGCTGCGACGGAGCTTGGCGTCGATCCGGAGACGGCTGCCGGCGCTCTAGCCGAGGCCACGCCCCCGCCGGGTCGGCTCGAGCCGATCGACGAGGGGCAGCCGTTCGCGGTCCTGGTCGACTACGCGCACACGCCCGACTCTCTTGACAACGTCCTGCGGGCGGCGCGGCGGTTGACCGAGGGGCGGGTGATCTCGGTCTTCGGCGCCGGCGGCGACCGCGACCGCGGCAAGCGGCCGCTGATGGGCCGCGCCGGGGCGGAGCTCTCCGACCTGGCGATCGTCACCTCCGACAACCCGCGCTCCGAGGACCCCGAGGCGATCGTCGCCGAAGTCCTCGCCGGGACGGGCGGCGGCGAGGGAGTGGTGGCCGAGCCCGACCGGCGCGCCGCGATCGCGCTCGCCTTCTCCCGTGCCGAGCCCGGCGACACGGTGGTGATTGCCGGCAAGGGGCACGAGCAGGGGCAGGAGTTCGAGGGTGGCCGCAAGGTCCCCTTCGACGACCGCGAGGTGGCGCGCGAGGAGCTGCGGCGGTTGGCGCGGGCGGAACCGGCGTGAACCTGGACAGCGAGCGAATCGGCGCGGCGATCGGCGCGGAGGTCGTCGCCCGCGGCGAGCCGGGCCCCGCCCGCCGCGCGGCGATCTCCTCCGGCGAGGCGGGGGAGGGGGACCTGTTCTTCGGGTTGCGCGGCGAGCGGGTCGACGGCGGCGAGTTCGCCGCGGCGGCGATCGAGGCCGGCGCCTGGGGCGCCGTCGTCGGCCGCGAGCGGGCGAGCGACCTGGCGGGCGCTTGGGTCTTCGCAGTCGACGACCCGCTTGCCGCCCTGCAGCAGCTGGCCAGTGCCTGGCGGCGGCAGCTCGGCGTGCCGGTGGTCGGCATCACCGGCTCGGTCGGAAAGACCTCGGTCAAGGACATCGCGCGGGTGCTGCTGCCCGGCCGCGTGCACGCCAACCGCGAGAACCTCAACACCGAGATCGGGCTGCCGCTGACTGTGCTCGAGGCGCCCGTCGAGGCCGACCTGCTGGTGCTGGAGATGGCGATGCGCGGGCCGGGCCAGATCGCCGAGCTTGCGGCGATCGCCGAGCCCACGGTCGCGGTGATCACCAACGTCGGCCCCGTCCACGTCGAGCTGCTCGGCTCGGTCGAGGCGATCGCCTCGACCAAGGCCGAGGTGCTGGCGGCGCTGCCCGCGGACGGCCTCGCCATCGTCCCGGCGGAGGCGGGCGAGCTCGAGCCCCACCTCGGCGCCGCGCCGGCGCTGCTGCGCTTCGGCCCCGGCGGCGACGTGCGCGCGGTCGCGCAGCGGGTCGAAGATGGGGTGACCGAGGCGACGATTGCCACCCCGGCCGGCGAGGTCCGCTTCCACTTCCCCTTCGCCGAGGCGCACAACCTGACCAACGCCCTCGCCGCGATCGCCGCCGGGATCGCGCTCGGCGCACCGCCCGAGGAGATGGCCGACCGCGCTGCGAGCATAGGCTTCTCGCGCTTTCGGGGCGAGCGCCTCGAGCTCGGAGACGGGATCGTCCTCGTGAACGACTGCTACAACGCCAACCCGGTCTCGATGCGCGCCGCGCTCGACCATCTCGCGACGCTGGACGGCCTGCGCCGCATCGCGGTGCTCGGCGAGATGGCGGAGCTCGGCCCGGGCGCCGCCGCCTACCACCGCGAGGTCGGCGCCCACGCCCGCGCCGCGGGAGTCGATCTGCTGGTCGGGGTCGGCGAGCCGGCGCGCGAGTACGACCCCGACGAGCTGGTCGCCGACCCGGCCGAGGCGGCGGAGCTGCTCGCCGCCCAGCTCGAGCCAGGCGACGCGGTCCTGGTCAAGGGCTCGCGCGCGGCCGGGCTCGAGGCCGTCGCCGAAGAATTGAAGGCGCTGATGGAGGCGGAAGGGGCCCCCGGACGCGGAGCCGGGGGCGAATCCATATCTGACTCTGTTCGCCCCCGGCGCAGCAGAGGAGGCCCCGCCTGATGTCGGGAGGCCGCGTTTAGTCATGGGTGAGGTCCTGATCGCCGGGATGGCGGCGATGCTGATCTGCATCTTCCTCGGCCCGAAGTTCATCGAGTACCTGCGGGTGAAGGAGTTCGGCCAGCACATCCGCGAGGAGGGGCCGCAAGAGCACCACGCCAAGGCGGGCACGCCGACGATGGGCGGGCTGATCGTCTTCGCCGCGATCACCGTCCCCTTCCTCGTCCTCTCCGAGCGCGACGCGCAGAGCCTCGCCGTCTTCGGCGTGGCGCTCGGCTGCGCCGGGCTCGGCTTCGCCGACGACTTCACCAAGATCGTCAAACGCCGCTCGCTCGGCCTCTCGGCGCGCTGGAAGCTGGTCGTGCAGCTGCTCCTGGCGCTCCTCCTCTGGTGGGTGGCGCGGCACGAGGTCGGCCTCGAGCCGACCCTCTTCTTCCGCATCGGCGACGCCAGCCTCGACCTCGGCCCGGTCCTCTACTTCATCCTCGTCTTCCTCGTCATCGCCGGCACCTCGAACGGCGTCAACCTCACCGACGGCCTCGACGGCCTCGCCGCCGGCTCCTGCGCGATCGTCCTGCTCGCCTACACGGCGATCTGCTTCGTCACCAACGAGCAGCAGAACCTGGCGCTGCTCTCAGCCTGCCTGGTCGGCGCCTGCGTCGGCTTCCTCTGGTTCAACGCCTTCCCGGCCTCGATCTTCATGGGGGACACCGGCTCGCTCGGCCTCGGCGGCGCGATCGGCGCCCTCGCCGTGATGACCCAGACCGAGGTGCTGTTGATCATCATCGGCGGCATCTTCGTGATCGAGGCGCTCTCGGTCGCGGTCCAGGTCTTCTCCTTCAAAACCTTCCGCCGCCGCGTCCTCCTGATGGCGCCCCTGCACCACCACTTCGAGATGATGGCCTGGTCGGAGACGAAGATCATGCTGCGCTTCTGGATCATCGCCGCCGTCTGCTCCGGCATCGGCTTCACGCTGTACCAGCAGAGCATCGGTCGGTAGCTCTTCGGGCGCCCCTCGCGAGGGGCCGCCGCCCCTAGCGCGAATCTATGTCGGATGAGCGCACCGCCGCCCCGCAAGCCTCGCCCGCCGCTGCCCGCCGGGCCGTTCCTGATCGTCGGGTTGGCGCGCTCCGGGCAGGCCGCGGCGCGATTGCTGGCCGGGCGCGGGGAGGACGTGAGGGCGGTCGATTCGGGCGTGCCCGAGGGGGCGGCAGGGCTTGCGGGCGATGGCGTCGAAGTAATCCTGGATACGGATGGCTTGGCTCAGCTGCAAGGCGTGCGGACCGTCGTCAAGAGCCCGGGGGTGCCCCGGGAGGCGGCGGTGATCGCCGCTGCCCTGGAGCGCGGCGTCGAGGTGATCGGCGAGCTGGAGCTCGCCTGGCGGGCGGTCCCCAACCGCACTCTGGCGATCACCGGGACCAACGGCAAGACGACCACGGCGGAGCTGCTCGGCCACCTCTACCGCAGCGCGGGCGAGCCGGTCGCCGTCGCCGGCAACGTCGGCATGCCGCTCTCCTCGCTGGCCGGGGCGGTCGACCCCGGCGCGACCGTCGTCGTCGAGGCCTCCAGCTTCCAGCTCGAGGACAGCGTCGCCTTCGCCCCCGAGTGCGCCGTCTTCCTCAACCTCGCCCCCGACCACCTCGACCGCCACGCCGACCTCGACGCCTACCTGGCGGCGAAGCTGCGCATCTTCGCCAACCAGGGCAACGACGACGTCGCCGTCTACAACGCCGACGAGCCGGCCCTGGCCGGGGTCGACCTCGCCGGCTGCGCCCGCCGCGTCTCCTTCTGCCACGGCGCCGGTCCCGACTGCGAGGTGGCGCTCGCCGGGGGGACGATCTTCCACGCCGGTGAGCCGCTGCTGGCGGTCGCCGAGCTCGGCCTCTTCGGCGAGCACAACGTCGCCAACGCGATGGCCGCCGCAGCGGCGGCGCTGGCGATGGGCCTGGACCGCGAGGTCGTGCGCGAGGGTCTGCGCAGCTTCGCCGGCGTGCCGCACCGGCTGGAGCCGGTGGCGGAGGTCGGCGGCGTCCGCTTCGTCAACGACTCGAAGGCGACCAACGTCGGCGCCGCCGCGGTCGGGCTGCGCGCCTTCGAGGGCGGCGTCCACGCGATCCTCGGCGGCAGCGAGAAGGACGAGCCGTTCGCGCCGCTGGTCGAGCCGCTGCGCGAGCGTGGCGCCGCCTGCTACCTGATCGGCGCCTCGGCTGACCGGCTGGCTGCCGAGCTGGCGCCGCTCGCCGCCGCCGGGATCGCGCTGCACCGCTGCGCCGACCTCGAGGACGCCGTGCGCCGCGCCGCCGCCGCGGCGCGGCGCGGCGAGGTCGTGCTGCTCTCGCCCGCCTGCGCCAGCTTCGACGCCTTCGAGAACTTCGAACGACGCGGTGAGCGCTTCCGCGAGATCGTCGCCGAGCTGTGAAGAAGGCCGAGTACAACCTGCTGCTGACGGCGACCCTCTGCCTGCTCGCCTTCGGCGCGGTGATGGTCTTCTCGGCCAGCTCGACGACGCGGGTGCTCAGCGACGGCGGCCTCTCCGACAGCGCCTTCTACCTGAAGCGCACGCTGCTCTTCGGCACCGCCGGCCTCCTGATCATGCACCTGGTCGCCCGCCACGGCCTCGGGCTGGTCCGCCGCCTCACCCCGGCGATCCTCGGCCTCTCGCTCGTCCTCCTCGTCGCCGTGCTCTTCGCCGGCACGACGGTCAACGGCTCCAGCCGCTGGCTCGGCTCCGGCTTCCTCCAGATCCAGCCCTCGGAGCTGGCCAAGGTGGCGCTGATCCTCTACGCCGCCGACCTCTTGGCGCGCAAGCCGAAGCGGGTGCGCTCGCTCGAGGGCCTGATGCCCTTCCTGCTCGTCGTCGGCGTCGCCTCGCTCCTGATCGTCGCCGAGCCCGACCTGGGCACGGCGATGGTCGTCTCGCTCGCCGTCGCCGCCACCCTGGTCGCCGCCGGCGCGCGGATCCGCGACCTGGCGCTGATCGGCCTGGCCCTCGCCTTCTTCGCCCTCTTGATGACGGTGATCGAGCCCTACCGGATGGCGCGCCTGACCGGCTTCCTCAACCCCGGCGCCGACGCCGGCGGGGCCGGCTTCCAGGCGGCGCAGGCGAAGATCGCGCTCGGCTCGGGCGGCATCTTCGGGGTCGGGATCGGCAACGGGGTGCAGAAGGCCTTCTACCTACCCGAGGCCCACACCGACATGATCTCCGCGGTGATCGGCGAGGAGCTGGGGCTGATCGGCATCCTCGGCGTCGTCGGCCTCTTCTCGCTCTTCGGCTACGCCGGCCTGCAGGTGGCGAAGAAAGCGCGGGATCGCTACGGAAAGCTGCTCGTCGCCGGCCTCACCTCGCTCGTCCTCGTGCAGGCGACGATCAACCTCTTCGCGGTGATGGGCCTGGCGCCGCTGACCGGCGTGCCGCTGCCGCTCGTCTCCTACGGCAACAGCAGCCTGATGGCGACCCTGTTCGCGATCGGCCTGATCCTCAACGTCGCCCGCGGGGGGACCGCCCGCGCCGGCAAACTGCGCGTCGTCGAGGGTGGGCGCGCGCCCAGCCGCGGAAGGAGCCGATCGAAAGGTGCACGCAACCGTCAGAGTGGTGGTCGCAGCCGGGGGAACGGCAGGTCACGTCGTGCCGGCCATGGCAGTCGCCGCCGAGCTTCGGGCTAGCGGCGCCGAGGTCTCCTTCCTCGGCACGCGCGAGCGGATCGAGGCCGAGCTGGTGCCGGCGGCGGGCTACGAGATCGACTACCTGCGGGTGCGGGGGATCGACCGCGGCAGCCGCCTGCGGGCGGCCGGCGCGGCGCTCGAGGCGGCCGGCGCCACCGTCGCGGCGCTGCGGGCGATCCGCCGCCGCCGCACCGACGTGGTCCTGGGCGGCGGCGGCTTCGTCGCCGGCCCGGCGGGGCTGGCGGCGGTGCTCGCCCGCACGCCGCTGGTCCTCGCCGAGGCCGACAGCCGGCTCGGCCTCGCCAACCGGCTGCTGGCCGGGCGGGCGCGGCGCGTCTGCCTCGCCTTCCCGATCGCCGGCCGCGAGGGGGAGCGCTACCTGGTGACCGGGCGGCCGGTGCCGGCGGCTGTGCCGGCGGCCGACCGCACCGCCGCCCGCGAGCGCTTCGGGATCGCGTCCGAGGCGCGCTGCCTGCTGGTGATGGGCGGCAGCCAGGGCGCCCGCTCGGTCAACGAGTGCGCGTTGGCCGCCTTCGCCGAGCGCCCGGGGCGCGACTTCGACGTCGTCCACCTCGCCGGGCGGCGCGACTTCGAGGCGCTGAGCGAGCGCCTGGCGCGCGCCCCTCACGCCGACCGCTACACCCTGCTCGCCTACGAGCCCGACCTCGGCGACTGCCTCGCCGCCTGCGACCTCGTGCTGGGCCGCTCGGGCGGCTCGATCTTCGAGCTGACGGCGACCGGCCGGCCCGCCGTGCTCGTCCCCTACCCGCACGCCGCCGCCGGCCACCAGGAGGGCAACGCCGCCTGGATGGCCGAGGCCGGCGCGGCGACCGTGATCCGCGACGAGGAGCTCGATCCGGCGCGGCTCGCCGCGGAGGTGGGTGGGCTGCTCGGCGACGAAGAGCGGCTGGCGGCGATGGCCGCCGCATCGGCGGCGCTGGCCAAGCCCGACGCGGCGCGCCGCATCGCCGACGAGGTGCTGGAGGCTGCGAAGCGATGACCGCCTGGGCGGAGCGACGTTTGCATTTCGTCGGCATCGGTGGTGCCGGGATGAGCGGTCTCGCTCTGGTCTGCGCCGAGCTGGGCGCGAGCGTCAGCGGCAGCGACCGCGCCGAGTCCTCTTATATGGAGCGTCTGCGCGCCGCGGGGCTGGAGCCGGTCGTCGGTCACGACGCGGCCAACCTCCCGGACGGGGCGGAGGTGGTCGTCTCGACCGCGATCGGGGCGGACAACCCGGAGCTGGGGCTGGCGCGGGAGCGCGGCCTCCCCGTCCTCCACCGCGGCGAGCTGCTCGCCGAGCTCTGCGCCGAGAAGCGCCTGATCGCCGTCGCCGGCGCCCACGGCAAGACGACGACGACCGCGATGCTCGCCTGGGCGCTGCGCGAGCTCGGCGCCGACCCCGCCTTCTTCCTCGGCGGCGAGGCGGCGGGGCTGGGGCCGGAGGGCGCCGCGGCCAACGCCGGCTGGGGCGGAGGCGAGTGGGTGGTCGCCGAGGCCGACGAGAGCGACGGCAGCTTCCTGCGCCTCGACCCGGAGATCGCCGTCGTCACCAACGTCGAGATGGACCACCACTCCCACTGGGGCTCGGAGGCCGAGCTGCGCAAGGCGTTCGAGGAGTTCGCCGCGAAGGCGAAGGGAGTCGCCCTGCCCGGCGACGCAACCTACATCGAGGGCGGTATAGGCCCAGGATGCAGGTCGCGTGCCGAGTTTGGGGTGGGAGAGCCGGGGGCCGCCGATCTCTCGCTGGCGGTGCCGGGCGCGCATAACGTGCTCAACGCGCGCGCCGCGCTGGCGGCGCTCGAGCTCGCCGGCTTCGACCTCGATGCGGCCGCGGCGGCGCTGGCCGGCTTCCCGGGGGTCCACCGGCGGCTCGAGCTGAAAGGCGAGCGCGGCGGCGCCCGCGTCTACGACGACTACGCCCACCACCCGACCGAGGTGCGGGCGGCGCTGGAGGCGCTGCGCGAGCTCGAGCCGGTGCGCCTCGTCGCCGTCTTCCAACCCCACCTCTACTCCCGCACCAAGGCCTTCGCCGAGCGGTTCGGCGCGGCGCTGGCGCTGGCCGACGAGGTCGCGGTGCTCGACGTCTACCCGGCGCGCGAGGAGCCGGTCGGCGAGCTGGCCGGGGTGAGCGGCCTCGACGTGGCGCGGGCGACCGCCGACCGGATCGGCGGCAGGCGCGTCCTCTGGACGCCGACCCTCGAGGCGGCCACGGCGGCGGTCGGGCCGCGCCTGCGCCCTGGCGAGATCGCCGTGACGATCGGCGCCGGCGACGTCTTCAGAGTCGGCGAGGCGCTCGTCGGCGAGGGAGGTGGAGGATGACCACGCCACCGGCTGGAGTCGAGCGCAACTACCCGCTCGCCCGCCTGACCACGGTGCGCGCCGGCGGCGCCGCGGACTGGTTCGCCCGGCCGGCGAGCGTCGAGCGGCTGTCCGAGCTGCTGGCCTGGGCCGGGGGTGGGGGAATCGCGATCGGCGCGATCGGCTCCGGCTCGAACCTCTTGGTCGCCGACGCGGGCTTCCGCGGCCTGGCGCTGAAGCTCGACGGAGAGCTGGCGTCGATCGAGCGCGAGGGCGAGCGGTTTCTCTGCGGCGGCGGCGCACGGCTGCCGTCGGCGGCGGCGAAAGCCGCCGGCTGGGGCCTCGCCGGGATCGAGTTCGGCGTCAACATCCCCGGCACGGTGGGCGGCGCCGTGCGGATGAACGCCAACGCCTACGGCGGCGAGCTGGCAAAGGTCCTGGAGTGGGTCGACGTCTGCTCGCCCGCCGGGGTCGAGCGCCGCCTCCCCGAGCGGCTCGGCTTCGCCTATCGCAGCTCCAACCTGGCTGCGGAGGAGGTCGTCGCCCGCGCCTCGTTCCGTCTCCAGCCCGACGACCCGGAGGCGGTCAAGGGGCGGATGGCGGCGATGCGCGAGCGCCGCCACGAGGCGCAGCCCGCGGGGATCAAGACCTTCGGCTCGACCTTCAAGAACCCCGACGACGAGCTGGCCGGCGGCCGCACCGCCGGCCAGCTGCTGGAGGAGGCGGGCTGCCGCGGCCTGCAGGTCGGCGGCGCCCGCTTCTCGGCCAAGCACGCCAACTTCGTCGAGAACGCCGGCGAGGCGACGACCACCGACGTGCTCGAGCTGATGGCGGCGGGTCGCCGCCGCGTCCACGAGCGGACCGGCGTCGTGCTGGAGCCGGAGGTGCAGCTGCTGGGCGAGGTCGAGTGGCCGGAGGGCTGGCGGCTGTGAGGCGGGTGCTGCTCGGCCTGGTCCTGCTGCTGGCCGTCGCCGGCGCCGCCTACTGGTCCCTGATACGCGACACGACGGTCGATGCCGAGGTGCGGCTGCCGCGCGCCACGGCGACGATCGGCAGCGGCGCCGACGCGGTGCCGGTCGGCCCCGACGGCCGCCTGCTCGGCTGGCTGCCGTTGCCCGAGGAGGTGCAGCTGCCGCAGCTGCCGCCCGTCGATCCGCCGCAGGGCAGCCGGCTGGCCGGGCCGATGCTGCAGCAGGCGAGGGTGCTCGGCGCCGCGCCGGCCACCCTGCGTCCGTATCTGGAGAGCAGCTACTACGGCGAAAGCGGGGTGGACGTCGTGCTGCGCTCGGGGATCGAACTGCGCTTCGGCGACGCCTCGCAGGCGACCCTGAAGTGGAAAGCGGCCGCGACCGTGCTCGCCAACCCCGAGATCACCGCGCTCGATTATGTCGACTTGCGCGCCCCCCGCCGACCCGCCGTGGGTGGCTCTGGGCATGCGCTTCCGCCCGTTCAGTGAACCCTCGACTCGACGGTTAGACTCGCAAAACCCTCAAGTGGGAGTTGAGAGATGTCGCTTGCAGGATGTCTCCCGTGGGTTTGACAGGGCAGCGAGAATGCCCTACGTTGAGCGCAATTTCCGTGATCCGGCGCTAAGCTTGAACCCTCTAGCCTTGCTGAAGCGTCGGACGGAACAAGGGCTCAACTCAAGATGGAATCCACGTATCTAGCGGTGATCAAGGTCGTCGGCGCCGGCGGCGGCGGAACCAATGCGGTCAGCCGCATGGTCGACGCCGGCATCCGCGGCGTCGAGTTCGTCGCGGTCAACACCGACGCCCAGGCGCTGCAGGCCTGCGACGCCGACATCAAGCTCTCAATCGGCCAGGAGCTGACCCGCGGCCTCGGCGCCGGCGGCAACCCCGAGGTGGGGGCGGGCGCCGCGGCGGAGAGCCGCGACGAGATCAAGGAGGCGCTGAAGGGCGCCGACATGGTCTTCGTCACCGCCGGCGAGGGCGGCGGCACCGGCACCGGCTCGGCGCCGATCATCGCCGAGATCGCCAAGGAGGAGATCGGCGCGCTGACCGTCGGCGCGGTCACCAAGCCGTTCGAGTTCGAGGGCAAACGGCGGATGCAGCAGGCGCTCGAGGGGATCGAGAAACTGCGCAACAACGTCGACACCCTGATCATCGTCCCCAACGAGAAGCTCTTGCAGGCGGTCGAGCGTCGCACCAGCGTGCTCGAGGCGTTCCGCCAGGCGGACGACATCCTGCGCCAGGGCGTGCAGGGCATCACCGACCTGATCACGATCCCCGGCCTGATCAACCTCGACTTCGCCGACGTGCGCACGATCATGCGCGACGCCGGCTCGGCGCTGATGGGCGTCGGCGCCGCCTCGGGGGAGTCGCGCTCGGTCGACGCCGCCAAGGCGGCGGTCACCTCGCCGCTGATCGAGGAGTCGATCAAGGGCGCCACCGGGATGCTGCTCAACATCACCGGCCCCGAGGACCTCGGCCTGTTCGAGGTCAACGAGGCGGCGCAGCTGGTCCAGGCCGAAGCCGACGACAACGCCAACATCATCTTCGGCTCGGTGGTCGACCAGTCGATGCGCGACGAGGTCCGCGTCACCGTGATCGCCACCGGCTTCGAGGGGTTCGAGCTGCTCGCCCGCTCGCCGCAGCGGGTGCGGCGCCGTTACGAGAGCCGGCCGCGGATCTCGGCCGAGGACACCGACATCCGCAAACTGCGCGTTTCGGATGACGACATCGACGTTCCCGGTTTCTTGAAGGAATGAGGGCCGGAGGAGGGTCCGGTACCCCTCCCCCGGAGGCCGTTGCGCAGCTGATCCGCTTGCAAGGGTGCGGGACGTGGTTCCAGGAGCCTCCGTGGGAGGGGCACCGGACCCTCCTCTTCGTCGCTCAATAGCCTGCGACGCGTGAAGACCCCTTTATACGAGCAGCACGTCGAGCTTGGCGCCAAGCTGGTGGATTTCGCCGGCTGGGAGATGCCGGTGCAGTACGAGGGGGTGCGGGAGGAGCACATGGCGGTGCGCACGCACGTCGGCGTGTTCGACGTGTCGCATATGGGCGAGGTGGAGGTCGAGGGTCCGGGGGCGCTGGCGTTCCTGCAGCGGGTGCTGTCCAACGACGTCGCCGCGATCGAGCTCGGCGGCGCCCAGTACTCCTGCCTCTGCGCCGAGGACGGCGGCGTGCTCGACGACCTCTTCGCCTACCGGCTGGGCGGCGACCGCTACCTGCTCGTCACCAACTCGGCCAATCACGGGGCCGACCTCGCCTGGCTCGGCCGCTGGAGCCGCGACTTCGACGTCGCCGTGCGCGACGTCGCCGACCGCTACGCGATGCTCGCCGTGCAGGGGCCGCACGCCCGCGCGGTCGCCGCTCGTACCCTCGGCGTCGAGCTGCCGCCGCGGATGCGCGTCGCCGCCGAGCGGGTCGGCGGCCGCCCGGCGCTCGTCTGCGGCACCGGCTACACCGGCGAGGACGGGGTCGAGCTGCTGCTCGACCCCGAGGTCGCGCCGCCGATCTGGGCCGAGCTGCTCGACGCCGGCGTCGTCGCCTGCGGCCTCGCCGCCCGCGACACGCTGCGGCTCGAGGCCTGCTTCCACCTGCACGGCAACGACCTCAGCCCGGAGCGCAACCCGATCGAGGCGGGCCTCGGCTGGTGCTGCAAGAAGGCGACCGGCTTCGTCGGCGCCGAGGAGGTGGCGCGGGCCCGCGCCGAGGGCACGGCCGAACGCCTCGTCCCGTTCAAGATCGAGGGCGCCGGCATCCCCCGCCAGGGCAACCCGGTGCTCGCCGGGGGCGAGGCCGCCGGCGTCGTCAGCAGCGGCACCTTCTCGCCCTCGCTGGAGATCGGCATCGGCATGGCCTACCTGCGCAGCGACCTGGCCGAGCCGGGGACCGAGGTCGAGATCGACGTGCGCGGCAAGCGCCGCGCCGCGCGGATCGCCTCCAAGCCGTTATACGTGAGCCCTTCACCGACGAAGGAGCGATGACTTGGCCGACGCGAGCTACCCCGAGGATCTGCTGTACCACCCCGAGCACGACTGGGCCCGGATCGAGGGGGAGGAGGCGACCTTCGGCATCACCTGGTACGCGCAGGACTCGCTGGGCGAGGTCGTCTTCTACGACCCGCCCGAGACCGGCGCGACGGTCGGCAAGGACGCCCCCTACGCGGAGGTCGAGTCGGTGAAGGCGGTCTCCGACGTGATCGCGCCGCTCTCCGGCGAGGTGATCGCGGTCAACGGGGCGCTCGCCGACGCCCCCGAGAAGGTCAACGAGGACTCCTACGGAGAGGGCTGGCTGGTCAAGGTCAAGCTGAGCGACCCGGCCGAGGCCGAGGGCCTGCTCAGCGCGGCCGATTACGTAGCCTCCCTCGGGTGAGCCGCTACACCTCAGCCACCGCCGCCGACCGCGAGGAGATGCTCGCCGCGATCGGCGTCGACTCGGTCGCCGCGCTGTTCGAGCAGGTGCCCGAGGAGCTGCGCCTCGACCGCCCGCTGGCGCTGCCGGAGGGGATGAGCGAGGCCGAGGTCTACGAGCGCCTCGCCGCGCTGGCCGCCCGCAACGCCGACGCCGAAGAGCAGGTCTGCTTCCTCGGCGCGGGGATGTACGACCACTACGTGCCGGCGATCGTCGACGCGATAACCCAGCGCTCGGAGTTCCTTACCCCGTACACCCCCTACCAGCCGGAGATCTCGCAGGGCGGCCTGCAGGCGATGTTCGAGTTCCAGACGGCGATGTCGGAGCTGACCGCGCTGCCGGTCTCGACCGCCGGCCTCTACGAGGGCCCCTCCTCGGTCGCCTCGGCCGGCTACCTGGCGATCGGCGCGACCAAGAAGCGGCGCCGCTTCGTCGTCTCGCGCGGCGTCCACCCGCATAGCCGCGAGACGCTCGCCACCTACAGCGTCGGCTTCGGCGCCGAGATCGAGGAGGTCGGCCTGACCGACGGCCTCACCGACGGCGCCGCGCTGGCCGGGGCGGTCGACGGGGAGACCGCCGCCGTCTTCCTGCAGAGCCCCAACTTCCTCGGCGCGGTCGAGGACGTCGAGGCGCTCGCCGCCGCCGCCAAGCAGAACGGCGCGCTGCTGGTCGTCGCGGTCGACCCGATGACCCTCGGCGTGCTCAAGCCGCCCGGCGAGCAGGGCGCCGACATCGCCCTCGGCGAGGGCCAGCCGCTCGGCAACCGGCTCGACTTCGGCGGCCCCTCCTTCGGCTTCTTCTGCGCGACCGAGGCGCTGATCCGCCGCATGCCGGGGCGGATCGCCGGCGAGACCGACGACCTCGACGGGCGCCGCGGCTTCGTCCTCGCCCTGCAGACGCGAGAGCAGCACATCCGCCGCGAGAAAGCGACCCACAACATCTGCACCGCGCAGGCGCTGAACGCGCTGGCGGCGACGATCCACCTGGCCTGGCTCGGCCGCCAGGGCTACCGCGAGCTGGGCGAGCTGCTGCTGCGCCGCACCGCCTACGCGCGCCGGCGGCTGACCGCGGTCGAGGGAGTCGAGCCGTTGCACGAGGCGCCGGTGGCGCGCGAGTTCGCCGTCCGCCTCGACGCGCCGGTGGACGCCGTGCTGGAGCGCTGCGCGGAGCGCGGCATCGCCGCCGGCTACCCGCTCGGCCGCGAGTACCCCGAGTTCGAGGACGGCCTCCTGGTGGCGATCACCGAGCGCCGCAGCCGCGAGCAGATCGACGCCCTCGCCGAGGCGCTCGGCGCGGCGATCCAAGCCGAGCGTGGCGCCTTGGTCGGAAATAGTGCGACCAAGGCGCCAAGGGAGGCCCGATGACCGCCGAGACCCCGATGCAGCGCGAACGCGCCCGGACGATCTTCGAGAAGTCGAAGCCGGGCCGGCGCGCCGCCGTCCTGCCGGGCGCCGAAGTCCCCGAGCCTCCCCTGGGGGAGCTCGTCCCGGCGCACCTGCTGCGCTCCGCGCCGCCACGCCTGCCCGAGGTCGCCGAGCCGGAGATCGTCCGCCACTACAACCGCCTCTCGCGCCGCAACTTCGACCTCGACAGCGGCTTCTACCCGCTCGGTTCCTGCACGATGAAGCACAACCCGCGCCTCAACGAGCGGGTCGCGGCGCTGCCCGGCCATGCCCGCCTGCACCCGGCCCAGGAGCCGAAGGGCGCCCAGGGGGCACTGGAGCTGATGTGGCTGCTGCAGGAGTCGCTGGCGGAGATCTGCGGCCTGCCGCACGTCAGCCTGCAACCCTCGGCCGGCTCGCACGGCGAGCTCGCCGGCCTGCTGCTGACCCGCGCCTTCCACGCCGACCGCGGCGAAGCGCGGACCAAGGTGCTGGCGCCCGACACCGCCCACGGCACCAACCCGGCGACGGTGACTATGGCCGGCTACGAGGTGGTCAAGGTGGAGACCAACGAGCGCGGTGGGGTCGAGATGGACGACCTGCGCGACAAGCTCGACGAGGACGTCGCCTGCCTGATGCTGACCAACCCCAACACGCTCGGGCTCTTCGACGAGAACATCGCCGAGATCGCGGCGACGATCCACGCGGCGGGGGGGACGCTCTACTACGACGGCGCCAACCTGAACGCCGTGATGGGCCACTCGCGGCCCGGCGACATGGGCTTCGACATCGTCCACGTCAACCTGCACAAGTCCTTCAGCCAGCCGCACGGCGGCGGCGGGCCCGGCGCCGGCCCGATCGCCGTCTCGGAGCGGATCGAGCCCTTCCTGCCCAGGCCACAGGTGGTGCGGCGCGAGGGCGGCAACGGCAGCGGCCCGGTCTTCGACCTCGACCGCGAGCGGCCCCAGTCGATCGGCCGCCTGCGCGGCTTCCAGGGCAACTTCGGCGTCTTCGTCCGCTCCTATGCCTACGTCCTCAGCCTCGGCACCGACGGCCTCGCCGAGGCATCGGAGACCGCGGTGCTGAACGCCAACTACCTGAAGGCGCGCCTCGCCGCGGGCCGCGCCGGCAAGTACCTCCCGGTCGCCTTCGACCGCCACTGCATGCACGAGTTCGTCCTCTCCGGCAAGCCGATGAAGAAGGAGCTGGGGATCGCCACCCTCGACCTCGCCAAGCGCCTGCTCGACTTCGGCTTCCACCCGCCGACCGTCTACTTCCCCCTCCTGGTCGAGGAGGCGCTGATGGTCGAGCCGACCGAGACCGAGACCAAGGAGAGCCTCGACGCCTTCGCCGAGGCGATCGAGCAGATCCTCGCCGAGGCCGAGCAGGACCCGGAGAAGGCCAAGCAGGCCCCCTACACGACCCCGGTCCGTCGCCTCGACGAGGTCAAAGCCACCCGCAAGCCGGTAGTCCGCCAGCCGCTGGACTGACACATGCGATTTCGGCGGCGCGGGCGGATTCTACGTTGCTACGTATGACTTGCTACGCTGCAACGTATGAAAACTTACGTTGACGACGTAGAAGCCACCCCGTTCGTCTTCGCGCAACCGCTCTTGCCCGACGAACTGGTGGACCGGGAGAGTGAGCTGGCGCTGCTTGCCGAGCGCCTTGTCGATTCCGTCAACACGCGACTTTCCAGCCCCCGCGACTATGGCAAGACGAGCCTGTTGCGACGTGTCGTTGCGGACGCGCGCGACGCTGGCGCCGGGGCGGTTCTCGTCGATCTCTATGGCGCTCGCACCGCCGGGCAGATGGTGGCGCAGATCGAGCGAGCGTACGCCGATTTGCCATCGGGGCCGATCGGCACAGCGCTGGACCGGCTCCGGCAGCGCGGAGGCGGCGTTGGCCTGCAAACGCCCCTGGGGGGCGCGTCGGTCAGCCTGGGCAGCGGTGAAGCGGCCGAGCGAGCGTTGCTCGATGCGCTCACCCTGCCGCTGCGGCTGCACGAAAGGACCGGCCGCCGGATGCTCGTGGTCTTCGACGAGTTCCAGGTCGTCCTCCAGGCCGAGCTCGACGCCCTCATCCGCAGCGTAATCCAGCATCACGGTCGTGGCGTCACCTACGTGTTCTCGGGCTCTCATCCGGGAATGATGACTTCCCTGTTCGCCGATCGAACCCGGCCGTTCTACGGCCAGGCCGCCCCTCTGGAGCTGGATCGTCTTCCCCGCGAGGCATTGGCGGACTACATAGCCGACCGGTTCCGCGGAACCGGTCGCGATCCGGGCGATGCCCTGGGCTGGCTCCTCGACCTGGTCGATGGGCACCCCCAGCGGACGATGCTGTTCGCCCACCTGCTCTGGCGCCATACCGATCCGGGGACCACCGCCGACGAGGAAACCTGGGTGGCGGTCTACGAAGAGGCGTGGGATTACCTGCGGGGTGATTTTGAGGCCACCTGGGACTCTTTCTCTCGTATCGAGGCTGGGGCCGTTGAGGCAGTCGCAGCTGGCGTACAGAGCCTCACCGGCAGAGCTGCCCGGCAGGCCTTTGGCCTGCCAGAGGGATCCGCTGCACCTGACGCCGCTGCAAGGTTGGCCCGCAAAGGGATCCTGGCGCGCACCGGTCGCGGTCGCGAAACCCGCTACGGACTCGTCGATCCCGTCTTCGCAAGGTGGGTCATTGCAGGGCGCCGCTGGGCACTGGATTAGTTCTATTCGGGGATAGCATTTTCGCAATGGACGTTTTGGTCATCGGCGGGGCGGCAACGGCAGCTGCGGGCTTGATCGCTGCGCTCCTGCTTCGCCGTAGACGAAACGTGCCGGTCGACACAGAAGAAGCCGGGTGGCCGAGGAGTGCACCGTGGAGCCGTAGTGAGATGCTTTCGCTCCTGGGGGTCGTCGTTGGGGCAACTGTTGGGATCGCAGGCTTCTTGATACCCGGTACCTCATCCGGTCCAGAAGCCGCGGATGCTGTGAGTCCGGTTGCCCTTGCGGCCTTGGTCAGGCAAGGTCCATTTTCAGAGGTGTTGCCAAGTGAGTTTGAGACCACGGGACTGGTTGATGTCAATATCGGAGATGCCTCGGCGGCTGGTCGCATCGATGCCCTGGAGCTGAAGGCCGCTCACTCCGAAGACATTGGTTTTTTCGCCCATCTCGAGGTCTATCCCACCGGGGCCGCTGCCATCCGTCGCGCTGAGGCGAGGATCGAAACCATTGAACGCATATATGACGGAAATGTGGTCGACGGCGGACCGGAGGCCTACTGCGCGTACAAGACCATTCGTGCACCGACTGCCTGGGAGTGCGGTGGCACCAGTGGGCTTGTCTACGCCGAGGCTACGGTGGCGCCTAATGCCAACGCATACCAGCACTTGGCAACGGGCACGGTGTCGGCAATGCTCAGCTATGCCGACGAGAAGGCGCGCGTTGCGGCTGGACCTTGAAGTGTTTCCCTACAGTTCCGGCAGCTTCTGCTTCAGCTCGAGCACCGGGGCGAAGAGGTCGCCGTGGTCGTCGATCCGGTCGAGGACGTCGCCGGCCTCGAAGACGAGCGAGTCGGCGTCTTCGTTCTCGACCGCCGCTTCGACCTCCTCCCAGCTGAGCGGGGTGGAGACGGTGGGGCGTTCGCGGGCTCGCAGGGAGTAGACGGCGATCGTCGTTTTGCGTTCGTTGTTCTGGTACCAGTCGATGAAGACCTTGCCCTTGCGCAGGGTCTTTTTGCCCATCTTGGCGATCACCTCGTCCGGGGTCTGCTTGGCGAGCAGCGTGGCGATCGCCTGGGCGAAGGGCCGCGTCTCCTCGTAGGTGACCGGAGTGTTGAGCGGCACGTAGAGCTGCATCCCCTTCGAGCCCGAGGTCTTCGGAAAGCACTCGATGCCGAGGTGGCCGAGCACCTCGCGCAGGCGCAGCGCCACCCGCGAGCAGTCGAGGATTTCGGCCGGCGGGCCGGGGTCGAGGTCGAAGGCGACCACGGTCGGCCGCTCGTGCTTCTTTCCCAGCGAGAGCGAGGGGTGCAGCTCGATCGCCGCCAGCTGCGCCATCCAGACCAGGGTCGGCAGGTCGTCGCAGACGCAGTAGTCGATGTAGCCGGAGCGCGGCCCGGCCAGCACCCGCGTCGTCTTCACCCAATCGGGGCGGTGCTTGGGACAGCGCTTCTCGAAGAAGGCCGCCTCGGTGTCGTCGACCCCTTCCGGGAAGCGGCGCAGGGTCAGCGCCCGCCCGGCCAGGTGGGGGACCAGGACGGGCGCCGCCTTGGCGTAGTAGTCGACCACCTCGCCCTTGCTGAAGCCGGCCTTCGGGTAGAGGACCTTGTCGAGGTTGGTGAGCTTCAGCTCGTGGCCGTCGACCTCGACCTGGCGGTCCGAGGAGGCCACAGCCTATTTGGAGGATTTCGCCTTGGCTTTGGAGCCGGAGCGTTTTTTCGCCGCCGCTTTCTTCTTGCCTTTCGGCGCGGCTTTCTTCGCTTTCGGGCGGGCTTTGCCCGTGCCGTCCTTGACCGCGGCGATGCTTTCCTCCAGGGCGCTCATCAGGTCCGGCGCCGAGGTCGCCTGCGGTTCCTCCACCTCCGGGGCCTCGAGCACGTCCTTGCCTTCGGCTTTGCGTTCGATCAGCGCCAGCAGCTGCTCGCGGTACTCGTCGCGGTAGGCGGCCGGGTCGAACTCGCGGGTCAGCGAGTCGATCAGCTGCTCGGCCATCTCGACCTCCTGCTCGGCGACCTTCGGCTTGCCCTCGGGCAGCACGTCGTCCAGCTCGGAGGGGGGCACGACCTCGTCGGCGAAGCGCATCGTGGTCAGCGTCAGCACGCCCTCGTTGGGGCGCAGCGCCGCCAGATGCTCCTTGTTGCGGAAGACGAAGCGGGCGATCGCCACCTTGCCCGACTCCTCCATCGCCCGCGCCAGCAGCGAATAGGCTTTCTCGGCGCCCTCGGCCGGCCCCAGGTAATAGGGGCTGTCGAAGTAGATCGGGTCGATCTGCTCGAGGTCGACGAAGTCCTGCACCTCGATCGCCCGCGTCTTCTCCGGCGCCAGCGCCTCCATCTCGTTTTTGCTCAGGGGCACGTAGCGGTCCGGGGTGATCTCGAAGGCCTTGACGATCTCGCCGTAGGGGACCTCCTCGTCCGTCCCTTCGGCTACGCGCCGGTGGCGGATGCGGGCGCCGTCGGACTGGCGGATCTCGCGCAGCGAGATGCCGCGCCGCGCCACCGCGCTGTAGAGCTTGACGGGCACGTTGAGGAGCCCGAAGCTGATCGTGCCGCTCCAGATCGCTCTTGCCATCAGCCGTTCACCTACCCGGATTCTGCCGGCCGATCCGCTCGCGGCGCCACAGCCGGGCCGCGGCGGGAGGCTTCTTGCGGGCGCCTACACTGCCCTGAGTGACCCGGCAGCAGTTGCTGACGCTGATCGCGGCGATCCTCGGCTCGACCGTCGTCTTCCTCGACGGCACGGTGGTCAACGTGGCGCTGCCGGCGATCGCCGAGAAGCTCGACGCCGGGCTGGCCGCGCAGCAGTGGGTGGTCGAGGCCTACATGCTGACCATGGTCGCGCTGCTCCTGGTCGGCGGCTCGCTCGGCGATCAGTTCGGGCGGCGGCGGATCTTCGTCTTCGGCCTGATCGGCTTCGCCGCGACCTCGGTGCTCTGCGCGGTCGCGCCCTCGGTCGAGCTGCTGGTCCTCGGCCGCGCCCTGCAGGGGGTCGCCGGGGCGCTGCTGGTGCCCGGCTCGCTGGCTCTGGTCGCCTCCGCCTTCGAGGGGGCGGCGCGGGGCAGGGCGGTCGGGACCTGGACCGCCTGGACGGGGATCGCGGTGGTGATCGGGCCGGCCGGCGGCGGGGCGCTGGTCGAGGCGATCTCCTGGCGGGCGATCTTCTGGATCAACGTGCCGCTGATCGCCTTCACCGTGGCGCTGACCCTGCGCGCCGTCGCCGAGAGCCGCGATCCCGATGCCTTCCACGGCGCCGATCTGCCGGGCATCCTGCTCTCCGCCGTCGGCCTGGGCGCGCCGGTCTTCGCGCTGATCGAACAGCCGAGCCGCGGCTGGGGCGACCCGCTGGTCTGGGCCTCGATGCTCCTCGGGGTCGCCTGCCTCGGCCTCTTCGTCCTGCGCGAGGCGCGCGCCCGCCACCCGATGCTCGACCTCGCCCTGTTCCGCATCCGCAACTTCTGGGTTGCCAACCTGACCACCTTCGCCGCCTACGGCGGCCTGATCTCCGCCCTCTTCTTCGTCACGATCTTCCTCCAGCAGGTCTCCGGCTACTCGCCGGTCGAGGCGGGCCTGGCGACGACGCCGATCTCGGTCGTCCTCTTCCTGCTCTCGCCCCGGTTCGGCAAGCTCGCCTCGGGCACCGGCCCGCGCCTGCCGATGACCGCCGGGCCGATCGTCGCCGGGATCGGCCTGCTGCTCCTGCTGCGGGTCGACGCCGACGCCGCCTACCTCTCGGAGGTGCTGCCCGGCGTGCTCGTCTTCAGCCTCGGCCTGGCGGCGACGGTGGCGCCGCTGACCGCGACGGTGCTCGACTCGGTCGACGAGCGCCACGTCGGCACCGCGTCGGGGGCCAACAACGGCATCGCGCGGGTCGCCGGGCTGCTCGCGATCGCCGTGTTCGGGGTGGTCGTCTCGGCCCAGTTCGGCTCGAGCATCGACAGCAATCTCGGCGATGCGCCGCTCGGCCCGAGGGCGGCGACCGCGGTCGCCGAAGCCAAGGAGCAGCCGCTGGCGGTGCCCGCCGCCGAACGCCTCGCGCCGGCCGAAGCGACCCGGGTGCGCGCCGCCGCCGCCGACGCCTCCACGTCGGCCTTCCACCTCGGCATCGCCATCGCCGGCATCCTGATGATCGCCGGCGGGATCTTCGCCGGCTTCGGCATCGTCAACCCGGAGCGTCGCTACGAAGCGGTTCCGGCCGGCAGCACGGCCGCGGCGGGCGAGTGCGGCCACGGCACCGACGCCGACCGCGCCCCTCCACCTCCACGTCCATCTCCAGCCCCCGCGCCCACGGGCGAACCCACCTGAGGGCCTGGGACGGGGTGCCTCTCGAACGGGCGGATACTCAAAGTGCCGCCCTCATCAGGGCGGCACTTGTCCGGGCGAGAGGCACCCCGTCCCAGGCCCTGAAATAGGCTCCGCCCGTGGGCGCCCCAGTCATCTTCTCCGGCATCCAGCCGACCGGCCGCAAGCACCTCGGCAACTACATCGGCGCGATCCGCCAGTACGTCGAGGGCCAGGAGCGGGGCGAGCCGGCGATCTTCTGCATCGTCGACCTGCACGCGATCTCGGTCGCCTACGACCCGGCCGAGCTGCGCGACCGCCTCTACGACACGACCGCGATCCTGCTCGCCGCCGGCCTCGACCCGCAGCGCTGCATCCTCTTCCGCCAATCCGATGTGCTCGAGCACGCGGAGCTGACCTGGCTGCTCTCGGCGATCACCGCGCACGGCGACCTCAACCGCATGCACCAATTCAAGGACAAGTCGGCGAAGCAGCGCGAGCTGGTCTCCGCGGCGCTCTTCTTCTACCCGGTGCTGATGGCCGCCGACGTGCTCGCCTACAAGGCGACCGAGGTGCCGGTCGGCGACGACCAGCGCCAGCACGTCGAGCTGATGCGCGAGATCGCCCGCCGCTTCAACGAGCGCTTCGGCGAGACCCTGGTCGTGCCCGAGTACCGGATCCCCATGGTCGGGGCGAGGATCATGGACCTGCAGGAGCCGGAGAGGAAGATGTCGACCAGCGGCGCGACCGAGGCGGGGACCCTCTACGTGCTCGACGAGCCCAGGGCGATCCGCAAGAAGCTGGGCAGCGCGGTCACCGACTCGGGGCGGGAGGTCGAACGCTCTCCCGAGAAGCCGGGCGTCACCAACCTGATCGAGGTGCTGGCGGTGGCGCGCGGCGTCGACCCGGCGGAGATCGAGCAGGAGTTCGCCGACGCCGGCTACGGCGACTTCAAGGCGGCCGTCGCCGAGGCCGTGGTCGATTTCCTCGCCCCGGTGCGCGAGCGCTACGCCGAGCTTCGCCCCGACGAGGCCGCGCTCGAGCAGGCGCTCGGCGCCGGCGCCGCCAAGGCCCGCGCGATCGCCGCCCCGACCCTGGCCGAGGTCAGGGACCGCATGGGCATCGGCGCGGCGACCTACCCTTAGGCGATGGCAGTCGCCGACCTCGACCTCGACCTCGACGTCTTCGCCGGGCCGTTCGACCTGCTGATCGCGGTGCTGCTGCGCGAGGAGGTCGACCTGCTCGAGCTGCAGCTGGGCGAGGTGGTCGTCGCCTACGTCGAGCACCTGGAGCGCGAGGGCGAGCTGGAGCTGGAGGTCGCGACCGAGTTCCTCGTCCTGATCGCCGCCCTGCTGGAGCTGAAGTCGCGCCTGCTGCTGCCCGGCGCCGACCCGGAGATGGAGGAGCTGGCTCCCGAGGAGGCGGTCGAGGAGCTGCTGGCGCGGCTGCTCGAGTACCGCCGCTACCGCGACGCCGCGGCGATGCTGAGCGAGCGCTTCGAGGCGGCGCGCGGCTACCTCTACCGCGCCGCGCCGCTGCCGCCCAGCCTGCGCCGGGTCGCCGTCGACGCCGCCACCGCCGCCTACGACCCCGACCGGCTCGGCGCCGCGCTCGGCGACCTGCTGGTCGTGCCGCCGCCGCTCGACGTCAGCCACATCCGCCCGACCGTCTCGCTGGAGCGGCGGCTGCGCGCCCTGCGCGAGGCGCTCGCCGGCCGCGCCGGCATCGACTTCGACGAGCAGTTCGGCGGCGAGGACCGGCTCACCCAGGCGGTCACCCTGTTCGCCCTGCTCGAGCTCTACCGCAAGGGCGAGGTGACCTGGAAGCAGAGCGAGCCGCTCGGCCCGATCGAGATCCGCCGCCAGGAGAGCGCCGAAGCGTGAGCGACCTGAGCCGCACGATCGAGGCGCTGCTCTTCCTCTCGCCGCAGCCGGTCGCGCTCGCCGACCTGGTCGAGGCGACCGAGGCGACCGAGGGCCAGGTCGCCGAGGCGATCGAGCTGCTGCGCGAGGACCTCGCCGAGGGCCGCCGCGGCGTCGTCCTGCGCGAGGTCTCCGGCGGCTTCGCCCTGGCCGGCGACCCCGGCAGCGAGGCCGCGGCACGGCGCCTGCTGGCCAAGCCGCGCACGCCGCCGCTGACCCAGGCGCAGGCGGAGACGCTGGCGATCGTCGCCTACCTGCAGCCGGTCTCGCGGCCCGAGGTGGCGCGGATCCGCGGCGTCTCCTCGGAGTCGGCGGTGCAGACGCTGGCCGAGCGCGGCCTGATCGAGGAGTCGGGCCGCTCCCAGTTCGGCGCCGCCCTGTTCAAGACGACCGAGCTGTTCGAACGCCTCTTCGGCCTCTCCGGGCTCGAGCAGCTGCCCGACCCCTCGCGCTTCGATCCGACTCCCGAGGACGAGCGCGAGCTGCGCGAGCGGCTCTTGAAGGCCGGCGAGCAGCGCGCCGAGTAGTGCGACTCGCCAAGTTCCTCGCGCACGGAGGCGTCGCTTCCCGCCGTAACGCGGAGAAGTTGATTGCCGCGGGGCGTGTGCAGGTGAATGGCGAGGTGGTCACCGACCCGGCCCGCGACGTGGGGGAGGGGGACGACGTGCGGATCGACGGCGCCCCGGTGAGCGCCGAGCCGCGCGAGGTCTGGGCGGTCAACAAGCCGGCGGGGGTGGTCTCGACGGCGCGCGAGCCGGGCGGGCGGCCGGCGGTGGTCGAGCTGGTCGACTCGGCGGCGCGGCTCTACCCGGTTGGTCGGCTCGACGCCGACTCGACCGGCCTGCTGCTCCTGACCAACGACGGCGAGCTGGCCAACCGGCTCACCCACCCCCGTTACGAAGTGGCGAAGGCCTACCGGGTCGAGCTGCGCCGCCCGCCGGGCGAGGACGACCTGCGCCGGCTCGCCGAGGGAGTGGAGCTGGAGGACGGGCCGACCGCGCCGGCCGAGGTGCGGCGATTGGGCGAGCGCCGGGTCGAGGTCGTCCTGCGCGAGGGCCGCAACCGCCAGCTGCGCCGCATGGCAGCGGCGGTCGGCAACGAGGTCGTCGCCCTGCAGCGCGTCCGCCTCGGCCCGATCGCCCTCGGCGACCTCGCCGAGGGCGCCGCCCGCCGCCTCACGCCGGACGAGGTCGCCGCGCTTTGGGAAGATGAGGGCTGTGAGCGTCGATAGCTCCAACGGAAACCAGCGGCTGTTCGCGGTGCGCGGCGCGGTGCAGGCAGAGGCCAACGACTCCGCGGCGATCGTCGCCGCGACGACCGAGCTGCTGCGCGAGCTGCTCGAGCGCAACGAGCTCGAGCCGGAGGCGATGGTCAGCTGCCTGTTCACGACGACAGACGACCTCGACGCCGAGTTCCCCGCGGTCGCCGCGCGCAACCTCGGCCTGGAGTCGGTGCCGCTGCTATGCAGCCGCGAGATCCCGGTGCCGGGCTCGATGCCGCGGGTGATCCGGGCGATGGTCCACCACTACGCGCCGGCCGACCACGTCCCGTCCCACGTCTACTTGGGCGCCACCCAGGAGCTGCGCACCGACCTCCACGCCGCGCAATGACCGTCACCTTCGCCGAGAAGCTCGCCCGCATCCCGGGGTACCGGGCCGGCGTGCCGACCGGGCAGGCGCCGGAGGCGATCGCCTCCGGCGGGATCGCCCAGCTCGCCTCCAACGAGTCGCCCTTCCCACCGCACCCGAAGGTCGTCGAGGCGATCCAAGCGGCGGCCGGGGCGAAGAACAGCTACACGGACCCCGACGCGACCCTGCTGCGCCGCCGCATCGCCGAGCGCTACGAGGTCGAGCCCGGCCGGGTCGCGGTCGGCAACGGCTCCTGCGAGATCCTGCTCGCCGCCGCCGAGGCGCTCTGCGAGCCGGGCGCGGAGATCGTCTACGCCTGGCCCTCCTTCTCGATGTACCCGCACCTGGCGGCGCTGACCGGGGCGCGCGAGGTCCGCGTGCCGCTGGCCGCCGGCGAGGTGCACGACCTCGAGGCGATGGCGGCCGAGGCGAACGCGGCGACCCAGCTGTTGATCGTCTGCAACCCGAACAACCCCACCGGGACCCACCTGCCGGCCGCGCAGGTCGCAGACTTCTGCGAGCGGATCCCCGCCCACGTGACGATCGTCTTCGACGAGGCGTACGTCGAGATGCAGGCCGTCGACGACCCCGACACGACCGTCGACCTGCTGGCCGGCTTCCCCAACCTGGTCCTGCTGCGCACCTTCAGCAAGGTCTACGGCCTGGCCGGCCTGCGGGTCGGCTTCGGGCTCGGCTCGGCCAAGTTCCGCGCCGCGGTCGACGCGGTGCGCCAGCCGTTCAGCGTCAACGCCCTCGCCCAGGCGGCCGCGGCGGAGGCTGTCCTGCACCAGGACGACGTCGAGCAGCGGGTCGAGCGCACCCTGGTCGAGCGCGTCCGCGTCGAGCAGGGCCTGCGCGAGCTCGGCCTCGCCACCGCGGAGACCCAGACCAACTTCTCCTGGATCGACCTCGGCGACGCCGACGAGGGGGAGATCGTCGCCGGCCTCGCCGAGCGCCAGATCGCCGTCCGCCCGGGCACCCCCCTGGGCGACCCCGGCCACATCCGCGTCAGCTACGGAACCCCGGCCGAGAACGACCGCTTCCTCGCCGCGATCGCCGAGCTGCGTCTCTGAACGGTCCATCGCCCGTACGGGGTCCAGGCGAGAAGTAAAGTCTTCGAGATGGAGGATGGTGGCGGCGAAATGATGATCGGAATGCGGCAGGAGACCCGGGACCGGGTCCGCGACCAGCGGATCGAGCGCGTCGTCGAGCTGGTCCCACCGGAAGCGCTGATCGGCGATCTGCCGCTCGGCTCCAAGCGTGAGGCGGCGGTGGTCGGCGGACGCGGCGACGTCGAGAAGGTGCTCGAGCGGGTCGACGACCGGCTGCTGGTCGTGGTCGGGCCGTGCAGCGTGCACGACGCCGAGGCGGCGCTCGAGTACGGCGGCCGCCTGGCGGCGCCGGCCGAGCAGCTGGGCGACGACCTGCTGGTCGCGATGCGGGTCTACTTCGAGAAGCCGCGCACGACGACCGGCTGGAAGGGCCTGATCAACGACCCTTACCTGGACGGCTCCTGCGACGTCAACGCCGGCCTGCGCATCGCCCGCACCCTGCTCCTGCAGGTGCTCGACCTCGGCCTGCCGATCGGCTGCGAGTTCCTCGACCCGATCACGCCGCAGTACATCTCCGACACGGTCGCCTGGGGGGCGATCGGGGCGCGCACGACGGAGAGCCAGATCCACCGCCAGCTCGGCTCCGGCCTCTCGATGCCGATCGGCTTCAAGAACCGCACCGACGGCAACGTCCAGGTCGCGGTCGACGCGGTCCGCGCCGCGGCGACCTCCCACGCCTTCGCCGGCATCGACGACGCCGGCAGGCCGGCGATCCTGCACACCACAGGCAACCCCGACGGCCACGTCATCCTGCGCGGCGGCCGCGACGCCCCCAACTGCGACCCCGAGGGCGTCGCGAAGGCGCTGGCGATGCTCTCCGCCGCCGGCCTCGCCGAGCGGTTGGTGATCGACGCCTCGCACGACAACAGCGCCAAGGACCCGGCGCAGCAGGTCGAGGCGGCGGGCCAGATCGCCGACCAGGTGGCGGCGGGCAACCGGGCGATCGTCGGCGTGATGCTCGAGTCGTTCCTGGTCGAGGGGCGGCAGGACCTGGGCGACGGCAGCTCGCTCGCCTACGGGCAGTCGATCACCGACCCCTGCATCGACTGGGACCACACGGTGACGGTGCTGGAGCGGCTGGCGGCGGCGGTCAGGACGCGGCGCGGCTGATGCGCGCAGCCGTCCTCGGCGTGGGCCTGATCGGGGGCTCGATCGGGTTGGCGGCGCGGCAGCGGCTCGACGCCGAGGTGGTCGGCTGGGGGCCGAACCGGCCGACCCTGGAGCGGGCGCTGGAGCTCGGCGCCCTGGACAGCGCCGCGGCGACGGTCGAGGAGGCGTGCGCCGGCGCCGAGCTCGTCTTCTGCGCGGCGCCGCCGGCGAAGCTGCCCGAGCTGGCGCGGGCGGCGCTGGCGGCGAGCGGCCCCGAGGCGGTCGTCACCGACGCCGGCTCGACGAAGCGCGATATCGTCGCCGCGCTGGGCGAGGACGAGCGCTTCGTCGGCGGCCACCCGCTGGCCGGCGCCGAGACGGCCGGCGTCGACAACGCCCGCGCCGACCTCTTCGAGGGCGCCCGCTGGTACCTGACCCCGACAGAGCGCACCGGCGGCATCCTCTACGACCGCCTGCAGCGGGCGATCGCCGGGCTCGGCGCCAGGCCGCAGGCGATCGACGCCGAAGCCCACGATCGCCTGATGGCGACCGTCAGCCACCTGCCGCACGTGCTCGCCAACGTGCTCGTCGGCCAGGCTGCGGCAGAGCCGGGGCGGGGCTCGGAGCGGCTGCCCGAGGTCGGGCCGAGCTTCCGCGACGCGACCCGGGTGGCCGGCTCCAACCCCGCGGTCTGGGCCGACATCTACGCCGCCAACTCCGACGCGGTGCTCGCCGCGATCGAGGACGCGATCGCGCGCCTCGGCGAGGCGGCCGAGCTGGTCCGCGCAGGCGACCGCGAGGCGGTCACCGAGTGGCACGCCGCGGCGGGCGCCGACCGGCGCCGCCTGCTCGAGGCCGAGCACGCCGCCGGCCCGCTGCGCGAGCTGCGCGTCGTCGTCGCCAACCGGCCGGGGACTGTGGCCGAGCTGGCGCTGGCGCTGGGCGAGGCCGGCGTCAACATCGAGGACATGGCGCTGCACCCGGCCGCCGACATGGAGTCGGGCGCGATCACGCTCTGGGTGGCGGGCGAGGCGCAAGCGGAGCGCGCCGCCGCCCTGGTGCGCGAGCTGGGCCACAGCGCGACTGTGCTCGGCGACGGGGGGTAGATGTGGCGACCCGCTTCGACCCGGGCGGCCCGCTGCGCGGCACGCTGCGCCCGCCGCCCGACAAGTCGGTCTCCCACCGCGCCGCGCTGATCGCCGCGATGGGGGAGGGCGAGACGGCGATCGAGGGCTACCTCGACTCCGCCGACACCCGCTCGACCCTCGCCGCGGTCGAAGCGCTGGGCGCCCAGGTCACCCGACCTGCATCCAGGGCGTATACGGCCCCCGATGCAGGTCGGGTGAGCGGAGAGGGGGGATTGGACCTGCGGGTGGGCGGAATCGGGCTGCGCGGCGCCGCGGCGGCGGCGATCGACGTCGGCAACGCCGGCACGCTGCTGCGCCTCCTGCCGGGCTGGCTCGCCGGGCAGGAGACGGGCGCCTGGACGCTCGACGGCGACGACTCGATTCGCCGCCGCCCGGTCGACCGGGTCGCCGAGCCGCTGCGACGGATGGGCGCGCAAATCGAGTGCCGCGAGGACCGCCTGCCGCCGCTGCGGGTCGAGGCGGCGCCGCTGCACGGGATCGCCTACGAGCTGCCGGTCGCCAGCGCCCAGGTCAAGTCCTGCCTCCTCTTCGCCGGCCTGCTGGCCGAGGGCGAGACCCGCGTGGTCGAGCCGCTGCCGACCCGCGACCACAGCGAGCGCATGCTGGCCGCCGCCGGGGCGGAGATCGAGCGGCACGATGGCGCCGTCGCGGTCCGCCCGGCGGCACGCCTCGAGCCGGGCGAGATCGCCGTCCCCGCCGACTTCTCCTCCTCCGCCTTCCTCCTCGTCGCCGCCCTGCTCGTGCCCGGCAGCGACGTGCGCCTCGCCGGCGTCGGCCTCAACCCGACCCGGACCGGTCTGCTGACGATCCTCGCGCGGATGGGGGCAGAGATCGAGGTCGAGCCGGAGGGCGAGCGCGGCGGCGAGCCGAGCGGACGGCTGCGGGCCCGTGCCTCGCGGCTGCGCGGCGCCGAGGTCGGCGGCGCCGAGATCCCGCTGGCGATCGACGAGCTGCCGCTCGTCGCGCTCGCCGCCTGCTTCGCCGAGGGGGAGACGACGATCCGCGACGCGTCCGAGCTGCGCCGCAAGGAGAGCGACCGGATCGCCGGCGTCGGCGAGGCCCTCACGGCGCTCGGCGCGACGGTCGAGACGCGCGAGGACGGCATGCGAATCGAGGGGAGCGGCGGCTTGCGCGGCGGCGCGGTCGACTCGCACGGCGACCACCGCATCGCGATGCTCGGCGCGGTCGCCGGCCTCGCCTCGCGCGAGGGCGTCGCGGTTGACGGCATGGAGGCGGCCGCGGTCAGCTACCCGCGCTTCGAGGCCGACCTCGCCGCGCTCGCCCGCGGCTGAGCCCGCGAATACGCTCCCCGCATGGTCATCGCGATCGACGGCCCCGCCGGGGCGGGCAAGTCCAGTGTCGCCCGCGGCGTCGCCGCGGCGCTGGGCTTCACCTACCTCGACTCCGGCGCGATGTACCGCTGCGTGGCGCTGGCCGGGCTGGAGCGCGGCGCGCCCCTCGACGATCCCGCCGCGATGGGCGAGCTGGCGCGCGCGCTGCGGATCGAGCTCGGCGGCGAGCGGGTCGGGCTCGACGGCCGCGACGTCAGCGCCGCGATCCGCGCCCCCGCGGTGACCGACGCCGCCTCGCGGGTCTCCGTCCACCCGGCGGTGCGGGAGGCGATGGTCGCTGAGCAGCGACGTTTGATCGAGGCCGGCCGCTACGTCGCCGAGGGGCGCGACATCGGCACCGTGGTCAGCCCCGAGGCGCCGCTCAAGGTGTTCCTCACCGCGACGCCGGAGGAGCGCGCCCGCCGCCGCGCCGCGCAGACGGGCGAGGACGAGGCGGCGGTGCTGGCGGCGCAGCGCGAGCGCGACGCCCGCGACGAGGGCCGCGAGCACAGCGCCCTGCGTCCTGCCCCCGACGCGGTCGCAGTCGACACCACTGGCCTCACCGAGCGGGAGGTCGTCGCCCGTGTCGTCGCCCTCGCCCGCGAGAGGGGCCTGGCGTGAGCCGCCCGCTCGTCGCCGTCGTCGGCTTCCCCAACGTCGGCAAGAGCACCCTGGTCAACCGGCTGGCCGGCGGCCGCGAGGCGGTCACCCACGCCGAGGCCGGCGTCACCCGCGACCGCAAGCTCGTCCCCTGCGAGTGGAACGGGGTGGGCTTCGCGTTGCTCGACACCGGCGGGATCGACCTCGCCGACCCCGGCGAGCTGGCCGCCGACGTGCAGCGCCAGGCCCAGCTCGGCATCGCCGAGGCCGACGTCGTCCTGCTGGTGGTCGACGGGCGCGCCGGCCTGCGCGCCGGCGACGCCGAACTGGCGGCGACCCTGCGCGCCGCCGGGGCCCCGACGGTCGTCGTCGTCAACAAGGTCGACGGCCCCGGCGAGGAGCACCTGGCGGCCGAGTTCCACAAGCTCGGCCTGGGCGAGCCGGCAAGCGTCTCGGCAACGCACGGGCTCGGCAGCGGCGACCTCCTCGACCGGGTGGTCGAGCTGCTCGGCGAGCGCCCGCCGCCGCCCGCCGAGACCCGGGAGGCCGTCCACGTCGCCGTGGTCGGCCGCCCCAACGCCGGCAAGTCCTCGCTCGTCAACCGCTTCCTCGGCAGCGAGCGGGTGATCGTCTCCGAGCGGGCCGGCACGACCCGCGACGCGATCGACACCGAGCTCGAGGTCGAGGGCCGCCCGGTCCTGCTGGTTGACACGGCCGGGCTGCGGCGCCGCTCCAAGGTCGCCGGCAGCGTCGACTACTACGCCCAGCTGCGCACCGAGCTGGCAGTTGAGCGGGCCGACGTGGCGATCGTCGTCTGCGACGCGGTGGACGGGGTCACGGCCGAGGACCTGCGGGTCGCCGAGCTGGCTATGCGGGCCGGCTGCGCGACGCTGCTTGTGCTCAACAAGTGGGACGTCGGCGCGACCGACGTCGACGACGCCCGCGCCCGGGTCGAGCGCAAGCTTCGCCTCCGACCCGAGGTCGTCACCTGCTCGGCGCTGCGCGGCCGCAACGTCGAGAAGCTGCTGCCCAAGGCGCTGCGGCTGGCCGACCGCGCGGCGGAGCGCATCCCGACCCCGGAGCTGAACCGCTTCGTCGCCGAGGTCGTCGCCACGACCCCGCCGCCCTCGCGGCGCGGCCGCCGCCTGCGCCTCTACTACGCCGCCCAGGTCGAGGTGCGGCCGCCCCGCTTCGCGATCCAGGTCAACGACCGCCGCCTGATCGTCCGCGACTGGGCCTACCACCTGGAGAACCGCCTGCGCGAGACCTACGCGCTGGAGGGCGTCCCCCTTGTTATCGACTTCGTCCCCCACTCGGGCAGGCGACGCTGAGCGGGCGTTTACTAGTCTTGCCTCATGTCGAATACCGAGCTGTTGAACGAGACCGAATACCTCTTCACCTCCGAGTCCGTCACCGAGGGGCACCCGGACAAGATCTGCGACCAGATCTCCGACGCCGTCCTCGACGCGGTGATGGCGGGCGACCCGGAGGGCCGCGTCGCCTGCGAGACGCTGGTCAGCACCGGGATGGCGGTGGTCTCCGGCGAGATCTCCACTGACGTCCACCTCGACGTGCCCGAGCTGGTGCGCGAGACGATCCGCAAGATCGGCTACGACCACGGCGACTTCGGCTACAACTGCGACCACATCTCGGTCCTCGTCTCGCTCGACAAGCAGTCGCCGGACATCGCCCAGGGCGTCGACGCTGCGTATGAGACCCGCACAGGCTCCGACACCGACGACGAACTGCTCAGGGCCGGCGCCGGCGACCAGGGGATGATGTTCGGCTACGCCGCCGACGACACCGAGGCGCTGATGCCGATGCCGATCCACCTCGCCCACCGGCTGGCCGAACGGCTGGCGGCGGTGCGCAAGGACCGCACGCTCGACTACCTCGGCCCCGACGGCAAGACCCAGGTCACGGTGCGCTACGCCGGCGGTCGCCCGGTCGGGGTCGAGAAGCTGCTGATCTCCACCCAGCACACGGCCGGCGTCGACTCCGAGGAGACGATCAAGCCCGACCTCTGGGAGCACGTGATCATGCCGGTGATGAGGACCGAGGCGGAAGGGCTCTACGAGGAGGACGAGCTGCGCGCCGGCTTCCTCTGCAACCCGACCGGCAAGTTCGTGATCGGCGGCCCGGTCGGCGACGCCGGCCTCACCGGCCGCAAGATCATCGTCGACACCTACGGCGGCATGGCCCGCCACGGCGGCGGCGCCTTCTCCGGCAAGGACCCCTCCAAGGTCGACCGCTCGGCCGCCTACGCGGCGCGGCACGTCGCCAAGAACGTCGTCGCGGCCGAGCTGGCGGCGCGCTGCGAGGTGCAGGTCGCCTACGCGATCGGCGTCGCCCACCCGGTCTCGCTGATGGTCGAGACCTTCGGCACCGGCAAGATCCCCGACGCGGAGATCTCGCGCCTCGTCGGCGAGGAGTTCGACCTGCGCCCCGGCGCCTTCCGCCGCTACCTCGACCTGCACCGGCCGATCTTCCAGAAGACGGCGGCCTACGGCCACTTCGGCCGCGAGGACGCCGACTTCACCTGGGAGCGGACCGACAGGGCGGACGCGCTGCGGGCTGCTGTGGGCTCAGCGACTGCCGCCCCCGCTTAGGCGGGCGGCCGCGCCTCGCCGAGGCCGTGGGCTCCGGATGCTGACGCTCCCGTGGCTTGGTCGACCCTATGGACGACCTCATCCGGGTCGGCCACACCGCTGAAGACGAAATCGTTGCCTCCCTCGGTGGCGGCGGTGTCGAAGTCGACGTCGCCGATCTGCATGATCCGCTGGTAGACGGACTGGCGGTAGTTGACGTTCTGGACGCGCTCCAGGCGGGTCTCCTGGATCTCACGCGAGACGATGCCGCGCTTGATGTTGAGCCGCCGGCTGGTGATCGTGTAGGTGGTGGCGACGCGCTTGACGAAGCCGGCGAGGACGGTGATCCCGATCACGGCGAGGACGACGAGGAAGACGGTTCCCTCGCCGCGGTCGAAGAGCGCCGCGATGACCCCGGCCAGGGCCGCCACCACGATCCCCTTCAGGTAGAAGCCGAGGATCGCCCGCCACGAGGGGTGACCCTGGAAGATCACCTGCTCGCCGGGGCTCAGGTTGAGGCTCATCTCCGGGCAGGATATCCCGGCTGTCCGCCGGGCTCCATACCTTGGAGCCGATGGCGATCGCCAAGGTCGAGCCGCTGACCACCGCCCGCGCCCTGCGCGGCCCCTTCGACTACCGCCTGCCCGCCGAGATGGCAGGGGTGGAGGTGGGCAGCGTCGTGCGGGTGCCGTTCGGACGGCGGCGCGAGCTGGGCGTCGTCGTCGAATTGGCGGAGCGCTCCGAGCTGCCGCCCGAGCGGCTCGCCGAGCCGCTCGAGGCGCTGGGGACCGGCGTGCCGGCGGAGCTGGTGCGGCTCGGGCTCTGGGTGGCGCGGGAGTACTGCTCGACCCCTTCGCGCGGCCTGCGCCTCGTGCTGCCGCCCAATCCCGGTGTGCGCAAGCGCCGTCCGCGGCCGCCGGTCGAGCACGCCGGCGTGGGGGCGGCCGAGGCCGGGCCACCGCAGCTGCTCGACGAGCAGGTGCGCGCCGTGGCGCGGATCGTCGCGGCGATCGACGGCGAGGCGGAGACGGACGGCCTGCTCCTGCACGGCGTCACCGGCTCGGGCAAGACCGAGGTCTACCTGGCGGCGGTCGAGGCGGCGCTGGAACGGGGGCGGGGGGCGATTGTGCTCGTGCCCGAGATCGGCCTGGCGCCGCAGGCGGTGGCCCGCTTCCGGGCCCGGCTCGGCGACCGCTTCGCCGTCCTGCACTCGGCCCTGACCGCGGGCGAGCGCTACGAGGAGTGGCGGCGGCTGCGCAGCGGCGAGGCGAACGTCTGCGTCGGCCCCCGCTCGGCCGTCTTCGCCCCCGTGCGCGAGCTCGGGCTGATCGTGATCGACGAGGAGCACGACCCCTCCTACAAGCAGGAAGGCGACCCCCGCTACGACGCCCGCGCCGTCGCCCGCCGCCGCGCCGCGGAGTGCGGCGCGGCGCTGGTCGCCGGCACGGCGACGCCGCGGCCCGAGTCGTGGCTGGAGCTGCCGCGGGCCGAGCTGCCGCGCCGCGTCGACGGCCGCCGCATGCCGCCGGTCGAGCTGCTCGACATGCGCGAGGCCGACCCTCGCTCGGGGCCGCTGCACGCCGAGACCTGGGGGCGCCTCGAGGCCGTCCGCGAGGCCGGCGCCAAGGCGATCGTGATGGTCAACCGGCGCGGCTTCGCGCCCTGGCTCACCTGTCGCTCCTGCGGCCGGCACTGGGGCTGCCCCAACTGCGACGTCTCGCTGATCGTCCACCGCGGCGCCGGCCGCCTCGTCTGCCACCACTGCGCCCATGCCGAGCCGCTGCCCCGCGCCTGTTCGGAGTGCGGCTCGACGACGCTCTCCCGGGCCGGCGCCGGCACCGAGCAGCTCGAGGCGCTGCTGGCGCAGCGGCTGGCGCCGATGCCCGTCTTCCGCCTCGACTCCGACGTCGCCGCCGGTCGCGGCGAGCACGCCCGCATCCTCGCCGCCTTCGACGCGGCCGCGAGCGGCGTCCTGGTCGGCACGCAGATGGTCGCCAAGGGCCACGACTTCCCCGAGGTGACCCTGAGCGCGATCCTCGACGCCGACGCGACCCTGCGCTTCCCCGACTTCCGCGCCGGCGAGCGCACCTTCGCGATGGTCGCCCAGTTGGCCGGCCGCAGCGGCCGCGGCGCGGCCGGCGGCGAGGTGGTCGTGCAGACGCTCGCCCCGGAGGCGCCCTCGATCGCCCACGCCGCCCGCCACGACTCGGCCGGCTTCCTCGCGGTCGAGCTGGAGCGCCGCCGCGCCCTGCGCTACCCGCCCTTCTCCCACCTCGCACGGGTCGTGCTCAAGTCCGAGGACGAGGGCCGTCTGCAGACGGCCGCGTCGAAGCTCGCGAGCCTCCTCGCCGACACCCTGCCGGCCGATACCGACCTGCTCGGCCCGGCGCCGATGTTCCGGGTCCGCAACCGGCACCGCCGCCGCCTGTTGACCAAGGCGACCGACCGCGAGGCGACCGTCGCCGCGATCGGCGCCGCGGTCGAGCGCCTCGCCGCCGACCGCACCCTGCGCGGGGTCGCGATCGGCGTCGACATCGATCCCCAGTAGGCGCCGGCCCCAGTACATAAAATCGCTCCGGTGAGCGACGAGGGGACCACACAGACCGAGACGACGGAGCGCCGGCGGCTCGAAGCGCAGCTGCTGGAGCGGCGCGACGCGGCGCTCGCCCAGGTGGTCAAGTTCGGCGACCCGGTGCTGAAGAGCAGGGCCTCGCCGGTGACCGGGTTCGGCCCGGAGCTGCGGGCGGAGGAGGAGCGGATGATCGCGATCATGCGCGACGCGATGGGCGTCGGCCTGGCGGCGACCCAGCTCGGGCTGCTGCGCCGCCTGCTCGTCTTCCAGGCGGGCGCCGACGCCGAGCCGCGCGGCATCGTCAACCCGACGATCGAGTGGCTCTCCGCGGACGCGGTCGTCGCCGAAGAGGGCTGCCTCAGCCTGCCCGGCGTGGCGATGGACGTCGAGCGGTCGCTGCACGCCCGGGTCGGCGGGCTCGACCTCGAGGGGGCGCCGCTGACGGTCGAGGCCTCGGGGCTCGAGGCGCGGGTCCTCCAGCACGAGATCGACCACCTCGACGGCGTCCTGATCCTCGACCGGGCGCCGCGCGAGCAGCGCAAGGCGGCCCTGCGGGCGCTGCGCGAAGGCACCACCTACAGCCCGGCCGCCGAGGACGGCGAGGAGCGAGTCGCCGGCGACGACGGCGAGCACCACCGCGAGCCCCGCACCGACGCGTGAGGACGGTCTTCCTCGGCACCTCCGACTTCGCTGCCGCGGTGCTGCGGCGGCTCGCCCGCTCGCCCCACCGGCCGCTGCTCGTCGTCACCCCGCCCGACCGCCCCAAAGGCCGCGGCCGGCGCAGCGGCCCGCCTCCCGCCGCCGTCGCCGCCGCTGAGCTCGGCATCGAGCTGCTGCAGGCCGAGAGCGTCAACGACGCGGCGGCGCTGGAGCGGATCGGCGCCGCCCGCCCGGAGGCGGTCATGGTCTGCGCCTTCGGCCAGTTGATCCGCGAGCCGCTGCTCTCCGAATGGCCGCTGCTCAACCTGCACCCCTCGCTGCTGCCCCGTTGGCGCGGCGCGGCACCGATCGAGCGGGCGATCATGGCCGGCGACGAGCGCACCGGGATCAGCGTGATGCGGGTCACCGAGGGGCTCGACTCCGGCCCGGTCGCCCTGCGCGAGGAGCTTCCTATCGACGCCGAGGACGACTTCGAGAGCCTCGCGGCGAAGCTGGTCGAGCGGGGCGCCGAGCTGCTGATCCGGGCGCTCGACCTGCACGCCCGGGGGGAGCTGGAGCTCACCGAGCAGGACGAGGGCCAGGCGACCTACGCGGAGAAGATCGGGCCCGACGAGCGCCGCCTCGACCCGGCTCTCCCCGCGGCCGAGCTGGCGCGCACCGTGCGCGCCCTGACGCCGCACGTCGGCGCCTACCTGGAGACCGGCGACGAGAGCCGGCTGGGGGTGCGCCGCGCCCGCGCCGTCGACGCCGGCCTCCGGCAGGGCGAGCTCGAGGCGGAGCACGGCGCGCTGCTGCTCGGCTGTCGCCGCGGGGCGCTGCGCTTGGAGGTCGTGCAGCCGCCGGGCGGCAAGCCGATGGACGCCGGCGCCTACCTGCGCGGCCACCCGGTCCCCTCGTTGTGAGGGTGACGCCGGCCCGCGCGCTCGCCCTCGAGGTGGTGCGCGCGACCTTCGAGCGCGAGGCGCACACCGACGCCGCCTTCCGCGAGGCGGCCGACCGGCAGGGGCTGGCCGGCCGCGAGCGCGCCCAGGCGCAGCGTCTCGCTTATGGCACGGTGCAGCGCCGCGGCACCGCCGACGCGGCGATCGAGCGGCTGGCGGAGCGCTCGCCGCGGCTGCTCGACCCGCCGGTGCTCGCCGCCCTGCGCCTCGGCCTCTACGAGCTGCTCTTCGCCGACGCCACCCCGGACCACGCCGCGGTCGACCAGGCGGTCGAGCTGGTCAAGGGCGCGGGGGCCGCCCACGCGGCCGGCTTCGCCAACGCCGTCCTGCGCCGCGCCGGGCGCGAGCGCGACGAGCTGAAGGTGGCGCTGCTCGGCGACGACTCGACCCCGGAGACCGCCGCCGTCGCCCACTCGGCGCCGCTCTGGCTGGCGCGGATGTGGTGGGAGGAGCTCGGCCCCGACGGGGCGCGCTCGCTGCTCGCCGCCTGCAACGAGCCCTCTGAGCTGAGCATCAGAGTCGCGCCTCGCTCGCTGCGCAAGGAATCAGATATGGATGCTTGCGAGCGAGGCGCTCCCATGTTCGGTGAGCGCGATGCCATGATCCGGGAGCTGCGCCAAGCCGGGGTCACGGCCCAAGCGCCGGACGCCCCCTGGCCGCTCGCCCCGCCGGAGTCGATCGTCGTCGCGGGCGGCTTCGGCGAGACCGTGCCGGCGCGGATCGTGGCCGGCGAGCTGACCCCGCAGAGCCGCGGCTCGGCCGCCGTGGTCGAGCTGCTCGACCCGCAGCCCGGCGAGCACGTGCTCGACCTCTGCGCCGGCCCCGGGATCAAGAGCGGGGGGATCGCCGCCCGCATGGGCGACCGCGGCGAGATCGTCGCGGTCGAGCCCGACCCCGAGCGGGCCGCCGAGGTCGCCGCGCAGGCGCGGCGGCTCGGCCTGCGCGGCCTCACCGTGGTCGAGGCCGACGCGCGGACCGCGATGGCGCCGGGCTTCGACCGCGTCCTGGTCGACCCGCCCTGCTCGGACCTGGGCGCGCTCGCCTCGCGCCCCGACGCCCGCTGGCGCAAGTCGCCGCGGACGGTCGAGCGGCTCGCCGAGCTGCAGGGGGAGATCCTGCTCGCCGCGGCGCAGGCGCTGCGCCCCGGCGGCACGCTCGTCTACTCGACCTGCACGGTCTCGCGCCGCGAGGGCGAGGACCGCGTCGCGGCCCTGATGGCGCAGGTCGAGGCCGGCGGGGCGCCGTCGCTCGCGGTCGACGACCTCGGCGCCCTGGCCCCCTCGCTCGCCTCGCCGCACGACCCGCGCTGCCTGCAGATCCGCCCCGACCGCGACCGCACGACGGGTTTCTTCGTCTGCCGGATGCGGAAGGATGGCGAACCATGAGCGAGCGGATGGCAGAGCTGCCGGCGGAGCGACGGGTCGCGCCGTCGATCCTCTCGGCCGACTTCGCTCGGCTCGGTGAGCAGGTCGACGAGGTGATCGCCGCCGGCGCGCGGGTGATCCACGTCGACGTGATGGACGGCCACTTCGTCCCGCCGATCACGATCGGCCCGCTGATCGTCGCCTCGATCGCCGACCGCGTCCACGCCGCGGGGGGCGCGCTCGACGTCCACCTGATGATCGAGGCCCCCGAGCGCCAGATCGAGCCCTTCGCCGCGGCCGGCGCCGACTCGATCGCCTTCCACGAGGAGGCGACCGCGCACGCCAACCGCACCCTCGCGGCGATCCGCGAGCTCGGCTGCCTGGCCGGGATCGCGATCAACCCCGGCACGCCGGTCGAGCACCTGCGCGAGCTGCACGCCCACGCCGACATCGCCCTCTGCATGACGGTCAACCCGGGCTGGGGCGGCCAGTCCTTCATCGAGGGCTCGCTCGACAAGATCTCCCGCCTGGCCGCGCTCGCCCCTGACCTGCGGATCGAGGTAGACGGCGGCATCGACGCCACCACCGCCGGCCCCACCGCCGACGCCGGCGCCTCCCTCTTCGTAGCGGGCTCAGCCATCTTCAGCGACGAAGACCCAGGAGCCGCCTACGCCGAGATCGCTGCTGCTGCGGGCGCGGCCTAGCCGCGCCCCGGACGGGCTACAGGCACCACGAGCGCCCCAGCGGCCTCCTGCCACCAGGAGCGCTCGGCCTCCTCGATCTCCGGCCGCAGCGCCCGCCGCGCGCACCACTCGGCCAAAGCGCGGCGGCCGCCGATCGCGACGTGCTGCTGCCCGGTGACGGCGAAGCGCCCGTCGGCGAGGGCGACGAGGGCGCCGGGCCGGTCGCGACGGGTTCGCAGCCGCGCCCGCACGCCGATCCCGTCGACCTCTTCCGGCCGGGTCGGGTCGCCGTCGAGCGTGTGCCCGGGCCGCACCGAGAAGACCTGCGGGGCGCCGCGCGGCGGCAGCAGCAGCGGCGCCGCCGAGCCCAGCGGCCCTTCGCGCCAGAGCTGCGTCAGCTGCTCGACCTCGTTGCGCTGTTCCTCCTGGACGAGCAGGTGCAGCTCGTCGCGGGGCTCTATCCGGGTCGAGCCGCGCGGCGCGATCGCCCGCCCGTCGCGGACGATCAGGTGGACGAGCGCCTCGCGCGGCAGCCCCAGCTCCTTGACCAGCAGGCCGCCGGCGGCGTCGCCCTCGCGCACCCGCCAGGAGATCAGCTCGGCGCCCAGCTCTCGCACCAGGCCGACGTCGGCCACCGGCACCGGCAGGGCCGGCTCGGTCGTCGTCAGCCCGAGACGGCGGGCGAGCGGCTCGACCGTCGCCCCCTGGACCAGGGTCGAGGTGACGACGACGAAGAAGACCGCGTTGAAGATCAGCGCCGACTCGGCGACGCCGGCGACGACCGGAAAGGTCGCCAGCCAGATCGGGATCGCGCCGCGCAGGCCGGCCCAGCTGAGCATCGTCCGCTCGCGCAGGTCGAGCCCGAAGGGCAGGGTGACGACCATCGCCGCCAGCGGCCGGGCGAGGAGGATCAGGACCGCGGAGAGCAGCAGGCCCTCGGCGGCGATCCCGGGCAGTTCGCCGGGGTAGACGAGCAGGCCGAGGATGAAGAAGAGGCTGATCTGGACCAGCCAGCTGAGCCCCTGGTGGAAGGCGACGACGGTGCTGCGCGCCGGGATCGAGCCGGTGCCGAGCATCAGCGCGGCGACGTAGACGGCGAGGAAGCCGGAGCCGCCGGCGACCTCGGCGACGCCGTAGGAGAGCGCCGCGGTGGCGATCGTCGCCACCGGGTAGAGGCCGAGCGTCGGCAGCTCGACCCAGCCGATCGCCCGCTTCGCGACCCAGCCCGCGGCGAGGCCGAAGGCGGCGCCGAGGCCGAGTTTGACGACGAAGTCGAGCGCCATGTCGGCGGCGCCGAAGGAGGGGTCGAGGATCCACTCGCCGAAGCCGATCACGAGCAGCAGCGCGACCGGGTCGTTCATCCCCGACTCGCCCTCGAGCGTGCGCGCCAGGCGGCGCTCGATCCGCGAGCCGCGCAGCACGGCGAAGATCGCCGCCGAGTCGGTGGCGGCGATCGCCGCGCCGAGGATCAGTCCCTCCAGCGTGCCCAGGTCGAAGATCCAGATCGCCGCCGCGCCGGCGACTGCCGCGGTGAGGAAGGTGCCGCCGGTGGCGAGGGCGATCGCCGAGCCGACTACCGGCCGGATCTCGCGCCAGCCGGCGGTCAGGCCGCCCTCGAAGAGGATCAGGACGAGGCCGATCGTGCCCGCCGTCTGCGCCGCCTGGGTGTCGTCGAACTCGATCCCGCCGATCCCGTCGGAGCCGAGCAGCATGCCGAGGCCGAGGAAGAAGAGCAGGCCCGGCATGCGCACCTTGTCGGCGATCAAGGCGGCGCCGATCGCGACCGTGAGCAGGGCGCCGGCGACCAGTATCAGCTCGGCGTCATGGCCCTCCATGGGCGGACCCTACGTGCCCTCGTCGACGGCCGCCAGGCGCGCCTCGAGCTCCTCGCTCGAGCCGGCGCGGGGCACGTCCTCGGGGCGTTCGTGCGGGCGGCGGTAGATCGCGACGAGCAGCCCGAGCAGGAGCACGGCGGAGACGAGGAAGCCGACCTCGACGCGGCGGAACTCGTCGCCGATCGGCGCCAGGAAGCACCAGGCGACGAAGAAGGCGGCGCAGGCGACCCAGCGCACGGCGGATCGCCGCGCCTGCCCCTGGGCGAGGCAGGCCTGGTTGACCGTCGCCGCGGAGAGGTAGAGGCCCATCCCGGCGGTGACCAGCAGCAGGCCGGGGCGGTCGTAGCTGAACTTGTCGCTGAAGGCGAGCTGCATCAGCTGCGGCCCGGCGATCAGGAAGACGAGGCCGGCGCCGGCGGCGAACAGCGCGATCGCCGCAATCGTCACCCGCACGGTGCGGTGGAACTCCTCCTCGCTGCCGGGCTCGCCGCTGCTGTGCAGGCGGGTCAGCTGGGGAAGGATGCTGGTCGTCACCGCCTGGAAGAGCTGCAGCGGCGCCCGCGCGATCATCAGGACGTTGAAGATGAATCCCGCCGCCGCGGCCCCCTCGAGGCTGCGCACGATCAATGGCCCGGCGTTGAGGAAGACCTGCTCGCCGAGCATGATCAGCAGCACCGCGGCGACGAAGCCGCTGCCGTGGCCGAGCGAGAACTCCGTGCCTTTCTTCGCCGCGTCGGGCGGGGGAGGGGGCGCGCTGCGGGCGCGCCGGGCGAAGACCGCGGGCACGACCAGCAGGCTGAGCGAGGGCGCGGCGACGATCCCGATCGCCACCGCCGACTGACCGCTCATGAGGCCGACCGCGACCAGCACGGCGAAGGTCGTGCGGAAGGCCGACTCGGAGAAGATCATCGCGGTGAAGAGGCCGAAGCGGCGGTGCCCGGCGAGGTAGCCGCGGGCGAAGTAGCTGGCGGCGTAGAAGAGGACCGCGAAGACGAAGACCCAGTAGATGGTCGAGTCGCCGCCGAGCAGGCCGTCTTCGAGCGGCCCGCGCAGCAGCAGCGCGAGCGAGGCGAAGGCGGCGGCGAGGCCGAGCTGGATCTTCGTCGCGACGAGGATCGGCTGGCGCGCCGGCTCCCCTTTGGCCAGGTGCTCGGAGATCGAGCGGGAGAGCAGCTGGTCGACCGGGCGGTACAGCGTCGACACGGTGACGAAGACGGCAGACCAGAGCACGGTGATCTCGCCGTAGTCCGGTTTGGAGAGGACGTGCGAGGCGATGAAGAAGTAGACGTAGGTGGTGATCCCGGTGAGGCCGACGCCGACGGTGAGGAGGCCGGCCGCCCTGCCGTACTCGGCCGTCGTCGTGGCCGAGCCGCGGTTGTCGCGCCTCATCGCTTGCCGGGCTCGTAGTGCGAGGGCTCGACCCCGAGCGCCAGCTCGACCCGCCGCACCCGCTCGAAGACCCGCTGGGTCATCACCCGCTGCCCGGCCAGCAGGTCGCCGATCACCCCCAGCGCCAGCAGCTGCACGGCGACGATGAAGAGCACGGCGCCGAGGATCAGCGACTGCAGGTGGCCGGCGGTGTTGCCGTGCAGGATCCAGTCGAGCAGGAAGGGCGTCCATGCCCCGAGCGCCAGCAGGGCGACGACGAGGCCGGCGGCGAAGAAGGCGCGCAGCGGCTCGTAGCGGGCGTAGATGCGCAGGATCGAGAGGGCGTTGCGGCGCACGTAGGCGCCGGTCGAGCCGAAGAGGCGCGACTCGCGCGTCTGCGGGTTGGTCGCGATCTTCTCCTCCTCGACCGCGACCAGCATCTTGCCGGCCTGGATCAGGCTCTCCAGCGTGTAGGTGAAGTTGTCGGCGACGAGCAGGCTGAGCGCCGCCTCGCGGTTGTAGGCGCGGAAGCCGGAGGTGGTGTCGGTGACCGCGGTGCCCGAAAGGCGGCGGACGACCCAGCTGCCGATCCCCTGCAGGGCTTTCTTGCTCGCGGAGAAGTGCTCGATCGTCTCGATCTGGCGGTCGCCGACGACCATGTCGGCATCGCCGGCGAGGATCGGGCCGAGCAGCTTCGGCACGTCGGCGCCGCTGTACTGGTTGTCGGCGTCGGTGTTGACGACGATGTCGGCGCCGAGCTTGAGGCAGGCGTCGAGGCCCGCCTGGAAGGCCGCCGCCAGGCCCTTGTTGTTGGTCAGGCGGACGATGTGCTCGACCCCGATCTCGCGCGCCACCTCGACCGTGCGGTCGGTCGAGCCGTCGTCGATCACCAGCAGCTCGACCTGGTCGATCCCGTCTATCTCGCGCGGCAGGTCGGCGACCGTCTGCGGCAGTGTCGACTCCTCGTTGAGGCAGGGGATCTGGATGATGAGCTTCATTGGGTCGATCAGCGTATCCGTGAGGGCGGGCGATACTATTGATTGACGAGTCAATCAATATGCCCTCCACCCTCACAGCTCAGGACAGGAAGCACCTGAACCGCGCTTTGGAATTGGCCGAGGGCGGGCGGGGGAAGGTCAGCCCGAATCCGCTGGTCGGAGCGGTGATCGTGCGGGACGGTGAGGTGATTGGCGAGGGCTTTCATGCCGAGCTCGGTGGGCTGCATGCGGAGCGGGCGGCACTTGTCGACTGTCAGGAGCGGGGAGAGGACCCCGCGGGGGCGACGATGTACGTGAGCTTGGAGCCTTGTGCGCACGAGGGGCGGCAGCAGCCCTGCGTGGAGGCGATCTTGGAGGCGGGTATCGCCAGGGTCGTGATCGCCTCCGATGATCCGAGCGAGAAGGCGTCCGGCCGTGGGCCGGGCATCTTGCGCGACAGCGGGGTGGAGGTCGAGCTCGCCGCCGGCGAGGAGGCGACCGCGGCGCGGTTGCTCAACCAGCCCTTCCGCAAACACGCCCGGACCGGCCTGCCGCTGGTCACCCTGAAGCTGGCGATGTCGCTCGACGGCCAGACGACAACCGCACCCCGCGACTCGCCCTGGATCTCCTCCGAGCGCAGCCGCGACCTGGTCCACCGCCGGCGGGCCGAATCCGACGCGATCGCGGTCGGCATAGGCACCGTCCTCGCCGATGAACCCCTCCTCACCGCCCGCCCCTCCGCTTCCGGTTCGCCTTTTGCTACCCATACGAGCAAAAAGCGAACCGGAACGGTCCTGCGGCAGCCGATTCGGGTGGTTTTCGATCATCGGGCGCGCCTGCCGCTCGACTCGCGGCTGCTGGCGACGCTCGACCAGGCGCCGCTGTTGGTGGTCGCCTCGCCGGATGCCGATCCGTCCCGCCGCACGGCTCTGGCCGACGCCGGCGCCGAGGTCCTCGTCGCCGACAGCATCGAGGTCGCCCTCGCCGAGCTCGGCCGCCGCGGCATAACCAGCCTCTTCCTCGAGGGCGGCCGCACACTCGCTTCCGCCTTTGCCGCCGCCGACGTGATCGACGAGGCGCGCGTCTTCGTCGCGCCGCTCCTGCTCGGCGGCGGACGGCGGGTGAGCGCAGCCGATCCGGCCGCCGAGGACACCCTGATCGAGACCCGGTTCAAGGAGTGGTGAGGTGTTCACCGGGCTGATTCAGGACGTCGGGCGGGTCGAGGCCGTCGAGGCCGAGGCTGAGGGGGCGCGGATCCGGGTCGCGACCGAGCTTGCCGCGGAGATCGCGACTGGGGATTCGGTCGCGGTGAACGGCGCCTGTCTGACCGCGACCGCCGTCGATGCCGACGGCTTCGAGGTCGAGGCAATGAACCAGACTCTCGACCTGACCGCGCTGGGCGGCCTGGAGAGTGGCAGCCGCGTCAACCTGGAGCCGGCGATGCGCGCCTCCGATCGCCTCGGCGGGCACATCGTGCAGGGGCACGTGGACGGTGTGGGGGAGGTCGTCGCACTCGAGACGGACGGTTTCGCCAAGCGCCTGCGGATCGCGCTGCCGCCCGAGCTCTTGCGCTACGCGATCGCGCAGGGCTCGATCGCCCTCGACGGGGTCAGCCTGACGATCGCGGCGCTCGCCGACGGTTGGATCGAGGTCTCGCTGATCTCCGAGACGCTCGAGCGGACGAACCTCGGCGAGGCGGAGCCGGGGCGCAAGCTGAACGTCGAGTGCGACGTGGTCGCCAGGTACGTCGAGCGGTTGATGTCACCATTGGCCGGAGAGGAGCAAACGTGAGCGGGATGACCGAGGCGCAGAGACAGGAGACCGAGCGGGCGGCGGGTGAGAGCCCGTTCGCGACGATCGAGGAGGCGATCGAGGAGATCCGCCAGGGACGGATGGTGGTCGTCTGCGACGACGAGGACCGCGAGAACGAGGGCGACCTGACGATGGCGGCCCAGTTCGCGACGCCGGAGGCGGTCAACTTCATGGCCAAGGAGGCGCGCGGCCTGATCTGCCTGGCGCTCACCCCGGAGCGCTGCGACGAGCTCGGCCTCGACCTGATGGCGGCCAAGAACGAGACGCCCCTGCAGACCGCCTTCACCGTCGCGATCGAGGCACGCGAGGGGGTGACGACCGGGATCTCCGCCGCCGACCGGGCGCGCACGATCCAGGTCGCGGTCGACCCGCGGACCAGCCCCCGCGACCTGGTCCAGCCCGGCCACGTCTTCCCGCTGAAGGCCAAACCGGGCGGCGTGCTGGAGCGCACCGGCCAGACCGAGGCGGCCGTCGACCTCGCCCATCTCGCCGGCCTCAACCCTGCCGGGGTGATCTGCGAGGTGATGAACGAGGACGGGACGATGGCCCGCGTCCCCGACCTGATCCCCTACTGCGAGCGGCACGGGCTGAAGATGATCACCGTCGCCGACCTGATCGCCCACCGGCGGCGCACCGAGAAGCTGGTCGAACGGGTCGTCGACACCGGCCTGCCGACCGCCTTCGGCGAGTTCACCGCGGTCGGCTACCGCTCGCTGATCGACGACAAACACCACGTGGCGATGGTCAAGGGCGATGTCGACGGCGCCGCGGACGTGCTCGTCCGGGTGCACAGCGAGTGCCTCACCGGCGACGTCTTCCACAGCATGCGCTGCGACTGCGGCGAACAGCTCGCCTCGGCGCTGGCGATGATCGAGCAGGAGGGCCAGGGCGTCCTCCTCTACCTCTCGCAGGAGGGGCGCGGGATCGGCCTGCTCAACAAGCTGCGCGCCTACAAGCTGCAGGAGGAGGGGGCCGACACGGTCGAAGCCAACCTGAAGCTCGGCCTGCCGGCCGACCTGCGCGACTACGGGATCGGCGCCCAGATCCTCGTCGACCTCGGCCTGAGCAGCATCCGCATCCTCACCAACAACCCGAAGAAGATCCACGGGCTGGAGGGCTACGGCCTCTCGGTCTCAGAGCAGGTGCCGATCGAATCGGCGCCGAACGCGCACAACGAGGCCTACCTGCGGGCCAAGCGCGACAAGCTGGGCCACATCCTCCACCACCAGGGCCTCGCCCTCGACGAGGAGATGATCCACGACGAGGAAGAGCGCGGTGGCTGAGCCGGGCGAGTTCCTCGAGAGCTTCGGCGAGGGCGAGCGGGCGATCCTCTCCTCGCTCAGCTTCGCCGTCTGCGTCGGCCGCTTCTACGAGGACCTGGCGCAGCGGCTGCTGCGCGGCGCAGATGAAGGCTTCGCCCAGGCGGGCGTGCCGGCGGCGGCGATCCGCCACGCCTCGGTGCCCGGCGCCTACGAGCTGCCCTTCGCCGCCAAGCTGCACGCCGAGAGCGGCGACTTCGCCGGCGTCGCCTGCCTCGGCGTCGTGATCCGCGGCGAGACCGACCACTACGACTTCGTCTGCGCCGAGGCCGCCCGCGGCATCCAGGACGTGCAGCTGCGCACCGGCGTGCCCTGCTCCTTCGGCGTGATCACCTGCGACACGATGGAGCAGGCCCTCGCCCGGGCCGGCGGCGGCAAGCGCGACCAGGGCCGCAGCGCCGCCCTAACCGTCGCCCGGATGGCGCTCTTGCAGCGCCAGCTCGCCTAGAGCCGATCGCTAACCGGTTACCATGCACGGCCCGATGGCCAAGGTATGCCACAGCTGCGGCAAGGGACCGGCGTTCGGCCAGTCCCGCAGCCACTCGATGGTCGCCACCAAGCGGCGCTTCGAGCCCAACCTGCAGAAGGTGCGGATCCAGGAGGGCGGCCGCAAGCTGCGCGCCTACGTCTGCACCAGGTGTCTGAAGGCCAACAAAGTCACCAAGGCCGCCTGAGGCCGTAGGACGCGGCGCTGGGAAGCACCCGCGGCACGCGCCGTGCAGAGCACTGTCGCTCCGCCGCGTGCACTCCCCAGCTTGGTCCTACGACCTCAGGAGCGCCGGTTAGATTTCGCCACATGCCGGACCCCTCGATAGCGCGCTTTCGACGCGTCATCACCGCCGCGTATGCGCATCTGGAGCAACGCCGCGAGGAGGTCAACGACCTCAACGTCTTTCCGGTCGCCGACGGCGACACCGGCGACAACATGGCGATGACGATGCGGGCGGTGATGGAGGAGCTCGACCGGCTGGACGGGCAGGAGGTGGACGCGGTCGGCCGCACCGAGCTGGTCCAGGCGCTGGCCCGGGCGGCGCTGATGGGCGCCCGCGGCAACTCCGGCGTGATCCTCAGCCAGATCGTCCGCGGCGCCGCCGAGGAGCTGGCCAGCCGGCCCGGCGAGCTGGTCGACCCGGTGCTGGTCGCCTCCGCCTTCGCCAGCGCCGCCGACGCCGCCTACGCTTCGGTCCGCGACCCGGCCGAGGGGACGATGCTGACCGTCTTCCGCGAGATGGCGCACTCGATCGCCCGCCGGCTCGCCCACCTCGACGCCGACCGGCAGCGGCTCGGCAGGGGAGTCAGCGACGCCCAGCAGGACGCCGTCCTCGCCGATGTGCTCGAGCAGGCGATCGCCGACGGCCAGCGGGCGGTCGAGCGCACGCCGGAGCAGCTCGACGTGCTGCGCGAGTCGGGCGTCGTCGACGCCGGCGGCTACGGTTTGGTGCTGATCCTCGCAGGCGTCGTCGCCGGCCTGCGCGGCGACGCCGAGGACGTGCCCGAGGTCTCCCACCACGAGGCGCCGCGGGCGAGCCGGCCGCACCACGAGGACAGCCGTTACCGCTACTGCACCAACTTCATCGTCGCCGGCAGCGGGCTCGACGGCCGTGACTTCCTGCCGCGCCTCGAGGGCCTCGGCGACTCGGTCCTCGTCGTCGGCGACGAGGCGACGCTGAAGGTCCACGTCCACACCGACGAGCCGGAGGCGGCCGTCGCCCTGTTCGCGGACGCCGGCTCGGTCACCAACCTCGACGTCGCCGACATGCGCGAGCAGATCGCCGAGCGCCGCGCCCGCCTGCAGGCGGGCCGGACCGGGGCGCTGGCGGTCGCCGCCGGCGACGGGCTGGAAAGGCTCTTCGGCGAGCTCGGCGCGCACGTCGTCCCCGGCGGCGAGACGCTCAACCCGTCGACCTACGAGCTGCTCGCCGGGATCCACGAGCTGCCCTCCGAGGAGGTCCTCGTCCTGCCCAGCTCCAAGAACACGATCATGGCCGCCGAGCGCGCCTGCGAGCTCTCCGAGAAGCCCGCCCGGGTCGTGCCGGCGACATCGCAGCAGGCGGCGCTGCTGGCGCTGGTCGAGCTCGACCCCGAGGATTCGGCCGAGGGGAACGCAACGCGGCTGGAGGAGGCGCTGGCCGGGATCGTCTCCGGCGGGGTGGCGCCGGCGGCGCGCGACGACGCCCAGGGCCGCTTCCGCAAGGGCGACGCGGTCGGCTTCGCCGACGGGGAGATCGTCGCCTGGGGCGGCGCCGGCTCGACCCTGGCGGCGACGCTGAAGCGGCTCGCCGAGGAGGCTGAGATCGTCACCGTGCTGGCCGGCGAGGAGGCGCCGATCCCGCTGGCCGAGATCGACACCCACGTCCCCGACGGGGTCGAGGTCGAGGCCCACGAGGGGGGACAGCCGAGCTGGTGGTGGCTGCTCGCCGCGCAGTAGCACGCTCCTTCGCCGGCGGCTCGGCGCCGAGCCGCCGGCGACTTCTGGACGCCCCGATCCACTGGCCCCGGCCGAGCGTCCTGGACGTCTCGCTCGGGGTCCTCGACGGCGTCGGGCCCAAGCTTGCGGAAGCCGCCGAGGAGGCCGGAATCGTCACCGTGGGCGACCTGCTCCAGCGAGTCCCCCATAGCCACCGCGACAGAACCATCGTGCCGGTGGCGACGCTGGAGCCGAACCAGCGAGCCACGATCCAGGTTGAGGTTCTCGCCGACGCCGGCCGCCCCTTCCGCAAACGCGGCCCCTGGATCCTCACGGTCAAAGTCGGCGACGAGTCCGACTCCGTTCGGGCTACCTGGTTCAACCAGCCCTGGCTGGCGCGCAAGTTGACCGAGGGCACGAGGCTCCTGCTGACTGGTAAGAAGGACAAGCGGGGTTTCGGGGTGTCGGAATACGAGTTTTTGCCGGGCGAGGGGGAGGGTGGGCAGCTGATGCCCGTACATCCGGCGACCGAGCAGCTCAAGGCTCAGCGCATACGCCAATGGGTGGAGCAGGCGATTCGGTGGGTGGGCAACGAGGTCGAGGCGCTTCCTGCGGAGCTGCGGGCGCGGAGGGGGCTGGCGGGGGTTGCCGATGCGCTGAGCGCCGTCCACTTCCCCGAGAGCGAGAGCGATGTGGAGGAAGCCCGCGGGCGGCTGGCGTTCGAAGAGCTGTTCCTCTACCAGGCGCTGCTGACTACGCGCAAGCGCTCGCACCGCACAGCACGGCCCGCACCGCGCTTGGGGAAGCCGGGGGAGGCTGTGAAGCGCTGGCTCGGCGCCCTGCCCTTCGACCCCACCGGGGACCAGCGCAAGGCCTTCGCCGAGATCGACGCCGACCTCGACTCGGGGGAGCCGATGCAGCGGCTGCTTATGGGCGAGGTCGGATCGGGGAAGACCGTGGTGGCCGTTTACGCGATGCTGCGGGCGCTCGAAGCCGGCTTCCAGGCGGTGCTGATGGCGCCCACCGAGACGCTGGCCGAGCAGCACGCGATGACGCTGGGGCGGTTGCTGGCGGCGGAGGCGACGCCCTTCGCGCTGCTCACCGGGGCGACGCCGGCGGCGCGGCGGCGAGAGGCGCTGGAGCGACTGGCGACCGGCGAGCTGGGTCTGGCGGTCGGCACCCACGCCCTGATCGAGCCCGACGTCGAGCTGGCCCGCCTGGGCGTCTGCGTGGTCGACGAGCAGCACCGCTTCGGCGTCGAGCAGCGCCGCGCGCTGGATGCGAAGGGGGTGGAGGGGATGGCGCCGCACGTCCTCCACATGACCGCCACGCCGATCCCGCGCACCCTCTCGCTGACCGCCTACGGCGATCTCGACACGACGGCGCTGCGCGAGCTGCCCGCCGGTCGGCAGCCGATCGAGACGCGGATCGTCGACGCCGACGAGCGCCCCGGCGCTTACGAGTTCATCCGCGCCCAGCTGCGCGCCGGCCGCCAGGCCTACGTGGTCTGCCCGCTGGTCGCCGAGTCGGAGAAAGCGCAGGGTAAGGCGGCCGAGAAAGAGGCGGAGCGGCTGGCCGCCGGCGAGCTGCGCGATTTCGCGGTCGACGTCATCCACGGCCAGATGCGCTCGGCCCGCAAGGCGGAGGCGATGGAGCGCTTCGCCGCCGGCGAGACCGACGCCCTCGTCGCCACCACCGTGATCGAGGTCGGGATCGACGTCGCCAACGCGACGGTGATGGTGATCGAGGGGGCGGAGCGCTTCGGCGTCTCCCAGCTGCACCAGCTGCGCGGCCGGGTCGGTCGCGGCGAGCACGCCTCGCACTGCCTGCTCTTCCCCGAAGACGGGGGCGGCGGCATGGCGCGGCGACGGCTGAAGGCGGTGGAGCGCGAGCGCGACGGCTTCGAGCTGGCCGAGGTCGACCTGGCGCTGCGTGGCGAGGGCGAGGTGCTGGGCACGCGCCAGCACGGCCTGCCGCGCTTCGCCGTCGCCGAGCTGCCCGACGACACCTCCGAGCTGCTCGCCGCCCGCGAGGAGGTGCTGGCTCTGCTCAACCGCCACGGCTCGCTAGACGACCCGGCGCTCGGTCCCCTGCTCGACGCCGCCCACCGCCGCTTCGGCGCCGGCTCCACCGACCCGATTCCGCTGTGAGCGCGGAGCGAACGAGCATCCATATCTGATTCCTTTGCGAAGTGAGCGAAGCGGGAACCTTGATATGAGGGTGATCGCCGGAGAGTTGAAGGGCCGGCGGCTGGTCGCGCCGCGCGGCTGGAAGGTGCGCCCGACCTCCGACCGGGTGCGCGAGGCGGTCTTCTCCGCCCTCGGCGACGTCGAGGGCGTCCGTGTGCTGGACCTCTACTGCGGCACCGGCGCGCTGGCGATCGAGGCGCTTTCGCGCGGTGCCGCGGCGGCGACCCTGGTCGACCGCGACACCCGCCCGGCGCTGGGCAACGTCGAGCGGCTCGGGCTCGGCGAGCGGGCCGAGCTGGTCCGCGCCGACCTGCCCCGCTGGCTCGCCGCCCACGCCGGCGATCCCGCCGCGCCCCGCTTCGACCTCGTCTTCGTCGACGCCCCCTATAGACTCGCCGACCGCATGGGGCAGGAACTCGACAGCCATCTGCCGCGGCTACTCGCCACCGGCGGGCGTGCCGTGGTCGAGAGCGCCGCGCGCCGGCCGCTGCCGATCGAGTCGCTCGAGCGGGTGCGTCGGCGCCGCTACGGCGGCACCGACGTCTGCTTCTACCGCGCGGAGGAGAGCTGATGGCCCAGCAGGACGGCACCGTCCTCTGCCCGGGCAGCTACGACCCGGTCACCAACGGCCACCTCGACATCATCTCCCGCAGCTCGAGGGTCTTCGAACGGGTGGTTGTCTGCGTCGTCAACAACCCCCTGCGCAAGGAGCGGACCCTGTTCACCGCCGAGGAGCGCAAGGCGTTCATCGAAGAGGCGACGGCGATGCTCGGCAACGTCGAGGTGCGGATCTTTTCCAACCTGCTGGTCGAGCTGGCGCGCGAACTGGGGGCGAAGTCGATCGTCAAGGGGCTGCGGGCGATCTCCGACTTCGAGTACGAGTTCGAGATGGCCCAGCTGAACCGCAAGCTCGACCCCGAGATCGAGAGCATCTACATGATCGCCTCCCCCGAGTACAGCTTCCTCTCCTCGACCGGGGTGAAGGAAATGGCGACCTTCGGCGGCGACGTCTCGGACCTCGTGCCGGGCCCGGTGGCGGCCGCGATGACGGAGCGCCTGGGCGAGAGGTAGGCTTTCTGCGGCTTCGCCCTGTGGGCGAGAGTTTGCAAAAAGCCGAGGAAATCAAGGCTTCTTCGCCGAAACAGCATCTGACACGTAGGCTTACGATCTGCCAATGGACGTTCTGGTCCTCATAGACAAGCTGGACGATGTCGTCCACAACGCCCGACCCGTGCCCCTCACGGACCAGGTCCGCGTGGACCGCGAGGAGATCTACGACCTGCTCGACCAGATGCGGGCGACGATCCCGGAGGAGATCAAGCAGGCGCGCTGGATCGTCAAGGAGCGCCAGGAGATGCTCGCCGAGGCGAAGCGCGAGGCGGAGCGGATCGTGCGCGAGGCGCGCGAGCAGCAGGCTCGCCTGATCTCCGACGAGGAGGTCACCAAGCAGGCCGAGCGGGCCGCCGACGAGATCGTCGAGGACGCCCGCACCCGCGAGCGCGAGATCCGGCTCGGCGCCGAGGACTACGCCGACGAGATCCTCAACACGCTCGAGGTCAATCTGCAGAAGTTCCTCGCGGCCGTGCAGCGGGGCCGCGACCGGCTCGCCGGCCGCGACGAGGAAGAGCAGCCGATGGCCGCGGAGCTGGAAGAGCAGTAGCTTCGGCGCTTGCGGTGGGGGAAGGACCCCCGCCCCTTCCTCAGTAGCGCGCTCTTATGACGGCCAGGTCGTCGGCCTGCCAGGCGACTTCGCCGCCGCTCCAGCTGACGAGGTCGTCCAGCTGATCCCCCTCGAAGCTGTCGCCGATGACCAGGGAGCGGGAGTGGTCCTTGACGCGGCGGACCAGGGTGCGCTTCTGCTCGTCGGTCAGGTCATTGACCGAGAGGACCGAGATGACCAGGTCCCAGGGGCCGTCGGGCAGCGGGTCCTCCATGCGGGCGAGCTGCACGTCGTCGTAGCTCTGGCGGGCGCGGAAGACCATGTCGGGGCTGGAGTCGAGCCCGACCACCCAGGCGTCGGGGTAGGCCTCGATCAGCCGCCGGGTCGTCTCGCCGGTGCCCATGCCCAGCTCCAGCACCCGCTCGGGCGGGAAGGGGATGGCCGCCACGGCCTGCTCCTGCAGCTCGTCGTAGCGCGGGATCTTGGCGCGAATCCGCTCCAAGTACTCGTCGGGTGTCCAGTCGAATTGACCCATTCCGTAACCTCGTCGGCAGGGTGCAATCGTAAGCGGCCGGGCGGAGGAGCCAACTATGGCCAAGCAGCCAACGACGATCATCGACCTCGCACGCCTCTCGCTCGCCCACGGGGAGGGCGCGCGGCTGGACCTCCCGGTTCACCTCGCTCCGGTCGAGCTGGGCGGGCAGGCCTACGAGCCGGCGGCCGACCCGATCGACACCAGGATCGACATCTCGCGGCCCAGCAACGGCTACGCCTTCCGCCTGCGCTTCCCCCTGCGCGTCGAGGGGCCGTGCATGCGCTGCCTGGAGGAGGCGGTCGTGGAGACGGAGGTCGACGCGCGCGAGGTCGACCAGTCCGACACCGAGGACGAGGAGCTGCGCAGCCCCTACGTCGTCGACCATAAGCTCGACCTCGGCCGCTGGGCCCACGACGCCGCGATCCTCGCCATCCCCACCCAGATCCTCTGCCGCCCCGAGTGCGCCGGCCTCTGCCCGGTCTGCGGCGAATCCCTCAACGACGCCGACCCGGCCGACCACGAGCACGAGACCGGCATCGACCCGCGCTGGGACAAGCTCAACAAGCTCAAGCTGGAGTAGGCGGGGACGGGAGGGGTAGGGGGTGCCCCGGAGTGCGCGGCGTCCCGTTTTTCGCCCCAACGGCGTTCTCGGACGGCCGCAGAGTCCGAGGCGAAAAACCCAGCAAGCGGAGGGGCACCCCCTGGCCCTCCCCCGACAACTCCCACCAAACACGGCTACCATTCCGCGACCGATGGCCGTCCCAAAGCGCAGAACCTCGAGCGCCCGCCGCGACAAGCGGCGTGCCAACCACAAGGCGGGTGTGGCGACGCTGAACGAGTGCCCGCGCTGCCACAGCCCGCGGCTGCCGCATCGCGTCTGCCCGACCTGCGGCACCTACGACGGGCGCGAGGTGATCTCGCACCCGATTGCCGAGCCGACGGCCGGCGCTCCCGCCGACGCCGAGGAGTAGGCAGTGGGGGGCGGGCGCGGCGCGACCGTCGCCCTCGACGGGTTCGGCGCCGAGCGGGGCTTCGAGGCGCTCGCCGCGGGCGCCCGCACGGCCGCCGCCGACGGCATCCTGCTGCGGGTCTTCGGCCCGCCGCAGGAGCTGGGCCTCGAGGGGGTCGAGGGAATCGAGGTCGTCGCGACCGCGGACTCGATCTCCAACGAGGAGGACCCGGTGCCGGCGGCGCGGGCTAAGAAGGAGGCCTCGGTGGTGCGGGCGGCGCGCGACGTCGCCGAGGGGCGCTCGCAGGCGCTGGTCAGCCACGGCTCGACCGGGGCGACGATGGCCGCCGCGACCTTCGGCCTGCGCCGCCTGCGCGGCGTGCAGCGGCCGGCGCTCGCCGTGCAGCTGCCGGTGCCCGGCAGGCCCGTCCTCTTCCTCGACGTCGGCGCCAGCGCCGAGGCGCGCGCCCAGCACCTCGTCCAGTTCGCCTTCCTCGGCGCCGCCTTCAGCGAGGCCGTGCTCGGGGTCGAGCGCCCCCGCGTAGGGTTGCTCTCGGTCGGCGAGGAGGCGGGCAAGGGCCGCCCGGAGGTCGTCGAGGCGCACGCCCTGCTCGCCGCCGTCGCGGGGATCGAGTTCGCCGGCAACGTCGAGGGCCGCGACCTGCCGGGCGGCGGCGCCGACGTGGTCGTCAGCGACGGCTTCACCGGCAACGTCGCGCTGAAGCTGATGGAGGGCACGGCGCGCACCGTCGTCGGCGCGATCCGCGACGCCGCCCGCTCCAACCCACTGGCCGCGCTCGGCGGGCTGCTGATGCGGCCGGCGCTGGGCGGGGTGCGGCGCGAGCTGCACCCGGACACGACCGGCGGCGCGGTCCTGCTCGGGCTGCGGGGGGTCGCCGTGGTCGGCCACGGCAGCGCCGGCGCGGAGGGGATAGCCAACGCCGTTCGCCTCGCGGCGCGCAGCGCCGCGGTCGACGCGGTGGGCAGGACCGCGGCGCTGCTGGCCGCGGGCGGGGCGACGCGGGGCGCGCTCGCCGCCCGGGAGAGCGCGTGATAGGAAGCCAGGCATGAACCGCGACGAGGTCCTCCAACTGGTCCGCGACCACCTCGCCGAGGAGCTCGAGGTGGACCCGGGCCGGATCGGCGAGGAGACCCGCTTCCGCGAGGACCTCGACGCCGACTCGCTCGACCTCTACGAGCTGGTGATGGAGCTCGAGGACCGCTACGGGATCTCCGTCTCCGAGGAGCAGGCCGCCGGGATCGCCACCGTCGGCGATGCCGTCTCCTTTGTCCTGGAGCACGCCCCGGCGTGAGGATCGCGGCGCTGGCGGAGCTGGTTGCCGAGCTGCCCGAGGAGCTGCGCCGCCGCGCCCTCACCCACACCTCCTGGACGGACGGGCCGGGCTCCTACGAGCGGCTCGCCTACCTCGGCGACAGCGTCCTCGCCCTGGCCGTCGCCACCCACATCCACGAGCGCTTCCCGGAGATCGACGCCGGCGGCCTGACCCGCATCCACAACTACGCCGTCAGCGGCGCCGCCTGCGCCGAGGTCGGTCGCGCCCTGCGCGTGCCGGAGATGCTCGAAGCAGCCGAGCCCGCGCTGGAGGAGGCGATTCCGGCGCAGGTGCTGCTGGGCGGCTCGCGACCGCTGCCCGAGGTGACCGAGGCGCTGATCGGCGCCTGCTTCGTCGCCTTCGGCTTCGAGCGCACGGCCGCCGCCGTCGCCGCCGCCTTCGCCGAGCAGATCGAGCACGCGGTCGACGCCCCGGTCGATCCGAAGTCGGCCCTGCAGGAGCTGCTCGCCCGCCGCCGCCGGGCGCGCGTAACCTACGCCGTTACCGACGAATCGGGCCCGGCGCACCGGCGCACCTTCGAGGTCGAGGCGACAGTCGGCGAGAAGAGGGTGGGGACGGGCGTCGGGCGGAGCAAGAAGGCGGCCGAGCAGATGGCCGCGGAAGAGGCGTTGAAGCGCTTGCGGGCCGGAGCCGAGGTCCCGTCCGACTGAGGCGGCAGCCTGTGCGGGCCGAGGGCAAGAGATGTATCTGAGATCGATCGAGATGAAGGGGTTCAAGTCGTTCCCCGCGCGCACCAAGCTGGAGTTCTCTCCGGGCGTCAGCGTGATCGTCGGGCCCAACGGCTCGGGCAAGTCGAACATCACCGACGCCGTGCTGTGGGCGCTGGGCGAGCAGAGCCCCGGCGCGATCCGCGGCGCCTCGATGCAGGACGTGATCTCGGCCGGCGGCAAGGGCGTCGGCCAGCGCCGCGCCGCCGAGGTCGAGGTGGTGATCGACAACGCCGAGGGCCGCGCCACGACCGAGCTCTCCGAGATCGCGATCCGCCGCAGCCTCGACCGCTCCGGCGACGGCGTCTACCGGCTCAACGGCGCCCGCTGCCGCCTGGTCGACATCGTCGAGGTCCTCTCCGACACCAACATGGGCCGCGAGATGCACTCGGTGATCAGCCAGGGCCGGGTCGAGTCGATCGTCCACTCCAAGCCGCGCGAGCGGCGGCTGCTGGTCGAGGAGGCTGCCGGTCTCGGCAAGCACCGCAAACGGCGCCGCCGCGCCGAGCTGAAGCTGCGCGCCGCCCGCGACAACCTCGACCGGGCGCTCGACCTGGAGCGCGAGTCGCGGGCGCGGCTGCGGCCGCTGAAGCGTCAGGCGCAGGCGGCCGAGCTGGGGGCGCGGATCGAGCGCGAGGAGCTCGAGCTGCGCGGCCGCTTGGTCGGCGAGGAACTGCGCTTCGGCGAGGACCGCGCCAAGGCCGCCGAGGCGGCCGCCGAGGCGGCGCGGGCCGAGCAGGCGAAGCTGGAAGAGCGGCTCGCCGCGGTGAGCGAGCGCCGCCGCGCCGCCGAGGAGCGCTTCGCCGCCCGCGACCGCGAGCGCACCCAGGCCTGGGGCCTGTTGACCAAGCTGCGCGGCGAGCAGCAGCGGATCGCCGTGCGCGCCGCCGGTCTCGGCGACCGCGAGACGGAGCTGGAGAACGCCCTGGAGGGACTGCGGGCCGAGTTCGGCCCGCTGACGCTCGACCTCGGCGCGGCCGAGGGGGCGCCGGCCGAGCGCATGCGCAAGCTGGAGGAGGAGCTGGGCGAGATCGACGCCGGCCTCGCCGCCGCGGCCGGGGGCCTCGAGGCGGCCCGCACAGCCGAGGCGGCCGAGTCGGAGCGCGAGGCGGCGCTCGGGCAGGTGCAGAGCGGCGCCGAGCGGGCGGCGCGCCACGCCCGCCGGGCCGAGGGATTGCTGGGCGAGCGTCATCGCGAGGCGCTGCGCGAGCGGGTCGCGGCCGGCGAGGAGCTGCTCGACGACGTCCGCGCCGCCGCCGCGGCGACCGCGGCGGCAGAGGCGGCGATCCGCGGCCGGGTCGAGCGGATCGAAGCGAAGGTGGTCGGCGAAGAGGGCGGCGGCGACGCGATCGCCGCGGAGATGCGCGAGTGCGCGCGGCAGGAGTCCGAGCTGCAGGTCGAGATGAAGACGGCCTCCGACGCGCTCACCGAGGCGCAGGTCGAGGCGGCGCACCTCGGTGACCGCCGCGCCGAGGCGGCGAAGGAGCTGGCGGCGATCGCCGAGCGGCTCGGCGAGGAGGTCGGCCCCGCCGAGGGGGAGCTGGGCGAGGAGGAGCGGGGGGAGATCGACCGCCGCCTGCAGCGGCTGGAGCGCCGCCGCGCCCAGATCGGCCCGGTCAACCCGCTGGCCGAGCAGGAGTACGAGGAGGCGCGCGAGCACGTCGAGTCGCTGCAGGCGCAGCGCGAGGACACGGAGCGCGGCATGCACGAGCTGGAGGCGCTGATCCACGACATCGACCGCGAGATCGAGCGCGCCTTCGAGCAGACCTTCGAGGCGACGGCGAGGAACTTCGAGGAGATGGTCGAGCACCTCTTCCCCGGCGGGCGGGGCCGCCTGCGCCGCGTCAACCTGCGCCCCGTCCCCGACGCCGAGGCGGAGGGCGACGGCGAGGAGTCCGAGGAGGAAGAGGAAGAAGAGCGCGTCGAGCTCGGGGTGGAGATCGAGGTCACCCCGGCGGGCAAGTCGACCCGCAAGCTCTCGCTGCTCTCCGGCGGCGAGAAGTCGCTGGTCGCGCTGGCCTTCGTCTTCGCCGTCTTCCTCGCCCGCCCCTGCCCCTTCTACATCCTCGACGAGGTCGAGGCGGCGCTCGACGACGCCAACATCGACCGCTTCCTGCAGCTGATCCGGCGCTTCTCCGATCGCGCCCAGTTCGTCATCGTCACCCACCAGAAACGGACGATGGACGCCGCCGACGTGCTCTACGGCGTCACCATGGGCGGCGACGGGGTGACCAAAGTCGTCTCCCGCCGTCTGCCGCGCGAAGCGGAGGAGCAACCGCGCCCCAGGCTCCAAGCGGCCTAGTGCCCTGTCCCCCAACATCTGACCGGAAATGACGGCCCCAGATCACCGCCATACTGCGTCCTCAGTCGCCCAAATAGCGCTGCTATTCGGGCTCCCTGCGTCCTTGTCTGGCGGCGCCTGGGTCGCGTCATTTCTCGGCCAACGTTAGGAGACAGGGCACTAGTGCCGACCACCTGGCAGGAGATCTTCGACCTCGGCGCGCGCCAGGCGCCGAACGCCGGCGAGCCGCCGCCCGAGGAGCGCCGCGGCGTCCTCCGCCGCCTGCGCGAGAGCCTCTCCAAGAGCCGCCAGGCGCTGGTCGAGGAGATCTCGGCCAGCCTCTTCGACCGGATCGACGAGCAGACCTGGGAAAGGCTCGAGGAGGCGCTGATCATGGCCGACGTCGGCGCCCCGACCACCGCCGAGGTGGTCGAGCGGCTCGAGCAGGAGGTCGAGAGCGGCGCCGTCTCCGCCGACGGCGAGGCGGTGCGCGAGCGGTTGATCGAGATCCTCGCCGAGGTCGCCGCCGGCGGCCGCGCCCCGATCGACCTCAGCGGCGAGCCGGCGGTGCTGCTGATGGTCGGCGTCAACGGCACCGGCAAGACGACGACGATCGGCAAGATCGCCTGGCACCTCTCCCGGGAGCTCGGCCTCTCGGTCGTCCTCGCCGCCGCCGACACCTACCGCGCCGCCGCCGCCGAGCAGCTGGCCGAGTGGGCGGAGCGGGCCGGGGCGGAGCTGGTCCGCTCCGAGCCCGGCGCCGACCCGGGCGCGGTCGCCTACGACGCGATCGCCGCCGCCCGCGCCCGCGGCGCCGACGTGGTCATCGTCGACACCGCCGGCCGCCTCCACACCCAGGGCAACCTGATGGACGAGCTGGCCAAGGTCCGCCGCGTGATCGCCAAGCAGATGCCGGGGGCACCGCACGAGACGCTGATCTCGATCGACGCGACCACCGGCCAGAACGGCCTCCGCCAGGCGCAGACCTTCGCCGCGGCGGTCGAGGTCGACGGCGTCGTCCTGACCAAGCTCGACGGCACCGCCAAGGGCGGCATCGTCTTGGCGATCGCCAACGAGTTGGGCCTCCCGGTGAAGCTGATCGGCAGCGGCGAGACGCTCGAGGACCTGCGCCCCTTCGACGCCGAGGACTTCGCCCGGGCTCTGCTGGCCGCGTAGCCCCCTTAAGCTGGTGAGGTGTTCGACCAGCTCTCAGACCGCCTCCAGGCGACCCTCTCCGACGTTCGCTCGCGCGGCAAGCTGAGCGAGGCCGACGTCGACGCGGCGATGCGCGAGATCCGCCTCGCCCTGCTCGAGGCCGACGTCAACTTCAAGGTCGTCAAAGGCTTCACCAAGACGGTCAAAGAGCGCTGCCTCGGCGCCGAGGTGCTGGAGAGCCTCGACCCCGGCCACCAGGTGGTGAAGATCGTCAACGAGGAGCTGACCGCCCTGATGGGCGGCGCCGGGCGCGAGCTCGCCTACGCCTCGGACGGGCCGACGGTGATCCTGATGGCCGGCCTGCAGGGCTCGGGCAAGACGACCGCCTGCGCCAAGCTGGCCCGCCATCTGGGCGAGTCGGGCAGGGACGTGGCGCTCGCCGCCTGCGACGTCTACCGGCCGGCCGCGGTCGACCAGCTGGTCACCGTAGGCGAGCGGGCCGGGGCACAGGTCTACGAGCAGGGGACCGACGCCGACCCGGTCGAGATCGCCGCCTGGGCGCTCGACCGCGCCCGCGAGGAGGGGCGCGACGCGCTGATCGTCGACACCGCCGGCCGCCTCCACATCGACGAGGCTCTGATGGAGGAGCTGGCGAAGATCCGCAAGCGGACCAGGCCGCACGACGTGCTGCTCGTGGTCGACGCGATGACCGGCCAGGACGCGGTCGGGGTGGCCGAATCGTTCGCCGCGACGGCCGAGTTCGACGGCGTGGTGATGACCAAGCTCGACGGCGACGCCCGCGGCGGCGCCGCGCTCTCGGTCAAGGCGGTGACCGGCAAGCCGATCCTCTTCGCCTCGACCGGCGAGAAGCTCGACGCCTTCGAGCGCTTCCACCCCGACCGGATGGCCTCGCGCATCCTCGGCATGGGCGACGTGCTCAGCCTGATCGAGAAAGCCGAGCAGCAGGTCGACGAGCGCCAGGCCGAGGACCTGCAGAAGAAACTGGAAGGCGACCGCTTCACCCTCGAGGACTTCCTGCAGCAGATGCGCCAGGTGCGCAAGATGGGCCCGCTCAGCGGCCTGATCGGGATGCTGCCGGGGATGGGGGCGATGAAGGGGCTGAAGGGCGCCGACGTCGACGAGGGCGAGCTCGACCGGGTCGAGGCGATCATCCTCTCGATGACGCCGGAGGAGCGCGCCAACCCGGCGATCGTCAAGGGCTCGCGGCGCAAGCGGATCGCGCTCGGCTCGGGGACCAAGGTGCAGCAGGTCAACCAGCTGGTCAAGCAGTTCGACCAGATGCGCAAGCTGATGCGCCAGATGATGTCCGGCAAGCAGCCCGATCCCCAACAGCTGATGCAGATGAGCGGGGCCGCCCCGCGCCCCAAGTACCGCAGGCGGTAGCCGTCAACCGGCATGTCCTCCGCTTCGCGTCCGGGCATGCCGGGAGAGTCATGTAACCTCCTCCGCTGCTCATGGCAGTGCGGATAAGACTCAGAAGGGTGGGTTCGAAGAAGAACCCCGTGTGGCGGATCGTCGTCGCCGACAAACGCTCGCCGCGCGACGGGCGGACGATCGAGACGATCGGCCGCTACAACCCGCAGACCGAGCCCTCGACGATCGAGCTCGACGAGGAGCGGGCGCGCCACTGGCTCGAGCACGGCGCGCAGCCCTCGGAGACCGTCGCGACGCTGCTGCGGATCAAGGGCATCGCGGCCTCCGGGACTTGATGACCGAATTGCTGGAGTTCCTCGTCAGGGCGCTGGTCGAGGACCCCGACGCGGTCAAGGTCGAGGAGCTGGAAGAGGACGGCGACCTCATCTATGAGATCAGCGTCGCCGAGGACGACCTCGGGCGGGTGATCGGCAAAGGCGGGCGGGTGGCCAACGCGATCCGCACCGTCGCCAAGGCCGCCGCAGTGCGCATGGACCGGCGCGTGATCGTCGACATCCTCGACTAACGGGTGCGGCTCGACGTCTTCACCCTGTTTCCCGAGGCGTTCGACTGGTTCCGGTCGCAGCGCTCGGTGCAGAACGCGATCGCCCAGGGCAACGAGCTGCGCCTCATCAACTACCGCGACACGACGCCGCTCGGCGCCGGGCAGGTCGACGACGCGCCCTACGGCGGCGGCGCCGGGATGGTGCTGCGGGTCGACGTGGTCGACGCCGCGCTGCGGGCCGCCTACGCCGCCGGCGAGAGCCCGCGCGTGGTGCTGCTCTCGCCGACCGGGCGGCTGCTCGACGACGCCTACGCCGACGAGCTGACGCAGGAGCCGCACGTCGCCCTGCTCTGCGGCCGCTACGAGGGCTTCGACGAGCGCGTCCACGAGCACCTCGCCGACGACGAGGTTTCGATCGGCCGCTACGTGCTGGCCGGCGGCGAGCTGCCGGCGATGGTCCTCGCCGACGTGCTGATGCGCAAGCTGCCGGGGGCGCTCGGGCACGAGCACAGCGCCGTCGAGGAGTCCTTCAGCCGCCTGCTGGAGGGGGCGCCGGAGTACCCCCACTACACCCGCCCGCCCACCTACCGGGGCTGGGGGGTTCCCGAGGTGCTGCTCTCCGGCGACCACGAGCGGGTGCGCCGCTGGCGGGCCGAGCAGAGCCAGGTGCGGGCGGAAGAGTTCGAAGCCGGCCCCGAGTAGGTACGATTCGCTCGCCGCGCGGAGCCCGAATCCCGGCTCCGGCGGTTTTTTCTCGCGAGAACCGACATGAGCAGCGTTATCGACAGCATCGAGCGTCGCCAGAGGCGAGAGGGACTGCCGTCCTTCGCCGCTGGCGACCGCGTGCGCGTCCACTTCCAGGTGATCGAGGGCAGCCGCCGCCGCACCCAGGTCTTCGAGGGGATCGTGATCAAGCGGCAGGGCTCCGGCGCGCGCGAGACCTTCACGGTGCGCAAACAGTCCTTCGGGGTCGGCGTCGAGCGGACCTTCCCGCTGCACTCGCCGAAGATCGAGAAGCTGGAGGTCGCCGGCCGCGGCGACGTGCGGCGAGCCAAGCTCTACTACCTGCGCGGCAGGATCGGCAAGGCGGCGCGGGTGGCCGAGCGGCGCTGGGGGATCGACGAGGAGCTGATCTCTACGCCGGCGCCGGCGGTTGACGCTGAGGGGGTTTCGCAGGAGGAGGAGCTTCAGGAGGAAGAGCCTCAGGGCGAGGAGGCTCAGGCAGAGGCGTCTGAGACTGACGCTGAGGAGTCGGAGGCGGAGCAGGAGCCCGAGGCGGAGTCGGACGACGCCGAGGACAAAGAGTCCTGAGACCGCGGATCCCCAAGCCGCAGAGCCGGGCCGGCGGGATCGTCGAGCTGGTCGTGATCGTCGCCCTGGCGCTCGGCCTGGCGCTGGCGATCCAGGCTTGGCTCGTCAAGCCCTACCAGATCCCCTCGCAGTCGATGGAGCCGACCCTGGACGTCGGCCAGCGGGTGCTCGTCAACCGCTTCCAGTACCACTTCGGCGACCCGAGCATCGGCGACATCATCGTCTTCCATCCGCCCGCCGGGGCCGACCGCGGCACCGAGTGCGGCGCGCCGCACTCGCCCACCCAGGCCTGTGCGGTGCCGACCCCGGCCGAGTCGAGCCAGAACTTCATCAAGCGGATCGTCGCCGGCCCGGGCGACACGCTCGCGATCCGCAACGGGCACCCGGTGGTCAACGGCGTCGAGAAGACCGACGAGTCCTACATCATGCCCTGCGGCAACGGCGGCGCCTGCAATTTGCCCAAACCGATCACCATCCCGCCCGACCATTACTTCATGATGGGCGACAACCGTGGCGCGAGCGACGACAGCCGTTTCTGGGGCCCGGTCCCCCGCGAGTGGATCATCGGCAAGGCCTTCGCCACCTACTGGCCCCCCGACAGGGTCGGCGTCTTCTAAGGGCTCCAAGGCGCACCGCCGCCGCCTCGCCCGCACCCAGCGGCTCTTCTCCTTCGACCGTGGCCTCGGCAGCCGCCTCGTCGCCGGCGCCGACGAGGCCGGGCGCGGCTGCCTCGCCGGTCCGCTGGTCGCCGCTGCGGTGCTGATCGACTACGAGAACCTCTCCCAGGGCGACCGCCGCGCCCTCTCCGGCCTGCACGACTCCAAGCAGATGAAGCCCGAGCAGCGCGAGGAGCTCTATCCGGCGGTGCTGCGGGTGGCGGCGCGGGTCAGCGTGGTGGTGCGCTGCGCGCGCGGGATCGACGACCGCGGCCTGCACGTGACCAACCTCGAGGCGCTCTCCACCGCCCTCGAACGGCTGGCGCCCGGCGAGGGGGCTATCTGCCTGGTCGACGGCTTCCCGCTGCGCCGCTGCGCCGTCCCCCACCGGCCGGTGGTCGAGGGCGACGGCACCAGCGCCGCGATCGCCGCCGCCTCGGTGATCGCCAAGGTCAGCCGCGACCGCTACATGCACAGCGTCGCCGACCGCCACCCCGGCTGGGGCTTCGAGGAGCACGTCGGCTACTCGACCCCCGAGCACCGCGCCGCGATCGAGCGGCTCGGCATCTCGCCCCTGCACCGCCGTTCGTTCGCCTCGGTGGCCTACGCCCAGCTGGAACTTTCTGACCGGCGCATATCGGCGTCCTCGGTCGCTCGCGTGCAGAGCACGCCACGCTCCCTGCGTCCTTGATCTGCTTGGTCAGAAAGCCCCAGTGATGTGCTCGACCTCTATGACGCGGCCGGCGCGGTCGAATGTGACGCCCACCACGTCGCAGCGGATCGCCGTGTAGCGGGGCAGGTCGCGGCGCTCCGCCATCCAGGCGGCGGCGAGGCGGCGGATGCGGCTTTGCTTGCGCGGGCCGACCGCCAGCACCGGCCGCTCCGGCCCGTAGGCGGAGCCCTCGCGACCCGCCTTGACCTCGACGAAGACGAGCGTGCGGTCGTCGAGGGCGACGATGTCGAGCTCGCCGTGGCGGCTGCGGGCGTTGCGCTCCAGGACCCGCCAGCCGGCGGCGGCGAGCCGCGCGGCGACGAGGTCCTCCGCCCTGCTGCCAAGCCGCTGCCGGGTGCGAGTCATCGACGCCGACGCTAGGGCAGCCGGCGCATTCATGCCTTCGGTGACGAAATTGGCCCACAAGATTTTGCTCCAGCGCACCACGCGCGCGTCCGTGCCACGGAGGGTGCCCCATGCTCGCCACCGCGCGCACCTTCACCCTCGACGGCATCGCCGCCCGGCCGGTGCGGGTCGAGGTCGACGTGCACCGCGGCCTGCCCGCCTTCTCGGTCGTCGGGCTGCCCGACGCGGCGGTGCGCGAGGCTCGCGAGCGGGTGCGCGCGGCGCTCTCCAACTGCGGCTTCGAGTTCCCGCTGCGCCGCATCGTCGCCAACCTCGCCCCGGCCAGCCTGCGCAAGGCCGGGCCGGGGCTCGACCTGCCGATCGCGGTGGTGCTGCTGGTCGCCTCCGGCCAGCTTGAGTGGGAGCGGCTGTCGCGGCTGGCGATGGCGGGCGAGCTGGCGCTCGACGGCTCGGTGCGCCCGATCCCCGGCGTGCTGGCGATCGCCGAGGCGGCGCGCGGGTTGGGCTGCGAGGCGATCGTCGTGCCGGAGGAGAACGGCGCCGAGGCGGCGCTGGTCGAGGGGATCGACGTCGTCCCGCTGGCCGGCCTGGCGCAGGTGCCGGCGCTGGCGGCGGGGGAGTGGACGCCGCCTCGACCGGAGCCGCTGCCGCTGCCGCTGACCCCGCCCCCGGGCGCCCCCGACCTCGCCGACCTGCGCGGCCAGCCGCACCTGCGCTACGCGCTCGAGGTCGCCGCCGCCGGCGGCCACAGCCTCCTGATGGTCGGCCCGCCCGGCGCCGGCAAGTCGCTCGCGGCCGGCCGGCTGCCCTCGATCCTGCCGCCGCTCAGCCCCGAGGAGGCGCTCGAAGTGGCGCGCATCGCCAGCGCCCACGGGCGGTTGGGGGATCGGCCCCGCGGAGGCAGGCCGTTTCGCTCTCCTCACCACACGGTGACGCCGGTTGGGCTGATCGGCGGCGGCAATCCACCGGGTCCGGGCGAGGCGACGCTCGCCCACCGCGGCGTCCTCTTCCTCGACGAGCTCTGCGAGTTCCCGCGCGAGGCGCTCGAGGCTCTGCGAGCGCCGCTCGAGGAGGGCTGGGTGACGATCGCCCGCGCCGGCAGCAACCGCCGCCTGCCCTGCCGCTTCATGCTCGTCGCCGCCTCCAACCCCTGCCCCTGCGGGCGCGGCGAGGCCGACCCGGAGTGCAGCTGCCCGCCGCTCGACGTGCGCCGCTACCAGGGCAAGCTGAGCGGCGCCCTCGCCGACCGGCTCGACGTCCTCGTCGCGATCCGCCAGCCGAGCGCCGCCGAGATCGGCGGTCCGCCCGGCGAGGACTCGGCCGCCGTGCGCGAGCGAGTCAGCGCAGCACGGGAGCTGCAGGAACGCCGCCTCGGCGCCGGTCGCTGCAACGCCGAGATGACCCCGGGCGAGGTGCGGGAGTGCTCACTCGACACAGACGCGGCGGCGCTGCTGGCCGAGTCCTACTCGCGACGGCGGCTCAGCGCCCGCGCCCACGACCGGGTGCTGCGGCTGGCGCGGACGATCGCCGACCTGGCCGGCGCCGAGGCGGTCGGCCGCGAGCAGATGGCCCAGGCGCTGCAACTGAGGAGGAGGGACCGTGACTGACGAAGCGATGCCGAACGCCTGCCCCGAGTGCCTGCGGCGCTCGCGCCTGCTCGCCCACCTGGCCCCCTACATCGAGCGGCTCGCCACCGGCGCGCCGGGGCGGCGCTCGCCGTAGCTGCTGCGCCTCTCCGACGCCGACCTCGCCGCCGCGGCGGCGCCCCAGGTCGCCGAGCGGGTGCTGGCCCAGGTCGCCGCGGCGCCCGAGCAGCGCTTGCGCGAGGAGCTTGCCGAGGCAGGCTGCTGGGCGGTCTGCCGCCACGACCCGCTCTACCCGGCGGGCCTGGGCGACGCCGCCGACGCGCCGCGGGCGCTGATCGGCAGGGGAGACCCGGCGCTGCTCGTCGACCTCACCCCGGAGGGGACCGTGACCATCGTCGGCGCGCGGCGCGCCAGCACCTACGGCCGCCAGGTAGCGCGCGAGCTCGGCCGCGAGCTCGCCGCCGCCGGGCTCGTCGTCGTCAGCGGCCTCGCCTTCGGCATCGATGCCTGCGCCCACCGCGGCGCCCTGGAAGCGGGCATGACGATCGCCGTGCTCGGCTGCGGCGCCGACGTCGCCTACCCCGCCGCCCACCGCTCGCTCTGGCGCCGGGTGGGCGAGACCGGCCTCGTCCTCTCCGAGCTGCCGCCCGGCTGCGGCGCCTGGCGCTGGACCTTCCCCGCCCGCAACCGGATCATGGCGGCGCTTGCCGGGATGACCGTCGTGGTCGAGGCGGCCGAGCGCTCGGGCTCGCTGATCACCGCCGACCTGGCGGCGGACCTCGGCCGCGACCTCGGCGCGGTGCCGGGTCCGGTCGGCTCGCGGCTCTCCGCCGGCCCCAACGACCTGCTCGCCGGCGGCGCCTGCCTGATCCGCGACGCGCAGGACGTGCTCGACGCGATGCTCGGGCCGGGGGCGCGGCGGATCGACCGCGCCGGCCCGGCCCTGGAGCCGGCCCAGCGGGCCGCCCTGGAGGCGCTCGAGCTGGGGGCGGAGACCTGCGACGCGATCGCCGCCGCGCTCGGCATCGGCGGCGCCGAGGCGGCAGCCGCACTCGCCGCCCTGGAGTCGCTCGGCTACGTCAACTGCTCGCTGGTCGGCGTATACACCCGCACGACCCTCCGACATCTAGGCTGAGGCCCCGATGAACGCCAGACGCATCCCCACCGCCCTCTCGATCGCCGGCTCGGACTCCGGCGGCGGCGCCGGCATCCAGGCGGACCTGAAGGCGTTCGCCGCCTGCGGCGTGCACGGCATGACCGCGATCACCGCGATCACCGCCCAGAACACGGTCGGCGTCAGCGCCGTGGAAGCCGTCGCGCCGCAGACCATCGTCGCCCAGGTGCGGGCCGTCGCCGAGGACATCGGCGTCGACGCGGTCAAGATCGGCATGCTGGGCACGGCGGCGACCGTCGATGCGGTCGTCGCGGCGCTCGAGCTGGTCGGCGACGCCCCGGTCGTGGTCGACCCGGTGATGGTTGCCGAGAGCGGCGCTGTCCTGCTCGACGACGCGGCGCGCACGGCGCTGGCCGAGACCCTGCTGCCGCTGGCGACCGTGGCGACGCCCAACATCCCCGAGGCGCGCGCCCTGACCGGCGCCGGCGAGCGCGACTCGCAGGAGGACCTGGCGCGCGAGGTGCTCGCGCTCGGCCCGAAGGCGGTGGTCGTGACCGGCGGCCACAGCGAGCGCGGCGCCGACCTCTTCTACGACGGCTCGGCGGCGGAGGAGATTGCGGGCGAGCGCCACCCGGACGGCGCTTCGCACGGCTCCGGCTGCACCCACTCCTCGGCCCTGGCCGCCTTCCTGGCCCGCGGCGAGACGCCGCTCGAGGCGGCGCGCAAGGCGCGCCAGGTCGCCTCGGCCGCGGTCGGCGCCGGCCTCAGAGATTTGGGCTCAGGCGCCGGACCGGTCGACGCCTTCGACCTGACGGGTAGATTTCAGCGACGATGAGCTCCAACGGCGCCACCACGACTAAGAGTCCATCCCAAAACCCCCGCGCACGCCTGGCGGCGGCGGACGCTGCGCGGTGCGGCGTCCTCGGTCGGCCAAATAGCGCTGCTATTCGGCCTCCCTGCGTCCTTGCCCCGCTTGGTCCGGCGCTCGCCAGGCGCACACGCGGGTCTTCGGATGAACTCTAAGCTGCCCCGGCCGCGCTCGGCCACCGTCTTCGACGGCCCCGACCGCGCCCACGCCCGCGCCTACATGAAGGGGATCGGATTCGACGACGACGCGCTCAGCCGGCCGACGATCGGGATCGCCAACACCTGGATCGAGGCGATGCCCTGCAACTACCACCTGCGCGGCCTCGCCGAGCACATCAAAGAGGGCGTCCGCGCCGCCGGCGGCACGCCGATGGAGTTCAACACGATCGCGATCTCCGACGGGATCACGATGGGGACCGAGGGGATGAAGACCTCGCTGGTCAGCCGCGAGGTGATCGCCGACTCGATCGAGCTGACCGCGCGCGGCTACCAGTTCGACGCGATCGTCGCCCTCGCCGCCTGCGACAAGACGATCCCCGGCTGCGTGATGGCCCTCGCCCGCCTCGACGTGCCCTCGCTGCTGCTCTACGGCGGCTCGATCGCCCCGGGCCGCTGGCACGGCCGCGACGTGACGATCCTCGACGTCTTCGAGGCGATCGGCGCCCACGCCGCCGGCGACATGAGCGACGAGGAACTGCGCGAGCTCGAGGACGTCGCCAGCCCCGGCGCCGGCGCCTGCGGCGGTCAGTTCACCGCCAACACGATGGCCTGCGCCTTCGAGGCGCTCGGGATCAGCCCCGGTGGCTCGGCGATGGTGCCGGCCGAAGACGAGGAGAAGGGGACGGTCGCCGAGAAGATCGGCGAGCTGGCCATGCGGGTGCTGAGCGAAGACCTGCGGCCGAGCCGGGTGATCACCCGCGAGTCGCTGGAGAACGCGATCGCCTGCGCCTGCGCCTCGGGGGGCTCGACCAACGTCGTCCTCCACCTGCTGGCGGTCGCCCGCGAGGCGGGGATCGAGCTGGAGATCGACGACTTCGAGCGGATCTCCCGCGCCACGCCGCTGCTCGCCGACCTCAAGCCGGGCGGCCGCTTCGTCGCCACCGACCTCTACGCGGCCGGCGGCGTGCCGCTCGTCCTCCAGCGCCTGGCCGAGGCGGGCATCCTGCACGAGGACGCGGTCACGGTCAGCGGCCGCACGATCGGCGAGGAGGCGGCGGCGGCGAGCGAGGCCGAGGGCCAGGAGGTCGTGCGCCCCCTCGCCGACCCGCTGAAGGCCGAAGGCGGCCTGGCGATCCTGCGCGGCAACCTCGCCCCCGAGGGCGCCGTGGTCAAGCTGGCCGGCACCGAGCGCCGCAAGCAGACCGGCCCGGCGCGGGTCTTCGAGTCCGAGGAGGAATGCTTCCGCGCCGTCAAGGCGCAGACGATCCGTCCCGGCGACATCGTCGTGATCCGCAACGAGGGGCCGGCCGGCGGGCCGGGCATGCGCGAGATGCTCCAGGTGACCGCGGCGATCGTCGGCGAGGGCCTCGGCGAGGAGGTGGCGCTGCTCACCGACGGCCGCTTCTCCGGCGCCACCCGCGGCCTGATGGCCGGCCACGTCGCCCCCGAGGCGGCCCGCGGCGGCCCGATCGCGGCGATCCGCGAGGGCGACGAGATCAGCCTCGACGTCGAGGCGCGGCGGATCGACGTCGACCTGAGCGACGAGGAGATCGCCGCCCGCGTAGCCGCCTACGAGCCACCCCCGACCGCCTACGAGCGCGGCGTGATGGCCAAGTACGCCGCCACGGTTTCCTCGGCCGCCGAGGGCGCGGTCACTTAGGCACGGTCTCGCCGGCGATAAACGAGTCCAGCAGCGCGTTGAACCTCGCCGGCCGCTCCATCTGCGGCACGTGGCCGGTCCGCTCGAAAAGCTCCAGTCGCGACTCGGGGATCAGCCGGTGATACCCGATCGCCGCCTCGACCGGGACGATGTGGTCGTTGAGACCCCAGACGACCAGGGTCGGGACCTCGATCTCGGGCAGGCGGTGGCGAGTGTCGTAGCCGCCGATCGCGCGGATCGCGTCGCCGAACCCGGTGCTCTGCAGGCCCGGCTCCATTTGCTCGCGCAGCAGCTCCGGCCGGACCCGGTTCGGGTAGTGGAAGATGCGCCCGAAGGCGAACTTGCGGCCCGCCGCCCGGGTCAGCCAGGCGCGCCGCGGCCCCGCCATGAAGGGGAGGGTCGCTTCGAAGAGGCTGACCGCCGCTTCCTTGCGGCGCCCTTCCGCCTCGGCGAAGGAGATCCCGGCGGCGGAGACGAGGACCAGCCGCTCGAAGCGCTCCGGTTCGTCGATCGCCGCCTCGGTTGCGACGAAGCCGCCCATCGAGTTGCCGACCAGGGCCGCCACCCGCCCGATCCCGAGCTTCTCGCAGAAGTCGTGGATCAGCTGCCCGTAGGCGGGCATGTCGATCGGCCAGGAGGGCATCGGGCTGTCGCCGAAGCCGGGCAGGTCGAGGGCGATCGCGCGGTGGTTGCGGCCGAAGTGGGGCAGGTTCTCCAGCCAGTTGCGCCAGCAGCCGCCCAGCCCGTGGACGAAGAGGACCGGCTCGCCCTCGCCGATCTCGGCGTAGTTCACCTCCGCTCCCGGCAATTGCACCCGGTGCAGGTGCTCGCGCCAGTCGATCTTCAGCCACTCCGGGTCGGGGTTGCCGTAGTCGGAGGCCGGGAACTCGACCGAGCCGCTCATGATCGCTGCGCTGGAGTCCATCTCAGGCATAGCCCATCCTTTCCAGAATCGGGATCTCGCGGATCTGCGGCGGCTGCAGGTGGTCCCAGAGGATGCCGCGCGGCCGCTCGTAGGTGCGCTCGACCTCGATCACCGCGCGCGGCGTCGCGATCAGGTCGACCGGCAGGTCGTGGGAGACGACCGGCAGGTGGCGGCGCAGGATCTGGATCGGGTGCACGGTGGTGGCGATCGTCGTGTGGTCGTCGATCTTGCCCGCGTCGATCAGAACCCCGAACTCGAGGTCGTTGTAGCCGCCGCCCTTGCCGATCCGGGCGCCGCTGAGGTTGACCGCGACCGAGCCGCAGAGGACGAAGTCGATCGCCGGCAGGTCGTCGAGGGCGGCGACCCGGCCGTGCTTGAGCGCCCCCTTGATCGTCGCCGCCTCTTTGATCGCGCTCTTGGAGAGCCGTTTGGGCTCCAGCACGCGGAAAGGGTGGAGGTCGCGCAGCCGCGGCACCGCCATGATCACCGTCTTGCCCTCTTCCAGCGCCATGCGGCGGGCCTGCGTCTGCGGCGAGTCGGGGTTGGCCTTGATCACCCGCGCCCGCTTCCAGAGGCGGTGACCGGCGAGCTTCTCGGCGGCCATGCGGGCGCCGGCGAAGTTGGGGATGCGCCCCTCGGCGCCGGGAAAGCGCGAGACCCCCTCGCGGTCCATCGCCTTCCAAACTTCCTTGCGAACCTCATCCTTGGAGCGCACGGGGACGAAAGATATCCGTCGGAACGACCGATCCGGGTGCCTACACTTTCCTGCAATGGGCCGCAAGTCCAAGATCGCGATAGCCACCTGCGGGGCCCTGGTCGCCTTCGGGGCGGCGGTCGCCTACGCCTACGACAGCAGCCAGAGCGACACGATCGCCGCGGGGGTGACGATCGGCGGCGTCGACGTGGGGGGCATGGACGAAGCGCAGGCCAAGCGGGCTGTGCGCCGGCAGCTCCTGGCGCCTTTGCAGCACCCGATCCGGGTCGGCTACGACGGCGAGGCCTGGCGCCTGCCGGGCGAGCGGCTGCAGGTTCGCACCGACCTCGACGGCGCGGTCGAAGAGGCGCTCGAGGTGAGCCGCGACGGCGGCTTGCCGGCGCGCATCGTCCGCTACGTCACCGGCGACGAGGTCGAGGAGCGGGTCTCCGCCGACGTCACCTACTCCCGGCCGGCGATCAACCGCTTCGTCCGCCGCGTCGCCGCGGACCTGAACCGCGAACCGCGGGACGCCACGGTCGAAGCGAGCGGCGACTCGCTCGCCATCGTCCCCGCCGAGCACGGCCGCAAGCTGCGCGACAACCTGCTCACCGAGCAGCTGGAGGCCGCCGTCCTCAACGCGAACGCCGACCACTCGATCGCCGCCCGCACCCATTCGATCGCCCCCGAGATCACCGGCGAAGAGGTTGCCTCCGCCTACCCGACCTACCTCACCCTCGACCGCAGCAGCTACACGCTGCGCCTCTGGAAGGACCTGAAGCCGGCCAAGACCTACACCGTCGCCGTCGGCCAGGTCGGGCTGGAAACGCCGGAAGGGCTCTACCACATCCAGAACAAGCAGGTCGACCCCACCTGGAACGTGCCGGAATCCGACTGGGCCGGGGACCTCGCCGGCCAGTCGATCCCGCCTGGCCCGTCGAACCCGCTGAAGGCGCGCTGGATGGGGATCTACGAAGGCGCCGGCATCCACGGCACCGAAGAAACCTCCTCGCTCGGCACCGCCGCCTCGCACGGCTGCGTGCGGATGGCGATTCCGGACGTGGAAGAGCTATACGACGAAGTAGAGGTGGGCACCCCCATCTACGTCGGCTGAGCGGGGCGATAACCGGCGCATATCGGCGTCCTCGGTCGCTCGCGTGCTAGACGCACGCCACGCTCCCTGCGTCCTTGATCTGCTTGGTTCTCGCCCCGCTCAGAGGACGAGTCTGAAAAACCCCGAACTACGTTTCGTGGACTGGAACGAAGCGCTGGCGCTTTTCGATCGGGATCTAAGGGCAAGAAGCATGGCCGAGCGAACGCGGCGAGCCTACGCGGTCGATCTGAGTCAGTTCGTGGAGTGGGCACAGGGGAGGGGCCTGGAGCCGGCCGACGTCCGCCACCGCGACGTGCGGCGCTATGGCGCCGGGCTTTCCTCCGACGGCGCCGCGGCGGCGACGGTGGCGCGCAAGCTCGCCGCGGTGCGGGGCCTCTTCGACTTCCTCGTCCGCAGCGAGCGGGTCGGGCAGAACCCGGCCGACCTGGTCTCCAGCCCGAAGCGGGAGGAGAAGCTGCCGCGGGTGCTGAGCGGCGAGCAGGCGCGCGACCTGCTGGAGCGCATTCCGGCGCGCACGCCGCTCGAGCTGCGCGACCGGGCGATGCTCGAGCTCGCCTACTCCTGCGGGCTGCGCTGCGAGGAGATCGTCAACCTCGACCGCGACTCCTTCGACTTCGAGACCGAGCAGCTGCGGGTGCTCGGCAAGGGCTCCAAGGAGCGGCTGCTGCCGGTCGGCGAGCCCGCCCAGCGGGCGCTGCGCCGCTACCTGGAGCGCGGCCGCCCGGCGCTCGCCGCCGATCCGCGCGAGGGCGCCCTGCTGCTCTCCAAGAGCGGCCGGCGCCTCTCCGGCTCCGACGTCACCCGCCGCCTGGCGCTCTGGGTCGAGAAAGCCTCGCTTCAGGCCGGCGTCTCGCCGCACGCGCTGCGGCACAGCTTCGCCACTCACCTGCTCGAAGGCGGCGCCGACCTGCGGGCGATCCAGGAGCTGCTCGGCCACGCGTCGATCTCGACCACGCAGGTCTACACTCGTGTGGACGCTGCTCGCCTGCGGGAGGCGTACGCCGCGACCCATCCGCGTGCCTGAGGCCAACGACCACCGGAAGCGGCCATAGAATCGAGCGAATTCCATGGAAACCGGCGTGAAAGAGGTGGAGCTCCGCGACCTGTGGCGTCGCTACAAGGGCGAGGACGACGCCGCGGCGCGCGAGCGCCTCGTCGTCGCCTACTCCCCCCTGGTCAAGTTCGTCGCCGGCCGCCTCGGCGCCGGCCTCCCCTCGCACGTCGACGACGCCGACCTGATCTCCTACGGCCTGCTGGGGCTGATCGGCGCGATCGAGCGCTTCGAGCCCGAGCGCGGGATCAAGTTCGAGACCTTCGCGATGACCCGCGTCCGCGGGGCGATCATCGACGAGCTGCGCTCGCTGGACTGGGTGCCCCGCTCGGTCCGCGCCCGGGCGCGCGAGATCGAGGCGGCGCAGGCCAAGCTCGAGCACGAGCTGCAGCGGGCCCCGACCGAGGCCGAGCTCGCCGCCAAGCTGGGGGTCGGCGAAGAGGAGCTCCAGAACTCGCTGCTGGAGATCGCCAACTCCTCCGTCTACGCGCTCGACGAGCTGTGGTCGATCTCCGACTCCTCCGGCGACCAGGTCTCGCTGCTCGACACGATCTCCGACCCGCGCGCCGAAGACCCGCAGGAATCGCTGGCCAGCAGCGAGATCAAGGATCGCCTGACCGAGTCGATCGGTTCGCTGCCTGAGCGCGAGCAGCTCGTCGTCGCCCTCTACTACTACGAGAACCTCACCCTGCGCGAGATCGGCGAGGTGCTGGGCGTGACCGAGTCGCGGGTCTCGCAGCTGCACACGAAGGCCGTAATGCGCCTCAAGTCCTCCCTGCAAGAGGCCTGACGTGGACGAGCACTGCGCCGTCTGCGGGCGCACGATCCTGGCAGGTGAGCGCACGCGCTCATACATGAGCCCGAAGAACGGCCCGCGCTTGGTCTGCGACCTCTGCCGCGGCCGCGCCGAGCGGCTCGGCTGGGTCGACCCGGCGGCGCCGGGGGCGAACGTCGGCCGCCGTCCTCAGCCCGAGGAGCCGGTCGAGTCGCCGCGGGGCCGCCTGGAGCGCGCCGCGGGGCGCTTCAACGCCAGCGACGCTGCCCGTACCGTCGCCGGCCTGGTCCGCACGTTGGGCGAGCCGCGCGTCTCGATCGGCGGCCTGGCGGGCTCGCCGAGCGAGGTGCGGGTGACCGTCGCCTGGGACCTCTGCTGGTACCAGTGGGGGGTCGACCTCGGCGACGAGATGCGCCCCGTCTTCCAGCTCGACCGGGGCGACGAGATCGAACAGCTGGACGGCTCGGCCCGCGAGTGGAACGCGCGGGCGGGCGAGGGCGGCCGGCTGGCGCTCGGCACGGTTCCCGCGGCCAGTTAGATGAATCTAGTGGAGAAGCTGCTCGTCAACGTCGACGGCGGCGCCCGGGGCAATCCGGGCCCGGCGGCGATCGGCGCCGTGGTCCAGACGCCGGGCGGCGAGGTGCTGGAGGAACGCGGCGAGCGGATCGGCACCGCCACCAACAACGTCGCCGAGTACCGGGCGCTGCTGCTGGGGATCGAGCGGGCGCGCGAGCTCGGCGCCGGCGAGCTGGAGCTGGTCGGCGACTCGGAGCTGATCGTGCGCCAGGTGAAGGGCGAGTACAAGGTCAAGGACGCCACCCTGCGTGGCCTGCACGGCGAAGTGGTGCGCGCCCTGCGGCCGTTCCGGCGCTGGTCGATCCGCCACGTCCGCCGCGAGCAGAACGCCGCGGCGGACCGCCTCGTCAACGAGGCCCTGGACGGGGGTTAGGGCTCAGCCGGCCTTCTGCGCCACCACGGCGACGTAGTGGAGGGGCTCGCCTTTGACCGAGAGCCGGTGCTGGTAGCGGCGGCGGGTGTGCTCGACCATCTCGCCCTCGTCGAACATTCGCTCGAGCAGCTCGGCGAAGCCGCTGCTGTCGTCGTCGTCGATGAACTGGTCGCGGATGTTGAAGGCGACCCAGCCCTCGGGCTCGACCAGGTCGTAGGCGGCGCGGAAGGCGTCCGGCGGCATGTCGCCGAAGCCGAGCGCGGCGACGCAGGTGACGCAGTTGAGTTCGCGCTGCTCGAGGTCCTCGCGGAGCGCCGGGTTGAGCTCGGTGACGTCGACCGCGTGGTAAGCGTCGTAGAGCCCCGGCCGGTCGCGTTCGGCGGCCTCCTTTGCCTGCTCGAGGATGTCGACGCCGACGATCGAGTCGGCGCCGATCCGGTCGAGCTCCTCGGCGACCATGCCGTTGCCGGCGCCGAGGTCGACCGCGCGCAGCTCCCTCGGGTCCTGGTCGCGCTCCTTCAGCGTCTCGTCGAGCAGCTCGACGACGACGCGCGGGGACTCGCAACTCAGCAGCTCGGCGAAGAGCTGCTCGTAGAGGCCGGGCACGGAGAAGATCTCGCCGTAGTCGTGGCAGCGGATGCGGCGGCGGGCGCCGTCCTCCTCGATCTCGAAGAACTCCTCATCCTGTTCGAGGGCGAAAGCGCCGTTCGGCAGGTGAATCTTTACGTCTTCCTTCGATAGCGTGGACATGCGCTCCTTTGGGTGTCGCTACGTCGCCGGAGGCGACCTTACGAAGTGCATACGCGCCAATGGCGCGCGCAAAGATGCCCGGCGACGAACAACACGGCCAGCGAGCTGCACGGCACGCTATCGGGATTCGCCCCCCCTTGTCTTCCCAGCGCCGTAGCGGCGAAACCTTTCATCCGCCCCTCTAGAATTCGCGGTGTCGGTTTTCCGAGCGGAGCAGATCGAGAGGAGACATGTTGGACGGTGACCTGAAGGAGAAGCGGGCTTCCGGCCTGAGGGCGGCGCTCGCCGTGCTGGCGATCGCGATCGGCGGCGTCGCTTGGGCGGGCTGCGGCGACGACGACGGAGACGGCGGAGACGGCGGCACGACCGGCGGCGAGGCGCAGGAGCAGATCGAGCAGGGCGTCGAGGAAGGCAGGGAGGGCGTCGAAGAGGGCGCCGAACGGGCCAAGGAAGGCCTGGACGAAGGCCGCGACGAAGTCGAAAAGGGGATAGAGAAGGGCAAGGAGGAAGCCGAAGAGGGAATCGAAAAGGCCGAAGAAGAAGCCGACCGCTACCTGCCTTAGGCGGGGACGGCCTCCTCGACCAGGTCGCGGTCGAGCGCCTCGACCACGCCCGGGTCGAAGCGGCCGCCGGCCTGGCGACGCAGCTCCGCCATCGCCTCGTCCGAGCTCCGCGCCGGCCGGTTGGGGTGAGGCGAGGTCGCCGTCGCGAAGGCGACCGCGACGGCGATGATCCGGGCGCCGAGCGGGATCTCCTCCGCCGCCAGCCCGTCGGGCGCGCCGGAGCCGTCGAAGCGCTCACCGCTGGCGCGGACCAGGGCGGCGACCGGGGCGAGGCCGGCGGCGGCGGCGACGATCTGCGCCCCCGCCGGCGTATGGCTCGCGTCGCCGGTGGCGAGCAGGCCGATCCCCTGTAGCTCGGTGGCGAGGGCGACGTCGTCGATCTCCTCGCGCTCCAGGCCGAGCAGGCGGGCGAGCGAGATCGCCCGGTAGGCGGCAAGGCGAAGGTCGTCCCGCATCTCCGGGTGGCGGGCGGCGAAGGCGGCCATCAGCACGGCGTGGGCCTGGCGCCGGGCGGAGCGGTGCTGTCGCTGTCGCTGCGCGGCGAGCCGGCGACTGGCCAGCTGCAGCGCCGCATCGGCGCTGCCCGCCTCGGCCGGGATCGCGACCTCGCCGTAGGAGCGGCCGAGCGGCGGCACGTCTTCCCCCTCGACCCGCAGCGAGCCGGTCGCGGCGAGGACGATCTCGCCGAGCTGCCGATCCCCGGCGGGGACGAGGACGGCGAGCCTGCTTGCCGCCACCCGGTAGCCGATCCCCCCCAGCGGGGCCACCGCGCCGACCATCTGCTGGGCCAGGCTGCGCAGGATCTCGTCGCCCGCCGCGTAGCCGCGCCGGTCGTTGTGCGCCTCGAGTCCCTCGAGCTCGACCAGGACGAGCACCCAACCCTCGCCGGGCGCGCCGGCGGCGGCGGCGAGGTCGGCTTCGAGGCTTTCCCGGTTGCGCAGGCCGGTGGTCCGGTCGTTGAGCGATTCCCGCCGCTGCCGGGCGAGGGCGCGGGCCTGGCGGCGGTTGGTTTCCATCATGCGCAGGAAGACGGTGAGGATCAGGCCCAGGGTGAGCCAGAAGACGGCATCGGTCACCCGCTCGTTGAGGTGGTTGTAGACGAGCAGGGCGATGCCGATCACGACGAACGCCACAGGCCCGATCACCGAGCGCCATCCGCCCGGGCCGGTGATCGCGTCCCAAGCGCGCCAGGCCAGCTGCATGCTGCTCTATCGGCAGTGAGGCGCCGCGACGTGAGCTAGCCGCGCCGGACCAGGCAGTCGCGCGTCAGGCTGGTCTTCACCCGTTTGCCGCCGGCGAAGTCGAAGGTCGCCGTGGCGAAGGTGAAGATCGCGCCGGGGAAGCCGGCCGGTGCGGCGCAGCGCGCGCTGAGGAAGCTGCGCTGCCTGCCGCGGTGGCGATAGGTGCGGCCGAAGACGAGTGAGACGTCGGTGACGTAGCCGAGGTCGCCGGCGACGCGCGGGATCCGCGTCGACAGCACGGTGCCGAATTTGCCGCGGCGGCGGTGGGAGATATTGAAGGTGAGCACGACGGTCGCCTCGATCGGGTTGGAGGCGTGGATGTGGAGCAGGATCGCCCGGCGCTTGCCATCGCGCGAGTTGAAGGCGAGCATCCTGCCGACGACCGGGAAGGTCTCCAGGCTGGGCGACTCGAGGTTGGCGCCGAAGCGCCCGTGGCCGACCAGGGCGCCCCCGCAGCGCTCCAGCGCGATCCGCGAGTCGGTCGCCTCGAGCTGGCCGGTGTCGCAGGTGGGCAGGCCCTTGGTGAAGAGCCTGCCATGGCGGTTGACCGCGAAGGTCATGCGCCGCAGCTGCGGCGGCCTGGTTCCGTCGGTGGTCCGCACCGCGCCGCGCAAGGTCACCTTGACCGGCGCGTCGCGGTTGCGCGGCAGCGAGTGGGGGGAGATGCGTCCGTCGAAGGAGACGCGCAGCTTGCCTACCTGCACCGACTCGCCACGGGCGATTCCGGCGCCAAGCAGCACGATGCAGAGCGCGATTATCAGAGCGAGGCGCCTCATGAGACCCTTGGGAGAGTGTATGCGGGCGCTCTCGCCGGCCAGGGGAGTTACGGTTAAGCCGTGAAGTCGCACACCGCCTACATGACCTTCGAGACCCGCGAGCGGCGCGAGCTGATCCGCATCACCGAGGACGTGCAGGCTGCCGTCGACGAGGCGGGGATCGCCGAGGGCATGGTCCTCGTCTCGGCGATGCACATCACCGCCGGGGTCTGGGTCAACGACGACGAGCCGGGTTTGCACGAGGACGTCCTCGAGTGGCTGGACAAAGTCGCACCGCCGAGCTGGAAGCCGCCGGCAGGCGAGGTGGCCGCCGAGCTGCTGCCGGAGGGCGGCGACTACCGCCACCACCGCGGCGGCGAGGACAACGGCGACGCCCACTTCAAGAACCTGCTCGTGCACCACCAGGCGATCGTCCCGGTGACCGGCGGCCGTCTCGACCTCGGCCCCTGGCAGCAGGTCTTCTACTGCGAGTTCGACGGCCGCCGCCCGAAGCGCCTGGTGATCAAGGCGATGGGCGAGTAAGCGACTACTTACGTAAGTTTCTGCTTAAATAGCGCCATGGGAACGGCGGTCGAGTTGGAGCGGGTAGACCGCGTCGCCAAGGCATTGGCTGAGGGTCGCCGCCGGGCAATCCTCGAGCTGGTTCGCGACGAGGAGATGAGCGCCGGCGAGATCGCCGCCCATTTCGAGGTCACCCGGCCTGCAGTCTCGCAGCACCTGGGCGTGCTGCGCGAGGCCGGCCTACTCGACGAGCGCCGTGATGGCGTTCGCCGCCTCTACCGAGCCAGGCCCGAGGGTCTCGCTGGCCTGCGCGACTTCTTGGATCGATTCTGGACTGAACGCCTCAGGCGGCTGAAGCTCGCCGCCGAGCTGGAGCAGCAAAGGAGGGACAAACGTGGCAAGCGCAGAAACGGGCGCGGCGGTCGAGGTGGAGATTCGCATCGCGGCAAGCCCTGAGACCGTCTTCGAGTTCTTCACCGATCCCAACAGGATGATCCAGTGGATGGGCCGCTCCGCGGAGCTCGACCCACGTCCTGGCGGCGCCTTCCGCTGCGACATCAACGGGCGCGACATTGCCAGTGGCGAGTACGTCGAGCTCGACCCACCGCGACGTGCCGTCTTCACGTGGGGCTGGGAGTCGGAGGACTCCTTGACCGCGCCGGGCTCAACCACCGTCGAGGTGCTGCTCGAGCCGGAGGGGGAGGAAACTCACCTGCGATTGATCCACCGCGACCTGCCGAGCGCCGAGATCGCCGGCAAACATCGGCATGGCTGGAAGCACTACACCGAACGGTTGGCGGTTGCCGCTCGGGGAGGCGATCCCGGCGCCGACCCATGGGCGACGCCCGAAGGCGCCGACGGCAGCGACTGAGCTAGACCCGCAAGCGAAAGAAGGAGGACGACATGGGCAATCCGACGATGTGGTTCGAGGTCGCCGGCAAGGATCACGAGGCTTTGAAGAGCTTCTATACGCAGCTTTTCGACTGGAAGCTGACCGACATGGAGGAGATGCCGTACTCGACGATCGACAACGGCGGCGACGGAATTCCGGGCGGGATCGGCGCCGCCCCCGAGGGCCATCCCGGCCACGTCACGTTCTACGTCCAAGTCGAGGACATCGAGGCCGCGCTCGCCAAGGCGGAGGGTCTGGGCGGCAAGCGGACGATGGGGCCGATGGACCTGCCCAACGGCGGCCAGATTGCCCTCTTCAGCGACCCGGAGGGGCATGAGATCGGCCTGATGACGCCGATGGGATAGTGCCGGAGTAACTAGGCGCCTACCGCGCCGGGCCGGTCGGCGGTGCGATCGGCTGGCCCGGCCAGAACGGCCACTCCTCGAATTGCCGGCAGCGCCCGTCCGGCGCGAAGCGCACGATCCACACGTCACGGTACTCGTTGCCGTCCACGTACTCGACGGCGATCCTGGCCACGGCGGTATTGCCATCCACGGCGACGACCTCGCAACTCATCTCGAATCCCTCATCGGGCCCGGCGCGCTCCCGCTCCCATAGCGCACCGATCTCCCCCAGGCCCCGCGCCGGAGGGGCGAAGGGGGACATGCGGTAGGTGGCATCCTCACGGAACAGCCCCGCCAGCGCCTCCGTTCCCGCGGTGCGCCAGGCACGCTCATAGGCGTCTATCCACTCCTCGAACTCAGCCCGGCTCGGCACTCCCTTCCACGTTAGACGAAGCGCCGCCCCGCTCAGCCCGCGCCAGCAACCCCGCCACCGCCGGCTCCCGGTCGAAGCGCTCGCCCCGCCCAAGCGCAAGCAGGGCGCCGGGCATCGCCTCGACACCCGCCTTGCGGTTGCGCAAGCGCAACTCCTTGCAACTGCCGCGAGCGGGGGAGGGCACGGCGGGAACAGGCCTGCCGTCAGGGCGCCGGAAGGCCAAGGAGCCATCGGCCATGCGAGCCACCGAGAAGCCGCCCTCGTGCACCAGGCGGTGATGGTGCCCGCAGAGCAAGACCAAGTTGGAGAGCTTGGTCTCCGCGCCACGCGCCCAGTGGACGATGTGGTGGGCATCCACCCACCTGCGGTTCTCACAGCCCGGGAAGCGACAGCGGCCTTCGTCTCGTATGTCCAAGGCTCTGCGCATCCCCGCCGGAACGACCCTGCTCTTGCGGCCGATGTCGAGCGACTCCCTCGCCCCGTGCAGCACCGGGAGCAGCGACCCGTCGCAGGCAAGCCGGCGGGCGCTCTCCGCGCAGATCGCCGGGCCGTCCTCGATCCGGCAGCCCGCAGCCTCCTCATCCCCGGTGAGCGAGGAGGCATCGGCGTGGATGACCACCTGGTGGCGCTCGCCGGCCGGGCGCTGCTTGCCGTCGGATGCCAAGGAGCGCTCGGCCACCTCCAGCAGGACGTCTGCGCCGTTGAGCGCCTTGGCGGCGCCGTCGCCGCTCAGACCCGGCTCCGGTTCTGCGGAACCGCCTTGGGAGCACACCGCGATCGCCTGCTCGCGCTCGACGATCGCCTCCCGCCCCGCCTCGATCGCCTTGATGAACAGGGCGCCGTCGACGGGCGCCAGCCTCCCCCTGATGCAGAGGCTGCCGTCCTCATCCCACTCCCAGGCGAGGAAGCGGGCCCTGTGGGCCGCCTCGGCGCTCTCAAGCGACACGGCCCGCCGATAGCCGCGCACCAGGCGCTCCAGCTGCGCCGCGGTCGCAAAGCGCGCCATCTCGACCAGCTCGGCCTCTGTCTCGGGGGCAGCGACCCTGGTGATCGCCCGCACCTTGGAGTAGCTCAGCTCGCCGCGGCTGAAGCGCTCGCGCACCAGCGGCAGCTCTCCAAGCGCCCTGGCGACCCGCACGTGTTCGCGCGCCGAGCGCGGATCGACCGAGCAGCGCCAGGCAAGCCAGGCCCCGCAGGAGTGAAAGCCCCAGGCCTCGTGCGCCCCACGGCGCTCGTACTCGGCCACCAGCTCAAGCCAGCGGCACATCGCCGCCGCTATATGGGCGGCCAGCTCGCCGATCTCCCGCTCGATCCACTCGGTGGGCGCCTCGCACAGCCCTTCGCACCAGGCGCCCACCTCCCCTTCAGGCTTCGTTCCTGCCTCTACGAACATATGTTCGATAGTAGGAAAGGCTCGGACGGAAGACCTTGCTGCGGCCCAAGGGCGTCGCCGTGGGCAAGGCGATTCGCGCAAATTGCGGATAGCTCAAGGCGGTTCCGCGGGGCCGGAAGGCGGTTCGCTACTCGTCAGGGCGAGCGAGGCGGTAGGGGCGTCGGAGGGCGCCGCGGATCTGCTCGGTCTCTGTGGGGATGATCGCGCCCAGCCTGGCCAGGCGGCGGAAGTGGTAGGCGACGGACGAGAGGTCCGGCTTGTCTTCGACGATCTTGGTGACGTCCACTGCCGACATGGGCAGGTCGATCAGTCGCAGTGCTTCGATGATCTGCATCTGTACGGGGTGGAGGAGGCGGCCGGAAAGCCGCGCCCAGAATTCCCCTTCTTCGTCCTTGCGCATGGTTTCTGCCGTCCCGAGTCGATTTGCAGTTTTTAGTGCTACGGCAGTCTTGACTTCAGCGATTTCTCACCAGGCTGCGCGCGGCCGGCCTCGGGCAGACAAGAGACCGGCCGGCGCGCATTGATCCCCTCAGCCGTGCTTGAGGATGAGCTCGGGACGGATGACCGAAGCCACGCTTGCGACCTTCATTGCTCCACCTCCCTTTTTCCCTCGCTGGCCAGTGCGCGGGGCTGACCAGCGATTGGTGGAGAAAGTTTCACTAATGAAGAATAGTACAGACAAAGCACTGGTAATTACTCCAAGATTCCGCTATACAACCCCGGTCGTCTTGAAAAAAGGCGCTGTCAGAGCGCTCGACTATTAGGAGAGGGGATCGTGGCGAAGAGCAAAGACAAGGAAGAGAAGAAGGGTCAGAAACAGAGTGCGCGAGCGACGGAGGAGCACAAGGTCTCCTACTCGGTCAACCATCCCGTCCGCCTGGACGTGGTCTCGATCCTCTTCGAACGGGTGGCCAGCCCCAACGAAATGGCGGATCAGCTGCGGGTCGCCCTCGGGAACGTCAGCTTCCACGTGACCGAGCTTGTCAAAGATCGCGTGATCGAGCTGGTCAAAACCGAGCAGCGGCGGGGCGCGATCGAGCACTACTACCGGGCGTGCACGAGACCGGAAATCAGCAACGAGGAACTCAAGAAGATGCCGAAAGCGACTCGCCGCAAAATGGCCGCGCTTCATATTCAGGCCATCGTCGCCGAAGGTCTCGCTTCCCTCAAACACGGGAAGATGGACGCAGATGACGATCTCAACTTGATCTGGATGCCGATGGCTCTAGACGAGGAGGGCCGCGAAAAGGTCTCTAAGCTGCAAGCGGAGATGTTCGAGCAGCTGGAAGCGATCAAAGCCAAGCACAGCGTCCCCCAAGAGGAAGGCAAGTCCGGCCCCCCGATGCGTATCGCCGCGATGATGTGGTTCGAGCGAGGCGGCATTGCCCGCTCGATGCCGCCGCTTCCCGTCGACTAACCCCGCTCGTCGCGCCCGCTCGGATGGGTGACTCGCTCGGCGCGGTGGCGGACCTCGGCGGCGGCTTCGCGGGTGGCGGCGACGGCCTCCTCGCGGGCCGCCATCACGCCCTCGCTCGGCTTGCCGCCGACGATGTCGCGGAAGGCGTTCTTGAAGCGCTCGGTGCGGCGGTCGGGCGGGAAGCGGGCTTCGGCCTTGTCCTGCTTGGCCGGGCGCCGCTCTCCGTAGCGGCGCCTCGCCCAGGGTGAGCCCGGCTTGCCGAGCCGCGCGGCGCCGTAGAGCGCGACTGGGAAGACGAAGAAGCCGACCGTGCCGTGCAGGATGCGCTGCTTGAGGAAGCAGGCGGCGACCAGGCCGAAGATCACGAGGGCGCTGAGGATGCTGGCGATCGTCTGGTCCAGCGTCTCGGTCTCGAAGGTGAAGGGGCTGAAGCCGAGCAGGATCAGCCCCATCGCCGCCGCGGCGATCACGGTCGCGTCGATCGAGACCCGCCCCTCCTCCGCCCAGTAGACGTCGTCGAGGTAGATCCAGAGGGCGAACTCGTCGATCGTCAGCCCGGCGCCGATGCCGAAGGCGGCGGCGCAGATCTCCGCCCAGGGGCTGTCGCCGAGCACCGCGATCCCCAGCGTCCCGGAGATCATCATCGCGATGATCCCGAAGACGAGGTGGTGCAGGTGGACGCCGCTCTCGCTGACCACGCTGCCCGGCCACCAGGACACCTTCGGGCTGCGCATCAGCCGGGTGCTCATGCGGATGAAGGCGAAGGAGAGGACGAAGCCGGCGAGGACGAGGAAGAGGCCCTGCTTTTCTTCGTCCAGGATCTGGTCCTGCCAGAAGTCGGCGAATATCGAGGCGATCGTCATCGGCGACGGCGGCCGGAGGGGCGGCGCCCGCGCTCCTCCAGCTTCGAGCGCGACGACTGCGCCGCCGGCACCTGCTTGAGCCCGCGCAGGTCGGGGACGAGCAGTTCCTGCGCGCACTGGCGGTGCCAGTGGTGGTGTTCAGTGCCGCCGAGGCGGAAGACGTACTGGACGACGGTGTGCTCGGTGCCGATCGGGATGTCGCCGTGGCAGCCGGGGCAGCGGTAGAGCTTCTGGCCGAAGCTGCGGACCAGCCAGACCTCGTTGCCTTCCTCGTCGGTGCCGCGCAGGCTCCAGCGCTTGCTGGGCGCGGCGCCGCTCATCGCCGCGAGAGCCAGGCGAAGCCGGCGGCCATCGCCAGGTTGGCGACCCCGGCGAGCCGCAGGCCGAGCTTGGCGCCCGGCCGGCTCACGGCCGGAGACTCAGACCAGAGGGCGTCGGTGGCGATCTCGGTGCCGCGCAGCCAGGCCAGCGCCCACCAGTCGCGCTGCTCGCCGCGGGCGGCGGCGAGCGCGTGCGCGGCGGCGAAGGTGAGCCAGATCGGCCCGCAGCGGCGGAAGAGGTGCGCCGCGTCGGGCGAGGGCTCGTCGTGGCCCAGCACCCGCAGGGTCGCCTCCGGCGCGGCGATCGCGGCCGAGCCGAGCAGGAGGTCGAAGGCGACCATGTTGCGGTTGGTGAGGCGAAGCGCCTGCTCCAGGGTCATTTCCAGACCCCATCCAACCAGATCGGCGGGAGGCGGAAGGGAAAGCACCCAGACCGGCGAAAGGGACCGCCGTGACCAAGACCGCAACCAAGCCCCCCCAGCTGAAGAGCCTCTCCGAGTACATCCAGGAGCGCTTCGACGAGTTCTCGCGCTCGCAGAAAGACGTCGCCCGCTACATCGTCGACCACCTCGACGAGGCCGCCTTCCTCACCGCCGAGGAGCTGGCCAGGAGAGCGAGCACCTCCTCATCGACGGTGGTGCGCTTCTCCCAAGCCCTCGGCTTCGAGGGCTATCCCGAGCTCCAGCAGGCGGCGATCGAGGAGTACCGCAGCACCACCGCGACCGCTGGCGGTGGTGGCGGCGGCGGCGGCGAGAAAGGCGGCGCCGCGCTCTTCTCCTTCGACCACTCCGAGCTGGAGGGCTCGCTTGGCGCCGACTACGCCAACCTGGAGGAAACGGCGCGCAACCTGACCCGCGAGCAGGTCGACGGCGCGGTCGCGGCGCTGGCCGAGGCGCAGCGCGTGGTGATCGTCGGCGTCGACCAGATGGCCTTCTTCGCCAGCTACCTTCGCCACATCCTCAGCCTGCTCGACATCCGCGCCGAGATCGTCGCCAGCACCGGCGGCGAGTCGCTGCAGCGGCTCGGGCGGATCGACGAGGAGACGCTGGTGATCGTGCTCTCCAGCGGCCGCGCTCACCCGCTGCTGCTGCGGGCGATGAAGCTCGCCCTGCACCGCAAGGCGCGCACCCTGGCGATCTCCGACGCCTCGCTCTCGGAGGTCGGCGAGCACGCCGAGCAGACCCTCTACTACTCCTCCAACAGTCCCTCCTTCGCCCGCTCCAACACGGCGCTGATGGCGCTCGTGCAGGGGCTTGCCCACGGGCTCTACGCCCGCGACGAAGCGGCGCACAAAGACCGCATTCGGGCGTACAAGCTGAAGTAACCGGGCGCCGTCCGTAATATTGCCCCGATGACCGAGAGGGCGACCTTCCGGGTGAAGACCGGCCTGGCTGAGATGCTGAAGGGCGGGGTGATCATGGACGTGGTCACGCCCGAGCAGGCGCGGATTGCCGAGGGGGCGGGAGCCTGCGCGGTGATGGCGCTGGAGCGGGTGCCGGCCGACATCCGCCGCGACGGCGGCGTCGCCCGCATGTCGGACCCGGCGATGATCAAGGGGATCCAGGAGGCGGTGACGATCCCGGTGATGGCCAAGGCGCGGATCGGCCACTTCGCCGAGGCGCAGGTGCTGGAGGCGCTCGAGGTCGACTACGTCGACGAGTCCGAGGTGCTGACCCCGGCCGACGAGCGCCACCACATCGACAAGCTCGCCTTCGAGGTGCCCTTCGTCTGCGGCGCGACCAACCTCGGCGAGGCCCTGCGGCGGATCGGCGAGGGGGCGGCGATGATCCGCTCCAAGGGCGAGGCCGGAACCGGCAACGTGGTCGAGGCGGTGCGCCACATGCGCGAGATCGTCAGCGGGATCAAGCGGCTTGCGCAGCTGCGCCCGGAGGAGCTGGCCGGCGCCGCCAAGGAGCACCAGGCGCCGCTCGAAGTGGTGCAGGAGGTCGCCGGGCAGGGCCGCCTGCCGGTGCCGCTCTTCTGCGCCGGCGGGATCGCCACGCCGGCCGACGCGGCGCTGATGATGCAGCTCGGCGCCGAGGGCAACTTCGTCGGCTCGGGGATCTTCAAGAGCGCCGACCCGGAGCGCCGCGCCCGGGCGATCGTCGAGGCGACCACCCACTACGAGGACCCCGAGCGGGTCGCCGCGGCCTCGATCGGGCTGGGCGAGGCGATGGCCGGCCTGGAGATCTCGGAGCTGGCCGCGGCCGACGCGCTCCTGCAGGGACGCGGTGCCTGAGGAGCTGGGGCTGCGCCTCGGCGTCCTCGCGATCCAGGGCGGCTTCGAAGCGCACGTCCGGGTGCTGCGCGAGCTCGGCGCCGTGGCGAGCGAGGTGCGCCTTCCCGAGGACCTGGAAGGGTTCGACGGGCTGGTGATCCCCGGCGGCGAGAGCACGACGATCGTCAAGGGGATCGAGTCGGCCGGGCTGGAGGGCCCGATCCGCGCCCACCACGAGGAAGGGCGGCCCGTGTTCGGCACCTGCGCCGGGATGATCGTCTGCGACGACGCCCACCTCGGCCTGATCGACGCGACCGCGCGGCGCAACGCCTTCGGGCGCCAGCTGCAGAGCTTCGAGGCCGACCTGCAGGTCGAGGGGATCGGCGCCGAGCCGCTGCGCGCGGTCTTCATCCGCGCCCCCTGGGTCGAGAGCCACGGGCCGGGCGTCGAGGTGCTGGCCGCCTACGACGGCCACCCGGTGGCGATCCGCGAGGAGGGCGTGCTGGCCTGCGCCTTCCACCCCGAGCTGGCCGACGACTCTAGGCTACATGCGCTGTTCATGGCGATCGCGACGAGGGCGCGCAGCGGCGCGCGGGAGGGGGCAGGGACGTGAGGGACCCGAGAGTGGAGCGGCTGGCGAAGATCCTGATCGGCTACTCGACCGAGGTGAAGGAGGGCGAGGTCGTCTCGATCGACGGCGAGAGCGCCGCGGCGCCGTTGCTGCTGGCGGTCTACGAGGAGGTGCTGAAGGCGGGCGCCCACCCGCTGCTCAACGTCTCGCTCGACGGCCAGGCGGCCGCCTACTACAAGCACGCCGGCGACGCCCAGCTGGACTGGGTCTCGCCGGTCTCCGAGTGGCTGCTGGAAAAAGCCGACGTGCGGATCGCGATCGGCGCCTCGACCAACACGCGCGAGCTCTCCGGCGTCGACCCGGAGCGCCAGACGCGCCGCCAGACGGCGACCGGCGAGCTGCTGGCGCGGGCGATGGAGCGCAGCGCCAAGGGCGAGTTCCGCTGGTGCTACACGCTCTACCCGACCAACGCCTACGCCGCCGAGGCGGAGATGAGCCTGACCGACTTCGAGGACTTCTACTTCACCGCCTGCCTGGCCGACGACGGCGACCCGCTGACAGCCTGGCAGCGCGCCTCCGAGGAGACGACGCGGCTGGCGGAGTGGATCGAGGGGCACGAGGAGGTGCGGGTGGTGGCGCCCGGAACCGACATCGTGCTGGGCGTCGCCGGGCGCCAGTTCATCCCCTGCGACGGCCGCCACAACATGCCCGACGGCGAGTTCTTCACCGGCCCGGTCGAGGACTCGGTCGAGGGCGAGGTCACCTTCCATCTGCCTGCCAACGTCGGCGGGCGCGAGGTGGCCGGCGTGCGGCTGCGCTTCGAGGGTGGCAAGGTGGTCGACGCCGGCGCCGAGCGGGGCGAGGAGTTCCTGATCGGGCTGCTCGACACCGACGCCGGGGCGCGGCGCCTCGGCGAGCTCGGGGTCGGCACCAACTACGCAATCGACCGCGGCACCCGCTCGGTGCTGCTCGACGAGAAGCTCGGCGGCACCGTGCACATGGCGGTCGGGCGCAGCTACCCGGAGTCGGGCGGCGTCAACGAGTCGGCCGTCCACACCGATCTGGTCTGCGACCTGCGCCAGGGCGGCAAGATCGTCGTCGACGGCGAGGACTTCCAGGTGGACGGGAAGTTCGTCGTCTGAGTTAGTACACGCGTACTAGCCGGTCGGGATCGGCGAGCCGGCGAGCAGGAAGAACCAGCCGACGAAGACGGCGCCCGCCAGCAGCACCGAGCCCATCAGCACCGCCTCGACCACGGTCGTGTCGCTGGACGGGGCGGAGGACTCGCGCATGCTCTTCATCCAGCTCGGCCGCATCGGCGCCAGCCGGTCGGTGCCGGTGACTCGCTGGTAGAGGCCGTTGAGGTAGCCGATCAGGAGGGCGTCGAGGACGATCGTGACGATGATCCCGACGGCGACCACGGCGTAGGGGCCCTCGGACGGGAACTGCGTCTCGGAGACCTTCGAGCCAATCCAGATCCAGCCGAGCGGGATCGCCGTCCAGAGCGCCAGGGCGGCGAAGAGCATGACGACGAATATGGAACTCGCGGTAAGCCCCCGCATGGCTCATAGAATGGCAAACGATGTCCGGGCACTCGAAGTGGTCATCGATCAAGCACAAGAAGGGCGCCGCCGACGCCAAACGGGGCAAGCTCTTCACCAAGCTGGCGCGCGCGCTCACCGTCGCTGCCCGCGACGGCGGCGGCGATCCCGACGGCAACGCGGCGCTGGCGACGGCGATCCAGAAGGCGCGCGAAGCCTCGATGCCGAAGGACAACATCCAGCGGGCGATCGACCGCGGCAGCGGCGTCGGCAGCGACGCGGCGGCGATCGAGCGGGTCGTCTTCGAGGGCTACGGCCCCGGCGGCGTGGCGATCCTGGTCGAGGCGCTGACCGACAACCGCAACCGCGCCAGCGCCGAGATCCGCCACGCCTTCACCAAGCACAACGGCAGCCTCGGCGAGCCGGGCTCGGTCGCCTGGATCTTCGAGAAACGGGGGGTGGTGGCGGTCGACGGCGAGCGCTACGGCGAGGACGACCTGATCGTCGCGATCGACGCCGGCGCCGAGGACGTGCGCGGGGAGGGCGAGCTCTTGCGCGTGCTCTGCGAGCCCGCCGGCCTCAGCGCCGTGCGCGAGGCGGTCGAGGCGGCCGGCGTCGAAGTCCAGTCGGCGGACGTGGCGATCGAGCCGAAGAGCACGGTCGAAGTCAAGGGCAACGAGGCGAAGTCGCTGCTGGCGCTGATCGACGCGCTGGAAGAGCAGGACGACGTCAACGAGGTGCACGCGAACTTCGACATCTCCGACGAGGTGCTGCAGAGGCTCGCCTAGCCGCCCCCGGACGCGGGAGGGCACGGCCATCCATATCTGACTCTTTGGCCGTGCCCGGGAGCAGAGGAGGCGGCGCCCGGCTGGAGGCATCCGGACCCCGGGCCAGAATCAGTCTCCATGCAAGTCGTGCTCGGGATCGATCCCGGCGCCGCCAACCTCGGCTTCGGCGTGGTGCGGGTCGCCGGCAACAGGATGGTGGCGCTGGACGGGGGGGTGGTGGAGACGCCCGCCGGGACGCCGATCGAGCGCCGGCTGGAGCGGATCCACGCCGAGCTCGCCCAGCTGATCGCCTGGCACGAGCCGCGGGCGCTGGCGATCGAGGAGGTCTTCTTCGGCAAGAACGCGCAGACCGCGATGTCGGTCGGGCAGGCCAGCGGCGTCGCGATGCTGGCCGCCGCCCAGGCGGGGGTCGCCTGCTTCGCCTACACGCCGCAGGCGATCAAGATGGCGGTCTGCGGCTCCGGCGGCGCCGGCAAGGACCAGGTGCAGCGGATGGTCGGCACGCTGCTGGGGCTGCCCGAGCCGCCGACCCCCGACCACGCCGCCGACGCGCTGGCGGTGGCGATCTGCCACGGCGGCGGCGCCGGGCGGCGCGAGGCGGCCGAGCTGGCCGAGGCGGGAGCGGCGCGATGATCGCCGCGGTTCGCGGCGAGGTGATGGTGCGCCGCCCCGACCACGTCGTGATCGACGCCGGCGGGGTCGGCTACCGGCTGACGGTCTCCGCCGAGACGCTGAAGGCGGTGCCGGCGACCGGCCGCGAGGCCTTCCTCCACGCCGAGCTGGTCTCGCGCGAGGATTCGCTGGCGCTGTTCGGCTTCGCCTCCGAGGAGGAGCGCGACCTCTTCACCCAACTGGTCTCGGTCAGCGGGGTCGGCCCCAAGGTGGCGATCGCGGTCCTCTGCGGCGGGCCGGCGCGCGACCTGCTGCGGGCGATCGCCGCGGGCGACGCCAAGCGCTTCCAGGCGGCGCCGGGGATCGGCAAGCGCACGGCGGAGCGGATCATCGTCGAGCTGCGCGAGAAGGTCGCCGGGGCGCTCGAGGAGGGGATCGCGGCGACCGGGGAGGGCGGCGACGCCCATGTGCTGGCACGCGACGGCCTGGTCAACCTCGGCTACGCGCCGCTGGAGGCCGAGCGGCTCTTAGAGGGGATCGAGAGCGGCGACGCCGAGCAGCTGATCGCGACGGCGCTGCGCAAGGCGGGGAGCGGCAAGTCGTGAGCGAGGAGCGGATACGCACGCCGGGGATCGACGAGGAGGCGGCCGAGGTCCGGATCCACGATGCGCGGGCGGACGCACCGGACGAAGACCTGGATCGCTCGCTGCGGCCGCCCAGCCTCGCCGACTTCGTCAACCAGGAGCAGGCCACCGAGCAGCTGGCGATCTTCATCGAGGCGGCGCGGCGGCGCGGCGAGCCGCTCGACCACGTGCTGCTCGCCGGCCCGCCCGGGCTCGGCAAGACCTCGCTCGCCCACATCGTCGCCGCCGAGATGGAGGTGCCGCTGGTGCAGACCGCCGGCCCGGCGCTGGAGCGCAAGGCCGACGTCGCCTCCTTCCTCACCTCGCTGGAGCCGGGCAGCGTCTTCTTCGTCGACGAGATCCACCGGCTCGGCCGGGCGGTGGAGGAGACCCTATACCCGGCGATGGAGGACGGCGAGCTGCCGGTCGTGCTCGGCCAGGGCGCCGGCGCCCGCACGGTGACGCTGCCGCTGCCGCCCTTCACCCTGGTCGGCGCGACGACGCGGGCGGGGCTGCTGACGACGCCGCTGCGCGACCGCTTCGGCGTCTGCCACCGGCTCGAGCACTACAGCCCCGCGCACCTGGCCGAGATCGTCGAGCGCTCCGCCGGCATCCTCGAGGTCGAGATCGACGCCGAGGGAGCGCGCACGATCGCCGCTCGCGCGCGCGGCACGCCGCGGGTCGCCAACCGGCTCTTGAAGCGGGTGCGGGACTTCGCAGAGGTGAAGGGCAGCGGCCGGGTCGACGCCGCCGTCGCCGTCGCCGGCCTGGAGATGCTCGAGGTCGACGCCGGCGGGCTCGACCGCAGCGACCGCAACCTGCTCGATACGGTGGCGACCAAGTTCGCGGGCGGGCCGGTCGGGCTCTCGACCCTGGCAGTCGCAATCGGCGAGGAGCAGGACACGATCGAGGACGTGCTGGAGCCCTACCTGCTCCAGCAGGGCTTGCTGAAGCGGACTCCGCGCGGGCGCGTGCTGACTGCCCGGGCCTACGAGCACATGGGGCTGCCGCTGCCTGAGGGAGCGGCCAGCCTGTTCTGAGTAACCTGGCGGGGATGCCTTTCTTCATCTGCCCCAACTGCGGGAACAGGGAGCTGAGCTCGGACCGTACGGCCGGCTTCAGCAGCCGCCCGAAGGGCTGCTCGAAATGCGGCTTCGGCTTCGTTTTCGAGCTGCTCGACGACTACTACCCGGCTCCCAACGCGGCCTTTTTCGTCTGCGACCGGCAGGCGCGGGTGATCGACGCCGGCCGCGGCAGCTTCGAGCTGACCGGGCTGACCGACGAGGACGTGATCGGGCGCCCGGTGAAGGAGGTCCTCGGGCTGCAATGGCTGCAGGACGGGGATACGGGGGACCCCATAGACACCTCGCTCGAGTGGGGGGTGCGCTCGCTGGGCAAGAAAGTCGCGGTCAACGCCGAGGGCGACCTGCCTGCCGAAGCGGTCGCCGACGTCTTCCCCGCCTACGACGACGACGGCGGCCTGCTGATCGTGCTCACTCCGGAGGGCTGAGGCGATGGGTCGGCGCCGGCTCAACGTCTTCGTTCTGAGCTTCGTCGTCGGGCTGATCGTCGTCTCGGGGATCGTCGTCGCCAACCAGCCGACCCGGCTCGGGCTCGACCTCAAGGGCGGCGTCGAACTGGTCTACCAGGGGACGCCGACCGGCCAGGTGGAGGAGGTGAGGGGTGAGGACATCGAACGCTCGATCGAGATCATCCGCGAGCGGATCGACGAGCTCGGCGTCGCCGAGCCGGAGGTCTCGCGCCTCGGCGAGACCGAGATCGCGGTCGCCCTGCCCGACGTCACCAACGCCGAGCGGGCGATCGAGCAGGTCGGCTCGACCGCGCAGCTCCACTTCTATGACTGGGAACCGAACCTGATCGGGCGGGAGCGCCTGATTGCCGGCAACCCCGGGCGGGAACCGCCGGCCAGCGTGATCGAAGAAGCCAACAAAGAATGGCAGGCAGCTGGGCGCAGCACCACCAAACAGGAGAACCAGCAGCTGATCTTCTCCGGCGCCTTCCCGACCGCCTACGCCGCGGTCCAGCTCGCCTCCGAACAGAAACCGGAACCCGACTGCACCGCGTGCTCGGCCTCGCGGCCCCGCTACTACCTCTTCTCCGACGACGCTCAGCACAAACTGATCGCCGGGCCGGAGTTCGCCAAGAAAGACCTCTACATCACGGTGACCGGCAAAGAACGCTCGCGCCGCGGCACGGTCGTGGAGGAGGTCCCGCCGGGCACGGTCGTCCTCTCCGAGCTGCCCTCCGACCCGAACGGCCGGGTGCTCGAGGACGCCGACCCCGGCTGGTTCGCGCTGAAAGACAGGCCGGCGCTGTCGGGCAAAGAAATCACCGACCCCAAGCAGGAATTCGACGAAATCAAACAGCCCAACGTCACCTTCGAATTCACCGACGAGGGCCGCCAGGCCTTCCAGGAGGTGACGCGGCGGATCGCCCAGCGGGGCGCCGCCCGCGCGATTGGCCCGGCCTCCGGCGAAGAAGCCGAACAGCTCTCGGGGCGCTTCGCCGTGGTGCTCGACAACGAAATCAAGACCGCGCCGATCATCGACTTCTCCCAAAACCCGGACGGGATCGACGGCCGTACCGGCGCTCAGATCTCGGGCGGCTTCAACAGCATCACCGAAGCGCAGGACCTGGCGACCTTCCTGCAGATCGGCGCCCTGCCGATCAACCTCAAACTGATCAGCCAGACGCAGGTCTCGGCGACGCTCGGCGAGCAGGCGCTCGACCAGGGGCTGAAAGCCGGCCTTATCGGCCTCGCCCTGGTGATCCTCTTCCTGATCGCCTACTACCGGTTGCTCGGCGTCGTCGCGACGCTTGGCCTCGGGGTCTACGCGATCGTCTTCTTCGCCCTGATCAAGCTGATCCCGATCACGATGACCCTGCCGGGGATCGCCGGCCTGATCCTGACGATCGGCGTCGCCGCGGACTCGAACGTCATCATCTTCGAGCGAATCAAGGAGGAGGTGCGCGCCGGCCGCGGCCTCTCGCAGGCGGTTGCGGTCGGCTACCGGCGCGGGATCGCGACGATCATCGACGCCAACGCCATCACCCTGCTCACCGCCTTCATCCTCTTCGTTCTGGCGACTGCCGGCGTCAAAGGCTTCGCCTTCACCCTCGGGGTCGGCACGATCGTCTCGCTGTTCACCGCGGTGGTCTTCACCCAGGCGCTGCTCGGCGTCTTCGGCCGCGGCCGCCTGCTCACCTCGCCGCGCTTCCTCGGCGCCGGAGAGCAGCGAGTCCGCTGGCGCTTCGACTTCGTCGGCGCGAGCAAATGGTTCTTCTCGATCTCCGGCGCGATCCTGGTGATCGGCGCGCTCTCGCTGGCCGGCAACCAGCTCAATCTCGGCATCGACTTCGAGTCGGGCACGCGGCTCAACTTCGCGCCGGAGCGGAGCGTCACCACCGAGCAGCTGCGCGACGCGCTCGAGCAGCAGGGGCTGGGCGAGGCCGAGATCCAGGAAACCGACAACCCGCAGTTCGGCTCCGGTTTCCAGTTGCAGTCGGAGGAGCTGCAGCCCGGCGGCGTCGCCGAGGTGAGGGAAGCGCTGGAGGACGAGTTCGGGATCCAGCCCGGCAGCTTCGAAAACACCAGCGTGGGCCCGACCTTCGGCGAGCAGGTGGCGCGCAGCGCGGTGCTGGCGATCATCTTCTCGCTGCTCCTGATCTCGGCCTACGTCGCCTTCCGCTTCGAAGCGAAGTACGCCGTGCCGGTGCTGATCGCGGTGGCGCACGACGTCCTGATCACCGCGGGCGTCTACTCGCTGGCCGGGAAAGAGGTGACCAGCGGCACGGTCGCCGCCTTCCTCACGATCCTTGGCTATTCGCTCTATGACTGCGTGATCGTCTTCGACCGGATCCGCGAGAACGTGCCGCGGATGCCGCGCGCCGCCTTCTCGCAGATCGTCAACCGCTCGATGAGCGAGGTGCTGACCCGCTCGCTGATCACCGGCCTCTCCGCCGTCTTCCTGGTGACCGTGCTGCTGATCTTCGGCGGCACGACCCTGCAGGACTTCGCCTTCGCGATGATGGTCGGCATCTTCTCCGGAACCTACTCGTCGATCTTCATCGCCGCGCCGGTGCTGACCGCCTGGAAGGAGCGCGAGCCCGGCTTCGCGCGACGGCGGGTGCGGATCGCCGCGGCGACCGGGAGCGGCGTCCCGGCTTTCGCCGACGAGATCGAGCTGGCGCGGCTGAGCGAGGACGACGAGACCGAAGCCGAGATCGAGGAAGAGCTGGCCGCGGTGGCGGTTGCCGAGCCGAGCGGCGGCGACGGCGGCGATCCCGCCGCGGTCGAGGCCGAGCCCCCGGCGGCGCCGCCCGACCCGGAGGCCGAGCGGCGGCGCGAGCGCAGCGAGCGGCGGCGCGAACGCCGCAAGCAGCGCCGCAAGCACGGGAGGCCGCGTTAGATGACCGCCTCCGCGACCACGCACACCTGGATGACGCGCGTGGCGCTGCGCATCTCTGCGTCCTCGGGCTTGCCTTTGGCACCACCAAAGGCTGCGCCCTGCGTCCTTGATCTGCTTGGCCACGCCCGTCCCCAGGCGCACGTGGCCACGAAGGAGGCCATCTGATGGCGGTCATCGTCTGGTTCACGATGGGGATTGCCCTCTGGCACTTCACCGTCTTCCTGCCGGATCGCTTCTGGCAGGGGATCGTCGGCGCGCTGATCGGGGCGGCGACCGGCGCCGTCCTCTTCGGCGCGGCGATCCAGGTGGCGCTCGGCCGGGGAATCGGCGAGACCGACTTGGCGACCGCGCTGATGGCGGTCCCCGGAACGGCGATCGGCTTGGGCGTGGTCTGGCTGATCGGCGTGCGGCAGGAAGAACAGCTCCGCCGGCAGGTCGCTGAGTAGGGCGCATTTTCCGCCTCCACGGGGCGGGATTTGCCGCCGCCTCGCGGCATAGCTTGGAGGCGTGGCGGAGGCTGCCCCCGGATACGAGCTGGAGCCCTACTCCTACGCCGATGTGCGGGCGCTGGCCGCCGAGCTGGGGCTGAGCGAGCTGGTCGCGACCGTGCTGGTGCGGCGCGGCTACCGCACGCCGCAGGCGGCCCGGGTCTTCCTCGCGGCCGAGGAGTCGCACCCGCCGGAGGCATTCGGCTCGATGGCCGCGGTGCGCGAGCGGGTGCTGGCGGCGGTGCGCGACGGGCGGCGGATCGCCGTGCACGGCGACTTCGACGTCGACGGGGTCTGCGCGACGGCGATCCTGGTCGGTGCGCTGCGTGGGCTGGGGGCGGACTGCGACTGGCTGATCCCCGACCGGATGGCCGACGGGTACGGGCTGAGCGCGGGAAACGTCGAGCGGCTGGCGGAGCGGGGGACGCAGCTGCTGATCACGGTCGATTGCGGCATCGCCTCGGTCGAGGAGGTGGCGCTGGCCAAGTCGCTGGGGATGGACGTCGTCGTCACCGATCATCACCAGCCGGGGGATGAGCTGCCGGACTGCCCGATCCTGCATCCGGCGGTCGACGGGTATCCGTTCGAGGGGCTTTGCGGGGCTGCGGTGGCTTGGAAGCTGGCCTGTGCGGTGCGGGAGGGGTCGGGTGCCCCTCCCCCGGAGGCCGTTGGGCAGCCGATCGCAGGTGTGGGTTCAGGCGTGGTTCCGGGAGCCTCCGTGGGAGGGGCACCCGACTCCTCTTCGGACCTCGATCTCGTTGCTCTGGCTACTGTCGCTGACGTCGTGCCGCTGGTCGCGGAGAACCGGAACCTCGTGCGAAGAGGGCTGGCTGAGGCAAGGCGCTGCCGGCGGCCCGGGATGCGGGCGTTGATCGAGGCGGCCAGGTGCGAGCCGACGCAGCTGGACGAGGGCGATCTGGGGTTCAAGCTGGCGCCGCGGATCAATGCGGCGGGGCGGCTGTATCGGGCGGATGCGGGTGTGGAGCTGTTCTTGACCGAAGACGAGGGGCGGGGGAAGGAGATCGCCGCTGAGCTGAATCGGGCGAACTCCGAGCGGCGGGCAACCGAGCGCGAGGTGGATACGGCTGCCGAGGCGGCGCGGCGGGAGCTGCCCGACGAGCTGCGCGACGCGCGGGGGCTGGTGCTGGCAGGCGAGGGCTGGCATCCGGGTGTGATCGGGATCGTCGCCTCGCGCTTGGCGGAGCGTCACCACCGTCCGGTGGTCGTCGTCTCGCTCGACGGCGAGGGCGGGGGTCGGGGGTCGGGACGCAGCATCCCCGGCTTCGACCTGCTCGCCGCGCTGGAGGCCTGCGGGAAGCACCTGGAGCGCTTCGGCGGCCACCGGGCGGCGGCCGGCTTGCAGCTGCGGGCGGAGGACCTGGCGGCGTTCCGCGCCGCCTTCGCCGCGCACTGCGCCTCCGTGCTGGGGTCCGACGAGCTGCGGCCCCGCGAGCGGGTCGACGCGATGGCGGGGGGCGCCGATCTGGGCCTCGAGCCGGCCGAGGAGCTGCAGCGCCTGGCGCCCTTCGGGATGGGCAATCCGGGCGTGCGGCTGCTCGTTCCCTCAGCCAACGTGCGTGACGTGCGGCCGATGGGCGAGGGCAGGCACGCCCGCTTCAGCCTGCACAGCGGCGGGCACCGGGCGCTCGGCGTCGCCTTCGGCCGCGCCTCGCTCGGGGTCGGCGACGACGAGTCCGTCGATGCTGCGGTGCGGCTCGAGGTCAACCGCTGGAACGGCTCGGTCGAGCCGCGGGTGGTGCTGCGCGACCTGCACCCTGTGGAGAAGGTCTGCGGCTGCCCCGACGCGGAGTGGTGGGGGCGCTTCGAGCGGGAGTTGCGCCTGCCGCTGGAGCCGGCGGCGGCGGGCGCGGCACGGGAAGAGGCCCGGGAGATCGCCCGCGGTCGCGGCTCCGCCGCATCGTGCATCGCCGACCTGGTCGCCGCCGGCGTCGAGGCGCTGGTCGTCTGCGCCGACGCCTCGCGACGGCCGGGGCTCGCCGGGCTTGCCCGCTTCGGCGCCGGTCCGTTGGAGACCTGCGACCGCTGCGGCGGTTTGGTGGTCGACGGCCTGCGCACGCCCGCGGTGGTCGACTACGCGGAGCTGGAGCGGGCGCCGAGCCTGGTCGGCGAGTTCGACCACGTCGTCCTCGCCGACCCGCCGGCGTCGGCTTCCCAGGAAGGCCTCGTGCTCGCCCCGGTGGACGGCTGGAGCGAAGCGGCCGGCCGGCCCGGGTACCTGCACGAAGCCTGGGGGCCGGGGGAGGTCTCGCAGGCGCTCGCCGCGCTGGAGGAGCAGCTGGCCCGGCGGCCGGCGTTGATCTCGCTGTTCAGGGACCTGCGCGAGGTGGGCGAGGCGAGTGGCGAAGAGCTGCGCGAGGCGCTGCGGGGAAGCGGCCCGCGCCGGCGCGGCCCCGAGGCCGCCGCCCGCTGCTTCCGCGTCCTCGACGAGCTCGGCCTGGTGCAGGGCGCCCCGGAAGGGGGTGACGGCACGGTCGGGGTCGTATCCTCAGAGGGGACAGAGCTGGGGCGCTCGGAAGCCTTTCGTGCCTACGGCGCCCGCCATCAGGAGGGTCTGCAATACCTCGAACGACGGAAAAACCCCTAGAGCCGGAGCGTCGCGAGCTGCTCGCCGACCTCTTCGCCGTGGTCGAGGAGTTCGACTCGGAGGGGATCGACCGCGACGCCGTCACCGACGCCTTCGCCTTCGCCTGCGACCGCCACCGCGACCAGATGCGGCGCTCGGGCGACGAGTTCATCACCCATCCCGTCGGGGTGGCGCAGATCTGCGCCGGGATGCGGCTCGACACCGCGACCCTCTGCGCGGCGCTGCTGCACGACACCGTCGAGGACACCAGCGCCAGCCTGGAGGAGATCCGGGCCGAGTTCGGCGAGGAGATCGCCCAGCTGGTCGACGGCGTCACCAAGCTGACCGGGATGACCTTCGAGAGCCGCGACGAGCGGCAGGCGGAGAACTACCGCAAGATGATGGTGGCGATGGCAAGCGACGTCAGGGTGATCCTGATCAAGCTCGCCGACCGCCTCCACAACATGCGCACCCTGGGCGCCCTGCCGAAGCAGAAACAGACGGCGAAGGCGCGCGAGACGCTGGAGATCTACGCGCCGCTCGCCCACCGGCTGGGGATCCACGCGATCAAATGGGAGCTCGAGGACCTCGCCTTCGCCACCCTGCACCCGCGCAAGTACAAGGAGATCAAACAACTGGTGGCGCAGCAGCGCGAGGAGCGCGAGAACTACGTCAACGCCGCGGGGGAGTTCCTCGCCGGCGAGCTGCGGGCAGTCGGGATCGAGGCGGAGATCTCCGGCCGCGCCAAGCACTTCTACTCGATCTACACGAAGATGACCAAGAAGGGGCGTGAGTTCAACGAGATCTTCGACCTGACCGCGATGCGGGTGATCGTCGGCTCGGTCAAAGACTGCTACGGGGCGATCGGGGTGATCCACTCGCTCTGGAAGCCGCTGCCCAGGCGCTTCAAGGACTGGATCGCGATGCCCAAAGCCAACATGTACCAGGCGCTGCACACGACGGTGATCGGGCCGGAGGGCAAGCCGCTGGAGATCCAGATCCGCACCGCCGAGATGCACAAGCTGGCCGAGTACGGGATCGCCGCCCACGTCGCCTACAAGGAGGGCAGCGGCGGCGACCCGCAGCGGGAGAAGATGACCTGGCTGCGGCAGCTGGTCGAGGCCGAGGGGGAGCAGGACCCGGCCGAGTTCCTCGAGTCGCTCAGGGTCGACCTGTTCGAAGACGAAGTCTTCGTCTTCACCCCGAAGGGAGAGGTGAAGAACCTCTCCGCCGGCTCGACGCCGCTCGACTTCGCCTACGCCGTCCATACCGACGTCGGCCACCGCTGCGTCGGCGCCAAGGTGAACGGCAGCATCGTGCCGCTGCACTACCAGCTGCGCTCGGGCGACATCGTCGAAGTGCTGACCGCGAAGCAGAACCGCGGCCCCTCGCGCGACTGGCTGAACCTGGTGCGGACCAGCCGCGCGCGCAACAAGATCCGCGCCTTCTTCAAGCAGGAACGGCGCGAGGACGCCGAGCAGAAGGGCCGCGACGCGCTCGAGGATGCGCTGCGCAAGCGGGGGCTGCCGATGCAGAGGCTGGTGATGTCGCCGCTGCTGGCGCAGGTGATCCGGGAGATGGGCTTCCGCAAGGCGAGCGACTTCTACATCGCCCTCGGCCAGGGCAAGCTCTCGACCAAAGCGGTCGCCAACAAGCTGATGCAGCGGCTGAAGGCGGGCGAGGCGGTCGACGAGGACGAGCCGCTCGGCCTCGAAGGCGCCCGCGAGGACAAGGCGCGCCGCACCAAGGACGCCTCCAACTACGGCATCCGCGTGAAGGGGGCCGACAACGTCGCCGTGCGGCTGGCGAAGTGCTGCCGGCCGGTGCCCGGCGACGAGATCGCCGGCTACGTCTCGCTGGGGCGCGGCATCACGATCCACCGCGCCGACTGCAAGAACGTGAAGGCGCTGATGAAGGCGCCGGAGCGCTTCGTCGAGGTGGGCTGGGACGGTGAGAACGAGGCCTCCTACCGGGTCGAACTGCAGATCGACGCATACGACCGCACCCGCCTGCTGGAGGACCTCTCGCGCACCTTCGCGGAGGCGGGGATCAACATCCTCGGCGCCAGCTGCATGACCAAGCACCCGATGGTGAAGAACCGCTTCGTCGTCGAGGTCGGCGACACCGAGCAGCTCAAGCAGTGCATCTCCCGCCTGCGCAACGTGGAATCGGTCTTCGACGCCTATCGGGTGACGCCGACGGCGTAGGGCAATGGCCCGAATATCCGACGCTTCGGCTACCCGAGGCTGGGGTAGGCTGGCCTCGGACCGTGGGCAGAGAGGCCGTGATGAGATCAGTGACCCTCGAAGTGGGTTTGCTCGCCTTCGAAGCGCTGCTCGGGGAGGACGACCCGGACGCGAGCCACGTGCCTGGCCGGATGTCGGGCGCGCTGCGCTTCTACCTGCGCGAGCGCGACGCGGGCCGGCCCGGGTGGAAGTACCCGGAGCTGTTGCGCGACCGCCGCCCCGGCGCCGAGGCGAAGCTGGAGCTGCGAGTCGACGAGGAGCGCTGGCGGGAATTCGAGGCGGAGGCCGAGCGCCAGGGGGTCAGCGTCCGTCAGCTGGCCGAACACGCCGCCTTCTACTTCGCCGCGGAGCTGAGCGCGGGGCGGGTCACCGAGCGGATCCTCGACGACCTCGATTAGCGCGGAAGAGGGTCAGGCGGCTGACGGCGACGACGCCACCATCGGCTTGGCTCCCAGATTTACCAGGTTCGCCTGCAAGGTGCGTCTGCCGCGGTGGTGGAGGCCGTGGACCGAGCTCTCGGTCCTGTCGAGGGTGGAGGCGATCTCGGTGGGGGAGAGGCCGACGACGTGGCGCAGCACCAGCACCTCGCGCTGGTCGGCGGGCAGGCCTTCCAGGGCTTGGCGCAGGTCGCGTCCCCGGTCGAGGCCGGTCTGGGCGCTGCCGTTGTCGGCGACCCTGACCTCCTCGGTCGGGATCGCCCGCCTGCCGCGCAGGTGGTCGAGCGCCGCGTTGCGGGCGACGCGCAGGATCCACGCCGTGAAGGGGACCTCGCGCTGCTCGTACTTGGCGATCGCCGTCATCAGCTTGGCGAAGACGTTCTGGGTGATGTCCTCGGCCTCGTGATGGTCGTGGACGAAGCTGGCGACGTAGCGCTGCACGTCGGGAGCGAAGCGCACGTAGAGGAAGTGGAGGCCGTCGCGGTCGCCCGCCTTGGCGCGGGCGACGGCACGCTGGACCAGACGGGTATCTGCTGCCCCGTCAGGGTCGGGCTGGCGACTGGTCAACTGTTCTCTCCATTGAATTGAGTGCCCCTTGGACTGCTCGAAGGCAACAAAGGATTAAAAACGAATGATCGATTGTCAATGCTGGATATTCGTCCACTTCTGGGGTTCTGGCCTCAAGTCAGCGCCAGTAAGGCTGAAGTTAGGAGGATTCGGGTGCCCAACCGTAAAGATTTGGGTAGTTCGGGCAGTTGATGGTTGACAATAGTCTTCGGAGTTCGTTAACCAGCTGTGAAAGTCACACTCGGAAAACTTGCCATAAAGGGCATCGAAACCTATGCGGGCGGCGCTTCGACCGCTTGCGTGCAGGCTGCGCTGCTCCATTACGCCGGTCGCCTGCGCTCCTCACGGCCTCCGGTCGAGGTGCCCGACTTCCTCCGCGAGCTGCGCTCGTGCGGCGCGGTCGAGGTGGTCGAGCCGCCGATCGACCGGGCTACCGAAGCAGCGCTGGAACGCGAGGCGCGCCGTCAACGAACCTCCCTGGAGGAGATCTCAGTCCACGCCGTGCTCGTCTACCTGGCGGAGCTCGACGCTGCTCACCAGGGTACGCCCGAGGGCTTGCGGTAGCCGATCGGTTCCTGTCCGGACGGGTTGCAGTTGGCCGCGGTGCAGTTGCCATCCGCGTCGAGGGTGACAGCGGATTCGTTGCCCCAGATGTTGTTGAGGAAAGTCCCCGCCGAGGAGGATCCACCGAGGGCAAAGCCGCCGTCGGGGTCGACCGCGATGTTGCGCGCGATCGTGTTGTTGCTGCCCGAGTTGCAGTCCCACTCGAAGCCGGGGAAGCCGGAGAACGCCCTGCCGCCGTCGACCCAGGTGTTGCGGCGAATGACGATGTTGGAGCGTGAGGTGCCGCCGGTCCCGAGGCCGCATATCTCGGTTCGTCCCTGTGCGGTCTCGATCAGGTTGTTTTCGTAGATCAGCGGGCTGCTGTCGCCGCCGTGGATGTAGGTCGAGCCGGCGTTGACGCTGACGCCGCCGTTGTAGTAGCCCTGGTGGTGGATCCAGTTGTTGGTGATCCGCAGGTTGTCGCCGTTGCCGGTGATCTGGATGTTGTCTGAGTGCTCGCTGGAGCCGGGGTTGCGGCCGACCGGGCCGATCTCGTTGCGGTCGATGAGGACATCCGAGCCGCCGACCCCCTGGAAGCCGTCGGCGGCGATGTCGTGGACGCGGTTGCCGACGAAGCGCAGCCGGTTGAGCGTGCCGTAGCAGCGGCAGCCGTAACCGGTGTTGCCGGAGTTGTCGGCGATCGTCCAGCCGATGTCGTTGCCTTCGATCCGCACGTCGTTGTTCGTTTCGGGCATGAAGATCAGCTGGTCGTCGACCCGGTTGGACTGAGTGCCGCCGATCGTGTTGCCAAGCAAGGCGATGCGATGCGAGTTGCGCATCGTGATCGAGCGGAAGCGGGCGTTGCTGATCGTCAGGTCCGAGGTCGAGCCGAGGTCGATCTCGCCCATCGAGCCGCCTTCGGTTGAGATCGTGGCGGGGGTCGACCCGAGGTCGCCGAGGTTGACGTTGCCGACCGCGGCGGTGAGGCAGACGTCCTCGCCGGCGTCGGCCGCCGAGCGCACCTGCGAGGCCGTGGTGACCTCCGTCGCGGCGCTGTCTTCGCAGGCCGAAGGGAAGTCGCTCGGGGGTGGAGGCGGAGGGGGTGGGGGCGGAGGTGGAGGTGGGGGAGGCGGCGGCGGTTCCTCTTCGCCTTCTTCTTCCTCGGCCTCGGACACAACGAAGGACTGTTTATCGGCGTCTGGACCGCCGGTGGCCCCCTGCACCGTCAAAGTCACGTATTTGGTCCCGGGTTCCGTAAAGGTGAAGTTGATGAGGCAGCCGCTCTGTTCGTCGTGGATGCCGCCACTGGAGTCTTCGAAGGTCCACTCGCAATTGATCGGCGTTGCCCCGGTCGATGCGCTGCCGTCGAGGTCAGTCGGGACTTCGACTTTGGCGTTGGTGGGAGCGGACCAGACGGCTTTTGCCGATCCGCCGGGCGGGGGTGGAGGTGGTGGTGGGTCGGGACCTGGATCTGGCGTGGGTGTCGGCTGGGTGGGAACGACTTGGGACGGCAGCAGCGCCAGCGGCGGACCCGGGACGCTCGCGGGATCCCACGGGCTGCTTGCCGCGAAGACCTCGAGCCCGTCGCTGAAACCGTCGCCGTCGCTGTCGGCGCGGCGCGGGCTCGTCCGCGTCAACTTGACCTCGATCCAGTCGCTGAGACCGTCCATGTCGCTGTCGGGACGGCGGGGGTTGGTCAGCGTGCGCCGCACCTCGATGCGGTTGCCCAGGCCGTCGCCGTCGTCATCGGCCCTGAGCCAGCGTCTGCGCTGATGCTGATCGTCCGGCTCGAACGGCTCGGCGACGGCGAGCGACCCAATCGCCGCGTTTCGCACGGCGCCGCTCGCGGGCCCGGGTAGAGCGAGCAGGGCAAGCGCGATGAGAAGCAATGCGGAGGCGATGCCGGAGACCCTGGGTGTCAGTGTGGAACTCTGCATCTGGTCTGCCTTGTCGGTCATGGTCCCTACCCGAATCGACGGTAGGGCCCCGACTGGACGGATAACCGAAGTGGACCTTTCCAAACCCCCTATTCATGCCAAGTAGGAAAAAAGTAGGAACTACCAGCTAACTCCGGAGGGTTTGCGATAGCCGATCGGCTCCTCCGTGGGTGGGTTGCAGTTGGGCGAGGTGCAGTTGCCGTCCTCGTCGAGAGCGATCAGCGACGGATCGCCGAAGAGGTTCGGGGCGACGATCGCCGCGTCGTAGCCGTTGTCGAGGAAGCCGCCGTCGGCGTCGATCGCAGCAGGGTCGCCAGCCGGGTTGCGCGCGCGGGTCCCATCGCCAGCGCGCGCGAGTAGGCGGCCAGCAGCGAGCGCTCCTGGTGCTCCCAGGCGAGCACCTCCTCGACCCGGCGGCGGCCGGCGGCGCCCATCGCGGCGCGGCGCTCGGGGTCGTCGAGCAGCTCGGAGACCAGGCGGGAGAAGCTGGCGTGGTCGCCCGGGGCGGCGAAGAGGGCGGCGTCGCCGGCGCCGAAGCGCGACTCGGCCAGCTCGTAGGAGACCATCGGCCGCGACATCGCCATGTACTCGGAGATCTTCACCATCGAGGAGACGTCGTTGAGCGGGTTGCTCGGGTCGGGCGCCAGGCAGACGTCGGAGGTCGAGAGGACCCGGCCGATCGTCTCGTGCTCGACCCAGCCGGTGAACTCGACCCGCTCGGCGATGCCGAGCTCGCGCGCCATGCCGCGCATCTCCTCCAACACCTCGCCGTCGCCCATGAAGATCGCGTGCCAGTCGTCGCGCAGCTCGTGGAGCTCGGCCAGTGCCCGCAGCGCGTGGTCGACCCCGTCCTGCGGCCCCATCACGCCGGCGTAGCTGAGCAGGAAGGGCTTGCCGCGCTTCAGCGCCGGGTCGGGCTCGCGCGGCAGGAAGCGGCTCAGGTCCGGCCCGGTGCGGACGACGGCCACGTCGCCGGGGTCGCGGCGACCCCGCTCGATCGCCACCCGCCGGTAGGAGTCGTTGACCGAGAGGACCACGTCGGCGCTGCGGAAGGCGACCTGCTCCGCGGCCAGGGTCGCGCGGTGGAGGATGCCGCCGCCGAAGCGGGTGAGGAAGAGCTCGGGCGTCAGGTCGTGGTGGTCGAAGACGAAGCGGGCGCCGCGGCGGCGCAGGCTGAGCGCGGCCAGCAGCAGGAAGTCGGGCGGGCTGCAGGCGTGGACCAGGTCGAAGGGGCGCTGGCGCGCCAGCCGCCGCGCTAGCCGCCGCATGCTCCACAGCGCCGCGGCGTACTCGAGCACGTAGCCGGCGATCCCCTCGCCGCCGCGCAGCGGCCGGTAGCGGTGGATCGCGACCCCCTCGCGCCGCTCGAAGCGGTCGCGGTCGCGGGTCTCCCCCTCGGGGCAGGCGACAGTGACGTCGTAGCCGGCCCGGGCCAGCGCGGTGCTCTGGTTCCAGACGTGGCGGTCGGAGGGGACCGGCTCGTTCTGCAGCAGGATGAGGATGCGCTCGCCGGCCATCTCAGACCCTCACCGCCTCGGGCTCGCTCTCCAGCACCAGGTCCCCACCCTCGCGCCGCGCCCACTCGATCCGGGCGCGCTCGGCGCCCTCGCCGTCGATTCGCCCCTCCTCGCCGTCCCCGACCAGGCGCAGCGCCGCTCGCGTCCGCCACCAGCTCGCCACCTCGCGCGGCAGCGCCTGCCAGCAGCCCTCCTGCTCCGCCAGGTAGGCGAGGAATTCCTCGTACATGCGCAAGCGGGCGGGGGTATCGAGATAGTCGGGGTGGGTGATCAGGTTGACCAGGCCGCCGTTGGCGGCGATCCAGTCCGACTTGCTGGTCCACAGCTCGATCGTGTCCCGGCGCAGGATCTCCCACAGGGTGTGGTCTTGGACGAGGGTGATCGGCAGCTCGACGGTGTCGCCGAGGAAGAAGGGGAGGATCGAGCAGCAGCCGCCGCCCTGCGGCTCGAAGGGGTCGGTGTCGGGGAAGGAGCTGTCGTAGCGGGCGCCGAGCTCCGGCATCCAGTCGGCGTTGCGGTGGGTGGCCGGGGAGCGGAAGCCGTCCGCCTCCCAGGCGGCCAGGTAGCGGTGGATCGCCGGCAGCTCGGACTCGAACCGGGCGCGGCTCTCGAACAGCTTGCAGTCGTGCTTGATCCCGTGCAGGCCGACCTCGCAGCCGGCGGCGCGGACGTGGTCGAAGAGGCCGGCGGGGATCGGGTACCACTCGGCGACGAAGTTCCAGGAGGAGACGAAGCCGTGGCGCCGCTCCAGCTCGACGATGCGGCGCACGTTGGCGACCCCGGCCGGCCCCTCGACGTCATGGGTGAGGATCGCGGCGAAACGGTGGCCGTCCGGCCAGGCGGCGATCGTCGGCAGGCGCTCGGCGCCGCGCTGCTCCAGCTCTGTGCGCAGCGCGGCGCGCCGCCGCTCGACCAGCAGCGGCTCGACCGGCCAGGCCGGGAACGCGGTGCGCGCCTGGCGCTTGGCGTAACGCCGCCGCAGCGCTATCTGCAGCCGCCGCGGCAGCAGCGGCTTGAGGGCGTAGTAGGCGCGCATCGGGAGGGAGCGGCTGCCGTCCCCGTCGCGGTAGCGTTCCTCGAGGTAGTGGCGCTCCTCTGCCATCGTCCTCACCCGAAGTGGCGGTAGAAGGCCTCGCCGGCGAGGCGGCTGACGAAGGGGGGCGAGCGGCGGATGGTCGCGCCGACGACGCGGTCGCGCAGTCCCGAGCCGCTCGCCGGCTCGCGCTCGCGCAGGTGGGTGTAGGTGAGCTCGGCCTCCTCGGCGCCCCAGGAGCGCTTGAAGGAGCGCAGGCCCTCGTTCGCCGCCTCGGTGCGGCCGAGGTCGAGCGTGCGGAAGCCCGACTCGCAGGCCCAGCGGATCGCTTCGGCGAAGAGCAGGTTGTTGGGGCGCTTGCCGAGCGCCTTCGGGTCCGAGGCGCCGTACTTGTAGACGATCGTGTCGTTGTGGGTGAGGAAAACCGCGGCGGCGATCGGGCGGCCCGCGTCGAGCACCAGCCCGACGAAGCCGAGCCCCGCCTCGAAGAGCCCGGCGAAGCGGCGGATGAAGCGCTTCGGCTGGGTCGGCACGCCGAGCTTGCGACGCGTTCGCAGGTGCAGGGCGTAGAAGGCGTCGAGCGCGGCGGCGTCGGTGCGCCGCTCCCACTCCAGCCCTTCCTTTCGAGCCTTCTTGATCCCCCGCTTCACCTGCGACTTCGAGTAGCGCCCTTCGACCTCGGCCGGATCGGCGGCGAGGGGCAGCAGATGGCGGAACATGCCGTCCTCGGCGAAGGCGCCGGGGGCGCCGGGAAGCGGTGCGCGCACGCTGAGCTCGAGCCCGCTGCGCTCGGACTCCTCGGCCAGCGCCCGGCCGAGCGCCTCGGCGGCGCCGGGCTCGGCGTCGGCCGTCACGGCGGGCGAGCAGACGTCGGAGAAGGGGAGGGAGACGAGGCGGCGGCCGGTGAGGCGGCTCTCGACCCGGGCGATCGGGATGCCGGCTTCGATCCCGTTGCCGTTGGCGACGCAGCAGGCGCCGAGCTCGTAGCCGTACTGGGCGCGCAGCAGCTCCAGCCAGCGAGGGTGGTGGAAGACCTCGGCCGAGGGGCTGCGCTCGACGAAGCCGAGCCACTGCGGGTCGGCGAGCGGATCGATGCGGTGCGCGGCGCCCATCAGACCGCCCCCCGCCCGGTGAGCACGACGGAGACGGTCCGCGCCAGGATCGTCGCGTTGAGCCAGAGCGAGCGCGCCCGCACGTACTCGAGGTCGAGCTCGACCATCTGCCGGTAGTCGAGCTCGTTGCGCCCGCTCACCTGCCAGAGGCCGGTGAGGCCGGGCTTGACCGAGAGCCGCCCCAGCCAGTGCGGCGGGTACCACTCGACCTCGTAGGGGATCGGCGGCCGCGGCCCGACCAGGGTCATCTCGCCGCGCAGGACGTTCCACAGCTGCGGCAGCTCGTCGAGGCTGAAGCGACGCAGGAAGGCGCCGACGCCGGTCACCCGTCGGTCGTTCTCGAGCTTCTTCAGGCTGCCGTCCTCGCCGTCCTCGCCGTCCTCGCCGTCCTCGCCGTCCTCGCCGCGGATCACGTCGAGTACGTAGGCGCGGTGCGGGTCGGCGGCGGTCGCGCACTGCATGGTGCGGAACTTGAGCACCGTGAACTCCTCCATGCCGCGGCCGCAGCGGCGCTGCCTGAAGATCGACGAGCCCTTGGAGTCGACCCGGATCGCCAGCGCGATCAGCGTCAGCGCCGGCGCCAGCAGGACGAGCAGCAGCGCCGCGACGACCAGGTCGACGGCGCGCACGATCGCGTCCAACCGCCGGTCGACGCGCGCCTCGATCCGCGGCCGCGCGTCGGCGGCCGCGGGCGGCGATCCGTGCCTGTCTGCGGACGCGAGCTCCATGTTGCTCATTGGAGGAACGAGTGGCGAGCGATACGACTTTTGGCCACATTCAGGTCGGTACAGGTGCCTGTGCCCCCGCCGAGTAGGGGCCCAGGGGAGGCGCGGCCCGGCCGAGCACGACCCGCAGGCCGGCGCGCTCGGCGCGCACGCGCTCGCGTTGCTCCGGCCGCAGCAGGGAGGCGGGGGCGAAGACGGCGATGCGGATCGCGTGTCCCAGCGCCAGCGCGGCGCGGATGCCGAGCCGCCGCCCCCGTCCGTAGTGCTTGGCGGCGAAGAGCAGGCGGGAGTGGCTGAGCTGCGCCATCAGGTCGCCGCGGGAGCGACCGCCGGCGTGGTGGGTGATCGTCATCTGCGGCAGGTGGGCGACCGGCCAGCCCGCCTGCCAGAACCGGTAGCACCAGTCGATCTCCTCGGAGTAGAGGAAGAAGCGCTCGTCCAGCGGGCCGACCGCCCCGACAGCCTCGCGGCGGGCGATCAGGAAGGCGCCGACCAGCCAGTCGGCCAGGCCCTCGCGCCGGTAGCCCTCGCGGCGCGTCTCCAGCTCCTGCCAGGTGCGCAGCACCGGCCAGTAGGCGGCGAAGAGCGCCTCGCCGAGGCTGCGCAGCGGCGAGGGGAAGCGCCTGATCGAGTCCTGCAGCTCGCCGTCCGTGCCGCGTTGGATGACGCTCGCCATGCCCAGCTCGGGCCGGGCGTCCATCGCGGCGACCAGCTCGGCCAGCGTGCCGGAGCGGATCTCGACGTCGGGGTTGAGCAGCAGCACGTAGCGGCCGCGGGCGCGCGCCAGGCCGACGTTGTTGGAGGCGGCGAAGCCGCGGTTGTCGCAGCGCAGCACCCGCACCCGGTCGCCGAGCTCGCGCTCGATCGCCTCCGGCGCGCCGTCGCTCGAGCCGGCGTCGACGACCAGCCACTCGACCGCGATCCCCCCGACGGCGGCCAGCGCCGAGCGCAGCGTCCTCAGCGCCATCTCGCGGCCGTTGTGGGTGACGACGATCGCCGTCAGGTCGGGGCGCGGGATCATGCGGCCCCCAGCGGTCGGGTCGGCGCCGGCGGCGGGTCGGGCCGGGCGCGGGCCGGGACGGCGGCCGGCGCGCGGGCGCGCCCCGCCCCGGCGGCGACCGTGCCGAAGGCGGCGACGAGGAAGAAGGTGTAGGGCGCCTGGCTGAACGACATGCTGTCGAAGAGCAGCGAGACGACGAGGAAGACCATGCAGGCCGCCGAGGAGGCAAGGGCGACGTCGCCGTACTCCGCGGGGCCGTGCCGGATCGCCCGGTGGGCGACGGCCATTGCGGCGAGGATCGTCGCCAGGAAGAGGGCGGTGCCGAGCAGCCCCACGGTGAGCAACAGGGCGAGGTACTCGTTGTCGAGGATGCGCACGTGTTCGACGTCGGCGATGTCGCGCGTGCCGTAGCCGCTGCCGAACAGCGGGTGGCGGAGGAACTGCGGCGCGATTGCCTCGTAGTCGTCGAAGCGGCCGGCGCTGGAGTCGGAGGTGAACGTCTTCTCCAGCTCGCTGACGGTTCCCAGCGCGCCGGGCGAGGCCATGCCGATGAAGACCGCTAGGACGGCGAGCAGCGGCAGCATCCGCACCGTGATCCGCGGCCGGTAGGCGGCGAAGACGAGCCCGGCCGCGAGCGGCGTCAGCACCGCGGTTTTGCGTTCGGTCGAGAGCGCCGCGGCGACGATCAGGGCGACCGCCAGCGCGTACAGCCAGCGCTTCCAGTCGTGGCCGCGGGCGAAGCCGACGATCGCGAAGGGGACGGTCATCGCCAGCATCGCGGTGACCGCGAGGCCGTGTTCGGTCGGGCCGACGATCGTCTTGCGGCTCTCGCGCTCGGGGTCCGGTTCGATTTCGGTCGGCGCGGGGGTCACCGAGGCGATCGGTTCGAAGAGGCCGCCGAAGAAGTCGTAGAAGACGTTGAAGCCGGTGCGCCGCTCCCAGATCACGCCGAGCGCGGTCAGCGCGGCGAGGAAGACGATCAGCGCCGAGAAGCGCGGCAGCTCCGCCGGGCGGACCGCGCTGACCGCGAAGAAGGCGAGCATCACGAAGGCGCAGAGCAGCGCCAGCCGGTTGAGGGCGAGGCCGAAGAGGTCGTGGCCGGCGATTTCGCCGACGTTGAGCACGACGCTGAGCAGGGCGAAGGCGAAGAAGAGCAGCGCCGTGCCGAGGAAGAGCCCGGGCGGCGCGAAGCGTCGCTTCCCGCCCGGGCGGCCGAGCACGGCGACGACGATCCACGTGCAGACGACGACGAGCAGCGCCACCCGGTCGATGCTGGGGTCGACCGGCGAGGGGATGTTGAGCTCGACCCCGTCCTGGGGGACGAGGAAGAGCAGGACGAGCAGGCCGGCGAGCAGCCAGGGCAGGGGCCGCGCGGTCCGCGGCCATAGATCGCGACCCGCTTCCATCGCCCCTAGCGCGGAGTCGGGAGCCGCGGCGCGTCCTCGCCCTCGCGGTCGGGGTCCAGCAGGTCGAGGCTGCGGTCGAAGGGCGCCCTGGAGTCGCCGGCGATCGCGCCGTTGCCTTCCTGCCGGGAGCGGTGCTGGGCGTCGCTGGCGTGCCAGGCCTCGCGCAGGCGGCGCCAGCCGAGGATCGCCAGGCACCAGACGCCGAAGACGACGATGAAGACGAAGGCGCCGACTTTGGCGCTGGCGCCGGCGGTCACCGGCTCGCCCGTGGTCGAGCCGAGCGGGCGGATCGTCACCCGCCGCTGTTCGGGGATGTTCTGCGTGTCCTGGAGGTTCTCGACGTACTGCGCGAGGCCGCTGGAGGCGCCCTCGGCCAACCCCTCGGCCACCTCGGCGCTCGGCGCTTCGGCGTAGGCGACGACGATCGGCAGTTCGGGGTCGGAGTCGAAGCGCAGCCGGTAGCGGGCTTCGCGGCCGATCAGCTGGCTGCCGGCCCGCGCGGCCGTCGGCTCCTGGATGAAGCGCGCCTGGCCGAGCTGGTAGGGGCCCTCGGCGTAGATCTCGCTCGGCGGCACGCCCGCCTTGGCGCCGATGAAGCGCAGCGCGGTCGGCGTGGTGAGGAAGCGCGAGTAGACGTTGGCGCGGGCGACCATCGGCGAGAAGTCGCGGCCCAGGTCGGCGATCGAGGAGTCGGCCGAATCGACCAGGATCTGGGTGCGGCCGCTGTAGTACTCGAGCGTCCCCTTGTTCAACTTGGGCGGAAAGAGGCTGACGTTGGAGACGCCTGCGATCGCCGCGAGGACGGCTATGACCAGGCCGACGGCCAGCAGCGGCTTGCGGCTCCACAGTTCTCTGAGTGCGAGGGTGAAGGTCATCGGCGTCGATTTGGTGCGGAGGCGGCGGCCGCCTCCGCACCCCCTGAACGCACCGGGCCGGCGCCAACTTCCGAGCCCGCCCAGAGCTCGAGCGCGAGCAGCGCCCAGAGGCGGCGGCCGTGGTCGGCCCGGCCGGCGACGTGGGCGTCGATCAGCGCCTCGACCGCCTCCGGCCGGGTCCAGCCCCGCGCGGCGCTCTCGCGGTCGAGCAGGACCTCGCGCGCGTAGGGGGCGAGGTCGGTGCGGAGCCAGCGGGCGACGGGCAGCTCGAAGCCCCGCTTGGGGCCGTCGAGGATCGCGTCGGGGACCCAGCCGCGCAGGGCGCGCCGCAGGGCGATCTTGCGCTGGGCGCCGCGCGCCTTGTGGGCGACCGGGATCGCGGCGGCCAGCTCCATCAGCTCGTGGTCGAGCAGCGGCGAGCGCGCCTCCAGCGAGAAGGCCATCGTCGCGACGTCGATCTTGGCCAGCAGGTCGCCCGGCAGGTAGACGGTCGCGTCGACCTCGAGCAGCTGGTCGAGCAGGTGGTCGCCGCTCGCCTCGCGCCAGGCCGAGAGCAGGAACTCGTCGGCGAAGCCCGGCGTCGCCTCGCGGGCGAACTCGGGCGTGTAGAGGCTCGCCCGTTCGGCCGCGTCGAAGACGCCGATCTGGTCCAGGTAGCGGTCGTGGCGCCCGCCGCCGAGGCGGCCGGCGAAGCGCAGCGCCCGGCCGACGCGCGAGCCCGTGCCCACGCCGGCGCCGAGCCCCCGGCCGGCGGCGGCGAGCGCCTCGCGCAACGGCGCCGGCAGGCCTTCCAGCCGCGCCGCCAGCAGGTTCGAGCTGTAGCGCTGGTAGCCGGCGAAGCTCTCGTCGCCGCCGTCGCCGTTGAGCGCCACCGTGACCTGCCCGCGGGCGAGCTCGGCGAGGTAGAAGCAGGGCAGCGCCGAGTGGTCGCCGAACGGCTCGCCGTAGTGGCGGACGAGCTTCGGCAGGAGATCGGTCGCGTCGGGCTCGACCACCAGCTCGTGATGGTCGGTGGCGAAGGCCTCGGCGACCAGGCGGGCGCGCGGCAGCTCGTTGTGGCTCTCGTCGGCGAAGCCGATCGAGAAGGTCTTCACCGGCTCGCTCGATTGCTCGGCCATCGCCGCGACCACCGCCGAGGAGTCGATCCCGCCGGAGAGGAAGGCGCCGACCGGGACGTCGGCGACGAGGCGGCGGGAGACGGCGGTGCGCAGCGCGGCGCGGATCCGCTCGTCGAGCTCGCGCGGGTCGGCGACCGGCTGCTTGCGCGAGTAGTCGAGCCGCCACCAGCGCTCGATCGTCAGGGCGCCGTCCTCGAAGACCAGCCGCCGGCCCGGCGGCAGCTTGCCGATGCTGCGGAAGGCGCTGATCGGCGCCGGGACGTAGCCGTAGGTCAGGTAGGCGTCGATCGCGCCGGGGTCGACGTCGCGCCGAATCGCCCGGTCCTGGAGCAGCGCCTGCAGCTCCGAGGCGAAGCTGAGGACGCCGTCGCGCAGGCTGTAGAAGAGCGGCTTCTTGCCGACCCGGTCGCGGGCGACGAAGAGGCGGCGTTTGCGGCTGTCCCAGAGGGCGAAGGCGAACATGCCGTGCAGGCGGGAGAGGCACTCGACCCCGTGCTCCTCGTAGAGGTGGGCGATCACCTCGGTGTCGCCGTTGGTGGTGAGGGTGTGGCCGGCGCGCAGCAGCTCCTCGCGCAGCTCGGCGTAGTTGTAGATCTCGCCGTTGAGGACGACGACGACCGAGCCGTCCTCGTTGGCGACCGGCTGGTCTCCGGTGTCGAGGTCGATCACCGCCAGCCGCTGGATGCCGAGGCCGACCGGGCCGTCGACGTGCAGGCCGCGCGAGTCGGGGCCGCGGTGCTCCTGGGCGGCGCACATGCGGGCGATCAGCTCGGCGGCGACCGGGGCGCCGTCGGCGCGCGCCTGGCCGGCGATGCCGCACATCAGGGGGTAGCCACCCGCGAGCCGAGCGGCAGGCCGCCGAGCAGGCGGCGGCGCAGCTCGCGGCGCACCGTGCGGCGGAACTCCGGGTCGTCGACCCTGGGGGTGCGCCGCAGCGCCGCCCGCGCGTAGCCGTAGAGGAAGGCGAGCCCCGAGAGCCCCTCCGGCCGGGCGGCGGCGACCTTGAGCGAGCGCAGCGCCACCCACCAGGCGGGGTAGCGGGCGATGTAGGCGGCGGCGCCGTAGCGGGCGCGGCCGCGCAGGGTGCCGTCGGTGCTGGCCCAGGGGCGGTGGTGGATCGCGACCAGGTCCTCGAAGGTGCGGGTGCGGTAGCCGCGCATGCGAGCCAGCGTCTCGTCGATCGTGTCCCAGGCGAGCCGCTCCTGGATGCCGCCGATCGCCTCGAAGCACTCGCGCGACCAGCACTTGAGGGCGCCGTTGACATGGTGCTCGAGTGGCACCTGCTCGAGGCGCCACCTGCCGCGCACCAGCTCGCGGCGCAGGCCGCCCGCCATGCCGAGGCGGGGGTCGGCGGCGAACTCGGCGAGGACGCGCTCGAAGTAGCCGGGGGGCAGCTCCATGTCGCCGTCGAGCTTCGAGACGTGGGTGTAGCTGCGCCGGTCGACGCCGGCCAGGCCGGCGTTGAAGGTGCGCGGCGCGGCGGCGGAGGCGAGCCGGTCGCGCGGGTCGAGCGGCGGCGGCGCCGCGGGGGCGCGCATCGCCGCGACGAAGGGGATCTCCGCGGCCAGGCGCTGGGCGAGCTCGAAGGTTCCGTCGGTCGAGCCGTCGTCGACCAGCAGCCAGCGGTCCGGGGGGCGGGTCTGCGCGGCGAGCGAGCGCGCGACCAGCTCCAGGTGGTCCGCCTCGTTGCGGACCGGCGAGATGACGAGCAGGCGTTGCTCCATTTCTAATCAAACGACCGTCGAGGGGGCTTCTTGCGCGGAAGCGGTCGAGCGGCCGGCGCGTTCAACAGATGTAGATGAGGGCGCAGTCGATCAAGGCGACCGGCCCGGCCGGCTTCGGCGCCGAGCACGGCGTGGTCGAGGATCCCGTCCTGAAACGGGTCCTGCTGCGGTTGATGCCGGGGCGCCGCCGCCACCGCCTGCTGGGCACCGTGCGCAGCCGCCGCTACGGCGGCGAGGAGGTCGAGTGCCCCTGCTGCGGCGGCAGCTTCTCCCGCTTCCTACCCCACCGTGGCCGGCCGCGGGCGAAATGCCCGGGCTGCGGCGCGCTGGAGCGCCACCGCGTCCTCTGGCTCTTCCTCGAACGCGAGACCGACCTGCTGCGCCGGCGGGGCGACCTGCTCCACATCGCCCCCGAGTACGCGCTGATGCGGCGGCTCGAGCGAGTCGAAGGGCTGCGCTACGTAAGCGGCGACCTCGACTCGGCGCTGGCCGAGGTCGTGCTCGACGTGATGGACCTTCCCTTCGAGGGCGAGAGCTTCGACTTCCTGATCTGCAACCACGTGCTCGAGCACGTCGAGGACGACCGGCGGGCGCTGGCGGAGACCCGGCGCGTGCTGCGGCCCGGCGGCTGGGCGATCCTGATGTGCCCGGTCGACCGGCGGCGGGCGACGACGCTGGAGGACCCGACGGTGACGACGCCGGCCGAGCGCCACCGCGTCTACGGCCAGAGCGACCACCTGCGCCTCTACGGCCGCGACTACGCCGACCGCCTCGCGGAGGCCGGCTTCGCCGTGCGGGCGGTGCGCTACGCCGAGGGCTGCGACAGCCGCTCGATCAGGCGCTTCGGCCTGATCCGCGAATCGGACTCCGCCTTCGGCGAGGAGGACGTCTTCTTCTGTGTCAAGTCGGCGCCGGAGCCGGGCCGCGCCCAGGCGAGCGCGGCGCGGCCGCGCCGCCCGGCCAGGAACACGGCGGTGTAGGCGAGCGTTATCGGCAGGCCGGCGCCGAGCAGCGTCGCCCAGCGTGGGGTGTCGAGCTGGAGGGCGGCCAGGGCCGTTGCCGCGGCGACCGCGGCGGCGATGCCGACCGGCTGCAGCGCGCGGAGCAGCGGCGCGATCCGCAGGCCGGCGCCGTGCAGCAGCATGAGGTTGAGCGGCAGGACCAGCGCCGCGGCGACGATGCTCTGCGCGATCGCCACCCCCTCGATCCCGCCGAGCCGGGCGCCGAGTGGCAGCGCGGCGGCGAGCGCCGCCAGCCAGACGAGCTGCACCCGCACCAGGGTGCCGGCGCGGCCGACCGCGACGAGCAGGTCGTAGCAGAGGTCGAGCACGACGCGCAGGGCGCCGAGCAGCGCCAGCCATTGCAGGGCGATCACGGCCGGCAGCCACTTCTCGCCGTAGAGGAGGCCGACCAGCGGCGTCGCCAGCGCGGCAAGCAGCACGCCGCCGAGCACGGCGAGGCCGCCGGCCAGGGTGAGGCTGTGGCCGAAGGCGCTCTGCAGGCCCTCGCGGTCGTCGGCGAGGCGCGAGAAGGCCGGCAGCGAGACCTGGCGGATCGAGATCGAGAGCAGGTTCCAGGGCCAGTTGGCGACGTTGAAGGCGAGCGCGTAGAAGCCGAGCGCGCCGACCCCGAGCGCGCGGCTGACGACGACCGAGTCGACGTTGACGATCGCCAGCAGCAGCATGCTGGTCAGAGCGGGGGGGAGGCCGACGCGGACCAGGCGGACGGCGGCCTCACGGTCCCAGCCGGGCCGGGGCAGCGACGGGGTGAGCCAGAGGATGATCGCGGTGGCGATCAGGTTGGAGATCACGATCCCGGTCGCCAGCCCGACCGCGCCGTGCTTGACGGCGAGCAGGATGCCGAGCGGCGAGCCGACCAGGAAGCCGACCAGCTGGGCGATCGTGCGGCGGCGCTGCAGGAAGGCGCGCATCAGCAGCGAGCTGGGGATGGTTGAGACGCCGTCGAGCAGGACGCTGAAGGAGAGGACGCGGATCGCGTCGGCGGCCTGCGGGGCGCCGAGCAGCGCGGCGATCGGGTCGGCGCCGAGGAACATCGCGGCGAACCAGAAGCAGCTGGCGGCGAGCGAGACGGTGACCGCGGTCGGGGCGACGCGCTCGACTCCCTCCTTCCAGCGGACGATGGCGACGCTGAGGCCGATCTCGTTCATGCTGAGCACGATCGTCATCACCAGCAGGGCGGCGGTGAAGGCGCCGAATTCGTCCGGGGCGACGACGCGGGCGATCGCCAGTCCGGCGATGACGTTGAGGACGCGCAGCGAGGCGCTGTTCAGCAGGCTCCACGCCATCCCGGTGCGGGCGCGGGCGCCGAGGTCAGCCGGAGCGGCCATCGTTCCCGATGCCGAGCAGGTCGAGCAGCCGCTCGGCCCGCGCGTCCCAGCTGTGGCGGGCGGCGAAGGCGCGGCGCTCGGCGGCGAGCGCCGGCCGGTGGGTGAGGTGCGCCTCGCGCAGCACGGCGCGGGCGAACTCGGCCGGCGTGTCGGCGAGCGACACCAGGTCGGTCCGGAGCGAGCGCACCGCGGGCAGCGGGGTCGAGACGACCGGGCGCCCGGCGGCCAGGTACTCGAGCGTCTTCAGCGGGAAGCTGTTGCGGTTGAACCGGCCGTCGGCGTAGGGGACGAGGCCGACGTCGATCTTCTTCAGGTAGGGGAGCAGCTCGTCGAAGGGCTTTTGCCCGGCATAGTGGACGTCGGCGCGGGCCGTGAGGGCCGCGAAGCGCTCAGGTTCGAAGCTCGGGTCGCGGGGCCCGACCAGCAGCAGCGAGGCGCCGGCGTTGGCGGTCGCCTCGAGCAGGGCGAGGTCGGTGCGGCTGTTGAGGTGGCCGACGAAGCCGGCGACCGGGCCCGGCAGGTCGACCTCGGGCGGGTCGGGGGCATCGTCGACGCCGGCGTAGAAGGCGGCGTCGCAGCCGTTCGGCAGGTAGGCGGCATCGACTCCGCGCGAGCGCAGCTCGCTCGTCACCCCCTCGCTGACCGAGAGGACGAGGTCGGAGGTCTCGGTGAGGCGGCGGTCGCCGGCGGCGAGCCGCGCGGCGCTGCGCCGCCACAGCGGCGCCGCCGCGACCGGGTCGTCGCGCCACCAGTAGGCCCGCACCCGCTCGCCGAGGAAGCCGTAGGCGTCGACGAACATCCAGGTCGAGAGCACCGCGTCGACGCTGCCGCCGAGGCGGCGCAGCACGCCGCGCAGCTCGCGGCGGACGATGCGGCCGGTCAGCGGCAGCAGCGGCGGCTCCATCGGCTTCGGCGGGACGAGCGGCGTGTAGCGGGCAAGGCCCGGCGCGAGCAGGCGCAACCGCGGCCGCTTCAGCGAGGGCGCGACGAGCGGCGCGTTGAAGCGGGTCAGGTGGGAGATCGGCGGGTCGACGTAGAGCACCGGCACGCGCGCGGCCAGGTGTTCTGCCATGTGGCGGTCGGCGAGCTTGACCTCGTCCCAGTTGTTCGCCGCGCAGATCGCGACGAGCCCGTCCCACTCAGAGGCCATCGCGCTCACCCCGCCGCCGCGGCGAGCCTGCCGGCCTCGGAGGCGGCGAGGGCGCGCTTGCGCCGCGGGTCGTGGTTGCCGAGCTCGAGCCGCAGGGCGCGGCCGGCGGCGGTCGCCGCCTCGCGCAGGCGGCCGGCGGCACGGGCGGCGAGGATCGTCTCGTAGATGCCGAGCTGCAGGCGGGTCGCGCGCTGCAGCGAGAAGCGCTCGACCACGGTCTCGCGGCCGTAGCGGCCGAGCGCGCGGCGCCGCTCGCGGTCGGCGAGCAGGTCGCGGACCTGGCCGGCCAGGCGGTGGGCGTTGGGCGAGCCGTCGCCGACCCCCCAGAAGCCGTGGCGCAGGAAGTACTCGCGGGCGGCGGGGGCGAAGGGCTTGGAGAACCCGGCTTCGCCCTGGACGATCAGCGGCTTCGCCGCCGCCATCGCCCGCAGCGCCGAGCCGCCCATGCCGAGCACCAGGTCGGCGGCGGCGTAGGCGGGACGGGGGTCGGCGAGGGCGCCGGCGAAGCGGACGACGGCGCGGCGGTGGCGGCGGTTGACCCGCGCGGCGCGGCCCTCCAGGGCCTCGCGGGCGGGGCCGTCGCCGACCAGCAGGAGGGTGAGCGGCAGCTCGGCGGCGAGCGCGTCTACCGCGTCGATCGCCTCGACCAGCGCGTCCAGCTTCAGCTCGAGCGAGAGGCGGGAGACGCTGACGAGGAGCGGGTCGTCATCGCCGAGGCCGAGCCGGCGGCGCAGCGGGGCGCCGTCGACGGCGGGCGAGTCGGCCTCGATGTCGACCGGCGGCTCCAGCGTCCAGACCGGGGCTCGGTGCGCGCGCGCCGCCTGCTCGGCCAGCGCCTCGGTGCCCATCACCAGCGGCACCGAGGCGGGCACGTAGGGCGAGACCGACATCGAGAGCACCGTGCAGAGCAGCGGCACGCAGCCGGAGAGGTGGGCGCCGTAGTAGGCGTCGAGGCAGGGCGGCCACTCGTAGGCGTGGATCAGGTCGAGGCGGCGGCGCCGCGCCAGCCGCGTCAGTTGGGCGATCCGCGAGGGCGCCGGCCGGTAGCGCAGCGGCCGGGCGGCGACGAACTCGAGGCCGTAGGCCTCGATCCGCTCGACCAGCGGCCCGGGCTTGCCGTAGACGATGACATCGTGGCCGGCCGCGGCGGCGCCGGCTGCGAGGTCGATCGCGTTGATCTGGCTGCCGCCGATGCCGAGGTCGTGGGGGGCGACGAGCAGCCTCACAGCACCGCCTCCAAGGGCTCCGCGCTGCCCGCCGGGCGGGCCGGCGAGCCGTACCAGACCTCGCCGCAGGGGATCGACCTGGTGACCACCGCGCCCATGCCGACGGTCGCCCCGCAGCCGACCGAGATCCGCTCGCGCAAGAGCGCCCCGGCGCCGACGTAGGCGCCGGCGCCGATCTCGACCGCGCCGGCGACGCGGGCGCCGGCGCCGAAGGTGACCCCGTCGCCGACCTCGTCGTCGTGGGTGAGGACGACGTGGGGCATGACCGCGACGTGCCAGCCGAGGCTTACGTCGGCGGTCAGCACGGCGTTGGCGTGGAGGACCGAGCCCGGCCCGATCGAGGCCGAGTCGGGGACGACGGCGGTGGGGTGGACGAGGGTCGCGTAGCGCTCCAGCGGCAGGCCGAGCCGGGCAACCAGCCGCAGCCGGCGCAGCGGCTCGTCCGGCGAGGCGACGCAGGCGACCAGGGCGGCGTCGGAGTGCTCGTGCGCCGCCGCGCACGGCCCCAGCACCGGCACGCCAAGCAGCTCGGTATCGCGCAGCTCAGGATCGTCGTCGAGCAGGCCGACCAGCTCCCAGGTGGGAGCTCGGCGGTTGATCGCGCGCACCAGCTCGACCGTCTCGCGCGCAAACCCGCCGGCGCCGATCAGCAGCAGGGGTCGCATGTACACCCCAAAAACGCCGCCGCGCAAAGCCTTCTTCCGCCGGCTCTGTCGTCCTACGCGGTGTACATGAGCTCTCTCTGCGCTGGAGGCGGGTCTTGCTGAGCTGAGCCGGCCGCTGATCGACGCGGTCGAGGATGCCCTGGGCCTGCTCGAGCGTGAACCGCTCGCCGGTTATGTGGTGGGAGGCGGTGATAGCTGGTACCATACATATGTGCACAAGACCACCGTCTACATCGACGATTCTCAGGCGGAGCGCTTGGGCCGGCTGGCCACCGCGAGCGGTCGCAGCCAGGCCGAGTTGATCCGGGAAGGCGTGGAGCGGGTGCTCTCCGAGGCGCCGTCCCGGACCTTCCACAGCATGGGGAAGGGGCGAAGCGGCGGCAACGCGGATCGGCACTGGGATGCCGATGAGCTCTACCGCAAGGCTCGCGGCGAGCGCCGTCGATGACCCTGATCGTCGATGCCGGCACGCTCTTCGCGCAGGCCGATGCCGACGACCCCGAGCACGAGGCGGTCATCGCCCTGTTCGAAGGCGAGAGGGGGCCGCTCGTCACCTCGCAGGTGGCGGTCGCCGAGGCCGACTACCTGATCCTCTCCCGGCTCGGCGTCGACGTCGAGCTCGCCTTCCTCGACGACCTCGCGGCGGGCACCTTCGTCGTCGATTGCCTCGATCGTAAGGAGCTGGGCATGGCCCGCGACCTGGCGCGTCGCTACCGGGACCTCGAGCTTGGCCTCGCCGACGCCTCGCTTGCCGTGCTCGCCGACCGGCATAGGACCGATCGGATCGCCAGCTTCGACGAGCGCGCCTTCCGGGCGATGACGCCGTTGCGGGGCGATGCCTTCACGATCCTCCCCGCCGATTCGTAGCGACATTTGTAACCTCTGAGGTATGGCCGGATCGCGAAGCTCAGGCACTGTCGCGCCGGGCAACGAGGAGGCCGTGCGAGCTTGGGACACGGTGCTCTACGAACGGTGGAGGCAGAACCGCAAGGTGTTCGTCGGCGCGCTGGACGAGGTGACCGACGAGCTCTTCGAGCGCTACCCCCCGCCGCAAGGGGGTCGATGCATCGATGTCGGCTGTGGGTTCGGCGAGACGACCCAGGCGATGGCCGAAATGGTCGGGCCCGAGGGCTTCGTGCTCGGCACCGACTCCTCGCCGCGCTTCGTCGAGGACGCCCGTCGCGAGGCGGCCGAAGCGGGGGTCGAGAACGTCGAGTTCGAGCTGGCCGACGCGCAGACCGCGGAATGGGAGCCGGTTCACGACTACGCGTTCTCGCGCATGGGGACGCAGTTCTTCATCGCGCCCGTTCCGGCCATGCGGGCGATTCGCGGCGCGCTGAAGCCCGGCGGAGGGCTGCGCAAGATCTGCTGGCGTCGCAAGGAGGAGAGCCAGTTCTGGGCGGAGACCGAGCAGGTGGTCATGCGCTTCCTCTCCCGGCCCGAGGAGTACGACGCCGACACCTGCGGCCCCGGCCCCTTCTCGCTCGGCAATCCCGATACCTGCCGCGGCATCCTCGAGGCCGCCGGCTTCGAGGACGTCGAGCTGCACCGGCGGGACTTCGACTACTTCATGGGCAAGGACGTGGACGAAGCGATCGACGCCCTGCTGGCGATCGGCCCGGGGGCCGAGCTGATCCGCCTCAACGGAGAGCACGGCGAGAGCCTGCGGCCGCAGATAGCCGAGGCCCTCGCCGAGCACTACGCCGCCTGGCAGCAGGACGACGGCTCGATCGTCGGCCGCGGGTCGGTGTGGCTCGTCGCCGCCACCAACCCCGGGTAGCGACGCAGCGCGCGGCCCTACCAGGGCACTCCGGGCGGCTTGCGGTAGCCGATCGGGGGTTGGCCGGCGGGGTTGCAGTTGGTTGAGGTGCAGTTGCCGCGGTCATCGAGGGTGACGTCGCCGGGCGGGCCCCAGATGTTGTCGGCGAAGGTCGCTGCTTGCGGGGAGCCGCCGAGGGCGAAGCCGCCGTCGGGGTCGATCGCGATGTTGCCCTCGACGCGGTTGCCCTTGCCCGCGTCGCAGTCCCACTCGAAGCTCGGGAAGGCTTCGAAGGCCTGGCCGCCGTCGACCCAGGTGTTGTTGCGGATCGTCGTCCTGGAGCGGGAATCGCCGCCGGTGCCGAGGCCGCAGACCTCGGTCCGGCCGAGGTTGCCCTCGATCAGGTTGTTGGCGTAGAGCAGCGGCGCGGTGCCGCCGCCGTGGATGTAGGTGGAGCCGGCGTTGGCGGCCGGCCGGCCGCCGAAGTAGCCCTGGCCGTGGATCCAGTTGTTGGTGATCCGCAGGTTGGGGCCGTTGCCGGTGATTTGGATGTTGTCGGAGTGCTCGCTGGAGCCGGGGCTGACGCCGACCGGGCCGATCTCGTTGCGGTCGATCAGCACGTCGACCCCGCCGACGCCCTGGAAGCCGTCGGCGGCGAGATCGTGCAGGCGGTTGCCGAGGAAGCGCAGCCGGTTGAGCTCGCCGTAGCAGCGGCAGCCGTAGCCGGTGTTGCCCGAGTCGTCGGCGACCGTCCAGCCGATGTCGTTGCCCTCGATCGTCACGTCGTCGTTGACGTCGGGCATGAAGATCAGCTGGTCGGGGATCCGCCGCTTCGCCGTGCCGCCGATCACCGAGCTTTCGATCGTCACGTCGTGCGAGAAGGAGAGCCTGGTCGAACGGAAGCGCGCCCGCAGGGTGACGTTCTCGGTGTCCTTGAGGTCGATGTGTCCCAGCGAGCCCTCGCCGCGCGTGCCGACGTGGGGATTGTCGGGCCGGCCCAGTTCGGTCAGGTCGACGTCGCCGACCGGCGCGGTGACGCAGACGTCGTCGCCCTCGGCGATCGCCTCGCGCACCTCCTCGGCGGCGGTCGCGATCTCCGCGCCCGGCAGGCAGGCGGGCTGGGCGAAGCGGGGCGGGGGGCCGGCGGCGCGCGGTGTCCCGTCGCCGTCGTCGCCGGGCGCGAGGTAGAGCAGCAGCGCGGCGGCCGCCAGGCAGCCGAGCACGGCGGCGCCGGCGGCGAGCGGGCGCATGGCCTAGTGCAGCGCCTCCACGGCGATCGCCGCCTGGAGCGCTGCGACGACCCGGTCCTGGCCGGCGTCGTCGAGCTCGTCGTGCAGGGGCAGGATCAGGGAGCGCCGCGCGAGCAGCTCGGTCACCGGCAGCTGCCCGTGCGGATGGCCGGCGTAGGCGGGCTCCAGGTGGGCGGCCATGATCCCGCGGCGGCCGGAGATGCCCTCGGCCAGCAGCCGCTCCAGCACCTCGGCCGGGGTCGCCGGGCAGTCCTCGGGCAGGACCGCCCAGAAGGACTGGTAGTTGGTCGTCCCGTGGGGCGGGTCGGCGATCGTCCGCAGGCCGGGGACGTCGGCGAGCAGCCGCCGATAGCGTCCGGCCCGCGCTCGGCGCCGCTCGACGATCCCGTCGAGGCGGCCCAGCTGGACCAGGCCGACGGCGGCCTGGATGTCGGTCATCCGGTAGTTGAAGCCGGTCTCGAGGTAGGACTCGACGATAACCCGGTCGGCCGCGGCGCGGTCGGCGGCGGCGACGCTCATGCCGTGTTCGCGCAGGCGGCGGCCGCGCACTGCGTCGTCGGGATCGGCGACGACGACCATGCCGCCCTCGCCGGTGGTGAGCAGCTTGCGCGGGTGGAAGGAGAAGGTGACCGCCGGCGAGTGGGCGCCGATCTGCTCGCCGCGGTAGGTCGAGCCGGCGGCGCAGGCGGCGTCCTCGACCACGGCGACGCCGAGCGGGTCGAGCAGCGCGTGGATCGGGCCGAGGTCGGCCGGCACCCCCGCCTGGTGGACGACGACCACCGCCTTGGTTCTCCCGGTGAGGCGCTCGCCGACCGTCTCCGGGGTGACGTTCTGGGTCGCGGCGTCGACGTCGGCGAAGACCGGCGTCGCGCCGGTGTAGCGGACCGCGTTGGCGGTGGCGATGAAGGAGAGCGAGGGGACGACGACGTCGTCGCCCGGCCCGACCCCGGCCAGGAGCAGCGCCAGGTGCAGCGCCGCGGTGCCGCTGGAGACGGCGATTGCGTCGGCGCCGCCGACCCGCCGGGCGAAGGCTTCCTCGAGGTCGCGCACGCGCGGCCCCTGGGCGACCCAGCCGGAGGCGATCGCCGCCGCCGCCGCCGCGGCCTCCTCCTCACCGATCGTCGGCCGCATCACCGGGATCGTCGGCATCAGCCGCTCCGGCCGGGAACGGCGCCGGCAAGCGGCTCGGCCGTCGGCGCTTCCTCGCCGTCGGCGCGACCCGTGCAGACGTAGTCGAGGCCGAGCGCCGCTACCTCGTCGGCGTCCCAGAAGCGCCTGCCGTCGAGCACCGCCCGCAGCCCGGCGTCGCGCAGCGCCGCGAGGTCCAGCCGCCCGAACTCGGTGTGGCCGGTGACCAGGAGCAGCGCCTCCGGCCGCCACTCGGCGTCGGCGGGGCTCCAGGGGGTGAAGCCGTGGCCGCGCAACTCGGCGTCCTCGAAGAGGGGGTCGTGGACGCGGACGTCGGCGTCGCGCATCCGCAGCGCCGCCTCGAGCAGGAAGGTGGGGGAGCAGATGTGCTCCTTGACGTCGGGCCGGAAGCCGAGCCCGAGGATGCCGACCCGGGCGCCCGCCAGGTTGCCGAGCCGCTGCTCGAGCCGCGTCGTCATCCGCTCCGGCTGGCGGTCGTTGACGCGCCGCGCCATGTAGACGAGCGAGGCGTCGACGCCGCGCCGCGCCGCGTCGTTGATCAGGAAGTGGGGATAGACCGGCGTGCAGTGGCCGCCGACCCCGATTCCGGCCGAGAGCAGGGCGCACTCGCCGTCGGTGTTGGCGGCCTCGAACAGCGGTGCCGAGTCGAGCCCGGTCGCTTCCGCGTAGGCGCCGAGCTGGTTGGCGAGGGCGATGTTGACGTCGCGGTAGATCATCCCGGCGAGCTTCACGAACTCGGCCGCCTCCATCGAGTCGACCTCGGTCACCGGCGCCCCCAGGTACTCGCGGTAGAAGGCGGCGGCCCGCGCCGTCGCCTCGGCGTCGAGGCCGCCGACGACCTTCGGCGTCTCGTCGAGGTGGCGCATGACGTAGCGGCTTTTCACCCGCTCGGGCGAGTAGGCGACGAAGAGCTCGCGGCCCAGCTCCAGCCCGCCGGCGGCGAGGATCGGCGCCAGCCGCTCGCGCGTCGTGCCGACCGGGACGGTGGTCTCGTAGACGACCAATGCGCCGGCGCGGGCGCCGCGGGCGATGTCGCGCGAGGCGGCTTCGAGGTTGGAGAGGTCGGCCTCGCGCTCGCCGGTCAGCACCGCGGGGGTGATGACGATGACTACGTCACTCTCCGCCGCCGCCGCGGCGGTGTCGGTTGTCGTCGAGAGGCGCCCCGCGGCGAGCTGCTCGCGCAGCAGCTCGCGCACCCCGGGCTCGTCGATCGCCGGCCGGCCGGCGGCGATCGCCTCGACCACGCGGGGGTCCTTGTCGCAGGCGCGCACGGCGGCGCCGCGCGAGGCGATCCAGACGGCGATCGGCAGCCCCATCTTGCCGGCGCCGATCACGCTGACGTTCACGGCACGAGCTCCTCGCGCAGGCCGGCGCGGGTCCAGTCGAGGGTGCGGGTCAGGCCCTCGGCGAGCGAGACGACCGGGTCGAAGCCGAGCAGGCGGCGGGCCTTCTCGATCACCGGCGTGCGGTAGGCGACCTCGGCCCGGGCGACGTCGCCGGGCTCGACCCGGGCGCCGGGGACGAGCGCGGCGACCAGCTCGGCCAGCTCGTTGGTGTCGACGCTCGCCGCCGGGTTTCCGATGTTGAAGACCTGGCCGGCGGCCACGTCGGAGCGCAGCGCCAGCAGCGCCGCGTCGACGAAGTCTTCGACGTAGCACCAGGCGCGCACCGCGGAGCCGTCGCCGTAGACGACCAGTGGCTCCTCCCTGACCGCGGCGAGGCTGAAGTTGCGGATCGCCCCCTCGCCCGTCTGGCGCGGGCCGTAGACGTTGAAGGGGCGCAGCACGGTGGCGGCGAAGCGGTGCGCCTCTCCGCCGCGCAGGACCAGGTGCTCGCCGGCGAGCTTGCTGGTCGCGTAGACCCAGCGCCGCTCCGAGGAGGGGCCGATCGCGCAGGGCGACTCCTCGTCGACGTCGTGGGCCTCCGGCCCGTGCACCTCGCTGGTCGAGAGGTAGATCAGCCGCGGCACGCCGGCGGCGACGACGGCGTCGACGATCCCCGCCGTGCCGTCGATGTTGACCCGCAGGGTGGTCTCCGGTTCGGCGTAGTAGCTGGAGACGCCGGCGATCGCCGCCAGGTGGAAGACGGCGTCGGCGCCGCGGACCGCGTCGAAGACGGCGTCGCGGTCGCGGATGTCGGCCTCGATCAGCTCGATGTTGGGGTGCTCGGCGAGCCCCGTTCCGGCGAGCGAGTTGCGGCGCAGGTTGTCGAGCAGGACCAGCTGCGCCTCAGATGCGAGGCGCTCGGCGATGTGGGAGCCGATGAAGCCGGCCCCGCCGGTGATCGCGTAGCGCGGCATCTCGCCCATCGCCCCGGTTCAGGCTGCGGCGGCGAGCTCGGGGATCTGGACCGGCCGGCCGCCCTGCGCGAAGGAGCTCTCCAGCGCCTCCAGCGCCCGCACGACTTCCAGCCCGAACTGGGCGCTCGAGCGGGGCGTCGTGCCCTCGCGGATCGCCGTGGCGAAGTCGCGCAGCTCCACCGCGAGCGGCTCGGTCGCCTCGATCCGCGGCGAGACGATGTCGCCGGCCCGGTAGCTGGCGCGGTACTCGCCGAAGTTGGCGGGGGTGCTGAACTCGAGCCCGCGGTCGTAGACCTTGACCGACTCGTCGGCGTCGCTGTCGTCGTACTGGACCATGCGCTCGCTGCCGACGATCAGCATCTGGCGCAGCTTGCGCGGCGCCAGCCAGGAGAGCTGCACGTTGGCCTGGGCGCCGCCGGCGAAGGTCAGGGTGAGGAAGGCGGTCTCCGGCACGCCCGCCTGGAAGACGCTGCGGCCGCTGGCCGAGGCCTGCACGACCGGCTTGCCCAGCCAGTGGATGAGGATCGAGAGGTCGTGCGGGGCGAGGTCCTGGACGACGCCGGCCCGCTGGTACTTGCCGAGGTTCATCCGCGAGGAGGTGACGAAGTAGATCTCGCCGAGCACGCCCTCGCGGATCAGCTCGTCGACCTTGTTGACGGCGGGGCTGTAGACGAAGGTGTGTCCGGGCATCAGCACCAGCTCGGCCTGGCGGGCCAGCTCGACCAGCTCGTTCGCCTCGGCGGAGCTGACGGCGAGCGGCTTCTCGACCAGCACGTGCTTGCCCCTTTCCAGCGCCCGCTTGGCGAGCGGGTGGTGGGTTGCCGGTGGCGTCGCGATCGCGACCGCGTCGATCCCCGGGTCGTCGAGCAGCCGGTCGAGCTCACGCTCGACCGTGGCCTCGCGGTACTTCGACTTGAAGTCGGCGATGCGGCTCTCGTCGAGCTCGCAGAGGCCGCGCAGGCGGAAGTCCTCGGACTCGGCGATGTTGCGGGCCAGGTTCGGGCCCCAGTAGCCGTAGCCGACGACGCCGAAGCCGAGCCGCCCCGTCTTGGGGAGGAGGCTGGTCCGGTGCAGCTGCTGGCTCGGCTCGAAGTTCATGCTCGACCACTCAACGGCCGCCGGGCGGGATCGTTTGCGCGGCGAGGTTTCGCCGGAGGATGAAAAACGGGGGAGGCGGCGTGCGTTGCCTTGGCGTGTACCAGGTCGAGGCTTCCAAGGCGCTGCTGAAACCCAAGACATGGGCGAGCCGGCGCCTGCCCGTCTCCCGCAACGTCTTCCTGCTCGGCACGGTCAGCCTGCTCACCGACGTCTCGGCCGAGATGGTCGCCACCGTGCTGCCGCTGTACCTGGTCTTCTCGCTCGGCGTGACGCCGCTGGCGGTCGGCGCGATCGACGGCCTCTACCGGGGCGCCGCGGCGATCGTCCAGGTGGCGGGCGGCTTCGCCTCCGACCGGCTCGGTCGCCATAAGGAGGTGGCGACGCTCGGCTACGGAATCTCGGCCGTCGGCAAGGTCGCGCTCGTCGTCGCCGGCGGGACGCTCGGCGCGATCGGGGCGATCGTCGGCGGCGACCGGATCGGCAAGGGGATCCGCACCGCGCCCCGCGACGCGCTGATCTCGCTCTCCAGCAGCAAGGCCGGTCTGGCCACCGCCTTCGGCGTGCACCGGGCGATGGACAGCGCCGGGGCGATGCTCGGGCCGCTGCTCGCCTTCGGCATCCTGCTGGCGGCGCCGGGGCGCTTCGACGCCGTCTTCGTCGTCAGCACCGCCTTCGCCTTCCTGGGTCTCGCCGTGCTGGTGCTGGCAGTCAACGGCCGGCCGCGCCGGACGGCGACGGCCGTCGAGTCGGATGGGGGCGGCCCGCGGCTCTCGCTGCGGGCGGGCCTTGGACTGGTCGGCGAGCGGCGCTTCCGCCTGCTGCTGCTCGCCGCCGGCGGCCTCGCCCTGGCCAGCGTCTCCGATGTGATGATCTACCTCGGCCTGCAGCGCCAGAGCGGCTTCGAGCCGGCGGTCTTCCCGCTGCTGTTCGTCGTCACCGCGCTGATCTTCATGGTGCTGGCGATCCCGGTGGGGCGGCTCGCCGACCGGGTCGGCCGGGTGCCGGTGCTGATCGCCGGCCATGCCCTGCTGCTGCCGGTCTACGCGCTGCTCCTCACCGAGATCGGCTTCGGCGGAGTGCTGCTGGCGCTGCTGGCGCTGGGCGCCTACTTCGCCGCCACCGACGGCGTGACCACGGCGCTCGCCGGCGCGATCCTCCCCGACCGCTTGCAGGGCACCGGGATCGGGATGCTGATCACGGTGATCAGCCTCGCCAAACTGGGCTCCTCGCTCGCCTTCGGCGCGCTCTGGTTCGTGCTCGGCCTGCAGAGCGCCGTGCTCGTCTTCGGCGCCGCCCTCGCCGCCGTGCTGGTCTGCGCCGCGCTGCTGCTGCGGGGCGTGCAGCGGGAGCGGGCGGCTTGAGCGCGGCGCGGCGGCGGGCGCTGTTCGCGATCGCCGCCCTCTGCGTCTGCGGGGCGTTCGGCTACCTGGCCTTCGCCGTCCTCGGCCCGAGCGAGGTGAGGACCGCGGCGCGCCCCGCCGGCGTCGCCGGCAAGCCGGTCGAGCCGGCCGGGGCGGAGCTGCTGGCGCGCGCCGTCGCCCGCGACGACCTCAGCACCGCCGGTCAGGTCTTCGCCCTCGACGGCGGCCGGCCGCGGCTGCTGTCCGGCCGGCGGCTCGACTGCGAACGGGTCCACTACGCTGCCGGCCGCGGCCTCTGCCTCGCCACCGGGGCGAACCGGATCAGCTACCGGCTGACCGTCTTCGACTCCTCGCTGCGCCCGCTGCACGAGCTGCCGCTCGCCGGCCTGCCCTCGCGGGCGCGGGTTTCGCCCGACGGCCGCTACGGGGCGACGACCGTGTTCGTCAACGGCCACGAATACCTCAGCGCCGGCGGCTTCTCGACCGCGACGACGATCGTCGACCTGCGCAGCGGCGAGTCGCTCGGCAACCTGGAGAGCTTCGCGGTGAGCAGGGACGGCCGCCCGATCGACGCGGTCGACTTCAACTTCTGGGGGGTGACCTTCGACCCCGAGAGCTCGAACCGCTTCTACGCGACGCTGCGCACCGGCGACCACTACTACCTGGTCGAGGGCGACGTGCGGGAGCGGGCGATGCGGGTGCTGCGCGACGGGGTCGAGTGCCCCTCGCTCTCCTCGGACGGCGCCCGGATCGCCTTCAAGAGCCGCATCGGCGACGAGGACCGTTGGCGCCTCGCGGTGCTCGACCTGGCGACCCTCGAGGCGCACCTCGTCGGTGAGCGGCGGTCGATCGACGACCAGCCCGAATGGCTTGACGACGCGACCCTCGTCTACTCCGACGGGCTCGACGTCTACACGGTCCTCGCCGACGGCAGCGGCGGGCCGCGGCTCGTGCTGCGCAACGCCTCCTCGCCGGTCTCGCTCTCGGCCGGCGAGGAAGAGCCGCAGTCTAAACCTCAAGTTTAGGGTTATAGCCGACCGCCTTGCCCGCCTCGGGAGACGCGGGCCGAGCGACGCGCAAAATCGCCGCCCGCCGCAGCGTTGCTGCGACAGTGTTGAACCTTCGCGCAGGAGCCCTGGCGCTCGCCCTCTCGCTGCTGGGAGGCCTGACGCTGCACGCCGAGCCGGCCGCCGCCGGCCCCTGCGACCCGCCCTTCAACGAGATCGTCTGCGAGAACTCGAAAGCGGGCACGCCGCCCAGCGTCTGGGACGTCAACGGCGCCGGCGCCTCCAACATCCAGGGCTACTCGACCGAGATCAGCGTCGACCAGGGCGGCACGATTGAGTTCAAGGTCGATACCGCCTCGACGAACTACCGCCTCGACATCTACCGGATGGGCTGGTACGGCGGCGACGGGGCGCGCAAAGTCGCGAGCGTCGAGCCCTCGCCGAGCCTGCCCCAGAGCCAGCCGCCCTGCGACCTGGAGCCGTCCACCGGTCTGGTCGACTGCGGCAAATGGGCAGTCTCCGCGTCATGGGCGGTGCCGAGCGACGCCGTCTCGGGCATCTACTTCGCCAAGCTCGAGCGCGAGGACGTCTCCTCGGAAGGCAGCCACATCGTCTTCGTCGTGCGCGACGACGACGGCGAGTCGGAGCTGCTCTTCCAGACCTCCGACACCACCTGGCAGGCCTACAACGAGTACGGCAGCAACAGCCTCTACACCGGCGGCCCGGGCGAATCGCCGGGCCGCGCCTACAAGGTCAGCTACAACCGCCCGCTCACCGTTCGCCAGACCAACTCCGAAGACTCGCCCTTCAACGCCGAGTACCCGATGGTCCGCTGGCTGGAGCGCAACGGCTACGACGTCAGCTACGCCAGCGGCGTCGACACCGACCGCGCCGGCGCCGAGCTGCTCGAGCACGAGGCCTTCCTCTCGATCGGTCACGACGAGTACTGGTCGGCGGCGCAGCGGGCAAACGTCGAAGCGGCGCGCGACGCCGGGGTGAACCTCGCCTTCTTCAGCGGCAACGAGATCTTCTGGAAGACGCGCTGGGAGGAGAGCATCGACGGCTCCGGCGACGACTACCGCACCCTCGTCTGTTACAAGGAGACCCACGCCGACGAACAGATCGACCCCGAGGGCCCCGCAGTGTGGACGGGCACCTGGCGCGATCCCCGCTTCAGCCCACCGGGCGACGGCGGCCGCCCCGAGAACGAGCTCAGCGGCACGGCCTTCATGGTCAACGCCGGAACTACGGAGATCGAGGTCCCGGCCGAGCACGGGGCGCTGCGACTTTGGCGCGACACGGACATCGCCGGCCTGTCGCCGGGCGAAACCGCGACGCTGGGCACCGGCACGCTCGGCTATGAGTGGGACGAAGACCTCGACAACGGCTTCCGCCCGCCGGGCCTGATCCGCCTCTCCTCGACCAGCGAGGAAGTGCCGCAGAAACTGCTCGACCACGGCGACACCTACGGCCCCGGCACCGCCACCCACCACCTGACTCTCTACCGTGCTGCGAGCGAAGCGCTGGTCTTCAGCGCCGGCACGATCCAGTGGGCCTGGGGGCTCGACTCCGAGCACGACCGCGGCGAAGCGCCGCCCGACGCCCGGATGCAACAGGCGACGGTGAACATCTTCGCCGACATGGGGGTACAGCCGCAGACGCTGCAGGGGGGCCTGGTCGCGGCGACCCAGACGAGCGACGCATTGCCGCCCAACACGACGATCGCCGCCCCGCACGACGAAGGCGAAGTCGAGCTCGACGAGGCGGTGACGATCAGCGGCACGGCAGGCGACAGCGAGGGCGAGAGCGAACCCGGGGGGGAGGTCGGCGGGGTCGAGGTCTCCGTCGACGGCGGTGAAACGTGGCACCCGGCGGTCGGACGCGGCGACTGGACCTACTCCTGGTTCCCCGAGGAGCTGGGCGAGGTGACGATCCTCGCGCGCTCGGCCGACGACAGCGGCAACCTCGAGGACACGCCCGACGAAGTCGTCGTCGAGGTCGTGCCGCTGACCTGCCCCTGCTCGATCTGGAACGACACCTTCACCGGCCCGCAGGACTCCGACGTCAACGCGGTCGAACTGGGGGTCAAGTTCCGCTCCGAACTCGGCGGCTGGATCACCGGCCTGCGCTTCTACAAGAACACCGGCAACACCGGCACCCACAGCGGCCGCCTCTGGAACGCGGCGGGGGAACAGCTGGCCACGGTCACCTTCAGCGGCGAGACGGCGACCGGCTGGCAGCAGGCGACCTTCGACGCGCCCGTGCCGATTGTCGCCGACACGACCTACGTCGCCTCCTACCACGCCCCGAACGGCCGCTACGCCTCGATCAAAAGCTACTTCGCGCTCGCCGGCTTCGACAACCCGCCGCTGCGGGCGCTCGCCGACGACGAGGACGGCCCCAACGGCATCTACCAGTACGGGGTGCCGGGGGCGTTGTTCGCCGGCGGCGAACCGGACACCTTCCAGGCCGAGAACTACCTGGTCGACGTCATCTTCGAGCTCGACATCGGCCCCGATACGACGCCGCCGACGATCAAAAGCCGCAGCCCGGTAGGCGGATCGGATCACATCGGCGTCGACACCTCGGTGCGGGCGACCTTCGACGAGCAGATCGACCCGGCCACGGTCAGCGGCGCCACCTTCCAGCTGCGCGACGCCGAAGGCGCGCCGGTCGCCGCTGCCGTCAGCTACGACCCGGAACTGCGCCAGGCGACGCTCGACCCGAACGCGTCGTTGCTCGAGGCGACGACCTACACGGCGATCGTCAAAGGCGGACCGGGCGGCATCAAAGACGTGGCCGGCAACCCGCTCGCCGCCGACTCGGAATGGTCATTCACGACGGTGCCGCCGCCCCCGCCGCCTCCCGACCAGGGCCCGGGCGGGCCGATCCTGGTGATCTCCCATGCCTCCAATGCGTTCAGCCGCTACTACGGCCAGATCCTCGAGGCGGAAGGGCTGAACGAGTACACGGTCGCCGAGCGCGCGACGATCACGCCGGCGGTGCTGGAAGCGCGCGACGTGGCGATCCTCGGCGAGGGGCCGCTGAGCGCCGCCCAGGCGCTGATGCTGAGCGAATGGGTGCAGGACGGCGGCAACCTGATCGCGATGCGCCCCGACGCCGACCTGCTCGGGCTGCTCGGTCTGAGCGCGCCTGAAGGCTCGCTCGCCGAGGGCTACGTCGAAGTCGACACCGGGTCCGCGCCGGGAGCGGGGATCGTCGGCGAGACGATCCAGTTCCACGGCACGGCCGACCGCTATACGGCTTCGGGTGCGCAGACGGTCGCCACGCTCTTCTCGAGCTCGACCACCTCGACCGGCGACCCGGCGGTCACCCTGCGCAGCGTCGGCTCCAACGGGGGTCACGCCGCCGCCTTCACCTACGACCTTGCCCGCTCGATCGTCTACACGCGCCAGGGCAACCCGGCCTGGAACGCCGACGAGCGCGACGGCCTCGGCGCGATCCGCTCCGACGACCTCTTCTTCGGCGCCAAAGCCGGCGACGCGCAGCCCGACTGGATCGACTTCGAAAAGGTCGACATCCCGCAGGCCGACGAGCAGCAGCGCCTGCTGACCAACCTGATCGGCGAGGTCAACCTCGACCGCAAGCCGCTGCCGCGCTTCTGGTTCCTGCCGCGCGACGAGAAAGCGGCGGTCGTGATGACCGGCGACGACCACGCCCACAACGGCAGCAGCGGTCGCTTCGAACAGCAGAAAGCACTCAGCCCGCCCGGGTGCGTCGTCGTGGACTGGGAGTGCGTCAGGTCGACCTCCTACATCTACCCCAACACGCCGATCACCGACGCCAAAGCCGCCCAGTTCGCCGCCGAAGGCTTCGAGGTCAGCCTCCACGTGACGACCGGCTGCAACAACTGGGACGACCAAGAAGAACTGGGTGAATACTACGACGAGCAGCGGGAAGAATTCGCCGCGAACTTCCCCAGCCTGCCGCCGCCGCGCACCAACCGGACGCACTGCGTCATCTGGAGCGACTGGGCCTCCCAGCCCAAGGTGGAGCTGGCGCGCGGGATCCGCCTCGACACGACTTACTACTACTGGCCGGACAGCTGGGTGCAGAACCGGCCCGGGATGTTCACCGGCTCGGGCATGCCGATGCGCTTCGCCGACCTCGACGGCTCGCTGATCGACGTCTACCAGGCGACGACGCAGATGACCGACGAGTCGAAACAGGCCTACCCGTTCACCAGCGATGCCCTGCTCGACCGGGCGCTCGGCCCGGAGGGCTACTACGGCGTCTTCACCGCCAACATGCACACCGACAAAGCGACGTTGCCCGAATCGGGGGCGATCATGGAATCGGCGCTGGCACGCGATGTGCCGATCGTCTCCGCCCGCCAGATGCTGACCTGGCTCGACGGCCGCAACCAGTCGTCCTTCGGCTCGATCGAGTGGGCGAACGACCAGCTCAGCTTCACCATCGACAAGGCCGAAGGCGCGAACGGCCTGCGGGCGATGGTTCCCGTCGACTCCGCCGTCGGGCCGCTGCTCTCGGTCGAGCGGGAAGGCGCGCCGCTGGCGACGACGACCCGGACGGTCAAGGGGGTCGAGTACGCCTTCTTCGACGCCGAGGCCGGCGCCTACACCGCCGGCTACGTCGACGAGTCGCTGCCGGTCATCTCGAACGTCGAAGCGACGGTCGGCAACGACGGCACGGCGACGATCTCCTGGGACACCGATGAGCCGGCCGACTCGCGGGTCGACTACGGGACCAATCCGGCCTCGCTGGAACTGAACGCGACCGACCCGGCTCTGGTCACCTCGCACAGCATCGAACTGACCGGGCTCGACCCCGACAGCGTCTACCACTTCCGGGTCAGCTCGGCCGACGCGGAAGAAAACACCGCCACCGAGCCGGAACTGCTGCTCGAACCGCAGAGCTTCGCCACGCCGCCCGCCGCGCCGCTGCTGAGCGCCACCGTGCCGCCCTCGCCGGCGAACGAGAACGCGCCCGAGGTGGTCGGCAGCGCCGCGGCCGGCGCGACCGTCGACATCTACGACACCGCCGGCTGCACGGGCGCGCCGCTCGCCGGCGGCACCGCTGCCGAACTGGAAGCCGGGATCGAGGTCACGGTCGCGGACGACTCCAGCACCGAATTCCGCGCCACCGCGACCTCGGGCGCCGGCACTTCGCCCTGCTCGGCGCCGCTCGTCTATCTCGAGGACTCGATCGCGCCCGCGACCCAGATCACCGGCGGTCCGCCGGCGCTGGTCAACAGTGACGCAGCGAGCATCGAGTTCGCCGGCGAAGACCCAGGCGGCTCGGGGCTCGCCGCGCTGGAGTGCCGGATCGACTCCGAAGATCCCGAAGCCTGGGCTGAATGCACCTCGCCGCGGGACTATGCCGAACTGAGCGAGGGCGCCCATGAGTTCGAAGTTAGGGCGATCGACAATGCCGGCAACGCCGACCAGAGCCCGGCGGTCCACGAATGGGCGGTCGACACCGTCGCGCCAGCTCTCTCGATCGACTCCGGCCCCGAAGGGTTGACCACCGACGCGACGCCGACCTTCGCCTTCGGCCCCGAGCCGGGCGCCACGCTGGGCTGCTCGATCGACCAGGGCACGCCGGCCTTCGGCCCATGCTCGGACGCGGGCTCGCACACGCCCGCCGCGCCGCTTGCCGACGCTTCGTACACCTTCAGGGTGAGGGCGGTCGACGCGGCCGGCAACGAATCGCTGCAGACGCGGAGCTTCGAGGTCGACGCGACGGCGCCGACCACGCAGATCGACTCCGGCCCGCCCGCCCTGGCCGCCGGCGCCACCGCGACCTTCGCCTTCTCCGGCGACGACACCGGCGGTTCTGGCGTCGCCTCTTTTGAGTGCAGCCTCGACGAAGAGCCGTTCGCCGGCTGCACCTCCGGGATCGAACTGATCGGTCTCGGCGAGGGCGCGCACAAATTCGAAGTCCGGGCGATCGACAACGCGGGCAACGTCGACGGCACGCCGGCGAAACACGAGTGGACGGTCGACTCGGTGGCGCCCGAGACCCAGATCACCGCCCAGCCGCCGGTCTTCGACAAAAACGCCACCGCCAACTTCTCCTTCAGCGGCTCCGACCCCGGCGGCTCCGGCGTCGCCTCCTTCCAGTGCCGCCGCGACTCCGAAGACCCTGAAGACTGGCAGCCGTGCCTCTCGCCGCTCAAATACACCTCGCTGGCGCAGGGTCCGCACGTGTTCGAAGTGCGGGCGGTCGATCAGGCCGGCAACATCGACTCGAACCCGGCGACTCACGAATGGACGATCGACACGATCGCCCCCGAGACGCAGATCACCGCCGCGCCGGACCCACTCGTCAGCAGCGCCATCGCCGACTTCTCCTTCAGCGGCTCCGACCCCGGCGGCTCCGGCGTCGCCTCCTTCCAGTGCCGCCTCGACTCGAGCGAAGCGAGCGCCTGGACCACTTGCGCCTCGCCCCACACCTACGCCGAACTTTCCGACGGGCCGCACCAGGTCGAGGTGCGCGCCGTCGACCAGGCCGGCAATGCCGACCAGAGCCCCGCCGTCCACGGCTGGACGGTCGACACGACGCCGCCGGCCCTCTCGATCGAGTCCGGCCCCGAAGGTCTGACGACCGAGGACGAGCCGGTCTTCGCCTTCGCCTACACCCCGGCGCCAGGGGACACGCTCGAGTGCTCGGTCGACAGCGGCGAAGCCGCCTTCGGGCCGTGCACGACCGACGCCTCGCACAGCGTCGCCGAACCGCTCGCCAACGGCGCCTACACGTTCCGCGTCCGCGCCACCGACGAAGCGGGCAACCTCGCCGTCGCGACCCGCGACTTCGAGGTCGACGCGACCCTGCCCGATACCGAGATCACGGTCGAACCGGCGGCGCTGGTCGGCGGCGACGAAGCGACTTTCGAGTTCGAGGGAGAAGACCCGGAGGGCTCCGGCGTCGCCTCCTTCGAGTGCAAGCTCGACGCCGGCAGCTTCGCCGCCTGCACCTCGCCGCAGGCGTACACGGGCCTGAGCGAGGGCAGCCACAAATTCGAAGTGCGGGCGATCGATGTCGCCGGCAACCTCGACGCGACCCCGGCGGCCTACGAATGGGTCGTCGACACCGTCGCTCCGGACACCCAGATCGACGTCAAACCGGCGCCGCTTGCCGGCAGCGACGAAGCGAAATTCGAGTTCAGCGGCGACGACGGCGCGGGATCGGGGATTGCCTCTTTCGAGTGCCGCCTCGACTCGACCGAACCGGCGGCCTGGGCGCCCTGCGCCTCGCCCCACGTCTACACGGAGCTCGCCCAGGGCGCGCACGAATTCGAGGTGCGGGCGGTCGATCAGGCGGGCAACGTCGACCCGAGCGCCGCCACCTACGAATGGCAGATCGACAGCATCGCTCCCGAGACCCAGATCGACCTCGCGCCGCCGGCGCTGACCAACAGCGCCAAAGCGACCTTCGAATTCAGCGGCGAAGACCCGGGCGGCTCCGGCGTCGCCTCCTTCCAGTGCCGCCGCGACTCGACCGAACCGGTCGGCTGGCAGCTCTGCAGCTCGCCGCGCGTCTACACCTCGCTGGCCGAGGGCGTCCATACGTTCGAAGTGCGGGCGATCGACGTCGCCGGCAGCCCCGACCCGACCCCGGCGAGCTTCGAATGGGAGATCGACACCAAAGCGCCGCAGACCCAGATCACCGCCAAACCTGCGGCGCTGGTCGACGCGACGACGGCCAAATTCGAATTCGACGGCGAAGACGTCCTCGAAGGCTCCGGCGTCGCCTCCTTCGAGTGCCGCCGCGACTCGACCGAAGCGGCCGCCTGGGCGGCGTGCACGTCCGGCATCGAGTACACCGAGCTCGCCGAGGGCAGCCACAAATTCGAAGTGCGGGCGATCGACAACGCCGGCAATGTCGATGCGAGCCCAGCTGCCCACGAATGGCAGATCGACCTGACGCCGCCCGCGGTTCAGGTCGACTCCGGGCCCGAAGGGCTGACGGGCGACGCGACGCCGACCTTCGCCTTCAGCTCCGAGCCCGGCGCGACCTTCCGGTGCTCGATCGACACCGGCACGCCGGCCTTCGGCCCGTGCTCGGCGGCCGGGTCGCATACCCCGGCGGCGCCGCTGGGCGATGGGCCGCAGACCTTCCGTGTGCGCGCTGCCGACGCGGCCGGCAACCAGGCTGTGGCGACGCGGGGCTTCGAGGTCGACGCGACCGCGCCGAACACCGAGATCGACCTCAAACCGACCGTCCTCACCAACGCCTCCACGGCGAAATTCGAGTTCAGCGGCGACGACGGGGCCGGCTCAGGTGTCGCCTCCTTCGAGTGCAAGCTCGACGAAGCGTCGTTTGCGGCCTGCGCATCGGGCATCGAATTCACCGAACTCGGTGAGGGTGACCACAGCCTTGAAGTGCGGGCGATCGACAGCGTCGGCAACGTGGACGGGAGCCCGGCGAAACACGAGTGGACGATCGACCTGACCGCGCCGGTCGTCTCGGTCGACTCCGGGCCCGAAGGAGCGACCAACGACAACACGCCGACCTTCGCCTTCAGCTCCGAGCCCGGCGCCGGCTTCGAGTGCTCGATCGACACCGGCGCCCCCGCCTTCGGGCCGTGCTCCGACGCTGGCTCCCACACGCCCGCCGAACCGCTCCCCAACGGTCCGCACACCTTCCGCGTGCGCGCCACGGACGGGGCGGGCAACCAGGCGGTGGCGACTCGTGACTTCGAGGTCGACACGGCCGTCCCAGAGCCGCCCGTCCTCGAATCGACCCTGCCGGCCTCGCCGGCCAACCACAACACGCCGAAGGTGATCGGCACGGCGCAGGCCGGTACCACCGTGAGCATCTACGCGAGCGTCGATTGCTCCGGCACCCCGCTGGCTACGGTGCCCGTGGCCGAGCTGGAAGCCGGGGCCGAAGTCACCGTCGCCGACAACTCAAGCACGGCTCTGCGCGCCACCGCGACCGCGCCGCCGGAAAACACCTCCCTCTGCTCGGAACCGCTCTCCTACGTCGAGGACTCGAGCGCTCCCGGCACCCAGATCGACGCCAAACCCGTGGCCCAAGTCAACAGCGCCATAGCCGAATTCCAGTTCAGCGGCAATGATCCGGGCGGTTCGGGGGTGGCCTCCTTCGAGTGCCGCCTCGACTCGACCGAAGCGGCCGCCTGGGCGCCGTGCGCCTCCGGCATCGAGTACACGGAACTCAGCGAGGGCAGCCACAAATTCGAAGTGCGGGCGATCGACCAGGCCGGCAACATCGACGCTACCCCGGCTTCGCACGAATGGCAGGTCGACCTGACCGCGCCGGTGGTCTCGGTCGACGCGGGCCCATCCGGACTGACCAACGACAACACGCCGACCTTCGCCTTCAGCTCCGAGCCCGGTGCCGGCTTCGAGTGCTCGATCGACGCGGGCACGCCTGCCTTCGGGCCCTGCTCCGACGCAGGTTCCCACACCCCAGCGCCCTTGACCGACGGGGCGCGCACCTTCCGCGTGCGGGCGACCGACGCGGCCGGCAATCAGGCGACGGCGACGCGCGGCTTCACGGTCGACGCGACGCCGCCCGACACGCAGATCACGCTCCAGCCGGCGTTGCTGCTGAGCAGCGACGAAGCCAAATTCGAGTTCAGCGGCGACGACGGGACGGGCTCGGGCGTCGCCGCCTTCCAGTGCCGCCTCGACTCGACCGCTCCCGGCGCTTGGACGGCCTGCGCGTCGGGCATCGAATACGCCGAGCTGAGCGAGGGCGGTCACAAATTCGAAGTCCGCGCAATCGACAACGCCGGCAACGCCGACCAAAGCGCCGCCACGTATGAGTGGACGGTGGACACCGCGGCGCCGGAGACCCAGATCACGCTCCAGCCGGCCGCGTTCGCGAGCAGCACCACTGCCGGCTTCGAGTTCTCGGGCGACGACGGCGCCGGCTCCGGCATCGCCTCCTTCGAGTGCAAGCTCGACGAAGCGCCGTTCGCGGCCTGCACGTCGGGCATCGAGCTGACCGAACTGAGCGAGGGCGCCCACAGCTTCGAAGTGCGGGCGATCGACAACGCCGGCAACGCCGACCAGAGCGCCGCCGTTCACACTTGGACGGTCGACACCGTCGCCCCCGACACGACGATCGACACCGCCCCGCCGGCGCTGAGCAACAGCGACGAAGCGACCTTCGAGTTCTCGGGCTCCGACCCTGGCGGCTCCGGCATCGCCTCCTTCGAGTGCAAGCTCGACGAAGCGCCGTTCGCGGCCTGCACCTCGGGCATCGAATACGCCGAGCTGAGCGAGGGCCCCCACAGCTTCGAAGTCCGCGCGATCGACAACGCCGGCAACGCCGACGCCGGCCCGGCCAAACACGAGTGGACGGTCGACCTGACCGCGCCCGCGGTGACGATCGACTCGCTCTCCAAAGCGCTGCTGAAAGCGGGAGAGAGCAGCGAAGTGAGCTGGCACGCCGACCAGGACGGCGCCTTCGAGCTGCGGGTCGGCGGCGCCGACTGCGAGAGCGGCGCCGTGATCGACTCCGGCGCCTACGCCGCCGCGCCCGATCCCGCCGACTCCGACGTCAGCGCCGCCCAGCTGGCCGAGGGCGATAACACCCTGCGCCTCTGCCTCGAAGACCCCGCCGGCAACCGCGGCGAGGCGAGCGTGGCGATCGCCAAGGACACGACCGCGCCCGAGACCACGATCGACTCCGGCCCGCCGGCTCTCGTCAACAGCGACGAAGCGACCTTCGAGTTCAGCGGCAGCGACGTCGGCGGTTCGGGCATCGCCGGCTTCGAGTGCAGCCTCGACGAAGAGCCATTCGCCGGCTGCAGCTCGAGCTTGCTGTTGACCGCCCTGTCGGCGGGTAACCGCAAGTTCGAGGTCCGCGCGGTCGACGCGGCGGGCAACGTTGACGGGAGTCCGGCCAAACACGAGTGGACGATCGACCTGACCGCGCCGGTCGTGACCATCGACTCCGGCCCCGACGGCTTGACCAACAACGCCTCGCCCACCTTCGCCTTCAGCTCCGAGCCCGGCGCGGGCTTCCAGTGCTCGATCGACCAGGGCACGCCGGACTTCGGCCCTTGCTCTGACGCCGCAACCCACACGCCCGAATCGCCTCTGCCCGACGGCCCCCACACCTTCCGGGTCCGTGCCACCGACCAGGCCGGCAACCAGGCCGTGGCGACCCGCGACTTCGAGGTCGACACGGGCACCCCCGAAGCCCCGCAGCTGCAGGCGACCGTGCCGCCCTCTCCCGCCAACGACAACACCCCGCTCATCAAAGGCAGCGCCCCGGCCGGCACCACCGTGAAGCTCTACACGGGCGCCGACTGCAGCGGCGCGCCGATCGCCACGCTCGCCCCGGCCGAGCTGGAAGCGGGCATCGAGGTCACGGTCGCCGAGGACTCGACCACCAGCTTCCGCGCCACCGCGACCACGGCCGCCGAAAACACCTCCGGCTGCTCGGCGCCGCTCACCTACGTCGAGGACTCGACCGCGCCCGGCACGACCGTCGACGACGGCCCGGCCGCGCTGCTCAGCAGCGACGCAGCGACCTTCGAGTTCTCCGGCTCAGACCCCGAAGGCTCGGGAATCGCCCTCTTCGAGTGCAAGCTCGACGCAGGCGCCTTCGAAGCCTGCACGTCGGGCATCGAACTCACGGGCTTGAGCGAGGGCCTCCACGAATTCGAAGTGCGGGCGATCGACAACGCCGGCAACGCCGATGGCAACCCGGCCAAACACGAGTGGACGATCGACCTGACCCCGCCTGTCGTCACGGTCGACTCCGGCCCCGAAGGGTTGACCAACAACGCCTCGCCGACCTTCGCCTTCAGCTCCGAGCCGGGCGCGGGCTTCCAGTGCTCGATCGACCAGGGCGCCCCCGACTTCGGCCCCTGCTCTGACGCCGGCTCACACGCGCCCGCAGACCCACTCTCCGACGGCTCCCACACCTTCCGCGTGCGGGCGACCGACGCGGCCGGCAACCAGGCGGTCGCCACGCGGGCCTTCAACCTAGATGCGACGTCTCCGGACACCCAGATCGACGACGCCCCGGCGCTGCTCGTCAGCAGCGACGAAGCGAGCTTCGAGTTCAGCGGCGACGACGCCGGCGGCTCTGGCATCGCCTCGTTCGAGTGCCGCCGTGACAGCGACGACCCGGAAGTCTGGACCGCGTGCGACTCGCCGCGGCAGTTCACCGAACTCGCCGAGGGCCTCCACGAATTCGAAGTCCGTGCGATCGACAACGCCGGGAACACCGACCAGAACGCAGCCGTTCACACCTGGACGGTCGACACCGTCGCCCCCGATACCCAGATCGACGCCGAGCCGGCGGCGCTGGTCGATAGCGCGACCGCGAGCTTCGAGTTCAGCGGCGACGACAGCGGCGGCTCCGGCATCGCCTCCTTCGAGTGCAAGCTCGATGAGGCCAGCTTCGCCACCTGCAGCTCGAGCATCGAGCTGACCGGCCTGGGCGAGGGCTCACACAAATTCGAAGTCCGCGCGATCGACAACGCGGGGAATGTGGACGGCAGCGCGGCATCCCATGTATGGACCGTCGACACCGTCGCGCCGACGACGCAGATCGATACCGCGCCTGCCGCGCTCGTCAACAGCGACGAGGCGACCTTCGAGTTCTCGGGCTCCGACCCCGAAGGCTCCGGTGTCGCGAGCTTCGAGTGCAAGCTAGACGAGGGCAGCTTCGCCAGCTGCAGCTCGAGCTTGCTGTTGACCGCCCTATCGGCGGGCAGTCACAAATTCGAAGTCCGCGCGATCGACAACGCGGGCAACGTCGACCAGAGCGCCGCCCTGCACGAGTGGGAGGTCGACACCACGCCGCCGACGCCGAGCATCGACTCCGGCCCC